>Ga0209062_1000228_pt1 | contig 209399 bp, 198 predicted proteins | sample Coa_R2_2_FD_187158 | JGI IMG/M metagenome (GOLD analysis project Ga0209062, IMG submission 187158) | Surface soil microbial communities from Centralia Pennsylvania, which are recovering from an underground coalmine fire - Coalmine... | ecosystem: Environmental > Terrestrial > Soil >... | reverse complement strand
GAGCACCGAGAAGGAGATCGGGCGCGTGCCGGCCTTGCGCGAGCCGCACCATTGGGCGCTGTCGCCCGATGGCAAGTCGCTGGTCGTGGGCGATTCGGCAGGCAACGCGCTGCTGCTGCTCGATCCGCAGACCGGCGCGCTCGAGCGCCGCGTTGTCTGCGCCGATCCCTATCAACTCGGCTTCAGCCCGGACGGCAAGCTGCTCGTGGTTAATGGTCTCGCACGCAATCAGGTGGACGTGTACGACGCCGCCACCTACACGCTGCTGCATCGCTTCCGCACCGGCTCGATGCCGAGCCACCTCGCTTTCTCGCCCGATTCGCGCCGCGTCTTTGTTACCCTTCAGGGTGCCAACGCGCTGATTGCGTTCGACCTCGGCGCGATGAAGGAGCTGTGGCAGGTGAAGGTCGGCAACACCCCGGCCGGCGTGCTTTGGCTCAACGGCAAGCTGCTGGTCGCCGACATGGGCACCGATTACCTGGCAGAGCTCGATCCCGCAGACGGCAAGGTGCTGCGCCATGTCGTCACCGGCCGCGGCGCCCACAATCTGTTCCTCTCGCCGGACGGCAAGGTGCTGTGGGTCAATAACCGCGTCGCCGGCACGACGGAGGAACTGCGCGCCGATACGCTGACGCCGATCCGCTCCTTCCAGATTTCCGGCGGGCCGGACGATCTGGCGTTCGCGTCGGACGGGAAGGTTTGGATCACGCGCCGCTTCGCCGAATCGGTCGCCGTTCTCGACCCGGCCACCGGGGCGATCACCGACATCCCGGTCGGCCGCTCTCCGCACGGCATCTTCCTCAATCCGCGCGCGCCGACCCCGGCCAAGGTCGCGCTCGGGGGCTGAGACGCCAGTGAACCCGTTCGATCTCACTGCTGGATGGGTACAGGAGCACTTGGTGCTCCCGGCGCTTTACGCGCTCGGCCTGATGCGCTGGGAGGAAATCTCCTTCGGCTGGGCGCTGTTTGCGGTATACGGGCTCGTGCAGGTTGCGCTGACCTATGCGATCTGCCTGCCGCTCGAACGCTGGCGCCCCGTGGAGCATTGGCCCGACCGGCGGGTGGTGACGGTCGATGTCCTTTACACGCTGATCGCGCGCGTGGGCGTGCTGCCGCTCGTCACGTTCGTGTTGTTCTATCAAGTGCAGACGAGCATGAACGGCTGGCTCGCCGATCACGGCTGGGTGCCGCCGATGCTGGAGACGGCCGCACCATTCCTGCTCGGCAAGCCAGTACTGACCTTCTTCTGCTACGCGGTGATCCTCGATTTCGCCGACTACTGGCGGCACAGGCTGTCGCACAGTTTCCGCTGGTGGTGGGAGCTGCACGCGCTGCATCACGCGCAGCGGCAGATGACGTTCTGGTCCGACGACCGGAACCACATCCTCGATGACGTCATAGCCTTCCTCTGGTTCACTGCCGTGGCGCTCGTGATCGGCGTGCCGCCGATGCAGTTCCCGCTGCTCGTGCTCGTGCTGCGCTTCATCGAGAGCCTGTCGCACGCCAATGCCCGCATCTCCTTCGGCTGGTTCGGCGAGCGGCTGCTGGTTTCGCCGCGCTTTCACCGCGCCCATCACGGCGTGCGGGCGGCGGGGCGGCGGAGCTGCAATTACGGCGCGGTGCTGCCCTGGTGGGACATGCTGTTCGGGACTGCCGACTTTTCCCGCGATTTTGTGCCGACCGGCGTGCCCGGCGCGCGCGAGGCGCTGGCGAGCGGCAGCTACGCAAGCCAGCAATGGGCGGGGCTGACCGGGTTCCTCGGCGCCCTGTTCAGGGCGCCAGCGCCTGCAACCCAAGCAACAGCTTCCGCCAGAGCGGCAGGGAAACCGGCTGATCGAGCCGCCTCCAGCCGCGCCGCCGCAGCGCCGCCAGGATCCCCGCGTAGCTTCCGGCCATGAGCCTTGCGGGCTTCATCGCCCGCCGGTCGCACGCCGCCATCGCCGCCCTTGCGGCCCTGAAATGCTCCGCCGCCTGCGCTGCCATCCGCTCGCACACCACGCCGAGGTCCGGTGAGGCGAGGGCGGCCTGCGGCTCGGCCGGCACGCCGGCCTCGTTCAGCCATTCGCGCGGCAGGTAAAGCCGGCCGCGCGCCGCGTCTTCCTTCAAGTCGCGCAGGATGTTGGTGAGTTGCAGCGCCCGGCCCAGATTGTAGGCGACACGGTCCGCTGCCGTGGACGAATCGCCGAAGGCGCGCACCGACAGGCGCCCGACCGCGGCGGCCACCCGGTCGCAGTAAAGATCGAGCGTGGCGAGGGCAGGGGCGACGATGGCGGTTTCGGCATCCATCTGCATCCCGTCGATCACCGCCTGGAAATCCTCCTGGCGCAGCCCGAACCGGCCGATGGCGGCGCGCAGCACGCGCGCGACCGCGCTATCCGCCGCCTCGCCGCGATAGAGAGCGGCGATGCGCTCCCGCCATTCATCGAGACAGCGCCGCTTTTCTGCAAGAGTGCCTTGCTCGTCAGCGATGTCATCCACGTCGCGGCAGAAGGCGTAAATCGCGTATATCGCCATGCGCCGGTCCGGCGGCAGCACGCGCATCCCTTGATAAAACGAGGTGCCGGCGTTGCGGACGGCCGCCTCCACGGCCGCCAAGTCCTCCGGGGCGCAATCGAGCGTGCTCACACGAGATATCTAAGCGACTCGGCGAGCGCGCCGAGCACGTCCGATTTGGTGAGCTTCACACGGGTCGCGAGCGGATCGCCCGCGCGCAACCGCCGCGCCAGCCGCCGCGACAGCGCGACGATGACCGCGGTCTCCAGCCGCAGCCGCCGGTCGCGGCAGCGCGCGGGAAGCAGCAGCGCCTGTTCGTTCAGCGCGGCGACGCGATCGAGCAGGGCGTCGAACACACGGCGCAATCCCGGGCTCGTCGCAGGCGCGCGCACATCGTCGATGCCGGTGCGGTGCTCGCTCATGAGATCGAGCGGCAAATAGCAGCGGTCGAGCGCGGCCAAATCCTTCGCGCAATCTTGCAGATGGTTGAGCACCTGCAACGCTGCGCAGAGCGCGTCCGAGGGCGCGTGTGTCGCCGCATCCTCGCCGTGCAGGTCGAGCACGTGCCGCCCCACGGGCATAGCGGAGTAGCGGCAATAATCGAGCAGCTCGTTCCAGCTCGCGTAGCGCCGCTTGGTGGCGTCCTGGCGGAAGGCGATCAGCAGGTCGGTCGAATGCCGCGTGGTGACGCCCGTTTCGGCGAGGCTCGCGCGCAGCCGCAGCGCAGATGGCGAGCCGGCCTCCCGCCGCCCGAGCAGCACGTCTTGCATCAGATCGAGCCGCGCCACCTTGTCCGCGGGTGCCAGCACCGGGCTGTCGGCGATGTCGTCGGCGTTGCGGGCGAAGGCGTAGAAGGCGTGCACGTGCGGGCGCAGCGCGCGGCAGATCAACAGCGAGCCGACCGGGAAATTCTCGTCGCCGCGGTCCTTGCCCGACCACGCTTCGACGCTCAGCGCCTCGCTCATGCCGCGCCCTGGTAGGCGCGGTGCTTCCACACCACCCCGCGGCCGAGATGATGCGAGAGCGCCGAGCCGATGGTGGCGGCCGTGTAGAACAGGGCGATCATCGGCAGGAACGGCGCCCAGAGCGGGGAGCGCCTATAGCGGCGCAGCGTGGGCAGATAGGACGCCGCCATCCCGGCCCAGGCCGCGGCACCCATCCAGCCCGCCGCGCCGCGCCAAGCGAGCGCCGCGAGCGGCGGCACGATGAAGGTGAGCGTCATCCCGAGCACGCAGAACACCAGCCGAAGGGGGGAGAAGCGAAGCTGCACATAGGCGGTGCGGGCCACCATGCGCCAGATGTCGGCAAATCCCGGATAGGGCCGCACGGACCGGGCAAGCTCGCTATGGCCGAGCCAGACCGGCCCACCGCGCTTCACCGCCGCCCCGAGCGCCACATCGTCGATCAGCGCACCGCGCACGGCCTCGATCCCGCCGATCCGGTCCAGCGCCGCGCGGCGGATCAGGATGGTGCCGCCCGCCGCGCCTGCGGTCCGCGACAGCGGATCGTTCACGCGCGCGAACGGGTAAAGAAGCTGGAAGAAATAGACGAAGGCCGGCACCAGTGCCCGCTCGGGCAGTGCCTCGCAGCGCAGCGCGACCATCTCCGAGACCAAATCGAGGCGATCCCGCTCCGCCTTCGCGGCCAGTGTCGCTAGGTGCTGCCTGTCGTGGACGATGTCAGCATCCGTGAGCAGGATCAGCTCGGCGCCGCCGCGGCTCGCTTCCTCCACCCCCTGCGCGACCGCCCACAGCTTGCCGCTCCAGCCCGTCGGCCGGTCCGTGCCGTCGAGGACGGCCAGCCGCGGATCGGCGAGCGCGCGTGCCTCGAGGCCGGTAGCGTCCGTGCTCTGGTCGTCCACAAGGATGACCCGAAAGCGTCCCGGATAATCCTGGGCGAGCAGAGAACGCAGCACGGGCTCGATGCTCGCGGCCTCGTCGCGCGCCGGCACGACGATCGCGGCCGGCGGGGCGGTCTCTGGCCGCACGGGCGCCAGTGCGGGGCCGGATTGCCAGAAGCGACCATGCGCCGACAGCAGATAGAGCCAGATCGCCAGCGCCAGCGCGGCGAGGACCGTCATGCGCGCAGCCGCCCCGTGGCGCGGAACCAGGCGATGGCGTCGAGCACCGCTTCGCGCGCCGGACGAGCGCGGTAGCCGAGCTCGCGTTCGGCCTTGGCCGCGGAATAGAACATGAGCTTGCGGGCCATCCGCAGATGGTCGCGCGTGAACGGCGGTTCGAACGGCACGATCCGCGCCAGTGCCTCCATAACTGTGGCGAGCGGCCACACCAGTTCGGTATTAACGCGGATCGAAGGCGGACGCCGGCCCGCCTCGGAGGCGATCAGGGTCAGCAGCTCCTGCAGCCGCAGGTTTTCACCGCCCAGGATATAGCTCTCGCCGATCCGGCCCCGCTCGGCGGCGAGCACATGGCCCTCCGCCACGTCGTCCACATGAACGACATTGAGCCCGGTCTCGATGTAGGCGGGCATCCGACCCGCGGCTGCATCGAGCACCATCTTGCCGGTCGGCGTCGGCTTGATGTCGCGCGGACCCACGGGCGCCGCCGGGTTGACGATCACCACCGGCGCGCCCTGGGCGGCAAGCGCGCGGGCGGCCTGCTCGGCTTCGTATTTGGAGCGTTTGTAGGGGCCGATGATGCTCTCAGGTGCGACCGGCGTTGCCTCATCCGCCGGGGTGCCGTCCGCGCTGACCCCGAGGGCCGCGACCGAGCTGCAATAGACGATCCGCGCCGCTCCTGCCGCCTGCGCGGCACGGATCATGGCGACCGTGCCGTCCACATTGGCACGCAGCATGGCCGATGGGTCGGGCACCCAGATGCGATAGTCGGCGGCGACGTGAAACACCGACGCGCAGCCCGCCGCCGCGCGGGCGAGGCTCGCCGGCTCGGTCAGGTCGCCGACGACGATCTCGGCATCCGCGAGCCCTTCCAGGTTGGCGCGGCTGCTGGAGGCGCGCGCCAGCAGCCGCAGCCGGTGCCCGCGCGCGGCGAGGGCGCGCGCGACCGCCGAGCCCACAAAACCCGTTGCCCCGGTTACGAGTGTCGGTCCGGCCGCTTCCGCCACGCGCGCTCCTAATCTATGCCGCGGGATCTATAGCCGCCGCTCGCCGCCGCGGTGTAGAGGGCGGGCCGCCGCAGCCCGGCTTGGCATCGAGGGTCTGGATCAATCGGTGAAGAAGCTCTCGGTCGCCCTTGCGCTGGTCGGGCTTGCCGTCGGGACGGCGCTCGTTGGCTCCTTCGGCTTCCGTGACGTCGCCCAGGCGGTGGCCTCGGCCGGATGGCGCGGGTTGGCCGCGGTTTGCGTGTGGCAGCTCGTGATCTTCGTGCCGCTCGGCCTGGCGTGGGACCAGCTCGCGCGGATCCGCGGCACCGCACGCCCGCTCGTCTTTCTCTGGGCGCGGATGGTGCGTGACACCGCCACCAACATCCTGCCCTTTTCCACGATCGGCGGGTTCGTGTTCGGTGCCCGGGCGCTGACCGTGCACGGCATCGGCTGGCCGGTCGCCACCGCGACGACGGTCGTCGACATCACCGCGGAGTTCCTGGCCGAAGTGGGGTTCGTCGCCCTCGGCGTGATCATCCTGCTGGCGCACGTGCCCCACGCCCATGCCGTCTCAGCCTCGGTCGAGATTGGGCTCGGCTTCGCGATCCTGGGCATCGTGCTGTTCGTCTGGGCCCAGCGCGGCGCGGCGCCGGCCTTCGAGCGGATCGCCGCGCGCATCGCCGCGCGACGTTTGGGCGGTGCCCGGCGGGGCATGGCGGCGCTCAACGAGGAGCTGGCCGAGCTTTACCGCCGTCCCGGCCGCCTGCTCGTCTGCTTCCTTCTGCATTTCGTCGGCTGGATCCTGAGCGGGATGGGAGACTGGGTCGCCTATCATGCGATCGGGCTGCCGATCGACGTGGACAACGCCATCGCCATCGAGGCGCTGCTTTCGGGCGTGTCGGCGGCGGCGTTCCTGGTGCCGGTGAATGCCGGTGTGCAGGAGGCCGGTTATGCCGGGTTCGGCGCGCTGTTCGGCATCCCCGCCGATCTTTCGCTTGCCGTCTCGCTGCTGCGCCGGGCCCGCGACATCACCATCGGCGTGCCGGTGCTGCTGCTCTGGCAGCTCTTCGAGGCGCGGCGGTTGCGGGCGGCAACCGGATAGACCCTATGCTCGGCCAATGAGCACGGGCCCGCTGCCGTCCATCGACGCATTGTTACGCCACCCGGCGGCTTCTGTGCTGGAAGCAAGGTTCGGGCGCAGCGCGACGGTGAACACGCTGCGTGCCGTGCTGGAGCGCCGCCGCGCCGGCGGGCGCCCGGCCCCGGCGGAGGCGGCCGATCTGCTGGCCGAGGCGGCCGATGCGCTGGCGGCGCGATTCGCCTCCTCGCAGCGGCCGGTGTTCAATCTCACCGGCACCGTGCTGCACACCAATCTGGGCCGCGCGCCGCTGCCGGCGGAAGCGGCCGAAGCGGCAGCCGAGGCAGCCGCCCGTCCGACCAGCCTCGAATACGATCTGGCGGCGGGACGGCGCGGCGAGCGCGACGACCATGTGCGGGGCCTGCTGTGCGAGCTTACCGGCGCCGAGGATGCGCTGGTGGTGAACAACAACGCCGCCGCGGTCCTGCTGGCGCTCAACACGCTCGCGCTCGGCAGGGAAGTCGTGGTCTCCCGCGGGGAGCTGGTGGAGATCGGTGGCTCCTTCCGAATGCCGGAGATCATGGCCCGAGCGGGCGCGCGGCTGCGCGAGGTGGGCACAACCAACCGGACCCATCTGCGGGACTTCACCGGCGCGATCGGCCCGGACACGGCGGCGCTGATGCGCGTGCATCCGTCCAACTACCGGATCGAGGGCTTCACCGCCGCCGTGCCGGCACGGGCGCTGGCGGAGGCGGCGCACGCGGCGGGGCTGCCGGTGATCGACGATCTCGGCAGCGGCAGCCTGATCGACCTCTCCCGCTGGGGGCTGCCGGCGGAGCGCACCGTGCAGAAGGCGCTGGCCGACGGCGCCGACCTCGTCACCTTCTCGGGGGACAAGCTCCTGGGCGGCCCGCAGGCTGGTCTCGTCGTCGGGCGCAGCGAGCTGGTTCGGCTGCTGACGGCCAACCCGCTCAAGCGGGCGCTGCGGCTCGACAAGATGCGGCTGGCGGCGTTGGAGGCCGTGCTTCGCCTGTATCTCGACCCGGACCGGCTGGCCGAGCGGCTGCCGGCGCTGCGTCTGCTTACGCGCGCCGAAGCCGCGATCCGGGCGACCGCCGAGCGAATCCTACCGGCGATGCGGGCGCGGTTCCCCCGTCGGCCCGTCCACATCCAGGCGTGCACGAGCGAGATCGGGTCGGGTTCGCTGCCGATCGAGCGCCTGCCCTCGTTCGCGGTGACGGTCGGAGGTGCCGATCTGGAAACGGTTGCCGCGGCGCTGCGCGCCCTCCCGGTCCCGGTGATCGGGCGGATCGCTCACCGGCTTTTGTGGTTGGATTGCCGCTGCCTCGAAGAGCCTAACGAGGCGGCGTTCCTTGCCGTATTGGCGGTCTGAGCGGCCGGACTGATATTCGGGGCGGAGGAGACGCGGTCCCGGTGGGCCGGCCGGCCTTCAAAGCCGGTTGGGGCCGCTGCGCGGCCCCGGGCAGGTTCGACTCCTGCTCTCTTCCGCCGGCCTGGAGCGAGCGGACGTCTCTGTGTCTCGCCTGCGTGCCACCTGTGGCGCCGCCGCAACAGCGCCGACAAAGAGCGCCCGGCCCCCTCGTTTTATTCCGTCCTTATGGTTATGGTTCTGCTCAGCAAACGGCGCAGTCTCGTACGGTAGCCGTTGGCCGTACCCGCCGGCGCGGAACGACGTGAGGAGAAAACGAGATGAAGCTTCGGAGTGCGCTCCTGGCTGCCACCGTGTTGGCGTTGCCGATCGCGGCGCATGCACAGATGACCATGCCGAACCTGACCGGCTTCTACGTCGGCGCGGAGGCTGGTGCGAACTTCCTGATCCCGGTGGGCATCGCGAGCGAGAACGGCAACAGCCCCTTTGACAGCCGGATCAACACCAATCCGGGCGCCATCGGCGTCGGTTATGTGGGCTACACGCTCGGCAACGGCTTGAGCCTCCGTCTCGACGGCGACGTGATGGGCAACCAGTTCGGTAAGGTGGAGACCGGCTCTGGCGCCCTGATCGCTCACGGGAGCGGCTGGGAGCAGAAGCAGGGCGCGATGTTGGACGTCATGTTCGACCTCTCGCCCTACATGAACTTCATGGGCATCGCGCCCTATGCCGGCCTCGGCGTCGGCTATCAGTGGAGCCTCTACCGCAACGTGAACTTCGCGGGCACTGTGCTCGCTCCCGGCAATCTCGCGAACGTCAACGTCAACAATCGAACCGAGGGCGCGTTCGCTTACGGCGTGATCCTCGGCGCCCAGTACCCGATCGGCTACACCGGCCTGGCGCTGACCCTCGAGTACCGCTTCATGGGTGTGCTTGCGCGCACCGTCCCGGCGACCTTCACCTTTGCCGGTGAGGCTCCCGGCGCCGGCGCTCCCGGCAAAATCCAGTTCAAGCAGGAGTTCAACAACGCCGTCCTGGTCGGCGTGAAGTACACCTTCGGCGTCACCCCGCCGCCCGCGCCCGCACCCGCTCCGGTGGCGGCTCCGGCTCCGGCTCCGGCCCGGTCGTACCTCGTGTTCTTCGATTGGGACAAGGCGACGCTCACCGACCGCGCGCGGGAGATCATCCGCGAGGCGGCGGAGAACTCGCGGCGCGTGCAGTACACCGTCATCGAGGTCAACGGCTACACCGACACCTCGGGCACCGCGGCCTACAACCTCAAGCTGTCGGTGCGCCGCGCCGAGAACGTGGCGGCCGAGCTGGTGCGCGACGGCGTGCCGCGCAACGTCATCAGCATCCACGGTTACGGCGAGACGCATCTGTTGGTGCCGACGGGCCCCGGCGTGCGCGAGCCGCAGAACCGGCGCGTGGAGATCATCATCCGCTAAGACCGGAGTTTGCTTCCTATCGCCTACGAGGGGCGCCGAAAGGCGCCCCTTTCTTTTAGCCGCTCGCGCACCACGCGAGCGTGAGCGCGCAAGAGCTTGCATAAACGGGCTCAATTACGCCTTATTGCGCCGCCCGTGCGGTGCCGAACGAAAGCGTTGGGCGCGCCGCGCGCTGGACGGAGAAGCCGATGCGTCTGCGCCTGATCCTGTTTGCAACCGGGCTGCTGCTGGCGCCCTTCCTCGCCTCGGCGCAGCCGATCGAAGGACTTTATGTGAGTGCCGGCATCGGCGCCAACCGGCCACAGAGCGTGCACGCCAACAGCAGCACTCGTCCGCCGCTGGACGGCAGCCTCAACCGGGCCTGGGGCATCGACGGCACCGGCAGTGTCGGCTACGCGCTCGGTGACGGCTGGCGGTTCGAGCTTGAGGGCGATTATCTGCAAAACGGTATCGGCCAGTTGAGCGGCGCGACGTTTCCGGTCGCGACCAGCGGCAACGTGCATACCTACGGCCTGATGGCGAACGCGCTTTTTGATTTCGACATCCGCAGCCGCTACGTGTTCCCCTATCTCGGGGCCGGCGCCGGCTACATGTGGAGTCGGTTCAACAATGTGATCTTCGCCGCGACGCCGCCCCGGCCTGGATTCGCCTCGATGGCCAATTTCGGCACTACCGGCCATTTCGCCTGGCAGCTCATCGCGGGGCTCTCGTTCCCGGTACCGAACACACCGGGGCTTTCGCTGCTCGCCCAGTACCGCTTCATGGACATCACATCAGGTGAGACATTCACCGGCACGCAGGTCTCCAGCGCCGGCGTCGCACCCGCTTCGCTCAAGCTCGCTTCGCAGTACAGCCACACATTCCTTCTCGGCGTGCGCTACGCCTTCCATGTCACCCCGCCGGCGCCGCCCTCCGCGCCGACACCGATCGCGGCGCCCGCCCCGGCGCCGTCGCGGAGCTATCTCGTGTTCTTCGACTGGGACAAGGCGACGCTCACTAACCGTGCCCGCGAGATAGTGCGCGCGGCTGCGGAGGCTTCGACACATGTGCAGTATACGCAGATCCACGTGAACGGCTACACCGACACCTCCGGTTCCGCCGCCTACAATCAGGCGCTCTCGCTGCGCCGAGCGCAGAATGTCGCCGCCGAGCTGGTGCGCGACGGCGTGCCGAAGAACGCCATCGTGATCCGCGGTTTTGGCGAGACGCATCTCTTAGTGCCGACCGGGCCGGGCGTGCGTGAACCGCAGAACCGGCGCGTCGAGATTATTATCGGCGGCTGAGGCTCAGGCGCGCAGAAGCCCTGCCATCGGCGCGATCTGGGCGCTGTCGGGGAACACGGCGCCCAGCGCCTGCGCGGGCACGCCGAGATGCGCGGTCAGCACCGATTTTGCCGGCGCGCGCAAATCGGCACTGGGTGCGAGGTCGCGATTGTCCAGCAGCCGCCCCGGGCCGAGGCCCGGCCAGTCCGCCCGCACCTTTCCGCCCGCCACCGCGCCACCCAGCAGGAACGCAACCCCGGCGGTGCCGTGGTCGGTGCCGCGATTGCCGTTGACCCGGACGGTGCGGCCGAACTCGGTCATGCACAGCACGACCGTCTTGTCCCAGGCGGTCCCGAGACCCTCGCGCAACGCAACGAGCCCCGCGTCAAGCTGACGGAACTGGGCATCGAGCCGTTGCGGCTGGGCGACATGGGTGTCCCATCCGTCGAGCTCCAAGGCGGCAACGCGTGGGCCGTCCGGCCGCGCCAGCATCTCCCCGGCGGTGCGGGCGAGAAGGGCGAACGCGCTCGCCTTCTCGGGCGCGGCCGGAACCGTCCCCAGCACCGCCTGCGCGTAGCCACGCTCGCGCAAACCCTGGTGGATGACCGGGCCGATGAGCTTGTCTCCGGCGGCGAGCGCGGCGAGCTGGGTGTAGAAATCGGGCGCGGCGGCGCCGATTCGGCCGGCTGCGTAGCTGCCGACCCGCGCCGGCCCGCGCAGCAGCAGCGGCATATCCACGCCGAATGCCATCGCGTCGCCCTCGGTCTTCGGCGCCGCGCGCGGCAGGGCGGAGACGGCGCGGTTGAGCCAGCCGCTCGTCATCCGGTGATCCGCGCCGCTTTCAAGGCAGTCCTGCGCCTCGAAATGGCTCCGTACCCGCGTCGGGCCGGCGATCGCGTGCAGCAGCAGGGCTTGCCCGGAGGTGTAGAACCGGTGCAGGCCGGCGAGGGCGGGATGCAACCCATAAAACCCGCCGAGATCGAGCATGCCGTTCGGCTGGCCCGGCTCGGGCGGCACGATGTCGCCGCGCAATCCGGCAAGCGCGGGGTCGCCATAGGGCACGACCGCGGCCAGCCCATCCATCGCACCGCGCAGGGTCACCACGACGAAACGGCGTTCCACGGCGCCGGCGGCGAAAGCGAGCCGGACCGGCCCGAGCGCGATGGCGGCGGAAAGACCGAGCAAGGTGGCGCGCCGGCTGGTTTTCACGGGTGGGGTCATCGACGCTGGAACTCCGGGGCGGCCAATAGCAACGCGAGCGCCTCCCGGCGCGAGCCGGCGTGCTGCACGGCGCTAAGCGTGGCCGGACGCACCAGCGGTCCCAGCGCCTCCGCGAGCTGACTGGGATCGGGCTCGGCTTGCATTCCGGCGATCGCATAGGCGACGTCGGCTCGGCGCAGCATCGCCTCTGGGCTTAGCCAGTCGGCGGCGCGATCCGGCCAGCCGTCGGGCTGCGGCGCCGCCCACATCGGCTGGCCCAGCATCCGCATCGCGCCGAGCGCGCGCTCCGGTGCGTCCGACATGCCGGTCGCCCGCCCCGCCGCGATCAGGAAGTCCGCCGGCGTCCGAATCTTGGTATCGGACTGCCACGCTTGCGGGATGTCGAGCAAAGCTGCTGCCGCCGCCCCGAGATCGCCGTCGGTGTCGCGCAGCCGCCCTTCCACCAGGCGCACCGCCGCAGGCGGCGGATCGTCGGCGACGAAATGCCGCGTCAGCTTAAGGGCGAGATGGTGGTGCGTGGCGGGGTGCGCGGCGAGAAAGGCCAGCGCCTCGATGCCGCCCTCTTCGCCCTCGGGGAAGGTCCGGCCCATGACGATCTTCGCCCCGGGTTCGTGGGTGAACGGCCGGAAGCGGAAGCCGGGTGGGCTCTGTTGCAGGTCGATCGACCAGCCGGTCAGCACACGGGCGAAGCTGGTGACGTCAGCTTGCGTGTAGCCCGCCGCCGGGCTGACGGTGTGCAGTTCCAGGCATTCGCGGGCGAGGTTCTCGTTCAGGCCGCGATGCGTGCGCTGGCCGACCGGACTGTCCGGCCCGACCGAGCCGGCGTTGTCGAGGTAAAGCAGCATCGCGGGATGCCGCATCACCGCCAGCAGCATGTCGGCGAAGCGCGCCGTTACGTGCGGGCGGATCGCCTCGGCGATGAACGGCCCGATCAGCGCCGCGCACTGGCCGCGCCGCACCGAGACGGTGAAATGATTGGCCCAGAACCAGACCAGCCGCTCGCGGAATGGCGCTTCGGTGGTGAGTGCGGCGGTTATCGCGGCCCTTGCGTCACGGATGAACAAGGCGCGCGAACGGGACTTCTGCGGCAGCGGCTTTTCCTCCCGGTCGGCCCGCAGCGCCTCCAGCCCTTCGGTGCTGGTCGGCCCGTCCGAGGCCGCCTGTGTTTGGAGTTGGCGGCGCAGCCAGGATCGGGGATCGCCGGGCGGCGCCTCCTCGGCGCGCGGGCCAAGGCCGAAGCGGACCAGCGCCTGTGCCGCAGTCACGTCCATGCACGACTATTAGCGCGGCCGCGGATTGCCTTGGGTAACGAAGCGTCACCGCCCGATGCTGAGTTGGCTGCGCGCGCGCCTGCCGCGGAACCCCAGTCCGGAGCGTAAGCCGGTCGCCATCGCGAGGGTGTAGAACCGCTGAGAGGGAACGATTGCCGCTGCATCGCCGAGGCGTCCCGCCAGGTTCGATCAGGCCCGCTGTGGGCCTGCATGTCCGCCCTGCGTCATCAATTCGCCGCTTGCAAAACCGTGGCTGAAAGAGCACATGCGCCTCGACGAGAGGCCGCTCCGAGCGCGGCCGACAGCGCGGGCGCGCGGGGAGGAAAGGCCCTGCCGCGCCCGTCGTGGTATGGAGACCCCGAACACATGGCCGCCACTGACCTAGCCCGTATCCGCAATATCGGCATCACAGCCCATATCGATGCCGGAAAGACGACGACGACCGAGCGCATCCTCTATTACACGGGCATGTCGCACCGGATCGGCGAGGTGCACGAGGGCAATACCACCACCGACTACATGGAGCAGGAGCGCGAGCGGGGCATCACGATCACCTCTGCCGCCGTGACGTGCGAGTGGAAGAACCACCGCATCAACATCATCGACACGCCCGGCCATATCGACTTCAACATCGAGGTGAACCGCTCGCTCCGCGTCCTGGATGGCGCGGTGTTCATCATCGAGGGCGTCGCTGGGGTGCAGCCGCAGTCGGAGACCAATTGGCGCCTTGCCGACCGCTACAACGTCCCGCGGATCATCTTCATCAACAAGCTCGATCGCACCGGAGCTGACTTCTTCCGCGCCTTCGCCACACTCAAGGAGAAGCTCGACATCGTGGCGCTGCCGTTGCAGCTCCCGATCGGGATCGAGGACAAGTTCATCGGCGTCGTCGATCTGGTCGAGCAGAAGGCGATCGTCTGGGAAGGCGGTGAGCTCGGCGCCAAGTACCACGACGAGCCGATTCCGGCCGACCTGATCGAGCAGGCGAAGGAGTACCGGCAGAACCTGCTGGATACCGCGCTCGCGGTCGATGACGCGGCGATGGAGGAGTATTTCGACAAGGGCGACGTCTCGGTGGAGACGCTGAAGCGCTGCATCAAGGCCGGCACCATCTCCGGCGCCTTCCGCCCGGTGCTGTGCGGCACCGCGTTCAAGAACAAGGGCGTGCAGCCCCTGCTCGATGCCGTGGTCGATTACCTGCCGAGCCCGGTCGATGTGCCGGGGATCAAGGTCGCCGCCGGCGAGGGCGAGGACGAGACCGCCGAGCGCCGCCGGATCAAGGCCGATCCGAACGCGCCGTTTGCGGGCTTGGCGTTCAAGATCATCAACGACAAATACGGCACGCTGACGTTCGTGCGCGTCTATTCCGGTACGCTGAAATCGGGCGACACCGTGCTGAACACCACCCGCGGCCATCGCGAGCGCATCGGGCGGATGTTCCAGATGCACGCCGATAAGCGCCAGGAGATCAAGGAGGTGGTGGCGGGCGACATCGCTGCCTTCGTCGGCCTCAAGGACACCGGCACGGGCGACACGCTCGCCGCCGCCGAGGACCCGGTGGTGCTGGAGCGCATGGCGTTCCCGGTGCCGGTGATCGACATCTCGGTCGAGCCCAAGACCAAGGAATCGATCGAGAAGATGAGCATCGGCCTGCAGAAGCTCGCGGCCGAGGACCCGAGCCTCAGGCTTCGCACCGATCAGGAGACCGGGCAGACCATCCTTTCGGGGATGGGCGAGCTGCATCTGGAGATCATCATCGACCGGCTGAAGCGCGAATACGGCGTGGAGGCGAATATCGGCGCCCCGCAGGTGGCGTATCGCGAGACCATCACCCGCGCCCACACCGAGACCTACACCCACAAGAAGCAGACCGGCGGCTCAGGCCAGTATGCCGAGGTGAAGATCACCTTCGAGCCGCTGGAGCGGAACGGCGGGGTGGTGTTCGAAAACGCCGTGGTCGGCGGCGCGGTGCCGAAGGAATACATCCCGGCGGTCGAGAAGGGGATCAAGGCGCAGGCCGAAACGGGCGTGCTCGCCGGCTTCCCCACGGTCGATTTCAAATTCACGCTGGTGGACGGCAAGTACCATGACGTCGACTCCTCGGCCCTTGCCTTCGAGATCGCCGCCAAGGCGTGTTTCCGCGATGGTATGAAGAAGGCGAGCCCGATCATCCTGGAGCCGGTGATGGACGTGGAGATCACCACGCCTCAGGACCACGTGGGCGACGTGGTGGGCGACCTCAACCGCCGCCGCGGCATGATCCAGAACCAGGAGAGCTCGGGCTCCACCGTGATCGTCCGCGCCCATGTTCCCCTCAAGGAGATGTTCGGCTACATTTCCGACCTGCGGAGCATGACCAAGGGGCGCGCCTCGTTCACGATGCAATTCCACCATTACGACCCGGTGCCGCGGAACATCGCGGACGAGATCATGGCGAAGAGCGCCTGATGGACGCGGTTTCCTGAGATGTCGGCGCCGCGTCTGCACTGGATGCGGGGCCGCTCGGAGGAGGGGCCGGGGATCGCCCGGGCCTTGGAGTGGATCGGTTTGGACGACGCGGGCAAGGCCATCGCCCGCGTCGTCCGTCTCAAGGGGCCGATCTGGGCGAACTGGCGCCAATACCGGGCCGTGGCGCTGGACGACGAGGCGAAGGTCGTGGAGCTGCGCCCGACGCCGCCCGAGGGGGCGGACTGGCTGGCCTGCGTGGGCGAGCGCGTGGTCGGCCGCGCCGCTGTGCCGCTTGCCGCCGTCCGGACGGTCGAGGAAGCCCTGAACGGGGACTAGGCCCGGGTCCTCGGGTCGGACTGGTCGCCCCGCGCGGCTGATGTAAATACTGGCCGGATGATCGACCGCGACCTCCATGCCCGGCTCACCGCCTGGCGCCGCCACCTGCACGCCCATCCCGAACTCACTCTGCACGAGCGGCAGACGGCGGCCTTCGTCTGCGAGCGGCTGCGCGAGCTCGGTATCCCGTTCACCGCCGGCATCGGCGGGCACGGCGTGGTCGCCACGCTGAGTCGGGGCAACTCGAACCGTAGCGTCGGCCTGCGGGCCGACATGGATGCGCTGCCGATCGTGGAAGCGACCGGCCTGCCCTACGCCTCCTCCAATCCGGGCGTGATGCACGCCTGTGGCCATGACGGGCACACGACAAGTTTGCTCGGCGCCGCGGCGCTGCTGGCGCGCGATCCGGATTGGCACGGCACGGTGCATTTCGTGTTCCAGCCGGCCGAGGAAGGCGGCGGGGGCGCGCGGGCGATGATCGCTGACGGGCTGTTCCAGCGGTTCCCGATGGAACGGATTTTCGGCTATCACAACTGGCCGGGGCTCGAGGCCGGCACCGTGCAGGTGCATTCCGGCGCGGTGATGGCCTCCGGCGGGCGGCTCGAGTTCCGCGTGCGCGGCCGTTCGGGCCATGCGGCCATCCCGCACCAGGCGCGCGACCCGATGCTCGCTGCGGCGCACCTGCTGATCGCGCTGCAAAGCGTGGTCTCGCGCGAGACGAGCCCGCTGGATGCGGCGGTGATTTCGCTGTGCACCATCGAGGCGGGCTCGGCGATCAACCAGATCCCGGACGAGGCGGTGATGCGCGGCACGATGCGCTGCCTGAGCCCCGAGGTGCGCGCGGCGATGCTGGAGCAGATCCGCCGCGTCGCCAACGGCATCGCCGCGGCGTTCGGCGTGGAGATCGAAACCAACGTCCGGCTCGGCTATGGCGTCACCGCCAACACGCCCGCCGAGGCCGATCTTGCCGCCAAGGCCTGCGCCGCCGCCGGGCTGACGGTGCGGCGGGATCTCGCGCCGTCGATGACGGGCGAGGATTTCAGCTATTATCTCGGTGAGAAACCGGGCGCGTTCGTGTGGATCGGCAATGGTCCGACCGCGGGCTTGCATAATTCCAAATACGACTACAATGACGAGATTCTGCCCGCCGCCGCGACCTACCTGGCGGCGACCGCGAAGCGGGCGCTAGCCGACTGATACCGACGCGTCTGAAGTCCGACCTATTCCAGTGTCATTGCGAGGCTTATACTACGCATAGACATAGCAATGACGGCGTTGGTGAGCCATGAACCGGGCAGCCTGATATCGATCGGCCCAGGCTCACGCGCTCTGAAGCTGACGCGAGAGCCCGCCGGCCAGCGCGCGCAACTCGTTGCCGACGGCATCGACCCCGATGCGGCGCAACTGCTCGCTCACTCCGACCACGACCAGCGCGTGCGAGGCGCGCTCGCGCCAGATCACGGGCGCGGCGACGATCGTCACGCCGGCGATATAGCGGCCTTCATCGACAGCGTAGCCGTTCCGCCTCGTCGCCTCGATTTCGGCCCGCCACGCGGCGAGCTCCGGCGGGTCGTCCCAGCGTAGGGCGCGAAAGCGCCGTTCGAGTTCGCTCCACGCATAACCGCCGAAGGCGGCGAAGCAGCGGCCGCTGGCGCTGATCAGCGTCGGATAGCGGCTGCCGATATCCACTTGCAGCCGCAAAGCGCGTCCCGGACGCGAGATCGCCGTCACCGTGAAATGATCGAGCCCAGCGGCTTCCACGCCGATCGCGGTGACGCCGTATTTGGCGGACAGCGCATTCAGGATCGGCTGCGCGAGGTTGGCGAAGGCGTCGTGGCGCAGCATGGCGCGCGCGAGCGCGAGAATGCCGCCCGCGAGCGCGTAGCGTTTGGTCTCGGGATCGAAGGACACCAGCTCCTCCGCGGCCAGCGCTCGCAGGATGTGCAGGCAGGTGCTCGGCACGAGCCCAAGGCTGCGGGCGATCGGGTGCACCCCGAGCGGGGTGTCGCTGCGCGACAGCAGCCGCAGGATCGCCACGGCGCGCGTCACGGCCGGAACACGGCGGATCGCCGCAGCGCGCGGTGCCGCGTTGCGGGGCGCGGCGGGGTCGCTGCGGGTGTGCGCCTCCGTTTTGTCGGAGCGGCCCGGTTTGCGCCGTTGCAGCCCGGTTCGAGCGAGCGGTCGATCGTTCATTGCTGTCTCTCATACCGGCGTGTATTGCCTATAGACAACATAAGTGACATATTGACAATATCTTCGGTGCGGTTAGCCTCCGTCTGATGCCGACACTCACCGACAGTTCGGATTACGCCTTCGCCCAGGCGCACTTCTCCCGCGACCGAGCCTGGGAGCTGTTCGACGGCAATCAAGCCGCGCTCAACATCGCCCACGAGTGCATCGACCGGCACGCGACCGACGCGGCCCGCGTCGCCGTGCGGATCGCCCGTGCCGACGGGCGCGACGAGTCGCTCACGTTCCGCCAGATCGCTGCCTGGTCCGCCCGCTTCGCGCATTGGCTCGAATCGCGCGGTGTCGCGCCGGGCGATCGTGTCGCCGTCATGCTCGATCCCTCGCTGATCTTCTACGCGGCGATGTTCGGCGCGATGAAGCGGGGTGCGATCGCGGTGCCGCTGTTCACCCTGTTCGGCCCCGAGGGCGCGCGCCTGCGGGTCGCCGACTGCGTGCCCAAAATTCTGCTTGCCGATGCCGGGAAGGCTGGCGCCATCGGCTCGTTCGCGACCACCGAGATCGTCTGCACCGACCCCGCTTGGCTCGCCGAGCTGGAACGGTTCCCCGCCGCCTACACGCCCAGTACCAAGGCCGATGACCTTGCACTCTTTCAATACACTTCGGGCACCACACGCGAGCTGCCCGAGGCGGTGAAGCACACGCACCGCGCCGTGGTCCTGCTGATGGGCGCCGCGCTCTACGGCACGGGCATCCGTCCCGGCGACGAGTTCTTCTGTCCGTCCTCGCCCGCCTGGGGCCACGGGCTCGCGCATGGCACGCTGGCGCCGCTCGCGCTCGGCGTCACCACCGGCACCTACGCGGGCAAGTTCGATCCCGTGCGCCTGATGCGCGCCTTGCAGGACTACCGCATCACCAATCTCGCCGCCGCCGCCACGCATTATCGGATGATGCGAACCAGCAGCCGGGCAACTGAGTTCCGTTTCGCGATCCGCAAGCTCTCCTACACAGGCGAACCGATCGACCCGGCAACGCTTGCTTTCATCGACGAGGTCTTCGGGGTGCCTGCGTGCAGCATGTACGGGACGACCGAGGTCGGCGTCGTGCTCGTGAATTACCCCGGCGCGCGCGATTTCCCGGTCAAGCCTGGCTCGCTCGGCAAGCCGGTGCCAGGCCTTCGCGTCGAGGTGCAGGATGCCGACGGGCGCCCCTGCGTGCCGGGCCAGATCGGGGAAATCAAGCTGTGGCGCCGCGGCGGCTGGCTACCGACCAAGGACCTCGGGCGCGTCGACGAGGACGGCTATTTCTATCACGCGGGCCGCGCCGATGACGTGATCATCTCGGCCGGCTGGACCATGAGCGCGGTCGAGATCGAAAACGTGCTGCTCATGCACAAGGATGTGCGCGAGGCGGCGGCGATCGGCGTTGCCGATTTGCTGCGCGGGCAGGTGGTGAAGGCGTTCATTGTCAGCGACCGCGCGGGCGACGAGGCGTTCGCGCGCGAATTGCAGGACTTCACGCGCCAGCGGCTCAGCCAGCACGAATACCCCCGCCAAGTTGCCTTCGTGACCGAGCTGCCAAAGACGCCAGCGGGGAAGGTGAACCGCAAGGCGCTCCGCGACGCCGAAGCCGCGCGGCCCGAGGCCGCCGCCTGATCCATCCGCAAGCACGAGGGAACGATGTCCGCCACTGCCACCGCCGAGCCAGAAAATCGGCTCTTTCCCAAGATCACCGAACAGGCGCTGGATGGCTTGCGCGCGCGCATCGGCAAGCGGATCGAGAACACGGTCGAGCCGTGGTGCTACGAGGCGACGCGCGACAATATCCGCCACTACGCGCACGGGATCGGCGACGACAACCCGCTCTGGTGCGACCCGAATTACGCGGCACGCAGCGCGCTCGGCGGCATCGTGGCGCTGCCGAGCTTCCTGTTCGCTACCAGCCGCATCATCTCGGGCTATGTCGGCGGGCTGCCGGGCGTGCACGCCATGTGGTCCGGCGCGGACTGGCGATGGCATCGCTGGGTGCGGCGCAACGAGGAAATCCGCACCGAGGCGTGGCTGTCGGACATCGTCGAGCACACCACGACGTTCGCCGGGCGCGCCATCAGACAAGTGTATCATGTCGATTTCTACGGTGCGAACGGCGATCTGGTCGCCGACGCCGAGAGCTGGTGTTTTCGCACCGACCGCGATATCGCGCGCGAGCAGGGCACCAAATACACCGAGGTCAAGAAGAAGCCGACCCGGCGCTACGCCGATAACGAGCTGGAAGAGCTCTATCGCCTCTACGAAGCGGAGGAAGTACGCGGCGCCGAACCGCGCTACTGGGAAGATGTATCCGTGGGCCAGTCGCTTCCCAGCATGGCGAAGGGGCCGATGACCGCGACCGGCTTCATCGCCTTCGCCCAAGGATGGGGCGGCCTTTATATCCGCGCCAACAAGCTCGCCTACCAGCAGTTCCGCAATCATCCGGCACTCGGCATCAAGAACCGTTTCGGCATTCCCGATTGCCCCGAGCGCGTGCATTGGGAGGCCGATCTGGCGCTGCAGGTCGGCGCGCCTGGCCTTTACGACTACGGCCCGGAGCGCTGCTCCTGGCTCACCCACCACCTCACCAATTGGATGGGCGATACGGGCTTTCTCGTCCGCGCGCACTGCAAGCTGCGGCGGCACAACGTGGAGGGAGACTTGCTGGTCATCGGCGGCAGGGTGACGGGCAAGCGTATCGAGAACGGACGATACTTGGTCGATATCGAGCAGGAGGCGCGCAACCAGGACGGCGAGCTTTCCGTCGTGGGTGGCGGCACGGTCGCCCTGCCGGCGCGCGGAGGGAAGGGCCGATGAGTGGCATCGCGCTTTCGCGCCGCGCGCTGGTTGCCGGAGCCGCCGTCACGGCGCTGAGCCGCCCGGCGATCATCCGGGCGCAAACATCCTCCGCCCCGATCCGTATCGGCCTCTTGAGCGATGTCACCGGCCCCTACCGCCAGGTCGGCGGTCCGGGCGGGAAGGTCGCGGTGGAGCTTGCCGTCGAGGATTTCGGCGGCTCCCTGCTCGGCCGGCCCATCGAGGTGATGCAGGCCGACATTTTCAACAAGCCCGACGTCGCGAGCGCTCGCGCCCGCGAGTGGATCGACGGCGGCGTGAACATGCTGATGGACGGCGCCGCGACCTCCTCGGGTCTCGCCGTGCAGGCGGTGGCGCGCGAGAAGAGGACCATTTTCATCGGCAACGGCCCGGCGGCGAGCGATTTCACGGGCAAGTTCTGCTCGCCCTACGGCTTCCACTTCTGGGCCAATACCTATTCGCTCGCGAAAGGCACTGGCGGCGCGCTGACGCGCGCGGGTGGGACGACCTGGTTCTTCATCACCGCCGATTACCAGTTCGGCTATTCGCTGGAGGCGGACACGACGAAGTTCGTCACCGAAGCGGGCGGCAAGGTGCTGGGCAGCGTGAAGGCGCCGCTCGGGACGGCGGATTTCTCGAGCGCGCTCGTGCAGGCGCAAGCCTCGGGCGCCAAGGTGGTCGCCTTCGCAAATGCCGGCACCGATCTTCGCAATTGCGTCAAGCAGGCGCACGAATTCGGTCTCGTCAAGGGCGGGCAGAGCCTCGCCACGCTGCTGATGATGATCACCGACGTGGTGGCGCTCGGGCAGGATGTCTGCGAGGGGCTGGTGCTGAGCAACTCGTTTTACTGGGACCTCACGCCCGCGACCCGGGCCTGGTCGGCGCGGTTCGCCAGCCGGATGGAGGCGCCGCCGACGATGGTCCAGGCGGCCAACTATTCCGGCGCGCTGCACTGGATGCGCGCGGTCCAGGCCGCCGGGACGCTCGACGGCGATAGTGTCGCCGCGCGGATGCGCGCGATGCCGGTGCGCGACTTCTATCATGACTATGTGCCCATCCAGCCGAACGGGCAGGTGCTCGATCCGACCTATGTCTGGCGCGTGAAGCCCGCATCGCAAGCCGCCCACCCATGGGACTTCTACGAGCGCGTCGGGGAGATTCCCGGCAAGGACGCCTACATGCCGCTAGACGAGACCGGGTGCGCGCTGGGGCACCCGTGACGTAGCGGCGTCATTGCGGCGGCCAATCTCCCGCGGGGGATCGCTTCGCGCCGCTCGCCGGGCGCTCGCAATGGCGAGGTAGGAGAGGGTGCGAGAGGGAGGACGCTAAGCCGTCTCCCGCACCCGCAGATCATTGTTGGTGCGGTGATCGCCCGCCACCCAGCGCGCCAGCTCCGCGTGCGCGTCGGCGCGGCGGAGCGCGTCGATCTCGGCGGCGTTGGGCGGATCGACGGTGAATTCGACGATTAGCCCATCGGGCGATTCGCAGTACATCGACCGGCAATAGCCGTGATCGGTCTCGCGCAGCGGAATGCCCGCCGCCTTCACGCGCCGCACGAGCTCGTCGTAGCCCGCGTCGTCCACCTTGAACGCCACATGGTCGAAGTTGCGGATCTCGGCGGGCTTTTCAGCTTGCGTCTTGCGGTAGACCTCCTCGTCGGCGAACGAGAAGAACGCCAGCGCCCCGCCGTCCGCGAGCGTGTAGAAGGTGTGGCAGAACGCCACTTCGCGGCCGACCCACGGGTTGAAGTGCTTCTCGCACCACGTGGCGGCCAGCGGGATGCCCAGCACGTCCTCGAAGAACTGCCGGTTCCGTTCCTGATCCTTCACCACATAGGCGTGGTGGTGAAGCCGTTGCGGCGGATGGGCCAGCGTCTTTGCCATGATGCTTCCTCCTCCTGCTTCGCGGCGCACACGCTGCGCCCGCCCCGCCTGGCTTGTCGAGCCCGCCCTTACCCGCGCCAGCGCGGCGCGGGCGTCTGGCGCGTGTAGTCGATCGCGGTGTAGGCGCCGCCCATGTAGCGTTCCTCCACCGGATCGCCCGAAACCTTCCCCTCCATCTGGCGTGCGAACCCGTCGGCGCTGTCCTGGGGCGCCCAGCCAATCCGCGCGCGGTCATCGTCCTTCCACCAGGTCATACGCGCGTTCGCCGAGGCGCCCCAGATCACCGCGCAATCGACCCGCTCCGCCAGCACCGCCGCGCTCACCAGCCGCACGAAGTCGGCAAAGGAAAGCCACGTCGCCAGCATTCGCGCGTTCGTCGGTTCGGCAAAGCAGGAGCCGATCCGAACGGCGACGCTCTCCACACCGTGCTTGAACCAGTAAAGCCGCCCCATGAGCTCGCCATAGGCCTTGGAGAGCCCGTAATAGCCGTCGGGCAAGAAGGCATCCTCGGCGGCGATCGTCTCGGCGCGTTCATGAAAGCCGATCGCGTGATTGGAGGAGGCGAACACGACACGCGCCCGCTCGCGCCGCGCCGCCTCGTACACGTGATAGAGGCCGCGGATATTCGGCCCCAGCACCTCCTCGAACGGCCGCTCCACCGACACGCCGCCCAGATGCACGATCGCGCCGCACCCTTCGGCGAGGCGCAGCACAGTCACGCCGTCGTTCAGGTCGGCTTGCGTGAACGAAGCCCCCGCCGGCAGCGCATCGGGGAACGGCTTGATGTCGGTCAGGCGCAGCGCCCAGCCGGCCGCGCCCAGCCCCTGCGCAAGCTGGCGCCCGAGATTGCCCGATGCGCCGGTGATTAGCACGGGCTTGGCGGGTTTGTCGCTCATCGGCACTCTCCCTCGGATCGCAGGAGGGCATGATGCGGACGATTACCGAGGCTGCCCAGGCCCTGGAGGCGGGACGCGCCACCAGCCGCGCGCTGGTCGATGCCGCGCTCGCGCGCATCGCCGATGGCGACGGCGAGGGCGCGCGCGCCTTCGTGAAGATCTATGCCGAGTCGGCACGCATCGCCGCCGATGCGATGGATGCGCTCCGCAAGGCGGGCCGGGCGCCCAGCCCCTATGCGGGCATTCCCGTCAGCCTGAAGGATCTGCTGGACGTTGCCGGCGAACCGACCCCGGCCGGCTCGCGCGCGCTCGCCGATGCGGCCCCGGCGCAGCGTCACGCCCCTGTGGTGGCGCGCCTGCTCGCCGCCGGTTTCGTGCCGGTGGGCCGCACCAACATGAGCGAGTTCGCCTTCTCGGGCCTCGGCATCAATCCGCATTACGGCACCCCGCGCAGTCCTTGGGACCGCGCGGCGGGGCGTATCCCGGGCGGCAGCTCGTCCGGCGCGGCGGTGTCGGTTGCCGACGATATGGCCTTGGTCGGCATCGGCACCGATACCGGCGGCTCCTGCCGCATCCCTGCCGCCTATTGCGGCGTGGTCGGCTACAAGCCCACGGCACGGCGCGTGCCGATCACGGGCGTGCTGCCGCTCGCGCCGAGCCTCGACTCGGTCGGGCCGCTCGCCCGTTCGGTGGCCTGCTGCGCCATCGTCGATGCGATCCTAGCCGGCGAACCGCCGAGGCCGCCCGTGCCGGCCGACCTTGCGGGCCTGCGCCTCGCCGTGCCCGAAAGGCTCGTGCTGGACGGCATGGAGCCGGCGGTCGCCGCCGCGTTCGACGCCGCGCTCGCGCGGCTCGAAAATTCAGGCGCAGGGGTCGCTCGGATCGACGTTCCCGAGTTCGCCGATATCATGACCGCCAATGCCACGGGCGGCTTCGCTGCCGCCGAGGCCTATGCGTGGCATCGCGGCTTATTGGCCGCGAAAGGCGGGCTCTACGACCCGCGCATCCGCGCACGCATCGAGCGCGGCGCGGTGATGACGGCGGCTGACTACATCGCCCTGCGCGAAGCGCGGGAGCGGATCATCGCGGGCTTCGATGCGCGCACCGCCGGGTTCGACGCGCTGGTGATGCCCACCAGTCCTATTCTCCCCGCCCGCATCGCCGATCTCGATGACGAGCGCGAATACAACCGGGTCAATCTGACGTCGCTGCGCAACACGATGCTCGGCAATTTTCTCGACCGCTGCGCGATCAGCCTGCCCTGCACGCCGCCCGGCGCCCCGCCGGTGGGCTTGATGCTGATGGGTGCGCCGATGGGCGATGCCCGTCTGTTCGCCATCGCGGCGGCGGTGGAGCGGGTGCTCGTATGAAGCCGCTACGGCTAAGCCGTGCCTCGCCGCGTGGAAGTCGCGTTCGATCCCGACCAGGACGCAGCGACTCGCGCCAAGCAAGGCGTGTCGCTCTTGCTGGGCGTAGCGGTGCTGGAGGGATGCGGGGGCGAGGTGGCCGATGATCGCCGCGATTGCCGCCGAGGCGGAGACCGCGGCGGCCCGCGCGCTGGAGGCGGTCGGCGGCACCTGATGCCGCCCAAGCCGCATCGCCCGCGTGCGCTAAGTTGTGGCGTTCTCGTCACCGACGGACCCAGCCTGCTCCTCGGCCATGCCAGCCGCTCGCCACGCTGGGACATCCCCAAGGGCATTGCCGAACCCGGCGAGTCGCCGCGCGCCGCAGCGCTCCGGGAGCTTGCCGAGGAAACCGGCCTGCGCGCCGACCCCGAGCAGCTTCGCGATCTCGGCCGCCACGCCTACCTGCCCGCCAAGGATCTCGCGCTGTTCGCGTGGCACGTGCGGGCGCTGCCCGATCCCGCCGCGCTGGTTTGCGCCTCCTGCTACACCGCCCGCGACGGCGCGGTGCTGCCGGAATTCGACCGCTTCGGCATTTTCGCCTGGGATGAGGCGCTCGTCCGCGTCGGGCGGAACCTCGCGCGCGTTATGGCTGACGTGCGTCCACTGTTCGCATTGACCGCCAACGACGCCATTGACGCTGTGCGGTCCCCAGAGTAAATAGGCCGTAATAGGACGATATCGAAGCATTAGGCATCGAACTAAATGGGGCTGCCGTGAAGGATGTCCGCGACGCGCTCATGCTCGGGCGCACCAGTGACGGCAAGCTGGCCGTGCGGCCGCTCTCGCCGCATCTGCAAGTCTATAGGTGGCCGGTCAGCATGGCGCTCTCGATCGGTCACCGCATCAGCGGCGTCGGCGTGGCGGTCGGCACCTTGCTGTTCACTTGGTGGCTGGTGGCCGCGGCGGCATCCGATTCGGCGTTCGCCACCGTGCAGGCCTTCCTCGGCTCGGGCTTCGGCGTCTTTTTGCTGCTCTGCTGGTCGGCGGCGCTCGTGTTCCACTTCTTCCAGGGCATCCGCCATCTCGCGTGGGACGCCGGCTGGGGGTTCGAGAACCGCATCTACCGCACGACCGGCTGGGCGGTGGTCGCCGCCACTGTCGTGCTGACCTTGATCGTCTGGATCATCGGCTTCGTGGTGTGGTGATGGCAGCATCAGGCAAGACCGTCCGCGTCGATATCCTCCGCTCGCAGCTCGGCCGCGTGCGCGGCCTCGGCGCGGCGCGCGCCGGCTCCGGCACCTGGTGGGCCGAGCGCCTTACCTCGATCGCGCTGGTGCCGCTCACGCTCTGGTTCATCGCCTCGGCGGTCTCGCTCGAGGGCACGACGCGCGCCGGCATGATCGCGTGGCTGCACGCGCCGCTGCCGCTCGTGCTCATGCTCTGCCTGATCGTCGCCACCTTCCGCCACATGGATCTCGGCCTGCGCGTCGTGGTGGAGGACTATGTGCACCACGAGGCGGCTCGTATGTCGCTCTTGCTGCTCATCCGCGGCATCTGCGTCGTCGCCGCGCTGCTTTGCATCATCTCGGCACTCCGTCTCGGCCTGTAGGGGATTTTCGATGAACGCCATCACCATGCCCTCGCAGCGTGCCTACAATTTCGTCGATCACAGCTATGACGTGGTGGTGGTGGGCGCCGGCGGCTCCGGCCTGCGCGCCACGCTCGGAATGGGCGCGGGCGGGCTCAAGACTGCCTGCATCACCAAGGTCTTCCCCACGCGCAGCCACACCGTCGCCGCGCAGGGCGGTATCGGCGCCGCCCTCGGCAACATGGGCGAAGATGATTGGCGCTGGCACATGTACGACACCGTGAAGGGATCGGACTGGCTCGGCGACCAGGACGCGATCGAGTACATGTGCCGCGAGGCGATCCCGGCCGTATACGAGCTTGAGCATTTCGGCGTGCCGTTCAGCCGCACCGAGGACGGCAAGATTTACCAGCGCCCGTTCGGCGGCCACATGAAGGACTACGGCAAGGAACCCGCGCAGCGCGCCTGCGCGGCGGCCGACCGCACCGGCCATGCCATCCTGCACACGCTTTATCAGCAATGCCTCAAGCACGAAGTGGAGTTTTTCATCGAGTATTTCGCGCTCGACCTCATCATCGATCAGGAGGGCGCTTGCCGCGGCGTCACCGCCTGGTGCCTGGAAGATGGTTCGATGCACCGCTTCCGCGCGCAAACGGTGGTGCTGGCCACGGGCGGCTACGGCCGCGCCTATCTCTCCTGCACCTCGGCGCACACCTGCACGGGCGACGGCAACGGCATGGTGCTGCGCGCGGGTCTGCCCTGCCAGGACATGGAATTCGTGCAGTTCCACCCGACGGGCATCTTCCCCGCCGGTTGCCTGATAACCGAAGGCGCGCGCGGCGAGGGGGGTTATCTCACCAACTCCGAAGGCGAACGCTTCATGGAGCGGTACGCGCCGACCGCGAAGGATCTGGCGTCGCGCGATGTGGTGTCGCGCTCGATGACTATCGAGATCAACGAGGGCCGTGGCTGCGGACCGAACAAGGACCACATCCTGCTGCATCTCGAGCATCTTGGCGCCGACATCCTGCACGAGCGTCTGCCCGGCATCTCGGAAACCGCGCGCGTGTTCGCGGGCGTGGACGTAACGAAGGACCCGATCCCGGTGCTGCCGACGGTGCACTACAACATGGGCGGTATCCCCACGAACTATCACGGCGAGGTGCTGCGCCCGACTGCCGATGATCCCGATGCCGTAATCCCCGGCCTGATGGCGGTCGGCGAGTGCGCCTGCGTCTCGGTGCACGGCGCGAACCGGCTTGGCACCAATTCGCTGCTCGATCTCGTGGTGTTCGGCCGCGCCGCCGCCCACCGCGCCGCCGAGACGATCCGCCCCGGAGCGACGCAGGCGCCGCTGCCGCCGAAGGCCGGCGAGGAGTCGCTCGAACGGTTCGACAAGGCGCGCCATGCGCGCGGTGGCACGCGCGTCGCGGATCTGCGGCTCGACATGCAACGCACCATGCAGACCCACGCCGCGGTGTTCCGCAACAGCAAGACGCTCGCCGAGGGTGTGGCGCAGATGAAGCGGGTCTGGGATGGTCTCGGCGACATGTCCGTTGCCGACCGCGGCCTGATCTGGAACAGCGACTTGATGGAGGCGCTGGAGCTGCAAAACCTGATGGGCAACGCGATGACCACGATGACGAGTGCCGAGGCCCGCACAGAAAGCCGCGGCGCGCATGCCCATGACGACTATCCCGAGCGCGACGATCAGCACTGGATGAAGCACACGCTTTCGTGGCTCGACGCGGACGGCACGGTGCGCCTCGATTACCGTCCGGTGAAGATGCGGACGTTGACCAACGAGGTCTCGGTGTTTCCGCCGAAGAAGCGGGTTTATTGAGAGGAATGTTCCCCAATACGTCATCACCGTCGCAAAAGCGGGGATACAGACGCAAGGCCCGGACATCTCGGTTGCTTGGCGATGCGTCCCTGCTTTCGCGGGGATGACGTTATGGCAGTCGAGCCTTAACGAACCGTTCCTTAGAGCGAGAGAGCAAGGACCCGCCAATGGTCGCCTTCACCCTCCCCCGCAACAGCCGCATCACGGCGGGCAAGACCTACAAGGCGCCCGCGAACGCCAAGCGCGTGCGCGAGTTCCGCATCTACCGCTGGGATCCCGACAGCGGCGAGAACCCGCGCACCGACAGCTACGAAATCGACCTCGACAACTGCGGGCCGATGGTTCTCGACGCGCTCATCAAGATAAAGAATGAGGTCGATCCGACGCTGACGTTCCGCCGCTCCTGCCGCGAGGGCATCTGCGGTTCCTGCGCGATGAACATCGACGGCGGCAACACGCTCGCCTGCCTGAAGCCGATCGACGAGGTGAAGGGTGCGGTGCGCATTACGCCGCTGCCGCACATGCCGGTGGTGAAGGACCTCGTGCCCGACCTCAGCCAGGTTTACGCGCAGCTTCGCTCCATCGAACCGTGGCTCAAGTCCGACACGCCCGCGCCGCCCGACCGGGAGCGGCTGCAAAGCCACGCGGAGCGCGCCAAGCTCGACGGGCTCTGGGAGTGCATCCTCTGCTTCTGCTGCTCCACTTCCTGCCCGAGCTACTGGTGGAACGGCGACCGCTATCTCGGCCCCGCCGTATTGCTCCAGGCCTATCGCTGGATCGCGGATTCGCGGGACGAGTATACGGGCGAACGGCTGGACGCGCTGGAGGACCCGTTCAAGCTCTATCGCTGCCACACGATTATGAACTGCACGGATACCTGCCCCAAGAACCTCAACCCGGCGAAGGCGATCGCGGCGATCAAGCAGCTTATCGTCGAGCGGCAGGTTTAACGGTCGCCTCCGCCGTTTCGCGGGAGAGGCCGGCGCGCAACGCGCTTCGGGTGAGGGCGGGCCGGAGATCCGTTCACACCCACCCCGCCAGCAGCGCCGCGGCGATCGCCAGTCCGGTCTCGCGGTTGAAGCGAAAGAGCCGCAGGCATCCGGCCGGGTCGTGGATGTCGAGCCGCGCTACCTGCCAGCCGAGCATCGCGGCGGGCAGAACGAGGCACGGCAGAAACCAGCGCGCGAGCCCCGCCGCAAGCCCCGCCGCGGCGAGCGCAGCCACGCAGAGCGCATAGCAAACCGCGAGAAACGGGCGCGTCCGCTCGCCGAACAGGCGCGCGGTCGATTTCACCCCGGCGAGCGCGTCGTCCTCGCGGTCCTGGTGGGCGTAGATCGTGTCGAAGCCGAGATCCCAGAACACCGAGGCCGCGTACAAAGCGGCCCAGGCCCAGTCGATGCGCTCCGCCGCCGCCGCGTAGCCGAGCGGGGCGCCGAAGCCGAACGTGAACCCCATCACGAGCTGCGGCCACCATGTCACCCGCTTCGCCAGCGGATAGGTGCCGACCAAGACGAGCGACGCCACGCCCAGCGCCACGGCGAGCGGCGGCAGTTGCAACAGGATTGCGAGCCCTGCCAGCAGCAGCACGGCCAAAAACGCGAGCGCCTGCCACGGCGACAGCATCCCCGAAGCGAGCGGCCGGTTCGCCGTGCGCGCCACCTTGCCGTCGATGTCGCGGTCCCAGAGATCGTTCACGACGCAACCGGCCGCGCGCATCACCACGCTGCCGACGGCGAACAGGGACGCGAGCCACGCCGCGCGCGCCGCGCCGGGCCGGGCCAGCAGGATGCCCCACAATCCGGGCAGGAACAGCAGCCACACGCCGATCGGCCGGTCGAGCCGCGCCAGCAGCGCATAGGGCCGCGCCGCGCGCGGCAGGCACGCGACCCAGCCATCGGCGACGATATCGGTATGGGCGGACATCGCGGCTAATCTGCGCGGCGTCATGCCGGGGTCAATCCGCCTGTTCGTCGCCGCGCCGCTGGCCGAGGGCGCCGCCGTCGCGGCCACGCCCGAGCAGGCGCGCTATCTCGGCGCGGTGATGCGCCGGGCGGTCGGTGATCACGTCCTTCTGTTCAACGGCGCCGACGGCGAATGGCTGGCGCGCATCGCAACGCTCGGCCGTGGCGCGGCCGGCCTGATCGCCGAGCGCCGGCTGCGCCCGCAGCGCGCGGAGCCCGACCTTTGGCTCGTCTTCGCCCTGCTCAAGCGCGATGCCACCGATCTCGTCGTGCAGAAGGCGACCGAACTCGGCGCGGCCGCGCTGTTTCCCCTGATTACCGAGCGCACCAACGCCGCACGGGTGAACGAAGCGCGGCTCGCCGCCATCGCCGCCGAGGCGGCCGAACAAAGCGAACGGCTGACCGTCCCGGCAATCCATCCGCCGCAACGCCTCGCCGCCTTGCTGGAGACTTGGCCCCCGGAGCGACCGCTTTACGCCGCGCTGGAACGGACGGACGGTGCCCGCCCGCCGCCCGCCACCGGCGCGGCCGGGCTTCTGATCGGACCCGAGGGCGGGTTCACCCCGGCCGAGCTTGACGCGCTCGCGCGCGTCCCCTTTGTTCGCCCAGTCAGCCTTGGTCCGCGCATCCTGCGGGCGGAGACCGCCGCGTTCGCCGGGCTCGCGCTGTTGCAGGCCGAAGGGCGCGACTGAATATTCTGCCATCAACCCCGAGACGCCCCGAGCCACATGTCGAACCCCGGCGACGCTGACGCCACCCCGATCGCCTCCGTGCGCCAGCTTGCCGACTGGGTGGCGGCCGGCTGCAAGCCGGCGAGCGCGTTCCGCATCGGCACCGAGCACGAGAAGTTTGGCTTCCGGCTGAGCGACCTCGCGCCGCCCCCTTACGAGGGCGGCATCCGCCCTCTATTGGAGAACCTGAGCCGCCAGGGCGGCACGCCGATCCTCGACCGGGGCAACCCGATCGGCCTGCAACTGCCGGGCGGCGCTTCGATCGCGCTGGAGCCGGCGGGCCAGCTCGAGCTTTCCGGCGCGCCGCTCGAGACGCTGCACGAGACGAAGGCAGAGCTGGAGGCGCATCTCGCTGCGGTGCGCGCCGCCGCCGAGCCGCTCGGCATCGGCTTCGCCCCGCTCGGGTTCCATCCCACGATGGCGCGCGAGGCGATGCCCTGGATGCCGAAGGGCCGCTACGCGATCATGCGCCGCTACATGCCGCTCGTGGGCGGGCTCGGGCTCGACATGATGACCCGTACCTGCACGGTGCAGGTGAACCTCGACTACGCCTCCGAGGCCGACATGGTCCGCAAGCTGCGGGTCGGGCTTCGGTTGCAGCCGCTGGCGACCGCCCTGTTCGCCAATTCCCCCTTCGCGCTCGGCCGGCCGACCGGGTTTCTCAGCACCCGCGCCCATGCCTGGACCGACACCGACAACGACCGCTCCGGCATTCCCGCGGTGATGTTCGAGGACGGATTCGGGTTCGAACGCTACGCCGAGTGGCTGATCGACTCCGTGCCGATGTATTTCGTTTATCGCGACGGCCGCTACATCGACGTCGCGGGCGCCTCCTTCCGCGCCTTCATGGAAGGGCGGCTGCATAATCTGGCGGGCGAGGCCGCGACGGTGGGCGACTTCGCCGACCACGTGACCACCGTGTTCACCGATGTGCGGATCAAGCGATTTCTGGAGATGCGCGGCGCCGATGCCGGCACCCCGGCCATGATGTTGGCGCAGTCCGCCTTCTGGGTAGGCCTTCTCTACGACGGGGCGGCCTTGGAGGCGGCGGTCGCGCTGACCCGGGGGATCGGCTGGCTCGATGCGGTCGCCGCGCGCGACGCGGTGCCGCGACTCGGCCTGGATACGCCCCTCCGGGGCCGGCCCTTGCGCCACTGGGCGCGGGACGCGCTCGCCATCGCCGCCGGCGGGCTGCGCGCGCGCGATCGCCGCAACGCCGCGGGCGCGGACGAATCGGTCTATCTCGACCCGCTGCATGCGCTGGCAGCGGGCGCGCCCTCGCAAGCCGAGTTCTGGCTGTCACGGTTTCGTGATAGCTGGGGTGGCGATGTGCGGCCGATCTTCGCGGGTGCAGCGGTCTAGGGACGATTCCGCTCCGCGCCGCGTGCACCTCGGCTTGCTTTTGCAACTGCGATCGGCACAAATACAAGATTGTGATGGTTGATATCCCGACGCGGCCGGCCGCGGTCCAACCCGGTGCCGTGCTTCGCTTGCGGCTGATCGGCCAGATGGAGGCGTGGACCCTCGGCTCGCAAAGCGTGCTGCCGACCGGTCGCAAGACGCGCGCCCTGCTGGCCATCGTCGCGCTCTCCTCGCCGCGTCCCGCCCTGCGCGGGCGCCTTGCCGAGATGCTGTGGAGCCGCCGGCCGGAGGAGCAGGCGCGTGCCTCGCTCCGCCAGGAGCTGCACCGGCTGTTGGAGACGCTCGCCCCCGCCGGACCCGATGTCCTCCAGGTCACGCGCGATCACGTCGGCCTCCGGCCGGGCGCGGCGTGGATCGACGTCGAGGAGGTCATGCGCGCCACGGTGGAGCATCCCGCCGCGCTCGGGCTACTGGAAGGCGATCTGCTCGAAGACCTCGATGGGCTCGATCCCACCTTCGACATGTGGCTCGCGACCGAGCGCGAGCGCCTGCGCGACCGTGGCCGCGCCCTGGCGGAGCGTCTGCTGGCGGAGAAGGACGACCCGGAATCCACCATCCCGGCCGCGCAGCGGCTGCTCGCGATCGACCGTGCGCATGAAGGGGCCTGGCGGGCTCTTATGCGTGCGCACGCCGCCCGCGGCGAGCGCGGCATGGCAATTCAGGCCTATGACCGCTGCCGCGCCGTGCTGGCCGACCTGCTCGATGCCGCACCCTCGCAGGAGACGCAGAAGCTCCTGGCCGAGATCCGCGGTCCCTCCGGCTCCCGCCTGCCGCTGCGTCCGCCGCCGCTGCCGCCGCCGCGCATTGAGACCCCGGCGGATGCGTCCTCGCTGCAATCCGGCAACAGGGGCGGGGCGCATATCGGCGTACTGCCGTTCCAGTTGGTCGGCACATCCGGCGAGGACGGCCATCTCGCCACCGGCCTTGCCGACGAGATCACCAACGCACTCTCGCGTCTGCGCTGGCTGTTCGTGGTCTCCTCCGGCTCGCTGGCGCGCTTCGCCGAGGAGTCCCGCGACGAGGCCGAGCTGCGCGCCATGTTCGGGCTCGATTTCGTGCTCGACGGCACGGTCCAGCGGGTCCGCGACCGTCTCAGGATCACCGCGCGGCTGCTCGATCTGCGTGCCAACAGCCAAGTCGTCTGGGCGCGCCGGTTCGATCGCTCGGCGAGCGATCTGCTGTCGCTGCAGGACGAGATCGCCGCCGAGGTGGTGGCGCAGATCGACCCCGAGATATTGCTGATCGAGGCCCGGCGCAGCGCCGCCCAGGCGCCTTCGGCGGCCAGCGCCTATGATCTGCTGCTCCGCGCTCTGCCGCAGATGAACCGCATGGAGCGGGAGCCCTTCACCCAGGCCGGCGCCTATCTGCAGAAGGCGATCGAGGCCGATCCCGACTATGCCGCCGCCCACGCCTGGCGCGCCTATTGGCATGTGTTCCTGGTCGGTCAGGGCTGGGCCGCGGAGCCCGAGGCGGCGATGGCGGAGGCGGGCAAGCTCGCCGAGCGCGCGATCCAGCTCGACCCCATGGATGCGCGCGCGCTCACCATTGCCGGCCACGTGCGGGCTTTCCTCGATCGCGAGCTGCTCGATGCCATCGCGCTGCATGAGCGCGCGCTCGCGTTAAATCCGAACCTCGCCATGGCCTGGGCGCTGTCGGCGATCGCGCACGCCTATTTCGGCGACATCGCCGAGGCCGAGCGGCGCATCACCCGCTACAAGCGGCTGTCGCCGCTCGATCCCTACGCCTTCATCTTCGACGGGTTCTTCACCATCATCCGTCTCTTGCAGCGCGACTTTGAGGCCGCCGTGACGGCCGGGCGCAACGTGACGCAGATGAACCCCGGGCTTTCGGCCGGCTACAAGGCTTATCTCGCGGCACTCGGCCATCTCGGCCGGCGGCAGGAGGCCGCCGCGGTGCTGAAGCGTTTGCGCGCGCTGGAGCCCGACTTCACGGTCAGCAAGTTCCTTGCCGCGGCGCCGTTCGCGCGGGAGGTGGATCGCGACATCTTCGCCCAGGGCCTGCGTCTGGCCGGTACGCCCGAGACTTCCCGGGATGCGGCTGGCCCAAAGCCGGCCGCGATCGGCATTGGATAGCGCGCCGCACGCCGAATCCGCCCGGGCCAAGGTCAATCTCTACCTCCACGTCACCGGCCGGCGGGCGGACGGGTATCATCTGCTCGATAGTCTCGTGGTGTTCGCCGAGGCGGCCGACACGCTGGCGCTGGACGATGCGGCGGCACCGTTGTCGCTGGCGGTTGAAGGACCGTTCGCCGCCGCGCTGGAGGCGGCGGCGGACAACCTTGTGCTGCGGGCCGCCCGCGCGCTTTCCGCCGCCGCCTCGCTTCCCGCGCGCGGGGCGCTGCGGCTCCGCAAGACGCTGCCCGTCGCCTCCGGGATCGGCGGCGGCTCGGCCGACGCGGCCGCGACGCTGCGCCTCTTATGCCGCGCCTGGGGCATCGCCGGGGACGCGACCGACCTGCACGGCGTCGCGCTCGCGCTCGGCGCCGACGTGCCGGTCTGCCTCGCCGGCGTGCCGGCGCGCATGGCGGGGATCGGTGAGGATGTCAGTCCGGCCCCGGAGATTCCGGCGGGCGGGCTTGTGCTGGCGAACCCGGGCGTTCCCGTTCCCACCCAAGCGGTGTTTCGCGCGCGCACCGGGCCGTTCTCGCCTGCGGTGCCGCTGCCTGGTTTGTGGGGGAGCATCGCGGACCTCGCGGCCTTTCTTGCCGGCACGCGCAACGATCTTGAACCGGCGGCGATCGGGCTCTGCCCGGAAATCGGGTGCGTCCTCGCCGCCTTACGCGCGGTGCCGGGGTGCCGGTTCGCGCGGATGAGCGGTTCCGGCGCGACCTGCTTCGGCCTGTTCGACACCGATGCCGAGGCGCGTGCCGCCGCCGCCGCGCTGCGCCGCCCGGGCTGGTGGACCCATGGCGGACGATTGCAGACGCAACGGGATGCCCGTGCTTGATCGGCGGGCGGGCGCGTTTCAGCATCGCGCTTGCGCCCGCGCCGGGCCGCAGGGAAGGAGCACCGCAATGCCGCCGCTCGATAAGGTGTACGACTACACGCCCTATGGCGGGCTTCGCGTCGAGAAAGCGGACAAGGTGATGACGATCACCTTGAACGCGCCGGACTCGATGAACGCGTTTTCGGCCGAGATGCACTATTCGATGTCGCGCATCTGGGACGACGTGCAGGACGATCCCGAGGTGAACGTGGTCGTGCTTACCGGCGCGGGGCGCGCCTTCTCGGCCGGTGGCAATGTGATCGCCATGCAGGAGAAGATCGACAACCCCGCGCTGTGGGACGCGACCAGCCTGCCGGAAGCCAAACGTATCATCTTCCGCATGCTGGAATGCGACAAGCCGATCATCGCGCGGGTGAACGGCCATGCGGTCGGCCTCGGCGCCACGATCGCGCTGATGTGCGACATCATCATTGCCGCTGAGTCGGCGAAGATCGGCGATCCGCACGTAAACGCGGGGCTGGTTGCCGGCGACGGCGGCGCGCTGATCTGGCCGCAGCTCATCGGCTTCGCGCGCGCGAAGGAATATCTGTTCACCGGCGAGCTGATGACGGCGGCCGAGGCGCACCGGATCGGCCTGATCAACCATGTGGTGCCGCCGGACCAGCTCGATGCGAAAGTCTACGGCCTTGCCCGCCAGCTGGCGTCAGGGGCGATGAAGTCGATTCGCTGGACCAAGCAGGTGATCAACATCCCGCTGCGCCAGCTCGCGCATTCGATGATGGACCTCAGCCTCAGCCTGGAGACGCAATCCAATCTGACGAAGGATCACCAGGAGGCGGTGTCGGCCTTCGCCGCCAAGCGCCGGCCGAATTTCACCGGGCAGTAGTGTCGCTGCTCGCGTTCGGCTTCAGGTCCGAACAAGCGGACGGAATGGAGTTCCCCTCCCCTTGGGGGAGGGAGAGGGAAGGGGGCCGAGCGGCGCTATGGAACGTTCGCGACAGGAACAGGCGAGCCGACAAATGGCTGTCCGGCTTGTTCCCCTCCCCCTGACCCCCTCCCGCGAGCGGAGGGCGAACTCTGAATGCCGCCAAATACAATGATTGCGGAGCGCTATCGCTACACATTGAACCGGAACAGCAGCACGTCGCCGTCGCGCACGACGTAGTCCTTCCCCTCGACCCGCATCCGCCCCGCCTCCTTGGCGCCCGCCTCGCCGTTGCAAGCGACGAAATCGTCGTAGGCGATCGTCTCGCAGGCGATGAAGCCGCGTTCGAAATCGCCGTGGATCACGCCGGCCGCCTGCGGCGCGCGCGTGCCTCGCACGACCGTCCAGGCGCGCGCCTCCTTCGGCCCGACGGTGAAGAACGTGATCAGATCGAGCAGCTCGTAGCCGGCGCGGATCACCCGATCGAGGCCGCTGTCGGAAAGCCCGAGCCCGGCCAGGAACTCACCGCGCTCATCTGCGGGCAATTGCGCGACTTCCGCCTCGATCGCCGCCGACACCACCACCATGCGCGCGCCCGCCTCCGCCGCGCGCTCGGCGACGCGTGCCGACAGGGCGTTGCCGCCCGCCGCTGCGTCCTCCTCCACATTGCACACGTAAAGCACGGGCTTGGAGGTCAGGAGCTGCAAGCGGCGCGCGGCCTCCTCCGCGCCCGCCGGAATTGCCGCGCGCGCCGGACGCCCGTCGCGCAGCGCGGCGGCGATCGGTTCGATCAGAGCGAGCTGCGCTGCACTCTCCCGGTCCCCGCCACGCGCCTTCTTTTGCAGCGCGGGGATGCGCTTCTCCAGGCTTTCCAGGTCGGCGAGCATTAGCTCGGTCTCGACGATCTCAGCATCCCGCACCGGATCGATCGCGCCTTCCACATGCGTCACGTCCGCGTTCGCGAAGCAGCGCAGCACGTGGATGATCGCGTCCACTTCGCGGATATTGGCGAGGAACTGGTTGCCCAATCCCTCGCCTTTGGAGGCGCCGCGCACGAGGCCCGCGATATCGACGAACTCCAGGCTGGTCGGCACGATGCGGGCGGATTTGCCGATTGCCGCCAGCGTCTCGAGCCGCCGGTCGGGTACCGCGACGCGGCCGACATTCGGCTCGATGGTGCAGAACGGATAATTTGCCGCCTGCGCCGCGGCGGTGGCGGTCAGCGCATTGAACAGCGTCGATTTGCCGACATTTGGCAGGCCCACAATGCCGCAGTTGAATCCCATGATCTCTCCTGGCCCTCACCCGCCCGCGCTGCCGCGCGGGCGACCTCTCCCGCAAGCGCGAGAGTTGCGTTGCTCCTTTACTCCCCTCTCGCGCTCGCGGGGCGGGTGAGGGCGGCCACCCTTGTCATGAATTCCTCGGGCTTTCCCTCGGCGAGCAGCGCGGCGGACTCCGCGACCGCATCCAGCATCGCCACCACCCAGGGGCGATCCTCCTTCGCAAAATCGCCGAGCACGTGCCCGAGCACGCGCTCCTTGTCGCCGGGATGGCCGATACCGAGCCGCACCCGCCAGTAGTCCGGCGTGCCGAGCATCCGGTCCATGCTCCGCAGCCCGTTATGTCCCGCCGCGCCACCCCCCCGCTTCACCCGCACCTTGCCGGGCGCCAGGTCGAGCTCATCGTGAAACGCGGTGATCGCATCGGCAGGCAGCTTGTAAAACGCGGCGGCGGCCTGCACCGAGGCGCCAGACTCGTTCATGTAGGTCTGCGGCTTGAGCGCGATGATCCGCTCGCCGCCAACAATGCCTTCCGAAACGAGACCCTTGAACCGGCTCCGCCATGGCGCGAAGCCGTGGCGAATGGCGATCGTGTCGATCGCCATGAAGCCGACATTGTGGCGGTTGCGCGCCTGCCCCGGCTCGGGATTGCCGAGCCCCACCCAAAGCAGCATGGCGGGCGCCTGCCGAAGCCTTATTTCTTGGCCGCACCCCTGGCCGGGGTGGCGGATGCGGCGGCAGCCGGCGTGGCGGCGGCGGCCGGCGCCGCGGCGGCCTGCGCCTCGGCCGCGGGCTCCGCCGCCTTGGTCGGCGGCGCCACCGTCGCAACCACGAAGTCGCGGTCGGTGATGACGGGACGCACCTGCTCGGTCCCCTTCAAATCGTGCCAGCGGATATTGTCGTTGAAGTCGAGCCCCGTCAGGTCGGCGACGAACTGTTCGGGAATGTTCTCGGGCTGCGCGTACACCTCCACCGCGTGGCGCACGACGTTCAGCACGCCGCCGCGCTTGAGACCGGTCGAGAGGCCCTCGTTCTCGAAATGCACCGGCACCGCCACGCGAATCCGCTCGCCGGGGGCAAGCCGCTGGAAATCGACGTGCTCCGGCAGGTCGGTCACCGGGTGGATCTGCACGTCGCGGATCAGCGCGCGGGTGGCGCCGCCGTTCGTCCTGATCTCATAGACCCGCGATTGCCAGCCCGGCCGCTGGATTTCACGCAGGATCGCGCGGGGCTCGAGCGCGATCGGCGCCGGCGGCTGATGCGCGCCGTAAAGAACCGCAGGCACCTTGCCCGCCCGCCGGGTCGCGCGCGCCGCCCCCTTACCGGCCCGCGCGCGCACCTCGGCCTCGATCGTCACGAAATTGGCCATGATCCGCTCCTAGCGCCCCGCTCCGGGGCCAACACCGAAAGCCGGCCTCCAGGGGTGCCGGCGAAGCCGCGCGATGTAGCCTGCGGGCCGAGGCCCGGCAAGACGCTCATTGCGTGGCGAGCCATGCCTCGGCCGCGCGGCGGCCGGCATCGCGCAGCCGCAGCAGGAACGGGATCGAGGTGTCGGCGGCGCTGCGGTCGGCGAGGTCGGGCACTTCCGCCTCGGCGGCTATGGTGGAGAAGCGCAGCCGCTCCAGCTTGCGGCAGAGCGGCGAGACCGCCCGCCCCGCTTCGCCGCAGGCCCGGCGCATGTCCTGCACCGCTTCCTGCTCCTTCAATAGGGGCGCGTTGAAGGCGATCTCGCTCGCCCGCTGTGCGATCTCGTAGGAAAAATGCGGCACGGCATGTCCGTCCGGCAGCAGCCGCACCAGCAGGATATGCGCGCTCTCGGTGTCGATGACGAGCTGGCGCAGGGGCGGGTTGGCGCTGAAGCCGCCATCCCAGTACGTCTCGCCCTCGATCTCCACCGGCGGGTGGATGGTCGGCAGACATGCCGAGGCGAGCACCGCATCGCAGGTGAGCTCGTGCTCGCGGAAGAGCCGGGGCCGGCCATCGCGCACGCGGGTCGCGGAGATCAGCAGCCGGACGGGACACGATTGCCGCAGCCGGGCGAAATCGATTTCCTGATCTAGCAACCTTCGGAGCGGGTTGATCCCGAACGGGTTCACCGCGAAGGGAGAGACATAGCCGCTGCTTCGCAGCGTGGCGGCCGCCCTTGTCAGGGTCGGTCCGACGCCCGAGGCGCCGACATGGTGCCAGAACCGGCCGAGTTTTTCGCGGGCCGCCTCCGGCCCGCCGGCGGCGAGCCCATCAGCGAGCAGGACGGCGTTCACTGCCCCCGAGCTCGCCCCGCTGATCATGTCGAGCCCCGAGGGGAGCCCGGGCTCCTCCAGCAGACGGTCGAGCACGCCCCAGGTGAAGGCGCCGAACGAGCCGCCTCCCTGAAGCGCCAAGGACAGACCCGGTCGTGCCGGAATGGCCCGAGGGGCAGCAATCTTCGTCAGGAACATTGCCCCAATATAGGACGCCGTCCGTGGCTTTGCTGCATCGCAGCAGAACGTGAGGGCGGGCAACCCGGGGGGCAAGCGGCGCCGCTTTAGGCGCAACAGTTGGGGGTAAGTCATTGATGTCGCCGAGTCCCTTCGACAAGAGCGACCCCGCCCGCCGGCAACGCATGCGTGAGCGAGCCTACTATCTGTAGGAGCCGGACGGCTGGCCGGCCGGACGCGAGCTGGAGTTCTGGGAACGGGCGCGCGAGCTAGAAACCCGCCCGATCGAGCTGAAAACAAACGGACTCGCGCCCTCCGGGTGATCCGGCTAACTGGGGCCGTGCTGAATGATCCCGCCCTTCTCGAAGCGGCTGCCGAATTGCTGGCGCGGTGCCGCGCGCGGAACGTGATGCTTGCGACAGCAGAGAGCTGCACCGGCGGTCTCATCGCCGCCGCGCTGACCGCGGTTGCGGGCTCTTCGGACGTGGTGGATCGCGGGTTCGTGACCTATTCGAACGAGGCGAAAACGGAGCTCGTGGGCGTGCCCGCCGAGCTGATCCGCAGGCATGGTGCCGTGAGCGAGCAAGTGGCGCGGGCGATGGCGGAGGGTGCGCTCGCCCGCTCGCGCGCGGGGATCGCGGTGTCCGTCACCGGCGTCGCCGGCCCCGGAGGGGGCAGCGCCGAGAAGCCAGTGGGGCTGGTGTGGTTCGGGCTCGCCCGGGCGGATGGCGCTTGCCGCACCGATTCACGCATCTTCCCCGGCGATCGCGCCGCGATCAGGCAAGCGGCGGTGCGTCATGCCTTCGAGATGGTCCGCGCTGCCCTGTGAGCACGGGCTTGGCGTTTGAGACGGCCGTCATCCAGCCGCTGCCCGGTATCGGCGACATGGTCTGGCACGTGCCGCATATTCGCGCCTTAGCCGGCTGGTCCGGCGCGCCGGTGCTGCTTGTCGCCGCACAAGGTCGCGGGCATGGCGCGGATCAGCCCCGAGGCGGCGCTGGCGGCGGTGCCCCGGCTGCGCCAGGCCGCCTAGCTTGTGTCGGCGCCGTCCGGCCTTAGGGTCGGGCGGGATGACTGACGCGCATCAGACAGTCGCGGACCGCTTCGCCGCAACCGCCTCGCTCGATTCCGGCCGCCCGTTCCTGCTGGTGGTGCCGGACACAGCAAGGGCCTATGGCATCGCGCCGGGCACGATCTCCTACGGCGAGGCTGCCGGGCAGGTGGCGCGGCTGCGCGAGGGCTACGCCGCAGCGGGTTACGGTGCGGGCCATCGCGTCGGCCTGATGCTGGAGAACCGGCCCGCGTTCTTCCTGCATTGGCTTGCCTTGAACGGGCTCGGCGTCTCCGTGGTTCCGCTCAATCCGGATTTGCGGCCTGCCGAGCTTGCCTATCTCGTGACCCATAGCGAGATGGCGCTCGCGGTCACCGCCGCGCCGCATCTGCAGAGGCTCGCCGGCATGAGCGTTCCCGCGATCATCGACGGCGATGCGCCGCCTGCCGTGGGGCGCGCGGCCGAGGCGCACAGCGTCGGCCGCGACAGCGAGTGTGCGCTTCTCTACACGTCCGGCACGACCGGCAAGCCCAAAGGCTGCGTGCTTTCCAACGACTATTATCTGCGTGCCGGCCTCTGGTACGCCCGCATCGGCGGATTGTGCGCGCTGCATGAAGGCGACCGCCTGATCACCCCGCTGCCACTCACGCACATGAACGCCATGGCCTATTCGAGCATGGCGATGATCGTCACGGGCGGCTGCATCGTGCAGCTCGACCGCTTCCACCCGCGCACCTGGTGGAATTCGGTGCGCGAGAGCGGCGCGACCATCGTTCACTATCTCGGCGTCATGCCGTCGATGCTGCTCAACGCCCCCCCCGATCCGAAAGACCGCGACCATGCGGTGCGCTTCGGCTTCGGCGCCGGGGTGGATCGGCGCCATCACGCCGCTTTCGAAGCCCGCTTCGGCTTCCCGCTGATCGAGGCGTGGGCGATGACCGAGACCGGCGCCGGCGCGGTGGTAATCGCCAACCGCGAGCTGCGCCATGTCGGCACGAGCTGTTTTGGCCGGCCGGAGCCCGAGGTGGAGACGCGGATTGAGGCGGACGGCGAGCTTCTGGTTCGCGCCGCAGGTCCCGATCCGCGCGCCGGGTTTTTCACCGAGTATCTCAAGGACAAGGAGGCGACCGAAGCCGCCTGGGCGGGCGGCTGGTTCCACACCGGCGATCTGGTACGCCGGGACGAGGAGGGGTTCCTCTACTTCGTCGATCGCAAGAAGAACATCATCCGGCGCAGCGGCGAGAACATCAGCGCGGTCGAGGTGGAATCCGTCCTTCGCCGCCATACGCTCGTTGCCGAGGTGGCGGTCGCCGCCGCCCCCGATCCGGTGCGCGGCGAGGAGGTGCTCGCCTGCATCGTCCCGCGCGAAGCGATTGCCGACAAGCCGGCCGCCGCCGCCGAGATCACGCGCGCGGCACTCGCCGAGCTGTCCTACTTCAAGGTTCCCGGCTGGATCGCATTCCTTGATGCGCTGCCGATCACCGCCAGCCAGAAGGTCGCGCGCGGGGAGCTGAAATCGCTGGCTGCCCAGCTCGTTGCCGACGGAAACTGCGTGGACGTTCGCCATCTCAAGCGCCGCGACGCGCACGCCGCAGCGGAGCGCGCGTGACCGCGCGCGACTATCGGGGTGTCGCGCTGTGCTGCCCGGTCACGGTGCCCTATCTCCGGCGCTCGCCGCACGGTGCGGCTTGGTTTCTTGCAGGCGCGCTGCGTCTTTTGCTGCAAGCCTCGGGGATCGCCAAGACTGACATCGACGGCCTGTGCGCCTCCAGCTTCACGCTGCTTCCCGATACGTCGGTTGCCTTCGCGCAGCATGTGGGTGTCTCGCCGCGCTTTCTGGAATGGCTGCCGATGGGCGGCGCCTGCGGCATCGTTGCGCTGCGCCGCGCGGCGCGCGCGGTGCAGGCTGGCGATGCCGAGATCGTCGCGTGCATCGCCGGCGACACCGCGAACGAGACGAGCTTTCGCGATCTGCTCGCCGGGTTCAGCACATTCGCCCGCGAAGCTGTCTATCCCTACGGCGCGGGCGGACCCAATGCGAGCTTCGCGCTGATCGCCGATGCCTATATGCGCGCGACCGGCGCGACGCGTGCCGATTTCGGCAAGCTCGCCGTGGCGCAGCGGCGCAACGCGCAGCGCAATCCGCTCGCCCTGCTGCGCGGCGACCTGAGCCTCGATCAGTTCCTCGCCGCGCGCATGATCGCCGAGCCGCTCTGCCTTTATGACTGCGTCATGCCCTGCGCCGGGGCGGACGGGTTCCTGGTCATGTCCGAGGATCGCGCGCGCCACTTGCGGCTTCCGTTCGTCGCCGTGTGCGGCGCGATCGAGCGGCACAACGCCTTCCCCGGCGATCCGGTGCAGTTGCGCGGCGGCTGGGCGCAGGATCGCGATGCGCTGTGGGCGCAGGCCGGGATCGGCCCGGCCGATGTGCAGCTTGTCGAAACCTATGACGACTATCCGGTGATCGCGATGCTGCAATTCGAAGGGCTCGGCCTGTGCGCCGAGGGCGAGGCGCCGGCCTTCGTGCGCCGCCATGACTTCACCGTGGAGGGCACGCTGCCGCACAATACCGGTGGCGGACAGCTGTCGATGGGGCAGGCGGGGGCGGCCGGTGGCTATCTCGGGCTCGTGGAAGCGATGCGGCAGTTGCTCGGCGCCGCGCACGGGTGGCAGGTGGCGAAGGCACGCCATGCGCTGGTCAGCGGGTTCGGTATGATCAACTACGATCGCGGCCTTTGCTCGGCGGCCGCCGTGCTGGGGCGCGTATGATCCGGCTGCAACGATGTGCAACCTGCGGCACGTCGCAATACCCGCCGCGCGCCTTCTGCGGCGCCTGCCTGTCCGACGCGGTGATGTGGGAGGAGGCGGATGCGCTGCCCGCACGCGTGCTGGCGCGCTCCCGTCTCCATCACAGCAACGAGCCGCGCTTTCGCGCCCGCCTGCCGCTCACGCTCGGGCTGGTGCAGTTCGCCGCCGGACCGGTCGCGCTGTGCTTCCTTGCGGAACAGGCGGTTGCTGGCGCGGACGTACGCGTTCGAATGGGCGCCGACGATCTGCTGGAGGCCGAATGAGCACGGTTCTGGTAACAGGCGGCAGCTCCGGCATCGGGCTTGCGATCTGCCGGGGGTTCCTCGCGCGCGGCGACCGCGTGATCTCGCTCGATCGCCAGCCGCCGGCCGGGAGCGATCCGCGCCTGCAAACGATCCTTGTCGATCTTGCCGACGAACGTGCCACCGAAGCGGCAGCGCGCGCGACGATGGCGGAGAACGTGACGATTCTCGTACACAACGCGGGCGCCATCCGGGCGGCGCCGCTCGAACAGGCCGAGTCCGCCGATCTCGCCGCCCTGTCGCGGCTGCACCTTTCGGCGGCGCTGATCCTGGCGCAGGCGGTGCTCCCAGCGATGCGCGCGGCGCGGTTCGGGCGGATCGTGCTGATCTCCTCGCGCGCGGCGCTCGGGCTCGCCACACGCTCGGCCTACGCAGCGACCAAGGCGGGCCTGATCGGGCTCGTTCGCACCTGGGCGCTGGAGCTGGGACCGGACGGCATCACCGCCAATGCCGTCGCGCCGGGCCCGATCGCGGGCACGGCGATGTTCCACGACGTGCTTCCCGAAGGCGATCCGCGCATCGCCGCGATGGCCGCTGGCGTGCCGGTGCGCCGGCTCGGGCGGCCGGAGGATGTCGCCCATGCCGTCCTGTTCCTCGCCGACCCCGCGAGTAGCTTCATCACCGGCCAGACCTTGTTCGTCTGCGGCGGCACGAGCGTGGGGAGCCTGAGCCTGTGAGCGGGTTTCGCGCGCGACTGGTGTTCGATCCCGCTCGCGGCGAGTACCGCGACGGCGACATCCGCTACATGATGATCCGCCCCGATGCGCTGATGGGCATGATCGCCGAGCTGCCCGAGCACATGCGGGTTCATGCGATGGACGCCTTCGCGCGCTCCATCCGCCGCTTCGGCGGCCGCTCGGCGCGCGCCTACCGCGACGCCGGGGCTGCCGAGGCATCGGCACTCCTGCACGTGATCGAGGAGACCGCCCCGCAACTCGGCTGGGGACGGTGGCGGATCGCCGCGGATGCGGACGGATTCGTGGTCACGGTGGAGAACAGCCCCTTCGCCGCCGGCGCCGGCCCGAGCACACACGCCGTTTGCGCGCCGATCCTTGGAATGCTGGCGGCGGTCGGCGAGATGACGCACGCTGCGGTCAGCGTGGCGGAGACCGCCTGCGCCGCCATGGGCGCGCCCAGCTGCCGGTTCGAGGTGCGGCGGCAGAAAGGGTCGGCTGCGACTCCAACCGGCTGACCAGGCGGCATTAACCTCCTGCTCAACATTTTCTGCGAGGAGACGGGCCCGAAATCAGAGTGCCCCGATGAAACGTCGCCAGGATGGCGTGCCCGAGAAGGTGCCCAGGCTCGTCTCCCACCTCTCGCCGCCGACGATCCGGGGCACGGCGGCGCTGACCCATCGGGCCTACGAGGGAGCCGGGCTCGGTGCGCTCATCGGCGAGATCGGGCCGTGCGGCGAGAGCGCCGCCGAGCAGGCCGCATTCGCGCTCGACCTCGCGACCGTCTTTCAGCTCAGCTTTCGGCCGCGCCTCGCGGCGGCGTTGCAGCACGCCGCCCTTGCCCACTGCCGAGTCTTCCGCGTCGGCACCGGCTTCGCTCCCCGCTCGGCGGCGCCGCTGCGGGTGCTTGCTTTGGTGGTCCCCGGCGATTTGATGACCAATACCCCGCTGGACTTCATCACCGCCCACCTCGACGTCCGGCTCGACCTCCTGTTCGTGCTGCCGGGCGAGGGGCTGCCGGCGGAGATCCCCGACCACGACGTCGCATTCTTCGCCGTGAGCGAGGCCGGGCCGGAGCTGCTGGCGAGGCTTTCGGCGCTGTTCGCCGCCTGGCCGCGCCCGGCGCTCAACGACCCCGCGCGCGTCATGCGGCTCGCGCGCGACGAGATGGCACGCGGCATGTCTGGCATGGCGGGAGTTTGCGTGCCGGAGCTGGTGCGGCTCAGCCGCGCCGAGCTGGAGCGATCAATCGAGACTTGGCCCCACTGGCCTGCGGTCATCCGGCCGGTTGGGTCACATGCGGGGAGGGATCTTTGCAAGATCGACGCGCCCTCAGAGCTTGCCCCCTATCTCGCCGCGACCCCGGGTGAGGCGTTCTTCCTCGCCCGCTTCGTCGATTATCGCAGCGCCGACGGCCTGTTCCGCAAATCGCGCCTGGTGTTCATCGGCAACCGTCCGATGCTTTGCCATCAGGCGGTGTCGGAACACTGGATGGTGCACTACCTGAACGCCGGGATGAGCGAGCACGCGGACCGGCGTGAGGACGAGGCCCACGCCATGGCGGCGTTCGACCATGGCTTCGCCATGCGTCACGCCCAGGCCCTGGCCTCCGTCGCGCGCTGGATTGGCCTCGATTACGCGCAGATCGACTGCGCCGAGACCCGAGACGGTCGGCTGCTGATCTTCGAGGCCGATGTGGCGGCGATCGTCCATCTGATGGACCCGCCCGCCCTGTTTCCCTACAAGCAGCCGCAGATGCGGCGCGTGTTCGCCGCCTTCGAGGCACTGCTGCGCGAGCGGGTCAGCCGCGCACGCCAGCCCGCGTGAGCAGCGGCAGCACTTCCGCCACGAAATACGGCAGCTCATCGCGGTAGTTCACGAACGAGATCGCCACGCCTTCGAACCCCGCTTCGCTGATCGCCGCCAGTTCCTCGGCGATGCGCCACGGCGTGCCGATCAGGGGATAAGTGCCGGCGCCGCCGACGAAGCGTTTGCGGTGCAGCCGGTACGCCTCGGGATCGTGGGAGCCGGAAAACTTCTGCTTGTTGCCCATGTAGAAATCGGCCGCCGCCGTGTCCTCCATCGCGACCGCGTAGTGCTCGTAATAATCCTCCGCCTCGGCCTGCGAGGGGCGGCAGACCACGTGGCAGGTGGTGAAAACGCCGACCTGCCGCCCCGCCGCGGCGGCGCGTCGGTGCATGTCCTCCACGTGCGCGCGCCCGTCCGCGAGTTCGACGAAGGTGGTGAACAGGCAATCGGCGGCGCGGGCGGCGAACTCCCGCCCGGGCGGAGAAAACCCCGCATTGAGAGTGATCGGGCGCGGACGCTGCACCGGGGGCGGCTTCCCCGAGACGTTCTTGAGGTCATAGTATCGGCCCTTGAAGTCGAAGGGCGCGTCCTCGGTGTAAATGCGTGTCAGGATCTCGAACCATTCGAGCCCCTGGCCGTAGCGGTCCTCGATCATCGGCAGGCCGAAGCAGGCGAACTCCTCGGGGTTCCAGCCGCAGACGATATTCAGGCCCGCGCGTCCGCCGCTCGCGTGATCTATGGTGGCGAGCGCCTTCGCGGCGAAGACCGGATGCACCATCGGCACGTGCACGGTGGCGAACAGCGCGATCCTTTCCGTCAGACCGGCGAGTGCCGCCGCCTCCGTCAGCGTCTCGAACGACCATTCGCGCGAGTTGGTGGCGCCGCCGAATCCCTTCCAGCGCGCGATCGGCAGGAAGAACTCGAGCCCGGCGCGATCCGCCATCTGCGCGACCGCGACGATGTCGGGCCATTCGGCACGCCAGCGTTCGGGCACGCGCGTCAAGGTGAGCCCGCCATCGGCGTTGGCCGAGAAAATGCCGAGCTTGAGCCGGTTCGGCCCCCGCATCGGATGCACCAGACCACCCATGTCCCGCCTCCGGCCTTGCCGCCGGCAAATTAGTTGAGATATAAGATATTGACCAGGGGACGAACTCGGCCATGCGGATCGTGTGTGTGGGCGGCGGGCCCGCCGGGCTCTATTTCGCGATCCAGATGAAGCGGCGCGATCCCGCCCACCGCATCACCGTGATCGAGCGCAACCGACCCTACGACACGTTCGGCTGGGGCGTGGTGTTCTCCGACGAGACGCTGCGCAACCTGGAAGGTGCCGATCCGCCGAGCAAGCAGGAGATCCTCGACAGCTTCGCCCACTGGGACGATATCGACATCCATTTCAAGGGCCGCGTGATCACCTCGGGCGGCCACGGCTTCTGTGGCATCGAGCGCAAGCACCTGCTGAACATCCTCCAGCACCGCGCCGAGTCGCTTGGGGTCGAGCTGGTGTTCGAGCGCGAGGTGGAGGACGTCGGCGAGTTTCCCGACGCCGACCTGATCGTCGCCGCCGACGGCATCAACAGCAGGATCCGCACCCGCCACGCGCTGCATTTCAAGCCGCAGATCGACGTGCGGAAGAACAAGTTCATCTGGCTCGGCACGCACCGCGTGTTCGAGGCGTTCACCTTCATCTTCGTGGAAACCGAATGGGGCTGGTTCCAGGCCCACGCCTATCGCTTCAACCGCGATACCTCCACCTTCATCGTCGAAACGACGGAGGCGAACTGGCGCGCTGCCGGCCTCGATCAGCTCGATGCGGCGGGCAGCGTCGCGTTCTGCGAGCAGCTGTTCGCGCCCTGGCTCGACGGCTACCCTCTGATGACCAACGCGGCGCACCTGCGCGGCTCACAATGGATCAGCTTTCCACGGGTCGCCAATGAGACCTGGGTGATGGGCAACGCCGTGCTGATGGGGGATGCGGCGCACTCGGCGCATTTCTCGATCGGCTCCGGCACCAAGCTGGCGCTGGAAGACGCGATCGCGCTCGCGCGTGCTTTCGATGTGCACGGCACCGATGTCCCCGCCGCGCTCGCCGCGTACGAGGCCGAACGCAAGATCGACGTGCTGCGGATTCAGTCAGCGGCGCGCAATTCGACCGAGTGGTTCGAGAACGTCGCCCGCTACTCGCATCTGGAGCCCGAGCAGTTCGCCTATTCGCTGCTCACGCGCAGCCAGCGCATCAGCCACGAGAATCTGCGCCTGCGCGACCGGCCGTGGCTTGAGGGCATCGAAACCTGGCTCGCCGCGCGCGCCGGGCACGAGGGCAACCGCCCCGTGCCGCCGATGTTCCTGCCGTTCCGACTGCGCGGGATGCGGCTCAATAACCGCATCGTCGTCTCGCCTATGGCGACCTACAGCGCGCGCGAGGGCATGCCGAACGATTTCCACCTGGTTCATCTCGGCGCGCGCGCGCTGGGCGGCGCCGGGCTCGTGTTCACCGAGATGGTGTGCGTGACGCCGCAAGGGCGGATCACCCCCGGCTGCGCCGGGATGTGGGAGGAGCGGCAGATGCGGCTCTGGCAGCGCATCGTCGATTTCGTGCACGCCGAGAGCGACGCGAAGATTTGCCTGCAGCTCGGCCATTCGGGCCCCAAGGGCTCGACCCAGCTCGGCTGGGAGGAGATGGATGCGCCGCTGCCGGCGGGGAACTGGGAGGTGATCGCGCCCTCTCCGGTGCCGTGGAGCCCACGCAACCAGGTGCCGCGCCCTATGAGCCGCGCCGACATGGACGCCGTGCGCGACGCTTTCGTGCGCGCAGCCACCTTTGGCGAGCAGGCCGGCTTCGATATGCTGGAGCTGCACGCCGCGCACGGGTATCTGCTGTCGGCATTCATCTCGCCGCTCACCAACATCCGCGAGGATGAGTATGGCGGCCGGCTTGCCAACCGGCTGCGCTTTCCACTCGAAGTCTTCCGCGCCATGCGCGCGGTGTGGCCGGCGGCCAAGCCGATGTCGGTGCGCATCTCCGCAACCGATTGGGTAGAAGGCGGCATCACCGGCGACGACGCGGTGGAGATCGCGCGCGCCTTCAAAGAAGCCGGTGCCGATCTGATCGACGTGTCGGCCGGCCAGACCTCGACTCGCGCCCAGCCGGTTTATGGACGGATGTTTCAAGCCCCGTTTGCCGACCGCATCCGCAACGAGGTCGGGATGCCGACGATGGCGGTTGGCAACATCACCGAACCCGATCACCTCAATTCGATCATCGCCGCCGGCCGCGCCGACCTCTGCGCGCTGGCGCGCCCGCACTTGTCGGACCCGCATTTCGCGCTGCGCAGCGCCGCCGCGCTCGGCTATGCCGAGCAATGGTGGCCGAAGCAGTATCTCGCCGGCAAGGCGCAGATCGAACGCCTCGTGCGCCGCGCCGAATCCGATTACACGGCGGTGATATGAACGACGGCCCTCACCCGGCTCGCGCGCCGTCCGCACCCCCGGATCAAGTCCGGGGCAGGCTCTCTGCCGCAAGCGGGCGGGGTGAAGACTCACCTCTCCCGCTTGCGGGAGAGGCCAGCGCGGCGACAGCCGCGCCGGGTGAGGGGGCGCTGCACGGGCTGACCGCCATCGTCACCGGCGGCGCCAAGGGGATCGGGCGCGCCATCGCCGCGCGGCTCGCCGCCGACGGCGCGGCGCTTGCCCTGATCGGCCGCGACGCCGCGGCGCTCGAACAGGCCGCCGCCGCCCTGCACGCGCGCCATGCGGTTGCCGACGTCACCGACCGCGATGCGCTGCGCGTCGCGCTGGAGGCGCTCGGTCCGTGCGACATCCTGGTCAACAATGCCGGCGCCGCGCTTTCCAAGCCCTTCCTCAAGCACAAGCCGCGCGACTTCCAGGCGATGCTGGCGGTGAACCTGCTTTCCGCCGTCACCGCCGCGCGGGCCGTGCTGCCCGCCATGCGCGCGCGCGGCTTCGGGCGGATCGTCAACATTGCCAGTACCGCCGGGCTGAAGGGCTACGCCTATGCCACCGCCTATGTTGCCGCCAAGCACGCGCTGGTCGGGTTCACGCGCGCCCTGGCAATGGAGACGGTGAAGGACGGCATCACGGTCAACGCGGTCTGCCCCGGGTTCACCGATACTGAATTGGTCGCCCGATCGGTCGCGACGATCGCCGCGACCAGCGGCCGCTCCGCCGAGGAGGCGCGCGAACTGCTCGCGCGCAGCAACCCGGCCGGCCGCCTCGTCCGGCCCGAGGAGGTGGCCGAGGCGGTGGCATTCCTGTGCCGGCGCGAGGCCGCGGCGATGACCGGGCAGGCGCTTGTCGTGGCTTGCGGCGAAATCTGAGAGGAGACGACGCGGGTGACCGATGATACCGGACTGGCCTATCGCGTCCTCCAGCCGGCCGCCTGGCCGCGCCCGCGCGGCTACGCCAATGGCGTAATGGCCAGCGGGACGATGATCGTGCTCGCGGGCCAGATCGGGTGGGACGAGCAGGGCCGGTTCGCCGACGGGATGGCGGGTCAGGTCGAACAGGCGCTCCGCAACATCGTTCGGCTACTCGCCGAGGCAGAAGCCGCGCCGCAGAACATTGTCCGGATGACGTGGTTCGTGACCGACATGCCGGCCTACCGGGATAGCCAGGCCGCGATCGGCGCCGCGTACCGGCGCGTGATCGGCAAGCATTTCCCGGCGATGTCGGTGATCGGCGTTTCGCAACTGGTCGAGTCCGAGGCGCTCGTCGAGATCGAGGCCACGGCGGTGCTGCCGCCCAGGCGGGGCACGAAAGCTTGACACCTAAACTAATGGCGCCTGTGATGGGCCGTTCCGCGAGTTTGGCGCGGGGCCAAATCGGGACAGGGAGAGTCGGATGAAAGCGCATCTGTTCGGGGCCGTCGCCGCCCTCGGAATGATCACTGCCGCCGCGTCGGCTGAGGCGCAGATCAAGATCGGCGCCATCCTCTCGATCAGCGGCCCGGCCGCGGCGATGGGCGTTGGCTACAAGGGCGCGTTCGACTTCTTCCCGACCGAGATCGCCGGCCAGAAGGTCGAATACATCATCCGCGACGACGCGACGGATGCCAACACGGCTTTCACGATCGCGCAGAAGATGATTTCCGAGGACCACGTCGATGCCTTCATCGGGCCGTCGCTCACCGCCTCGGATGCCGCGGTGGCGCCGCTCGCCAACCAGGCGAAGGTGCCGATGATCGCGATGGCGCCCTATGAATACGATCCGCAGAAGCAGCCGTACACGTTCAACGACGCCCAGCCGCTCTCGCTGATGGTTTCTGTCGTATTCAAATATATGCAGCAGCACGGCGTGAAGGACATCGGCTATATCGGCTTCTCGGACGGGTGGGGCGATCAGGTTCTTTCCGCCACCAAGCAATCAGCGGCGGCCGACGGAATGAAAATCCTCGCCGATGAACGCTATGCGCGCACCGACACCTCGTGCGAGGCACAGGCGCTCAAGCTGCTCAGCGTGCATCCGCAAGCGGTGATGATGGGCAACTCGGCCACGCCCGCGGCGCTGCCCGTGGTGGCGCTGCGCCACCTCGGCTATCGCGGCGGCATCTACGGCAATCACGGCATCGTCACACCGGCCTTCATCAAGGTCGGCGGCGCGGCGGCGAACGGCGTGATCGCCGATACCTCGCCGGTCGTGGTTTACAATCAGCTCCCGCCCGGCAACGTGATCAAGCCGGTGGCGACCGCCTTCATGGAGGAGTTCACCAAGAAGTTCGGTCCGCAAAGCGTCAATCCGTTCGCCGGCTACAGCTACGACGCCATGCTGCTCTTGAAGAATGCGATCCCCGCGGCGCTGCAGGCCGGGCAGCCGGGCACCGAGGCGTTCCGCGTAGCGCTGCGCGATGCGTTGGAAAAGACGCACGAGCTGATCGGCGTCAGCGGCGTGTACAACATGTCGCCGACCAACCATAACGGGCAGGACGAGCGGGCGGCGGTGCTGGTGGAGGTGAAGGACGGCGCCTGGATGGCGATCCACTGAGCAGAGCCGGACTGCCGCCTTGATCCGCTGCGCCGGCGCCTGACCGCATGGATCCGTTTATATTCTTCTCGCTGCTGCAGGACGGGATCACCACCGGCGCGATCTACCTGCTGCTCGCGATCGGGCTGCTGATCGTTTTTTCGGTCACGCGCGTCATCTTCGTCCCGCAAGGCGATTTGCTCGCCTTCGGCACGCTGACCGCTGCCGGATTGCAGGCCGGGCGCTTGCCGGGAACGCTCTGGCTGCTCGATGCGCTCGCCGCGCTGGCGCTCGCCCATTCACTGTTTCAGGGGCGGCGCGCGGCGCTGCGCGGCCTTCTCTGCTGGGGCGCTTATCCGCTCGTCGTGACACTGCTCGCCCGCGGGCTGGCACCGCTCATGCTGCCCGCCGCTTCGATCCTGCTGACGCTCGCCATCGTCACCCCCTTGGGACCGCTGATCTGGCGTTTTGCTTTCCGTCCCGTCGCCGACGCCTCCGTGCTGGCCCTGCTGATCCTGGCGATGGCGCTGCATTTCGTGCTGGTCGGCCTCGGCCTCGTCTTCTTCGGCCCGGAGGAGGCGAGCGCGCCGACGCTGAGCGACGCGAGTGTCGCGATCGGCAACCTCTCGGTTTCGGGCCAGTCGCTCTGGGTACTCGGCTGCTGCGCCCTGCTCGTGATCCTGCTGCGCTGGTTCTTCGGCGCCACCATTCACGGCAAAGCGCTGCGCGCCGCTGCCTCCGATCGCCTCGGCGCGCGGCTCTGCGGCATCGACACCGCCGAGACGGGCGCGCTCGCCTTCGGGCTCGCCGCCTTCATCGCGGCGCTCGCGGGCGTTCTCATCGGCGCGCTGACGCCGCTTTCCTATGACGCGGGATTCGAGATCGGCCTCAAGGGCTTCGTGGCGGCCATCATCGGCGGGCTCGCCTCGTTTCCCGTCGCCGCCGCCGGCGCGATCCTGGTCGGCGTTCTCGAATCGGTCGGCAGCTTCTGGGCGAGCGCCTACCGCGACGTGATCGTGTTCACCTTGCTCATCCCGGTGCTCGTCTGGCTCTCGCTCCGCACCGGCACCGCCGAGGACCGCGCTTGACCCAAGGCCGGCACCTGCTTGCCGTCGTCGTCGCGGTGCTGGCGATCGTCGCGGTGCCGGGGCTCTTGCCGGCGTTCTATGTGACCTTGTTCGGCTATGTGGGGCTCGCGGCGCTGGTGGCGCTCGGACTCGTGCTGCTCACCGGCATCAGCGGACAGACCTCGTTCGGGCAGGCGAGCTTCGTCGGCCTCGCCGCCTATGCGACGACGCTGCTCACCAAGTTCGCGGACATGCCCTCGGTCGTGGGGCTGCTCGCCGGTCTTGCCGTGACGGGCCTCACCGCTTGGCTGCTGGGGCTCATCACGGCGCGGCTCTCGGGCCACTTCCTGGCCCTGGTCTCGGTCGCCTGGGGCCTGTCGTTCTTTTCGCTGTTCGGCACGCTGCCTTGGCTGCACGGGTTCAATGGGATCGGCAACATCCCGCCCATGGGATTGGGCGGGCTGATGGCGGAAAGCCGGCGCATCGACCTTGCCGTCATCATTGCCGCGGTGGCGCTTCTCATGGTCATGTCGGCGAACCTGCTCGACAGTCGCATGGGCCGCGCGATCCGCACGCTGAACGGGGCGCGGCTGATGGGCGAAAGCGTCGGCATCGACACCGTGCGCCTCAGCCGCACCGTGTTCGTCATCGCCGCGCTTTATGCCGGCCTCAGCGGGTTCCTGTTCGCGCATTTCCAGCGGTTCATCAGTCCGACCCCGTTCAGCCTCGGCGCGAGCATCGATTACCTGTTCATGGTGATCATCGGCGGCGCCGAATGGCTGTGGGGCGCGCCGCTTGGCGCGGCGATCGTCGTCGTGCTGCGCGACCAGTTCAACGACTGGGTGCCGCGCCTCACCGGGCAGGCGGGAAACTATGAGGCGCTGGTGTTCGCGATCGTCGTGATCGTGCTGTTGCAGCGGGCACCCGAGGGGCTGCTGGCGCTGTTCGCGCGCGCGCCGCGCCGCCCGCCGCGCCGCCCGCCGCCGTCCTCTGAAGCAGCGAAGATCGCTCCTCCCGCCGTTGCGGCCGCGCCGGTGCGCGTTACGCAACCCGGCCCGGAGCTGCTTGCCCTTGATTGCATCTCGCGCCGGTTCGGCGGGCTCCTCGCCAACCAAGACGTGAGCTTCGCCGTCCACGCGGGCGAAATCGTCGCCCTTATCGGCCCGAACGGCGCCGGCAAGACCACCTTGTTCAACGTCATCAGCGGCGTCTTGGAACCGAGCGGCGGGCGCGTGCGGCTGTTCGGGGAAACGTCGTCGCATGAGCCCACGCGCCGCATCGCCGCGCGCGGCCTTGCCCGCACTTTCCAACACGTGAAGCTGCTGCCCTCGCGCAGCGTGCTGGAGAACGTCGCGCTCGGCGCGCACCTCTCCGGCCGCGCCGGCGTGCTGCGTGCGATGCTGCGTCTCGACCGAAGCGAGGAAGCTTCGATCCTCGCCGAAGCGCGGGTGCAGGCCGCCCGCGTGGGTCTTGATCATGTGCTCGAGCGGCCGGCGGGCGACCTGCCGCTCGGCCAGCAGCGCGTGGTGGAGATCGCGCGCGCGCTTTGCCTCCGGCCGCGCCTGCTGCTGCTCGATGAGCCGGCGGCGGGCCTGCGGCTCGCCGAGAAGCAGAATCTCGCCGCGCTGCTGCGTCAGTTGCGTGCCGAGAACATGGGCGTGCTGTTGGTCGAGCACGATATGGATTTCGTCATGCAGCTTGCCGACCGCGTGGTGGTGATGGATTTCGGCCAGAAAATCGCCGAGGGGCCGCCCGAGCGCGTGCAGGCCGATCCGGCGGTGATGGAAGCCTATCTCGGCGGTGTCGTATGAACGCGCCGCTGCTGGAAATCGAGCAGCTCCGCGCCGGCTACGGCCATGTCGAGGTGCTGCACGGGGTCAGCATGGCGGTGCCCGAAGGACGGATGGTCGCGATCGTCGGGCCGAACGGCGCGGGCAAGACCACCCTGATGAACGCCGTCATGGCGCTGTTGCCGCGCTGGTCGGGCGCCGTGCGCTACCGGGGCGCTCCGGCCGGCACGACCGAGGCGCTCGTCGCGTCCGGCGCGGTGATGGTGCCCGAGCGGCGCGCGCTGTTCGCCGATATGAGCGTCGAGGACAATCTGCTGCTCGGCTTCTATCGCCGACGCCGGCAGCGCGAGCGCGATGCGCGCCCCTCGATGAGGGAGGTGTTCCAACTGTTCCCCCGCCTCGAGGAGCGCCGAAGGCAGCGCGCCGGCACGCTCTCGGGCGGCGAGCGGCAGATGCTCGCGCTCGGCCGCGCGCTGATGGGCAAGCCGGTGCTGCTGCTGCTCGACGAGCCGAGCCTCGGTCTCGCGCCTCTGATCGTTCGCGAGATTTTCCGCGTGCTCGCCGAGCTTCGCGCGCGCGGGCTCTCGATCCTGCTCGTCGAGCAGAACGTGCGCGCGGCGTTGCAGGTTTCCGACTACGGCTACGTGCTCGAGACCGGCGAAATCGCCGCCGAAGGCCCGAGCGCCGAGCTGGCGGAAAATCCGCGTATCCACGAAACCTATCTCGGTCAGAGGCGGCGCGGTGCCGGCGAGTGACATCGCCGTCCCCGACCGTGAGGCGGCGGCAGCCGATAACGCGCGCCTGCCATTGCGGACCTGGCTGCGCCTGCTCACCTGCACCAACCGGATCGAAGCGATAATCCGCGCGCGCCTGCGTGCCGAATTCGACACCACGCTCGCCCGCTTCGACGTGCTCGCCGCGCTCGATGCCGCCGGCGCCGATCTCAGCATGGGCGCGCTCTCGGCGCGGCTGATGGTCACGAGCGGCAATGTCACCGGCCTGATCGACGCGATGGAGCGGGACGGGCTGGTGCGGCGGATGCGCCATCCGCAGGACCGCCGCAGCACGCTGATTGGCATGACGGCGGAGGGGCGCGCGCTCTTTGCGCGCATGGCGCCGGCTCATGCGCGCTGGATCGAGGCGGCGATGGCCGGGCTCAGCCGGCAGGAGGCGCGCCAGCTTTGGGAGGTGCTGGGCCACCTGAAGAGATCCGCCTTGCGTCTCGGCGCATCGGAGTAATGCGCCGCCGCGGGGTAGTGCTTGCGGGCACGCCGTGCGAGGCTGTGCCCGAATAAAGACGAGGAAACGCCATGAATGAACGTGCCGCGCCGGCGCGCGATCTCAGCACCATGCTCCGTCCGCGCTCGGTCGCGCTGATCGGGGCAACCGACCGTTCGCGCTGGTCGATCGGCACGTTCGAGAATCTGGTCAACCGGAAATACGCCGGCGAACTGCATTTGGTCAGCCGCCGCGGCGGGGTGGTTCACGGCCGGCCGGCCGCCACCTCGTGCGCTGCGATCGGCAAGCAAATCGATCTCGGGCTGATCATGGTGCCAACCGCCGGGATCGAGGAGGCGCTGGCCGATCTCGCCGCCGCGGGCGGCAAGAGCGCCATCATGCTCACCTCGGGCTTCGCCGAGACCGGAGACGAGGGGAAGGATCTGCAGCAGAAGCTCGCCGCGTTGGTCAGGCAGTACGGGCTCAATCTGCTCGGCCCCAACTGTCTCGGCCTCGTGAACTTCCTCGATAACGTGCCGCTTTGGACAGGTGGCTTCCGTTCGCCGCGCCAGCCCGGTCCGATCGCGGTGATCGCGCAGAGCGGGGCGACCGCAAGCTTCATCGCGGCACTCGCCCAGCAGCACGAAATCGGCCTCAGCCACATGATCTCCACCGGCAACGAGGCCGATCTCGATGCCGCGACGTTTATCGACCACCTGCTCGACCATCCCGACGTGAAGGCGATCGCGCTGTTCGCCGAGACGGTGCGCGATCCGGCCCGCTTCACCGAAGCGGCACGCAAGGCGCTCGCCGCGCGCAAGCCGATCGTGGCGCTGAAGATCGGCATTTCGGAGATCACCGCCAAATCCGCCCAGGCGCATACCGGCGCCCTGGTGGGCGACGACCGCGTGTTCAGCGGCGTGGCGCGCGAGCTCGGCGTGGTGCGCGTCGAATCGATCGAGGACTTGCTGTTCACCGCCGATGTCATTACGCGCACCGGCCCGATCGGCGACAAGGGCGTGGCCGTGGTTTCGGTCTCGGGCGGCGCGTGCGAAATCTTTGCCGACCGAGCGAGCGTGAACAGGCTGCCGATCCCGCCGCTCAGCGAGAGCGCACGCGCCGAGCTGCGCGCCGCGCTGCCCGCCTTCGGCACGCCGCACAACCCGCTCGATATTACCGGCGGCGCGGTGTTGCAGCCCGAGCTGTTCGAACAGGGGTTGCGGATCTTGGGCGCGCAGCCGGAGTTCTCGGCGCTCGCCTGCCTGTTCGACGTGCCGACGCTCGAAGAGGGCGCCAGCGAGTTCGTCGTGCTGGCGCTCAAGCACATCGCCGCCGGCCTCAAGGCGGCGCCGATTCCGGCGCTGATGATCAGCCACACGGTGAAGCCGGTGACGGACGTCTCCTACCGCGTGTTGCAGGAAACCGCTCTGCCCTATGTGGGCGCCGGCATCCATCACGGCGTCAACGCGCTCGCGCATCTTTATTCCTGGTCCGAGCAGGTGCGGCGCGGCGTCCCGGCGCGGCGGCTGGCCGTCGCGCCGGGCGAGGCCAAGCCGGTTTCGGAACGGGAGACGCTGGCATTCCTGGCTTCCCGTGGCGTCCCGGTGATCCCGACCGAGCTCGCCACCAGCGCCGAGCAGGCAGTCGCGGCGGCGCGGCGCATCGGCGGGCCTGTGGTGCTGAAGATCGCCTCCGATGACATCAAGCATAAGACCGAGATCGGCGGCGTGGCGCTGAACCTGCAGGGCGATGAGGCCGTCGCTCAGGCCTTCACGCGCATCCGCGCCGCCGCCCCGGCAAGCGCGCGGGTGGACGGGGTGCTGGTCGCGCCGATGCGGACCGGCGGGATCGAGCTGTTCGTCGGCTGCACGCGCGATCCGCAATGGGGTCCGGTCATCGCGGTCGGGCTTGGCGGGGTGTGGGTGGAGGTGCTGCAGGATGTGGCGCTGCGCCCGCTTCCGGTGGCGCCGCAGGAGGCAAGGCGGATGCTCGCCGAGCTGCGGGGTGCGAAGCTGCTGCACGGCGCGCGGGGAATGCCGCCGGCCGATCTCGACGCAGTGGCGAAGGCGGTTGCCGCCATCGGCAACGCGGCGCTCGCGCTGCGCGAGGGGTGGGACGCGCTGGAAGTGAACCCGCTTTATGTCCGCGGCGCCCACGTGGAGGCGCTGGACGCGCTGGCCACCTGGTAGCCGGCCGGCCCGCTTGGCGCCGTCGCGGCCGCGCCCCTATAAGGCGCGCGCCGATTGAACGTGGCGGGAAGCCGGATGGACATTGATTCCTTCGACTATGCGGACGCGCGCAACCGGATGGTGGACAGCCAGTTGCGCCCGAACCGCATCACCGACCCGCGGATCCTCGCCGCTATGCGGACGATCCCGCGCGAGCGGTTCCTGCCGCCCGCACTGCGCTACCTGGCCTATATCGACGAGGACATCCCGCTCGGCGGCGGGCGCGTGCTGATGGAGCCGCTAGTATTCGCCCGCCTGGTTCAGCTCGCGGCGCCGGTGGAGGGCGAACGCGCCCTGCTGGTCGCGGCCGGCGTCGGCTATGGCGCGGCGGTGCTCGCGAGCTGCGGGGTGCGGGTGATCGCGCTCGAGGAGGATCCGAACCTCGCCGCGATGGCCCAGCGCAGCCTCGCCGAGTTCGCGGCTGGCGTGCGGCTGGTGAAGGGCCCGCTCGCCGCCGGCTGGCCGCCCGAGGCACCCTACGACATCATCCTCGTCGAGGGGGCCGTGGAGCAATTCCCGGCCGCCTTTGCCGCGCAGTTGCGGGCCGATACCGGGCGGCTCGTCGGCGTGCAGGCGAGCGCAGGCCCGGTTGCCTCTGTGGTGCGCGCGGAGCCGACGCCGCAGGGGCTGCGCGCGCAGCCGGTCTTCGACTGCTCCACGCCGTTGCTGCCGAGCCTTCGCTCCCGGCCGCGCTTCACGTTCTAACCACGGCACACGCGGTGCTGATTTGCCCGCGTTCGCCTCGAAGCTGGCCTGCGCGCATGTTCGCGCTGCTCGCCGTCGGCGCGGCGAAGGAAGCTTCGGTGGCGGTCGCCGCGCCCGGGCTGTAGCCTCGGCTCGCTGATCGGAGCGCGGAATGATCCTTCTTACCGGCGCCGCCGGGTTCATCGGGATGCACGTCGCCGAGGCATTGCTCGCGCGCGGCGAGGCGGTGCTCGGGATCGACAATCTCAACGCCTACTACGATCCGGCGCTGAAGCGCGCCCGGCTCGCGCGCCTCGAGGGCCGGCCCGGATTTGCCTTCCGTCAGGCGGATGTCGCCAACCATGCCGAACTGGCAGCGCTGGCTGGAGCCGAGATCGACCGGATCGTGCATCTGGCGGCGCAGGCGGGCGTGCGGCACTCGCTGGTTGATCCGTTCGCCTATGTGCAGTCGAACGTCATGGGCCATCTCGTCATTCAGGAGGTAGCGCGCCGGCTGCCCCGGCTGCGGCACCTCGTCTATGCCAGCTCGTCCTCGGTGTATGGGGCCAATCGCGAACTGCCCTTCACCGAGACCGATCGGGTGGACCGGCCCGTCTCGCTCTACGCCGCCACCAAGCGCGCCGACGAGTTGATGAGCTACGCCTATGCCCACTTGTTCGGCCTGCCGCAGACCGGGTTGCGGTTCTTTACCGTCTATGGCCCCTGGGGCCGGCCGGACATGGCCTATTACGGATTTGCCCGCGCGATTGCCGCGGGCGAGCCGATCACGCTCTATGACGGCGGACGGCTCAAGCGGGATTTCACGTATATCGACGACATCGTGGCGGGCGTGCTGGGCGTGCTCGACCGCCCGCCTGAGGACGGGCGTTCGCCGCGGGTGCTGAACATCGGCAATCACCGCGCCGAGGAGGTGCTGACCCTGGTGCGCCTTCTGGAGGAGGGGCTCGGGCGCCTGGCTGTGGTGCGCGAGGCACCGCGGCCGGCGGCGGATGTGGAGGAGACGTTTGCCGATATTGCCGGCATCCGCGCGCTGACAGGGTTTCAGCCGCGCACCCGGCTGGAGGAGGGGATTCCGCGCTTCGTAGCGTGGTTCAGGGAGTTCCACGGGGTCGGCTGACGCGCTGCTTGCCGCCCCGGACGGCGATCTGTATATGCCGCGCCTCGGCCGGAGTGTAGCTCAGCCTGGTAGAGCACTGTGTTCGGGACGCAGGGGCCGGAGGTTCAAATCCTCTCACTCCGACCACATCCGCCGATTCTCCTCCCGAATCCGCGAATTGCGGCTTGAGGCGATTGTTGCGCGCGGTATATTGTGGCGCAGTAACGGCTTGCCCCCAGGAGGAGACCTCACCGATGCGAACCTACCCGGCCCTGGTTGCCCTTGCGCTCTGCCTCGCCGCCGCGCCCGCGCTCGCCCAGCAATCGGGCGGCAGCGCGCCCGCTGCCGGGAACGCCCCCAAGGCGATGGAGCATGCCAAGCCGATGCACCATAGCGCCTCGATGCATCATGCCTCGGCGAAGAGGGGTATGACGTCCGGCGATGCCGCCGTGGAGCAGCTCAATGCGATGAGCCTCGCCGCGGCGCAGAAGGGGCAGGCCTTCAACCCGCCGCCGCCGTCGACGCCCTCCAAGGGGAAGATGTAAGTCCGGCCGGCTGTCGGCCTTGGCGGGCCGGCGGCCGCTCGACTAGGTCTTGCGCAGCAGAAAGACGGCCTGCTCGCCGAACAGGTTGGCGAGCCGTTCGGCGCGGCGCCAGGGCGCGCGCCGCCCCGCCTCGTCGGCCGCCAGCCATTGCTCCACCGCATAGCCTTCCGCCGCGCAGAGGGCGGTGAAGTCGCGGATCGTGCAGGGGTGGATGTTGGGGGTCTCGTACCACATCCGATCCCAGGTGGCGGTCATCGGCATCCTTCCCTTGAGCAGGAGCTGCGCGCGGACCTGCCAATGCCCGAAATTGGGAAAGCTGACGATCGCGCGGGTGCCGATCCGCAGCATCTGGCGCAGCACCTCGCGCGGGCGCTCCACCGCCTGCAAGGTGCGCGACAGCACCACGTAGTCGAAGGCGGCATCCGGGTAATGGGCGAGGTCGGTGTCGGCGTCGCCATGCATCACCGGCAGGCCGTGGCCGATGGCGCGCGTGACGAGCGCCATGTCGATCTCGATCCCGCGCGCATCGCACCCCTTGGTGGTGAACAGGTGCTCGATCAGCGTGCCGTCGCCGCAGCCTATATCGAGCACGCGCGCGCCGGGGGCGATCATGTCGGCGATCAGCCGCAGATCGACGCGCATGTTCTTGGCGATATAGCGGACTTCAGCGGTGTCGAGCGGCATGGGCGCCCTCATCCGGCAAAGCGGGAGACGCGACCCGTGCCACCTCCCCCGCTTGCGGGAGAGCTCGGCGCGCAGCGCCGGGTGAGGGCGTGCATCAAAGGCGCGCGTGCGCCGCGCAGCCGGCGAGGAAGCCGGCCAGCGTGCGGTGGAAATCGGGCTCGTCGAGCAGGAAGGCGTCGTGGCCCTTGTCGGTTCCGATCTCGACGAAGCTCACATTGGCGCCGGCGCTGTTCAGCGCCCGCGCGATGGCGCGGCTCTGCGGCGTCGGAAAGAGCCAGTCCGAGGTGAAGGAGACCAGCAGGAAGCGCGTGCGCGTGCCGCGGAACGGCGCGGCGAGATCGCCGCCGTAATCGGCCGCCAAGTCGAAATAGTCCATCGCGCGGGTGATGGTGAGATAGGAATTCGCATCGAACCGCTGCACGAACGTGCTGCCCTGGTGGCGCAGATAGCTCTCCACCTCGAACATGCCGCCGAACAGCGACAGCGCCTCGTCCGGATCCTTCGGCGCGTTCTGCAAGCGCCGCCCGAACTTGCGCGTCAGCGCCTGCTCGGAGAGATAGGTGATGTGCGCGCACATGCGCGCCACCGCCAGCCCCCGCGCCGGGACGGCGCCGGTTTGCCAGTAGCGGCCGCCCTGCCAGTCGGGATCGGCGAAGATCGCCTGGCGGCCGACCTCGTGGAAGGCGATGTTCTGCGCCGTGTGGTAGGCCGCCGAGGCGATCGGCAGGGCGGCGAACACCGCATCGGGGTAGTCGGCCGCCCATTGCAGCACCTGCATCCCGCCCATCGACCCGCCGATCACGGCGAACAGGCGGGTAATGCCGAGATGGTCGATCAGGCGCTTCTGCGCCCGCACCATGTCGCGGATCGTCACCGGCGGGAAATCGGTGCCCCACGGCGCCGAGGCGGGGTCGGCGGGATCGCGGCGGCTGCGCGGGCCGGTGCTGCCCATGCAGCCGCCGAGCACGTTGGCGCAGATGACGAAGAACCGGTCGGTATCGACTGGCAAACCCGGCCCCACCACGGCATTCCACCAGCCCTCCTTGCCGGTGAGCGGGTGGCGCTCGGCGACGTATTGGTCCCCTGTGAGCGCGTGACAGACCAGCACGGCGTTGCTGCGCGCTGCGTTCAGCCGCCCGTAGGTGCGATAGGCCACCTCCAGCACCGGCAGATGCGCGCCGCACTCCAGCGTCATGCCGTCGGCAAAGGCGACATGCTGATGCGCCGGTTCCGCGAGGCTGAGGATTTCGTTCATCCCGCGTTTGCATAAGACGGTGCCATGCGGGCCGCAACCGCGGGTTTCCAGCCGGCCGGCGTTCCGCTATCTGTTCGGCCCCCCTCCGGCCGAACGAGCGCCATGAGCGAAAACCGAGAACAAGGTGCCCTGGCCGGCGATCTGGCACGCCTGCGCGGCGAGCTCGATCGCTTCGACGACGCGATCCACGATCTTCTGATGCGCCGGGCCGAAGTGGTGGAGCGCGTCGGCGCAGCGAAGAGCGCGGTCGCGCTCCGGCCGGGCCGCGAGGCGTCGATCATCCGCCGGCTGCTCGCCCGGCACGCGGGCGCGCTGCCGCAGCAGGCGGTGGTGCGGATCTGGCGCGAACTGCTGGCTGGCACGACGGCCATGCAGCGTCCGTTCGTGATCGCGGTCTGCGATCCCGATCCGGCGCGCGCCTATACGCAGCTCGCGCGCGAGCAATACGGCGCGCTGACGCCATTGCACGTCCATTCCGGCCCGGCGCAGGCGCTGGCGGAGATCGCCGCCGGCACCGCCTCGATCGCGGTGCTGCCCTTGCCCTCGGAGGATGAGAGTGCCCAGGCTGCTTGGTGGACGGCGCTGATGCCGCAAGGCGCGCGCATTCGCGTGATCGCTCGCCTGCCGTTCTGGTCGGTGCGACCGGAGGGCGCGCCGGCAGTCGCGGCACTGGTGGCGGGGGCGCTGATGCCCGATGCGAGCGGCGAAGACCGTTCCCTGATCGGCCTTGAACTGGCCGAAGGCGTCAGCCGCGCGCGCCTCGCTGCGGCGTTGGCATCGGCCGATCTGCAAAGCGACACGCTGCTGATGCGGCGCGATCCTGGACAGTCCCGTGCGCTCGCCGATGTGCGGGGTTTGGTGGAAGACGACGATCCGCGCCTGGCCCGGCTGGAAGCGCCGGTTGTGCGCGCGGTCGTGCTCGGCGCCTACGCGGTGCCGATCGGCAATGGAGGAAACGCGCCATGACCGGCCCGATGCCACGACCGGAAGTGCTGAAGGTTTCGCCCTATGTCGGCGGCGAGGCCGACGTGCCGGGCGTCAACCGCGTGTTCAAGCTGTCGTCCAACGAAGGTGCGTTCGGCCCACCGCCCGACGCGCAGCGCGCGCTGATCGAGGCGGCCGCCGAGGTGCACCGCTACCCCGACGGCGAGTCGCGGCTGTTGCGCCAAGCGATCGGCCGCCGCTACGGGCTTGATCCGGCGCGCATCATTTGCGGCAACGGATCGGACGAAATCATCGCCCAGCTGTGCATCGCCTATGCGGGGGCGGGGCGCGAGGTGCTGATGAGCGAGCACGGGTTCCTCATGTACGCGATCGCCGGCACCTGGTCCGGCAGCTGCGTGGTGAAGGCGCCCGAGCGCGACCTGACGACGGATGTCGATGCGCTGCTTGCCCACGTCTCGCCGGCGACGCGGCTCGTGCTGCTCGCTAATCCGAACAATCCGACCGGCAGCTATCTGCCGCAGGAGGAGATGGCGCGGCTGCGCGCCGGCTTGCCCGACGAGGCGCTGCTGGTGATCGACGCGGCGTATGCCGAATATGTGGAGCGGCCCGACTATGATCCCGGCGTGAAGCTGGTTGATGCGGGCAACAACACGGTGATGACCCGCACCTTCAGCAAGGTGTTCGGCCTGGGCGGGATGCGCGTCGGCTGGGCCTATGCCCCGGCATCGGTGATCGACGTGCTGAACCGCGTGCGCGGCCCGTTCAATGTCTCCGCCGTTGCGCAGGCCGCCGCCATCGCGGCACTCGGCGAGGCGGGCTGGGTGGAGAAGTGCCGCGCCCACAACACGGCGCAGCGGGCGCGGCTGGCCGAGGGGCTGCGGCGCGCCGGCATCAAAGTTTGGCCGACCGAGGCGAACTTCCTGCTCGCCGATTTCGGCACGCCGGAACGCGCCAAGGCCGCCGACGCGCATCTGCGGCGGGGCGGGCTGATCGTCCGGCCGGTTGGCGCCTACGGGCTGCCGCATTGCCTGCGGATCACGGTCGGCACCGAGGAGGAAGTGGGACTGGTGATCGAGAACCTGACCCGCTTCATGGCCGCCGCGAATGGCTGAACCGCTGTTCCGGCGGCTCGCCTTGCTCGGCATCGGGCTGATCGGCAGCTCGATCGCGCGCGTGGCCAAGGAGCGGGGCGGGATCGCCAATGAGATCGTGGCGAACGCACGGACCGAGCGCAGCCTGGTTCGCGCGCGCGAACTCGGCATCGCCGATCGCGTGGAGCTCGATCCGCGCCGTGCGGTGGAGGGTGCGGACTGCGTGATTCTGTGCGCGCCGGTGGGCGCGTTCGCCGATCTGGCGGGGATCATCGCGCCGCATCTCGCGCCCGATTCGATCCTGACCGATGTCGGTTCAACGAAGCAGTCGGTGATCCGCGATGTCGGCCCGTTCGTGCCGGCGGGCGTGCATTTCGTACCGGCCCATCCGCTGGCCGGCACCGAGCATTCGGGCCCGGATGCGGGCTTCGCGAGTTTGTTCGAGGGCCGCTGGACCTTGCTCACCCCGCCGCCCGGCACCGACGAGGCGGCGGTGGAGCGCATCGCCGAGCTGTGGCGGCGCTGCGGCAGCATGGTCGAGGTGATGGAGCCCGGCCATCACGACCGGGTGCTGGCGATCGTGAGCCATCTGCCGCACCTGATCGCCTTCACGATCTGCGGCACCGCGGATGATTTGGCCGACGAGACGCGCCAGGAAGTGCTGCGCTTCGCCGCCTCGGGCTTCCGTGACTTCACGCGCATCGCCGCCTCTGATCCGACGATGTGGCGCGACATTTTCCTCAACAACCGCGAGGCGCTGCTCGAGATGCTGGCGCGCTTCACCGAGGATGCGCAGGCGATGGCGCGCGCGGTGCGCTGGGGCGATGCCGCCTATATCGAGGACAAGGTGGAGCGCGGGCGGAAGATCAGGCGCAGCTTGATCGAGCTGAAGCAGGCATAGGCGGGTGCAGCGCAGCGGAATGCGCCGGCGCAGTTTGCGGCGGCGAATTGGCATCCGCCCTACGACGCAGCCGCGGCCTTCAGTTTCTCCGGATCGACGGCGATCTCCACCCCGGCCCGTTCCACCTGCAACAGCATCGCCGAGCGCGAATCACGTTCTCCCCAGCCGCGGTTGAGGGCCTCCGTCATCTCCGCCAGCACGAGGTTGGCCAGCCGCATCGGCACGCCCATCTCGCGCCCGAGCGCGCAGGCGAGCGAGACGTCCTTGTGCGCGAGGCGCAGCGCGAACGCAGGCGGGTCGTAGCGGTTGATGAGGAACTGGTCGGGCAGGGCGTCGAAGGCGCCGCGCCGGCCGATCGCGCCCTGGCGCACCGCCTCCCAAATCGCCAACGGCTCGATGCCGGCCTTGACGCCCATCGTGAACACCTCGGCCAAGCCGGTCGTCATGATGTAGCCGAACATGTTGTGCACGAGCTTGGCGACCGAACCGGCGCCGATCGGGCCGATATAGCGCGCCTGATCGCCCATCGCGTCGAGCACGTGTTTCCATTGGTCGAAAACCGCGCGCTCGCCGCCCGCCCAGATCGCCATCTTGCCGCTGGCTGCGCCGCGCGGGCCGCCGCTGACCGGCGCATCCAGCATGTGCGCGCCGCGCTCGGCGAAGGCGGCGTGCACGCGGCGAACCAAGGTGGGCGAATTGGTGCTGAGGTCGAAATAGGCGGCACCCGGGCGCATCCCTGCAAGCAAGCCGTCAGGACCGAGCGCCACCTGCTCCATCTCAGGCGGGCCGGGGAGGGAGGTGAACACCACCTCCGCCTGCTCGGCGACCGCGCGCGGCGAGGGCGCGGCCTTCGCGGCGGGGAAGCGGTCCGCCGCGCCCGGCCGCACGTCGTGCACGACGAGTGCGTGCCCGGCCTTGAGCAGATTCGCCACCATCCCGGCGCCCATGGTGCCGAGGCCAATGAAACCGACCTGCGCCATGGCCTATTCCTCCTGCGCGGCGAACACCTCGCGCGCCACGTTGGCCGCCGTCATGGCGGCCGGCCAGCCGGCGTAGAAGGCGACATGGGTGATCAGCTCGGAAAGCTCCTCCTTCGTCACGCCGTTGAAGAGCGCGCGGCTGAGATGGCCGCGCAACTGCTCGGGCCGGTAGGTGGCGACGAGAACCGCGCAGGTGATCAGGCTGCGGTCGCGTTTCGAGAGTTCCTTGCGTTCCCAGATGTCCCCGAACAGCACCTTCTCGGTGACGTCGATCAGCTTGGGAACGGTCGCGCGCACGCGGTCGCGCGCTTCGGTAGTGGGTGCCTTGGCCATCGCTTGTATCTCCCGTCGTGGCCGGCCCATTGCACAGCAAAGCCGGTTTCGAGTCCAATGCGCACGGGAGGCGCACATGAGCGAAGCGAAGGTTGCCCTGATTACCGGAAGTGCCATGAATATCGGACGCGGCATCGCGCTTGCGCTGGCGCGGGACGGCTACCGGATCATGGTGACGGCGCGCCACTCGCGCGACGCGTGCGAGGAAACGGCGCGGCTGGTTGCCGAGGCGGGGTCGGTCGCGGCGGTGCATCTGGCCGATATTTCCGATCCCGTCGCGGCGCGGGAATTGGTCGCGGCGGCGGTGGCGCGGTTCGGGCGGCTCGACGTGCTGGTCAACAATGCCTCGGTGCGGCGGCAGTCGAAGCTCGCCGACATTAGCGTCGAGGAATGGCGCTGGATCCTGGGCAGCACGCTCGACGGCGCCTTCTGGTGCGCGCAGGCCGCCGCGCCGCACATCGCGCGCGCGGGCGGCGGCAGCATCGTCAATCTGGGCGGCATCTCGGCGCACGCCGCTCCCGTGGGGCGCGTGCATGTCGCGGTCGCCAAGGCGGGGATGGTCGGGCTCACGCGGGCGCTGGCGCGGGAGCTTGCACCTGAAAGCATCACCGTGAATGCGGTCGCGCCGGGCGCAATCGACACGCAGAGGGGGCACGCCGCCGGCGGCAATGCGGGGCTCGCCCAGCTACCCGAGAACCTGGCCGGCCGGCGGGGGACGATCGACGAGATCGCCGAGATGGTCCGCTACCTGTGCGGGCCGCACGGGCGGTTCATCACCGGCCAGGTGATCCACGTGAACGGCGGCGCCTTCATGGGGTGAGGTGCGGCGCAGGATTGTACCGGGTTTCGGCCGCGCGGCGGGCGTTTCGTACGAAGAGGCGGGAGTATCGAGGGGCTTTCGTACGAAGTCCGCGGCCTCCCGGCGCGGTTTCGTACGAGTTTTCAGCCCCGGGTGGTGTCGGGTGTACACTCCCATGGAGCGCCGCGCCGCCCTTCCGCGGCTTGCGATGATGGGGCTGCCTTACCGGCGCCACCAGCCGCGCTTGCGCTCGGCGGGGGGCTCGGGCTCGGCGCCGACCAGGATCGGCAGCACCGCCGGGGCCGGGGGCGGCGGCTCCTCCTCGGCGGGCACGGGCTCGGCCCCGTTACCGGCGGAGGGCTCCGGCGCGCTGGCCGCAGGCGGCGGCGGGGCCGGCTCAGGCTGCCCCGCTTCCGGCGCGTCGCCGGCGCCTCCATAGGGCTCGGGATGCGGGGCTTGCGGCATGTCCGCCTCGGGCGTGACCGTGGCGGGTGCGGGCTCGGGCATCGGCCGGGCGGGCGCGGCGGAGCGTTGCTGCTCGGCCTGCTCCAGGGCCTCGAATATGTCGAAGCCCTGGCCGCCGAACGGGTTGGCTGGGGTCGGGCCGGTGTAGAGGCCGAGCGCCGGCACGTCCGGCTGTTCGGCGCCGGGCGCGGCGATTTCAGGCAGCACCTCGTCGCGTCGACCGCGGCGGCGGTGCCGGCTCCGGCGGCGGCGCGCGTCGCGCTCCTCGTCGCGCGGTTCAGCCGGCATCGAATCCACCATCTCGGGCACGCCCTCGACGAGGGCTTCCTCGCCCGAGGGGCCGGCGGCCGGCGCGGACTCTGGCGCGCCATCCTCGCGGCGGGCGCCGCGCCGGCGCCGGCGGCGCCTGCGGCGGCGGTTCTCGGCTTCCTCGGCGGTCTCGCCGGGGCGCGGCGCGTCCGCCCCCGCCATCTCCTCGTCCTCGGCCTCCGCGGCCTCGGCCTCCTCGGCTTCGGTCTCCGGCGGCGGAGCGGCGGCCTCGGCGCGCACGGTTTCCGGCAGGTCGCCCGGCATCAGCGGGCGTACGCGGTCAATGCGGAACTGCGGCGCGATCAGCGTGTCGTCGGCGGCGAAGGTGACGTGCAGGCCGTGGCGGTCCTCGATCGCGCTCAGCCGGTCGCGCTTGTGGTTCAGGATGTACATCGCGATCGGCAGCGCCACGTGGACCACCGCCTCGGCGGAGCGCCGCTTGGCCGCCTCCTCCTCGACGCCCCGCAGCACGTGGACGGCCGCACTCTCGGTGCTCCGCAGATGGCCGGTGCCGCCGCAATGGGGGCAGAGGATGAAGTTCGTCTCGGCGACGCTCGGCCGCAGGCGCTGGCGGCTCATTTCCAAAAGGCCGAAATGGCTGATATGGCCGACCTGGATGCGCGCCCGGTCGGACTTCAGCGCCTCCTTCAGCCGCTTCTCGACCGAAGCGTTGTGCTTGCGGCTCTCCATGTCGATGAAGTCGATGACGATCAGCCCGGCGAGGTCGCGCAGCCGAAGCTGGCGCGCCGCCTCGTCGGCGGCCTCGAGGTTGGTGCGAAGGGCGGTCTCCTCGACGTTCCGCTCGCGCGTGGAACGGCCCGAGTTGACGTCGATCGCGACCAGCGCCTCGGTCTGATTGATGACCAGATAGCCGCCCGAGCGGAGCTGAACGGTCGGGCTCATCAGCGCGTCGAGCTGCGCCTCCACCTGCATCCGCGCGAACAAGGGCTGCGGCTCCTGCCAGAGCTGCACCTTCTTGGCGTGCGTCGGCATCAGCATCCGCATGAACTCGCGCGCAGCCTTCCAGCCCGCCTCGCCATCGACGATGATCTCGTCGATGTCGCGCGAGTAGACGTCGCGGATCGCCCGCTTGATGAGGCTCGCTTCCTCGTAGATCAGCGCCGGGGCAACTGAGCGCAGGGTGAGGTCGCGGATCTCGTCCCAGAGCCGCAGCAGGTATTCGCAGTCGCGCTTGATCTCTTGCTTCGGGCGGTTGGCCCCGGCGGTGCGGACAATGAGGCCCATCGTATCCGGCAGGTCGAGCTCGGCGATCACCTCTTTCAGGCGGCGGCGGTCGGCCGGGGCGGTGATCTTGCGCGAAATGCCGCCGCCGCGCGGGGAGTTGGGCATCAGCACGCAGTAGCGGCCGGCGAGCGAGATGTAGGTGGTGAGCGCCGCACCCTTGGTGCCGCGCTCCTCCTTCACCACCTGCACGAGCAGGATCTGGCGGCGGCGGATGACCTCCTGGATCTTGTAGTTCCTGAGGAAGCGCGGCGGAATGCGGTGCTCCTGGCGCTCCTCCGCCGCGTCCGCCTCGCCGCCCATCGTCTCGGGCGGCGGGGTTTCCGGAACCTCGTCCTCGCGGTTGTGATCCTCGGCGCCGTCCGCCTCCTCCGCCTCGCGCGTGCCCGGGTCGGTGTGCAACCCGGAGGGTTCGGGCGGGACGTTCTGCTCTATCTCCTCCGGCGCCTCGGCGGGCGCGGAGAAGGCGAAGGGCACCTTCTCCTCGGCGGGCGAAGGCGCCGGCTCGGCATCCGCCGGCGGCCCTTGCACGATCTCGATCGGGATAACGGCCGGACGCGCCCACATCGGTTCGATCGGCGCGGCCTCGCCAATCTCGTCCGAGGCCGCAGCGGTCTCGGTCTCGGTCTCGGTCTCGGCCGCGGCCTCGGTGCTCGCGGCTCGGGCGGTGTCGCTCTCCTCGCGGGCGGCAGCGGGCGGTGCGTCCTCGTCGGCTTCGCCGTTCCGTTCGGGCAGTCCGCCCGGGTCGGGCGCCTCGGCGGCGGCGGCGCGATCCTCCTCCTCCTGCTCGCGCCTTGCCTCCTCGGCCTGCAGCTCGATCAGGCGCTGCCGGTCGGCGACCGGGATCTGGTAGTAGTCGGGATGGATCTCGCTGAAGGCGAGGAACCCGTGACGGTTGCCGCCGAACTCGACAAAGGCCGCCTGGAGGCTGGGCTCCACGCGGATCACCTTGGCGAGATAGATGTTTCCCTTGAGGTGGCGCTTGGTCGAGGTTTCGACGTCGAAATCTTCAAGCCGGTTGCCATCCAGCACCACGACACGGGTCTCTTCCGCGTGCGTGGCGTCGATCAGCATTCGTTTGGTCATCGAGTAGGGAACTCCGGTACGCCGGCGGACGGCCTCGCGCGCTCGGTCGGAGGGCGAGGGGCCGCGTGCGGCAAAGTGTGCGCGTCGGGACGGAGGCTCCGATCGGGACGGCCAGATAAAAAAACGCGGCCTCGGTCATCCGTCCTCAGCAATAGCGGCGCGGCCAGTCGGGCCGGCCTCGGAATACGTCTCCGGCCGCCGGATGGGGGCCGGTTGCGGCACGCCGACGCGGGGCGCGGCGCCGGCAGGGCCAGAAGAAGGCGACCGGGGGCCCGGACCAGCTCGGCGGCAATCCAACGCCACACAGGTCGACGGGTCGCGTGATCGCCCGCTCGCCATGCGCCAACCGTCAGCGGGCGGCGCCAGGGCTGCTTTGCCGGGCGCGGCAACCATGGAGCAAAGCACGCCGCACCGCAAGCCATACCCAGCATGAGCTTTATTCATCAACGGGAAACGTGCGAACCCGGAGACGCCGTGTTAAAAGGGGCGGCATGTTGGCTGCTCTGCTCACGCGTCGTCTCCTGCTCGGACGGGCCGGCAGCGGGCTTGCCGTGGTCGGCACGTTCCTGCTGCCGCGCCCTGGCTCTGCCGCCGGCCATAAGTCCGTGGCGTCTCCCGCCACCACCGCCGGGCGGGCGAAGCCGCCGGCGCCGCTGGTGATGCTCGATCCGGGGCATGGGGGGAAAGACCCGGGCGCGATCGGCGTCTCCGGCACCTACGAGAAGAACGTCGCGCTGGCCACCGCATTCGAGCTCCAGCGGCTGCTCGAGTGGGGCGGCCGCTACCGGGTGCTGATGACCCGCACCACCGACCGGTTCGTGCCCCTAGAGGAGCGGGTGGCGCGGGCGCAGGAGCATGGCGCCACCTTGTTCGTCTCCATGCACGCTGACGCGCTGAACGATCACAGCGTGCGCGGCGCGAGCGTCTATACGCTCGCCCCGGAAGCTTCGGACGCGCAGACGGCGCAGCTCGCGGCGCGCGAGAACAGCGCCGACCGCTTCGCTGGGCCGGGCTTCAAGGGCGTCTCGCCGGAGGTCGCGCGCATCCTGGCGAGCCTCGTGCAACGCGAGACCCGGGTCGACTCGGTCCGCCTCGCCAACCGCCTCGTCAGCAGCCTCGACCACAGCGTGCCGATGCTGCCGAACCCCGAGCGGCACGCTGGCTTCGTCGTGCTGAAATCGGCCGACATCCCGAGCGTGCTGGTAGAAATGGGGTTCATGTCGAACCCGCGCGACGAGGCCGAGCTGCGCCAGCCGCAGCACCGCGCCCAAGTGGCCCGTGCCATGCGCGACGCGGTGGACGCCTATTTCGCCTCACGCCAAATCGCCGCCGCAATCGGGATCGAGAACCCGGCCTGACGCGACCGGCGCTGGCCCCCGGCCGCTTTGCACGCCATATCGGAGCCCAATGAGCGCACCCCTTACCGCGGGCGACCCGTTGACGCCCAAGCCCGGGCCACGGAGCCGACGCCGGCCGCCTTTGCCGCCGCCGCGCGGGCGCACGGCCGCGGCGCCGCGAAGGCGGCGGCGCTTCGGCTGGATCGGGGGGCTGATCGCCGGCCTGTTCGGGCTGGCGATCCTCGGCTGCGCCGCTGCCGCCGGCGTGGCCTTCTTCTATTACCAGCGGATCGCCGCCGACCTGCCGAACGTGCAGGGATTGCAGGGCTACGAGCCGGCGGTGCTGACCCGCGTCTATGCGGGCGACGGGCGGCTGCTTACCGAGATCGCCGAGAAGCGCCGCGTGTTTGTGCCTTACGCGGCGATCCCGCCGCTCGTCGTGCAGGCATTCGTCTCGGCCGAGGACAAGGATTACTGGCATCATGGCGGGATCGACCCGGCTGCCATCGTGCGCGCGGGGATCACGGACCTGATGCACCTGGGCGACGGCAGACGCCCGGTCGGCGCCTCGACCATCACCCAGCAAGTCGCCAAGAACATGCTGCTCGACAACCGGATCAACCTGACCCGGAAGATCGAGGAGGCGATTCTCGCTGTCCGCATGGAGCAGGTGCTCAGCAAGCAGCGGATACTCGAAATCTACCTGAACGAAATCTATCTCGGGCAGGGTGCCTACGGCGTGCAGGTGGCCGCGCACGCCTATTTCGGTCGCCCGCTCGACCAGCTCACGATTGCCCAGGCGGCGATGCTGGCGGCACTGCCCAAGGCGCCGCAGAACTACAACCCGTACCGGCATCCTGATGCGGCGCGCGCCCGCCGCGACTGGGTGATCGACCGCATGGCCGAGGACGGCGCGATCACCGCCGGACAGGCCGCCACCGCCAAGGCCGAACCACTCGTGCCGACCGCGAGCCCGGACCAAGCCCCGGTGCCGGGCGCCGACTGGTTCACCGAGGAGGTCCGCCAGGAGCTGATCCAGCGTTTCGGCGAGCAGACGGTGGAGGAGGGCGGCCTCTCGGTCCGCACCAGCCTCGATCCGGCCTTGCAGACCTTGGCCGAGCAATCGGTGCGCGACGGGCTGATGCGCTATGACCGCACGATGGGCGGCTGGCGCGGTCCGGTGACGCACCTCAGCACCACGGCGGATTGGCAGAAGGCGCTGGCGGGCGTTGCCGCCCCACCTGGGATGCTGAGCGATTGGCGGCTCGCCGTGGTGCTGTCCGTCACCCCGGCCGAGGCGCATGTCGGGTGGCTCAATCCCGGCGGTTCCGATGCCGCCCCCGCCGCCGCGCCGCAGACCGGGGTGATCCGGCTCTCCGATCTCAGCTGGAACCGGCCGATGGACAGCGAGGGCCACCAAGGTGCGCCGTTCCGCCGGATGGGCGACATGGTGCAGCCGGGCGACGTCGTGATGGTGCAGCCCGACGGGCCGGCGCACGCATTCCTGCGTCAGGTGCCGACCGTGCAGGGGGCGCTCGTGTCGCTCGACCCGACCACCGGGCGGGTTTTGGCGATGGTGGGCGGTTGGAGCTTTGCCGCCAGCCAGTTCAACCGGGCCACCCAGGCCGAGCGCCAGCCCGGCAGCAGCTTCAAGCCATTCGTCTATTTGGCGGCACTGGAGAAGGGCGTCTCGCCGTCGGACCGGTTCCTGGATGCGCCGCTCTCGCTGCCGGACGGCCGCGGTGGGCTGTGGCGGCCGAACAATTTCGAGATGGACTTCGGCGGTCCTACCCCGCTGCGCGTCGCGCTCGAGCAGTCGCTCAATCTGGTCACGGTTCGCGTCGCGCAGAGGGTCGGCATGGAGGCCGTCGCCAAGACCGCCGAGGCGTTCGGCATGACCGACACCATGCCGCGCGTTCTGCCGGCCGCGCTCGGCGCGGTGGACACCACGGTGCTGCGCGAGGCCGGCGCCTATGCCTCGATCGACGAGTTGGGCCGCAAGGTCACACCGACGCTGATCGACAGCGTGGAGGACCGTGAGGGGCACGTGGTCTGGCGTCCGCAGGCCATAAGCTGCGCCTGCGACAATCAGGCTGACCCGCCGGCGCTGACCGACGACCGGCCGGAAATCGCCGACCCGCAAAGCACGTTCCAGCTCATCAACATGATGGAAGGGGTGGTCACTCGCGGCACCGGCAAGGACGTGGGCCGGGGAATCGACCATGTGCTCGCGGGCAAGACGGGCACCAGCCAGGACTTCAACGACGCCTGGTTCTCCGGCTTCAGCCCGCAGCTCGTGACGACCGTGTGGGTCGGCTTCGACAACCCCTCCACGCTCGGCCATAACGAAACGGGCGCCCAGGTCGCCGGCCCGATCTGGCACGCGTTCATGGCGGCGGCGCTCAAGGACAAGCCCCGCCTGCAGTTCCCGCAGCCCGACGGCGTGACGATGGCAAGCTGGGACACCGGCACGGGGCGCGTGACCGACGCCTTCAAGCCGGGCCAGGTGCCTGGGGCATCGGCGCCGCTCGGCGGCGAGAGCGACCAAGTGGCGGGCGGGACCGACGCCACGGGCGCGCCGCAGCCGGTTCGCACGGGGGCGGCCGGCGTGGACACGTCGCTCGGCGGGCTGTATTAGCCGCGGCCTTCCTGAGCCGAGCCGCTTGCGATGTCCGCCGAATCCGACGCCCTCAACGAGCAAATCAAGCAGTCGCTCGCGCTGCTGAGGAGGCATCTTTGACTGGGATGCCGCGCAGGGCCGGCTCGCCGAGCTGAACAACCGCGCCGAGGACCCGGCGCTCTGGAACGACGCCGCCGCGGCGCAGAAGCTCATGCGCGAGCGGAACCATCTGGCGAGCCGGATCGAGGGCGTGCAGCGGCTGGAGGCGGACGTCGCCGATGCGACCGAGCTTCTCGGCATGGCGGAGGCCGACGGCGACGAGAAGCTGGCGGCCGAGGCGCTGGCCAATCTCCGCGCACTCGCCGAGGAAGCGAAGCGCCGCGAGATCGAGAGCCTGCTGTCCGGAGAGGCCGATGCCAACGACGCCTACGTGGAGATCAACGCCGGCGCCGGCGGCACGGAAAGCCAGGATTGGGCCGAGATGCTGATGCGGATGTACATCCGCTGGGCCGAGCAGCACGGTTACAAGGTGCAGGTGCTGGAGGAGTCCGAGGGCGAGCAGGCCGGCATCAAGTCGGCGACCCTCCAAATCAGCGGCCCGAGCGCCTATGGCTGGCTGAAGACCGAGGCCGGCGTGCATCGGCTGGTGCGGATCAGCCCATTCGATTCGGCGGCCCGCAGGCATACGAGCTTCGCCAGCGTCTGGGTTTATCCGGTGGTGGACGAGAATATCGAGGTCGATATCGACGAGGGCGACCTGAAAATCGACACCTACCGCTCGTCCGGGGCCGGCGGCCAGCACGTGAACAAGACCGAAAGTGCCATCCGCATCACCCATTTGCCGACCGGGATCGTGGTCGCGTGCCAAACCGACCGTAGCCAGCACCGCAACCGGGCGACCGCGATGGCGATGCTGAAGGCCCGGCTCTACGAGCTCGAGTTGCAGAAGCGGGAAGCGGCTGCCGCCGCGGCTGAGAGCGCCAAGACCGACATTGGCTGGGGCCACCAGATACGCAATTACGTGCTGGCGCCGTATCAGCTCGTGAAAGACCTGCGGACCGGGGTGGAGAAGGGCAATCCCCAAGCGGTGCTGGACGGTGAGCTCGACGAGTTCATGGCCGCCGCCCTCGCCGCCCGGGCCGGCGCCCACCGCTCGGAGGCGAGCGCGCAGGCGCGGTAGGCTACGGTATCCACTCTTGCCGAAGGAAGTCGGCTGCCGTTTCCCTTCCGCGGGGTGAAAATCCCCTCTACTTCGACAGGCTCTGCGCCTCGGCCAGCACCAGTTCCAGCGCGTGCGGCGTGATGAACACCGGCCCCGTGAACGGGCGGTCGATGGCAATCGTGACCAGCAGCGCCGAGAAAATGAGGGCGGTCAGCATTCCGGTCATCATGGTCTGGGCGCGCAGGTTCTCGGTGCCGAAGAAGAAGGTGAAGCCGATCGTCAGCACCGCCCCGCCCGCCAGCGTGGCCCAGACGACGCCCGGCATGATCCCTTCGGCGAGCACGAGCCGCGTGCGTCGCGCCATGCCGATCGAATCGAGCTGACGCAGCATCTCGGACATCACCTGGGAATCTCGCCTGCTGGTCGGATTAGCGCGCAGCGCGACCGTGTAGAGGTTCGTGAGATCCTGGCTCACAGCGAGCGCCGATCCGCCGTTGTTCATCGCCGGCCAGTCCACCTCGACGGCCGCCTGGAGATAGCGCGTCAGCGCCTCCTGGAGCGGCTGCGCGACGGCGGGCTCGAGCCCGCGCGATAGGCGATACAGGGTCGCCGCCGCGCCCGCTTCCTGCGTCACGGTCTGCTCCGCCTCGTCGAACTTCTCCCAGACGACGACGACCGCGAAGGCGACCATCACCGCATACAGCACGCCGACAACGGCGAATTTGAATCCCGCGACCTCGTTGTTGGTGCTGAGCCGGGTCAGCGACACCCGCCGGCGCACGAGCAGCGGCCCGACCATCGCGAGCACCGTCGGCAGCACCACCACGAGCAGCGTGGAATAGGACAGCGGCATTCGGGTGAGGAACAGCATGGGGCGCGCCTCGGCACTCCGGCCGGCTCCGTTCGTTGCGGCCCTGGCGGGCCGGTGTTCGCGCGAGGGGGCGCAGATTGCCGTGCCGCCGGTTCGCTGACAACGCCGATACCGGGTGGCCCTTGTCAGAGAAGGGCGGTCCGGACATGACGGCCCCGGGACTACCGGGTTCGAGGTCGTGATGACGGGACTGAACTTCGCCTTGGGCGAGACCGCCGACATGCTGCGCGCGCAGGTTCAGGCCTTCGCCGCCAAGGAGATCGCACCGCGCGCCGCCGACATCGACCGGCTGAACGAGTTCCCCGCTGATCTTTGGCCGAAACTCGGCGAGCTCGGCCTGCTCGGCATCACGGTCGAGGAGGCGCTGGGCGGCGCCGGCATGGGCTATCTCGAGCACGTGGTCGCGATGGAGGAGATTTCGCGCGCCTCGGCCTCGGTCGGCCTCTCCTATGGCGCGCACTCCAATCTCTGCGTCAACCAGATCAGGCGGAACGGCACGCCGGAGCAGAAGCGCCACTATTTGCCGAAGCTCATTTCGGGCGAGCACGTGGGCGCGCTGGCGATGAGCGAGCCCGGAGCGGGCTCGGACGTGGTCGGGATGCGGACGCGGGCCGACAAGCGCGGCGACCGCTACGTGCTGAACGGCAGCAAGATGTGGATCACCAACGGCCCGGACGCCGATGTGTTGGTGATCTACGCCAAGACCGATCCGAGCGCCGGGCCGCGCGGGATCACGGCGTTCATCGTCGAGAAGGGGTTCAAGGGCTTTTCCACCGCGCAGAAGCTCGACAAGCTCGGGATGCGCGGCTCCAACACCTGCGAGCTCGTGTTCCACGATTGCGAGGTGCCCGAGGCCAATGTGCTGGGCGAGGTCGGGCGCGGCGTAAACGTGCTGATGAGCGGCCTCGATTACGAGCGCGCCGTGCTGGCGGCGGGGCCGCTCGGCATCATGCAGGCCTGCATGGACGTGGTGCTGCCCTACATCCACGACCGCAAGCAGTTCGGCCAGCCGATCGGCGAGTTCCAGCTCATGCAGGGCAAGATCGCCGACATGTACACCACAATGAACGCCTGCCGGGCCTATGTGTACGCCGTCGCCAAGGCGTGCGACCGCGGTGAGACGGCGCGCAAGGACGCGGCGGGCGCGATCCTCTACGCCGCGGAGAAGGCGACCTGGATGGCGCTGGAGGCGATCCAGGCGCTCGGCGGCAACGGCTACATCAACGACTACCCGACCGGGCGGCTCTTGCGCGACGCAAAGTTGTACGAAATCGGCGCCGGGACGAGCGAAATCAGACGGATGCTGATCGGGCGCGAGCTGTTCGCCGAGACCGCCTGATGCCAGTCCTGGAAAGCGCGGTCGATCCCCGCGACGCGGAGTTCCGCGCCAACGACACGGCGATGCGTGCGGCGCTTGCCGATTTGCGGGAGAAGGTGGCGCGCGTCCGCGAAGGCGGCGGGCAGGCGGCGCGCGAGCGGCATCTCGCGCGCGGCAAGCTGCTGCCGCGCGACCGCATCCGCACCCTGCTCGATCCGCTGTCGCCGTTCCTGGAGATCGGCCAGCTTGCCGCGCACGGTGTCTATGACGAGGAGATCCCGTCGGCTGGGATCATCACCGGCATCGGCCGCGTCTCGGGCCGCGAGTGCATGATCGTGGCGAACGACGCTACGGTGAAAGGGGGCACCTATTACCCGCTCACCGTTAAAAAACATCTAAGGGCGCAGGAGATCGCGCAGCAAAACCGGTTACCCTGCATCTACCTGGTCGATTCGGGCGGCGCGAACCTGCCGAACCAGGACGAGGTGTTCCCCGACCGCGAGCATTTCGGCCGCATCTTCTTCAATCAGGCGAACATGTCGGCCTTGGGGATTCCGCAGATCGCGGTGGTGATGGGCTCCTGCACCGCCGGTGGGGCCTACGTTCCGGCGATGTCGGACGAGAGCGTGATCGTACGCGGGCAGGGGACGATCTTCCTGGGCGGCCCGCCGCTCGTGAAGGCGGCGACCGGCGAGGTGGTGAGCGCCGAGGAATTGGGTGGCGCCGACGTGCACAGCCGGGTCTCGGGCGTAACGGACCATTATGCGGAGAACGACGCCCACGCGCTCGGCATCGCGCGCGCGGCGGTGGCTTCGCTCAACACCGTTCGGCCCCGGCATGCGCTGGCGCTACGGGCCCCGAAGCCGCCGCGCTACGATCCGGCCGAAATCTACGGCATCGTGCCGCAGCACCTGCGCAAATCGTTCGAGGTGCGGGAGGTGATCGCGCGGCTGGTGGACGAGAGCGAGTTCGAGGAGTTCAAGCGCCTTTACGGCACCACCTTGGTGACGGGATTCGCGCATATCTGGGGCGTTCCCGTCGGCATCGTCGCCAATAATGGTATTCTCTTCTCGGAAAGTGCTCTGAAGGCGGCGCATTTCATCGAGCTGTGCGGCCAGCGCGGCATCCCGCTTGTGTTTCTGCAAAACATCACGGGCTTCATGGTCGGCCGCAAATACGAGGCGGGCGGCATCGCCAAGGACGGCGCCAAGATGGTCACGGCGGTCGCGACCGTCGGTGTGCCGAAGTTCACGGTGATCATCGGCGGCAGTTTCGGGGCGGGCAATTACGGCATGTGCGGCCGGGCGTATGCGCCGCGGTTCCTTTGGATGTGGCCGAACGCGCGGATCAGCGTGATGGGCGGCGAGCAGGCGGCCTCGGTGCTCGCCCAGGTGCGCCGCGACGGCATGGAGGCGCGCGGGCAGAGCTGGTCCGCCGAGGCCGAGGAGGCGTTCAAGGCCCCGATCCGCGCGCAGTACGAGGCGCAGGGGCACCCATATTACGCCAGCGCCCGGCTGTGGGACGACGGCATCATCGACCCGGCCGACACCCGGCGCGTGCTGGGCCTAGGGATCGCCGCCAGCCTCAACGCACCCATCGAGCCGACCCGGTTCGGCGTGTTCAGGATGTAGCGCCGATGTTCACCCGCATCCTGATCGCCAACCGGGGCGAGATCGCCTGCCGCGTGATCGAGACGGCGCGGCGCATGGGCGTTGCGACGATCGCCGTCTATTCCGAGGCGGACGCACGGGCGCGGCATGTGGAGATGGCCGACGCCGCGTTTCCCATCGGCCCGGCGCCCGCGCGCGAGAGCTACCTGAACATCGAGCGCATCATCGAAGCTTGTCGGCGATCCGGAGCCGAGGCTGTCCATCCCGGCTACGGGTTCCTGTCGGAAAACGCCGACTTCGCCGAAGCCTGCGCGCGCTCAGGAGTGGTGTTCATCGGCCCGCCGCCCGCAGCGATCCGCGCCATGGGCTCCAAGGCCGAGGCGAAGCGCCTGATGGAAGCTTCCGGCGTGCCGCTGGTGCCGGGCTATCATGGCGAGGCGCAGGATACGGCGACCCTGCGGCGCGCGGCCGAGAGCATCGGCTATCCGGTGCTGCTGAAGGCTTCGGCGGGAGGCGGCGGCAAGGGAATGCGCGTCGTCGCGGACCCGGGCGACTTGGAGCAGGCGATCGAGAGCGCGCGCGGCGAGGCGCGCTCGGCTTTCGGCGACGACCGGCTGCTGGTCGAGAAATACCTCACCCGGCCCCGCCATATCGAAATCCAGGTGTTCGCCGACACGCACGGCAACTGCGTGTCGCTGTTCGAGCGCGACTGCTCGATCCAGCGGCGGCACCAGAAAGTGGTTGAAGAATCGCCCGCGCCCGACATGGACCAAGCGCGCCGCGCCGAGATGGGACAGGCGGCGATCGCCGCTGCCCGCGCGGTCGGGTATGTCGGCGCCGGGACCGTTGAGTTCATCGCCGAGGGCAGCGGGTTCTACTTCATGGAGATGAACACCCGCCTGCAGGTTGAGCATCCCGTGACGGAGATGGTCACGGGGCAAGACCTGGTGGAATGGCAGCTCCGGGTGGCGGCCGGGGAGCCATTGCCGCGAACGCAGGAGGAGCTGGCTGTCGCCGGGCACGCGATCGAGGTGCGCGTGTATGCCGAGGACCCGGCGCGCAACTTCCTGCCCTCGATCGGCCGCCTGATCCATCTGCGCCAGCCGCGGCAGAGTCGTTCGGTGCGCGTCGACACCGGGGTGCGCGAAGGCGACGAGATCACCCCCTATTACGACCCGATGATTGCCAAGCTGATCGTGCATGGCGAGAACCGGAGCGAGGCCGTGGCGCATCTGCGTGCCGCGCTGGATGCCTACGAAGTCGCGGGCGTGCAGACCAATCTCGACCTGTTGCGCGCGATCGCGGCGCATCCGGCGTTCGCGGCCGGCGAGATCGACACCGGCTTCATCGAGCGCCACGCCGAGGTGCTGCACGGGGCAGGCTCGTCCGCAGCAGCCGATGCCGGGCTGGCCGCCGCCGTGCTTGCCGTGCTGGCGGGCTTCGCGCCGGAGGCGGAGCCCGCTTCGCCGTGGGACGTTCCCGATGCATGGCGCATGAATGGCGCGGGCTACCAGGACGTGCGTTTCGTGAGCGAGGGCGCGCCGGTGACCGTGCGCGCCTGGCCGCTCGGCGAGGGTCTGTTCCGGCTCGATCTTCCGGGGGGGCCGGTCACGGCGCGCCTTGATCCGGCGACACTGACGCTGGACGGGGTGCGCCGCCGCGTGGGCATCGTGCGCGCGGGCGATCTGATCACCGTGATCCTCGAAGGCCGGAACCAATCGTTCCGCTGGGAAGACCCGCTGGCCCCGCCGCGCCCCCGCGCCGACTCCGCGACCCATCTGGTGGCACCGATCCCGGCGCGGGTTGCCCGCGTGCTGGTCTCGGCGGGCCAGCCTGTCGCCAAAGGGACGGTGCTGCTCGTGCTGGAGGCGATGAAAATGGAGCTTCCGCTCACCGCGCCGATGGACGGCGTGGTCGCGGCGTTGCCCCACAAGGCCGGCGATATGGTGGACGAGGGCGCCGAGCTGGTGGTGTTCGGAAAGGAAGGAGAGGCCGCATGAGCCTGAAGGGGAAGGCGGCGCTTGTGACCGGGTCGACGAGCGGGATCGGCCTCGGCATCGCGCGCGCGCTGGCCGCGGCCGGCGCCGACATCGCGCTCAACGGCTTCGGCGACGCGGGCGAGATCGAGCGTCTCCGCACCGGCATCGCGGCGGAATGCGGTGTGCGCGCCATCTATGTGCCGGCGGACGTTTCGCGGCCTGCGGAGATCGAGGCGATGGTCGGACGAGCCCAGACGGAGCTCGGCGGACTCGACATCCTGGTGAACAATGCGGGCATCCAGTTCACCGCGCCGATCGAGGCGTTCCCGACCGAACGCTGGGACGCAATAATCGCCATCAACCTCTCAAGCGTGTTTCATGGGATGCGCGCCGCGATTCCGGCCATGAAGGCCAAGGGCTGGGGGCGCATCATCAACATCGCCTCCGCCCACGGGCTGGTCGCAAGCGCGCAGAAGGCGGCCTATGTGGCCGCCAAGCACGGGGTGGTCGGGCTGACCAAGGTTGCCGCGATCGAGCTGGCGAACTCGGGCGTCACCGCGAACGCCATCTGTCCGGGCTGGGTGCGAACGCCGCTGGTCGAGAAGCAGCTCGGCGACCGCGCGGCGGCCGAGAACCTGACCGTCGAGGAGGTGACGCAGCAGTTCCTGGCCGAGAAGCAGCCGATGCTGCGCTTCACCGCGCCCGAGCAGATCGGCGGCCTGGCCGTGTTCCTCTGCTCCGACAGCGCGGGGACCATCACCGGCGCGCCGCTTTCCATCGACGGCGGGTGGACGGCCCAGTAGCGTCGGGCGCCGTGCCGGACTGGGCCCGGGCACGCGTGATCGGCGGCGGTCCCGCCGGAGCCGCCGCGGCCCTCGTGCTCGCGCGGGAGGGCTTCCCGGTGACTGTGCTCGAGAAGACGACCGGTCCTCACGATAAAGTGTGCGGCGATTTCCTGAGCGGCCCCGCGATCGCCCAGCTTCACGCGCTGGGTGTTTGTCCCTTCGCGCTCGGCGCTGCCGCCATCGGGCGCGTGCGGCTGGTCGCTGGCGCGCGCATGGCGGAAGCAGCTCTGCCGTTCCCGGCCGCCGGCCTCTCGCGCCGTGGTCTGGACAGCGCGCTGCTGGCGGGTGCCGCCGCTGCGGGTGCCCGCGTGCAGCGCGGGATCGCCGTTCGGTGCGTGTCGGCTGAGGCCAGCGAGGCGGTGCTGCTCGCCACCGGCAAGCACGACCTGCCCGGGCTCGCCCGCTCCGGAGCGAAGCGGGGCGCGATGGGCTTCAAGGCCTACGTGGCGCTGGCCCCAGATCAGCGGGCGGCACTCGCCGACGCGGTGGAGCTGGTGCTGCTGCCGGGCGGCTATGCGGGCCTACAGGCGGTGGAGGCCGACCGGGCCTCCGTCTGCCTGATGCTGCGCGGTGTCCCGCCTGTCGCCCCGGCGCGCCTGCTCGACTGGCTTGCGGAGTGCGCGCCGCATCTGCGCCGCCGCCTGACGGGCGCGCGGGCGATGTCACCGCGGCCGCTCGCGGTGGCGCGGGTGCCGTACGGCCATCTTCGCGGCGACGAGGCGGGCTTCGGTGCGCTGTTCCGGGTCGGGGATCAAGCCGCGGTCATTCCATCGCTCGCCGGCGACGGCGTCGCGATCGCGCTCCGGAGCGGGACGCTCGCAGCGCAAGCCGTGCTCGGCGGCGAAGAACCGAAGGGCTACGACCGCCGCCTGCGCCGGTCGTTGCGGCTGCCGATTGGTGCCGCGATGGCGGTACATGGGATCGCGCTGCGCGTCCCGGCGCAGTCCGCGCTGGTCGCTGCCTGTCGGTTCTGGCCGGGGCTGATGCGCTTCACCGCGACCCTGACCCGGTGCTACCAACCCCCGGCCTGCGGACCTGCGGGCGAAACCCGAAGCCCGAGCCTGGAACTTGCGAGTTGCCGCGGAGTGGTTCGCTGATTTACCGCCTTGACCGTTATCTGTTCCGCCAGATCTGCCTTGCGCTCCTCGCCGTGACGGGCGGGCTGACGGCGCTGATCTGGCTCACCCAGTCGCTGCGCTTCGTGGAACTCGTCGTCGATCACGGCCTTTCGCTCAGCTTTTTCCTGGAAATGACCGGGATGCTGGTACCGAGCTTCGTCGCCGTGATCCTGCCGATCACCACCTTCGTCGTGATAGCGTTCACATACCACCGGTTGGCGGGCGACCGCGAACTGACCGTGATGCGCTCGGTCGGCCTATCGCCCTGGGGCTTGGCGCGGCCGGCGATCGCGGTGGCGGTTCTCGCGACCCTCGTCGGGTATCTGCTCTCGCTTTGGATCGTGCCCGCGTCCATGGCGGCCTTCCACGATCTGCAGTGGGAGCTGCGGAACCGGATCGCCGCCTTCCTGCTGCAGGACGGTGTGTTCACCCAGATTGCGCCGGGGCTGACGGTGTACGTCCGCAGCCGCGATCCCGACGGCACGCTGCAGGGCGTGATGATCGACGATGCGCGCAAGCCCGATGCCCACTCGACCCTGTTCGCCGAGCGCGGGCGGCTGATCCAGTCCGGGAGTGGACCGCAAGTCGTGCTCTCGGACGGCAGCCGGCAGGAGATCGATTTCAAGACCGGGCGGCTCAACGTCCTGACCTTCCGGGAGAACGTGCTCGATCTGACGGACGATTCACACCGGAGCGCACGGGAGCCCGATTCGTCCGAGGTCTCGCTGCACGCGCTGCTCGATCCGCACCTTGGCAACCCGCGCGACGTTCCCCGCTGGATCGCCGAGGGACACAAACGCCTTACCGCGCCCTTGACCGCGCTCTCCTACGGGCTGGTTGCGTTGGTTGCCGTTCTCACCGGCCCGTTCAAGCGCCACGGATCAGTGGCCCGTCCCTTTGCCGGCGTGCTGGTGATGATCGGCCTCATCGCGGCGCAATTGATCGCCGGCGATCTGGCGGCGCGGGACAATCGCGCGCTGTTCCTGCTCTGGGTGGAGGCGATCCTCCCCGGCCTTGTCTGTGCATGGCTGCTGTTCGCGCCGATGCTGCGGTCCGAGCCATTACCGCGCGCCGAGTTTCGGGCGGAGCCGGCGCGGTGAAACCCGCCGTCACCCTGTCGCTCTACATCAGCCGGCAGTTCGTGCTGGGCGTGCTGGTGATGCTCTGCGCGCTGACCGGCCTCGTGTCGCTGTTCGACTTCATCGAGTTGCTGCGCCGCTCGGTCGGCAAGGATGCCAGTTTGGGGCTGCTCGCGCAGATCGCGGCCTTGCGGATGCCCTATATCGCGATGGAAGTGCTGCCCTTCGCCGTGCTGATCGGCGGCATTCTGTGCTTCTGGCGCCTGACCCGCTCCTCCGAGCTGATTGTGGCACGCGCCTCCGGCGTTTCCGCCTTCGAGTTCCTGGCCGCGCCGGTCGGCTGCGCGTTCCTTCTCGGCGCCTTCGCCACCATGGCGGTCAGTCCGCTCTCCTCGGTGATGTTTGCCCGCGCCGAGAGGCTGGAGGCGGCCGCGCTGTCCGCGGGTGGCGGGCCGCTCAATCTTGCCAACGGCCAGCTCTGGGTGCGGCAGGCCGATCACGGGATTACGGCGCGTGGCGTCGCCATCCTCCACGCCGGGCAGGTGAACGTCGAGCACGGCGACCTGATCGGCCGGGCGGTGAACCTGTTCCGGCTGGACGGCGACGACCGCCTGCTTGGGCGGGTGGACGCCGATGCCGCGGTGCTGGCCGATGGATACTGGACCTTGAAGGACGCGATCGGCCTGCATCCCGACCAGGTCGCAACCATCATCGGCATATTGCGGATTCCGACCGATCTCACGGTGGCGCGCGTGCAGGAGAGCTTCGCACCACCTGACACGCTCTCGGTCTGGGAACTGCCGAGCTTCATCGGCTTGCTGAAGCGGTCGGGCTTTTCGTCCGTCCGCCACCGCCTGCACTTTCAGGCGCTGCTAGCGTTGCCTCTGCTCGCGGCGACGATGGCGCTGGTGGCCGCCGGATTTTCGATGCGGCCGGCGCGCCGCGGCGGCGTTGCGCGCATGATCGGCGGGGGCGTGGCCGCCGGATTCGCGCTGTTCATGATCTCCAAGCTCGCCGAGGAATTCGGTCAAAGCGGCGCCTTGCCGGTGGTTTTGGCGGCCTGGGCCCCGGCGGCGGCCGGGCTTCTGCTCGCCGTCACGTTGCTGCTGCACGTCGAAGACGGTTGAGATGGCGCGTTCTCGCGGCGCGCTGCTCCGGGCCATCCTGTGCATGGTCGCGCTTTGCGGCTTGCTTCCCGTCGGCGTGGCGCGCGCACAGCTTTCTGGCCTCACTCACTTACCGGTGAGCAATACCGCCCCGGTCACATTCAGCGCCGATTCCGTCGAGTATGACCGCGAGAAGCAACTCGTCATTGCCAAAGGCAGTGTCGAAGCCTGGCAGAACGGCGTCGTGCTGCGGGCCGACGAGGTGACGTTCAACCGTGCGACCGGCGAGGTGACGGCGCACGGGCACATCGTGCTGATGCAGCCGGATGGAGAGGTGCTGTTCGCCGACTACGCCGAGCTGAGCCAGAACTTCAAGGAGGGTGTGTTCGAGGATCCGCGCGCGCTGCTCCCAGGCAATGGCAGGATGGCCGGCAACGGCGCCCGGCGCACCGAGGGACTGATCGATACGATGTCCAAGGGCGTCTATTCGACCTGCAATCTGTGCAAGGGGAACCCGACGAAGGCGCCGCTGTGGCAGATGCGGGCGCGGCTGATCACTGACGACGAGGAGCATCAGCGCATCGAGTATACCGACGCTGAGATGCAGATGTTCGGCATCCCGGTCGCCTGGTTTCCTTTCTTTTCCACGCCCTCGCCCAACGCCAAGCGCTCCAGTGGGCTGCTCATCCCGTCCGTCGGCATCAACTCTCACCTCGGCGGATTCTTCGCCCAACCCTATTATTGGGTGATCAACGACCAGTCGGACGCAACCATCACGCCGTTCCTGACAACCCGGGCCGGACCGGATCTCGAGCTGCAGTACCGGCTGCGTTTCAACCAGGGTTATCTGAACCTGCGAAGCTCGATAGCCTATTCCGATCACCAGGGCGAGGGCCTGGTCGATCTGAACGGCGTGTACGACATCAACGACACGTGGCGAGGCGGCTTCACCTTGCAGCGGGCGAGTTCGGCGACGTACGTGACCAACTTCCGCCTGAATAGCCTGCTGAGCGGCGATCCTTCCGTGCTGCCGTCCAACCTGTTCCTCGAAGGGTTCGGCGAGGGCGCCTATGCGCGTCTCGACACGCGTTTCTATCAGTCGGTGAACACGGCGGTGTCGCAGAGCCTGCTGCCGAACGTACTGCCGCGCTTCGAGTATTCCTATTTCGGCCAGCCCGATGCCCTGGGCGGGCGGCTGTCGCTCGAGACCCAGGATTTTCAGGTACTGCGTCAGAACGGCACGGACACAAGGCGGGCGAGCCTCTCCGCCGACTGGACACGGCCGTATACGGGACCGCTCGGCGATCTGTGGAGCCTCGATCTGCATACCGACATCGCGGCTTACGACGCTACTCAATTCAATCTGGAACCAAATTTCGGCACCCATGGCTCGGTGAATGACGCAAAGGCCTGGCCGGCCGCGGCCGTAAACTTCCGCTGGCCGTTCCAGCGAGATTCGAGCGGCTGGGGGACGCAGATCATCGAGCCGATGGCACAGGTCGTGGTGTCACCGACCGAAGGCGGCGGGCAGTTGAGCCGGTATCCGAACGAGGACAGCCTCGATCTGTTTAATTTCTCGGATGCAGACTTGTTCAGTCTTCATCGCCTGGGCGGGATCGATCGTCTGGAAGGCGGTAACCGTTTGGCCGTTGCCATGCACGGTGCCTGGTATCTCGGCGGGATGGCGTTTGACAGCCTGATCGGCCAGTCGTACCGCACGACGCGCGACACCTGGCTGCCGCAGCAGACAGGGCTGCGCGACCAGGTCTCCGATATCGTCGGGCGGGCGACCTTCACGCCGGCAAGCTGGCTCGACGTTACCTACCGGACCCGACTCAGCCACCAGACGCTCCGGTCGAACTATTCCGAGATCGTGGCCGCTGCCGGCGTACCGCGCTTCAACCTTTCGGTCGGCTATATCTACTCGCCTTATGATCCCTACTATTATTTCGACCAGGCCCCGCCGCCACCGACCACCTCCGGGTTCTACACGCCGCGGCACGAGATTACGGTGGGCGCGTCGACGAAGTGGGGGTATTACCGCCTGACCGGGTTTGCCCGCCGGGACATAGCCACGGGCCAGATGGTCGCGGCGGGCGGCGACGCCATCTACGAGGACGAGTGCTTCATCGCTGATCTGCGCTTCTACCGGCGGTTCACCAACTACAACGGCGACAACGGCGCCACGACGTTGCTGGTGCAGTTCACCTTCAAGACGGTCGGACAGTTCGGGTTCAGTGCCCTATGATCGGATACCACGCCATGAGACTTCGCTGGTTGGCATTCCTAGGCGCTTTCGTCGGGATCACGCCGGCTCTTGCGGCGACGGGGCCGGTCGCCCCTGCCGCGCACAGGAGCGCGCCCGTGCCGGCCCAGCAGGGAGCGGTGCGGATTCTCGCCGTAGTGAACGGAAGCGTGATCACCAACCAGGATGTAGACGCGCGGGCGCGGCTGTTCGTGGCCTCGTCCGGGTTGCCGTTGCAGCCGGACATCGTGGACCGGCTGCGACCGCAGATCCTGCGCCAGCTCATTGACGAGCGGCTGCGGATGCAGGCGGTCGAGGCGCAGCATATCGTGGTGCAGGACAAGCAGATCGCTGCGGCTATCCGGGAAATCGAGCAGCGCAATGGGCTGCCTGCGGGCGCGCTGAGGGCGCGCCTCGTCGCCGGGGGAGTGGATTTCACCACACTCATCGACCAGGTCCGAACCGAGATCGGCTGGACGTTGCTGCTCCGCCAAAACCTCGGGGAGCAGGTAAAGGTATCCGCCGCGGAGACCGCTGAGCGCATGGCGGCGCTGAAGCAGGAAGTGGGCAAGCCCGAATACCACGTCGCCGAGATATTCATCGTGCTCGACAACCCGGCACATGCGGCGGAGGCGAACCGCTTCGCGGACGTGGTGATCAAGCAATTGCGTGCCGGCGCGCCGTTCCCGGTGATCGCCGCCCAGTTCAGCGAGAGCCAGACGGCGCTGCAAGGGGGTGATCGCGGCTGGGTGCAGCCGAGTGAACTCGATCCGGCAGTCGCGAAGATCGTCGAGGAAATGCCGCCAGGAGCCATCAGCGAGCCGATATCGGTGCCGGGCGGAATCGTCATCGTGCACCTGATCGCCAAGCGCGAAATCGGGCACGACATGGCGACCATGCTGTCGATGCGGCAGGTGTTTCTGCCCTTCACCGAGCCGCTGAAACCGAATGCCCCCACGCCGCAGCAGATCGCGACCTTGCAACGGGCCCAGCGGATCGCCGCCAAGGTGAACGGCTGTGACGAGATGGAGCGTATCGCGGCCGACGAGCACTCGGCGCGGCCGGCGGATCCGGGCCCGGTGCGGCTTGACCAGGTGAACCCGCCACCGCTGCGCGCGATGCTCGCCGCGCTGCCGATCGGCAAGCCGAGCAGGCCGCTGGTGACCTCCGACGGGATCGCCGTAATGGCGGTCTGCTCGCGCGAGGAAAAAAACCTCGATGCGGTCGACAAGACGCAGGTGGAGCAGCAAATTTTGGAGAAGCGGGTCGAGCTGATGTCGCGCCAGCTTCAGGATGATCTGCGCCGCAAGGCAACCATCGACATCCGTCAGGCCGCGGGCGGCCTGGCGGCGCAGACATGACGCTTAGCTGACCACGAGCGGGATCGGCTCCGAGGCATTGGCGACGACAATCGGGGTGACGCCGGCATCGTCGCCGTCGGTCTGCACGGGGACCGGACGATTACCCCTGATTTCCACCCAGCGGGCGGGGAGTTGGCGGACGCCGGGACTGCGGGCGAGGGCCTGCAGGGGCAGCATCGCGCCATAGCCGAGAGCGCGCAGCGGCCCGCTGCATTCGAACAGAGTTACCCAGAATCCAGGCGTATGGGGGCTCGCCCGCGGAGCGAGTGTGTACGGGCCGCCATAAAGCCGTCCATTGGAAACGATGAGGCTGGCGGCTTCCATTGCACTCCCCTCGATGTGCACTCGGATTGGCGGAAACTCGTAGCGGATCGCTTCGCGCGCCGCCTGCATGACGTAGGCACCGCGCCCGCAGGCCGCTTTCAGCGGCGTCCAAAGCCGATGCACAACCTCGGCGTCGAACCCGGCGCCGAGCATCTGGACGAACAGGCGCTGTCCGTCCGGTGTCGTCGCCACTCCCGGCCAGAGCGGCCGTGTCCGGCGGAAGGCGAGAGCGGTAGCGATCGCGCGGGGCGAAAAGGAAAGACCGATCTCGTGCGCCAGCACATTGGCGGTCCCGAGCGGGATTACGCCGAGCGCGGAGCCGGTTCCGAGCACCCCGTTGGCGACTTCCGAGATGGTGCCGTCTCCTCCGGCGGCGACCACCAGGGACTCGCCAGCAAGGCAAGCTTCGCGCGCGATGCGTTCGGCATCTCCGCGCGCGGTGGTCCGCACCACATCGAGGCGGATACCGTGCTCCACCAGCACGTCGAGAACGCGCCAAAGCAGCAAGGCGCGACGCCTTCCCGCGACGGGATTAAAGACGATAACCATCGGCTGCGACCATCTGCGCCAAATTCCGGATGATTCGCGGACGTTTGAGTTGCGTTTCCGTGACACCTGAGTTGCGCGCGCGGACTGGTTGATTTCATCCAACGTTCACTTTCCCGAACCGGCAACCTCCGGCTCTACAGGGCGGGCATGACGCGCCCGATCCTGCATGGCTCCACCCGTTCCTATCGCGCGGTGTTCATCTCCGACACGCATCTCGGCACACGAGGCGCCCGCTGCGATTTCCTCGCCGACTTTTTGCGTCGGATGAGCTGCGAGAAGCTGTTTTTGGTCGGCGACATCATCGACGGATGGCGGCTGCGGCGCTCCTGGTACTGGGATGAGCAGCACGATGAGGTGCTGCGGCTGATCCTGAAACATGCGCGCGATGGCACGGATGTCACTTATATCCCCGGCAACCACGACGAGATGTTCCGCGCCTGGCTGCCGCTCTCGCTGGAGGTGGGCGGAATCCGGCTGTGCGGATCGGCCGAACACGTCACCGCGCGCGGCAAGCGCCTTCTGATCATGCATGGCGACGAATTCGACAGCGTGGTGCGTTACGCCAAGTTCCTCGCCATTCTCGGCGCCTGGGCCTATGCCGCCGCCCTGGTCGCCAATCGCTGGCTCAACTCGGTCCGCCGGCGGCTCGGCTATCCGTACTGGTCGCTGTCGGCGCACCTGAAACGGCAGGTGAAGGAGGCGGTGAAGGCGGTCGACCGCTTCGAGGCGGCGCTCTCGGCGGAAGCGCGGCGCACCGGGTTCGACGGCGTGGTGTGCGGACATATCCACCACGCGGAAATCCGCGAGATCGGCGGTGTGCTCTACATGAACGACGGCGATTGGGTGGAAAGCTGCACCGCGCTCGTGGAGCACCATGACGGAGAACTGGAGTTGATCGACTGGGCGGCGATGAACCGGCTTTCGTTCTCCAACCCGCGGCAATTGAAGGCAGCGCAGGTTGCCTGAGCAGTACCCCCGGACCGCGCGAGACGCGCTCATGGCCTGGCCGCCGCAGCGAATCCTTATCGTCAGCGATGCGTGGAAGCCACAGGTGAACGGCGTGGTGCGCACGCTTGCGACGGTCGCCGACGAGCTGCGCGCCATGGGCATGGATGTGGACGTGATCGGCCCCGACCGCTTCCGCACGGTGCCGTGCCCGACTTATCCTGAGATCCGTCTTGCGCTCGCGCCCCGGCGGCGGCTGTTCCGTATGATCGAGGACTTCGCGCCCGATGCCCTGCACATCGCAACCGAGGGGCCGCTGGGCGCGGCGGCGCGCGCCTGGGCGAAACGGCGCGGCATGGCGTTCACCACCTCCTTTCACACGAGATTTCCCGAATATATCCGCGCCCGCACTGGGCTTCCGGCGGCGCCGGCTTATGCTTGGCTGCGGCGCTTTCACGGCTCGGCCCAGGCCACGATGGTCGCCACGCCCTCGTTGCGCGACGACTTGCAGGCCAAGGGGTTCCGGCACGTGGTTCCCTGGTCGCGCGGCGTGGACCTCGACCTGTTCCGGCCCGCGCCGCGCGAGGACTGGCCGCTTCCCCGGCCCGTGTTCGCCTATGTCGGCCGGGTCGCGGTCGAGAAGAACATCGGCGCCTTCCTGCAACTCGATCTGCCCGGCAGCAAAGTGGTGGTGGGCGGCGGGCCGCAACTGCAATCGCTGCGCCGCCAGCATCCCGATGTGCTGTTCGCCGGGCCGCGTTTTGGTGCGGACCTCGCACGGGCCTATGCGGGTGCGGACGTGATGGTATTTCCGAGCCAGACGGACACGTTCGGCCTCGTGCTTCTCGAATCGCTCGCGTGCGGCACGCCCGTTGCGGCCTTTCCGGTGACGGGTCCCAAGGATGTTCTGGCCCATGCGACGGCGCCGGTAGGCGCGATGGATGCCGATCTGCGCGCGGCTGCATTGAAGGCATTGGCCTGCGACCGCGCAGAGTGCCGAAGCTACGCCGAGCGCTTCAGTTGGCGCGCCTGCGCGGAGCTGTTTCTCTCAAACCTGACGGAGCTCGCGCCGGCAGCGTAGGCGACAGCTTCCAACGTTGTCACTGCGAGCGAGCGTGAGCGGCGCGTAGCAATCCCTTGTCCGCGGGGGATTGCTCCGGCCCATACTTCCTATGGGCCTCGCAATGACGCCGACATCGGCCGGGGCCAAGACAGGCCTATCCGACGGCGAGCCGCGCCTCGATGTCGGGGATCGTTTCGTTACCCCAGAAGAGCTCGCCGTCGAGCAGGAAACTCGGCACACCGAATACGCCCTGCTCCTCGGCCTCGCGGGAGATGGCGGCAACGCGGGCCCGCCCTTCCTCGGCCCAGGCGGGGAACGCCGCGCCGTCGGCGCCCGCCTCGGTGAGCACGGCGGCGATCTGCTCTTGATCCTCGATGTCGATCTCGCGCTGCCAGAAACGGGCGAACACCGCGTTGTGGTAGCGGCGGAACGGCGCTGCGCCCGCTTGCTGGGCAAAGAGCATCCCGGCGGCGGCGAGGCTGCTGTCCCAAATCTTGGTGGTGGCGCGCAGCACAAGCCCGCGCGCCCGCGCCTTGCGGCGGCAATCCATATAGGCGTAGCGCGCGCGCCGCCATTGATGCGGCGTGCGATCGGCCTCGATCACCTTGCCGTCGGCATCGATCCGCGCCGACCCGAGGAAATCGGGAATGTTGAGGATGTAAGGGCGCCATTCGACCGCGATGCCGAACGCCTCGCCGAGCTCGTAAGTGGGACCCTTGGCGAGATAGGCGTAGGGGCTTTTGTAGTCCGTATAGGCGATCAGCCGGTGCGTGCTCATCTGTCCTCCAGATCGGCGAAGGCCGCATCCACACCGCGGCCGAAGCGATCGACGATTTCCTCGATGTCGGCTTCAGTGGCGATGTAGGGCGGGGCGATGATCACGTGATCGCCCTGCCGCCCGTCGATCGTGCCGCCCATCGGATAGACCGCTACCCCGGCGGCGAGCGCGGCCTGTTTGACGCGCTCGTTCAGCTTCAGGGCCGGGTCGAACACCTCTTTGCGCGCGCGGTCGCGCACAAACTCCACCGCCCAAAAGAGGCCGCGGCCGCGAATGTCGCCGACATGCGGATGATTGCCCAGCCGGTCGAGCAGGGCGCGCTCCAGCACCGGACCCAGTGCGCGCACGTTGGCGACGAGAAGCTGCTCGCGAATGATCCGCTGTACTTCGAGCGCCCCGGCACAGGCAACGGGGTGGGCCTGATATGTGTGACCGTGCATGAAAGCGCCCGATCCGGCACGCAGCGCGTCGATAATCCGCCCGGCGATCAGGATGCCGCCGATCGGCTGGTAGCCGCCGCCGAGCCCTTTGGCGACGATCTGGATATCGGGCGTCACGCCTTCCTGTTCCCAGGCGTGCATCGTGCCGGTGCGGCCCATACCGCACATCACCTCGTCGAGGATCAGTAGTGCGCCGTGGCGGTCGCAAATCGCTCGCACGCGCTCGAAATATCCGGGCGGGGCGGCGACGCAGCCCGCCGTCGCGCCCACCACTGGCTCGGCGATGAAACCGATCACCGTATCCGGGCCGAGGCGGCAGAACTCCGCTTCCAGCTCGGCGGCAAGGCGGTCCACGTACTCGGCGTCCGTCTCCCGCTCGCCGCGGAAGCGGTAGGCGAAGGCGGGCGAGACATGGCTGAACGCGGGGCTTAGAATCGGCTCATAAAGCGCGCGGCGCATCATGTTGCCGCCGGCTGCGAGCGCGCCGAGCGTGTTACCGTGATAGCTCTGCCGCCGCGCGATCACCCGTGTGCGCTGCTGCTGGCCGATCTCCACGAAATACTGGCGCGCGAGCTTCAGCGCCGCTTCGGTACCTTCGGAGCCCGAGGAGCAAAAATAGGCGTGCGTCAGCCCGCCGGGCGATCCCTCCAGGATCAGGTCTGCCAGCGCCTCGGCCGGTTCGCTGGTGAAGAAACCGGTGTGCGCGTACGCCATGCGGCGCGCCTGCGCGGCGATCGCGCTGGCGATGCGCGCGTTGCCGTGGCCGAGACAGGCCACCGCCGCGCCGCCTGAGCCGTCGATCACCGTTCGCCCGTCGGCGAGATGGAGCTGGATGCCCGCGCCGCTGACCGCGACGGGCGGGGTGCCGCCCGCGCGGTGCAGGACGCGGCTCATTCGGCGGCGAGTGCGGGTTGCGGCGGCACGAGGCGCGCAACTTTCGGCGCCACCTCGCTCGCCAGCATCCCGAGCGACGTGCGCCAAGCCTCGGGGTGGCCGGCGTAGTCGAAGCCGAACACCAGAATTTGCCCGAAACCGCCCGCCTCAGCGTAAACCTGTTCCAGCCGCTCGGCAACCGTCTGCGGCGAGCCGACCAGCCAGTTGTGCCTGGCGCAGTACTCGACGGTGACGTCGCTGTCCGGCACCGACGGGTCGTGCTTGAGGAATTCCAGGAACCCGAACTGGCTGAGCAGCGGCAGGAAATATTCCCGCATCATGCGTCCCATCATGCCGTTCACCGACAGCCGCCACGCCTCCGCGTCGGTTTCGGCGACGAACACCTCGCGCACCAGCCGCCAGTCGCCGCGCCAGGGCCGTCGGCCGGTTTTCGCGGCGCCTTCCTCCACCGCTTCCCAATGGCTGCTGATATAGCCGGGATTGAGGTTGAGGCTGAGCGGCAGATAGCCCTTCTCGCCAGCAAGCTTCAGCGTGTCGGATTTCTTCGAAAGCCCTGCGACCCCGATCGGCGGGTGCGGCCGCTGCAACGGGCGGATGTGAGTGCGGAGCACGCCGAACATGGGGCCGGGCTTGTTCACCGTCCAAAACTTGCCCTTATACTCGAAACCTTCCTCGCTGCCCCACAAGCGCAGGATGATGTCGAGCGCCTCGCGCGTCATGTCGCGGTTTTGCCCCGACATGCCATCGACGTTGAACATCAGCCAGTCGCTCGGCAACCCCGAGGCGGCGACGCCGAAATTGAGGCGCCCGCGCGAGAGATGGTCGAGCATCGCCACGCGGTTCGCCAGCTCGGCGGGGTGATGATAGGGCAGCAGGAACCCGCCCGGGCCAATCCGCAGCCGCTTCGTCTGGCGCAAGCCTTCGAGCACCAGGAAGTCGGGTGCGGGATGCGGCTCCCACGGTGCGGTGTGGTGCTCGCCGATCCAGGCCTCGGTGTAGCCGAACTCGTCGAGCCAGCGCAGCGTCTGGAGATCCCACTCGTGGCCTTCGGCGAGGTCGCGCTCCGGCGGATGCGAGGGCATCGCGAAATATCCGAACTGCATGGCCGCTCCTCCTTTTGGTCGGCGGGTATCGGCGGAGGCTAGACCTTGCCCAGCCGGTCTGGCGAGGGGGCGGAGGCTCAGGCGAAGGGGCGCATCGCCTGCACGACATTGCCGAGCAGGGCGGCCAGCGCGTCGCGCTGCGCCGCCACGACGCCGCCGGGCGTGTCCTGCGGCATCGGGGCCTCGGCCGAGAGAGTCCGCTGCAGGAGCGACTTGGCGGGGACGGACCGCTGATCGAGCAAGATGAGCGACATGGCGGCACGGCCGCGCAGCACGCGAGGGTCGGCGACGAACGTGGTCAGCTCGCCTTCGAGCACGAGATCGGCCGTGAGGCCGCTCGCCGGCCCGACCACGGCGGCGAATAGATGGCTCGCCGTCAGCCAGCGGCGGACATTGTCGCCCACCGCCCGTGCCGGCTGAACCTCCCAGACATTGTAGAAATCCACATGGATGCTGCCGTCGGCGTTCAGCCACAGCACGCCGCGCTGGTCGAGACCGGGTGCGGCGGTGAAGTCCTGCACCAGCAGAACCCGGCGCGGCCTCGCCAGCGCCCCAGCGGCGATTGTGCTGGGCGGTGGCAAGGACAGCGGCCAAGTGGTCCGCTGCACGTAGGCTGGGCGTTGCAGGATGGTGTTGCAGCCGCCGAGCGCGAGCGCAGACAGCATCAAGCCGCGACGGCGGAGTTGCCCCGCATGGCTCATTTCAGGTTGCCTCGGACCTCCGGCGGCGGGCCGCTCAGGATCAGGCCGGGATACTGCCGCAGCGTCGACGTGAGCTCGCGCACATTTTCCGACGCCGCCTGCATGTTGCGGAGCATTGGCGCGAGCCCGGACTGGAGCTGGTTGGCGCTGGCGCTGATCTCGCGCACGGTGCCGTCCAACGTGGTGATGAGTTTCGACATCTGGCCGGTGAGCTGGCTCAGCCGGTCAGTGGCGAGCGCGCCGTTCGCCAACAGCTTCTTCAAATCCGGGTCGTCCGCAAGCGCCGAGAGCTGGCCGGTGAGTTTTCTTAGGTCCGCGGTCAGCCCGGGAAAATTGGACCGCGTCACCGCGTGACCGGCGCTGTTGAATAGTCCCTGCGCGGAGGCAAGCGTTTCATGCACGTCGCCGCCCGGCGCGAGTTCCTGATTGAGCCTTTCGGCGAGCGTGCCGAGGGAGGCGACCAGACCGGCCATATCGACCTTGTCTAGCTTCGCGAGCAAGGCCTGGCCGGCGTTCTGCACCTGCGCCAGCGCGCTCGGGATCGACGGCACGAACGGGTAGTCCGGCGTCCAGGGCAGCTTGGGCGCGGGGTGCTCCTCGGGGTTGACGAAATCAAGGTCGATATAGGCAATCCCGGTGATCAGCGAGCTGTTGAGCCGTGCGCGCAGGCCGCTTTTCACCGCGTCCTCGATGGAGGCGAACTTGCCGATCCGGTTCGGGTCGATCAGGTAGCGCACGAACACCTGCCGGTAGAGCGGGTTCAGCACCTCGCCCGCCTCGGCGCCGTGGACGGCGCCGACAACGCCGAGCTGGGTGACACGTCCAACGTTCACGCCGCGGTATTCGACCTCCGAGCCCACCTGAAGCCCCTGCACGGACTCCGAGAAATAGGTGACGAGCAAAGTGCCGTTCTGCACCTGTCCGCCGCGCAGGAACCAAATCAGCGCGAGCAGCGCGACGATAGTGACGACCAGGAACAGCCCGACCCGGATCGCGGCGCCGCGTCCTTCCATCACGCGACCTCCAGCGGCTCGCGGCGGAAGAAGGCGCGCACGCGGGGATCGGTCGCGTCCTCGCGCAGGCGGCGGGGATCGCCCTCTGCGATCAGGCCGCCGGCATCAGGGAACGCGCGCCGGTCGAGCATGATGCAGCGGTCGGCGATGTTGAGGATCGAGGCCAATTCGTGCGTTACCACCACGAAGGTCGTCCCGAGCGCGTCGCGCAGATCAAGGACAAGGCGATCGAGTCCGGCCGACGTGACCGGATCGAGCCCCGCCGAGGGTTCGTCGAGAAAGAGGATCGGCGGATCAAGCGCGAGCGCGCGGGCGATCCCGGCGCGCTTCACCATGCCGCCGGAAATCTCCGCCGGATAGAGCTCGGCCGCCTCGGCTAGCCCGACCAGGCCGAGCTTCACACGCGCGATCGCCGTGCGCGCTTCGGCTGGCAGATCGGTGAACATCTCGAGCGGGAGGGTGACGTTCTGCAACAGCGTCATGGAGCCGAACAGCGCGCCCGATTGAAACATCACTCCGATCCGGCGCTGCACACGCTGCCGTGCGGCATGTGAACCTTGTCCTGTCACCCGTTCGCCGGCGATCTCGATCGTGCCCTCCTTCGGCGACAGCAATCCGATCAGTTGGTTGAGCAAGGTCGATTTGCCGCTTCCGGAGCCGCCGAGGATGACGAAGACCTCGCCGGGAAAGACGGTGAAGGACACATCGCGAAAAATGACGCGCGCGCCGAACCGCTGGGCGAGCTTCTGGGCGCGGATGATGGGGCTTGCTTGCTTACTCACAGGCCGAGCCGGTTGTAGAACGCGGCGAACACGCCATCGAGCACGATGGTGGCGACGATCCCGCCGACGACAGCGGCGGTCGCCGACTGGCCGACAGCGCGCGGGCCGACGCCGGTATTGAGGCCGGCGCGGCATCCGATCGCGGCGATCACCGCACCGAAGATCGCCGCCTTCACCAAGCCGCCGACGAAATCGCTCGTCGTGGTCCAGTACTGGACTTGATATTCCACGACGCCGATGGCGAAGCCGAAGCCGCGCATCACCACCGCCATGCCGATCAGCCCGGCGATCTCCAGCGTCACCGCGAGGAACGGGGTCACGAGCAGGGCGGCGGCCATGCGCGGCAGGATGAGCATGGTGACGGGATCGAGGCCCATGCTGACCAGTGCGTCGATCTCCTGGTTCACCTTCATCGTGCCGATCTCGGCGGCGAAGGCGGAGGCGGTGCGGCCGGAGAGGAGGACAGCGGTGAGCAGCGGTCCGAGCTCCCGGAACAGGCTGACCGAGACGAGATTCGCCACATACAGCACCGCGCCGAACTTCCGCATCGGCACCGCCGACTGAAAGGCGAGGATCAGGCCCATCAAAAAACCGAGGCCGATCACCAGCGGCAGCGCGCGCACGCCCGCCTGTTCGGCATGGCGCAGGAACTCGCCGCGGCGGAGGATGCGGCGGCGGGCGGGCAAAGCCAGGAGCGCGAGCAGCACCTCGCCTAGGAAGGCAAGCCCATTCCCCGCAGAACGGAAGCCGAGCAGAAGGTCGCGCCAGCGGAACCGTCCGGCCGGCGCGCGGGATGGCGCGACGGGTGCCGCCGCGGCCCGCGCATGACCGATCAGACTCGCCACTCGCGCCGGGACGCCCTCCAGCACCGCGGGCGCGTCGCCGTGCGCGGCTTCCATGGCGACGACAAGGGCGGCTCCGGTCATGTCGAACGTGGTGACGGCTGCGAGGTCGATCACCAGCCGCGCGCCACGGCTGCTGCGTGCTGCTGCGAGAGCGGGACGCCAGATCTGCGCGGCATCGGCGGCGTCGAGCCGCCCCGAAAGCACGATCCGGGCGCCCTCCGGCCCGTCCGCCGCCGCGACGCTTGCCGTACCGCCGCTCATGCTGCTCGCACCGATCCGGTACCCAGACTGGGCGCCCGCGAAACGCAAATAGCTTCAGGCCGCTGCACGCGGGTTGGGGACCGCACGGATTTCTTCACACGCTCGTTTGCGGGAACGACAAGGAGGGGCGTCTGCCTCTAACTCCCATTTCCGAGTAGCGGAAATACACACTGGCGGCCGCGCTCCGCGTGCGCGTGCATCAATATCTGTAGAGGTCGTGCTTGAACGGACCCTGCACTGGCACCCCGATATAGTCCGCTTGCTTCGGCGTGAGCTTGGTGAGCTTCGCGCCCACTTTCGCCAGATGCAGCGAGGCCACCTTCTCGTCGAGCCGCTTCGGCAGCGTGTAAACCTTCCGCTCGTAGGTTCCGGGCTTGCAGGTGAACAGCTCGATCTGCGCAAGCACCTGGTTGGAAAACGAGGCGCTCATCACGAAGCTCGGATGGCCGGTCGCGTTGCCGAGGTTCACGAGACGCCCCTCGCTCAGCACGATCAGGCGCTTGCCGTCGGGGAACACGACCTCGTCTACCTGAGGCTTCACGTTTTCCCAGCGATAGTTGCGTAGCGCCCCGATCTGGATCTCGGAATCGAAGTGCCCGATATTGCAGACGATGGCGCGGTGCTTCATGCGGCGCATATGGTCGATAGTGATGACATCGACATTGCCGGTCGCGGTCACGAAGATGTCGCCGACCGGCGCCGCGTCGTCCATCGTGACGACCTCGTAGCCCTCCATCGCCGCCTGCAAGGCGCAGATCGGGTCGACTTCAGTCACCATGACGCGGCATCCGGCGTTCCGCAGGCTGGCGGCCGACCCTTTCCCCACATCGCCGAAGCCGTTCACGACCGCGACCTTGCCCGCCATCATCACGTCCGTGCCGCGGCGGATGCCGTCCACCAGCGATTCTCGGCAGCCATATAGGTTGTCGAACTTCGACTTGGTGACGCTGTCGTTTACGTTGATCGCGGGGACCAGCAGCGTGCCGTCGCGCTCCATATCGCGCAGCCGGTGCACGCCGGTAGTGGTCTCTTCCGAGAGGCCACGCACGTCGTTCAGCATCTTGGGATGTTTGTCGTGCATCAGCTTGGTCAGGTCGCCGCCGTCGTCCAGGATCAGGTTGGGCGTCCAGCCGTCCGGTCCGTGCACCGTCTGTTCGATGCACCACCAGAACTCCTCCTCGCTCATGCCCTTCCAGGCGAACACCGGAACTCCGGCCGCGGCGACCGCGGCGGCGGCGTGATCCTGTGTGGAGAAGATGTTGCAGGACGACCAGCGCACAGTGGCGCCGAGCGCCTGCAAGGTCTCGATCAACACGGCGGTCTGCACGGTCATGTGCAGGCAGCCCGCGACCCGCGCGCCCTTGAGTGGCTTCGACGACCCGTATTCCTGGCGGATCGCCATCAGGCCGGGCATCTCATCCTCGGCCATGGAAATCTCTTTGCGGCCCCATTCGGCAAGCGAGATGTCTTTCACCTTGTAGTCGGCGCGGTCCGTCATGCGTCCTGTCCTTCGATGGCGGCGGACCTATAGGTAGGCGCGTGCGCCGGCGCAATGGTAAGCCGGAAAGGCCGGATCAACACCAATAGCGGCTTCAAGATCAGGCGACCGCCTCGGCCTCGATCTCCACCACCCAGCGCGGATCGGCCAGACCCGAGACGATCAGCAAAGTGGATGCCGGGGCGTGTTCGGCGAACACCGTCTCGCGCGCGGCGCGGAATGGCGCGATCAGGGCGCGGTCGGTCAGGAAGGCCGTGGTCTTCACCACGTTCCCCCAGTCCATGTTGTGCGCCTTCAGGATCGCACGCAGGTTGGCGAATGCCTGGGCGATTTGGCCTTCCGCGGTGCCGGGCACCGAGCCGTCGAGCGCGACACCGACCTGGCCCGAAATCACCACCCGCAAGGCTTCGTTTCGCACCAGGACGGCATGCGAATAACGCGAAGCCGGGGCGCGGACGCCGTCGGGATTGCTGGTCGTCAGGACCTGCATGGCGAACCTCCCTCGTTGGTCGCGCGACTCTGCGCCGCAGGGACGGTCTTGCCTAGCGCAGAACCGAGGACCGGCCCGCCGCTAATCCCTGCCCGTGGAGGCGGGGACGCCTCGGCGATCGCCTCGCGGCTTCCTTACCATCGCGAAGGAGGCCCCTGAGCGGGCTTTGCAGCGGTGCCCGGACGCGGCATCAGAAGCGGGCGATCAGTCCGGAGGACAACGCCCAATGCTGCAACTCAGCCGCCGCTCCTGGCTCGCCGGTAGTCTCGCTCTCGCAACGGGCGGGCGGCCCGTGCGCGCAGCCGAGCTCGTTTCGCTGCGGCTCGGCCTGTTGCATACGCTCTCGCCGGCCCCGTTCTATATCGCCGAGAGGCGCGGCTATTTCCGCGACCAGGGCATCGACCTCCAGTTCGTGTTTTTCGAAGCCGCGCAGCCCATCGCCGCGGCGGCGGTGGCGGGCGACATCGACGTCGGCCTCACTGCGCTGACGGGCGGCTATTTCAACCTTGCCGAGAAGGGCGCGCTGCGCGTGATCGGCGGCGGGCTGCACGAGGAGAAGGGCTACGAGGGCACGGCGCTGCTCGCCTCCGACAAGGCGTTCGACGCCGGGCTGACATCGCCCGACAAGCTGCCCGGGCACAGCGTTGCGATCACCCAATACGGCTCGTCCTTTCACTACATGATCGGGCGGCTGGCGCAGAAGCTCGGCTTCAAGGAGGAGTCCGTAGTGCTGCGGCCGGTGCAGAGCATCGCCAACATGATGGCCGCCGTGGGGACTTCGCAGGTGGATGCGACCTTCGCCGTCGCCTCGATGGCGAAGCCCGCCGCGGCGACAGGCAAGGCGCATATCATCGCCTGGATCGGCGATCTGATTCCCTATCAGCTCACGGCGCTGTTCGCCCCACAGCGGATGATCGAGCAGAAACCGGCGCTCCTGCATCATTTCGCCGTCGCCTACCAGCAGGGCGTGACGGACTACCGGAACGCGTTCTTGCGCCTCGGCCCCGACGGCAAGCCGATCCACGATGCTGCGACCGACGCGGCGATCCCACTGATCACTAAATACGTGTTCACCGGCGATCCGGACGCGCGGCAGAAGATCCTGGAAGGCGTCGGCTACTACCCGCCCGGCGGCGCGCTCGACGTCAAGGACGTGCTGAACCAGCTCGCCTGGTTCAAGCAGCAGGGCCTCGTGAAAGGGGACGCTGATCCGAACACGCTCGTTACTACGGAGTTCCTGCCGGCGCTATGAGCCAGGGGCTGCGGCTAGCGATCGACGGCGTGTGCCATTCGTACGGCAAGCTGGCCGTGCTCGAGGACATTTGCCTGGCCGCCGAACCCGGCGAGGTGCTGGCGCTGGTGGGGCCGTCAGGCTGCGGGAAATCGACGCTGCTCGGCATCATCGGCGGCATGATCGCACCCACCGCCGGGTCGGTGCGGGCCGAGGGCGCGCTGGCCGATGAGTGCCTGAACCCGTTCACCTACGTGTTCCAGGACTTTGCGTTGCTGCCCTGGCGCACGGTTGCGGGCAATGTCGCCTTGCCGCTGGAAGGGCGGCTTGACCAAGCGGCGCGGCGCGAGCGCGTGGCCGAGGCGCTGCGGCTTACCGGCCTCGGCGAGTTCGCGGGAGCGTGGCCGCGCCAGCTCTCGGGTGGGATGCGTCAGCGCGTGGGCATCGCGCGAGCGCTGGCCGTGCGCCCGGCGTGCCTGTTGATGGACGAGCCGCTGTCGGCGCTCGACGCGCAGACGCGCGACCTGCTGCTGGAGGAGTTCGGCGCGCTGATCGCGCGGGCCGGGACGACGACGGTGTATGTGACGCACAATCTCGGCGAGGCGGTGCGGCTGGGGCATCAGATCGCGGTGCTGTCGCGCCGGCCGGGGAAGGTGCGGGAGGTGGTGCGGATCACCCATCCGCTGGTAGGGCGCGATCCGGCCGATCCCGCGCTGGCCCGGATCGAACGGTGCCTGTGGGAGCTGATCCGCGACGATGCCGCCGCCGCCGCGCGGGAGCTCGACCATGCCGCACATTAGGGGGCCGGTCGCCTTCCGCGGCGGCGGGTTCGCGCCGCGCGATCGGCCGCTGGCGGGGGCGCTGACGGTGATCGCCCTCCTCGCGCTCTGGCAGGCGGGCAGCTCGCTCGGATGGATTCCGCCGCTCTTTCTGCCCGCGCCTTATGACGTGGCGCGAACGCTGGTCACACTCACGCTGTCGGGCGAGCTGTGGCGGCACGTCAGCGCCTCGCTGTTGCGCCTCGCGGTTGGATGGGCGCTCGGCACCGTCTTTGGGGTGGCGCTCGGCGTTGGCGTCGGCATCTTCACCGCGCTCCGCTCGCCGGGAATGGCGGTCGTCTCGGCGCTGTTCCCGATCCCGAAGATCGCGCTGGTGCCGCTGTTCATCATCTGGTTCGGGATCGGCGAGGGCTCTAAGATCGCGACGCTCGCCTTCGGCGTGTTCTTTCCGATGGTGATCGGCACCGCTGCGGGCGTGGACAACGTGCCGCGCAGCCTGATCCGCATGGCGCAGAGCTTCGGCCTGTCGCGGCGCGCGATCGTCTGGAAGATCGTGCTCCCCGGTTCGCTGCCGGCAATCCTGAGCACGATGCGGATCACCGCCGCGATCGCCATCGTGCTCCTGGTTGCGGCAGAAATGATCGGGGCGCAGCGCGGCGTAGGTGCGTTCGTGCTGCAGGAGGGCAATCTCTACGACACCGACGGGCTCCTCGCCGGCATCGTCGTGCTGTCGCTGATGGGCCTCGGCGCTTCGTGGATCATCGGGCGGCTGGAGCGGACGTTGCTGGCCTGGCGAGGCTAGTCGGCGGCGTCTGCGACCTCCGGCTCGGCGGCGCCCTTCTTCGGGAGTCTTGCGAGCGCCTGCTCGACATGCTGGCTGAACACGTATTCGGCGGGGCGCTGCCGATCGAGCGGGATTTCCGGCGCCATCGGTCCCTCGGTGCGCGGGCCGCGCAGCGCCACCTTCAGCACCTTGAGCGGGTTGCGCACCGCGTCGATCACGGCGGTCGCCTCGTAGCCTGAATGCACCATGCAATTGGCGCACTTCTCGTATTTGCCGGTGCCGTATTTGTCCCAGTCGGTGGTCTCGATCAGCTCGCGATAGGTTTTCGCGTAACCCTCGCCTAGCAGGTAGCAGGGGCGCTGCCAGCCGAACACGTTGCGCGTCGGCTTGCCCCAGGGCGTGCAGAGATAGCTCTGATTCCCGGCCAGGAAATCGAGGAACAGTGAGGACTGATTGAACTTCCAGTTCTTTCCCTTGCCGCGCTTGAAAATGTCGCGGAAGAGCTGCTTCGCCTTTCGCCGGTTGAGGAAATGCTCCTGGTCGGGCGCCCGCTCATAGGCGTAACCGGGAGAGATCATCACCCCGTCGATGCCGATCCCGTTCACATGATCGAGGAACGCCGCGACGCGGGCGGGATCGGCGCCGTCGAACAGAGTGGTGTTGATGCAGACGCGGAAACCGCGTGCCTTCGCCGCTTTGATCGCGTTCACCGCACGCTCGAACACACCGGTCTGACTAACGGCGAAATCGTGCATCTCCTGGTCGCCGTCGAGATGCACGTCCCAGGCGAAGTTCTTGTGCGGCGTGAACTGATCGAGCTTCTTCTCTAGCAGCAGCGCATTGGTGCAGAGATAGATGAACTTGCCGCGGTCGAGCAGCGCGCGGACGATCTGCGGCATCTCCTTGTGCAGGAGCGGCTCGCCGCCGGCGATCGCCACCACCGGGGCGCCGCATTCCTCGCTCGCTGCGATGCATTCCTCGACCGACAGCCGCTGGTTCAGGATCGGAGCGGGATAGTCGATCTTGCCGCATCCGGCGCAGGCGAGATTGCAGCGGAAAAGCGGCTCCAGCATCAGCACGAGCGGATACTGCTTGCGCCCGCGCAGGTGCTGTCTGACCACATAGGCGCCGACGCGGATCGCCTGGTTCAGCGGTACGGGCATCGTTCAAATCTGCCTTTCGTTCGTTCAGGCGTCCGCAAGCTCGGCCGGGAAGCGGAACCGCACGTTCTCAGCGACGCCCGCAAGCGTAGAGGTGTCGATATCGGCGATCTGCCGCAATCCTTCCAGGACCCCCTGAACCAAAGTCTCCGGCGCCGATGCTCCGGCCGTGACCCCGACCGACTGGATGCCCTCGAACCATTCGGGCCGCAAATCGGCGGCATCGTCGATCAGATAGGCCGGCCGACCGAGTTCCTGGCCGATTTCGCGCAGCCGGTTCGAATTGGAGCTGTTCTTCGATCCGACGACCAGGATCATGTCGACGGCCTTAGCCAGCTCGCGAACCGCCTGCTGCCGGTTCTGCGTCGCGTAACAGATGTCACGCACGTCAGGGCCGACAATATTGGGGAACCGCTCCTTCAACGCCGCGATGATATGGCGCGTGTCGTCAACGGAAAGCGTCGTCTGCGTGATGTAGGAGAGTTTCGAGGGATCCCCCACTTCGAGTCGGCGCACGTCCTCCACGGTCTGGACGAGATGCACCTTGCCCTCGATCTGGCCGATCGTGCCCTCGACCTCCGCGTGGCCGGCATGCCCGACCAGAACAATTTCGCGACCCTGCGCGGCATAACGCCGGCCTTCGTTGTGCACCTTGGCGACCAGCGGGCAGGTGGCGTCGATCACCGGCAGGCCGCGCTCGGCGGCGAGTTCCTCCACGCGCCGGGCCACGCCGTGCGCCGAGAAGATGGTCATCGAGCCGGGCGGAATCTCATCCAGCTCATCGACGAACACCGCGCCCCGCGCGCGCAGGTCTTCCACCACGTGCCGGTTGTGCACGATCTCGTGGCGCACGTAGATCGGCGGCCCGTACTTATTGAGCGCCCGCTCCACGATCTCGATAGCTCGCTCGACCCCGGCGCAGAAGCCGCGGGGCTGGGCGAGGACCACCTTCAACATCTCATATCTCCAGCTCCCGGCCGATATCTCATCGCAGTGCCGTCGCGGCAACATCTCGGTCCCGAACCATGGGCGAAATAAGGACCGGCGTGGTCCCCTTCAACCGAGTGGCGGGCCCGGCAGGTATGGCCCATGCGGCGGGAAACGGCTAAGCGGAGGTGAACGATGCGGGCGCGCCACACATTTCCGCGCGTGTGGCGGATATGCAACGCCCGTTCCGGCTCACCGCGCGGCGACTGTGCCGACGCGGGCGGGAGCTATCATATGGTTGTGGTCCGCGTCACGATTGCGCCGCGGAACGATGTTGGAAGGCCCGGATGAGCGTAAGCATCGCGCGCGAGGACCTGGGGACGGCCCTGTTGCGCGTCGCAGGAGTGGTCGAATCGGCTCTGGATACGTTGCTGCCGCAGGTTTCCGGCCCCGAGGGGCGGCTGTTCGAGGCCATGCGCTATGCCACGCTCGGCGGCGGCAAGCGGATGCGCGCCTTCCTCGTCATGGAGACGGCGGCGCTGTTCGCGGTGTCCGAGACCTGTGCGGCCCGAGTCGCGGCGGCGGTCGAGATGCTGCACGCCTACTCCCTGATCCACGATGACCTGCCGGCGATGGATGACGACGATCTGCGGCGCGGCAAGCCCTCCTGCCATCGCGCATTCGACGAGGCGACTGCGATCCTAGCCGGCGACGCGCTGCAGGCGCGCGCCTTCGAGGTGTTGGCGGAGCCCGACACCCATTCGGACGCGCTTGCGCGCTGCGAGCTCGTCGGTGCACTCGCCTCCGCGGTGGGCCCGCGAGGGATGGTGGGCGGGCAGATGATCGACATTGCCAGCGAGGGCGAGGATCTAGGGGCGGCCGAGGTGGCGCGGCTTCAGGCCCTGAAGACCGGACGCCTTATTCAGTTCAGCGCCGAGGCGGGTGCGATACTGGGACGGGCGGTCTCGTCGCAGCGCCATCTGCTTGCCGCTTACGGCCGCGACCTCGGCGCCGCATTCCAGATCGCCGATGACCTGCTCGATGCCGAGGGAACCACCGAGGAAACAGGCAAGACGGCCGGCAAGGACGCGAGGGCGGGGAAGGCGACGATGGTCGCAATTCTCGGTGCCTCGCGCGCGCGTCAACATGCGGAGATGCTTGCCGGGCAGGCTGCGCGGCATCTCGAAGTGTTTGGAGACCAGGCGGAACTGCTCACCGCGCTGGCCGGGTTTGTGGTGTCGCGTCGCAGCTAAGGGCAGAGAGAAGGAAGCATGAGCCCCGTAAAGACCCCCTTGCTGGATCGCGTGCGATTCCCCGCCGATCTGAGAAATTTCTCGGCCGAGCAGCTTCGTCAGCTTGCCGACGAGCTGCGCGCCGAGACGATCGACGCGGTTTCGGTCACGGGGGGCCATCTTGGTTCCTCGCTCGGTGTCGTGGAGCTGACGGTGGCGATCCACGCGGTGTTCGACACGCCGCGCGACCGGCTGATCTGGGACGTCGGACATCAGGCCTACCCCCACAAAATCCTTACCGGCCGCCGCGATCGCATCCGCACGCTGCGCCAGGGCGGGGGCCTATCTGGCTTCACGCGCCGAGCCGAAAGCGAATACGACCCGTTCGGGGCGGCGCACTCCTCCACTTCGATTTCCGCCGGCCTCGGCATGGCGGTCGCGCGCGACCTCAAGACCGCCTGCGGCGAGCATGACGACCGCAATGTGATCTGCGTCATCGGCGATGGCGCGATGAGCGCCGGCATGGCCTACGAGGCGATGAACAACGCGGGCGATCTCGGCAAGCGGCTAATCGTCATCCTCAACGACAACGACATGTCGATCGCCCCGCCGGTGGGCGCGATGAGCGCCTATCTATCGCGCCTAATGTCGTCGCGCAGCTTCCTCAATCTGCGCGATCTCGGCATCAAGATGGCGAAACGCTTCCCGCGCGGCATCGAGCGCACCGCGCGCCGGGCCGAGGAATACGCCCGGGGCATCCTGACCGGCGGCACGCTCTTCGAGGAGCTGGGCTTTTACTATCTCGGCCCGATCGACGGCCACAATCTCGATCACCTGCTGCCAGTGCTTCGCAATGTGCGCGAGGCCGACGACCAAGGCCCGGTGCTGATCCACGCGATCACGGTGAAGGGCAAGGGCTTCACGCCGGCCGAACAGTCGGCCGACAAATACCATGGCGTCTCCAAGTTCAACGTTGTGACGGGCGAACAGAGCAAGGCCCCGCCCGGGCCACCGCAATACACCCGTGTTTTCGCGGAAACCCTCATCGCCGAAGCCGAGCGCGATCCCACGATCGTGGCGATTACCGCAGCCATGCCTTCCGGCACCGGGCTCGATCGCTTCGCCAAGCGCTTCCCCGACCGCTGCTTTGATGTCGGCATCGCCGAGCAGCACGCGGTCACCTTCGCGGGCGGGCTGGCCTGCGAGGGGATGAAGCCCTTTTGCGCGATTTATTCGACGTTCCTACAGCGCGCCTATGACCAGGTGGTGCACGACATCGCCATCCAGGGCTTGCCGGTGCGCTTCGCGATGGACCGCGCCGGGCCGGTCGGCGCCGACGGCGCGACCCACTCGGGGAGCTTCGACGTCACCTATCTCGGCTGCCTTCCCGGCTTCGTGATCATGGGTCCGGCCGATGAGGGCGAGCTCGTTCACGCCATCGCGACCGCGGTTGCCATCAACGACCGGCCGAGCGCGTTCCGCTATCCGCGCGGCGAAGGACTCGGGGTCGAGTTGCCCAAGCGCGGCGAGGCCTGGCCGATTGGCAAGGGACGCGTCCTGCGCGAGGGCAGCACGGTGGCGATCCTCTCCTTTGGCACGCGGCTGGCGGACGCGCTGCGCGCGGCCGACGAGTTGGCAGTTCGGGGACTTTCCACGACCGTTGCCGACGCGCGCTTCGCCAAGCCCTTGGATACGGAGCTGGTCGAGCAGCTGGCCCGCCATCACGAGGCGCTGATCACGATCGAGGAGAATGCGATCGGCGGGTTCGCGGCTCAGGTGGTGCAGCATCTCGCGTGGAAAGGCCTACTGGACGGTGGATTGAAGTTCCGCCCGATGACCCTGCCTGACATCTTCATCGACCATGACTCGCAGGCGAAGCAGCTCGCCATCGCCAAACTCACCGCCAAGGACATTGTCGCAACCGCCATTGAAGCCCTCGGCCTGTCCGCGCGTCCCGCCCAGTTGCTCACGGCCGGATAATCCGTGGCCGGGCGGTCTCGGCCGCCGCCTATGACGGTCGCGGCCAATCTCGCGGCACTGCTTTGCGTGATCGGGATGGCGCAAGCCGTGGCCGGATGGATTCTGGCGCGCCGTTTCGTCGTCCGCCCGAGACCAGGGCCGGCGGCGCGGCCGCCGATCACGGTGCTCAAGCCGTTGCGGGGCGACGAGCCGCTGCTGGAAGCCGCCTTGGGCTCGGTCTGCCGGCAGGACTACCCGGACTTTCAGATCGTGTTCGGTGTGCAGGAAGCTGGCGATTCGGCGATCCCCGTTGTGCGGCGGCTGCAATCCCGTTTTTCCGCGCTCGATCTCGTGCTGGTGGCGAACCCGGCTCGGCACGGCGCGAACGGCAAGGTCAGCAACCTGATCAACATGCTGCCGGCGGCGCGGCATGACGTGCTGGTGATCGCCGATTCCGATCTGCATTGCGCCCCCGACTATCTGGACCGGATCGCCGCCGCGCTGGGGACGCCTGGAACCGGGCTGGCGACGACCCTCTATGCCGGCCTGCCGGCGGAGCTTCGGTTGCCCGGCCTGCTTGGTGCGACGCAGATCACTCATTCCTTCCTGCCCGGCGCGCTGCTTGCCCGCGCTCTCGGCCGGCAGGACTGCCTCGGGGCGACGATGGCGCTGCGGCGGGAGACCCTGAACCGGATCGGCGGCTTGGAGGCGCTCGTCGAGCATCTGGCCGACGACAATGCGCTCGGGCGGAAGGTCGCTGGGCTTGGGCTTACGGTGCGTCTGGCCGACACGGTGCCGCTGACCACGGTGCCGGAGCGCAGCCTTGCCGAACTGTTCCGCCACGAGCTGCGCTGGGCGCGCACCATCCGCGCCTTGGTGCCCGGACAGTTCGCCGCCTCCGTCCTGCAATACCCTATCGGGTTCGCCATGTTGGCGACCGCCCTCGCGGCCGGCGCGCTGTGGGGCTGGGCCTTGATCCTACTGGCCTGGGCTGTCAGAGCGACGGCGGCGCGGGGGATCGATCGTGCGCTGTCCAGTTTGCCGGCATCCGCCCCGGCAGCGCCGGTTCCCCTCTGGCTTCTTCCGCTGCGTGAACTTATGTCGCTCGCGGTGATGATCGCGAGCTATGGCGGGCGCCGGGTTGAGTGGCGTGGCCAGCACCTGCAAGCCGACGGGCCGGCCAGCCTCGCCGTCCAGACCGTGAAGGACCAAGACGGGCAATGATGAACACGCTCTTTCTCCAGCCGCCCTCGTTCGACGGCTTCGACGGCGGCGCCGGCTCACGTTATCAGGCCCGACGGGAAATCCGGTCCTTCTGGTATCCGACGTGGCTGGCGCAGCCGGCGGCGTTGGTGCCGGGCAGCAAGCTGATCGACGCGCCCCCCGCCCGACTCGTCATGGACGCGGTGCTGCGCGCGGCGCGCGACAAGGAGCTCTGCGTCATCCACACCTCCACGCCCTCGTTCGCCTCCGACGTGCGGGTGGCGGCGCGGCTGAAAGAGGAGGTGCCTGGGATCAGGATCGGCATGGTGGGCGCTAAGGTCGCGGTCGAGCCGGAAAAGAGCCTTCAGCAGGCGGGCGATGCGATCGACTTCGTGGCCCGCAACGAATTTGACTTCACCATCAAGGAAATCGCCGAGGGGCGCGATCTGGCCGCGGTGGACGGCATCACGTTCCGCGACGCCACGGGCGCGATCGTGAGCACGAAAGAGCGCGCCACGCTCGAGGACATGGACCAGCTTCCGTTCGTCACCGAGGTCTACAAGCGCGACCTTCGAATCGAGGATTATTTCATCGGCTATTTGCTACACCCCTACGTCTCGCTCTACACGGGCCGGGGATGCAAGTCGCGCTGCACGTTCTGCCTGTGGCCGCAGACCGTGGGCGGGCACCGTTACCGGGTGCGGAGCCCCGAGCACGTCGCCGCCGAAATCAAGCTCGCCAAGGGCTATTTTCCGCAGGTGCGGGAATTCTTCTTCGACGACGACACGTTCACCGACAATCTTCCGCGCGCGGAGGCAATCGCCCGCGAACTCGGCAAGCTCGGCGTGACCTGGTCCTGCAACGCCAAGGCGAACGTGCCGCGCGACACGCTGAAAGTGCTGAAGGACAACGGGCTGCGGCTTTTGCTCGTGGGCTATGAGAGCGGCAACCAGCAAATCCTGCACAACATCAAGAAGGGAATGCGGATCGAGGTCGCCAAGCGGTTTACCAAGGACTGCCACGAGCTCGGCATCAAGATCCACGGTACCTTCATCCTCGGCCTGCCCGGCGAAACCAAGGAGACGATCGAGGAGACGATTCGCTTCGCGACCGAGATCAACCCGCACACGGTGCAGGTCTCGCTCGCGGCACCCTATCCGGGCACGTATCTCTACAAGCAGGCGGTGGAGAACGGCTGGTTCGACGCCGACCATGCCGAGCTTGTGGACGAGCACGGGGTACAGATCGCGCCGCTGCACTACCCGCACCTGAGCCACACCGAGATTTTCGACAGCGTGGAGACGTTCTACAAACGGTTCTACTTCCGGGCGCCGAAGATCGCCTCGATCGTCGGCGAGATGGCGCGCAGCCCGCAAATGATGAAGCGGCGGCTGCGCGAGGGCGTGGAGTTCTTCCAGTTCCTCCGCGAGCGGCACAAGGCGGCGGCCTGACCCGCCGCGTCATCGTCACCGCCGACGATTTCGGGCTCTCCGAAGCCGTCAACGAGGCGGTGGAACGGGCGCATCGCGAGGGTATCCTCACCGCGGCGAGCCTGATGGTCGCTGGGCTTGCCGCGGAGGACGCGGTGCGCCGGGCGCGGCGGCTGCCCTCGCTCGCGGTCGGGCTGCATCTCGTACTGGTGCAGGGGCCGGCGGTTCTGCCGCCGGCGTGCTTGCCGGGCCTCGTGGACGCTTCTGGCCGCTTCCCCTCAGATCAGTTCCGTCTCGGGCTGGCCTATTTCTTCAAACCCGCCGCGCGGCGGCAGCTCGCGGATGAAATCCGCGCCCAGTTCGAAGCATTCGCGGCGACCGGACTGCGGCTCGATCACGTCAACGCCCACAAGCACATGCATCTGCATCCGACCGTGGGGCGGCTCGTGATCGCGATCGGGCGCGAGTTCGGCCTGCGGGCCGTGCGCGTGCCCGCTGAGCCGCCATCGGTGCTGTCGCGTTGCGGGAAGCGGCCCGGCACCGCCGCGCGCGCGCTACTCGGCTGGTCGCGCCTGCTGCGCAATCAGGTCCGGCGGGCGGGACTGGCGAGCAACGACCAATGCTTCGGCATTGCCTGGACCGGCCATATGAGCGCGGAAAGGCTGCTCCGCCTTATCCCCGAGCTTCCGCCCGGGCTGAGCGAAATCTACAGTCATCCAGCGGCTGGCTCTGACCCGGCGCTCACCGCTCTGATGCCGGATTACGAACCGGAGGCGGAGTTCGCGGCGCTGCTCGATCCGCGCGTCCATGCCGCGCTGGACGGCAACGGCGTGCGGCTGGCAGCCGGTTACGCGGACGCCTGACAGGCGCCTAGCGGAACAGGCCCAGGTGGCCGAGATCGTTCCATGTGGCAAAGAGCATCAGGCCCACCAGCAGAGCGAGGCCCGCACGGAAACCATATTCCTGCGCGCGCGGCGGCAAGGGCCGGCCGCGCACCGCCTCGCACAAGTAGAAGATCAAGTGTCCGCCATCGAGCACCGGGATCGGGAACAGGTTAATCAGCCCGAGATTGACCGAGAGCACGGCGATGAAAGTCACCAGGCTCGTGAAACCGAGGGCGGCGACCCTGCCCGAGAGTTGGGCGATCGCGAGCGGGCCGCCGAGGTCGCTCGCGCCGCTCCGGGTCGTGATCATATGCACGAGCCCCAGCACGGTCTCGTTGCTGACGCGCCATGTCTCGGTCAACCCGCCCCAGGCGGCCGCACCGAGCGATTCGCGGTGATAGGCCAGCTCGCCGCCCTTGATCCCAAGCAGCCCGATGCGTTGGCCGGCCGCTTCCTGCGAGCCGATCGTCACCTGCACGGTACGGTCCGATCCGTCATGCGCGACGGTCAGGAGGATCTGCTCGCCGGGATGACTGGCTATATCCTTTTGCAGCGTCTCGAAATCCGGCACCGGGGCGCCGTCGATCGCGACGATGCGATCCCCTGCAACGAGCCCGGCCTGGGCCGCCGCTGAGTCGGGCTGAACCTCGCTCACCACTGGCAGCATCACCGAGCGGCCAACCGTCGCGAACAGCGCGAAAAACAGCACGGCCGCCAGCGCGAAATTCGCCGCCGGCCCGGCGGCGACCACGATCGCGCGCGAACCGACCGATTTTTCCTGGAACGTCCGGCCCCGGATCCAGCGTGCGCGCCGCTCGGCCGGCACATCCTCGGGCCGCTCCTGCCCGTGCAGCTTGACGTAGCCGCCGAGGGGGAGCCACGAGAGCTTCCACACGGTGCCGCGCCGGTCCGTCCAGCTTGCGAGTGCGCGGCCGAAGCCGATCGAGAACGCCTCCACATGCACGCCGCGCCAGCGCGCCGCGAGGTAGTGGCCGAGTTCGTGGACGAACACGAGCACGCCAAGCACCAAGGCGAAGGCGCCGAGGGTGCGGAGGAAGTCGAGCAGGGCGTGGGTCAATGGCAGCGCCTTGAGGGAAACCGGGTCAACTCTGTCACGCCGCGCAGGCGGTTGCTATCGCTTCCTGGGCGCGCCGCCGCGCCTCATGGTCGAGCGCCATCACCTGATCAAGCGAATCGGCCTCCGGCGCGCCCATCGCGTCCAGAACCGCCCCGGCGGTGGCGGCAATGTCGAGGAAGCCGATCCGGCGATGCAGGAAAGCCTCCACGGCGACCTCGTTCGCGGCACTGAGGATGGTGGGAGCGCCACCCCCGGCCCGCAAGGCGTCGCGCGCGAGGCGCAGGGCCGGAAACCGTTCGGCGTCGGGCGGGAAGAACTCCAGCCGCGCGACCTCGGTGAGATCGAGCCGCCGCGATCCGGTTCGCAGCCGCCCGGGCCAGGCGAGCGTGTGGGCGATCGGGATACGCATGTCCGGGGAGCCAAGCTGCGCCAGCACGCTACCGTCCGCGTACTGCACCATGCCATGCACCACCGACTGCGGGTGAACCAGCACCTCGATTTGCGTCTCGGCGAGCCCGAACAGACGGGCTGCCTCGATCACCTCGAGGCCCTTGTTCATCATGGTGGCCGAATCGATGGAGATTTTGGCGCCCATCGACCAGGTGGGGTGCTTGAGCGCCGCTTCCGGCGTGGCGCGTGCCATCTCCTCGCGGCTTGCCGTGCGGAACGGGCCGCCCGACGCGGTCAGCACGATCCGCTCCACGGCGCCGTGGTTGCCGTCGGCGAGCGATTGAAAGATGGCGTTGTGCTCGGAATCCACCGGCAGGAGCTGGGCACCCGCTTCGCGCACCGCCCGCAGCATCACTTCCCCGGCGCAGACCAGCGCCTCCTTGTTGGCGAGCGCCACGCAGGCGCCCCGGCGAATGGCGGCGAGCGTGGCGGCAAGCCCGGCGGCGCCGGTGATCGCCGCCATGGTCCAATCGGCCTCGAGGGCGGCAGCTTCCGCCACCGCCTCCGTGCCGGCAGCGACCAAAATACCCGTGCCGCTGAGGCGGCGTTTGAGGTCCGCGTAGGCGGCGGGGTCGCACACCACGGCCCGCTCGGCGCGCAGTGCGACGGCCTGCTCGGCAAGACGCTGAGCGTTGCGGCCGGCGACCAAGGCACGGATCCGGAACCGCTCGGGTTCGGCCGCCAGCAGGTCGATGGTCTGGGTGCCAACGCTGCCGGTGCTGCCCAGGACCGTGACCCAGCGTGGGGTTTGCTCCGTCATCGCCACAAAACTACTCCAGGACCGAGCCCGATGGATAGCAGGGCCGCGGCCGGGCCCACCGCGAGCGCAGCATCCAGCCGGTCGAGCAGGCCGCCATGCCCAGGTACCAGGCGCCCCGAGTCTTTCACCCCACAACGGCGCTTGAACGCGCTCTCCGCAAGGTCGCCAAGCTGCCCGAGGACGGACAAGAGGAGGCCGATCAGCGCTGCGGTGCCTGGCCCGCCGTCATTCCGGGCCGTTATGGTTAGCGCCGCCGCGATGCCGGCCGCTAAGGCGGCCCCTCCCACGGCGCCGGCCCAGGTCTTGCCGGGCGAGATGCGGGGCGCGAGGCGCGGGCCGCCGACGAGGCGCCCGGTGGCGTAGGCGCCGATATCGGTGCCCCAGACGATCAGCGCGAGCCCGATCACATTGATGCGTCCGGCTAGCGGATCGCTGCGGAGCCAGATCAACGAGGCGGTCCATACGGCGAGCCAGGCGAACCCGGCCACCATCGCCGCCCGAACGCCGCCGCTACCCAGCCGAGGGCCGAGCAACGGACAGAGCCGGGACCATTCCCAGCCGAGGCCCGCTGCCGCCACCAGGATCAGCAGCACAAAGGCGGCGCTACCCACCCAAATGGCGCCGAGCGCGACGGCGCCGAGCACTAGGGCGGAGCGCATCCGGAGGCCGAGATCGCCCCAGCGCTCGTTGTTCGGCAACCGCTCAGCCAGGACGGCCGCCGAATCGGCGTTCGCGCCGGGCGAACTCGGCGAGTGCCGCGGCGAAATGCTGCTCGCCGAAATCCGGCCACAGCACGTCGAGGAACACGAGCTCCGAATAGGCCGCCTGCCAGAGAAGGAAATTGGAGAGCCGTTGCTCGCCGGAGGTTCGGATCAGCAGGTCGGGGTCGGGAATGTCTGCCGTCAGCAGCATGGAGGCAAACACCGCATCATCCAGCGTCGCGGGGTCGAGCCTGCCAGCCGCCGCCAGTTCCGCCGCGCGCCGGGCGGCGCCGACGATCTCCCCCCGCGCGCCGTAGGAGAGAGCGACGATGAGATTGAGCTTGCCGTTCCCGGCCGTTCGCCTCTGCGCCATCGCCAGATCGGCCTGGATGTCGGGGTCGAACCGTTCCAGTTCCCCGATCACCCTGAGGCGAACCCCCGCGTCATGGAACTCGTCCAATTCGCTGCGGATGTATTGCCGCAGCAGGCTCGTCAGGTCGATCAGCTCGCTTGCCGGGCGGCGCCAGTTCTCGCTGCTGAAGGCGTAGAGCGTGAGCCAGGGGATACCGTGCCGGATCGCCGCTTCCACCGCTCGGCGCACGGCGCGCCCGCCCTCGTGATGGCCGGCGGCGCGCGGGAGCCGCCGCGCGGTGGCCCAGCGGCCGTTGCCGTCCATGATGATGGCGACGTGCCGGGGGAGCAGCGCAGCCGCCGGGACGGCGGGGAGCGCGGGGCGGGCGGCGGACACGATCGCGCGCTCAGACCTGCCTTATGTCCTTTTCCTTCTCGGCGAGCGCGGTATCGACCCGCTTGATATAGTCGTCGGTCAGCTTCTGCACCTCATCGTGCCAGGTCTTACCGACATCCTCGCCGATTTCGTGCTTTTTCTCATGGGTCTTGATCTGCTCCATGCCGTCGCGCCGAACCGCGCGCACCGCGACCCGGGCGCCTTCGGCGTATTTGTGCGCGAGTTTGACGAGCTCGTTGCGGCGCTCGGTGGTGAGCTGCGGGATCGGCACGCGCACGGTTTGCCCGTCGGCTGCCGGATTGAGGCCGAGCCCGGCATCGCGGATGGCCTTCTCCACCGCCCCGACCAGCGAGCGGTCCCATACCTGCACGGTCAGCATCCGTGGCTCGGGGACCGCGATGTTGCCGACCTGATTGATCGGCACGTCGCCGCCGTAGGCGTGCACCTTCACCGGCTCGAGCAAACCCGGGTTCGCCCGTCCGGTGCGGAGCCCGGCGAACTCCCGGCGCAAGGTTTCCAACGCGCCGTCCATCCGGCGGGTCAGGTCCTGCTTCAGGGTCTTGAGGTCGGCCGGCATCTCGGTTCCTCCCCGGCGCGCTCAGCGCCGCTCGACGATCCGGGTGAAACGGCCCTCGCCGCGGATTACTGCCGCGAAGGCGCCCGGAGCATGGATGTTGAAAACGACGATCGGCAGCCCGTTCTCGCGCGAAAGGCTGATCGCGGCGGCGTCCATCACCGCGAGCTGGTTGGCGAGCACGTCCTGATAGGTCAGCTCCTCGTAGCGCGCCGCGTCCGGCGTCTGGCGCGGATCGGCCGAATAAACCCCATCGACCTGTGTGCCCTTGAACAGCGCGTCGCACTCCATCTCTGCCGCGCGCAGCGCCGCCGCCGTATCGGTGGTGAAGAACGGATTGCCCGTCCCGGCGGCGAAGATGACGACGCGCCCCTTCTCCATGTGGCGCTCGGCGCGCCGGCGGATATAGGGCTCGCACACCGACGACATGGGGATCGCGGACTGTACGCGGGTCGGGATGTCGCGGCGTTCGAGCGCGCTTTGCATGGCGAGCGCGTTCATCACGGTGGCCAACATCCCGATATAGTCCGCCTGCGCCCGATCCATCCCGGAGGCGGCGGCGGAGACGCCGCGGAAGATGTTGCCTCCGCCGATCACCGCGCAGACTTCCACGCCCATCGCGTGCACCGCGCCGATATCGGTGGCGATTGATTTCACCTTCTCGGTGTCGAGCCCGTACTCCCGCCGGCCCATCAGCGCCTCGCCGGAGATTTTCAGCAGGACGCGCTTATAGACAGGATCATGCGGCATCGTCGGCGGAGCTTTCCAAGGAGCGCCGCAAGCTATAGTGGCGTGCCCTGGTGGTCACAAGCGACCGCCGGGCCATCGCGCCGGCTCAGGACCTGGCCGCCGCCGCCACTTCCGCTGCGAAATCCGGGCCTTGCGGCTTGTCCACGCCCTCGCCCAGCCGGAACCGCGCGAACGCCGCCACCTCGGCGCCCGCCTTCTTCAGCACCGCGCGGACCCGGCTCTCGCTGTCATGGACCCAGACCTGCTCCAGCAGGACCACTTCCTCGTAGTATTTGCGGATACGGCCTTCGACCATCTTGGCGATGATCGCATCGGGTTTGCCCGAGGCGCGCGCCTGCTCGGTGAGGATCGCCTTCTCCCGCTCGAGCGCGGCCGGATCGACGCCGTCGATGTCGATCGCATCCGGCCCCGTTGCGGCGATGTGCATCCCGACCTGCCGGCCCAGCAGCTCCAGCCCCTCCAGCTCCGATGGCGCCTTGATCGCCACCAGCACCCCGATCTTGCCGAGCCCTGGCTTGAGGGCCTGGTGCACGTACGTGGCGACCGCGCCCTGGTCGATCCCGAGCACCCGGACGCGGCGGATCGACATGTTCTCGCCGATGGTCGCGACGAGGTTGGTGAGCCGCTCGGCGACCGTGCCGCCACCCGGGTAGGCGGCGGCCTTGAGTGCCTCCACACCCTCGCCGACCTTGAGCGCGAGCTTCGTCACCTGAGTGACGAAGTCCTGGAACTGCTCGTTGCGGGCGACGAAATCGGTCTCGGCGTTGACCTCCACCATCGCCGCGCGCCGCGGCTCGGAGGCGACGCCAATCAAGCCCTCGGCGGCCACGCGGCCCGACTTCTTGGCCGCCGCCGACAGGCCCTTGGCGCGTAGCCAATCGACCGCGGCTTCCAGGTCCCCGCCGGTTTCGGTCAGCGCCCGCTTGCAGTCCATCATCCCCGCGCCGGTCTTTTCGCGCAGGTCCTTCACCAAGGCAGCCGTGATGTCGGCCATGTGTCGCTCCGTCGTCGTCCGTCAGGCCTGGGCGTGCTCGGCCCCGCCCTCAACCTCCGAGGTCGTCTCGGGCGGCAGTTCGGGCAGGGCGCCCACATCGGCGCCGCTGCCGGCCAGCTCGGCGCTAATCCCGTCGAGCACCGCGCCCGCGACCAGATCGCAATAGAGGCTGATCGCCCGAATCGCATCGTCGTTCCCCGGGATCGGATAGGTGACGCCGCGCGGGTCCGAATTGGAGTCCAGCACCGCCACGACCGGGATGCGGAGCTTGGTCGCCTCTTCAACGGCGAGCTTCTCCTTGTTCGTGTCGATGATGAACAGGATGTCCGGCAGGCCGCCCATGTCCTTGATGCCGCCCAGTGCGCGCTCCAGCTTGTCGCGCTCGCGCGAGAGGTTGAGCAGCTCCTTCTTGGTGAGGCCCTGGGTTTCGCCGCCCAGCATCTCCTCGATCTGGCGCAGGCGCTTGAGGCTCGCGGTGATCGTTTTCCAGTTGGTCAGGGTGCCGCCGAGCCAGCGGTGGTTGATGTAGTACTGCCCGCACCGCTTGGCGGCGTCGGCGACGATGTCAGCGGCGGCCCGCTTGGTGCCGACGAACAGCACGCGCCCGCCGGCTGCGACCACGTCACGCACGGCGCGCAGCGCGCGATCCAGCATGGGCACGGTCTGCTGCAAGTCTATGATGTGAACCTGGTTCCGTACCCCGAACAGGTACGGCGCCATGCGCGGGTTCCAGCGGCGCGTATGATGGCCGAAGTGAACCCCAGCCTCGAGCAATTGGCGCAAAGAGAAATCGGGCATCGCCATGGGGCGGCTCCTTTCCTGTCGTCCGGTTCTGCCTCCGCGGGGCCAACGCTGAATAGGCACCGGACCCGGCCAAGCCGGGAAAGGCGCCCCGCGTGTGAATTACCGGCCGCCGAGGGCGGCCGGCGGGCCGGATATGGCGGAGGCGCTCGGCGTTGGCAAGCCGACATTGACGCGGCGCGCGCGCCGCCGCAGGCTACCGGCGAGTAGGAATGACTGCCGGAGAGCGGCGATGAAATTCGGGATCTTCTACGAGCTGCAGATACCTCGCCCGTGGGGGCCGGACGACGAGCGGCGGCTTTATCAGAACGCACTCGATCAAGTGGAGCTCGCTGATCGGCTCGGTTACGACTACGCCTGGGAAGTGGAGCACCACTTCCTGGAGGAATACTCCCATTCCCCGGCGCCCGAGGTGTTCCTGGCGGCGGCCAGCCAGCGGACCAAAAAGATCCGCCTCGGCCACGGCATCATCCAGCTCACCACCAACCATCCCGCCCGCGTCGCCGAGCGCGTGTCATGCCTCGATCTGGTGAGCAACGGGCGCGTCGAGTTTGGGATCGGCGAGTCCGCCTCGATCACCGAACTCGAACCGTTCGGCCGCACGATGGAAGAGAAGCGCGCGGTCTGGGAGGACGGGGTGCGCTGCGTGATGCCGATGTTCACGCACGAGGGCTGGGAATACGAGGGGCCCTATTTCAAGTTCCCGCTTCGCAACGTGCTGCCCAAGCCGGTGCAGAAGCCGATGCCGCCCGTTTGGGTGGCCTGCTCGCAACTTGAGACGATCGAGATGGCCGGGCGGCGCGGCATGGGGGCTTTGGGGTTCCAGTTCCTCAGCGCCGAGGCGGCCTATGCCTGGGTGCACGCCTACTATAACTCATTGACCAAGCGGCTCGACAAGCTCGCCGACTACCCGACCAATCCGAACATCGCGATCGTCACCTACTTCATGTGCGCCGAAACCGACGAGGAGGCGCGGCGGCGCGCCGACGGCATCACCTTCTTCCAGTTCGCGCTGCGCTATTTCAACGACTCCGCCGGTCGCGCCCGCGCCAAGCCCGGTACGGTGAGCCTGTGGGACGAATACAACAAATGGAAGAAAGAGAACCCCGAGGCGCAGGCGCGCGCGCTTTCAGGCGGGCTGATCGGATCGCCCGAGACGATCCGGCGCAAGCTCCGCCGGTTCGAGACCTCGAACATCGACAGCGTGATCCTGCTCAATCAGGCCGGCCGCAACACGCACCAGCATATCTGCGAGAGCCTGGAGCTGTTCGCCCGAGAGGTGATGCCGGAGTTCCACGCCAACATCCCCGCCCACGAGGAATGGAAGCGCAAGGTTCTGGCGCGCGAGATCGAGCTCGAGGAGATCGACACCGCGCCTTTCCGCGAACGGTTTGGCCCCAACTCGGTTCAGGTGGCGCGGACCCACCACGCGGAGACGCTGGCGGCCGAGTAGGTGGGGGCGCCGGGCCGGCCCGCGGCCGAGCCCTTCCGGCGCCTCAGGCGGTTGCCGCCGCGTCGTTCAGCGCCTGGATGACCTCATTCAGGTCGGCGCGCAGCCGGGCGATATCGGCATCGCCAATTCCGAGCTGGCAGACGATGTGGCGGCGCACCTCAAGCGCCCGGCGGCGTAGATGCCGGGCCGTTTCGGTAAGGCCGATCTCGACTTCCCGCTCGTCCTCGGCGCGTCGGCGTCGATGCACGAGGCCTGCCGCCTCCATGCGCTTGAGCAGCGGCGTAAGGGTGCCGGAATCGAGCATCAGCTCGCGGCCGAGCTCGGAGACCGTGCGCCGGTCTCGCTCCCATAGCGCCATCAGCACAAGATATTGCGAGTAGGTGACCCCGAGATCGGCAAGCAGCGGGCGATAGGCGCGGATGATCGCGTTGGTGGCGGCGTAGAGGCCGAAACAAAGTTGCTGGTCGAGGCGAAGCGAAGCGAAATCTTCAGCCGAAGCGAAATCTTCAGCCGTGGCCGGCGAGTCGTTCATGTTCTCGTTGATCCCGCCCCGCGAGGCTAGTGCGACTGGTGCTGCTGGTGAGGATTGAACTCACGGCCTCTCCCTTACCAAGGGAGTGCTCTACCACTGAGCTACAGCAGCAGAAGACTTGGCCAGCCCATAGGCTTCCGAACGCCGCCGCGCAACCCCGGCCCAGGCGATGCCGGATCGCACAGCGACACTCGAAAGGCAGGCAAGCCGGTCCTTACGAACCGGCTGCTTGGGCGCCGGTTCCGTTCGGAGCGGCGTGAACCGCCACGCCGCCGAGCGACTGACAGGCCTGCACGATCAGCGGGTGGATCGCCGCCTGATCGACGGCGGCCGCCGCGCCGACCCCGGCCGCGGCAGCCGTCACCGCGCCGCCCGCGGCGCCGACCACGGGCAAGAGGCCGCTCACGACCTGCACCGCTACCGGCTGATAGGTCGCGTCGATCTTGCACATCCCTTGTAGCGTTCGCACGGCATTCTGCTGCACTGTCGTGGTGTGCGTCGGCGCGCACCCCGCCATAAAGCCACCAAGCATGAGCGACAGGGCGAACAGCGCCGACGGGGGAGCTTTGGGCGCCTTCGGGCCGACCGCGAGGGTCGGTGGGACCACGGGTTTGCACTTCCGGCGCGCCTTGTGCGTCAGCCCGCCGAACAGGGCCGTGGCCCCGGCCGCGGCGGCGGCAATCATGCCGTTGCGGGTGACGAGATCGGCGCTGAACCCGATCATCAAGGCGGCGATGACGAACGACGATGGGTCACGCGGCCGGCTGCCCGGCGGCGGGGAAAAGTTCATCTCTGATCTCCGGTCTTGAAACGCGCCATGGCGTGCCGCCGGTGCCGGCGGGTTCGCCGCTGGTCAGGGCGGCCGGGTGCGCGGGCGCACCTGCGGCGCGGCCAACCGATCCTAGCGCGGAAAGGTTAATGCCCGGTTTACCGCGCGGCTCGGCGCGGTGGCGCTGCTCAGCGGACCAGCAGGATCGCCTCGACCTCGACCGCGATATTGCGGGGCAGGCTGTGCATCCCGACCGCCGACCGGGCCGGCCGTCCGCTATCGCCGAACACCTCCACGAACAGTCCGGTACAGCCGTTGAGGACTTCGGGGTGCTGGCCGAATTCGGGCGTGGCGTTCACCATGCCAAGCACTTTCAGCACCGTCTCCACCCGGTCGAGCGAGCCGAGCGCGGCGCGCGTATTGGCAAGCAGGTTGAGGCCGCACAGGCGCGCGGCCTCGATGGCGCTCTCCAGCGTCACCTCGGCACCTACCTTGCCAGTGATCATCGTCTCATCGCCGCGCCGCGGGCCGACGCCGGAGAGGAACAGCAGATTTCCCGCCAGCCGGTACGGCACGTAGGTACCGAGTGGCTGCGGCGGCGGCGGGAGTGTGACGCCGAGCTCCCGTAGGCGCTGTTCCGCTCTCAAGGGCGGCTCGCCGCGCCCGGCACCGTGACGCCGATCATGTCGCTGTCGCGCACGATCGCGGCAAGCTCGGCGGCGGACCACCCGTCGGTGCCGACGGGGCGCATGGGCAGCACCATCCAGCGATAGTCGGCAGTGGAATCGACCACGCGAATACGCACCTGCGCGGGGATTTCGGTACCCCATTCCGCGAGCAGCCCGCGCGGATCGCGCACCGCGCGGGCGCGGTAAGCTGCCGATTTGTACCAGAACGGCGGATAGCCGAGCACGGCGCGCGGATAGCAACTGCACAGCGTGCAGACGATCAAGTTGTGAACCTCGGGCGTGTTCTCGGCTACGCCAAGCGGTGGCGCGCCGAGCATCGGAATGCCCATGATTTCGGCCGCCGCCGTGCCGTCGCGCAGCAGCAGCGCGCGATACTCCGGGTCCGTCCAGGCGCGGGCGATCATGCGGGCGCCCTGGGCCGGCGCGGCGGTGTCGGTCGCCGCGCGGCGCGCGGCGATCTCGGCTTCGCTGATCAGCCCCTTGGCGGCCAGCACGGCGCGCAGACCGGCCAGCAGACGCTCGCCGTCTTCCTCCAGCAACGCGCTCATAGCGGCTCCAGCCAATGTTCGTAGAGCTCGACCAGCACCTCGTCGCCGCCCCGTCCCTCGGGCCAAAGCGCCGGTTCGTCGAAGGCGACGTGATACAGCGCGCGCTGCGGCGCGGGACGGGCGAAGGCGAGATCCTCAGGGTTGGGAAAGGAACCGAGGTAGCGCACGATCCGGCCCTGCCGCCCGCGCACATAGTGTGGCGTGCGGATATGCGCCGGGCCGCGCAGCTCCGGCCAGTCGTCGCGCACCCTCACTCGCTGCCCGGGGCAGAGGCCGCTCATCGCCGCATGGCGGCGCGCAGCTCCGCCTCGGTGACGATGCCCTTGCGCAGCAGGTTGTCAGCGATGGAGCGGACCCAGCGCCGATAGTAGCTCAGCGCGTGGTATTGCGCCTCCGGGATCGCCTCGATGCCGCGGCGCAGCTCGTCCACGGTCATGATGCCTTTTCGCCCCAGTAGCTGGCGCAACGCATCGACGTCGCGATCGAAGCCGGTCAGCGCGTGCGGCGCCTTGTCCACCGGCTCGCACATGAAGCGCGGCGCACCGCCCAGATCATGGTGCGCGCGCTTGCGTTCCGTCTCCATGGGCCGACGTTAGGACAGCGCGGCGCCGCGGGCCAGAGGCTTCAGGCGGCGACGCGGGACGGCTCCGCCCCGAGCCGCAGGGAGGCGTGGTCCGCCGGCAGCGGCATTTCGCCGTGGGAATGCTGCTCGGGCGGGCGGATGACATAGCCGCGTCCCCAGACGGTGAGGATCAGGTTGCCCGCGCCCGCCTGCGCCAGCTTCTTGCGGAGCTTGCAGACAAACACGTCGATGATCTTCATCTCCGGCTCGTCCATGCCGCCGTAGAGGTGATTGAGGAAGGCTTCCTTGGTCAGCACCATCCCCTTGCGGAGCACGAGCAGCTCGAGAATCGCGTATTCCTTGCCCGTAAGGCGCACCGGGCGGCCGCCTACCGCGACCTCCCTGGTGTCGAGATTGAGCTCGAGCGGTCCGACCCGCAGCACCGACTGCGCGAAGCCCTTGCTCCGCCGCACCACCGCCTGCATCCGCGCGACCAGTTCGGCGCGGTCGAACGGCTTGGTGATGACGTCGTCCGCGCCCGCCGCGAGCGCCTTCACCCGCGCCGCGGGGCGCGCGAGCGCCGTCAGAGCCAGGACCGGCGTTTGGTTGCGCGCGCTCCGCATCCGCCGCACCACGTCGTAACCTTCCATGTCGGGGAGCATGAGATCGAGGATCACGAGATCGTAGTCGTAATGGCGGGTTAGCGCCAGCGCCTCCTCGCCCGTATCGGCGTGGTCCGTGACGATGCCGGCCGCGCCCAGTACGAGGGAAAGATTGCGGCTGGCCGAAAGGTCATCCTCTACGAGCAAAACGCGCATGGCTCCCTGCCCTCACATCCGTAGGTAGTATGAATACCACCATGGCGTGTGTTGCGCCACTCTTTTTTCACCAGCCGAGGGCAGTATCAAAACCGATCCGTACTCACAGGATCAAACAACGAACAAAACATACATTCGCATCAAAATGGCAGTTTGAGCGCCTCAATGAGACGCATCGATCTCAAAAACAAAGCCGCCCTGGCCGTTGCCGGCCTGCGCCGGCTCAGTCCGGCCACCATCTCGGGCCAGGTCAGCGCGCTTTCCGGCCTGTCGGTCGAGATCGAGGGCCTGTCGGGTCAGGTCGCGGCCGGCGAGCGGCTGCTATTGCATCCGAGGTTCGGCGCGCCGGTTCCGGCCGAGATCGTCGGATTCCGCGCTGGCGCCGCGCGCGCGATGTCTTTCGGGGTGCTCGACGGGCTGGGGCCGGGATGCCGCGCCACCGGCACCATCGGGCCAGCCTCCGGGCGTGCCGGGCGAACGCAGTGGGTCGCGCCATGCGAGGGCTGGCTCGGGCGCGTGCTCGATCCGCTCGGGAACGCGCTCGACGGGCGGGGCGCGGTGCCCGCGGGACCGGCGCCCCGCCCGGTGCGCGCCGCCCCGCCGCCGGCGCCGGTGCGGGCGCGCCTCGGCCCGCGGATCGGGCTCGGCGTGCGCGCGATCGACGCCTTCGTCCCTTGCCGCGAAGGTCAGCGTCTCGGCCTGTTTGCCGGCTCGGGCGTCGGCAAATCGACCTTGCTCGCCATGCTCGCGCGCGGTGCCGGCTGCGACGTCGCGGTGATCGGCCTGGTCGGTGAGCGGGGGCGCGAGGTGCGGGAATTCATCGAGGACGAGCTCGGCGCCGACGGTCTGGCCCGCTCGGTCGTCGTGGTGGCCACCTCCGACTCTCCCCCGCTAATGCGCCGCGAGGCCGCCTATGCGGCGATGACCATCGCCGAGCATTTCCGCGATCATGGCCGGTCGGTGTTGCTGCTGATGGACAGCGTGACCCGCTTCTGCCTGGCGCTGCGCGAGATCGGCCTGGCGGCGGGCGAGCCGCCTGCCACCCGCGGCTATCCGCCGAGCGTGTTCGCCGAACTGCCCCGCTTGCTGGAGCGCGCCGGCCCGGGGCTTCCGAACGCAACGGGTCATGCCGGCCAGATCACCGGGCTGTTTTCGGTGTTGGTCGAGGGCGACGACCATAACGAGCCGGTCGCCGATGCCGCGCGCGGCATCCTGGACGGCCATGTGATTCTAGAGCGGCGCATCGCCGAAGCCGGACGCTATCCCGCGATCGACGTGTTGCGCTCGCTCTCCCGCACGGCGCCCTCGGCGCTCGGCGCGGACGAGGCGGCGCTGGTTTCCCGCGCCCGCACGATCCTCGCGCTGCACGCCGACATGGCCGATCTCGTTCGCCTCGGCGCCTATAAGCCAGGGGCCGATCCGGCCGTGGACGAGGCGATCGCCCTCGCGCCGCGGATCGAGGCGGTGCTGCGCCAGGGATCGCGGGAAGTGACGAGCCCGCAGGAGGCGTTTGCGCGTCTCGCGGCGGCAATGACTGCCCATGCGCCGTGATCCTCTGCGCGCTTTGATCCGCGTGCGGCGCGTTGCCCGCGACGAGGCGCAGCGCGAGCTGGCCCGCGCGCTGGACGCGCTCGGGCGCACCGAATCCCGCGTCGCCGAGCTGCGGCAGGCTATGGCGCGCGAGCAGGCCGCCGCGGAGGAAGCGGCTGACGATGTGGCGGTTGAGGCGTTCGGTCGCTGGTACCGTCGCGCCAGAGTGGAGCTGAGAGAGACCGAGTGGCTGCGCGACCGTGCCGAGGCGGAGGCGGGGCGGCTGCGCGCCCAGCTCGCGGCGGCGCGCGCCGCGCTGGAAGCGGCCGAGCGTGAGCAAGCGCGCCGCGCCGAGGCCCTGCGGTACAGGGCTGAGCGCCGCGATCAGGGATTGATCGACGAGGCGGCGCGGCGGCGGCCGATGCGCGATTGAAGCGAACCGCCGCAGCGTGCAGAAAGCGCGGCTCGGGACCCGAACGGAGTGCAGAGTTGCGGATTGCCATGATCGGCGGCGGCTATGTCGGGCTCGTCTCCGGCGCGTGTTTCGCCGAGTTCGGCTCCGAGGTGACGATCGTCGAAACGGATGCGGCTCGCTTGCAGGCCCTGCAAGCGGGCACGATCCCAATCTACGAACCGGGGCTCGACCGGCTGGTGGCGGAAAACGCACGCGCTGGGCGCCTGACCTTTACCGCCGATCTGCCGCGGGCCTTGCGGGGAGCCGAGGCGGTGTTCATCGCCGTTGGCACGCCGGCGCGGCGCGGCGACGGCCATGCCGACCTCAGCTATGTCTATGCCGCCGCCGAACAGGTGGGACGCGCGCTCGAGGGCTATACGGTGGTGGTGACTAAATCAACCGTCCCTGTCGGCACCGGCCGCAAGATCGCCGAGGTGATCCGCAATGTCCGGCCCGACCTCGAATTCGATGTCGCTTCCAACCCCGAGTTTCTGCGTGAAGGCTCGGCGATCGCCGACTTCATGCGTCCCGACCGGGTGATCATCGGCACCGAGAGCGAGCGGGCGCGCGAGGTGATGCGCCGACTTTACCGGCCGCTCTATCTAATCGAGGCGCCGATCGTCTTTACGAGCACCGAAACGGCCGAGCTCACGAAATACGCGGCCAACGCCTTCCTCGCGATGAAGGTGACGTTCATCAACGAGATGGCCGATCTCTGTGAACGGGTCGGCGCGGATGTACATGACGTGGCGCGCGGCATCGGCCTCGACGGGCGGATCGGCCGCAAGTTCCTTCATCCCGGCCCCGGTTTCGGCGGGTCGTGCTTCCCCAAGGACACGCTGGCGCTGATGCGGATCGCGCAGGAGTGCGGTGCGCCCTCGCGGCTGGTGGAGGCAACCGTCGCGGTCAATGATGCCCGCAAGTCGGCGATGGCGATGCGGGTGATCGCCGCCTGCGGGGGCGCGGTGCGTGGCAAGACCGTCGCGGTGCTCGGGCTGACGTTCAAGCCCGAGACCGACGACATGCGCGAGGCGCCGTCGATTCCGATCCTCTGGCGGCTGGCCGAGGATGGCGCCGCGCTGCGGGTGTACGATCCGGAAGGGATGGATCAGGCACGGAGCGTGCTGCCGGCCGGCCTCGCCTATTGCACCGACGCGCTGGACGCGGCGCATGGCGCCGATGCGCTGGTGGTGCTGACCGAGTGGAACGAGTTCCGGGCCCTTGCGCCCGACCGGCTGGCGGCCGCCATGTCCGGGCGGGTGATCGTCGATCTGCGGAACATTTACGACCCGCAGGCGATGCGCGCCGCCGGGTTCGCGTATCACTGCATCGGCCGCCCGGCCCGGGCGTGAAGGTGCTCAGGCCGCCTGCAACGCGGGCGCTTTGGCGGGCGGCGGCGCGGGTTCCGCCTTGCGCAGCGGATCGGGGATCGGCTCGGGAAGGGGCTTGCCCGTGAGCCGCGCGTAGAGCCGCAGATAGGCCCCCGCCGCCTGGCCCCAATCGAAGCGTTGCGCCATCGCCGCCGTCCGCATCTGGCGCAGCGCCTCCGAGTCGCGGAACACCGCGAAGGCGCGGCGGCAGGCGGCGAGCAGGTTCTCCGGCGAGAGCGGGTCAAACAGGAACCCGGTCTCGCCGTCGCGCACCGTGTCGGCGAGGCCGCCGGTTGCGTGGGCAACGGGAAGGGTGCCCATGCGCTGGGCCTGCATCTGCGTCAGCCCGCAGGGCTCGAAGCGCGAGGGCATGAGCAGGAAGTCGCTGCCGCCGACCAGCCGGTGCGCCATCGGCTCGCTGAACCCCACGAGCACGCCGATATGGTCGCGATGGCGCCGCGCGAGCCGGTTCAGCAGGAGCTCGGTTTCCGGCTCGCCGAGGCCGAGCATGGCGATCTGACCGCCCTCCCGCACGATCGCGCCCGCCACTTCGGCCACCAGGTCGAGACCCTTCTGACGCACGAGCCGCGACACGACGCCAAATAGCGGGCCGTCCGACGGCGGAAGACAGAAATTGGTGCGGACCAGGTCCCGGTTCAGCCGCTTGCCGCGGAAATCTGATGCCACGAACTTGTACGGCAGATAAGGGTCGGTCGCGGGATTCCAGACGTCATCGATCCCGTTGACGATGCCGCTGAGCTGCCCGCGCTCGGCCAGCCCCTGCGTCAGCCCATGCAGCCCGCCGCCGAACGCCTCTGTAGTGATCTCGCGCGCGTAGGTCGGACTGACCGCGCAGACATGGTCCGCGTAGAAGAGCCCGGCCTTCAGGAACGAGACCTGGCAATGGAATTCAACGCCGTTGATGGAAAAGGCGTGTTCCGGGATTGCGAGCCCATAACGGTGTTCGGCGCCGAACAGGCCCTGGTGCGCGAGGTTGTGCACCGACATCAGCACCGGCACGCGCGCGCCTTCCCACCGCAGATAGGCTGGCGCGAGGCCGCCCGGCCAGTCATTGACGTGCAGGAGGTCGGGCGTCCAGCCGAGCTCGCCCTTGCCCTGAGAGAGCTCGGCGGCGGCTAGCGAAAGCCGCCCCATCCGCAGGTCGTTGTCGGGCCAATCGGTGCCGTTCGGGCGCGCATAAGCGCTGCCCGCCCGATGATAGAGCGACGGCGCGAGGAGGACGTAGACGACAAGCCCGTCCGCCGTCGCGGTTGCCGCCACGCGGCACTCCGGCATCCCGCCCCGGCCTGGCAGCCGGGCCAGGATGCGAAGCGAGGGCGACTTCGCGAGCACTGCCGGATAGCCGGGCAGCAGCACCGGGACATCGGCGCCGAGGCGACGCAGCGCGCGCGGTAGGCCGGCGGCGACCTCGCCCAATCCGCCGGCCTTGGCGTAGTCGGCAAACTCACTCGTTGCAAATAGAACCTTCATTCCGAAATGAAAGCCCCTGATCTTGCCGGCGAAAGATGTAGATTGGGCACGCATAGGAACATCAATGAAGATGGGCCCGCAGTCCACGAAAGTGCGAGCTATCTCAAAAATGAACGAGGCAGGCAGCTCTCGTTACGCGCCGGTGGCGTCGGCTGCGGTTTCGGTGGGAATGTCGGGGGTCGCACGGACGCGCGCGACGCGGCGCCCGTCCATCTCCGTCACCTCGAACTGCCACCCCCCGAACACGACTCGGTCGCCCTGGCGCGGCACCCGCCGAAGCAGCGCGAGCAAGAGACCAGCCAGCGTGTGATAGCTGCCCTCGGCGGGCAGATCCGGAAGCGAGAGCTGGACCTTCAGCTCATCCACGGGCATGAGGCCGTCGAGTTCGATCGGTGCTGGCGCGGCACTGGCGGCTTGGCCGTTCGCGGGCACCGGGGCGCGTGGATCGCCGACGATCGCCTGCAATAGGTCGCCGGCCGTGACTACGCCCTCGAAGCTGCCGTACTCGTCCATCACCAGCGCCATGCCGATCGGGTCGGCGCGCAGCCGGTCGAGCGCATCAAGCGCGGTGACGGTATCGGGCAGGATGATCGGCTGGCGCAGCGCCGCCGAGATCGAAACCTCTCCGCCGCCCAGGAGCCGATCCAGAACGTCCTTGGTCTGCACTACGCCCACTACGTTGTCCACCGATCCGTCGCAAACGACGAATCGCGAGTGCGGCGAGCCGCGCAGGGTGGCGGCGATTTCCAGCGGCGGATCGGTGCGGTCGATCCAGACGAGCTCGGTGCGCGGCGTCATGATCGCGCGCACCGGCTTGTCAGCCAGCCGCAGCACGCGCTCGATCATGTCGCGCTCGCCGCTTTCCAGCACGCCCGCCTGCGTGCCCTCGGCGAGCAGGGCGCGTAGCTCCTCTTCCGTCACCGTCTCGCGCAGAGTGCGCGACAGGCCGAACAGCCAGAGCACCGCCGCGCTCGACTGCCCGAGCAGCCACACGACGGGCGCGTTAATCCGCGCCATCAGCGCGATCGGGCGGGCGACGCGGGCCGCCACCTGCTCGGGGCGGCGAAGCGCGAGCTGCTTCGGCACCAGCTCGCCGAGGACGAGCGTCAGGTAGGTGGTAACCACAACGACGATCACGACCGAGAGCGTGCCGGCGGCCGGCGCGAGCGCGGGAAGGCGAGCGAGCCCGGCGGCGAGGTGCTCGGCGATGCTGGCGCCGCCGAACACGCCGGTCAGCACGCTCACGAGCGTCACGCCTATCTGGACGGTCGGCAGGAACCGCTGTGGATCGTCGATCAGCCGCCGCGCCGCCGCGGCACCGGCGACGCCGCGGCGTTCGATGACCGCGAGCCGCGCCGGCCGGGCCGAGACCAGCGCCAGCTCGCTCAGCGCGAACAAGCCGTTGATGCCGATCAGGATAAGCAGGACAATGATTTCAAGCGCGAGAAACATCGTTGCGGACCCTTAGCACAGCCGGGTCGCAGGTGCGCTGGCGCGGCGGAATGCGACTGTATTCTTGATTTGTTCTTGATTTCGGGTCATCTTCATGCTTCGTTAACTTATGTCGCCTTTTCGGCCTGCGCCCTCCGTGGAGTCCTGCCCCGACGACCGCGTCGTTCCGTTCCCGCTGCCGGCCGCACGGCGCCGGGAGGAGCCGGATCGTCTCGCGCGCGCCCTGGAACGGATGGATGCGGCGGTTGCGGCCGAGCGCGCGGCAGTGGCCGAGTGGCGCGGTGCGCTCGGGCGGCTGCAGGCGAGCACGGGGAGGCTCAGTCGCTCATTCACCGACTACAGTTCCGCGCTGACCGGCTTGGCCGGGCACGTCGAGCGGCTGAACCGGCAGTCGCGCGCGCTGGCTGTGACCGCGGCGCGCCTCGAGGCGGCTAGCGGGACGGCGCCTCGGTAAAGAACTTCTGCCCCTCGGCGAAATGGTTGGGGCGCATGAACACGCCGAGCAGCAGCGCACCGTTCGGCGCGTGCGCGACGTGCGTGTTGCCGGACGGGCGCCAGACGAAATTGCCGGCCGTGCAGGCGCCTTCGTCGTCCACGAGGCTGCCCTCGAGCACGTAGGTCAGCTCCACCCCAGTATGCTCGTGCAGCGGCACGACTGCGCCGGGCGCCAGCCGGAACAGCAAGGTGGACATGCCGCTCGCCGGGTCGGTGAACAGCACCTTGTGCTCGATCCCCGGGAACTGCGAGGTCTGCCAGGGCATGTTGACCACGTCGACATAGTGCGACGGCGGCGAGGGCGCATCGGCGAGCAGCCGCCGGCGCGGCCGCACATTGGTGTCGGGCATGATGGTTCCTCCGTATGTTGCAGCGGAGATCGGATCGCGCGCCCGCTTGCGGGCCCTGTCAAGCCTATCCACGATCTCGATTGACGCAAGGCAATGGGTTCCGCAATCCTCTTGGCGGGCAGAGGAGGTTCCACGATGCGAGCGATCTCCCTCTATGCCGCCTGCGCCGCGGCGGCCTTCATCCTGGTTCGCGCCCACGAAGCCGCCGCCGCCACGCCGGTCGACATCGCGCTGGTGCTGCTCGACGACGTTTCGGGCAGCATCAATGCCGACGAATACAAGTTGCAGAAGGAAGGATATCTTGCTGCCTTCAACGATCCGCGAGTGATCGAGGCGATCGGCTCGGGGCCGGTGGGCGCGATCGCCGTCACGTTCGAGGAATTCGCCGGCGCCGGGCAGGTGGCGAGTGTGGTGGACTGGACCGTCATTCGCGATGCCGCTGGCGCCAAGGCGTTCGGAGAGCGCGTGCACGACGCGCCGCGCAGCGCCTGGGGCCATACCGCGATCGGTGACGGCATTACGCTGGCATTGCAAAGCCTTGCCAGCAGCGGCGTGGAGCCGACCCGGCGCGTGATCGACATCGCGGGCGACGGCACCAACAACGCCGGCCGGCCGGTTGAAGAGGCGCGCGACGAGGCCGCGCGCGACGGCGTGACGATCAACGGGCTCGCCATCGCCAACGAAAGCAACGTGCCGTGGCTGCAGGCGCACACGCATCCGCCCGGCGGGCTCGACAACTACTACCGCGAGCACGTCACGGCGGGCGAAACCAGCTTTGTGCTGATCGTGCACGATTACAACAGCTTCGGCGAGGCGATCGTCCGCAAGCTGGTGAGCGAAATTGCCGCCACGCGACCGAGACAGGGCGGGGGCGTCGGCTTAGGTTAGAGCAAAGGAGACGCCGGTTAGGATTCCAGCATCCGGCGCAACAGCTCCACGTCCTCGGCGAAGGCGGCGTCCCGCTCCATCAACAATCCGACCTGCTTGATCGCGTGGATGACCGTGGTGTGATCGCGGTCGCCGAAGCGGCGGCCGATCTCGGGCAGGCTGCGGCTGGTCAACTGCTTCGCCAGATACATGGCCACCTGGCGCGGGCGCGCGATCTGTCGGGCCCGTCGCGCCGAGGTCATGTCGTTGAGGCGGATCATGTAGTGCTCCGCGACTTTCCGCTGGATCTCCTCGATCGTCACGCGGCGATCGTGCGCCTTCAGTATGTCGTGCAGAACCTCCGGCGCGCCCTCAAGCGTGATGGCGCGATTGAACAGGTTGGCGTGCGCGATCAGCCGCGTCAGCGCCCCCTCGAGTTCCCGGACATTGCTGGTGATCTTGTGGGCCAGGAATTCCAGCACCTTCGGCGGCACCGCCACGCCGGCCCGCGCCGCCTTCGATTCCAGGATCGAGATGCGAAGCTCGAAGGTCGTGGCATGGAGGTCGGCTACCATGCCGCAATTCAGCCGGGTCCGCAGCCGGTCCTCGAGCCCGGAAAGATCGGACGGCGATTTGTCCGCCGAGACGACGATCTGCTTGCCGGCGTCCACCAGCGCGTTGAAGGTGTGGAAGAACTCTTCTTGGGTGTTCTCCTTGCCGATCAGGAATTGCAGGTCGTCGACCATCAGCACGTCGACGCTCCGCAGCGTCTCCTTGAACTCCATCGTGGACTGGCTGCGGATCGCGGCGATGAAGCGGTACATGAACTTCTCGGCCGACATATAGGCCACGCTCGCACGCCGGCCGTTGTTCACGAGGTCCCAGGCGATGGCGTGCATGAGGTGCGTCTTGCCGAGGCCGACGCCACCATAGAGGAACAGCGGGTTGAAGCCGGGGCTGGACGGCCTTTCCGCCACGCGGCGCGCGCAGGCATGGGCGAACTCGTTCGGCTTGCCCACGACGAAACTGTCGAAGGTGAAGCGCGGATCGAGCGCGGCGACTAGATCGGTGCGCGGCTCCGCCGCGCGGTCCTCGGTGCGTGGCGGAGCGGGGCGGGCGCGCAACAACGAGGGGGAGACGATCGGCACCTCATCGGCGGCTTCCTCGAGCACGGCGCATGGTGTTTCCGTGGGCAGGGCGGAGCCGAGGCGGATATCGACGCGGCGAACGGCGCTGTTTTCCGACTGCCAGAGCGCCCGCAGCCTCGCGCCGTAATGCTCGCGCACCCAGTCGCAGTGAAAGCGGCTCGGTAGATGCAGCGTCAGCTCGTCGCCGTCCAGCGCCACCAGCCTGAGCGGCCGCAGCCAAGAACGGAATTCCACCTCGCCGACTTCGGCCAGAAGTCGCGCCCTCACCCGGTCCCATTGCAGTGCAAGGTCGTCGTCCGCTGCCGAATTCGTGGCAGTCGCGCTCGTTACAGAGTCAATGATATCGCTGTGTGACGTCACCGAAGATCGCCCCGAATGCATCGGCTCTTAGCGGCCGCTCTCAACTTCCGGAATCTGCGGGATCCAGGCGACCCCGCAGCAATTCTAAAGTAGAATCAGGTGCTGGCCTCCGTTCGGACCAATAAACGGTAAGCCGAAACCTCTGTCGCGGCAATCACTATTCAGGTTCGCCGCTTTGTCCGAGGGCCCGACAGTTGTGATGGGACCACGTTTACAGCGTGAGGTTGTATCCAGGGGCATGCCAATACTCCCTGTCGACTTGTCAGGCCGATCGGCTCACGAAACCGTGACACTATTCACACCGGCGGTGGCGAGGTCAACACCGCCGCTACAAGGCAGTTACGCGGGTGCCAGCTTCTTGATGCGGGCCGACAGGCGGGAGAGCTTGCGGGCCACCGTGTTGGCGTGGATCACCCCTTTGCCCGCGGCGCGCTGCATTTCCGGCTGCGCCGCCCGCAGCGCCGCACCCGCCGCCTCCTTGTCGCCGCCCGCGATCGCCGCCTCGACCTTCTTGACGAAGGTCCGCATGCGCGATTTGCGCGCCTGGTTGCGGAGCGTGCGGCGGCGGGTCTGGCGAATGCGCTTGCGCGCGGAGGCGGTGTTGGCCATGCGTCCTGTTCGTCTGCGGGGTGACAGCCGGCTTGCGCCGGCGGCAAGGGGGCGGTGTTTAGGCACCCCCCGCCGGGCGGTCAAGCGGCCGGCTATCAGCCGCGCTGGAAGCTCGGTTTCCGCTTCTCGACGAAGGCCGCCATGCCCTCTTTCTGGTCCGGCGTGCCGAACAGGGTCAGGAACACCGCGCGTTCGAAGCGCACGCCCTCGGCGAGCGTCGTCTCAAAGGCGCGGTTGACCGCCTGCTTGGCGACCGCCACCGCGACGGGCGAGAGGGACGCGAGCTTCTCGCCGAGCTTCAGCGCCTCGGCGAGAAGCTGATCCGCCGGGACGACCCGTGAGACGAGGTTGGCGCGCTCGGCCTCGGCGGCGTCCATGAAGCGTGCCGTCAGCACCATCTCCATCGCCTTCGACTTGCCGACCGCGCGGGTCAGCCGCTGCGTGCCGCCCGCTCCCGGAATAACGCCGAGATTGATCTCGGGCTGGCCGAACTTCGCGGTGTCGGCCGCGAGGATGATGTCGCACATCATCGCCAGCTCGCAGCCGCCGCCGAGCGCGAACCCGGCAACCGCCGCCACGACCGGCTTTTTCACTTGCGTGACGGTCTCCCAGCGGCGGCCGATAAAGTCCTCCATCAGCGCCGAAGGGTGCGTGAGGTCGCGCATCTCCTTGATGTCGGCGCCCGCGGCGAACGCCTTGTCGCTGCCGGTCAGCACGATCGCGCCGATCGCCGGATCGGCGTCGAAGGCAAGAAGCTGCTCGCCGAGCTCGGTCATGAGCTGATCGCAGAGCGCGTTCAACGCCTGCGGGCGATTGAGCCGGATCAGGCCGACCGGGCCATGCGTTTCGACCAGGATCATCTCGTAGGACCGCGCCATGACGATCTCCGTGCTACGTCGCCGGGCGGTCTAGCTAGCGCTGGATACGCGGGCAATAGAACGTGCTGCGCCCGCCCTGCACGATGCGCCGGATGAAGCGGCATCCGGGCGATCCCGGGCATCGCGGGCAGGGCTCGCCCTCGCGGCCATAGACGTTCCAGGCGTGCTGGAAATAGCCGAGTGCGCCGTCCGGCTGCACATAGTCGCGCAGGCTCGACCCGCCAGCTTCGATTGCTTCGTTCAGCGTCGCCTTGATCGCCGGCACGAGCCGCGCGGCACGCTCGCCCGGGACGGTCGATGCCAGCCGCCGCGGGTTGATCCCGGCACGGAACAGCGCCTCGCTGACGTAGATATTGCCGAGCCCGGCAACCACGCCCTGGTCCATCAGCGCGGCTTTCACCGAGGTGCGCTTGCCCTTCAGCGCCGCGCTCAGCCGCTCCGGCGTGAAGTCGGGACCGAGCGGCTCCGGGCCGAGTTCGGCAAGCAGGCGGTGGCGGTCCTCCTCGGCGGTCGGCACCAAATCCACCATCCCGAACCGGCGCGGGTCGATCAGCCCGAGCCGCCAGCCGTCATCGGTCTCCATCACCAGATGCTCGTGCCCCGCTTCGGGGTCGTTACGGCCGGGCGGCGCCAGCACCACGCGGCCCGACATGCCGAGATGCACGAGCACGCTGTCGCCGCCCTCGAGCCGCATCAGGATGTACTTGCCCCGGCGGCGGAAGCCCGTCACCCGCGCTCCGGTGAGCCGCGCCGCGAGCCCCGTGGGCAGCTTCCAGCGCAGATCGGCCCGCCGCACCTCGGCGCGGCGGATTGCGTGCTCGAGCAACCGCGCGCGCATGGCCCGCATCACAGTCTCGACTTCGGGGAGTTCCGGCATGGATACGCCGTGGGCTATACGATCAGGCAGAATGAGCCACAACCGGACCGGAAACGAGACGGCCGATTTCGGTTTCCGCACGGTGCCGGCGGCGGCCAAGCCGCGCCTCGTGCGCCAGGTGTTCGACAGCGTCGCTCCGCGCTACGACCTGATGAACGACCTGATGTCGCTCGGGATTCACCGCGCCTGGAAGCGGCGGCTGGTAGCGCTGCTCGACCCACGTCCGGGCCGCATCTTGCTCGATCTCGCCGGCGGCACGGGCGACGTCAGCCTCGCCTGGGTGCGTGAGGGCGGCGGGCGGGCGTTGCTGACGGACATCAACGCGCGGATGCTCGCCATCGGGCGCGACCGCGCCTTCGATGCCGGGCTCGCGTCCGGCATTGAGTTCGTCGTCGCCGATGCCGAGCGCCTGCCCTTCCGAAGCGGCATCGCCGACCGCATCGCCATCGCCTTCGGCCTCCGCAACTGCACCCGCAAGGACGCCGTGCTTGCCGAGGCGCGGCGCGTGCTGAAGCCCGGCGGGCGGTTCTTCTGTCTGGAATTCAGCCGCCTGAAGGTCGCCGTGCTGGAGCCGCTCTACGAGGCGTGGTCCTTCCAGGTGCTGCCCCGCCTCGGCCGCCTCGTGGCGCGCGACGAGGCGAGCTACCGCTATCTCGCCGAGAGCATCCGCACCTTCCCCGATCAGGAGCGGCTGGCCGGGATGATGCGCGAAGCGGGCTTCGCGCGCGTTGCCTGGGAGGATCTCTCGGGTGGCATCGCCGCCATCCATTCGGGCTGGCGGCTGTGAGCGGCAGGCGCGTCCTGCTGATCGTCTCGGGCGGCATCGCCGCCTACAAGGCGCTTGAACTGATCCGCCTGCTGCGCCGCGCCGAATACGGCGTGACCTGCGTGCTGACCGCGGGCGGCGCGCAGTTCGTCACACCGCTGTCTCTCCAGGCCCTGAGCGAGTCCAAGGTCTATTCCGACCTTTTCTCGCTGACCAGCGAGAGCGAGATGGGCCATATCCAGCTCTCCCGCGCCGCCGACCTGCTGGTGGTCGCGCCCGCCTCGGCCGACATCCTGGCGAAGATGGCGGCGGGGCTCGCTGATGATCTCGCCAGCACGCTCCTGCTTGCGACCGACAAGCCGGTGCTCGTCGCCCCGGCCATGAACGTCAGGATGTGGGAGCACCAAGCCACGCAGGCGAACATGGCGACGCTGCGTGGGCGCGGCATCCATGTGGTCGGGCCGGAGGAAGGCGCGATGGCCTGCAACGAATGGGGTTTCGGCCGCCTCGCCGAGCCGCCGGAAATCCTGGCCGCCATCGAGCGCCTGCTCGGCGCCGACGCGCCGCTGCGGGGACGCCACGCCCTGGTCACCAGCGGCCCGACGCAGGAGCCGATCGACCCGGTGCGTTTCATCGCCAATCGCTCCAGCGGCCGCCAGGGCCACGCCATCGCTGCCGCCCTCGCCGCCCTGGGCGCGCGGGTGACGCTGGTGAGCGGCCCCGTCTCGGTTCCCGATCCGCCGGGCGTCGCCGTGCTCCGGGTGGAGTCCGCCGCCGAGATGCTCGCCGCCTGCCGCGCGGCGCTCCCGGCCGACGTCGCGGTGTGCGCCGCGGCGGTCGCCGACTGGCGGGTCGCGCGGCAATCGGCGCACAAGATGAAGAAGGTGCCGGGCGCCGCCCCGCCGGTGCTCGAACTCGCCCCGAACCCCGACATTCTCGCCACCCTGTCCGCGCCCGGTCCCGACCGCCCGCGCCTCGTCGTCGGCTTCGCCGCCGAAACCGACGATCTGATGGCGAACGCCGCCGCCAAGCGCGCCCGCAAGGGCTGCGACTGGATCGTCGCCAACGACGTCTCGCCCGAGAGCGGGATCATGGGTGGGGCGGAGAACGCCGTGCACCTGATCACCGAAGCGGGGGTGGAGGACTGGCCGCGCCTTTCCAAGGAGGAGGTCGCCCGGCGCCTCGCCCGCCGGATCGCCGAGGCGCTGGAATGACCGTCCCCGTCCAGGTCCACCGGCTGCCGCACGGCGAGGGGCTGCCTTTGCCGGCCTATGCCAGCGCCGGCGCCGCTGGGGTCGATCTGCTCGCCGCCGTCGCCGCGCCGGTCCTCATCCCTGCAGGCGGGCGGGCGCTGATCCCGACCGGGCTCGCGATCGCCATCCCGCCGGGCTACGAGTTGCAGATTCGCCCCCGCTCGGGGCTCGCGCTCCGTCACGGCATCGCGCTGCCGAACAGCCCGGGCACGATCGACGAGGACTACCGGGGCGAGGTCCAGGTGATCCTGCTGAATGCCGGGGCCGAGCCGTTCACCGTCGAGCGCGGGATGCGGATCGCCCAGGCGGTGCTCGCCCCCGTCGTGCGCCTGCGCTGGGAGGAGGTGGCCGAGCTTCCCGCCACCCTCCGCAGCGGCGGCGGGTTCGGCAGCACCGGGATCTGAGGCGGTACAAAAGCGCGCAACGCGCCGCGAAAGCCGGTACGTTTTGCCGCCCGCCGCGCATGGACTCGGTACAGAACTCCCGCCCCGCGCCGCGAAGCCGGTACAATTTCCCCGCGAATCCGGCGCATGGCGGTACAGACTTCAGCGAAAGTCCCGCGTCGGCACCTTGATCCCCGAACCGAGCCGCAGATCCGGGATGTAGATGTCGCGCGGCCTCGGCCCGTCGCGCGGATCGGGGCCGGCGCCATGCGTCGCCTGATCGCCCCTCCCATGCGGGACGGGCAGCGGGGACTGCCCGAGGCTTCGCAGCAGCGGCGACAAATCCTGAAGGCGCTCGGCGAGCACATGGATCACCAGCCCCTCCTTTTGCACCCGCCCCCGGCAGGCGAGCATCCCGGCGGAGAGCACGATGCGGCGCTGGCGCTCGAACAGGCTCGGCCAGACGATCAAATTGGCGATGCCGGTCTCGTCCTCGAGCGTGACGAACAGCACCCCGCGCGCCGAGCCCGGCCGCTGACGCACCAGCACGAGCCCGGCAACCGTCACCCAGGCCCCGTCGCGCGCCTGATCGAGCGCGGCGCAGGGCAGGATGCGCCGCGTGGCCAGTTGTTCGCGCAGGAACGAAACCGGATGGCGCCGCAAGGTCACGCCGGTCGAGCGGTAATCCTCCACCACCGCGCGCGCCTCGCCCATCGGCGGCAGCGCGACCGCCGCCTCATTGGTTTCAGCCGCAGCGAACAGCGGCAGCGGCGGCGCTTCCGCCAGCCCTCGCACCGCCCAAAGCGCCTGCCGCCGGTCGAGCCCCAGGGCCCGGAACGCGTCCGCCTCCGCCAGCCGCTCCAGCGCGCCGCGCGAGACACCGGCGCGGCGGAGGTGCGTCAGCACGTCCTCGCCCGCCGCGCCCTGCGGGCGGGTGAGGGCGCGCGCCTCCGCCTCCGCCAGCCCCTTCACCATCCGCATCCCGAGCCGCACCGCGAGATAGCGCCCGCCCGTTTCCTCGAGCGTGCAATCCCATTCGCTCCGCAGCACGCAGACGGGCCGCACCTCCACCCCGTGTGCGCGCGCGTCGCGCACGATCTGTGCCGGGGCATAGAAGCCCATCGGCTGCGCGTTCAAAAGCGCGCAGCAGAACACGTCCGGGTGGTGGCACTTCATCCACGACGAGGCATAGGCGATCAGCGCGAAGCTCGCCGCGTGGCTCTCGGGGAAGCCGTAGCTGCCGAAACCTTCGATCTGCGTGAAGGTGCGCTCGGCGAAGGCGCGCTCGTAGCCGCGCGCCACCATCCCCTCGATCAGCTTGTCGCGGAAGTGCGACACCCCGCCGGTGAACTTGAAGGTCGCCATCGAGCGGCGCAGCGCGTCCGCCTCGGCCGCCGTGAACCCCGCGCAGGCGATCGCCACCTGCATCGCCTGCTCCTGGAACAGCGGCACGCCGAGCGTCTTGCCGAGCACGCGCTCCAATTCGGGCGTCGGATAGCTCACCTTCTCCTTGCCCTCGCGGCGGCGCAGATAGGGATGCACCATGTCGCCCTGGATCGGCCCCGGCCGCACGATCGCCACCTCGATCACCAGATCGTAGAAGCGCGCCGGCTTCATGCGCGGCAGCATCGACATCTGCGCGCGGCTCTCGATCTGGAACACGCCGAGCGTGTCGGCCTTCTGGATCATCGCGAAGGTCGCGGGATCCTCGGGCGGGATCGTGGACAAATCATGCCGGATGCCGCGGTGCGCCTCCAACAGCGCGAAGGCGCGCTTCATGCAGCCGAGCATCCCGAGCCCCAGCACATCGACCTTCATGAAGCGCAGCGCGTCGATGTCGTCCTTGTCCCACTCGATCACCTGCCGTCCTTCCATCGCCGCCGGCTCGATCGGCACGAGGTCGTCCAGCCGCTCGCGCGTCAGCACGAACCCGCCCGGATGCTGGGAAAGATGGCGCGGAAAACCGATCAGCTGGCGCGCCAGCGACAGTGCGAGGCGCAAGCGCCGGTCCTGCAAATTGAGGTTCAGCTCCGCCGCGTGCTGCTCTGCGACACCGTCCTCGGACCAGCCCCACACCTGTCCGGCGAGTGCTGCCGTCACGTCCTCGGTCAGCCCGAGCGCCTTGCCCACGTCGCGCATCGCCCCGCGCGCGCGGTAGCGGATCACGGTCGCGCACAGCGCGGCGCGATCGCGCCCGTAGCGGTCGTAGATCCACTGGATCACCTCTTCGCGCCGCTCGTGCTCGAAATCGACGTCGATATCGGGCGGCTCGCGCCGCTCGGCGGAGACGAAGCGTTCGAACAACAGGCCCGAGCGCACCGGGTCGATGGCGGTGATGCCAAGCACGTAGCACACTGCGGAATTGGCCGCGCTGCCGCGCCCCTGGCACAGAATCCCTTGCGAGCGCGCGAAGCGGACGATGCTGTGGACGGTGAGGAAATAGGGCGCGTAGTCGAGTTCGGCGATCAGCCGCAGCTCGTGATTGAGCTGCGCCACCACATTCTCCGGCGCACCCTCGGGATAGCGGGACGGCAGGCTTCCCCAGGTCAGCCGCTCAAGCGTCTCCTGCGGCGTGAGCGCCGGATCGTCGATTTCGTCTGGATATTGATAGCGCAACTCGTCCAGCGAGAACGCGCAGCGTTCGACGATCTCGGCGGTGCGCGCCAGCGCGTCCGGATGGGCGGCAAAGCGCCGCGCCATTTCCGCGGGCGGTTGCAGATGGCGGTCGGCGAAGCGTTCGCGCCGGAACCCGAGTTCGTCGATCGTGCAGCCTTCGCGGATACACGTGAGCACGTCCTGCAAGATGCGCCGGCTTGGGTCGTGGTAGAGCACGTCCCCGGTGGCGACCGTCGCCACTCCCGCCGCCCGCGCCATCGCCGCCAATCGTTGCAACCGCACGGCATCTCCAGGACGGCGGTGCAGGGTGAGCGCGAGATAGGCGCGGTCGCCGAACACATCCCGCAGCGCCCCCACCTCACCCCAACCCTCTCCGCCCCGGTGGGGCGGAGAGGGTTGGGGTGAGGTGGGGGAAATGCCGAGCATCACCCCCACTAGCCCCTCGGCCGCTGCTGCCAGATCGGCCCACGCCAGCTCGCACTTGCCCTTGCCCGCGCGCGCCTTGCCCACCGTCAGCAGCCGGCAAAGCCGCGACCAGCCGGCGCGGCCGGTCGGATAGACCAGCACCGGCGGCGCGTCGGTGAGATCGAGCCGGCAGCCGAGCACCACCCGCAGCCCCGCCTCCGCCGCGTGCTGATGCGCGCGCACGAGCCCGCCCAGCGTGTTGCGGTCGGCGATGCCGATGGCCGCGTAGCCCAGCGTCTTCGCCTGCGCGACCAGCTCCTCCACGTGGCTCGCGCCGCGCAGGAAGGAGTGGTTGGTCGTCACCTGAAGTTCCGCGTACGGAGCGGGCGGAACATTTGTTCTCATGCGGCTCGGATAGCGCGGGAAAGGGGCGGGGGGAAGCCCGCACCCTCTGGCTCGCGCCGCGCGCCCGTTGCATTCTCCGCACGGAGCTTCACCGGGCGGAGACAGAATGAAAACCGCATCCCTTCTCGCCGCGTGCACCGCGGCCATTCTCATCGCGGGTCCGGCGCGTGCCGCCGCCCCGAGCTTCGTCCATCAGGGCCAGGTCACGCTCTGCACCGATCCCACCTATGCGCCGATGGAGTTCTACGAGCACCCCGGCGACAAGGAGCCGGTCGGCTTCGACATCGACATGGCGCGCGCGCTGGCGAAGCGCTGGAACGCCGAGCTGCGCATCATCAGCATGGAGTTCACCGGCCTCCTGCCCGGCGTGCAGGCCGGGCGCTGCGACTTCGTGATGAGCGGGACCTTCATCACGCCGGAGCGGATCAAGAATTTCAGCGGCGTGCCTTATCTTGTATCCTCGATGGTGCTGCTGGTGCGCGCCAGCACGAACGATGTCACCAAGCCCGAGGATTTGTCGGGCAAAGTGCTCGCTGTGCAGGCCGGCACGCAGTACGAAAAGCGCGCGCACGCGCTGAGCGACGATCTCGTCAAGCAGGGCAAGGCGCCGATCACCATCCAGGCCTATCCGGGCGGGTCCGACGCGATCCAGCAGCTCACCACCGGCCGCGCCGCGGCGGCGATCACCCAGGACACCGAGGCCGCATGGCGCGCGGTCGCGCAGCCGGGCGAATTCAAGATCGGCTACATGTACCCGGCGACCGACGAGTTCGGCATCTACTTCGCCAAGAACCCCGCCAACGCCGCGACCGTGAAGGACGACGTCGCCGCCCTGCGCGCCGACGGCACCGAGAAGGCGCTGGCGGCGAAATGGCACCTGCCCGCGCAAGACGCCGAGACGCCGCTCACCGAGCCGAAGGAGTGATACCGGACCCCCCCACCGTCATTCCCGCGAAAGCGGGCACCCGTGGTGCGAGAGGCGATAGCGCGCGTTCGCGGCCTACCAGCAACCTGCGGCGCAGCTTCGCCAAACGTTTCATGGGTTTCCGCTTGCACGGGACTGACGATGTTTGGCGCGGCGGATGACCTTCGATCCCGCACTCTTCTTCGACGCCCTCTTCTCCTGGCCGTTTTTCGAAGGCGCCGTCGTCACCGTCGTGCTGACGATCCTCTCGCACGCGGTCGGTATCGCGCTCGGGCTCTGCCTCGCCGTCGCCTCGGGCGCGCGGTCGCGTACACTGCGGGCTTTCGTGGTGTTCTATGTATGGCTGTTCCGCGGGGCGCCCGTTCTGCTGCTGCTGCTGTTCGTCTGGAACGCGCTGCCGCAGCTGATCCCGGCCTTCCGGCAGAACTGGTTCACGCCCTTCCTCGCCGCGCTGCTGGCGCTCGGGCTGAACGAGACCGCCTACCAGTCGGAGATCATCCGCGCGGCCTTGCTGTCGGTTCCGGCGGGGCAGCGCGACGCGGCGGCGGCGCTCGGCCTGTCGCGCTTCAAGGCGTTCTGGCTGGTGGTGGCGCCGCAGGCGCTGCGCGTCGCGCTGCCGCCCACCGTCAACGAGTTCATCACCCTGCTCAAGACCACCTCGCTTGCCTCGGTGATCTCGCTCCAGGAGCTGCTTGCCGTCACCACGCGCGCCACCAGCGTCAGCTTCCGCTACACGGAATATTATGCGGTTGCGCTCGTCTATTACCTCGCCATCGTCTCGGTGCTGATGCTGGTGCAAGCCCGCGTCGAGCGCCGCCTCGGCACCGCCGGCCCGGCACGGCTGCATCACGCGTGATCATCATGTGGATCGCCGTGACACCACGGGCGCCGGCAAGACCACCCTGGCACGCCGCATCGCTGCCGCGCTCGGTCGGTGCCACATTGAGCTCGACGCGACTAACTGTCGGCCGGGATGGCGCGATCTCGACCGCCACGATCCCGATGAGTTCGTCCGCCGCCTCGCCGCGGTGACCGCTGCCGGGCGGCGGAGGCACGGCTGCGACAGGCCGACGACGTGCGCCTCGTCGTGCCGCGCTTGCGCAAACCGGCGGAAGCGGGGAGGGTGCTGCATCTGTTGAAGCCGGATGTGGCTCGCGCACAATGAAGTTGGCAAATGCTCCACGGACTGTCATTTCGGCCGCTCTGCTTCTCGCCGCCCTTTTCGCGCACGCCTCGGCGCAGGAGGTGGAAGGACGCTGGCTCACCGAGCCGCGCAACGGCATCGTGGACATCTATCGCTGCGAAGCGGGCGCGCTGTGCGGACGGCTCGTCTGGGTGCTGATCAAACCATCCGACGAGAATCCGCAGGCGACCGACAACCACAATCCCAGCGCCGCGCTGCGCGCGCGCCCGCTCTGCGGGCTTCAGATCATGTCGGGCTTCAACCCGGACGGTCAGGCGCACTGGAGCGGCGGCTCCATTTACGATCCGCAGTCGGGGAAGACTTACAGCGCCAACATGACACTCCGGTCGGACGGCACGCTCGGCGTGCGCGGATATATCGGCACGCCGCTTCTCGGCCGCACCCAGGACTGGACGCGCTATGCGGGCAATCCGCCGCGCTGTCCGAGCTTCGCCAGCCCGTAGTTCTGCTCGATCCTGACCCACCCCGTCGTGAGCTGGATCAACATCAAGCTACCGAGGACGCCCTTCGGGGACAGGGCGTCCGGAACGCTACCAGCCGCCCTGTGAAGGGCCCGCCGCCTACGTGCACGGGCAGCTATCAGCGGGCGCGGCCTCGGCCTCAGCCCGGTAGAGCGGGGGCCAAACCGCCGCCGCAAGCGCAGGCGGCGCATTCCGGTGCGCTCATGCGCCCTACGCCGCGAGCTGGCTCCGGGCCGTGGCTGCCAGCTCGTCCGTTGTGGTCCGCCACGTCGCACCCATTCCCAATATCCGCGTCAATGCCTGGCGCAGGTAGCCGATATGGTGCGCCTGCCCGGCGACGAACGGGTGCAAGGTCAGGTTGAATGCGCCGCCGCCCTCCCGATGCAGGAAGGCGAACCCGTCTGCGATCGCGTCGGCCCAGGACTGGGGATGCACATGCCGCAGCCACAGGCATTCCAGATCGTTCCACTCCGGCTGCGGCGGCAGCGCGACGAGTGCTTTGCCGCCATCATAGGGGCCGAGCAGGAAGGGCCGGTCGTCATTCGCCCAGTCGGTCGTGTAGGTGAACCCCGCTTCGGCCAGCAGCGCCGGGGTGCGGGGTGACTCGTTGAAGTCCTGGCCGCACCAGCCGGACGGCGCGGCGCCTGTTACGCTCGTGATGGTCTCGCGCGCCTCCGCGATCAGTGCCCGCTCTTCGGCCTCGGTCATCTTCGCCGTGATCCGCCTGGTGGCGAAGGTGCCGTGCGCCATCACCGCCGCGCCGCGCATCAGCATCTCGTCCACGAGCTCCGGGTAGCGCCGTGCCGCCGCCGCCCCCAGCGCGACACTCGGTTGCAACCCGAACCTATCCAGTAGGTCGAGCGCGCGGAACGCGCCCACCCGCGCGCCGTATTCGCGCCGGCTCCAGGTCAGCCAGTCGGGGAAGAAATTGCCGAGCGGGGAGAAGATGCGCGGATCGCGGTTCGCCTCGGCGGGCGGGTTCACCTCCCAGTAGTCGAGCACGAGCGTCACTGTCAGCGCGATGCGCGCCCCGTCCGGCCAGGCGAAGCGCGGCGCGTCCGGCAGGGCGCGGAACGGGTGATGCGGATGGTCCATCCCCGGCGCGCGCGCCTCGCCCTGCGGCGGCGTTGCTTCAGCCATTGGCCGCCTCCCGCGCCGCGAGATGCGCCTCGATCGCGGGCAGGTGGTTCACCACGTACCAGTCGGCGATCTCCGAGGCGGTCGCCATCCACACGCCCGGATGCGCCAGCACGTATTCGAGCGCGCGGCGGACCGCCTCCAGCCGGTGCGGCTGGCCCACCCAGAACGGATGCAGCGCCACGCACATTACCCGGCCCTGCTCGGCGCCCTCCTCGTACCAGGTGTCGAACGCATCGCGGATCATGCGCGCGAGATCGGCCGCTTCGCCGCCGTGGCGGTTCACCATCACGTCGTTCAGGTCGACTGAGTAGGGGATCGACAAGAGCTTCCGGCCGCTGCGTGTGTTCACCGGGAAGGGCTGATCGTCGTGATAGAGGTCGGCCGTGTAGTCGAATCCACATTCGGCGGCGAGATCGAACGTGTGCAGCGTGTTGGTGATCGCCGGGCTGAACCAGCCGCGCTGCTCGCGTCCAGTCAGCCTGCGGTGAATTTCGCGGCTTTCCTGCATCGCCGCGCGCTCCTCGTCTTCGGAAACGTTCCAGTGATAGCGGGTGTTGTAGATGCCGTGCGACATGTATTCCCAGCCGCGCTTCTGCATCGCTGCGTCGATTGCCGGGAAATGCTGGAGCACCGCCATGTTGAGGCTGACGGTGCAGCGTATGCCGAGCGCGTCCGTCACCTCGAACAGCCGCCATAGCCCGACCCGGTTGCCGTAGTCCCGCGTGGCGTAGCCGAGCAGGTCGGGATGCGGCGAGCGCGGCCACGGATCGCGCACGCGCACGAACTTCGGCAGGTATTCATAGTGCTCCACGTTCGGCACCACCCAGAGCGCGACCCGCGCCCCGTTCGGCCAAGTGAGGCGCGGGCGGCGGGGGAGCGGCGAATAGGCGACGAGATCGGGCTCCATGTGTCCCCCTGGCTTTTTCCTGGCGGTTCCGGCCCGCGATCGGCACGCTCTCGTGAAGACCCAGGCGTTGAACGGGATCGTAACGCCCTCAGTTTATGCTGCCGATCGATTGATGCGGTGACAATATCTCGGAGCAGTCCATGAACACAGTGCTGAAGGCCGGGCTCGTGCTCGCCTCCTTGTCCCTGCTTGCCGCGTGCGGCCAGAACAAGGAGGAGCGCGCGACGGGCGGCGCGGCTGCCGGTGCTGGCACCGGGGCGGTGATCGGGGCGGTCGGCGGGCCGGTGGGCGTGGCGGCTGGTGCCGCCATCGGCGCCGCCACGGGCGCCGCCACGGGTGCCGCGACTTCGCCGAACCAGCTCAATCTCGGCAAGCCGCCGTGGAACAACCCGAATGCGAGCGTTGCCGGCCAGCACCCGAAGACCGACACATACTGAGCCGAGCGTGGCACCCCTCCGCCTGGCGGCGGAGGGGCCTTTATGTTGTTAGGCGGCGAGCGCACCTTCGTCGCGGGCGATGCTCGCGCGTACCGCATCCTCCAGCCCGACGATCCCGACCAGCAGCCCTTGCTCGTCGAACACCGGCAGGTTGTGCAGCCGGCCAGCCAGCATGATCCTGAGCGCATCCGCCACGGCGGTGCGCGGCGTGACGGAGCGGATCGGCCACCGCATCAACTGGCCCGCGGTCATTTCCAGCGTGCGCGCGCCATTCGCGGCGATGCCCTCGATGATGTCGCGCTCGCTGATCACGCCGAGAAGCTGCTGCGCCCGGTCGAGCACCAGCGCGGCTTCGGCGTGACGTTCGGCGAGCGCGCGTGCGACCGTTTCGATCCGGTCAGTCGGCGCGACAACTACCGCCTGGAACGCCTTCCGTTTCAGGATTGCCGCGACCGTCAGCATCCCGGCCTCCGCTTGTCGTTCTCCCCGCCGCAGACTCTGGCGGGCGGGGCGCGGAAAAGCAAAATCTAGCCGTGCGATGCAGCAATCGGTTTACGAACCCGTGTCCGCCACCGTGGCCGCGCCCGGTTCGTTCCAGCCGCCGCCGAGTGCATTGTAGAGGGCAACGAGATCTGAGGAGACCGCGGTCGTGCTCGACGCCAGCTGCTGCTGCGTGGACAGCAGGCTACGCTCCGCATCCAGCACCGAGAGGAAGTCCGCCACTCCCTGCTGATAACGCTGCTGCGCGAGCGAGAGCGCGCGCCGGTTCTCCGCCACCGCCTGCTCGAGCTCGGCACGGCGGCGCTGCTCGTCGCGGAACGCGGTCAGCGCATTGTCGACCTCGCTCCAGGCGTTCAGGACCGTCTTTTCGTAGGCGATCGCCGCCTCGCGCTGCTGCGCCTGGCGCAGCTGCAGCGTGTAGCGAAGCTGGCCGCCCTGAAAGATCGGCAGGGTGAGGCCGGGGCCGATGGCCCATTGGCGCGCGTTCCACCCGAACAGATCGTTCGCGTGTAGCGCCTGGAACCCGCCGCTGCCGCCGAGCGTGATCGTGGGATAGAAGCTCGCCTCGGCGACGCCGATATTGGCGACCGCCTCGTGCAGCGTTGCCTCGGCCGCGCGTATGTCGGGGCGGCGGCGCGCCAGCTCCGAGGGGAATCCAACCGGCACCAAGGGCGGCGGCGGGGGCACCGGGTCGGGCACCGCAAGCTCCGCCTCCAGCGTGCGCGGAGGTTCGCCGAGCAGCAGGCTGAGCGCGTTGATCAGCGACTGCTGCTGCGATTCGAGCGCCGGGATCTGCGCCTCGGTGGTCCGCACCTGCGCCGCCGCGTTGGCAACGTCGAGGTCGGTCGTCACGCCCGCCGCGGCGCGCTGGCGCGTGAGCGTCAGACCCTGCTCGGCGGTCTTCACGCTCTCGTGCGCGATGCGGAGCTGCTCCTGCGTGCCGCGCAGATTGATGTAGTCGCGCGCGACTTCGGCGAGCGCGGAGATCAGCACGCCGCGCGCCGACCAGACCGAGGCGTTGACCGCGGCGTTCGCGGCCTCCACCGACCGCTGCACGCGGCCCCAGAGGTCGAGTTCCCAGTTCGCGTCGAAACCGTACTGGAACAGGTTGGTCGCCGAGATGTTCGGCGCCACCGCCGCCGAGCTGACGCCGCCCGGGCCGAGGCTGCCGGAGGCGCCGTTGGCCGAGGACGCCTGCGAAGCGCCATTGGCGGCGCTTCCCGCTGCCAGGTTTCCTACTCCGGCGAGGATGCCCTCATTGGACGCCTTCACCTTCTGCATGGAGGCGTTGGCGTTGACCACCGGATAGAGCGCGGCGGCGGTGACGCCGAGCTCGGCGCGCGATTGCATCACACGCTCGGCCGCCGCCAGGACATCGAGATTGGAAGCGGCAACTTTCGCCTCCAGCGCCGTTAGCTTCGGGTCGTGGAAGATGTTCCACCATTCCGGGTCGATCGGCGCCGCCACCGGCTGCGAGGGTACTTTCGCCTGCTTCGTCTCGCGTCCGACCCAGCTCGCCGGCGCGTTGGTCCATTTCGGCTGCTCGAAATTCGGGCCGACCTTGCAGCCGCTTACGCACAGCAGCAGAAGCAGCCCGGCTCCGGGCAGCCGTGTTCGCATCGTTGGTTCCTCGCTGCGGTGCCGCGATGACACCCGCGCCGGGCGGCGAGTCAAGCCACGGAACCCGCAGCTCAGCCGCCCGCCACCGCCTGCGCGAGTGCGTCGCCCACGTCCGCCGTGCCCGCCTGCCCGCCAAGATCGCGCGTGCGCGGGCCGCCCTCGCGCAGCAGCCGCTCGATCGCGGCGACGATCGCCCGGCCCGCTTCCTCCTCGCCCAGATGCTCCAGCATCAGCCCCGCCGACCACACCTGCCCGATTGGGTTGCAGATGAACTTGCCGGCGATGTCGGGGGCGGAGCCGTGCACCGGCTCGAACATCGAGGGGAAGGCGCGTTCGGGGTTGATGTTGGCGGACGGCGCGATGCCGATCGAGCCCGCCACCGCAGGGCCGAGATCGCTCAAGATATCGCCGAACAGATTGCTGCCGACCACCACGTCGAACCAGTCTGGGTGCTGCACGAAGTGCGCTGTCAGGATGTCGATATGGTACTGGTCGGTGCGGATGTCGGGGAACTCCTTGCCGATCGCCGCGAACCGTTCGTCCCAGTAGGGCATCGTGAAGGTGATGCCGTTCGACTTGGTGGCCGAGGTGAGGTGCTTCTTCGGTCGCGAGCGAGCCAGTTCGAAGGCAAAGCGCAGCACGCGGTCGGTGCCCTTGCGGGTGAACACCGATTGCTGGCTGACGAACTCGCGCTCGGTGCCCTCGAACATCCGCCCGCCGACCGAGGAATATTCGCCCTCGGTGTTCTCGCGCACCACGTAGAAGTCGATGTCCTTCTCGGTGCGGTCGGCGAGCGGCGTCTTGACGCCCGGCATCAGCCGGCACGGCCGCAGATTGATGTACTGATCGAAGCCGCGCCTGATCGGAATGAGCAGGCCCCACAGCGAGACATGATCCGGCACGCCCGGCCAGCCCACCGCGCCGAGCAGGATCGAATCCGCCGCCGCCAGCCGCTCCATCCCGTCGTCGGGCATCATCGCGCCCGTGGCCTTGTAGGTCTCGCACGACCAGTCGTAATGGTCGAAGGCGAGCTCGAAGCCGAAGCGCCGCGAAGCCGCGTCCAGCACCTTGAGCGATTCGGGGACCGTCTCCTTGCCGATCCCGTCGCCCGGGATCACCGCGATCCGGTAGCGCCGCGCCATCTCCGTCTCCCTTCGCCGCTGACCCGGGCTCACTGCCATGCTAGAGCGCGGCCGTGAAGGAGAGCCCGCGCGATGAGCAAGCCCCCCGTCCTGCCCAAGGAGCCCTCGCAGGGCAGCGCCGACTGGGACCGCGACGCCGCCTTGGTGAGCGCGCGCATCCTGCTCGAGATCGGCGCCATCAACTTCCGCCCGGAGGAGCCCTACACCTTCACCTCCGGCTGGAAGTCGCCCGTCTATATCGACTGCCGGCGCATCATCTACTTCCCGCGCGCGCGGGCGAAGATTTGCGAACTGGGCGTGGAGAAGGTGCAGCGGCACATCGGCTTCGAGACCATCGAGGCGGTGGCGGGCGGCGAGACGGCGGGCATTCCCTTCGCCGCGTGGATGGCCGAGCGCATGGGCGTGCCGATGGCCTATGTCCGCAAGGAGCCCAAGGGGTTCGGGCGCAACGCGCAGATCGAGGGCGACGTGCCTGTGGGCAAGCGCACCTTACTCGTCGAGGATTTGACCACCGACGGGCAATCGAAAGTCCGCTTCGTCCACGCGCTGCGCGAGGCGGGTGCCGTGTGCAACCACACCTTCGTCGTGTTCTTCTACGGCGTGTTCCCCGGTGCCTTCCACACGCTGCGCGACATGGACATCGCGCTGCATCATCTATGCACCTGGTGGGACGTGCTCGAGGCCTGCCGCGAGCGCCCCTATTTCGCCGAAGCGGCGCTTGCCGAGGTACGCCGGTTCCTCGACGACCCGGTGGCTTGGTCGGGCGCGCACGGCGGCATCACCAGCGCCGATGAGGCAATGGCGCGGCGGACGAAGACCTAGGGCGCAGGGAGCGAAGCGCCACGTGCCGACGCTGGCGGCGCTGACGCATCGCCCCGCCGCGCGCAGCGCCTCGCGCGTGATCGCCACTGTATGCACGGTTCTAACGGGCGCTAGCCAACCATCCGCGCCGCGAACGGCGCCAGCATCGCGGCGAGCGCCTCGCACAGCGCGCGGTCGCCTTCGGTAAACCGCCCTGCCAATGGGCTGTCGAGGTCGAGCACGCCGCTCACCCGGTCCTGCCACAGCAGCGGCACCACAAGCTCCGAACGCGAGGCGCTGTCGCAGGCAATGTGGCCGGGAAAGTCGTTGACGTCCGGCACGAGGATGGCCCGCCGCTCGGCGGCGGCGGTTCCGCACACGCCGCGCCCGAGCGCGATCCGCGTGCAGGCGGGCCGGCCCTGAAACGGACCCAGCACCAGCTCTTCGGCGCGCAAGAGGTAAAAACCCGCCCAGTTCAGGGCGGGCAGGCTGTGAAAAATCGCCGCGGCAGCATTGGCGAGGGACGCGAGCGGATCGTCCTCGCCCTCCAGCAGCGCCGCCATCGCCTCCCGCAGCTCGCGGCGTATGTCTTCGCTCGCGACGCCCGTCCAGGGCGCCGGCTGGTTCGGATCATGCACGCCCGCAGGCCGCTCGACCGCGCATCCCTAGTGCGCCGGCCGCAACTCCGGCGTGCGCGCCCGCTGTGCCACGCTCGTCTCCGCGGCCGGCTTGATGTTCATCACGGTCGCCGCCTCGCGCAGCACGCCGCGCAGGTCGCGCAGGAAGCCCATGCCGGCCGGGGTGCGCTGCACCAGCACGCTGCGCCGGTCGAGCGGATCGGTCTTGCGCTTTACCAGCTCGAACTCGGTCAGTCGGTCGAGCGCCCGCGTGATTGCTGGCTTGGAAACCCCGAGCTTCGCCGCCAGCCCGCGCACCGTCTGCGCCTCGGGCTCGAGATAGCAGGTGAGGAACACGCCGAGCTGCCGCGCCGACAGATCGGGGCCGTCGCGCCGGACCAGCTCCACGATCGTCGTGCGAAGCACGCTTACCAGAGCGTCCCCGGCTTCGTTGTTCGTTCCGCTCATTGTTGCACCTTTTTGCAAACCACACTGTTTCTCCGTCGCCTATTTCGATAGCGAAGAGAAACTTTTTCCGCAAGGGCCGGTCGCGGAATGATGACCTTTCAAGACCCCAGCAGGCCCAACGGCACCAATGCATATTGGTTGCCCGATGCCCATATGCATCGAATGCACACATTACGAATGTGTCACTAATTGGCGGGCTTGCCGCCTGCCGTTGCGGCGGCGTCATGCTCCGCCAGCCGCCGCTCCGCCATCTTCCGCCATGGCGCATCCGGCGGGGCTTCGGCGAGCGCGCGGCGGAACAGGCCCGCGGCCTTGTCGGTCACGCGCCCGGCCGCCTCGCTCGCGGCCTCGGCCGTCTCCACCGCCAATGTCGGATCGAACCGCTCGGCCAGTGCCGTCTCCCAGGCCGCCGCCGCGCCCTGGATGTCGCCCATGCGCGCCTCGGCGCTGCCGAGCAGCACATAGCCCTCGCGTGACTTCTCGGAGTGTGGATCGAGCTGCGCCAGCACCTGCTTGAGCTTGTTGATCAGCGCCGCCTGCTCGCGCAAATCCTGCTCGGCCGCCGCCATGCGCGCCGCCAGCGGCGCGGCGGGCAGATTGGGCGAGCCGCCGGAGAGGTAGAGCAGTACCGCCGCCACCGGCAGGGCCGCGAGCGCCGCGATCAGCGGCGCGCGGCTGCCGCGCATGAACCCCGTCTCCGTGCCGCCCGCCGCGGCCAGCAGGCGACGCTGCACCTCCAGGACCGCCGCGTCGTGCTCGGCCGGGCCGATCCGGCCCTCGTCGCGGTCGCGCGCAAGCTCGGCGAGCTGCGCCCGATGCAGCGCGAGCGCCGCCTCGCGGCGGCCGCGCGGGCTGAGCGGACCGGCGAGAGTGAGCGCGAGCGGGATCAGCGCCAGCGCGGAAAGGCAGACAATCCCGAGCCAGATCATCGTGCCGGCGGACCCGCTTCCGTCAGCTCGGCGAGCCGCATCCGCTCGGCGTCGGTCAGCGGTGGCTGCGGCGGCGGGGCCGGGCCGCGGCGGCGCAGCAGCAGCGCGACGCCGAGCCCGCCGCCCAGCGCCAGCACCGGCGCGCCCCATAACACGAGGGTCATGGCGTCGAACGGCGGATCGAGGCGAACGAAATTGCCGTAGCGGGCAACCATCCAGTCCATGATCTGCCGGTCGGATTCGCCCGCCGCAATGCGCTGGCGGATGATCCGCCGCAGATCCTTCGCCAGATCGGCGTCGGATTGCTCGATGCTCTCGTTCTGGCAAACGAGGCAGCGCAACTGCTCGCCCAGCGCCTCGGCGCGGCGCTCCTCGGCCGGATTGGGCAGCATCTCGGCCGGATCGCTGACCGCCCGCGCCGCCGGGGCGAGGGCGAGGAGCAGCAGCACGAGGGCGGCGAACAGGCGCGGCGCCTTCATGCGAGCGCCTTGACGCGCGGCATCAGGTCCTGGCGGATGATGTCGCCGGACAGCCCGCCGGCCCAGCGCCAGCGCACGATGCCGTCCGCATCGACGAGGTAGCTCTCCGGCACGCCGTAAAGGCCGAAATTGATCGCCACCAGGCCGGTTTGGTCGCGCGCGACCCGCACATAGGGATCGCCGTTCTCGGCGAGGAATTGCGCGGTCTTTTCCGGCTGGTCCTTGTAGGCGATACCCCAGAGCGGGATCCCTGCCGCCTTTACCAGTGCGAGCGCCGGGGCCTCCTGCACGCAGGGCACGCACCAGGAAGCGAAGAAGTTGACGATCGCCGGGCGCCTGGCGGCGGTCACGTCGGCGTTGGAGAAGCCGGGCGAGGGCGGCTGGCCCGGCAGGTCGAAGCGCGGTAGGGGCTTGCCGACGAGCGGGGAGGGCAGGGCGTGCGGATCGTACGTGCCCTCCTGCATCCGCACGAGCAGCGCGGTGAAGGCACCGCCTCCGGCCGCGGCGGCGGCGAGCGGGGCGAGCAGCAAGAGGCGGCGGCGTGTGGCGACGGCCATCGGGCTACTCCGCGGCTACCGGCGCCGGGGCTGGGCGCATGCGCCGCGCCGGAGCGCCGATGCGCAGCCGCCGGTCGGCGAGCGACAGCATCGCGCCCGCCGCCATGATCAGCGCACCGAACCAGATCCAGGGCGCCAGCAGGTTGACGTGCAGCCGCAGCACCACCGATCCGTCGCGCTCATCTCCCAGCACGACGTAAAGATCGCGCACCCCGTTGGTCACGATCGCGGTGTCGCTGACAGTCTGCCGCTGGAGCGCGAAGCTGCGCCGTTCGGGGCGCATCAGGGCGACCGTCGCACCGTCACGGCTGACGCGCACATCGGCCGCGCGCGCCGTGTAGTCGGGTCCTGGCACGTCGCGCAGGCGCTCGAGCGTCCAGGAATATCCGCCCAGTTCCGTCGTCTGTCCCGGCTTCACCGCCACCACCGCACTCTGGGCGAGCGCCATCCCGGCGATGCCCGCCACCGTCACGCCGAGCCCGGCATGAGCGACCGCCGCGCCCCATACCGAGAGCGGCTGCGCGGCGATGCGCGCGCGGAGCGATCCGAAGGGTACGCGGAACAGCCGCAACCGCTCGATCAGCTCGCCGAAGGCGCCGAGGATCAGCCAGGCGGCGGCCATGAAGCCGAGGGCGGCGAACCCGTCGCGCAGGCCGAGGGCGGCAACGATGCCGACGCCGGCGGCGATCAGCGCCGCCCACCAGAGCCGCATCAGCGCGCGGCCGAGATCGGCGCGCTTCCAGGGCAGCACCGGCCCCACGCTCATCGCCGCGAACAGGGGCGCAGCGAGGGGCACCACGGTGTCGTGGAAATAGGGCGGCCCGACGCTCAGCTTGGCGCCGAAGAACAGTTCGGCGAAGGGGGGATAAAGCGTGCCGGTCAGCACCACGGCGGCAAGCGAGCAGAGCAGGATGTTGTTCAGAACGAGCGCGCCCTCGCGCGAAATGGGCGCGAACAACCCGACGGGCGCCATCGCGGGCGCGCGGAAGGCGAACAGCAGCAGCGCGCCGCCGATGTTGAGCGCGAGCAGGGCGAGGATGAACACGCCGCGCGTCGGGTCGTTGGCGAAGGCGTGGACGGAGTTGAGCAGGCCCGAGCGCACCATGAAGGTGCCGGAGAGGCTGAGCGAGAAAGTGCCGAGCGCCAGCAGCACGGTCCAGATTTTCAGCGCCTCGCGCTTCTCCACCACGATCGCCGAATGCAGGAGCGCGGTGCCCGTCAGCCAGGGCAGGAGCGAGGCGTTCTCCACCGGGTCCCAGAACCAGTAGCCGCCCCAGCCGAGGACGTAATAGGACCACCAGGAACCGAGCGCGATGCCGCCCGTCAGCAGGCACCAGGCGGCGAGCGTCCAGGGCCGCACCCACCGCCCCCATGTCGCATCGACGCGGCCCTCGAGCAGGGCCGCGACGGCGAAGGCGAACGGGATCGCGAAGCCGACATAGCCCGCGTACAGGACCGGCGGGTGAAGCGCGAGGCCGGGGTCCTGCAAGAGCGGGTTGATGTTCTGGCCTTCGACCGGCGGCGGCCAGACGCGGGTGAACGGATTGGAGACCGTCAGGGTAAACAGCAGAAAGCCCGCCGCGACGAAGCCGAGCACGCCGATCACCCGCGCGCGCAGCGTCGACGGCAGGTTGCGTCCGAATACGGCCACCACGCCGCCGCAGAGCGCGAGGATGAGGCACCAGAGCAGGATCGACCCCTCGTGGTTCCCCCAGACGCCGGTGATCTTGTACAGCAGCGGTTCGATGCTGCTTGAATACTGGGCGACGTCGAGCACCGAGAAATCGTCCGTCACCGAGCTCCATATCAGGCAGCCGAACGCGGCAAGCAGCGCGATCATCTGACCGAACGCGAGCGCCGGCGCGGTCGCCATCAGCCGCGCATCGCCCCGGTTCGCGCCGATGATCGGCAGCACCGCCTGCGCCCCCGCGATTGCTACCGCGAGCGCCAGCGCGAAATGCCCGAGCTCCGGCGTCATTCGCCCCGCCCCTCGCCCGGCCCGCTATTGCGCGCCGGTCTCTCCCGCTGCGCCTGAGAGGCGGCATTGATCACCTCTCCCGCTCCGCGGGAGCGGTCGGCCCGCGATAGTGGGCCGGATGAGGATGGAGCAGGCGACTTGCCGAGCCCATCCCAGGTGTAGGCCGGCGGCGGCGGGCCGTTGGCGGGATCCCAGCGCCCGCTCTTCTTCAGCGCCTCCACCACCTCCTTCGGCATGTAGTCCTCGCTGTGCTTGGCGAGCACCTCGGAGGCGTGGAAGGTGCCGGCCGGCGTGATGGTGCCGATCGCAACCACGCCCTGTCCCTCGCGGAACAAGTCCGGCAGCACGCCCGAGTAATCGACGCGCACGGTGGATTTGCCATCGCCCACCGCGAACACCGCCTCGGGATGGCCGTCCAGCATCTCGCGATGCACGCTGCCCGCTTCCACCATGCCGCCAAGGCGGAATACGTGGCCCGGCGGCGGCGCGCGCTCGGCGATCTGCGAGGGGGTGACGAAGAACGTCAGATTGTCGCGCATCGCCGACAGGGCGAGCGCGGTGGCGCTGCCGAGGCCGGCGCCGCAGGCAAGCAGCAAGTAGAGGCGGCGGCGCTTGCGTCTCATGCGCGCCGCGCCCTGGGGTCGATCGCGCGCAGCCGCCGCCCGGCACGCCGCACCCGCGTCCAGGCGGCGGCGGCGAACCAGCCCGGCACCAGCAGGGCGATCGCGTAAGAGCCAGCGATGAACGGCAGATGCGTCATGCGCCGGTCTCCGCCATCGCGCGCGCGGCGAGAAGCGCGCGGATGCGCCGCTCCATCACCGCCGCCCGCAGCCGCGCGATGACGATGGCGGCGAAGCCGAGCGTGTAGCCGAGCGTGGTGAACAGGAGCGGCCAGAGCATCCCGACATACATGGTCGGCGCGCCGGTCAGCGTGATGCTGTCGGGCTGGTGCAGCGTGTTCCACCAATCGACGCTGAACTTGATGATCGGCAGGTTCACCACGCCGATCAGTGCCAGCACGGCGCCCGCGCGGTAGCCGCGCTCGGGCGTGTCGAAGGCGCGCACCAGCGCGATATGGCCGACATAGAGGAAGAACAGCACCAAGACCGAGGTCAGCCGCGCATCCCACACCCACCACGCGCCCCACATCGGCTTGCCCCAGAGGCTGCCGGTGGCGAGGCAGATCGCCGTGAAGGCGGCGCCCACCGGGCCGATCTCTACCGCCGCCAAGTCGGCCAGCGGATGGCGCCAGACGAGCGAGATGGCGGAAGCCACGGCAAGCGCCAGATACCCCGCCGAGGCGAGCCAGGCCGCAGGCACGTGGACATACATGATCCGCACCGCGTCGCCCTGCTGCCAGTCGGCGGGCGAGAAGAAGAGGCCCCAGCCGATGCCGACCACGAGCAGAACGAGCGCGCCCGCGCTGAGCCAGGGCAACATTCCGGCGGTCATCCGCAGGAAGCGCCCGGGGTTGGCGAAACGGTGAAAGCCGCGCCCGCTGGGGGCGGCGCTGGCAGTGGCGGTCACGGGCGATGTTCTCTCCGGAGCTTGGTAGCCGATCGAAAGCGGCCGATGAAGCCGCCCTGGCGTTGCTTCCCGGTAAGCGCGCCGCACTTTATCATGCGCCATGGCGGCACGGGACGAGGGCGATGAGCGAGGCGCGGCGGCGCTTGATGGTCGAACGGCAGGACTGCAACGACGGGCCGGTGGACGGCGCGCCCCGGATGATGGCGGGCACAACCGTCGGTAACAATCTTGTCGGCATCAGCCTCGCGGTTCTGTTCGGGGGCGCGCTGGCGGATCGCCGTTGCCGGGGGTTGTCGTTCGACATCCGCCTCGTGACCGGGAACGACAACGTCCGTTACCCGGACCTGATCGTCGATTGCGGCGCGTTCCCGCGGGAGAGCCGCGATCCGTCGGCGCCGCTCGCGCGCATCTGCGAGGGGCTGGATGTCACGCCGGAGACCGCCCAGGCGTGACCAAGTACTGGCTGGTGAAGTCCGAGCCCGACGCATTCTCATGGGACCAGCAGGTGGCGAACGGCACCGAGCCCTGGACAGGCGTCAGGAATCACACGGCTAAGAACAATCTGAAGGCGATGCGCCGGGGCGACCGGGCGTTCTTCTACCACTCGAACATCGGCAAGGAGATCGTCGGCATCGTCGAGGTGGTGCGCGAAGCCTATCCCGATCCGAGCGCCGAGAGCGGGGATTGGGTGGCGGTCGATATGCGCGCGGTCGGGAAGATGCCGAAGCCGGTCGGCCTCGCCGCCATCAAAGCCGATCCGAAGCTCGCCGATATGCCGCTCGTCCGGCAGTCCCGGCTTTCCGTGATGCCCGTTTCGGCGGCGCATTGGCGGCATATCTGCAAGCTCGGCGGATGGCGGAACTAGCAAAGCTTCGCCCGCTCTGCCGGGTGGCGGAGGTCGCGGACGGCGCGAGCCTCGGCTTTCCGCCCGCGCCGGGCGCCTTCACCGGGCTGTTCGCGGTCCGCGCCGGGGCGGCGCTGCGGGTCTACGTGAACGCCTGCCCGCATCTTGGCGTGCCGCTCGATTGGGCGCCGGGGCGTTTTCTCTCGGCGGACCGCAGCCATATCGTCTGCGCGACCCACGGCGCGCGGTTCCGCATCGAGGACGGGGAGTGCTTTCATGGCCCCTGTTACGGCGCGCGGCTGGAGCCCGTGATGATCGAGATCAAGGACGGCACGCTCTATGTGCCGGCGGATGCCGGGCTATAAGCCGGCACCGGCCCCGAGCGGCGCCCAAGAGCAGAGGAAGACGCCCATGCCCGACACGCACAGCCCCGAACACGCGACGCTGCCGGTGCGGCCGGAGGTCGCCGCTCGTGCCCATGTGACCGCCGAGAAATACCGTGCCATGTGCGAGCGCGCGCTGCGCGCCCCGGACGCGTTCTGGGCTGCCGAAGCCAAGCGCATCCCCTGGATCAAGGCCCCGACCAGCATCAAGAACACCAGCTTCGAAGGCGACGTGTCGATCCGCTGGTTCGAGGACGGGGTGCTCAATGCCTCCGCCGCCTGCCTCGACCAGCACCTGGAAACCCTGGGGGACCAGACCGCGATCATCTGGGAGGGCGACGATCCCGGCCAGAGCCGCCACATCACCTACCGGGCGCTGCACGAGGAGGTCTGCCGGCTGGCCAACGCGTTGAAGGCGCTCGGCGCCAAGAAGGGCGACCGGATCACGATTTATCTGCCGATGGTGCCGGAGGCGGCGGTCGCCATGCTCGCCTGCGCCCGCATCGGCGCCATCCATTCCGTCGTGTTCGGCGGATTCTCGCCCGACAGCCTCGCCAACCGCCTCCAGGACTGCGAGTCGACCCTGCTCATCACCGCCGACGAGGGCCGCCGGGGCGGACGGCGCGTGCCGCTGAAGGCCAATGCCGACGCCGCACTCGCGCATTGCCCGTCGGTGAAGAACGTCATTGTGGTCAAGGTCACGGGCGGCGACGTGCCGATGCGGGCGGGCCGGGACCACGACTATGCCGTCCTGCTCGCCAAGGCCGCGCCCGACTGCCCGCCCGAGCCGATGGGGGCGGAGGATCCGCTGTTCATCCTCTACACCTCGGGCAGCACCGGAAAACCCAAGGGCGTGCTGCACACGACCGGCGGTTATCTCGTTTGGGCGAGCTTCACCCACGAGCTTGTGTTCGACTACCACCCGGGCGAGGTTTACTGGTGCACCGCCGATGTCGGCTGGGTCACCGGGCACACCTACATCGTCTATGGCCCGCTCGCGAACGGGGCCACCACGCTGATGTTCGAGGGCGTGCCCAACTACCCGGACAGTTCGCGCTTCTGGCAGGTGGTGGACAAGCACAAGGTCAACATCTTCTACACCGCTCCGACCGCGATCCGGGCGCTCATGCGCGAAGGCGAGGGGCCGGTGAAGAAGGCTTCGCGCGCCTCGCTGCGCCTGCTCGGCAGCGTCGGCGAACCGATCAACCCGGAAGCGTGGCTGTGGTATTACCGCGTGGTGGGCGACAGCCGCTGCCCGGTGGTCGACACATGGTGGCAGACCGAAACCGGCGGCATCCTGATCTCGCCCTTGCCGGGTGCCACGCCGCTCAAGCCCGGCTCGGCCACGCTGCCGCTTCCGGGCGTGCGCCCGCTGCTGGTGGACGGCGATGGCAAGGAGCTGCACGGCGCCGCCGAGGGCAATCTCTGCCTCGCCGATTCCTGGCCCGGCCAGATGCGGACCGTCTTCGGCGACCATGCGCGCTTCGTGCAGACCTACTTCTCGACCTTCAAGGGGCTCTATTTCACGGGCGACGGCGCGCGGCGCGACGAGGACGGGTATTATTGGATTACCGGGCGCGTCGATGACGTGATCAATGTCTCCGGCCACCGGATGGGCACCGCGGAGGTGGAAAGCGCGTTGGTGGCGCATCCCAAGGTCGCTGAGGCCGCCGTGGTCGGCTTCCCGCACGAGCTGAAGGGACAGGGCATCTACGCCTACGTAACCCTGATCGTGGGTGAGGAGCCGAGCGAGGCGCTGCGCAAGGAGCTGGTCGCCTGGGTACGTCAGCAGATCGGCCCGATCGCCGCGCCCGACGCCATCCACTGGGCGCCCGCATTGCCGAAAACGCGCAGCGGCAAGATCATGCGGCGAATCCTCCGCAAAATTGCCGCGAACGAAACGGACAGTCTGGGAGATACGTCGACGCTCGCCGATCCGGCCGTGGTGGACGACCTGGTCGCCAACCGGGTCCGCTAGCGTCTCCGTCCGGCCATGCGGGCCGCGGCGGGCAAGCAACGAGAAGAAGGATGCGTGCCTAGGTGACCCATCAACTCGCGCATGCGGGCTACGGCGCGATCGCGCTCGCGATCGGGCTGGAGACGATGGGCGTTCCTTCCTGCCCGGCGAGACGACCTTGCTCGCCGCCGCCGCCTTCGCGGGCGGCGAGGCGGGGCTCGCGATCGGCGGGGTGATCGGGGCGGCGATCGCCGGCGCCATCATCGGCGCGATGGCCGGCTACGGCATCGGCCGGCTGTTCGGCTTTCGCCTGCTGCTGCACCATGGCTCGCGCATCGGGCTCACCGAGCGGCGGATGAAGCTCGGCATCTACCTGTTCGATCGTTACGGAGGCGCGGTGATCTTCATCGCCCGCTTCGTCGCCGTCCTGCGTTCGATCTCGTCCTTCCTGGCCGGCGCCAACAAGATGCCGTGGCGTCCGTTCATGATCTACAATGTGCTGAGCGCGATCATCTGGGCCGGGGCCTACGGCACGGCGGCCTGGTATTTCGGCAAGCGCGTCAAGCACCTGGCCGGTCCCGTGGGGGGCGGGATCGGGGTCGCGGTGCTGCTCGTCGTGGTGTGCGGCGTCATCTTGTTGCGCCGTAACGAGGCCCGGCTCTCCGAGGAGGCCGAGCGGGCTATGCCGGGACCGCTCGAGATCGACGGCCACCGCCACCGCCATCACCGCCGGGATCGCCGCCCTGCCGGCACCAGCGGAGAGCGGGCGTAAGTGCCTGTGCCCGGGTTCTCATCCTGCCCCCTCCGCAAGGGGAGGGCGTCTGCGCCGCCACGGCCGCCATCCGGACGAGACCCACCCTGACGATCCAATGGTGGAACACCACATCGCCGCACCGATGCCAGTAGCAAATCCCGGCCGGTTGCAGGCGGTGATCTTCGACGTGGACGGCGTGATCGTCGACTCGCCGCACGAGCGCGCCTGGCGTGAGGCCCTGGCCGGCTTCGCCGACCCGTCCCGCTTCACGACCACGTTCTATCAGGAGCATGTCGCCGGGAAGCCGCGGCTCGACGGCGCCCGCGCCGCGCTCGAGCAGCTCGGCGTCGCCGACGCCGCGCGGCAGGCCCAACTTTACGCCGATCGCAAGCAGAAGATGATCGAGGAACTGATCCGGGCGCACGCCTTTACCGCCTATCCCGACGCGGTGCGGATGATCACCGCCGCCCGTGCGGCCGGCTTGCGGCTCGCCGTCGCCTCTTCCTCGAAGAACGCCAACGATATGCTGCGGCTGATTCCCGACCAATCGGGGCGAAAACTGATCGACGTGTTCGACGCGAATGTCTGCGGGCGCGAGCTGCGGCACGGCAAACCCGATCCCGAGATATTCCTCCTCGCCGCCGCCGAACTGCGGATCGCGCCCGAGGCGTGCGTCGTGGTGGAGGACGCGCCTGCCGGCATCCAGGCCGCCAAGGCGGGTGCCATGATCGGGCTCGGCATCGCGCGCCATCAGGATCGTTCGCTGCTGGAAGCGGCCGGCGCCGACCTTGTCGTCACCAGCCTCGATCGCGTCGATGTCGATGCGCTCGGCCGTGGCACGCTGCGTTCCCGCCCCGCTTGAGGATCAGAGCCGATGCAGGATGCGCTGAAGCCAACGGACGACGCCGCCTGGCTCATGCAGGCGCGGGGCTACAACCCCCTGCATGAGCTCGATCTCGAATCGCGCTTCGCCATCGGCAACGGCCTCATCGGCGTGCGCGGCGCGCGCGAGGTCAGCCGCGGTGCGATGTGGGTGTCCTGGAGCCACGCGCTCAAATGGTCCACTTGGCCGCGCACCTACGTCGCCGGCCTGTTCGACACCCCGGAGGTGGACCCGCCGGTCCCAGCGCTGGTGCCGGCGGCAGACTGGCTGCGCGTGCGCATCAAGCTGAACGGCGAGCCGCTTCTGCTGCGGAGCGGCGAGCTGCTGGAGCACCGGCGCGTGCTCGATCTCCGTCGCGGCGCGCTGTTGATCGACTGGCGCCACCGCAACGCGGCTGGGATCTCGGCGCGCGTCCGCACGCTCCGGATCGCGTCGCAGGCGGATCGCGCGCTCGGATTGCAGCTCCTGTCGCTCGAAGTCGGGCAGGACGGTGTCGAGGTCCGGCTGGAAGCCGAGCTGGAGGAGGCGGGGGTGGGGCTGGAAGCGGTGCGGCTGACGCCGGGGCTCGGCGTTTGGCGCACCTCCACCTCGCGCAAGGAGCTGGCGATCGCGCTGGATGCCCGCCTTGCGGTCGGCGGCCGCGATCTCGCGCCCGAGTTGCCGGAGCCGCTCGATCGCGTATGGACCTGGACCTCGCGGGCGGGCGAACGCGCAGAGCTTCGGCGGCTCGTTTCATTTGTGCGCGGCGATCACCGGGGCGATCCTGGCGGCATCGCCGCCGAGCGGCTGCGCCGCGCCGGGGGCATGGGCTGGCGGCGCGCGCTCGCCGACCACGAGCAGGCATGGGTAGCGCGCTGGGCGTGCAGCGACGTCGCGATCGAGGGGGATGCGGAGGCGCAGCGGGATTTACGGTTCGCCGCCTACCATCTTAACAGCGCCGCCAATCCCGAGGACGAGCATGTTTCGGTGGGCGCGCGCGCGCTGACCGGCGACGGCTATCTCGGCCATGTATTCTGGGACACCGAGATTTACTTGTTGCCGTTCTACACGATCACCTGGCCGGAAGCGGCGCGGGCGATGCTGATGTACCGCTATCACACGCTTGATGGCGCGCGCCGGAAGGCGGCGCGCTTCGGCTGGCGCGGTGCGATGTATGCCTGGGAATCAGCCGACACTGGCGACGAGGTGACGCCCGACTACCTAGTCGATCCGCACGGCAGGCGGATCAAGGTGCTGTGCGGCAAGCTCGAGCACCATATAACAGCCGACATCGCCTATGCCGTCTGGCAGTATTGGGAGGCGACGCGCGACGATCACTTCCTGCGCCAGGCTGGCGCCGAAATCCTGCTGGAGACCGCGCGCTTTTGGGCCAGCCGCGTGCAGCGTGACGCGGGGGGCGCGGCGCATATACGCGGGGTGATCGGACCCGACGAGTACCACGAGAACGTGGACGACAATGCCTTCACCAACTGCATGGCGCGCTGGAATCTCCGTTGCGGGGCGCGGGTGGCGCGTCTGTTGCGGGAGTGCTGGCCCGAGACCTGGGCCGCGCTCACGGCACGGCTTGGCATCACCGACACGGAGCTCGGCGGCTGGGAAGAAACCGCCGCCGCGGTCGTCGTTCCGTTCGATCCTGACACCTCGATGATCGAGCAGTTCGGGGGCTATCTCGGATTGGAGGAGATATCACTCGAACAATACCAGGACCGTCCGGGGTCGATGGAATTGGCGATCGGTCGCAGCCGGCTTCAGGGCTCGCGGCTGGTGAAGCAGGCCGACGTGGTGGCGCTGTTCGCGCTGCTGCCGGATGCATTCGACCGCGCAACGCAGCAGAGGAACTTCGAGTTCTATGAAGCGGTCTGCACGCACGAGAGCTCGCTCAGCCGGCCGATGCATGCGCTCGTTGCCGCCCGCCTCGGCAGGCTGGATCGGGCAATGCACCATTTCCGCATGACGGCGGCGACCGACCTCACCGACCCGGCCGGGGGCAGCGCGGCGGGAATACGGATCGCGGCGCTCGGGGGGCTCTGGCAGGCGGCGGTGCTCGGCTTCGGCGGGCTTTCCTGGCAGGGCGGGACGCTGCGTATCGACCCTAGGCTGCCCGCCGACTGGCGCGCCATGAGCTATTGCGTGCAATGGCGCGGGCAGACGATCAGGGTGCGTGTGGAGGCGCACGCTGTGCTCGCCACTCTCGAGTCCGGCGCGCCGGTTGAGGTGGTTGTGGGAGGGCGCGAGATCATGCTGCACGCAGGCCGGGAGACCCATATCGGGCTCTGAGCTTCGCTGCGCCGCATGCGCCCTCATACGTGACCGGATGCCACGGGGGTCTGCCCTCGCTACGAGAGTGACCCGGTCGACGGCCTTCGGCCGCTTCACCCTCTGCACCGTGCCTGGCGGCAAGGTCTGCTATCTCCTTAACCGCCCGATTGTCTCGACCAGTTCCTTAACCTTGTGCTGCTGCTCGACCGGATCGCCTGACGTGAACGCGCCCGCCACGCAGTGCGACACATGATCCCGCAGAATCTCCTCCTCAACTTTGTGCAGCGCCGACCTGACCGCATTGATCTGGGTCAAGATGTCCACGCAGTAACGGTCGTCCTCTACCATTCGGAGAAGCCCAGCGACCTGCCCCTCGATCCGTTTGAGGCGGAGCGAAACCGCTTTTCGGGTGACCTCATGCATGGGGTTGTAACCATACCCTGGTAGGGTATATAGGTCAAGGGCGGGTTTGAACAGGCAGGCACTGTCCCTGAGGTCAGCGATGAGTGACGCCGAGACAAGCGGGCTGCATGATGGCTTGCACGGTTGTCCGCATGGTGCAGGAAGCGGACCCGCCGCCGCAGTCGCAACCGCCACCGACCCGGTGTGCGGCATGACCGTCGATCCCCTGACCTCGAAGCAACGCTACGACTACCAGGGACAAACCTTCCATTTCTGCTCGCCGAGGTGCCGCGAACGGTTTGCCGCCGAACCGGATAAGCACATGCCGCGCGCTGCGGCGCCGCCCATACCCGAGGCGCCGCCAGGGGCGGTCTGGACTTGCCCGATGCACCCGCAGATTCGTCAGGACCATCCGGGGAGCTGCCCGATCTGCGGCATGGCGCTCGAACCGATGGCCCCGTCGGCCGAAACGGCACCGAACCCCGAGCTGGCCGATATGTTGCGTCGATTCTGGATCGGTCTGGCGCTTGCGGTGCCGGTGGCCGTGCTGGCGATGGCGGATGTTGTTCCCGGGATGCATCTCGCCGCGATCATGGCGCGCCGCTGGTCAATCCTGCTGCAATTCGTGCTGGCGAGCCCCGTCGTGTGGTGGTCGGGCTCGCCGTTCTTCGTGCGCGGCTGGCAATCCCTGCGCCGTCGCCACCTCAATATGTTCAGCCTGATCGCGCTCGGTGTCGGCACGGCTTACCTTTACAGCTTGGTCGCCCTCTTCCTGCCCGGCATTTTCCCAGCCGGCTTCCGCGGCGCGGACGGAACGGTGGCGACCTATTTCGAAGCAGCCGCCGTGATCACGGTGCTGGTGCTGCTGGGCCAGGTGCTGGAGTTGCGCGCGCGCGAGCAGACCGGCGGCGCCATTCGTGCCTTGCTCGGTCTGGCGCCGAAAACCACACACCGCATTCGTGCGGACGGGACGGATGAAGAGATCACGCTCGAGCGCGTGCAGGTCGGCGACCGGCTGCGCATCCGGCCGGGCGATGGCGTGCCGGTGGACGGCACGGTGCTGGAAGGCCGCAGCAGCGTCGACGAGTCGATGGTCACGGGCGAATCGATGCCGGTGACGAAAGAAGCCGGGGCAAAGCTGATCGGCGGCACCGTCAACGGCACCGGTGCGCTGGTCATGCGAGCGGAGAAGGTTGGTTCGGAAACGGTGTTGGCGCGCATGGTCGCCATGGTCGCCGAGGCCCAGCGCTCACGCGCACCGATCCAGCGCCTCGCTGATACGGTCGCCGGCTACTTCGTGCCGGCGGTGGTCGGCATCGCCGCCGCGGCCTTCATCGGTTGGGCGCTCTTGGGACCGGCCCCGGCGCTCGCTTATGGGCTGCTGGCCGCCGTGTCGGTGCTGATCATCGCGTGCCCGTGTGCCCTCGGGCTCGCGACGCCGATGTCGATCCAGGTCGGCGTCGGCAAAGGAGCGACAGCCGGCGTGCTGATCCGCTCTGCCGAAGCGCTGGAACGGATGGAGCGGGTGGACACGCTGGTGGTGGACAAGACCGGCACGCTGACGCTGGGCAAGCCGCGTGTGACCGGCATCGTAGCGGCCGGCGGCTTTACGGAGGACGACGTGCTGCGCCTGGCGGCCGCGCTGGAACGATCGAGCGAGCATCCGCTCGCCGCCGCGATCGTCGCCTCGGCGCGCGAGCGGGGTATCGCGCTTGGAACGCCGGCAGATTTCCAGTCGGTGACCGGCCAAGGCGTATTGGGCAGCATCGGCGGCCGGCGCGTCGCGTTGGGAAACGCCAAGTTGATGCAGGCGCAAGGAATCGACGTTGGTCCCCTTGCGGAAGCTGCTGACCGTTTGCGGGCAGCCGGGGCGACCGCTCTGTTTATCGCTGCGGATGGCAAGCCAGGCGGCGTGATCGCCGTCGCCGATCCGATCAAGGAAACCACGCCCGCCGCGTTGGACGCCTTGCGCAGGGACGGCGTGCGCGTCGTGATGCTCACCGGCGACAATCGCCGCACAGCCGAGGCCGTGGCGAGCCGACTGAAAATCGACGAGGTCGAAGCCGACGTGCTGCCGGAAGACAAGCAGCGCGTCGTGCGCCGTCTGCGCAGCGAAGGTCGAATCGTGGCCATGGCCGGCGACGGCGTCAACGACGCGCCGGCACTGGCAGAGGCCGACATCGGTATCGCCATGGGGACCGGAACCGAGGTCGCAATCCAAAGTGCCGGCATCACGTTGGTGAAAGGCGATCTCGCCGGGATCGTGCGCGCCCGGCGTCTCAGCCGCGTGACCATGCGAAACATCCGCCAGAACCTGTTTTTCGCGTTCATTTACAACGCACTTGGCGTGCCGATTGCCGCAGGTGTTCTCTATCCGGCGTTCGGCATCCTGCTCTCTCCGATCATCGCCGCGCTGGCGATGTCGCTGAGTTCGGTTTCTGTGGTGATGAACGCGCTGCGGCTGCGCCGGCTGCGCCTTGACGAAGCGAACGTATGACCGTGCTTGACAGCATCGACTTTGGGGCGGCCGGATCATCCCGGCCGCTGTGGCTTCTGGCTCCAAGCCGGGGACGGGAAGGACGAGTTTTGGCGGCTTGCCCCTCCGGCGTCTACGCCATGCTGAAGCCGCCGTTGATGCTCAGCACCTGACCGGTGATCCATCCGGCGGCGTCGGATGCCAGAAAGGCAATCATCGGCGCCACATCGTCGGGCCGGCCGATCCGGCGCAGCGGATAAAGCCGGATAATCCGCTCGCGGTTCTCGGCGAGCCACGCCGGATCGGAATGTGCCGTCTCAACCAAGCCGAGTGCGACCGCGTTGGCGGTGATGCCGAATCGGCCGAACTCCTTGGCTAGCGACTTCATCAAGGCGATCGCGCCCGCGCGCGCCGCCGCAGCCAACGCCAGCCCGCTTTCGCCGATGCGAGAGGAATCGCCGGCAAGGCTGATGATCCGCCCGTGCTGCTGACGGATCATGTGCGGCAGCACGGCATGGCAGCAATGAATCGGCCCATACAGCCCGACATCGATATGCGCCTTCCAGTCGGCTGGCGTCGTCTCCTGGAACCGCTGGCGTAGCGCCACCCCGGCATTGTTCACCAGTATGTCAATCCGTCCATACGCGGCGACCACCGCATCAACCATCGCGCGCACCGCATCCCAGTCCGCCATGTCGGCCTGAAACGCCCGCGCGCGTCCGCCGGCGGCGGCGATTGCGGCGACCACCGCCTCTGCCTCCTTGGCGGAGCGGCGGTAGTTCACCGCCACCAAGGCGCCCTCCTCGGCGAGCGCGCTGGCGATCGCGCCTCCGACGTCGCGCCCCCCGCCCGTCACCAGCGCAACCTTGCCCTGCAAACCGAGTCTCATGTGCGCCCCTCCTCCTGCGCTTGCGCCGCCGCGAGCAGCCGGAACAGGCGCTCTTCCGTCGCGGGCAGCGTGGTGATCTCGATCCCCAGCGGCGCGAGCGCATCGGCGATCGCGTTGGCGATGGCTGCCGGTGCGCCGATCGTGCCGCCTTCGCCCATGCCGCGCGCGCCCATCTTGTTTTCTGGCAGCACGGTTTCGACATGCACCACCTCGATCGGTGGCGCCTCGGCGGCTGAGGGCAGCAGGTAATCGGCGAAGCTTGCCGTGGTGAGCTGGCCGTGTGCGTCGTAGACGATTTCCTCCAGCAGCGCCGCGCCGATCCCCTGCACGACGCCGCCATGCACCTGCCCCTCGACGACGAGCGGGTTGATCACCCGCCCGCAATCCTCGGCGACCACATAGCGCAGAACGCGCACACCGAACGTGTCGGGGTCGATCTCCACCATTGCCAGGTGCGTCGCCGAGGCGGCGGTGCCGAAGAACGGGTCGTAGCTTTCGGTCGCCGCCAGCTCCTCGCGCTTCTCGCGCGGGATGCGGCCCATTTCGGAATAGACCGCGCGCGCCACTTGCCGGAACGTCAGCGCGCGGTCGGTGCCGGCGACGCGCACCATGCCGTCCGCCACTTCCAGGTCGGCCTCCGCCGCTTCCAGCAAGTGCGCCGCCGCGCGCTTCAGCCGCTCGCGCACCTCGCCGGCTGCCACGGTGATCGCGCCGCCCGCCAGCACTGCACTTCGGCTCGCGTAGGAGCCGGTTGCGTTGGCAACCGCGTCGCTGTCGCCCTGGATCACTCGCACCTCGTCGATCCGGCAGCCGAGCGTCTCGGCGGCGACTTGCGCGAGCGTGGTTTCCAAACCCTGGCCGTTGGCGGCGACACCGACCGCGACCGTCACGCCGCCGCTGGAATCGATCCGCACCGTGGCGGTCTCGGTGCCCGTGTTGATCGGCATCCCGGGCGCGACCGAGATGCGCGTGCCGATCCCCGTGAGTTCGGCGTAGCAAGCGACGCCGATGCCGACCCAGCGGCCCGCCTCGCGCGCCGCCGCCTGCTCGCGCCGCAGCGCGGGGTAATCGGCCGTCGCGACCGCCATCTCCAGGCATTCGAGAAAGCCCGAGCGGTCCCACACGAGGCCCGAGGCGGCGCGGTAGGGGAACTCGTCGGCGCGCACCAGATTGCGCCGGCGCATCTCCACCGGGTCGATCCCGAGGCGGTGCGCCGCCATGTCGATCAGCCGCTCCATCACGAACGCCGCCATCGGGCGGCCGACACCGCGATAAGGCCCCGTCGGCGGCTTCGGCGTGGCGACGCCGCGCGCGGTGGCGCGATAGGCGGGCAGGCGATAGGGGCCGGGCAGGAAGCTCGCCACCTGCACGGGCTCCAGCGCGCAGGTCCAGGGATAGATGGAGCCCGCGCCGACATCGCCCAGCACGTCGGCACTGAGGCCGAGCAAGTGTCCCTCCGCATCAACGGCGAGCACGGCCTCCACCGTTTCGTCGAACGCCTGGCTGGTGGCGCTCAAATCTTCGAGTCGGTCGGCGCACCAGGCGAGCGAGCATTCGAGCCGCCGCGCGATGGCGGCGATCAGAATCTCCTCGGCGTAGACCGAGGCCTTGCCGCCGAACCCGCCGCCCACCTCGGCCCCGACCAAGCGCACGCGCTGACTCGGCAGGCCGAGCGCATCGACCAGCGCATCGCGCACGATACCTGGGATTTGCGTCGTGCTGTGCAAGGTGAGCAGTCCGCGCCCGGCGTCCCATTCGGCAACGCAGGCGCGCGGCTCGATGGCGGCGGGGGATTTCCGGGTCATGCGGAACGTGGCGGCGACGGTTGCCGCGGCTTCGGCGAACACGGCATTCACGTCCCCGCGCGCAAAACCGCGCGACACGAGCACGTTTCCGGCGGCATCCTCGTGCAGCCTCGGTGCGGCGGTATCGGCGGCTTCCATCGCCGACACCGCAACCGGCAACGGGTCGTAGTCGATCTCGATCAGCTCCGCCGCATCCTCGGCGAGATAACGGCTCTCGGCCACCACCGCGACGACCGGCTCGCCAACATAGCGCACCACATCAGCCGCGAGCGGGCGGAGCACGGTGGCGTGGTAATCCTTCATGCGCGAGACGGCGCGCAGCGGCATCGCATCGTTTTCCAGCGATGCGGCATCGAACACCGCGACCACGCCCGGCGCGGCGGCGGCCTGCTCCGTGCGGATCGCAGCGATGCGCGCGTGCGGATGGTCGCTGCGGCGGATCGCGACATGCAGCGCATCGCGCGGCAGCCGGTCGGCGGCGAACCGCCCGCGCCCGGTGAGCAGGCGCGGGTCCTCCAGGCGCGGTACGCGCGCGCCGATCAGGGCAGGGCGGGCTTCGATGCCGCTACGCATAGAACGCCGCACCCTTCCGCAGCGTCTCCCACTCCGCTTTGTCGTGCCCGCAGATACCCTCGGCGCCCAATGCCTCGATGCGGCGGATGTCCGGCATCATCCTGGTGTGTCCCTCGCAGCGTCCAGCGCCGCGCGCACGGCGCGGACGATGTGGTCGTAGCCCGTACAGCGGCACAGATTGCCGGACAGCGCATGGCGGATCTCGTCGTCGCTCGCCGGGCGGCGGTTCCGCAGCAGATCGACGCAGGTCATCAAGATGCCCGGCGTGCAGAAGCCGCATTGCAAGGCGTGGTGCGCGCGGAACGCCTCCTGCAGGGGCGAGAGCCGGTCGGGGCTGCCGAGGCCCTCTACGGTCTCCACTTCGGCGCCTTCCGCCTGCACTGCGAGCATCAGGCATGAGCGCACGCTGCGGCCATCAACGAGCACCGTGCAGGCGCCGCACACGCCGTGCTCGCAGCCGACATGCGTGCCGGTGAGGCCGAGCGCATCGCGCAGGAAATCCGATAGCAGCAGACGCGACTCGACGCTGCGTTCGTAAGCGCGGCCGTTCACGCGCAGACGGATCGTGCGGTGCTCGCTCATGCGGCGGCGCGCTCCCACGCGGCGCGCAGCGCGCGCACGGCGAGCACGCCGGCGAGATGGCGGCGATAGTCGGCGGAGGCGTGCAGGTCGCTCATTGGCGCCAGCGCGCCGCGCACCGCATCGGCGGCCGCGGCGAGCGACTCAGGTGCGAATGGCGCGCCTTCCAGCACGCGCTCGGCGGAGGGCAGGCGAAGCGGCGTATCCCCCACGCCCATCGCGGCGACGCGCACATTGCGCATGGATCCGTTCTCTGCGGACAGGATCACGGCGACGGCGGCAAGCGCGAAATCGCCGTGGCGGCGCGCATGCTCGGCGAAACCCCAGCCATGGCGTTCGGGCAGCAGGGGCAGGTCGATCCCGACCAGCATCTCGTCCGGTTCCATCGCGGTCGCGAGCGGGCCGAGGAAGAACGCGGCGGCATCGCGGGTGTTTGCCGCCGCCGCGCGCTGCGTGCGGATGCGCGCGTCGAGCAGGCAGGCGAGCATCGGCAGCTCGGCGGCGGGATCGGCGTGCGACAGGCTGCCGCCCGCCGTGCCGCGATTGCGAACCGCGAGATGCGCGACATGGGAGAGCGCGTCGGCGACGATGGGAAAGCGCGCGCGGATCGCCGGCGCGTTCTGCAAATCGGTGTGCCGCGTCAGCGCGCCGATCCGCACGCAATCGGCGTCCTCCGTAGCGCCGGAAAGACCGGGGATGCGGTTGATGTCCACCAGCACCGCAGGGCGCAGCAGGCGGAAGTTGAGCATCGGCATCAGGCTTTGGCCGCCCGCGAGCAGCTTCGCCTCGCCGCCGGCCTCGTGCAGCGCCCCCAGCGCCTCCTCGACGCTGCGCGCGGCGATATAGCGGAACGGCGGCGGCTTCATGCCGAACCCGCTCTAAGGAACCGTGCCCGGCGGGTCAACGCGCGGGCGGATTCCTTCAGACCGGCGAGGAGGCCAAGTCGCGCGCGGGTTTCATGGCGCGCAGCGCCAGCCGCCGCTCGCCGAACGCGAGCGCATAGAGCGCGGGCAGGAACAGCAAGGTCAGCACGGTCGCGACTGCCAACCCGCCGATCATTGCCAGCGCCATCGGCCCCCAGAACACGTTGAAGCTGAGCGGGATGAAGGCGAGCGCGGCGGCGAGCCCGGTCAGCACCACCGGGCGTGCGCGGCGCACGGTGCTCTCGATGATCGCCTCGCGCAGCGACAGCCCCGCCTCCTGATCCTGGCGCACCTGATCGACCAGGATGATCGCGTTTCGCATGATCATTCCGCCCAGGGCGATCACGCCCAGCAGCGCCACGAAGCCGAACGGCGCGTCGGCCAGCAACAGCGCGGCGGCGGCGCCGATGATGCCGAGCGGCATGGTGGCGAGCACCAGAAGCACGCGCGGGAGACTCTGCAACTGGATCATCAGCAGCAGCAGCATGGCGCCGAGCATGACCGGGAAGATTTTCACGAGCGCGCCGTTCGCCTTCACCAGCTCCTCGGCCGCGCCGCCCACCTCGATATGCACGCCGGGCGGCAGCGCCAACGCGCGGATGGCGGGCAGCGCCGCCGCCGTCACATCGGGCGCCTGCAAGCCGTCCTGCACGTCGGCTTCCACGGTGAGGAACGGCACGCGGTTGCGCCGCCACAGGATCGGCTCCTCGGTGTCCACCACGATGCGCGCGAGCTGGCCGAGCGGCACCCAGCCGTTCGGCGTCGGCACGGAAAGCTCGGGCAGCCGGTCGAGAGCGAGCCGTTCGGCGGGCACCGCGCGCAGCACGACGTCGATCAGCTTGGTACGGTCGCGGACCTGCGTTGCCGTGGTGCCGGAGACGAGCGTGGCAAGCGTCTCCGCCACATCGGCGGACGATAGCCCGAGCTGGGCGATGTGTGCCTGGTCGAGTGCGAGCCGCAGCGCGGGCGCGCGCTCGCCCCAGTCGAGTTGGGCATCGCGCGTGCCCGGCGTGGCGCGCAGCGCCACCAGCACCTGATCGGCGGCGCGCCGCACGGCGGCGAGATCCTCGCCCATGACGCGGAACTGCACGGGGAAGCCAACCGGCGGCCCGAGCTCGAGGCGCGAGACGCGCAGCCGCGCCTCCGGCACCGCCTCAGCGGCGGCGAAGTCCATCAGGCGCCGGCGCACCCGTTCGCGGGCGGCCACATCGGTGGTGGTGAGCACGATGGTGGCGGTGGCGTCGTTCGGCAGCGCCGGATCGTAGGCGACGAAGAAGCGCGGTGGACCGGCGCCGATATAGCTCGTGTACCAGCGCACATCGCGATCTTTGCCGAGCATCGCCTCGATCTTCTCCACCGCGGCGGTGGTGGCGGCGTGGCTCGACCCTTGGGCAAGCTTCACGTTGATCAGCAATTCGGTGCGCGCCGAGGAGGGGAAGAACTGCTGGCGCACCAGCGTCATTCCGTAACCCGCGACGGCGAACAGCAGCGCGGTCGCGACCACTACCAGCAGGCGATGATTGACGGCGAAGCCGATGACGCGCCGCAGCCCGCGGTAGGGGCGGGTCGCGTAGATCGCATCCGGCGCGCGAGCGCGGTGCCGCGGCGCCGGCAGCAGCAGCACGCCGAGATAGGGCGTGAACACCACGGCGACGATCCAACTCGCGAGCAGCGCGATGCCGACCACCCAGAAAATGCCGCCCGCATATTCCCCGGTGGTCGATTGCGCGAGCCCGACCGGCAGGAACCCGGCGGCGGTGACGAGCGTGCCGCTGAGCATCGGAAAGGCGGTCGATTGCCAGGTGAAGCTCGCCGCGCGCACGCGGTCCCAGCCCTGTTCGAGCTTCACGACCATCGCCTCGACCGCGATGATGGCGTCATCGACCAACAGGCCGAGCGCGATGATGAGCGCGCCGAGCGAGATGCGCTGCAGCTCGATCCCGGCCGCCTCCATCGCCACGAAGACAAGTGCGAGCGTGAGCGGCACGGCGAGCGCCACCACGATCCCGGCGCGCAGACCGAGCGAGAGGAACGAAACCAGCAGCACGACGCCGAGCGCGACCACGAACTTGACCAGGAACTCGGAGACGCTTTCCGCGATCACCTGCGGCTGGTCGGCGATCTGCTGCAAGCTGATGCCGGTCGGCAGATCGGCCCGGATGCGCGCCGCCTCGGCACGCAGTGCCTCGCCGAAGGCAAGCCCGTTGGTGCCCTTCTGGGTGGAGACCGCGATCACCACGGCGGGCTTGCCGTCATGGCGGATGGTGAAGGAAGGCGGATCCTGATAACCGCGCTGCACGGTGGCGATGTCGGCGAGCGGCACCGTAGCGTCACCGGCCGGGATCGGCACGGCGGCGACCGATTCCGGGCCGCGCAGCGCACCACTCAGGCGCAGCGGCACGCGCGTGACCGGCGTCTCGACCATGCCCGCGTCGGCGATGTTGTTGCGTCCGGCGAGCGCGCGCGCGATGTCGGGCACGGTAATCCCGAGCGCGGCGAGGCGCGCGTGGGAGAACAACACCTCGATCGTGCGCGGCACCTCGCCGAAAATCGTCACCTTCTCGGCGCCCGGAACCCGAAGGAAGCGGTCGCGCGCGGCCTCGGCGAGCCGTACCAGATCGGCGTTGTCGGCGCCCGTTAGCGCGAACATCGCGCCATAGACATCGGCATATTCGTCGTTCGCCTGCGGGCCGATCACACCCGCCGGCAGGGAGGGGCGCAAATCGTCGAGCTTCTTGCGTGTCTGATAGAAAAGCTCGGGTGTCAGCGCCGGCGGGGTGTCGTCGGCGAACCGCACCGTCGTCACCACCGCGCCGGGCCGGGCGTAGGTGGTCAGATTGTCGAGGTGCGGCAGGTCCTGGAGCTTGCGCTCGATTGGCTCGGCGACGAGGTCCTGCATCTCGCGCGCGGTGGCACCCGGCCATTGCGCGGTGACGATCATCAGCTTGACGGTGAAGGGCGGGTCCTCGTTGCGGCCTAGTCGGGTGTAGGCGAACCCGCCGGCGACGAAGATCAGCACGAGCAGGAAGGAAACCAGGCCGCGATGTGCGACGGCCCAGGCGGACAGGTTGAAGCGGCTCACCGGCCCGGCCTATTCCGAGGACGGCCGCAGATCGGCGATCCGCACGCGCCCTTGGGGATCGAGTTTCTGCCCCCCGACGGCCACCACGAGCGCGCCCTCCGCAAGCCCCGAAACCAGCACGTCGTCCTGCTCGAGCCGGGCGATGCGGACCGGCTGCGCGCGAAGGGCGCCGTCCGCGCCGACTTGCCAAACCATCGGACCGGCGCCGCGATCGACCAAAGCAGCGGCGGGGAGCTTGGCGAGGCGTGCGGCGACGGCATCCGGCAGATGGAGAGTCGCCGTCATCCCGAGCGCGACCCAGGCGGGCGCGTTCTGCAGGACATAACGCGCCGTGTAGGTGCGGAGCTTGCCGTCGGCGGCGGGCGCCACCTCGCGCAAGGTGGCCGGGATGGCGAGGCCCGGCTGCGCCCAGAGCGTGACGGTCGCACCGGGCCGTGCGGCGTCCGGGAGCGCCTGCTCGGGGAGCTGCACCTCGGCTTCCAACGGGCCTGTTTCGGCCACGCGCAGCACCGGATCGCCGACGGCGACCACCGTGCCGCGGTCCCTCAGCACCGCGGTTACGACGCCCGCCTCCGGCGCGTGTAGCTCGGCATGCTGGAGGTTGTCGCGTGCCAGGGCGAGCGCGGCCTCGGCCGCGGCGACGCGCTCGGTCGCGGCCCGGGCCGCCGCCTGCTTCAGATCGTCGGCGGCGGCGGACTGCCAGCCTTCGGCGCGCAGCCGCGCGCTGCGCGCGGCATCGGCCACCGCCTGCCCCCGCTGCGCCTCGGCGGCGGCGAGGTCGGCCTCGGCTTCGCGCACGGCGAGCGCGAGATCGGCCGGGTCGAGCCGGGCGAGCACCTGGCCGGCTGCAACGTGGTCGCCCACATCGACCACCCGCGCGGCGATGCGCCCGGCGGCGCGGAAGCCGATATTCGCTTCCCGCCGCGCCTGGATCGTGCCGGCATAGCTGCGGAGGCCGCTGTCGTCGGTCAGCGCGACACGGATCACCTGTACCGGGCGGCGCGTGTCGGCCACGGTCGGCTGGGTGCGCTCCAGGCAGCCGCCGAGCAGAACCGGCAGCAGCAGGCAAAGCGCGTTGCGTCGTTCCGAGGTCATGGCGAGCCTTCGGCGAACCGGCGGAAACCTAGCGGGCGGATGACGGAAATTCAACAGACTGTGAGGCGGGATGGGGCCGCCTCAACCGTTCATCGTTATGGCCGTTCTCCACATCGCTTTTGATGCGGCGGCGGAGGCTCGTCTTCTTTTAGCCGCGAAAATCGTGGTGGAGCTGAGGGGGATCGAACCCCTGACCTCCTCATTGCGAACGAGGCGCTCTCCCAGCTGAGCTACAGCCCCACCGAGGCGGGCCGGAACATGCTGAGGCGGCTTGGCAGTGTCAAGGCAACTCACGCCCGCTCGGCACCGTAATAAAGCGTGACCGTGTGGGTCGCCTGCGCGAAGAACAGCCAGCGTTCGACGAACAGGCCGGCCAGCGCCAAGGCGGCGCCGAGCGGCAGCAGCACCCGCCCGGCGGGTCCGGCCAGCGCCCCGCCCGCGATCGCGAGCGCGGCCGGAACGGCGAATCCCAGCACGAGCGCGATGGTCCGCAGCCGCTCGGCGTGGCGGCGGCCGACCACGAAGCGGAACTCGCGTAACAGGTAATTCTCCTCGGTGTTCGGCGCATCGAGCATGCGCACCGGGCCGAGCGCGCCGAGGCCCGTTGCCGCCTCGATCGTTGCAGAGGGCGGGGCGGTGTCGATGAAGCGCCAGTAGGCGCGCTTGGACAGCCCGGCGGCGATGAACAACAGCACGGCGAGTGCGGCGGCGAGCCGCGCTGGGGCAGCGAAAGGCCAAAACACGGCGAGCGCGGCGAGAACAGCCGCGCCGCTGGCGGCGGCCATCATCAGGTAGTTCGGCAGCACGTGCGGCGCGCGCCATTGCCGGATCGGCTTCAGCGAAGCGTAGATCATCGCCGTGCAAATCAGCGTCGTCACCCCGGCAAGCGCCGCCACGAGCCCGAGCGCGCGGGTGATCGCGGCGGCTTCTCCGGCAAGGCCCCAGGCCAGGGCGAAGGCGAGTGCTGGAATGTTGGTGAGCAGCGCCGCCACGCCCTCACGCGAGAGCCAGGAGGTGCGCCATTGCGAAATGGCGCGCCACGCGCGCTCGGGTCGGCCGAGATGGAATGTCGAAGCGATCAGCCCAGCGCCCGCAAGCGCCAGCGCGAGCAGCGAAGCGGCGGGGCCGAACCACAGATCGCGCGGCAGCGCGCCCGCTGCGCCAAGCACGCCGGTCCAGAACAACAGGCCATAGCCCGCACCGGAGACGACGGTGAGGAAGATAACGGAAAGCGCCGGTTTCATCTGCTGAGCACGCGATCGACCCAGCGCAAGAGCGCGCTGCCCGCATCCGCCGCGGGCGCCGGTTCCGGCGCGCGCGCCGCTTGCGGCGGCGGGCGGCGGCGCGGCGGCAGATATTTGTTGACCGGCTTGTAGCCCATCTCCGGCATCAAGTCGTAGCCGCCGCGCTCCGCGACCAGGCGCGAGACGGCGCTCTCGGGATCGCCGAGATCGCCGAAATGCCGCGCGTGCGCCGGGCAGGTGGCCACGCAGGCGGGGACGCGCGATTCCTCGGGCAGATATTCATTATAGATGCGGTCGATGCAGAGCGTGCATTTCTTCATCACGCCCTGGTCCTCGTCGAGCTCGCGCGCGCCATAGGGGCAGGCCCAGGCGCAGAGCTGGCAGCCGATGCAAATCTCGGCATTTACCAGCACGATCCCATCCTCGGCGCGCTTGTAGGAGGCGCCGGTGGGGCACACGGTGACGCAGGCGGGCTCCTCGCAGTGCAGGCAGGAGCGCGGGAAATGCACGGTGCGGCTGTTCTCCCCGGTGCCCGCCTCGTAGGTGTGCACGCGGTTGAGCCACACGCCCTGTGGATGCTGCTGATAAGGATCGAAATCGGTCAGCGGCGCGGGGTAGCCACCCGCATTCCATTCCTTGCAGTTCACCGCGCAGGCATGGCAGCCGACGCACGTGTCGAGGTCGATGACGAGACCGAGCTTCTTCTGATCGGCTGCGGGTTTGGGGATAGCAGTCATCGCGCGGCTCACTCCGCCGCCTGCAAGCGGCCGGTTCGCAGCGTGCGAGGCGCCGGACGCAGCGGCGAACTGAGCGGCTGGGGCTGCGGTGCGGTTTCGGCCGGCGCGTCGGCAGGCTCCACGCGCACGCGGAGGTCGTACCAGGCGGCTTGACCGGTCACGGGGTCGACATTGGGCAGCGCGCCTTCGGGCAGGGTTTCGGATATGACGTGGTTGAGCAGGAAACCTTGCTTCGTCTCGGGCGCGCCTGGCGCGAGGTTCCATGCCCCGGCGCGCTTGCCGATGGCGTTCCACGTCCAGACCGTATTCGGATTGACGCCCTGCATCAGCTTCACCTGGGCTTTCACCCGGCCGGTGCGGCTGACGATCCACACCCAGTTATCGTCGGCGATGCCGAGTGCGGCGGCGGTGCGCCGGTGCATGTAAAGCCGGTTGTGGCTGTAGATCTGCCGCAGCCAGGCGTTTTGCGAGTGCCAGGAGTGATACATCGCCGGCGGGCGCTGGGTGATGGCGTGCAGCGGGAACGCCGCGCGCTCCACCGCCGCTTCCTCGAACGGCGGGTACCAGATGGGCAGCGGGTCGAAATAGGCGCGGATGCGCGCGCGCAAATGCTCGGGCGGCTGCACTTTGCCGTGGCCCTCGGCGGCGAGGCGGAATGTCTGCAAGGGCTCGCTGTAGAGCTGGAGCACGATCTGATCGGCGGAATCGATCAGGCCCATCTCCTTGGCGGTCGCGAGATAAGCCGCGTTCGCGTGCTTGTAGTAATGCTGTTCGGGCGGCAGATGGTGCGACCAGAAGCAGCCGTTCTCGATGTAGCGCTCGAGCTGGCGCGGATTGGGCGCGCCGAGGCCGGCAGCTGTGCCGTCCGCGCCGCGAAACCCCGCGAGCGGTCCCTGGCCCGGTTTGCGCTGATGGTTGACAATGTAATCTGCGTAGTTGCGATAAGCGGGCTTGCCGTCCGCACCGGCGAAGCCAGGCAAGCCGAGCCGCGCGCCGAGGTCAAGCAGCACGTCCTGGAACGGGCGCACGTCGCGATCGGGGGCGAGCACCGGCTGGCGGATCGCATCGGCCGGTCCCTCGGCGCTGCCGATCGGACGGTCGAGCAGCGAGATGCAGTCCCAGCGTTCGAGATAGGTGGTGTCCGGCAGCACGAGGTCGGCGTGGGCGACCATCTCGGAATAGAAGGCATCGGAGTAAATCACGCGCTTGATGCGGTACTCGCCCGTCGCCTCGTCCTTGTCCGTCAGGTAGCGCGCCGCCTCGCCGGGGTTCATGGCCGAGTTCCACGCCATGTTCGCCATGTACATGAACAGCACGTCGATCGGGTACGGATCGCAGGCATGCGCGTTGGCGAGCAGCCTGTGCATCAGCCCGTGCACGGCGAGTGGGGCTTCCCAGGAGAACGCCTTGTCGATGCGGATCGGCGTGCCGTCGTCTTCCAGCAGCAGATCCTCCGGCCCGCGCGGATTGCCGAGCGCCATGCCCGGCAGCATCTCGTTCGCCCGGTAGCCCTTGCCGCAGGGCGGCGGGCCGGGCGGCACGGGGCGTGGATAGGGCGATTTGTAGCGCCAGGCACCGGGCGTATCGACCGCGCCGAGCAGCATTTGCAAAAGATGGATGGCGCGGCAGGTGTGGAACCCGTTCGAGTGCGCCGAGATACCGCGCATCGCGTGCATCGCCACGGGACGGCCCAGCATTCTTTCGTGGCGGCGGCCGAGCGCGTCGGTCCACGGCTGGTCGAGTTCGATCGCCTGGTTGAACGCCACATCGGCAAGTTCGGCGGCGATCCGGCGGATGGTTTCAGCAGGAACGCCGCAGCGATCGGCGACCACCGCCGGCGCGTAGCGGCCATCCAGATAGCGTTCCGCGAGCAGATGGAATACCGGCACGGCGCGGCGACCGTCCGCGAGCGTCGCCTCGCCGGCGATGCGCGGCTGCATCCCGGCGGTGCCGGCGGGCAGCGCATGGCCGCTCGCGCGATCCCAGGCGAGCGGCTTGCCATCGGCGTCGCGCGCGAACAGCCCGTTCTCCGCCGTGCCGGGCGCCTGGATCACGAGCCAAGGCGCGTTCGTGTAGCGAGCGAGAAAGTCGAGATCGACACGATCCGCGCGCAGCAATTCGTGGATCAGCGCCATGACGAACAGCCCGTCCGTGCCGGGGCGGATGCCGATCCACTCGTCGGCGACCGCCTGGTAGCCGGTCCTGACCGGGTTGACGGCGACGAACTTGGCACCACGCTCCTTTAGCTTTGCCAGCCCCGCCTTGATCGGGTTGGAATCGTGATCCTCGGCAACGCCGAACAGCAGCAGGTATTTCGTGCGGTCCCAGTCCGGCTCGCCGAACTCCCAGAAGCTGCCGCCCACCGTATAGAGCCCGGCCGCGGCCATGTTGACCGAGCAGAACCCGCCATGTGCGGCGAAGTTCGGCGTGCCGAACTGCTTGGCCCACCAGCCGGTGAAGCTCTGGCTCTGGTCGCGCCCAGTGAAGAAGGCGAGTTTACGGGGATCGCTGACGCGCACCTCGGCGAGCCACGACGTGGCGGTCTCTAGCGCCTCCTCCCAGGAGATTTCAGCGAACTCGCCGGAGCCGCGCGGGCCGACGCGCTTGAGCGGCGTGGTGAGCCGGGCCGGAGAATACTGGTTCATGATCCCCGCCGAGCCCTTGCCGCAGAGCACGCCCCGGTTCACGGGATGGCTGGGATTGCCCTCGATATAGCGCACCCGCCCGTCCTTCAGGTGGACGCGGATGCCGCAGCGGCAGGCGCACATATAGCAGGTGGTGGTCTTCACGCTGTCCGAGACCGGGGCCGAGGTCTCGATCAGCTCCTGGGGCGAGGAGAAGCCCTTCGTCCTGCTCGCCCCTGCGATAGACATCCCGTCTCCTTCCCTGCCGATGCGGAGCATGTCTTGCGCCCGGGCAGGCGCGGCATCAAGGCCGCAGCGGCATGGCAGGTCTCACGAAGTGGCCGGGGCGGCGGGCTGGGGGTCGCCGGGATAGTTGCCGCGCAGCACGACCAGCCACGGGTAGCGCGTGTCGAGGATCGCCCCGTCAGGCCCGGCGAGCTTGCCGTCCGGCGTCACCGGCACGTGCTTCATTGTCACGGCGTCGTCCACGTTGCCGCCGATCACGCTGATCTGGCCCGGCGCGGTGGCCACCACGATGTCGCAATGGGCCGGAAAATGCGCGTCGGGCAGGTCGTCGTAAGTGATCGGCTTGCGCGCGCGGCTGAGGCAAATCAGGTCGCCCGGGCGGGGCGCGTAGTCGGTCGGGCGCTCGGCGGTGAAGAGATAGCCCGACACCTGCCCGAGTTTCTGCTGCTTCGCCAGGTTGATGTAGGTGGAATGCGCTTCCGAATACGGGAAGCCGGCCCCGGCCCCGGCGATCCGCATGACATAGGAGATGAAAGCGGCCGACCAAGCGTATTCCCAGTCGTCCGAGGCGGGGAACACCTGGCCCTGTGCGTCATGCTTGCCGGTCCAGGCGGATTCCAGGCTGCCCGCATTGAGGCCGAGCCACCAATATTCGCCGACCCGCTGCCACAGCCCCTCGACGCGTTCAGGCTTCTGATCGGGCAGCGGCGGCGGGCGCGACCCGGGCGGGTCGTCATCCACCGGCTCGCCGAACAGCCGCCACTCGCGCAGCGCGATTGCGACCACCGCCTGCCGCGAGATCGGCTCGTAGGGCACGCGCGCAAAGGGCGGCAACTGCATGTCCGTCGGGCCCCCGGCCTGGGCCTGGACGTGCGCCTGCGGCTTCGGGGTCTGCGCGCAGCCGGCGACCATCAGGACCAGGGCCCCGGCGGCGGCGGGCATGGCGGCACGGTGCCGCGTCGCCGCGCGGCGGGGGTGGTCATGTTTTTGCGGGCGGGTCGGCAGAGCCTACTCGACGGGTCGGGTGGTGAGCGTGCCGTCCGCCTGCTGGACGATGGCGGCCACTCGCGCCTCGGCCTCGGCGAGCTTCGATTCGCAGTGCCGGCGCAGGGCGGCGCCGCGCTCATAGGCGGCGATGGCGTCCTCTAGCTTCTGCTGGCCGCTCTCCAGCCCGCGCACGATCTGCTCCAGTTCGGCCAACGCCTCCTCGAACGACAGGCGGCTCACGTCCTCGGCTGGGGGGCGCTGCTGGGTGTCCGCCATTGCCGCTCCTGGTTAGGTGCGCATCAGCGCGCGTACATGCGCCGCCGCCGAGGCTGCCAGCGCGTCGAGGTCATAACCGCCTTCGAGCACGGAGGCGAGACGTCCTTTGCAATGCCGGTCCGCGGCCGCCGCGAGCTCGGCAGTGATCCAAGCATAATCCTCGGTGTCGAGTCGCAGCTCCGCCAGCGGGTCGGCACGGTGGGCGTCGAAGCCTGCGGAGACGATCAGCAGCTCCGGGGCGAAGCCATGCAGCGCGGGCAGGATGCGGTCGCGCCACGCGGCGCGGAACAAGGCGCTGTCGGTGCCGGGGCGAAGCGGGACATTGACGATGTTGCCCGCGCAGCCGGTCTCACCCGCCGCGCCCGTGCCGGGATAGCAGGGCGACTGGTGGGTGGAGGCGTAAAAGAGGTCGGGATCGGCGGCGAACATCGCCTGCGTGCCATTGCCGTGGTGCACGTCGAAATCGATCACCGCGATCCGGCGCAGCCCGTAGCGCGCGCGGGCATGGTGCGCGGCGACGGCGGCGTTGTTGAACAGGCAGAACCCCATCGCCCGCGCGGGCTCGGCGTGATGGCCGGGCGGGCGCACGGCAGCGAAGGCGGCATCGGCCCAGCCCTCCATCACCGCATCCACCGCGCCCACGGCGCCGCCCGCGGCGCGGAGCGCCGCCTCGGCGCTTGCGTGGCACATGGCGGTGTCGGCATCGAGTTGCACCGGTTCTCCTGGCGGAGGCCGGATGGCGAGAATCGCGCGCACATAGTCGGGCGGGTGGACGCGGGTCAGCGCCTCCTCGGTGGCGGGCTCAGCGTGCTCGCGCAGGAGCGGCGCGAACTCCTCCGCCTCCAGCGCGCGCAGCACGGCGCGCAGGCGGTCGGGGCACTCGGGATGCCAGGGGCCCGCATCGTGGCCGAGGCAGGCGGGATGGGTGAACAGGGCGACGCGCCTCATGTTGCGTTCTCTTCGGCGCGGCGGCGGATCAGGAAGCTGAACACGCCGTCCTGCTCGCTCCAGGCGAGCAGGGCGTGCCCGGTTTCCCGGCAATAGGCCTGAAAATCGGCGACCGCGGCACGGTCGGTCGCGAGCACGCGCAGCCGCTCGTGCGGTGCCATGCCGCGCAGCTCGCGGTTCGCCCGCAGCACGGGCAGCGGGCATTTGAGGTCTTTCACGTCCAAGAGGCGCTCGCTCATGGGCGTCATCCTGGGGCGGGCGCGGACGCTTGAGCAAGGCGGCGTGGCCCGTCATGGTGCGCTCCATGAGCAAGTTCAGGATCGGGATCGACCTCGGCGGCACCAAGATCGAGGTGGCGGCGCTGGCACCGGACGGCAGCGAGCAGGCGCGGCATCGCGTGCCGACCCCGCACGGCTACGAGGCGACCTTGCAGGCGATCGTGCAGCTCGTGCGCGACGCCGAGGCGAAGATCGGTGAGCCCGCGACGGTCGGGATCGGCATTCCCGGCGCGATCAGCCCGGCGACGGGCCTGGTGAAGAACGCCAATTCGATCGCGCTCAACGGCCATGCGTTCGAGCGCGAGATCAGCGCCGCGCTGGAGCGCGAGGTGCGCGTCGAAAACGACGCCAACTGCTTCACCCTAAGCGAGGCGACCGACGGCGCGGGGGCTGGTTACGGCACCGTGTTCGGCGTGATCCTCGGCACCGGCTGCGGCGGCGGCATCGCGATCGACGGCAGGCTGCATCGCGGACCGCACCGGATCGCCGCCGAGTGGGGCCACACGCCGCTGCCTTGGCCCAAGCCCGAGGAATTGCCGGGGAGGCGCTGCTGGTGCGGGCGCGATCTGTGCCTGGAGACGTTCATCGCCGGCCCGTCGCTCGCGCGCGACTGCGACGGTGAGGGCGCGCATGACGCGAGCGGGATTCCGGCGCGCGCGGCGGCGGGCGAGGCGCGCGCCATCGCCGCGCTGGCGCGCCATGCGGACCGCGTGGCGCGCGGGCTCGCGGTGATCATCGACATTCTCGACCCGGACGTGATCGTGCTCGGCGGGGGCTTGTCGAACATGGAGCATCTCTATCGCGATATCCCGCCGCTGCTTTCGCAATACGTGTTCAGCGACACGGTGGCGACGCCGATCGTGAAGAACGTGCATGGGGATTCGTCCGGCGTGCGGGGAGCGGCGTGGCTGTGGCCGGCGGGGTAAACACCACCCGGACGGTCGCGCGCCTTTCGAGATTTGGCTGAGCAGCTTGGATAATACGGGCCGAGCCAAAGTAACGGTCGCATCGTAGGGCTCGAACATGGCAGTCTGTCGAGCGTCAGGGCGGTCACGGACGGAGTAGCGAAGGAACGAATCAATCGGGGTCCCGGTCCTCGCAGCTAATTTGGGCAGGAGCAACGAGTCTGTTCGGCATCGTCGGTTATTTCCAGCGTCAGGCCGGCATCGAGCTCCACGTTGTGGAGGGGAGGATCGCGGCATGAAAACGGCGCTGACGGTCGCCATCGGCGGATTGGGCGCGGTCGGGCTCAGGCTGGCGCGGGCGCTGGATGCGGGGATCGAGGGTTTGGCTCTCACGCATGTCGCGGCACGCGATCCGGCCCGCGCGCGGGACCGCGTGGCCGGGTTCCGCCATCCGCCCGCCGTCGTGACGAGCGAGGAACTGGCGGCGGCGGACGTCGTGGTGGAGGCGGCGCCAGCCTCGGCGCTGGAGCGTATCGCCGTGCCCGCGATCGAAGCGGGGCGGACGCTGGTGATCATCTCGGTCGGCGCCTTGCTGCCGCGGATGCATCTGCTGGAGCGCGCGCGCGAGACGGGTGCCAGGATCGTGGTGCCGACCGGCGGCCTTGTCGGCTTCGACGCGGTGCGCGCGGCGGCGGAGGGGAACATCGCCAGCGTGACGATCGAAACCCGCAAACCGCCCGCCGGGCTCGCGGGCGCCCCGTATTTGCTGCAACACGGAATCGCGCTGGACGGCCTTACCGAGCCCATGCGCGTGTTCGCGGGCAATGCCTTCGAGGCGGCGCAGGGATTTCCGGCCAACGTCAATGTCGCCGCAGCGCTCGCCTTGGCGGGCATCGGACCGGAGCGCACGCTCGCCGAAATCTGGGCCGACCCGACCGTGACGCGCAACACGCATCATATAAGCGTGGAGGCCGACAGCGTGCGGCTGCGGTTGACGATCGAGAACGTGCCGAGCGAGGACAATCCGCGTACCGGCAAGATCGTGCCGCTGTCGGTGCTTGCATGCCTCAAGGGGATGGTGAGCACACTGCGCGTCGGAACGTAACCTGGAGCGGAGCGCCTGGGGCGGATGCTGATCCGCCGACGCAAATGCCACGGCGCATTCCGCTGGGCTCCATGCGCCCTGCACTGTCCGTCAGGCGCCGCTCGTTCAAGCAGCGGCGTGATCCCCGGATCGTACATCTGCATCTCAGAACGCCAGCCAGGCGAACATGTAGAGCGTGTTGTTGCCCGATGCGTTGCGGCCGAAACCGTCATAGTTGGCGGAGCCGCCGTTGAACTGCGTGTAGATGATGTACTGGAGGCCGAGCTTCAAGTTGGCCCAGGGGCGGCCCCAGCTAGTGTCCTTGCCGAACGGCACGTAGTCGGCCTCCAGGATGAAGGCGTTGCTGTTCGGCTTGCTGTTGGCGCTGCCGGTGAGGTCGGAGCCGCCGAACTGCGGTGAGGGATAAAGAACCGGGTTCGCCGGCCCCCAGGTCTTTTGCCAGCCGAACGTGAAGCCGTAGGTGTTCTCGTACCAGTAAGACGTATTGAGGCGGAACTGGTTCAGGCTGTAGTGCGAGCCGACCGCGGTGCCGTTGGCGGCATTGAACTGATTCGCCGAGCTGTTCAGGTTCTCGTTTTCGTAGACGTAGATGCCCTGGATGGTGGCGATGTGCTTCCCGGTGCCTAGGAACTGGTAGCCGAAATCGACCGCGTAGTCGGCATAGAAGTCCTGCCCGAAATCGCCCGTGCTGGTAAACGGCCCGGTCGCCGGGTTGACGTTGGACGACATATAGAGCCCGCCTACCCAGGCGGCGTTGTTGCCCCAGTTCCATTCATAGGCGGCGCGCACATAGGGCATGATGTTCTGGCTGGCGCCGACCGTCAGCGCCTCGCCGAACTTGGCGAGCGCGGTCGGCCCCAGCGTCTGGTAGCCACCCGCTTCGAGATAGAGATGCTGATTATACCAAGCGTAACCCGTCACGCCGATCGCATTGTTGGCAAAGGCGGAAACGAGGATCGGGCTCGCCGCCGGGGTCGGCGCGAGGCTGGAAGCGACGAAGGGATAGCCCCAGGCGAAGGTGGAATTGTAGGGATCCTGAACGGTCGGATTGTTGTTGATGCTCAAGCCGAGCCGCAGGTCGTTGCCGAAGGCGGTGACCATAGTCGTGTAAGGCCGGACGTCCGAGTTGTCGACGTGGACCGCGTTCGAGATGTTGCTATAGGTGAATTGCATGAAGCCGCCGGCGAAGTCGGTGGCGCGGCCGGCGACGAACACGCTCGCCGCATCCCAGGCGAAGTTATTGTTATTGCCGAAGTGCGTTGCGATCTGATCGTCAGGCACGGCGCCGTTGGTGTGGGTGAACGATCCGATCGTCATGGCCGAGAGCGGAATGTGGGCTTGCAGCCCCTCGCCGCCCCCTTGCGTATAGCCGCCGATCTTAAAGGCGCGCCCAGTCGGCGTGAGCTGCGGGCCGAAGCCGCCCACGTGGCAGGCAGTACAGGGGAGCCCCGTTTGCGAGGCGAAACTCGGCAGCGCCTCGAGCTTCGTGCGCGGCGCGAGTATCGCGACCAGGGCGACGGCGGAGCCTATGACACCCAGGCCTACGGCCCAATCGAGGCGAGCAAGGTTGCGCTGCATGGCTGGCCTCCCCTCAATCGTCGCAAAGTTAACGGACGGGGCAGCCGGCCGTACTGATCCAGGTCAATAACAAGTCGGATTCGTCAGGACGCCGCCATGCTCGCGAATGCGAGCAGCGGAGGCTCTTATTGCCGATGAAGGTAAGTCGTGGATGGTCCTCATCCGCCGGCCACGACGAGCGCGAATCTAGCCTAACGCCCCTGGAGGAAGTCCATGAACGGCGGGAACGTGAGCAGCAGTCCGGCGCTCAGCATCAGGAACGAAGCAAGATTGACACGGGCGAGCCGCACGTCCCGCTGCTTCCAGCGCGAACCCAGCACCAGCCACACGGCGAGCCAGACCAGGATTGCCGTGCATGTGACCCCGGAAAGCGGGCCCGTCGGCCGCCAAAAAACGAAGGCCTGGCTCAGGCTCGGGATCGCATCGCCGGCAAAGGCGAATATGCCGAGCGCGAGCGAGCCGATCCCGGCGGCCAGGATCGCCGCTGCGGCAGGGCCGTTGTGCATCCGGGTGGAATCATAACTCGGCGCGCCGGCCATCCTAGTCGCTCTTCATCAGCACGATCTGCGGCCCGCCGCGCACCGGCGCGACCTTGTTCAGCAAGGCGCCGAACGCGCCGGCGACCGCCGTCGCAAAGAATGCCGCGGCGGTGAAGCCAAGCACCGCGTTACGAATCTGGCGCTGGCGGGCGAGCTCGGGGCCGTATTTGATGAAGACATAGGCGACCATCGTCATGGCGATCGGCGCGAACCAGGCGATGTGCTCCTTCCACTCCATGCCCAAATCGTGCCAGCCGATGGTCAGCTTGCTCGACATCAACAGGCGCTGCGGATAGGGGGCGAGATCGGTGGTGCCGGGCGGCGGCACGGCGCGATACCAGGGATAGATCACATAGGCGCCCGAAAGCACCGAAAGCCAGGCGAGCAGCGCCATGCTGACCAGGTAGAAGCGGAACATGGCGCTGCGGCCGTACGAAGGTTGCGCCGACGTGCCGACCTCGGCACTCGAGTAGATCACCGCGATCGCGCCGGAAAAAGCAAGCATGAACAGGGCGCCGAAGCCCATTCCGTGCAATACGGTGATGAGATCGCGGAAGCTGATCTGCATCGGGGCGCTCCCGCCGCGGCCGCTTCTATTTCAGCGTTGCCAGGTAGGCGATCAAGTCGGCGCGCTTGGCGGGATCGCTCAGCCCGGCATAGGTCATCTTGGTGCCCGGAATCATGGCGCGTGGATTCGCAAGATACTTGTCGAGCGTGGCCGCGTCCCAGGTGATATTGGCGCTCTGGTTGGCCGGCGAGTAGGCGTAGCCCGGCACCGAGCCGGTCTTGCGGCCGACCACGCCGTAAAGCGTGGGACCGACCCGGTTCTGCCCCGGCTGCGCGCTGTGGCAGATGCTGCACGAGGACTGGAACACCGACTTGCCAGCCGCCGCGTCCCCGGCCGCGTGCGCGGGCGCGGCGAGGGCAGCGGGCAGCGTGGCGAATGCCGCCAGAAGGGCGAGGTCGAATGGCTTGAGCACGGGCGATCTCCACTCGGCTATTTCGATGAACCCAGCTTCTCGCGCAGGAATTCGCCGATCACGAGCACGCCCGGCTCGATCAGCTCGAGGTCGTTCAGCGAATCGCCCACGCCCGCTTCGGCGAACTCGGCCGCTTCCTGGTCATGCGCCCGCCGTGCCGCGGCCGCGATCGCGTTGAATGCATCGGTGATTTGCGTGTGCTCTTGAAAGATTTCCTCGCGATCGGCGCGAACGCGGTCCGCCATCGCGATCGCCCAGGACATGTCGGGCGTCACCTTGCCGTCGGCGAGATAGGGCAGCAGCGTCAGCGGCGGCAGGATGTATTCGTCCTCGCGGGCGAAGTGGCGCTTCACCAGCGGCAGCGCCTTGCGTGCTTCGGCGCCGACCGGGCCCGGGCGGCGCGCCAGCACGCCGAGCCGCGCCAACGTGTCCTGATGCTCGAGCTGCAACGACGGCGGGATCGGATGCTGCGCCGCCGGCGCCGGTCCGGTCTGCGCGTGCGCCGGATCCGCGCCGCCGAGCCAGGCAAGGGCAGCGATCGCCGCGAGCGTCGAGAGCATGGGAGGCCGTGCGTGCATTGCCGCGTCTCCGGATACCCTGTTGACCCAGCCAGCGCAGAGCTCTCTCGCGAAGAGCCCCGCCCGGCTGCTGTTGGCTACCGTAGCGCGCGGCAGAAGCGGCGGGATTGATCCATCTCAATCAGCGACAGGCTTCTTATCCGAACCGCAGCACGACATAGAGGCCGGTAACGACAAGCTGCATGAGTGCGATCGGCGCGCCGTAGCGCAGGAAGGTCAGGAAGCTGATCGGCCGGCCGGCCTGCGCGCAGATTCCGCTCGCGACGATGTTGGAGGAGGCGCCGAGCAGCGTCGCGTTGCCGCCTAGGGTGGCGCCGAAGCACATGGCGAAAAAGAGCGGCAGCACACTCGCCGGAATATGACCGTAGCCCGCCGCCATCTCCGCTTGCGTGGCAAGCCCGGCGCCGATGGCGTATTGCTTGACCAGCGGGACCATCGCCACCACCAGCGGGATGTTGGGGATCACACTGGACAGCACGGCGATCCCGAACAGCAGCACGAGGCTGGCGACCAAGAGGTTGGTGCCGAGCCAGCTTCCCATCGAGTTGCCGAGCGCGCCAATGACGCCGGTTCTGTCGAGCGCGCCGACCAGCACGAAAATACAGATGAAAAATAGCAGCGTTTCCCAGTCCACGTCGCGCAGGATTTCGCGGACGGAATCGAGCTTGGTCGTGAAGGCGATCAGCAGCACGAACCCTGAGCCGATCACCGCCACCGCCGGCGGCGAGACCGGCGGGTCGATCGATTCGCCGAACATGAACAGGGCGATCATAACCGCCAGCACGGCGGAGCAGGCGGCGAGTGCGAACGGCCGCGTGATGGGCGGGAGGGCGACCGTCTCGCGTTCGGGCTGGCGTTCGCGCCAAGTGAGGCGGAACACCAGTGGTAGCAGCGCCGCGACGGCGAGGATCGCCAGCAACCCGCCGGCGCTCAGCAGGGAGAGATAGTCCGCGAACGAGAGCCGGATCGCATTGCCGACGATGAACGTGGCGGGATCGCCCACCAGCGTCAGCAGCCCGGCGCTGTTGGCGATGAACACGAGCAGCAAAACTGGCTGGGTGAAATCGAGCCGCAGGCGGTTGCAGATGTTGATCACGAGCGGCCCCAGCATGATCACCACGGTCGCGTTCGGCAGGAACGCGCAGATCGGCGCGGCCAGCACAATGATTACCGCAAGCAGCCGCCGCCCGTCGCCGCCGATAACCCGCTGCGCCAGCGCGCCGAGATAGTCGAACACCCCAGTCGGGACGAGGGTGCGCGCCACCACCATGCCCCCGAAGAACAGCGCGATGGTTGCCTCGGCCGGATTGATGCTGGCGCTCGCTTCCTGCGCCGACAGCACGCCCGTCAGCAGCAGAACGATCGTGCCGAGGAGGGCGGCCACGGTGAGATGCAGCCGGTTCGAGGCGATCGCAAGGATCACGGCGGTGAACACGCCGATGGCGATTTCAGCCTGACCCGATAGCCCGAACACGTCGGCGATCCCCCCGCAGCGCGCCGGCGGACGATACGGGCCCGGCAGGAACCGCGCTACAGCGGGATCGCCAGCAAGGTGTCGATCCGTGAGCTGTCGCAGACCACGATCCGTTCGGCGAAGCGCAGCGCGCCCGCTTCGGCGCGCAGCCGGTCGCGATAGGCGCCGGTGGCGAACAGGTCGGTTCTTCCGTCCCGCATGATGCGGACCACGAGAAACGGGGTCTCAGCCGCGACGGCATCGGCGTCCTCGGCGATGATCCGCGGCAGGCCGAGAATGTGGCGGTAGGCCTGGCGCTCGTAGATGTTGGCGCGGCGGAGCGCCATGACGCGGTCGTGCAACATCCCCCGGCTGTCCGCATAGACCATCCCGGCCGCCAGGTTGGCGCGCACGTTCTCGGCGCTGGTGATCTTGTAGAGGCACGGGTCGAGGAAGAAGCCGGGCCAGTCCTCCAACCGGTCCTCGTCGATCGCGGCGGCGTAGTCGGCATTCAGCGCGGCGAGGCGCAGCAGCGTCTCCACGGGCGTCAAATTCCCATCGCCGCGCGCCATTGCTTCCAGAAGCCGCGTACCGCCGTTTCGCTGGCGCGGCTTTCCTGGCTTTCGGTCCCGGCCCCGCCCATTTCGAGCATCGCCTCCTGATCGCCCGCCGCCGCGGCGCCGCGCTCGACGAAATTGCCGATGCAGCCATCTTCCAAAGACACATATCCTGCGGGGCCGGTCAGATTGATCTGGCGCAGGCGGCGGCGGCGCTGCGCCTCGGTGTCGTCGGCGTAGCCGAGGAAGATCCAGTGCAGGTCGGTTTGGTCCTTCCCGCGCGGCAGGAAGTGGCGCACCGACATGATGTTGCGGGTGCGCTGAAAGACCATCGTCGGGAACACCGACAAAATCTGCTGCTGGATCTGATCGCCGTGCTCGTCCTCCCATTCGAGCAGCGAGGGATCCGCGAGCCGCAGCTCGTCATCGACCGAGCGGATGCCCTCGTAAGCCTTGTCCATGATCTCGGCCGAGCCGATCGTGGTGGAGGCGTGGCAGCCGCCGTCGGGGCTGACGAACACGCCGCCGCGCTGGCTGAGCCGAGTGATCTTGAAGGTGGCGAAGAACACGTGCAGCAGGCTGGCGTGATAGGTGTCGCGCACGTTTTCCGCGTACAGCTTCCAGTTGTTCGGCAGCGCCTCGGTGAAGCGGCCGATCACCTCCAGCTTGCGGCCGGCGGCGACCGCCATGAAGCGCGCCACATCCGGGCCGAGATAGTCCGCGAGCGGCTTGGTTTCCGCCGACAGCGTGCCGAACACGAGCCCGTGCAGGCTGGTGACGCGCAGCTTGCGGGGGCCGTACCGTTCGGGGCGGAAATCGGGCGCCATGCCGCCGACGCCGTTCACGCCGCGCTGGAACGCGACCGAGCGCAGCGTGCCTTCCAGATCGTAGCGCCAAGCGTGATAGACGCAGGTGAAGTCCTTGGCGCGCGTACCGCACTCGTCGAAACAGATCAGTGAGCCGCGATGCGCGCAGCGGTTCTCGAACGCGGCGATGCCGCCGTCCGGCAGCCGCACGACGACGACCGGCATCAAGCCGACGAAGGTGGTGCGCCAGTCGCCCGGATTGGGAATGTCCACCTCCAGGCAGAGGAAGTTCCAGGTCGGCCCCTGAAACAGCCGCGTCTGTTCCTGTTCCAGCACGGACGGATCCTGGTAGGCCCAAAACGGCGTGCGCGTGAGCCCGGGCGGCCAGATGCGCGCCGGCTGAAGGTTCTGCATCGTGTCGGGCATGGGTCGGACCTCCCTGTGACGCATGGTTCTCCAGTACGGGAACGACTGCAACGCCCGGCGGGTCTCACCCCGGAACAAATCCGGGCGGCGCGGGCGCCACTCGGGATCGAGCAGCAGGAACTGGCCGAACGTGCCGGCCTGTCCGTTGCGACGATCCGCCGTCTAGAGGCGCCGGGAGGAACGGAGCGCGTCGCGGCCGCGCCAGTGGACGGTGTGCGGGCGGTGCTGGAGGAGGCGGGGGCGGCATTCATTCAGGATGGAGTGAAGCGCCGTCCATCCAGGACGCCGGAACAATCTCGCCCTCATCGCGCGCGACGCCTTCCTCCGCTACGGCAAGGGGCGCCAGCCGGCGGGGCTCAATCTCGGCGACTGCGCCGCCTACGCGCTCGCCAGGGCGCGCGGCGTGCCCCTGCTGTTCACGGGTCGGGACTTCGCTCGCACCGACATCGAGCCCGCCCTGCCGCCTTGACCCCTCGGCGTCCCCGCGCAGATTATCCTATCACTCACGCCGCCCTGTCGCGCCCGGTCGCGGCCGAGGGCCAGCACGGCTGACAACAAGGGGGACGCAATGCCTCAGGTAAGCCTGACGGTGAACGGAAAGCAGCATTCGGTCGAGGTGGAAGGGCGCACCCTGCTGGTTGAGCTGCTGCGCGAGAAGCTCGGGCTGACCGGCACTCATGTCGGCTGCGACACCAGCCAGTGCGGCGCCTGCGTGGTGCATGTGAACGGCGAGAGCGTGAAGTCCTGCACCATGCTTGCGCTGCAGGCCGAGGGGACGCAGGTGACGACCATCGAGGGGCTGGCCAAGCCCGACGGCACCTTGCATCCGATGCAGGAAATGTTCCGCGAGCACCACGCGCTGCAATGCGGCTTCTGCACGCCGGGGATGGTGATGAGCGCGATCGACCTCGTGCAGAGCCATCCCGAGGGACTGACGGAGCGGCAGATCCGTGAGGGGCTGGAAGGCAATCTGTGCCGCTGCACCGGCTACCACAACATCGTCAAGGCGATCGCCGCCGCCTGGCCGTTGATGCACGGCAAGCAGATACCGGCCGCCGCCGAATAGCGCCGCCAAGCGAGCGAGGGAGGAACAAGCAATGCCGTTCGAAGGAATCGGCGCCGCCGTCCGCCGCAAGGAGGATCTGCGGTTCCTGAGCGGGCGCGGCAACTACACCGACGATATCAACCGTCCGGGACAGCTCTACGCGCACATTTTGCGCTCCGATCGCCCGCACGCGCGCATCCGCCGCATCGACACCGCGCGGGCGAAAGCGGCGCAAGGCGTGGCGGCGGTGTTCACGGGTGAGGACATGGCGGCCGAGCAGATCGGCGGCCTGCCGTGCGGGTGGCAGATCCACAGCAAAGACGGTTCGCCGATGGCCGAGCCGCCGCATCCGGTGCTGGCGGTCGGCAAGGTGCGCCATGTCGGCGATCCGGTGGCGGTTGTGATCGCCGAAAGCCGCAAGGCGGCGAAGGACGCGGCCGAGCTGATCGAGGTCGATTACGAGGATCTGCCGGCGGTGGCGACGATGGCAGAGGCGCTGAAGCCGGGCGCGCCGCTGGTGCACGACGAGGCGTCAGGCAATCTCTGCTATGACTGGCATATTGGCGATAAGGCGGTGGTGGACGCCGCCTTCGCCAAGGCCGCGAAGGTGGTGAAGCTCGAACTCACCAACAACCGGCTGATCCCGAACGCGATGGAGCCGCGCGCCGCGATCGGCGATTTCGATCCGTCGAGCGGCGACTATACGCTCTATACGACCAGCCAGAACCCGCATGTGATCCGGCTTCTGATGGGCGCCTTTGTGCTGCACATCCCGGAGAACAAGCTGCGCGTGGTCGCTCCCGACGTGGGCGGCGGCTTCGGCTCGAAAATCTATCACTATGCCGAGGAGGCGATCGTCACCTGGGCGTCCGGCAAGGTCCGGCGCCCCGTGAAGTGGACCGCTGATCGCACCGAGAGCTTCATGTCCGACGCGCAGGGGCGCGACCATGAATCGACCGCCGAGATGGCGCTCGACAATGACGGGCGGTTCCTGGCGCTGCGCGTTTCCACGCTCGCCAACATGGGCGCCTATCTCTCCACCTTCGCACCCTGCGTGCCGACCTATCTGTACGCGACGCTGCTCGCGGGCGTGTACAAGACGCCCGTGATCTATGCCGAGGTGAAGGCGGTGTTTACCAACACCGTGCCGGTTGATGCCTATCGCGGCGCCGGGCGGCCGGAGGCGACGTTCCTTCTGGAGCGGCTGGTGGATGTGATCGCGCACGACACCGGCATGGACCGCGTGGAGCTCAGGCGGAAGAACTTCATCCCGCCGGACGCCTTCCCGTACCAGACGCCGGTCGCGCTGCAATATGACAGCGGCAACTATCAGGCGACATTGGATGCGGCGCTGAAGGCGGCCGATTACGCGGGCTTCGAGGCGCGCCGCAAGGCCGCCGCCGCGACCGGCAAGCTGCGCGGCATCGGCATCTCCACCTACCTGGAGGCGTGCGGCATTGCGCCCTCGGCGGTGGTGGGCTCGCTCGGCGCGCGCGCCGGGCTTTACGAGTGCGCCAATATCCGCGTGCATCCAACCGGCAGCGTGACGGTGTTCACCGGCGCGCACAGCCATGGCCAGGGTCACGAAACGACCTTCGCGCAGCTCGTGCACGCGCAGCTCGGCGTGCCGCTCGATCAGATCGAGGTGGTGCACGGGGATACGGGGAAGATTCCCTTCGGCATGGGCACGTACGGCAGCCGCTCGCTCGCGGTCGGCGGCAGCGCGATGGTGAAGGCGATGGACAAGATCATCGCCAAGGGCCGCAAGATCGCCGCGCACTTGCTGGAGGCGAGTGTGGAGGACGTGGAGTTCAAGGACGGGAAGTTCACCGTCGCCGGCACCGATCGTGCGAAGTCGCTGACCGAGGTCTCCTTGGCCGCCTACGTGCCGCATAATTACCCGATCGAGGAGCTGGAGCCAGGGCTGGAGGAAACGGCGTTCTACGATCCCAAGAACTTCACCTTTCCCGGCGGCTGCCATGTCGCCGAGGTGGAGATCGACCCCGATACCGGGATGGTGGCAGTGGTGAATTTCACCGCCGTCGATGATGTGGGGCGGGTGATCAACCCGATGATCGTCGAAGGCCAGGTGCAGGGCGGGGTGGCGCAGGGCATCGGCCAGGCGCTGTTGGAGCACGCGGTGTACGATCGAAGCGGCCAGCTCGTCACCGGCTCCATGATGGATTACACCATGCCGCGCGCGGACGACTTGCCGAGCATCGGCGTGCGGACCGAAACGACGCTCTGCACGCACAACCCGCTCGGCGTGAAGGGCTGCGGCGAGGTGGGCGCGATCGGCTCGCCGCCCGCGATCATCAACGCGGTGGTGGACGCGCTCAAGGAATATGGCGTGCGCCATCTCGACATGCCGGCCACACCCGAGAAGATCTGGTCGATCATTCAGGCCGGCCGGCCGAAGATGGCCGCCGAGTAGCCCGTATCAGACGAGACGAAGGACGCAAGCGATGTATGACTTCGCCTATCAGAAGCCGGGCAGCGTGGACGAGGCCCTGAAGCTGCTTGGAGCCGATCCCGAGGCAAGGCCGCTCGCGGGCGGGATGACGCTGATCCCGGTTCTGAAGCAGCGTCTGAACAAGCCTTCCATGGTGGTCGATCTCGCCAAGCTCGGCCTGACCGGGATCAAGGAGGAGGGCGATGGCATCACGATCGGCGCCATGACCACGCACGGCGCGGTGGCGAAATCGGACGTGGTGCGGCGGCGGATCCCGGCGCTGGCCGCGCTTGCCGGGCTGATCGGCGACGAGCAGGTGCGCCATCGCGGCACGATCGGCGGGAGCCTGGCGAACAACGACCCGTCCGCCGATTATCCGGCGGCGGCGCTGGCGCTCGGTGCCACGATCACCACCAACAAGCGCAGCATCAAGGCGGATGATTTCTTCCAGGGCATGTTCACGACCGCGCTCCAGCCGGGCGAGCTGATCATTTCGGTGCATTTCCCGGTGCCCGAGAAGGCGGCCTACGAGAAGTTCCGCAACCCCGCCTCGCGCTATGCGATCGTGGGTGTGTTCGTGGCCAAGACCAAAGACGGCGCGCGGGTGGCGGTGACGGGCGCGGGCCAGAACGGGGTGTTCCGCCATGCCGAGATGGAGAAGGCGTTGGCGGGCAACTGGTCCGCGGATGCGATTGCCGGGGTGAAGACGCCGTCGGGCGATATGAACAGCGACATCCATGCGAGTGCGGAGTACCGGGCGCACCTCGTGGGAGTGATGGCGAAGCGGGCGCTGGCGAGGGCGGGATAGCGAGGGAAGCGCGTAGCCCATCGGCCGCCGGCCAGGCACGTCACGCTGCGAGGTGTGTGGCCGCCGTCGCATACGGGCTCGGCGGGGCAGAATTGGTCGGAGCGGCGGGATTTGAACCCACGACCCCCAGTCCCCCAGACTGATGCGCTACCAGACTGCGCTACGCTCCGACGATCCCGGTTGCTAGCAGGTCGGGCCGGGTTGGGGCAACGGACCCCCTCCTCCTGACCGCCTGCCCGCAAGGGGAGGAGAGACCCTTTTCTACTCCGTCTCGGGCAGGATCGACCCATTCAGCGGCAGCACGGCGCCGAGCCAGAGGGCGTGGTGCAAATGGTCATCGCGCGGGCGGCCGGATTCGGGGTGAACGAGGACGGTCAGCCCCCCGCGGTTGAGCGCGAGCCAGGGCACGAGCGTGGGGAACAGGTCGGGCAAAAAGAGGACCTGGAACATGGCGCTCGGGTGCGGCCCGACCGGCACATCATGCATCCGTCCGAGCTGGGCGGTGGGGAAGCGGGCGGCAATACCGGCGCGAACCTGCTCGGCCACGGGCCGGGTGGCGGCGGGGTCGTAGTAGATATGGGCGTGCCAGGCGTGGATCAGCGACGGGTCGCGGTCGGTCATGGCGACGGTCCTCCTTGCGCGAGCACGCGGCCGGCGATCGAGTGGAGCTTCGCAACGAGCGCCGGGTCACGCATGTGAGCGGCGGTGATGACGGCGTTGTCGAGCGCCCGCTGGCAGCCGCAGGGGCAGAGCGGGCGCCGGCGGCCGAGCCCCGGGACCACCTCGCGGACCAGCGCGCGGGCCGCATCGGCGTTGGCGAGCAGCACCTTGACGATTGCCTCCACCGTCACCGCGTCATGCTCGGGGTGCCAGCAATCATAGTCCGTCACCATCGCGACGGTGGCGTAGCAAAGCTCGGCCTCGCGGGCGAGCTTCGCCTCCGGCATGTTGGTCATGCCGATCACCGAACAGCCCCAGCTCCGGTAGAGCTCGCTCTCGGCCTTGGTGGAGAATTGCGGGCCCTCCATGACGAGATAGGTGCCGCCGCGCGCGACCGGCAGGCCGAGCCGCCGGGCGCCCGCCTCCAGCGCATCGCCGATGCGGGCGCAGACCGGGTGGGCCATCGAGACATGCGCCACTACGCCGTCCCCGAAGAAGCTCTTGTCGCGGGCGAAGCTGCGGTCGATGAACTGATCGACAATCACAAATTGCCCGGGTGGCAGCTCCGCCTTGAGGCTGCCCACCGCCGAGAGCGAGATCACGTCGGTCACGCCCGCCCGCTTCAGCGCGTCGATGTTGGCCCGGTAGTTGAGGTGGGTCGGCGAGAGCGGATGCCCCCGCCCGTGGCGCGGCAGAAACACGCAGCGCACGCCGGCAAGCCGGCCGAACAGCAGCGCGTCGGAAGGTTCGCCCCAGGGCGTGGCGATGTGGCGCCACGCCTTCTCTTCCAGCCCTTCGATGTCGTAGAGGCCGGAGCCGCCGACGATGCCGATGACCGGATCGGTCATGGGCGGGGCTCCGGCCCGTTCAATGATCGACGCTCGACCAGAGCTTGCGCTTGGAGGCGTAGGTGAGCCCGGTCATCAGCATCAGGAACAGCACCACCCGCACGCCGATCTGGCGGCGCTGCACGAGCTCCGGGTTGGCCGCCCATGCGAGGAACGTCACCACGTCATGGGCCATCTGCGGCACGGTGGCCTTTGTGCCGTCGGCATACTCCACCGCGTCGTCGTGCAAGGGCGGCGGCATGGAGATGAGGTGCCCCGGGAAATACTCGTTGTAGTATTTGCCCGGCGGCACGGAGACGCCCGCCGGCGGCGGATCGCGGAAGCCGGTCAGGATGCCGTAGACGTAGTCGGCATGGCCCTCGCGGGCGTTGACGATCAGCGAGAGGTCGGGCGGCACCGCGCCCAGCGCGGCGGAGGCGGCCTGCTCGTTGGCGAAGGGCGACTTGAACTGATCGGCGGGCAAGGCCGGCCCGCTGATCGGCTCGCCCTGATCGTTGACGCCCTTGGGCACGGTGACGGAAGCCGCGATCGCCTTGATCTGGGCCTCGTTCAGCCCGATGCCGGCGAGGTCGCGGTAGTGCAGCAGCTTCATCGAGTGGCAGGTCGAGCAGACCTTGTAATAGACCCAGAAGCCGCGCTGCGCGGCAGCGAGGTCGTAGCTGCCGAAGATGCCGCTGAAGCTCCAGCTCTCGTTCGGCAGCGACGGCGTCTCCTGCGCAGCGGCGGGGGTGGCGGCGGCCAGCAGCCCGAGGCCGGCCGCGGCGAGCAGGGCGGCGAGGCGGCGCATCATGCCTTCTCCATCGGCCGGGCGGCGGCACCGGCGGGCAAGGGCCCCCCGCCCCGGTGCAGGACGGCGGCGCTGATGCTTTCGGGCAGCGGCAGCGGCCGCTCCAGCTTGCCGAGCAGCGGCAGCACCACGAGGAAGTGGAAGAAATAGTAGAGCGTGCAGACGCGGCCGAGGATCACCCAAATCCCCTCCGGCCGGTTGGCACCGACCACGCCGAGCAGGACGACCGAGGCCACCCAGAGCCAGATCACCTGGCGGAAGATCGGCCGGAACCGCCCGCTGCGGACCGGGCTCGTGTCGAGCCAGGGCAGGAAGAACAGCACCAGAATGGAGCTGAACATGATGCAAACCCCGCCGAGCTTGTTGGGCACCGAGCGGAGGATCGCGTAGAACGGCAGCAAGTACCATTCCGGCACGATGTCCGGCGGCGTTTGTAGCGGGTTGGCGGGGATGAAGTTGTTAGGGTCGCCGAGCGCGTTCGGGGCGAAGAAGACGAAGGCCGACCAGACGATCAGGAACAGGCAGAGCCCGACGCTGTCCTTCACCGTGTAGTAGGGGTGAAAGGGCAGCGTGTCCGCCGGGCCCTTTGGGTCGATCCCGAGCGGGTTGTTCGAGCCGGTGATGTGCAGCGCGACGACGTGCAGGAACACCACCGCGAAGATCACAAACGGCAGCAGGTAATGGAGCGCGAAGAAGCGGTTGAGCGTCGGGTTGTCCACGCTGAACCCGCCCCAGAGCCACGTGACGATGCCGTGGCCCACGACGGGGAAGGCGGAAAAGAGGTTGGTGATGACGGTGGCACCCCAGTACGACATCTGCCCCCAGGGCAGCACGTAGCCCATGAAGGCGGTCGCCATCAGCAGGAGCAGGATCACCACGCCGAGCATCCACAAGAGCTCGCGGGGCTTTTTATAGGAGCCGTAGTACATCCCGCGCAGGATGTGGACGTAGGTGACGATGAAGAACATCGACGCGCCGTTCTGGTGGATGTAGCGGATCAGCCACCCGTAATTCACGTCGCGCATGATGTGCTGCACGGAGTCGAAGGCGAGCTGGGTGTTCGGCTGGTAGTTCATCGCCAGCAGCACGCCGGTGGCGATCATCACCAGCAGCGCCACCACGGCCATCGCACCGAAGTTCCAAAGATAGTTGAAGTTCTTGGGCGTCGGGAATGCCGCATATTCCTTGTGCATCAGGCTCAACAGCGGCAGGCGCGCGTCGATCCAGTTGAGCACCGGGTTCTTGAAGTCGCTCTCGTGTAGTCCGGCCATCTTGTGCGGATCCTCGTTGCGGCGGGCGGCCTGTCGGCAGGTCAGGCCGGGCGGTTCGGCGAAGCCGGGAAATGGGCGGCGCCCTTGTAGAGCCCAGGCAACCGCGCTGCAACACGCCCCGGAACGGGATTGTGAGGGAAAATGAGCATGGCGGCCGTAGCCCACGCGGCGCTCCGCGACCCGGCGCGCGACTGGTTCGAGACCCTGCGCGACCGTCTGTGCGCCGAGTTCGAGGCGATCGAGGACGAAGGCGGCGCGGCGAGCGCGGGGCAGCCAGCGGGCCGCTTCGTCCGCACCGCCTGGACGCGCTCGGCCGAGAACGGGACGGACGGAGGCGGCGGGGTGATGAGCCTGATGCGCGGGCGGGTGTTCGAGAAGGTGGGGGTCAATGTTTCCACGGTCTGGGGCACGTTCAGCCCCGAGTTCCGCGCCAGCATCCCGGGGGCCGAGGCCGATCCGCGCTTCTGGGCGAGCGGGATCAGCCTGGTCGCACACCTGCGCAGCCCGCACGTGCCGGCGGCGCACATGAACACGCGGCTACTGGTGACGAGCAAGGGCTGGTTCGGCGGCGGCGGCGACCTGACCCCGATGTGGCCGGAGTCGCCCGCGTCGCGGACCGATGCGGCTTCGTTCCACGCCGCCCTGCGCGCCGCCTGCGACGCCCATGGGGCCGACTACTACGAACGCTTCAAGCGGTGGTGCGACGAGTATTTCTACCTGCCGCACCGGGGCGAGCCGCGCGGCGCGGGGGGCATCTTCTTTGATTACCTGGACAGCGGGAGCCCGGAGGCGGATTTCGCCTTCGTCCGCGACGTGGGGCTTGCGTTCCTCGGGGCCTACCCGGCGATCGTGCGGCGGCGGAAGGACCGCGGCTGGACCGAGGAAGAGCGGCGCCACCAGCTCATCCGGCGGGGACGCTATGTGGAGTTCAACCTGCTCTACGACCGCGGCACCCTGTTCGGGCTGAAGACCGGCGGCAATGTGGAGGCGATCCTGATGAGCCTGCCGCCCGAGGTGATGTGGCCCTGAGGGTCCGGCCGGGCGGGGGTTCCAATGGCGGGGCGCGCTTGCTATCTGCCGCGCCACGGCCCGGCGGGCGCATAGCTCAGTTGGTAGAGCAGCTGACTCTTAATCAGCGGGTCCAAGGTTCGAGTCCTTGTGCGCCCACCATCCGCTTCGATCCGCCCCGGCACCTGCAAGGACGGAGGCGCGTATGAATCTCGATGCCATCCCCATCGGCAGCGACCCGCCGCACGACATCAATGTGGTGATCGAGGTCCCGATCGGCGGCGAGCCGATCAAGTACGAAATGGACAAGCAAGCCGGCGCGCTGTTCGTCGATCGCTTCCTCTACACGCCGATGCGCTATCCCGGGAATTACGGCTTCGTGCCGCATACGCTGGGCGAGGACGGCGATCCGATCGACGTGCTGGTGGCGAACACCCGGCCGATCGTGCCGGGGGCCTATCTCAATGTGATCCCGGTCGGCGTGCTGAACATGGAGGACGATGCTGGCGGGGACGAGAAGATCATCGCCGTGCCGGCCCCGCGTCTGACGCAGCGCTATGTCCATGTTCGGAACTATACCGACCTGCCGACCATCACGCTCGAGCAGATCCGGCACTTTTTTGAGCACTACAAGGACCTGGAGCCCGGCAAGTGGGCGCGGATCAAGGGCTGGGGCGATGCGGCGGAGGCGCGCAGGCTGATCGCCGAGGCGATCGAACGCGGCCGCGCGCCGGCCACGGGCTGAGCCCGGCGAGCGCAAGCAGGCGCAGCGTTTTCTTCATCGCGGTCCCCTTCTCCGCTCGCGCGGCCAGCACGAGCGCGGGCGCCGGGCGGTTCGCGGGGACCGCTCAGCGCGCGGCGGCGGCGACCTCGCGCAGGAAGCCGAGACGCGCCTTCGCGCCTGCCACGATGTAGCTGTGATCGGAGCCCGAGCTGAGGAAACGCGCGCCCATGCGGATGTAGCGCACAGCGTTCTCCTCGTCGTCGATCCCGCCCATGCCGAGGATCTTGCCGTGCTTCTTGCAGGCGGCGGCGACGGCTTCGTAGGCCGCGACGAGCTTCGGATGGCTCATCTCGCCGGCGATCCCCATCGCCGAGGTGAGGTCGTAGCTGCCGATCAGCAGCACATCGACCCCCGGCACCGCGGCGATCGCATCGGCGTTGGCGATCGCCTCGGGGCTTTCCAGCATCACCACGGTCAGGATTTCGTCGTTGATCGCCTTCTGCGCCTGCGCGACATGCGGCGTCACGTAGCCGAACAATGCGGCCGGGCCGCCCCAGCTCCGCGTGCCCATCGCCGGGTAATGGAAAGCATCGGCGGCGCGGCGCGCCTGCGCGGGCGTATCGACATGCGGCACGACGATGCCGAGCGCCCCGTTGTCGAGCAGCCGCGTCGCCTCGTCGAGCGCCCCGGCGCAGACGCGCACGATCGGCGCGACGCCGGCGGAGAGCGCCGCGATACAAAGCTGCGTCGCCTCCTGGATCGTGAAGGCGCCGTGCTCCATGTCGATGAACAAATGGTCGTGCCCGGTGGCGGCGGCGAGGACGGGCGCGGCGACGCTGCGGAGATGCATGAGGCCGAACCCGTAGGCGATTTCGCCCGCGTAGAGCTTGTGCTTGGTCCGGTTCTTCACGATGGCCATGACGTTCATCCTCCCCCTGGCCGGCGCGGCGTGCCCGATCGGCTCATGGAGCGTGCGGGGTCGGAACGCCGGCTAAGCCGCCGCCTGGCGCGCCTCCTCGACCAGCCGCGCCGCCTCGGCGCCGCGCATCTTAACGATGTCGTCCTGGTATTTGAGCAGCACGCCGAGCGTGTCGTCCACGGTCGCGGGGGTGAGCTCGGTCTGGTTGAGATGCCGCAGCGCCGCCGCCCAGTCGATCGTTTCGGCGACACCGGGAAGCTTGAACACGTCCTCGGTGCGGAGGCGCTGCACGAACGCCACCACCTGCGCGGCCAGCCGGTCGGGCACGTCGGGGGCCTTGGCGCGCAGGATCGCACGCTCGCGCACCGCGTCCGGATAGCCGACCCAGTGATAGAGGCAGCGGCGGCGGATCGCGTCATGCACCTCGCGGGTGCGGTTGGAGGTGAGCACGACCACGGGCTGCACCTTCGGGCGCACTGTGCCATATTCGGGCACGGTGATCTGGAAGTCGGCGAGCACCTCCAGCAGAAACGCCTCGAAGGGTTCGTCAGCTCGGTCGAGCTCGTCGATCAGCAGCACCGCCGGGCCCTGGTCGGGGTCGATCGCGGAGAGAAGCGGCCGCGGCAGCAGGAACTCGCGGGTGTAGATCTCGCCCTCCAGACGCGCGCGGTCGGTCTCCCCGGCCGCCTCGGCGAGCCGGATCGCCATCAGCTGGCGCGCATGGTCCCACTCATAGGCGGCGGCGGCGAGGTCCATGCCGTCATAGCATTGCAGGCGCACGAGGCGGCGGCCGAGCCCGGCGGCGAGCACCTTGGCGATCTCGGTCTTGCCGGTGCCGGGCTCGCCCTCAAGAAAAAGCGGGCGGCGCATCGCCAGCGCCAGGTGCACGGTGGTGGCGAGCTCGCGGTCGGCGATATAGCCGTTCTCGGCCAGCAGGCGCGCGCTGTCGGAGACGGTGGCCGGCAGCTTCTGCACTACAGCAGCGGCCCCACGATCAGGAAGAAGATGCAGAGCCAGAGCGCGATGCCGATCCAGGCGGCGAGCGGATAGCCCATCGGCTTCGGCGGGATCATCGACCACAGGCTCACGGGGCGGGGGATCGCGGCCGGGCTCACGGGCCGGATCGCGGCGGAGGGCGCGGAGGGGAAGGCGCGGTCGGGGGAGGGGCCCATCTTTTCAGTCAAAACCTCGGTGAACTTGTTGAAGAAGCTGTCGGCCATCGACTTGGCGGTCGAATCGATCAGCCGTGCGCCGAGTTGAGCGATCTTCCCCCCCACCTGGGCATTCACCTCGTAGGTGAGAAGGGTCGCGCCGATGCCCTCGTCCGCCAGATGCACCTTGGCCCCACCCTTGGCGAAGCCGGCAACCCCGCCCTGGCCCTCGCCCGAGATCGTATAGCCGTTCGGCGGATCGAGATCGGAGAGGTGGACCTTGCCGCTGAACCGTGCCGCGATCGGGCCGATGCGGACGGCGGCGGTCGCCTCCAGATCCTGCGGCGAGGTGGCCTCCAGCCGCTCGCAGCCTGGGATGCAGGTCTTCAGGACCTCGGGATCGTTCAGGGCGTCCCACACCATCGAGCGCGGCGCCGGGATGTGCCGCTCACCCGTCATGTCCATCGCGTTCTGGCCCTCGTTTCGCGCGCCGGCCCTCTTAGTCGCAGGGTAGGGACCATGCAACCGAGGGGGGCGCTGGCTTGAACCTGCTCTGGGGCGCGCCGTTCCTCGGTGTCCTGCTCTCGGTCGCGCTTGGCCCCTCGCTCGCCCCGCGCGCCTGGCACCGGCGGCTCGGCATCGTCGCCCTGTTCTGGAGTGCCGCGTTGCTGCTGCCTTGGGCCTGGGCGCACGGGCCGGCCGCGGCGGTGCGGCTCGGGCTCGATGCGCTGCTGCTGTCCTACTTGCCGTTCGTCACCGTGCTGCTGGCACTCTATGCGGCGGGCGGGGGGGTGCTGGTGCGCGGCGGGCCCGGCGGCACGCCGGCCGGCAACACTGCCCTGCTCGCGGCCGGGATGGCGATGGGCGTGGTGATGGGCCAGGCGGGCGCGGCGATGGTCGTGATCAACCCGCTACTGCACGCCAATGCCCATCGGCGGCGCAAGGTGCATCTCGTGTTGTTCCTGGTCGTGCTGGTAGCCAATGCGTCGGGGGCGCTGGTGCCGCTCGGCAACCCGCCGCTCTATATCGGCTTCCTCCAGGGCGTCCCGTTCGCCTGGCCGGCGCAGCACCTGATCGCACCGCTCGCCGTGCTGACCGCGCTGACGCTCGGCGCCTTCTATGTGACCGACCGCGCGCTCGCCCGCGCCGAGCCGCCGGCGCCGGCGGCCAGGCGGCTGCATGTGCGCGGCTGGCGGAATGTCGGGCTCATTCTCCTCACCGCCGCGATCGTGGTGATGCAGAACGTGGTCAGGCTCGGCACGCTGGAGGTGTTCGGTGTCGCCGTGCCCGCGATGCGGCTCGTCGCGGTCGCGGGGTTCCTGCTCGTCACGGCGGCATCGGTGGTGCTGACGCCGAACGCCGTGCGGCAGCAGAACGACTTCAGTTGGGCACCGATGAGCGAGGTCGCCCTGCTGTTCGTGGCGATCTTCATAACGATCGAGCCCGTGCTGGCGATGCTTGCCGAGGGCCTCTCCGGGCCGCTCGCGCCGGTGCTGCGCCTGACGCTCGGGCCGGGCGGCGCGGCGCGCCCGGTCGCCTTCTTCTGGCTCGCCGGCATTCTGTCGGCGTTCCTCGACAACGCGCCGACCTATCTCGTGTTTTTCAAGATTGCCCAGCCCGATCCGGCGGCGCTGACGGGCGTCGGTGCGCGCACGCTGGCGGCGCTGTCGGCCGGGGCGGTGTTCTTCGGCGCGCTCACCTATATCGGCAATGCGCCCAACATGATGGTGCGCGGCATCGCCGCGCACCGCGGCGTGCGGATGCCCGGATTCTTTGCGTTCACGGCGCTGGCCTCGGCGGTGCTGCTGCCCGTCTTCGTGCTGCTGACGTTGGTGTTCTTCCGGTGAGAGGCGCTCGCTGGTCGGTGCTGCTCGCGGTCTCTGCGCGTTCGGCTCGTCCGGGAACCCGGCGTCCAGCACTTGCTCCGGCGTGACCGCGATTTGCCCAGGTCTTAGATCTCTTCGGCGACGTCCTCGCAATAAAGCGGATGGTTCACCCCCGCGCGCGGCGCATCGCGCAGGCGCTCGGCCTGATTCCCTGGTTCAAAGATAGAAATCGGCCTCATAGAGTGTCATGGGTAGCAGAAGGAATGCTCAAGATTAACGAAATCCACTCTGGCCCGGGCCAGTGGCCGCCGCAAGGATGATCGAAGTTGAGGCCCTGCGGGTCCGCTTCGGGCAGACCGAGGCGGTGCGGGGCGTCTCGTTCGCGGTGCCTCGGGGTGACAGCTTCGGGATCGTGGGCGAGAGCGGGTCGGGCAAATCCACCGTGCTGCGGGCGTTGTCGGGCCTCAATCCGAATTGGACGGGGCGGATGCGGATTGCCGGCCAAGAACTTGGGCCGCGCCGGACGCGCGACTTCTTTCGCCGCGTGCAGATGGTGTTCCAAGACCCGTACGGCTCGCTGCATCCGCGCCAGACGGTGGAGCGCCAGCTCTGCGAGCCCCTGCTCGTGCACCGGCTCGGCGAGATCGACCGCCGCATCTCGCGCGCGCTGGCCGAGGTGGCACTGCCGCCGGAGGTGCGGTTCCGCTACCCGCACCAGCTCTCGGGCGGTCAGCGCCAGCGCGTCGCCATCGCCCGCGCACTGATGGCCGAGCCCGAGGTGCTGCTGCTCGACGAGCCGACCAGCGCGCTCGACGTGTCCGTGCAGGCCGAGGTGCTGAACCTGCTCGCCGAGCTGCAACGGCGGCGCGGGCTGACCTACGTGCTCGTCAGCCACAACCTCGCGGTGGTCGCACATCTCTGCCCAATGGTCGGCGTGATGCAGGGGGGCGAGATGGTGGAGCAGGTGAGCACCGAGGACTTGCGCGCCGGGCGGGTGCGCCATCCGCACACCGCCGAGCTTCGCGCGCTCAGCGTGGAGCTGGAAGAGGCCGAGCCGGTCGGCTGAACACCTGCTCACTGAGAGGCGCTCGGGGAGGATGCGTGCGGTGGCAACCAAGAGGCCGCCCTCGCCTTGCCGGAGGGGGGACAAAAGAAGGGTCCGCGCGCCGAAAGGTTTCACACCGAGGACAGCGCGAGCAGCGGCGGAGCACCGAACCCTCCGTGGCCCTCCGTGGCCCTCCGTGTCTCCTTCGCGCCCGCCGCGTGCCGGCGCAGTCCATTACCTATCTAACGTTATTATATTGGCCAGAATGAGCGCCCCTAAATCCGCCCCGCCAGCGCGCCCGCTCACGTAAACCCGTCGTCCGCCGCCTTGGGCGGGCGCCCCGCCGCCGCCTCGCTCCGCAGCCAGGCGCGCACCTCCGCCAGCTGCCGCAGCAGCTCCTCCTTGGGGCGCGGCGTGATATGCGCGCAATCGCGCGCCAACCCCGCCGACCCCGCCGGCCACAAGCCG
>Ga0209062_1000227_pt1 | contig 210271 bp, 175 predicted proteins | sample Coa_R2_2_FD_187158 | JGI IMG/M metagenome (GOLD analysis project Ga0209062, IMG submission 187158) | Surface soil microbial communities from Centralia Pennsylvania, which are recovering from an underground coalmine fire - Coalmine... | ecosystem: Environmental > Terrestrial > Soil >... | reverse complement strand
GGTGAAGGGACTTTTCGATCGCGGGTTCGACAAGGTGCGGATTGTTCGCTTGTTCCGCGTGATTGACTGGGTCATCAAACTTCCAAAGGTTCAACGCGTACGATATGACCAAGAGCTGAAGAAACTCCAAGAGGAGAAACAAATGCCACTACTTTCACCAGCCCAGCAATTCCACGAAGACTTAAACATCGCCAAGGGTCGAATCGATGGCATCGAAGCGATTCTTCGCCTGCGATTCGGCGCAGAAGGGTTAGCACTTATGCCGCAGGTTCGCCAGATTGTCGAACCAGAGGAAGTCGAACAACTACTCCGTGCAAGTACATCCGCTGCCGATCTTGAAACGTTCCGCAAACTCCTCCCACCCGAACCGCAAGCCTGATTCACCTCCGGGGCTCACGCCGCCGGCTCGCCAGGAATCCACAAATGCTGAACCTTCCTCGTCTGTTCGCGTCTCCCGAAGTTGCGTACCGTTCGCGCCGCGAGTTTCTTGCTCGGGCTGGCGGCGGGCTTGGCTTGCTCGCACTGGCCGATCTTCTCCAGGCCGAAGAGAAGGCCACCCACTCAGAAGATCCACTTGCCCCGCGCAAGCCGCACTTCGCCGGTAAAGCAAAGGCTGTGATCTGGCTCTTCATGAATGGCGGACCGAGCCAAGTTGATACCTGGGACTACAAGCCGGAACTTGAAAAGCGCGACGGCAAGGAACTCCAGGGTCTCGACCCGAACACGGGCTTCTTCAATCAGCAGGTCGGGCCGCTGATGAAGTCGCCGTTCAAGTGGGCGAAGCACGGTCAGTGTGGGAAGATGGTGAGCGAAATCTTCCCGCACATGGCGAAGCATGTGGACAAGATGGCGTTCATTCACTCGCTGTGGAGCGATTCCAACAATCACTCACCGGCGCTATTCAAGATGAACACTGGCTTTGGGCGCATGGGCTATCCCTGCGTCGGGAGTTGGGTCACATACGGATTGGGCAGCGAGAGCCGCAGTTTGCCGGCGTTCTGCGTGATGTACGACACGCTTGGCCGCGGCATCCCGAAGGGGCACGCACTCAACTGGGGCGCGGGGTTCCTCCCCACCGTGTTTCAGGGCACTGCATTCAAGCCGCAGGGTGAGCCAATCGAGAACCTCACGCGACCCGGCGACATCACCGCCGAGCGGCAGCGGAATCAACTCGATTTGCTCGCGAAGTTGAACAAGAAGGCAATGGACCGCCACCCGGATGAGCCAGACTGGACCGCCCGCATCGAGTCGTACGAACTCGCGTACCGCATGCAGATGGCCGCGCCGGACGCTCTGGATCTCTCCAAAGAAACCGCGGAAACGCAAAAGCTCTACGGGCTGGATAACCCCAAGGCGAAGCACTTCGCGCGTCAGTGCCTCATTGCCCGGCGACTGGTCGAACGCGGCGTCCGTTTCGTGCAGATTTACTCTGGCGGCATGGAGAACGATCTGAGTTGGGACGGGCACAACAACATCGCCAAGAACCACGGCGGTTTTGCGCAGGAAACCGATCAGCCAATTGCCGCCCTTCTCGAAGACCTGGATCGCAAGGGGTTGCTCGCCAGCACACTGGTCATTTGGGGCGGCGAGTTCGGCCGGTTGCCAATCGTGCAGAAGGGGAACAACGGCCGCGACCACAACCCGCATGCCATCACCTACTGGCTCGCCGGTGGTGGCGTGAAGGGGGGTACCAGTTACGGTGCCAGCGACGAAATCGGCTTCAAGGCGGCGGAAAATCGTGTCAGTATCAACGACTTCCACGCTACCCTACTTCACCTGATGGGTCTGGATCACAAGAAGCTGACCTACCGCTACAACGGCCGCGACTTCCGGCTTACCGACGTCGCCGGTACGGTGGTGAAGGACATCATTGTTTGACTGCGGAGAGCGTTGTACCATCAAACCGTTTCCTTGCCTTGCTCACTTGGCCGCTGAGTCGGGAGATTCCAGATGAAGGATTTCTCGCCCCTGCTTCTTGGTGTTGTTCTTATCCTCCTGGCCTCGGCGCAGTCGGGCCACAGTGCCGACCCAGTCGCCGACAAGCTCGAAAAGGCCAAGATGAAGTTCTTGGAAGACGGAAAAAAGATCGATGCGCTCGTCATGAAGTATTTCGAGGATAAGGAGAAGCAAGCGCGGGCGGCAGGGAATAAGAAACTGGTCGATCAAATCAAGGACGAACGGAAGGCGTATGAAGAGCGGGGGGCGCTGGCGGGCAATGCACCGGCCAGTCTCAAGAAAATGATCGCGGCTCAGCGCGCCGCGCTGGAGTCTGCCTACGCACAGGCCATCAAAGATTACATCCGGATGAAGCAGGACGATGAGGCAACAGCAGTTGAGAAGGAGTGGAAGGCGTTCCAGCAACCACAGTCACCGAACAAGGGTATGGCCAGCACTGAACCGAATGGGGGCATGGCCACCATCGAACCGAACAAGGGTACGGCCAGCATCGAACCGCCTGGCAAGCAGTGGATACCACTGTTCAACGGCAAAGATCTGGACGGTTGGGGATATTCGAGCAAAGCAGCCGAGCAGGCATGGAAGGTCGTTGATAAGGTTATTCAGGGTGAGGGAATGAAAGGGGGAGAGTATTTCTATCTGTACGCTCCGGGGAGAGATTACGACAATTTTTCCCTTCGTATGGAGGTGTGGTACGGTCCCAAAACGTTTTCTGGAATCGACTTCCGCAGTTCGGAGCGAGGCTTCTGTCGGACGACCTTCAGTAGTCGCAGTGAGCATACGGGAACGACTTGGATCGGAAACAAAAACGGCGGGCAGCGGGCAACAACGACCAAAAGCCCTCCAGCCGAGAAGTGGTTTACCGTCGAAATTACCGCCATGGACCGTGCCGTGACTGTGCGGGTGGCTGGTGAGGATGTGGCGAACCCCATTGATGAGAAAAAGATCGCAATGAGTGGATCGATCATATTGTTCGTCGCGAACGAGGGCTCCGTCGTTCGGATTCGGAAGATTGAGATCTTACCCCTCCTGAAAAAGTAGCTGCCACCGCGTTTCATCGCTGGCTCAGGATCACCAGTGCGGTGGTGAAAAGTACAGCCACCACTCCTTGCAATCAGGGCGCCCAAAATAGCAACTCGGTGGTGTCGGAAAGAATCCGACACCACCACCGGGTTGCTGTTTCGCGTCCCACTTTCTTCCCACACTCCCGACAGTGTACCTCATTCGGCGGGCACGTAGCGTGCACTCTTTCTGTAAGCCCGCTTCATCACTCGACTTCTCAAAGCAGTATTCACCGAGTGATGTGGCGGGGTATTCCTCACTCTCCACACGAAGGAGTCATTCACATGGCTGGGAAGAATAGCAGGCGAGGGTTCGCGGCAATGGATGAAGAAGAACAACGCGAAATCGCCAGCAAGGGTGGTCGCGCTGCGCACGAATACGGCACCGCTCACGAGTTCGATTCGGAAGAGGCAGCCGAAGCCGGTCGCCGCGGCGGTGAAGCCGTCAGTCGGGATCGCGAACATATGGCCGAGATCGGCCGCAAGGGTGGGATGGCGGCCCATCACCGCAACGCAGCGTTTTACCATGAAGCAGCGGCTCACCATCATCGGCGAGCTGCGGACCATCACGAAGCTGGCGAACGGGATGAGGGCGAACGGCACGGCGAGATGGCGCACCGGCATGCCGAAACAGCGCACGGTCACAGCCAACGAGCACGTCGTGGATTCGCCGCGATGGATGAAGAGGAACAACGCGAGATCGCCAGCAAGGGTGGTCGTGCCGCGCACGAGCGAGGGAGTGCGCACGAGTTCGATTCGGAAGAGGCAGTCGAGGCTGGTCGTCGCGGTGGCGAAGCACGCGGCGGTCGAGGCGAATCCAGCCGCAACAGCAGTAGCCGTGGCGGCAGCCGACGTGGATTCGCGGCGATGGATGAGGAGGAACAACGCGAAATCGCGAGCAAGGGTGGCCGCGCTTCCCACGGCGGGCGAGGTCGTGAAGATGAAGACGAAGACGAGGGAGAGGAAGGCCGTCGCGGTGGCCGTGGGTTCGCGGGGATGGATGAGGAGGAACGCCGGGAGATTGCTCGTCGGGGTGGGGAAGCTTCACACGGCGGACGACGGAACCGCTAATCACGAGTAGCGACACTTATCTTGTGGCGTTGCCTTAACAAAGAAGCCCACCCTCATGGGTGGGCTTCGAGTGTTTCCCAGCCAACTGACGCGAGATTTCGCTTACTTCTTCTTGCCGGATTCCTGCTTCTTGGTCTTCGCTCTCGGCGAGCCGGGGCCGACCTTGTTCGTCGGACGGACCATTACCACCGCGCCGGGGAAGCCCGGAATGCCACCGCGAATCAAGAGCAGATTGTTGTCCGGGTCCACTTTCACCACGGTCAGGTTGCGGATCGTCACTCGCTCATTGCCGTAACGGCCGGCACGCCGCAAACCCTTCTTCGGCCGACCGCTACCACGGTTACTCGCCAGCGACGCGGTCGAACCTGCTTGACGGTGAACTTTCTTCGCACCGTGCGCGGCCGGCAGACCAGCAAAGCCGTGCCGCTTCATGACACCCTGCGTACCTCGACCCTTCGAGGTACCAATCACATCCACCGCGAGCACGTCCTTGAAGATCTGGTCAACGGTCAATTTCTCGCCGACCTTCACCGTCATGTCTTCGGTGTAAAGCTCGAACTTCTTCGTGACGCCTTCGCCGCTGACCTTGATGCGCTCGACCTTGAAGTTCGCTTCGTTCGGGCTGGCCTTCACGGACGCGGGGACAACAAAACCCTCGCCGTGGTCGAGCCGGAACTCGCGAACGACGCGTTGCGGTTCGCAATCAGCCTTCGGCGGTAACACCACACCGGCCTTCTGTCGCGCGGATTTCCGCTTCGACTCCAACCCGGCCGCGACGTGACCGCGTTCCGGTCGCGTCGCGTTCTTCCGCTTCTTGTCCTTGAAGCCGAGTTGCACGGCCGCATAGCCATCCTTCCGGATGTTGCCGCCTTTTTCGCTTTGCGCGGAGGGATACTTGATCTGCAACACGGGACAGGGGCCGAGTTGCAGCACCGTGACCGGCTCTGCAACACCTTCAGCCGTGAACACCTGCGTCATTCCGACCTTGTAGCCAATGAGCCCAAGAGACATGGCAATGCCTTTCGCCGCGTGAGTGGCGGCTCCGAGGAGTTCCAGAGTTTCAAGTTCCAAGTTTCAAGTTGAAATCACAAAGCCAAGCAGCTTGTTTCAACTTGGAACCTGGAACTGAGGAACTTGGAACTCGCGTTAGCCCCACCCGGCCTGCACTCGGCGTTGGGCAGCTGTGCATCAGTCGGTTTGTGGTGCGGGGCGGAAAGAAGCAATTGTAGCGGTCGCGGCGCAAGCGGCTACTCTGAGCTGCCCGGGTTATGTTACACTTTCGCGATTGCCCCGCTTCCCTTCTGCTCCGAAAATGGTCAACGAGTTCCCTCCCCCAAGAAGGGGGTACGATGAGGTGAACAGGAGCCAATCAGGAGTAAGTTGGCGATGACCAGTACACCAACTCCCTCTGCCTGACGACCGCTGTCCCCTCACCTCCATTTTCATCCTTTCGGGACATGAATGACTGTTACCAGGGTCTAGCAAGATTTCCTGGGTCGTGGTGTTGTCCTGCAAGATTGGGAAGCCGTTGACCCAAAGCGTCAGGGTGTTCCCAGCGTCTTGTCAGGCGGCGGTTCTTCGTTCTTGTGGGGACTCCTCGCTGACTGTGGCAGAATTTGTCTGCAAATTGTCAGGTTACCGGCCGTCCTGCCATATTCGACCTTCCGCAATCCGGCAGATGGCAGACTCTCAAGAATGGCCAAAACCAGCGGTTCTTCGTTGTTCTTGTGGTAACTCTTCGGGGTGGCTCATCGCTGACTGTGGCAGAATTTGTCTGCAAATTGTCAGTGGTTACCGGCTGTCCTGCCGTGCGGATAGCCAGCGGCACCCCATGCCCAGCCACCAAAAGTGTGTGCTGAGGGTTTTTCCCCTTGTTTCCCTTGGTTGCCGGTTTTCGAGCCTTTTTCCTGGTTAGCCTGGTTGCGCCCGGTGTCGTCTGGTGCCGTGTTTACGAGCGTTTTTTCCGCGGTCTACGGGGCTTTTGCCGGTCAACTCACCACTGCAGAAGGCCCACGCCACGACGGCACCTGTACGGTCTGCGACCCGTCTGTTCCCTCACCTGGGAGGATGACCAAACTCGACTCCATTTTCACCATTTCGGGTGATGCGCAGCAACATGAGAGACTCTTACACCTCTGCATTTGCCCCGCTCGACCCACCTCTGGTCCGGCCATTTCTGTTACACCTCCACAATTGCCCCGGTTCTCGTCGTGGCTTCTCATCGTGGACTTGCTTGCCCGGACACGGGGCACATCCAATCACCTCGCACAAGTACACATTGCTTGCACGTTTCGTGGAGATATATTCAAATTTCTACTATACAGAAACTCAATAGCATCAAAGGCGAATTTCCCAAAGGATTTTTCCAAGTGCAGCGGTATTCCCGAAAGTTCAGTTGCAGCCGGGGAACTTGAAACTTTGGAACTTGGAACTTCAGTCGCAGAGCGAGTACGATTGAATACGCTTCTCCCGACACGGCTAATGAGGCACACCATGAAGCTGTTCGCGACGGTTGGAATCGTCGGTCTGGCCGTGAGCATCGCAGTTGGCGGTTCCGAGCCCGCTCCCGCCTCTTCCACGCCTTTGCTGTCCGAACTGGTGTTTCAACTTGGCGCTGAGGACTTCCGCGAGCGTGAGAATGCCGCTGCGGCACTGGAAAAAGCGGGAGAGGCAGCAATCCCCGCACTGCGCGAGGCGGTGAAGTCCGAGAACCCCGAGGTGCGGCAGCGCGCCGCAGCGATTCTCTTCAAGCTCCAGCGCGCGGTGAATAGCAGCGAAAAACTGAGTGCGAAGAAACTCACTCTCAACTACAAGAACGCGCCCCTCGGCCATGCGATCACCGACCTGCGCACCCGCTCCGGACTGAACATTGCCATCGACCCAAGCCGCCTCGGCGATCCGCTCCGCAAAGTGACGTGCGTGACCGGCGAACTGCCGGTGTGGGAAGCGCTCGACGCATTTTGCGCCGCGGCCGGATTAAAGGAAGAATTCCGGCCGGAACTCGAACTGCCGAAGATGCAGAACCGCGGGCGCGGATACCTTATGCCGCAAACGCAGGTACCGAACGCCGACTCCGTGCCGATCGTGCTGGTCGGTGGCAAACTGTCGCGACTACCCGGAGATCGGCGTACCGCCGTACGAGTTCTGGTGCTGCCGCGTTCGTTCCCGAGCCATCGCGTGTCGCTTGGTACCGGCGAAATAACGCTTTGTTTCGACATCACTCCCACGCCGGGATTGAACTGGCAAGACGCCACATCGGTGAAAATCACAAAGCTGGTCGACGATGCTGGCCGGTTTGGTGGCGCTGGCTCTCCCAAGCCCGAGATTGCCCCGTCCGATATCGACAACGTGATGGTCCTGGGCGGCCTTCGCGGGGGAGTCGTGTTCGCCGGGCCAGGGGTTGGTGGGGCAATGCGCTTTGACCCGCAAACCGGCGCGCCAATCTACCCGGATTCCATGCCTAACCCGCGTGTTATCCCCGTCCCGCTCAAGCTCGCCACTCCCACCGCACGCAGTATCAAACGGCTGGAAGGGTCCGTGCTTGGCGAAATTACTCTGACGAACCAGACGCTCATCACCGTGAACGAGCCGAAAAAGCACATCGGGACGGTATTTGAGGGACCAGGAAGCTTGCAATTCACAATTGCGTCGCTCGTGGAGACGAAACAGGGCACGGATATACAACTGGTTCTGGAATATCCGTCGCCGTGGTCCGTGGGGGCACGCCGCGGGTGGAATCCCGGCGGCGTTTGGCCGGAAGCCCCGCGACCGGGCAATCAGACGCCAACCGTACAAGTTTACGATGCGGCTGGCAAATCGATGTCCGCATCCACCGCCAGCGGGTTTACCGATGTGCTCGGCGATGGCCAGACGATGCAGTATCGCCTCAACTGGACCTTCCGCAAGGAAGCTGGCACGCCGGCGAAGTTCGTCGTGGTCGGCCCGCGGCCCATGATCGTGGAAGTACCATTCGTGCTGGAGAATGTGCCTCTCCCATAACTGGCGAACGGCGTGGCGTCGACCGCCGAGTTGAGTTCGGCGGTCGACGCCACGCCGTTCGCCAGTACTGTTTACTCCGCATTCTTCCGGAGTCCCTTCGCCTTCTTCACCATCTCTACGAACTCCTTGCGATGACCGTTCGGGTCGTAGCTCAGCGCGCGACTGGTTCGTTCGATGACCGCGTCGAAGTTCGCGTTACCCTTGTACTGCGAATCACGTAAAACCAGGCCGAACTCCACCACTGCCGAAGCGAAGCGGAAGTCCTCACTCATCGCCTCTCCGCCCGTGCCGGTCAATTCCGCGGTTAATTCCTTGCTGGCGTCGCTATCGGGGGCCTTGTACCGCATCTTCACCGTCAGCCACTCATTGGCATTCCCGGTCGCCTGCGCCGGCTTCTGGTACTTGAGCGGGTCTACCGATGGCAGGTCGATCTTCACACCGACCGGGACAATCTCGTAGAGGGCCGTGACCGTGTGTCCGCTGCCCATGTCTCCCGCATCCTTGGCGTCGTTCTTGAAATCCTCCTGCTTCAGGATGCGGTTTTCGTAGCCGATGAGACGGTAGGCGTTCACCTTGGCCGGGTTGAAGTCGACCTGAAACTTCACGTCATTGGCCACACAGACGAGCGCCCCACCCTGCTCCACGAACACCTTCTTCGCTTCGTCCAGTGTGTCGATGTACGCGTAGTGACCGTTGCCGTGATTCGCGAGCGTTTCGAGTTGCTGATTCTTCAGGTTACCCATGCCATAGCCGAGCACCGTGAGGAATACGCCGCTGGTCCGCTCCTTCTCGATCAGTTGTTTCAGATCGCTTTCGTTATGAACGCCAACGTTGAAGTCGCCGTCGGTGCAAAGAATCACGCGATTCGCGCCGCCTTCGATGAATGAACGCCGGGCCGTCTCGTAGGCGAGTTGAATGCCCCCTTCGCCGTTCGTGCTGCCACCTGCGCCCAGGCTGTTGACCGCGTCGCGAATCTTCTGCTTGCGACTGCCGGGCGTAGGGGTGAGTTTCAACGAAACGCCCGATGCATATGTCACGATGCTAACGCGATCTTTGTCGGTGAGTTGATCGATGAGCAAGTTGAGCGACTTCTGCACGAGCGGGAGCCGGTTTTCCTGAGCCATCGAGCCGGAGATATCGATAAGGAACACGAGATTGCGCGGCGGCATTTCGGAAGGAGCAATGTCCTTCGCCCGCACACCGATACGCACCAGTTTGTGTTCCGCTTTCCAGGGGCACGGAGCGATGTCGAGCGTAAGTGACACCGGCTTGTCGCCTGTGGGGGTGGGGTAGCGATAGGGGAAATAATTCACGAGTTCCGCAAGCAGCACGGCGTCCTTCGGCGGCAATTGGTCCTGCTGCATAATGAACCGGCGGACATTGGAGTACGAGGCGGTGTTCACATCGGCCGAGAAGGTGGATCGCGGTTCGACGAGCGGCGAATGGAATTCGTTCTCCACGATCGCGCCGTAGTTTTCGGCGTTCATCGCGTTGAAGTTGCCTTCGCTTCCGGCCCCGAGCTTCGGGCTCATGCCCGCCCCACCACCGCCGCAACCAGCCAGCATGGCACACAACGCGCCAAAGACGAGCGTCATCACAACCGCATGCGCGTACCGCTTCCGCGGCCCATTCGGGCTAACCCAAGACATGATGTTCTCCCTGACTGGGGGTGATGGAAAAAACCACCAAATGACTTGCTGAAGACAAGACGCCGACCGGAGCGGATTATTCCCGCGGAAGTTTGAAGAGCTGATTGGGAGGAGACAGGATGAGGCGAATCCAGAGCGTCAGCGACGGGTTCACCTCATCCAACAGGGGACGCTCTTTATCCTCACTTCGTTTCGTTCTCGTATTGCTCGATGACGGCCTTTGCCTTCTCCGCGTCCTCGCTCTTGACCAACAACTCAACCGTATCCGGCAACGCGGAGCCGAAACTCGCGGTCAAGCTCAACCCCACCACCTTGCTTTCGATTCCGGCTTCCTGAAGTGCCTGCTGGTAAAGTTCCACTGTCACCAGCGGACCGGAATAGACCTTCACGATGTCGGGTTCGTCGTGCGTCATGGTGGCTCCTTGAAAGAGAATCCCCCCAGACATTCTACTCCGGAAGTGCCGACCCCGTTCATCTTGGGATATTGATCTCGCCGCGCGGAAGGCACAACGCCAACCAGGGGCTCATACCCCCGGCTCGCCAGGGGACTCGCTCGCCCCACCCGCTGGTTTGGCAATGTGGGCAGGTACTTTCACGGGCACGACGTCCCATGCGAGGCGAAAGAACTGAAGCAGACGAACAAAGGTGAACGTCAGGTCGAGTTCCCACCAGCGGTGGCCCTGCGAACAGGCGCGCGGAGCGGCGTGATGGTTGTTGTGCCAGCCTTCGCCATTCGTGAGTAACGCGACGAACCAGTTATTCGTGCTGTGGTCGTTGGTGCCGTAGCTGCGATAGCCCCATCGGTGCGCGGCGGAATTTACCAGCCAGGTGATGTGCCACACGTAAACCGTGCGAACGATCACCGCCCACAAAAACCATTGCACACCGAACTGAACAGCATCGGGAGTCGTTTCGAAGAAGAGGAAACCGGCACCAAACCCGATGGCGGTGAGCAGGACGACGTGAACCGCCCACACCAGGAGCCACTTCTCGCCGCGATGCAGCCAGCGCAGGAATTTATCGCTCATCAGGTCGGGTACATACTTCGCATAGGTATCGAGCTTCTGGCGACGCTCGTCGACGGTGTAAATCCACTCCATGTGGCCCCAGTAGAAATGTTCCTGCGGGCTATGCGGATCGCCCTCCTCGTCGCTGTGCTGGTGGTGCATCCTGTGTGTACACACCCACCACAGCGGCGAGCCTTCCAGGCTGCACACGCCAAACAGCACCCAGAGCCGTTCGAGGAACTTCGGAAACTTCGCCGCGGAGTGCGTCAGCATTCGGTGATAGCCGAGGTTGATGCCGAGCGAGCCGAAGATGAAGTTGCCGATGAGCAGAACCGGAATGCCCCACCAGACAAGCGTGTAGCCAGGTACGAACGCGGCCAGCGCCAAGAGGTGAACAACAACGATTGTGGCATAGAACCAGAAGACGCGGCGTTTGCGAACGGGCACCGCTGGTGTGGATGCGGCGGATTGCGTGGGTGTTGGGGTGGCGGGCTCGATGGAAGCGGCTGGGGTGGGGACAGGAACCGTACTCACAGAGAACCTCACGGGCGGGATACTTCAGGAGCCAGCAGCCATGGCTTTCAAAAATGGAATGCGGATACCCACTTTGGAAGCCGGAGTCAATTGCGAAGGGTATTGAGAAAGAATAATGCGCGCGTGGACTTGCGTCCGCGATAATTTGTTTGGAGAGTGCGGTCATTGGTTAGCGGCGGTGATTGGGAGGGGTGGATTATGTCGTTCAGCGCGATGGAATTGATGATCTGCTGTGCCGCACGGGAACTCGCCGATGGTAAGACGGTCGCTGTCGGCACGGGATTGCCCTGTGCGGCCGCGATGTTGGCGCAGCGGACACATGCCCCGAACCTCGTGGTGATGTTCGAAGCGGGCGGCATCGCCCCGCTCCTGCCGACGATGCCGGTCAGCGTCGGCGACAGTACCACGTTTCACCGCGCCGTGCTGGCCACCTCCATGGTGGACGTGATGCAGTTCTGCCAGCGCGGAATGGTCGATTACACCTTCCTCTCCGGTGCGCAAATCGACCCATACGGCAATTTGAACTCTACCGTCATCGGCCCACACAACCACCCGAAAGTGCGTTTACCCGGCAGCGGCGGCGCGAATGATCTCGCGTCGTTCTGCTGGCGCACTTTGATCGTGATGAAGCATGACGCGAAGAAGTTCGTGGAGAAACTCGACTTTCTGACCACGCCAGGCTACCTAACCGGCCCCGGCGCACGCGAAGCCGCCGGCTTACCGGCGAACACCGGCCCGCATCGCGTCATCACGGATTTGTGCGTACTGGACTTCGCTCCCGATACAAAACGCATGCGGGTGAAGAGTCTCCACCCCGGCAAGACGCTGGAACAGGTCAAGTCCGCGACGGGCTTCGCGCTGGAAGTTTGCGACCCACTCGGCACCACCGTCGAGCCCAACGCGGAGCAGTTGCACATCCTCAGAACGGAAGTTGACCCGGGGCGGTACATTCTCGGAAGAGCGGGGTGAGCGTTATTCCCCGGGTGAAGAGTGCTTGAGCAGCGACCCAAACCGCTCGCGTAGTGGTTCAACCAATCACGATGATGGCAGACGTATCCCCCGCGTCGCACCGAAACAGTTCTGGCATCCCACGTACGAACCGCCATTCCCACGGCGAGCGCGTCGCGCGCGGGTCAAGCGGCAAATGTGCTGTCCACACCGCACGATACTCCTCCTCCAGTTTGTCATGCCGGTTGTCGTCCGCGGTGGTGTATTCGCTCGTGAGCGTGATCTGCAACCGAATGAACTCCGCACGCTCTGGCTGGCCGTGCTCCTCCAGCCAGTCGGCGTAGATTAGACGCGGAGTGTCTTCGTCGGGGTAGGCAAAGATTGCGGCAAGAAGGGCGGATTCGTCGGACATGGCAATGCGCTCTGTTCACGCGGCGTAGAAATCTTCTGGCAAGGTTTCCTGTGGCCGCCAGTCCACGCCATCTGATCCCGGGATCTTCGCGTCATCGAAGAGGCTCGGCGCCCAGTCGGCACAAAGCTGCGCCCATGATCGCGGGCGACAGTCGAGTTGCGTTGGGTCGGTGTGACACTCATGTGCATCGCGATATGTAAGGGCGAAAATCAATTCCTGATATACACCCGGCTTCGACTTATCCAGGTCGGGAATCTTGAACGTGAACTCCGCGACGACGTCTCGCGAATCTTTGACCATCTCGTGTTCGACCAAAATTCCGAGGGGTCCGAGAATCAAACCGACCCGTTCGTGAAACGTTTCCACGATCTTCTTCTTTTTCGTATCGGTCATCTTCGCGGCCATTGGCTCGTCTCCCGCTTCCGCCAAATGAATAGCGTAACGACAGCGCCAACCTTGTGCGGGTTCGGTCCTACTCTACGTATCGTACCATGCCGCTGTGCGGTACGACAGCAACGTAGGTCACCGGGTGTTCGCCAGAGGAATGTCATGACCGGAATTGAATCGAAACCCACGCCGCAAAGTGAACCCGAACTGAGTATCGAGGAGTACACGGCTCTACTCAGAGAACTGGCGAAGCAGTTTCCGGTGCCGACCTGGGAAGAAGTGAAGCCGGATTGGCAGTGGGTTCACGGCCGCATGGAGGACGCCACTCTGGACCCCGATGGTAAGTGGAGCGACCGACATATCGCGGTCTACCAAAATCAGGTCGTCGGCCACGATACAAATCCTCTGCGGCTGCGTTTGATGAAAGCTCGCGAACTCGGAATTCACCCCGAGCGGTTGGTCATTACTTACCTCTTCTAACGAACGGGGAACCGGCGAACTCACTTTCCCGTGATGGTTTCCATGCACTCTCCATCACAGGTCGTTGTGGTTGCACCTCTCGTTGTCGTTGCGGACACAGACGCGAGTCCAGAGCGGAAGTGACACCGAGTAGCGCAGATAGCGAACCGAACCATCGCAGAAAACGCAGTTGAAACCGGTTGTGTGTGCGGAACCGAACGCCTGATGTGGATTGGTGTCCCCCGGTAAGCGGACGTCTTCCGCGGGTTGAACAGCTCCGCAGCGATAGACCTCCCAGTCGCCATTCCACCCCGGCGTGCAATACGATTCGTTGTCGTCCGTACTCAGGCCCAACGCCGCCGCGTTGAGTTGTTTCTCGGCAAGCAACAGAGTGCACTGTGCGCCGTCGGTGATGTCTGCCAGGCGTATTGCGCCAAGCGGCGTTTGCATCACCACGCCATTTGCACCCGTGTCCATGCTCCCCGCATTCCCCGCATAGTCGGTTTTTGCCAGGCCGTTGTAAGCCTGCACCGGACGTCGCGCTGGGCAGTAATACTGCTTCACCGGCGTGTTCCGCACCGCCGTCGGATCGGGGTTCTTGAACAGGTTGGCTTGTTCGAGATGAGGAAGAATCAGATAAGCCCAACTCCAACTCGCCTCGCGTTCTTGCGGCGTGGTCGCGAATGGGTCGGCCTCGGCCGGCGATGAAGCCGGGTAGACGTGCCAGCCACCATACGGAAACCGCCCGAGAGCATCGTGGTGACTGTGAAACGCCATCCCCAACTGCTTGAGATTGTTATTACACGTCATCCGGGCGGCCGCCGCTCGCACCTTCTGGACGGCGGGGAGAAGAAGACCAACCAGAACCACGAGAATGAAAATTACCACGAGCAACTCAATGATGGTGAACCCATCTCGAGTTGATCGGCAAACGCGTCGGTAGAGCGACACATCGACTTGTGGATGACTTCGCTGGGGCATGAGCGAGTCCTCCGTTTCCAAAAACGGACTGCAAACGGAACGCGGGAAAACCCGGCTGGGGAAACGAGGCTCAAACTGTTGGACGGAAAGTCGCGAGTCGAGAACGGACGACTGTGAGTAGAGCCGAAGTACGCGACGGACTCAAGGGAAAAGTGAACAAAATATGAGAAAGCGGCGCGAGCGTCGGTGAGCCCCTGATTGGAAGACACTTACTCGTGATCCGGCGAAACGAGTTTTAACCCGATCAGACAGCCAATGAGGCCGGCGAGGAAGAAGAGACGCCAGAAAGTTGCGGGGTCTTTGAACCAGATGATGCCAACCAGCGCCGTCCCAGCTGCTCCGATGCCCGTCCACACTGCGTAAGCGGTCCCCAGCGAAATCTTCTGCGCGGCGAGAGTGAGCAAGACAAAACTGACGATCGACAGCAGCACGAACGCGATCGCCCAACCGATTTTGGTCAGCCCTTCGGAGAGCTTCAGGCAGGTTGTGAACCCGCACTCGAAGAACCCGGCGAGGACGAGGTAAACCCAGTGCATGATTGGTAGCGCGGGCCTTCGCCGCGCGCGACGAAGGCGACCACGGGAGAAGACAGTATCATGCCGCCGCGATCAGATTTGCGATCGCTGCGGCTTCCGGCATCGGCATCGTACGCTGCAAGGCAGCGAGGGAATCGAGCAGCCCATCGATATGTTGCGGGGTGTGGTTGGCGTTCACTTGCATCCGCAGAACACCCGCACCATGCGGCACCGCCGGGAACACCACCGACTGAACGTAATAGCCCTGTTCGTAGAGGAACTTACCGGCCTTGAGGGTTGCCTCTTCCCCACCGACCAGGACAGAGACAATCGGGACCAGCCCGCCCATGACCGCGAGACCCAACCGGTTCGCTCCTTCGCTCAAGTGACGCACGTTCGCATCGAGTTTCTCTCGCAACGCGGAATACTCCGGCGAAGCAACGATGTCCAGCACGGTACAAACCGCTTCGAGGTACGGGGGGGGAACGGGCCCGCCGAAGATGAGCGGGTTGGAGCGGAGTTTGAGGACGTCGATGGCGGCCTGCGTCCCGGCCACGAAGCCGCCCAAACAGGAAAAGCCCTTCGAGAGCGAACCAACCGTGAGGACGTTACAGTAGTCGCCAAGAGCATCGCGCACGGTACCGCGCCCCCATTCGCCAATAACCCCTGTGGCGTGGGCATCATCGACATAGAGACAGCCGGCGTGTTCGCGAGCGATGCGGCGAAACTCCGCCAGTGGCGGGAGCCGGCCGCTCATACTGTAGACGCCATCCACCGCGACCACCGCGAACCGATAGGGTTGGAGCGAGCGAAGAGTGGTTTCCAGTGCCGCCGGGTCGTTGTGTGAGAATTTCGCGGTGCGTACTCCGCGTGCCTTGGCGAGCTTCAATCCCTCGTCGATCGAGTTATGCGCGAACTGATCGGCCACAAGCACATCCTGACGCGTGACCAGCCCCGGCAGCGCACCGGTGTTCGCGAGAGTTACCGACGGATAGATCAACGCGGCTTCCGTACCGAGCCATTCCGCGATCTTTCGCTCGGCCCGCAGGTTCGGCTCCACGCTGGAAAATGCCCGCGAACTGCCGTTGTGTGTGCCCCACGTGCGTACACCATGTTCGAGGGCAACCTTCACGCGCTCGTCTTGATCCAAACCCAGGAAGCTATCGGAGCCAAAGTTGGTGACCCACCGGCCGGCGATCTTGATCGCGCGATCCGGCCCAAGTTCCTCGACCATCTGATCCTTCATCAGGAGGTCGGGGTAGTTGTCGAAGAGGCGGCGGAAGAACCGGGTCATTCCGGTTCCCGCAAGTGAGACGATAAGCCGGTCCAGAGGCGCGGGCATTGATGAACCTCAACGTCCAGCGGCAGACACGAAGACATATCGGCCGTGCGTGCCGGGAAGGTTTGGTCGATATGGGCAATTTCCGCGGGCGAAAGAACCCACAAAGGTTATGGAAAACATGGGCGCTCTTGCGCAGGCAGGATGGGCAATTTGTGCTGGATTTTCGCGATGCAAGTGCGAAAAAGTCGGGTTGTAGCGATGCTGCCGCCGTGAACCGTTGGACTCACGGTACCCGAGCGTTCAGAGGAAATGCTTCCTGCGGGTTGGCCTCAATTTAGCGCGAGCGGGAACAGCGGGTTTCAAGCAGCCTGGCAACCTATTCTACCGCGTTTGTTGTGTCCGGTGGTAACAGGTGACGCGAACAAGCCCAGCGTGGCTGTCGATTTGGGCGTTGGAGATTTGGGGCCCATTGTTCAGAACACATCTCTCCATTTTTCCAAATCTCCCACCCAAATCGACAGGCACGCGAACAAGCCAGAGTGGCTGTCGATTTGGGCGTTGGAGATTTGGGGACCATTGTTCAGAACGCATCTCTCCATTTTTCCAAATCTCCCGCCCAAATCGACAGGCACGCGAACAAGCCCGCCTGTTCAGCGGTCCATTTGTTGCGGTAAAATGGGTGGTGAGGAGAATGTCATGACGACGGCGACTCTGGAAGCGCCGGCGGATGCCGGACTGCGCGCACTGCCCGCCTTGCTCCAAAACGGAGAAGGCTGGGGAGAACTGCGCTCTGCGCTTGTGGCCAATCGTAGCGGCACAATCGATGGCGCGTGGGGTTCCTCTGCTTCGCTCGCGGCCGCAGCGCTGGCGATCGACGCCCCAAGCACGCTTCTGGTCGTTGTGCCCAATCCGACGGATATCGAGCCGTGGCGAGAAGACATCGTCACGTTCACTGACACGAAGCCCGCCGTGTTCGAGGCATGGGAAACCTGGCCGGTCGCGAACAGCAAGGGGAAACTCGACCCCACCACCACATCCCGTTTGCGGCTCCTGCAATCGCTTCTCCACGATGCACCAAAGGTTGTCGTGTGTTGTGCCGCGGCCGTTTGCCAGCCGGTGCCTGAACGTGCCGACCTCGCCGCACGCGGTCGACTCATCACGACGGGCGATATCGTCGAGCCGAGCGAACTGGCCGAATGGCTGGTCGCCAACGGCTACAAGCGCGTTGATGCCGTGGAATATCCCGGCGAGTTCAGTCGTCGCGGGGGAATCTGCGATATTTTCCCGCCGGATTCGCCCGACCCCGTGCGGTTCGAATTCTTTGGCGATGAAGTCGAAAGCATCCGCACCTTTGCGGTGGGCAGCCAGCGGAGTTTGGAGACGAAGAAAAGCGTGCGGTTGATTGGGGTGGAAGGAGCGGAACTTGGCAATGCCCCCTCCGTCGCTGACGTTCCGGGTTCGCCTGCCCTCGCTGGGAGGGTGGGTCCTCGAACCGGCCACCTGACGGACTACCTGCCCCCCGATTCGTGGATCGTGCTGAGCGAACCGCGCGAACTGAAAGAGCAGGTGAAAAACTTTCACGAGCGAGTTGCCAGCACCGGCGATCTGTTCACACCCGACGCGACACTGGCCAACCTCATGAAACGGCCGAACGTGGTTGTCTCGGCGTTACCACGGCCGAGCGTGGAGGCGTCAGTTCATCTTCGCGTGGAATCAGTTGAGCGGTTTAGCGGGAGCGTTCATCGCGTGCGCGACGAACTCGATTCCATCGCTACCGGCAGCACGTCGCGCGTACTGATCGCCTGCCAGAGTGAAGCGGAAGTTCAGCGGCTCACGGAAGTGCTCAAGGCCGGCAAACTCGCAACTTCGCATCGGCTTCAGCTTGTAACGGGCCACGTGCGTGCTGGCTTCCGGCTGGTGGAGAGCGGCATTGTCGTACTGGGCAGTCACGAACTCTTCCACAAGGACTTGCTGCCGCCCGGCGTAAAAGTGCAAACGCGATCGAGCCGCCAACTCGAATCGCGGGCGATTGACTCGTTCCTCGACCTCAACGACGGCGACTATGTCGTTCACGTTGCGCACGGCATCGCCCGCTTTCGCGGGATGAAGATGCTTGAGAAGGGTCAGAGTGGAGGTCACGAGGCCCCCGTTGAAGATAAAGAAGAAACAGACTCACGCGCCCCGCTTTCTGCACAAGAAGAAAACCTCATCCTCGAGTTCCGCGATGGGATCTTCCTCTACGTGCCCGCCACACGGATCGACCTGGTTCAGCGGTATGTGGGCGGATCGCAAACCGAACCGGAACTGAGCAAGCTCGGCGGGGTGGCGTGGGGCCGCAAGAAGGAGAAAGTGTCCGAGGCGGTTCGCGACATGGCCGCCGAGATGATTCAGGTTCAGGCTGTGCGGCAAGCCGTGCCAGGCTTCGCGTTCCCGCCGGATTCGGAATGGCAGAAGGAATTCGAGGCCGCGTTTCCATTTCAGGAAACGCCGGATCAACTATCGGCAATTGCCGAAGTAAAGGCGGATCTGGAAAAGGCCAAGCCGACGGATCGGCTCATTTGCGGCGACGTGGGGTATGGCAAAACGGAAGTCGCCATTCGCGCGGCATTCAAGGTGGTCGATAGCGGCAAGCAAGTGGCGATTCTCGTCCCCACAACGGTACTCGCGGAGCAACACTACCGTACCTTTAGCCAGCGATTCGCGGAGTATCCGTTCGTTGTGGAAGTGGTGAATCGCTTTCGCGGTGGAGCGAAACAGAAAGAAACTCTGAAGAAGCTTGCAAACGGCGAAATCGATGTGATCGTCGGCACGCACCGGTTGCTCTCCAAGGACGTGAAGTTCAAGGATTTGGGCTTGGTGGTGATCGACGAGGAACAGCGCTTCGGCGTCGAGCACAAGGAGAAGTTGAAGCACATCCGTGCGATGGTTGATGTGCTGACGATGACCGCAACTCCCATTCCGCGAACGCTGCACGCCTCGCTGCTGGGTATTCGCGAAATCTCGAATCTGGAAACGCCGCCGCCCGACCGCCAACCAGTCGAAACGCGTATCACGCGCTGGGACGATCAACTCATTCGCCACGCGATTCTGCGCGAGATGAATCGCGGTGGGCAGGTGTATTTCGTTCACAATCGCGTGCAGGACATCCACGACATCGCGGAGAAGGTGAGGGTTCTTGTGCCGGAAGCGAAAGTGGTTGTCGGGCACGGGCAAATGGACGCCCACACACTCGAAAAAGCGATGGTTGCCTTCGTGCGCAAGGACGCCGACATTCTGGTCGCCACCACCATCATCGAAAGCGGCCTCGACATTCCCAACGCCAACACCATTTTCATCGACGACGCCGACATCTACGGCCTCGCAGATTTGCACCAATTGCGCGGTCGCGTTGGGCGGTCGAAGAATCGCGCCTACGCTTACTTGCTCGTCAACCCGCTGAAGATGCTGAACCCGAACGCCAGCCGGCGGCTGAAAGCAATCGAGGAGTACACCGAGTTGGGAGCCGGGTTCAAGATCGCGATGCGTGACTTGGAGATTCGCGGGGCGGGCAACATCCTCGGAGCCGAGCAAAGCGGCCACATCGCGGCGGTGGGGTACGAACTGTACTGCCAGTTACTTGAGAACGCGGTGCGGGCACTCAAGCATCAACCGCCGCGTGTGGCGGTGGAGGTGAACGTCGATCTGCCGTGGCCGGCGTACCTTCCGCGCGACTACGTGCCGGGCCAGAAGCTCCGTATCGAAGTGTATCGCCGGCTCGCGCGGCTCCGCGACCCGGCCAAGCTTGCCGATTTCCGCCAGGAGTTGCGCGATCGCTACGGTCCGCCGCCGGAACCGGTGGAGTGGTTGTTGCGCACGACTGAAATTCGCTTGCTGTGCGTGAAGTGGCAGATTGCGAGTGTCCACCGCGACAATCGCGATCTGATCTTCTCGTACCGCAACGCCGATCGCGCGAAGCAACTCATAGCGGCCAGCGGTGGTCGCATGAAGATCGTGGACGAGAAGAGCATTTACATGCGGTTGAAACCGGAAGAACCGGACGACGCCGAGGGGCTGTACAAGTTGCTGGTGAGCGCGCTGAAGCCACACGCGACATGAAACACGGGCGGGAGTACCGCTGGTCGCTTGATCGCACAGCGGGCATCATGATTTATCATTCGAGTAAACCGGGATAAAGCAATCGACACGGTAACAAACAGACCGGCTCACTGAAATAGAATGACCGACAGAGTTGTACAGAGACCGGCACCGGTCAATCTCATCACCAATCCGGCAGACAGAGCTGTGCATGAGGATTGTCATCAATGGAGTGGGCATCGCTGGTCCGACGCTTGCCTATTGGCTGCGAAAAGGCGGTCATGAGGTGTTGCTCGTCGAATCAGCTCCGCAGCTTCGCTGCGGCGGTTACGTCATCGACTTCGGGTTGGTCGGCTACGACATCGCCGAAAAGATGGGCCTGATCCCCCGGCTCCAAGAGTTGGGTTATCATGTGAGAGAGCTGCGCTTCGTGGGCCGTCAGGGCCGCACGAAAGCCAGCGTGTCGGTCGATTCCTTAGCCCGTCTGACCCACGGTCGCTATATCACCTTGCGGCGCTCGGATCTTGCAGAGACGATCTACGCTGCATTGGATGGAACCGTCGAGACGATCTTCGGTGACTCCGTCGCCAGTATCGAGGAGGCGCAAGCTTGCGTGCAGGTTCGCTTCGATCACGCTCCCCCGCGGGAGGCCGACCTCGTGATTGGCGCGGACGGGTTGCATTCACGCGTTCGCCAATTGGTCTTTGGACTGGATACGGGTGTAGAGATATCGCTGGGTTATCACGTCGCTGCGTTCGAGGTCGAAGGCTATCGACCGCGCGACGAACTCGTCTACGTCGGCTACGGGGTTCCGGGACGACAGATTTTTCGCTTCTCCATGCGCGAGGACAAGACCCTCTTTCTCATCGTTTTTCGCGATGAGTACCTGCCCGCAGGGAGTTCGGCGAACGAACAACAGCGCAAATCAGTACTGGCGAACATCCTTGCCGAGATCGGCTGGAAGGAGTGCCCGCGGATCGTCGAGGCTCTGGCGAGTGTCAGCAGCATCTATTTCGACCGGGTCAGCCAGATCCGACTAAATCGTTGGACAAAAGGACGCACGGCGCTCGTCGGCGATGCCGCGGCCTGCGTTTCCCTCTTGGCGGGTGAAGGCTCGGGGTTGGCGATGGCTGAGGCTTATATCCTGGCGGGCGAACTGTGCAATTGCGGCGGCGATTACAGCGCGGCTTTCGAACGCTACCAACAGCGGCTCATGCCGTTTCTGAAGCGCAAACAGCAGTCAGCGGCGAAATTCGCTTCGTCCTTTGCCCCGAAGACGGCCTTCGGCATTGCTTTCCGCAACCTGGTCTTGCGGCTGATGCGGCTGCCGTTCATTGTGGATTTCTTCATAGGCCGCCAACTACGGGATCGGATCGAACTCCCCGACTATGGGTTCTGACGGAAGCGTGATGGCGGTGGGGAATCGCGAGTACACGGTTCGTGGCTGAACCAAGTGGAACTGTTCTTCAGCGTTTTGAGTCGTCGATTCTTGAAGCGGGGCGACTTTGCCAACGCCACCGACTTCGAGGAGCGATTGAATTTCTGGTTGACGAGGTACAACCGTGAGCAGGCTCACCCCTACCGCTGGACCTATACGGGCGAACCGTTGGTTCGGGCGACGCCGTTGAGCCAGACACGGCGACAACAAATGCAGGGTCGGGCTTGGCGCGTCAAGCGTCCGCCACGGTGGCAGCGAGCTATCTACCCGCCCCAACCCTACCACCGACGCAAACAACCGGGACTGGCCGGGAACTTATGAAACGGTCATCTCGAATGCGATGCGGTGTACGATTAGCGAATTGTGCGGTTCGTGAATCTGATCTGGGAAAGAGGTGAACGCAGCAGCGACTACCCCGCCCGCAAGCGTTCGCCCAGTCGCTTCAGCCCCTCCTCCACCGACACTTTCGGGACGTAGCCCAGATCGCGCCTGGCGGCGGAGATGTCGTACCAGTGCGAAGTGGAGAGCTGGCTGGCGACGAAGCGCGTCATTGGCGGTTCGCCCGGCAAGCGGAAGAGCCAGTACATCCACTCCAGCACGCGCCCGGCCAGTCGCGCCTTCCACGCGGAGATACTCTTCGTCACCGGCGGGACGCCTGCTTCCGCCAGCACGCGATCGATGAACGGCCACAATTCCACCGGCTCATCATTGGAGATGAAGTACGCCTTGCCTGCAGGCTGAGTGCCGATGTCGAGCCGGTCGGCGGCATCAAGGTGCGCTTGCGCGGCGTTGTCGATGTATGTGACATCGACCTTCACCGGCCGAGAGCCGATGCGCTTGAGCTTGCCAGCTTTTGCGATGGCAATGATGCGCGGAACGAGATGCGGATCGCCTGGGCCGAAGATCAGGTGCGGGCGAAGCGAAACGGTTGCCAGCTCCGGGCCGTTGGCGGCCAGCACCGCTTTTTCGGCCTTGGCTTTTGTCTCGGAATAGTACGCGTCGAAGTGTTTCGGATATGGCAGCGATTCGTTCGCGCCCGCCACATCTTTGCCCGCATGAACAACACTGGGTGTGGAGGTATAAACCAGCCGCCGGACGCCAAGTTTCTTGCAGGCGGCGATGACGTTCAGCGTGCCGGTCACGTTGGTATCGAAGAAATCGGAATAGCGCCCCCAGACACCGGCTCGCGCTGCGACGTGGAACACGACATCGCACTCGGCAACGGCCTTCTCCACCGCTTCGGGGTTGGCCAGATCGCCGAGTGTCTGCTCGACATCAAACTCATCGAGCCACGGGTATGCGGAGCGAGTGAACGAGCGGACGGAGTCTCCCCGCTGACGGAGCAGTCGCACGACCGCCCCGCCGAGGAATCCACCGCCGCCGGTCACCAGCGCCTTCATGCTGTTGCTTTTACCTCTGTTGTTGCCTCCGGGTTCCACTTCGGCCCCAGTTGCTTATCCGCCCAGACCGCCAGCTTTTCGCGGAAAATTTTCGAGTTATGTCGTACATCCACGGGGAAGTTCGGGTGTTCGAGGAAGGTGGTAATGCCGCGTGTGTGGGCAAATCGCCCGCCGACCTCGCGCAGGCGTGATTCCAGGATCGAGAACCGCCATTGCCGCGATTTCGCGGTGATCGGCCCGTCAAACTCCACACACAACACCGGCTGCGTAATTCCATTCCGCTTCACACCCACGAGCGCTGTTCGTGCTACGCCCGGAACCATGTTGAAGATCGGTTCCACCATATCCGTGAACAGCGTTCCGTCTGGAGTGACGACGCGATGCGACTTCCGGCCGCAAAACCACAGTCGCCCGCGGTCGTCAAGATACCCGACGTCTCCCATGCGATGGAGCACTTCGCCTGTTTTCGGATCATGAATCTTCGCGAGTTGGGTGGCGTTGGGACGGTTGTAGTACTCCCGCGTCACAACCGGCCCACGAACGACAAACTCGCCGACTTCCCCCGGCGGCGCAAGCAGCGAATCGTCCCACTCCGCGATTGGCTCATCCGAAATGCGAATCACGCGAACTTCCATCCCCGCCACCGGTCTCCCAACGCACACCCCTCGCCCCTGATCGGTGAGGTGCCGCGTTTCGGAAAGAATCTCACGGCTACCGATGTTCGCCACGGGGAGTGCTTCGGTTGCGCCATATGGCGTGAACACTTCCGCGCTGTCGGGAAGAAGTTGGACGAAGCGTTCAATTGACGCAGCGGACGCGGGAGCGCCAGCGGAGATGACGCGGCGGAGGGAAGCGAACCCCGACCGCAAGGTCGGGGGTATGACTGCACCCACCGCACTCGTGTGCGGGGTTCGCCCGGCCTCGGTCAGTTCCCCCAACCGCCTAATCACCGCAGGCGAGCCAAACATATTCGTGACGCCAAATTGCCTGATTTGCGACACGGCTTTCTGCGGGTGAATTTTCGCCGGGCGGCTCGCATCCATGTCGGGGATCACGCACGTCATTCCGAGTGCTGGGCCGAACAAGGCGAAGAGCGGGAATGTGCAGAGATCGATTTCGCCCGGTTCAATGCCGTAGGTCTGTTTCAGAATCTCCACCTGTGAGGAGAAGATACCGTGCGTGTAAACCACTCCTTTCGCGACACCGGTACTGCCGCTGGTAAAGAGAATGGCGGCGATTTCGTTGGCGTCCGAGTTGGGAATCGCCCACGGGCCACAACTGCGGCCCGAGGCACGCAACCGCGACAGCGAAGTGTGGCAGAAGAATCGCCAGCGCCCCACATTGACGGTGGTGCGAAGAGTTCGCTTCGCCCAGCCGAGGACGCGGCGAGCGGCGTGGGCTTTCGCAATGCCGATAAATACCTCCGGCTCGGCTTCCGCGAGACACTTACCGAGGTTCTTCACACCCATCCCTGGATCGATCAGGATCGGCACTGCCCCGACCTTCAGCAAGGCAAAGGTGAGCGCGAAGAAGTCCGGCGACGGCGGGACCATGAGCGCGGTTCTTGTTCCCCGCCCGATGCCCACTGAGGTTAAGCCGTGTGCGATTGCATCGGAATCGGCGTGGAGTTCGCTGAAGGTAATGGCGCAGTGGGCGGTAGGGCCGATCGGATTCACGCGACGGATTGGCGTATGAATGGCGACTTGCGCGGGATGCTCGACCGCCATCCGCGCGAGATGCGAAGCGACGTTGAGCGAGAGGACAGGCATGTCATTCAATTTCGCTGGTGATCGTAGTTGGATCTCGCGGCACCAATTCGTTCTTGCCGCAATCCACGATCAGGTCGAGGTCTTCCAGTACGATTGCGCCAATCAACGCATCCGTCCGGTTGGGCTCGACGATGGCGTTGAACACACTGCCGCGGCCGAGGAGTTGGACGAAGGCATCATTCGCCATGTCGCGTTTCTGGGTACTTCTATCGCCATAATGAACTATCGCCTGACCGGACACGACCCATGGGAATCTCTTACGTCTGAATCGGGTGTCGCTGTAAGAACTCCCATACGCGCATGATGGCCAGTTCGCCGGCGTCCTCCAGGAGGTAGTGTCCGCAGTCGGGCCAGGTGTGAACTTCCGCCTGCGGGAAGTATCGCTTCCACTCCTCCAGGAAGTGGCGATCGAACACGAAGTCCTTCATTCCCCACAGTAGCAGAACGGGCGTGTTGCGGAACTTGGCCAGTGACGAGGCCGTGTCTTGCACAATCTCATAACCGGGATCGCTGGGGTTAAGCGGAATCGTCTGCACGAACTTCAGCACCGCGATGCGATGCGCTGCGGAGTCGTACGGCGCGAGGTATGCGGCCTTCACATCAGCCGGGAGTGGTTTGCGTGTGACGCACCACTTCGCGGCATACTTGCAGAAGGCATTGCGGCGCGTGATGAGCCACGTGCCAAGTCGCGTGTTGCGGCCCAGCCACAACGATCGAGGGAATTTCTTGCCTGGAGGGAGCGGAAACGCTCCCGTGTTCATCGCAACAATTCGCTTCACGCGCTCCGGATGCCGGGCGGCGAAGGCCATGCCGATCATCCCGCCCCAGTCGTGCAGCACAAGCGTGAGATCCTCGGTCAGTCCGCGTTCTTCAAGTAGCCACTCCAGATCATCGATCCGGCTCTTCAGTGCATAGTCGTAGTCGCGTTCGGAAGGCTTGTCGGACAGCCCACAGCCGATGTGATCGGGCACGATGCAGCGATACGATTCGCGAAGCGAGAGAACCAGGTTGCGGTAGTAGAAGCTCCACGTCGGGTTGCCGTGGAGCATCACGATGGTTTCGCCGCGCCCCTCGTCGAGGTAGCTCATCCGTAATCCGCGGCGTGTCGCCACGCGCGGAATGAACGGATAGAGCGGCATCGCGGGATTGGGGAACGGCGGAGCGTCTTCGTCGGCGGGAAGGCGGTTAGTGCGAAGAGGCGGAGGCAAATCGGATTCAGAAGACACGGTGTTGTTCATGGAGATCAGATTACCACTCCAGGCCGAGCATCAGGCAGTTGAGCCCGCTACCGATGCCGAGGAAGCCGACGCGGTCGCCCGGTTGCAGAAACTCGCGTTCTTCCGCAATGGCCGCAGTGATGGGCAGCGAGACAGTGCCGATGTTGCCGAGATATTCGAAGGTGCTGAAATCTTTCTCCGGCGGAACGCCGATCGCTTTGAGCACGGCATCGCGATGCCCCGCGCCGACTTGATGGCAGATCACTTTATCGAGGTGTTCGCTCCGCCAGCCAAACTTCGTCAGGAAGCTCTGCCAGGTGCGCAGACCAAGTTCGACGCCATACTTCAGCACTTCACCCGCGTGTGTTTCCATGAACGGAATCATCACGTGCCGCATACCGAGATCGACGCCTCTCTGCATCAGCGCACCGGCGTTATCGACACCCTTTTGCATGAAGGCCAGTGCGTTGTGACCCAGCACGCGTTCGGCCGCGGCTCCCGCCGCCGGCAGCAGCGATTGCAGTCCCCAGCGGCAGAGCGAATTGTGTTCTGGAGCGTTCTGCGTGACGCCGCCAAGCAATTTTCGCCGCCGTGCACGCGACAGTTCCTCACCCACCACCAGCACCGCGACCGCACCCGATCCACCGGTCAGCGTGGCGATGCTTTCGCGGAACAACTCCACCGACTTCGTTCGCACCATGCGGTCGATCACGTTTTCGTTGATCTCACGCGCCGTTTCCGCCGACACCACCAGCCCGGCTCTGGCTTGTCCCAACTCGATCCGATTCGCAATATCCACGATGCCGTTAAGTACGCCGAGACAGGCATTACTCAGGTCGAAGATACTGGCGTTCGGGTTGATCTTCAGTTCGTGGGCCACGGCACAGGCGGTGGCCGGCTCGAACTGTTCGCGGCAAACGCCGGCGTAGATCAACACGTCGATTTCGTCGGCGGTAATGTCAGCGGAGGCCAGCGCCTTCTTCGCGGCGGCGGCGGCTCCGCGCGAAAGAGGATAGCCCGGCTCCCACCAGCGCCGCTCGTTGATGCCGGTGAGCAGTTCCAGTTGCCCCGGCGCCATCTTGAGCGCCTGATACACGGGCGCGAGTCGGGCTTCCAGCTCCGCGGTGGAAACCACCACTGGCGCCAGTTCGTAGCCGATCGCTTCAATGTGAACGCGGTTGTAGCGCATGGCGGGGCGTGAAGACGTCCTGTGGTGAGTTTGCTGCGAGCCTATGTCAAAAGCTACTCTAGCGAAAAGTCGGTCATCTGGTAGATAACGCGACCATCCACGGTGAGGAAGCCGTTGGCGGAGAGCCGTCGATTATGGTCATCCGCCGCGACGATTTCCAGTACGACTGTCACTTCGTGATCGGCGGGGAGCACCTGCCCGCGATACACCCAACTGTGAGTCTGGTTCAGAGCAACCGTTTGCCAGGGCTTTTCTGGCGCCCCCCAGCGCTTCCACGCCGCGAACTTCAGCAGTTGCAAAAACGACTCCAACCCAAGTGAACCGGGCCATACCGGGTCTTGATAGAAGTGTGCCTTGAAGAACCAGAACTCCGGGTCCACGGCGATGGTACCGACCACGAGACCCAACCCCTTTGAGCCACCATCGGGGATATATGCCGAGATGCGGTCGACCATCCGTAGCATCGGTGCGGGGAAGGGCGGTTCGTGCGAGAGAGTATCACTCTGCGCTCGCATCAGCTCGGTTTCGGTTGGCCACGGCACTTTCGCGTCGCGAATACCGATCTGGTTCGCCAGCGCCGACTTCGTGAAGAAGCCGAAGTATGTCGTTCCTTTATAAACGTCGCCTTCGCGATCTCTCACCAGCATCTCGTAGTGCTGAATAATCATGCCGGCGGAGTTTGACACGCTCGTCATCTTCACGGTTGTGGTGAGCATGCCGGTACTCGGCGTCACCGCACGAAACTGTATTGCCTTGCCGCCGAGATTACGGAAGCTCAGATCTTCGTTACTGGTGAGTGCCGAACCACAATAGGCCGCGAGCCAGCCGCACGGCTGAAGGGCTATCTCCAACAGGACCGCGAAGGGCATATTCTCGCAGCGGTTGGCGTCGAAATACCACGCATCGGCGGGGACTGCATATTTGGCCTCACAACTCGCTCCCGCCTTCATCACGAACGGCTCGCCGGTCACGGCGGTGATGCAATCGAGAAACTGGAACGGCGGACCGGGCAACCGCGCGATCACTCGCTCGCTGTCGAAGATACGATACGGTTCGCCGAATGCCTCCGACGGGTTGCCATTCGAGTAAGCAAGAATGCGCGAGGAATCGTAGAGAGGGGCGAACCCCGCCCGCGAGGGCGCTGCGAACCCCGCCCGCGAGGGCGGTGGGTACATACTCGCCTCCAGGGACGAAGCCCCACCGCCCTCGCGGGCGGGGTTCGCCCAACTTGCTTCCAGCTTCTCCCGCGTCAGCCCACTCATTCGGAGGCTCATATTCGTGATTTCGACAATCGGCTTGCCGTCGGCGTACATCAGCGCATCCGCGATACAGTACGGCTCGGGACGGTAGCCCAGTTCCTTCACCGTGACCTCGTAGGTGACGGTCTTGGTCGTGGCGATCACCTGCCCGCGACACTTCAACCGGCTGTTCACGCCCGGCACCGGTTCGCAGATCACTTCGCCCAATTCCCCCCCCCAGCCCATTCTGAGGAGGAAGATGCGAAGTGTGTGCAGGCAGCACTCGTACATGAGTGTGCCGGGCATCACCATGTCATCGACAAAGTGGCAGGTGAGGAACCAATCATCCGGGTGAATATCGAACTCGGCTCGCACAAAGCCGATGCCGAAACGGCCACCTGCGGGATCAAGGAGCGGAACGCGATCCACCAACCGCAGCATTCCGCCTGGAATCGTCGCCGGGCGTTTGAGGTTCACGCGCGCGAAGTCCGGACCGAACGCACCGACGAGATCACCCTCACGGAGCGCCTCCACCTGCGACAGCGAAAGTTGGCATTCCCGGAACGGAACAAATTCACGCCAGTCGGTTGGCTTCTTGCCCGGCAGACGTTGCTTGTCGAGCGTCGTCTGGACGATTCCACGTCCCGCTGCGAGTGCTTCAGCCGTGAAGAAGCCCGCGACGCCATTACGCATCGTGATGAACGGTTCACCGTTCACGGTGCCATCGAACCAGAAGTGGAACAGCCACGAGTCACCCTGCTTCACAAAGCGGTCGATGTGAATGTCGTAAACAATCTTCTCCCCCACTCGCGGCAATTCACGGTGGAACGACACGACCGCATCGAGGAGCCGATAGACCGCAAGCCCGCGCGTCTGGAAGTCGATGCCGAGGAAACCTGACAAGAACAGGTCGGCTTGTCCGCTTTCAACCGACAGAGCAGTGGGGATGCGGCCCGCTTCGAGATACCAGCGGTCTGCGCGAACTGTGTGTTCAGTGACGACGCGACCGCTCGTCATCGACTTTGGCTCACCCTCAATGAGGGTGATGCAATCCACGAGCTGAAGTGGTCCGTCCGGAAGTCGAACACGTGTGGGGAACGTATCGACTTCGGCGAACAGCGGCCCGAGTGCCTCGGCCACTTTGCCGGCAGCAAAGGCACAACACTGCTCGTAAGTCAACGCGCGGGGAGGGGAGAAAATAGAACCCCCAGCAGAGAGGGGGGAGAAAGACACAGACTTAACTTCCCCCGCCCCCTTCCCTAAAGCGGAAGGGGGAGCCAGAGAGTCCTCTGTCTTTTGCCCCTCTCCCCTCGGGGGAGGGGCGGGGAGCGCAACGAGCCAGGAGGGGTCCGAAGAAGCAAGCCCCCCTGTAGAGAGGGGGGGCGGGAGCGTGGATCCTGTGACCGCTCCTCCACGCATCCACGCATCGAGCAACGCCGTCTGGAATTGCACCACGCGTGCGGCCGTTTCTATCAGCCCGCTGTTGATGCGCAAGAATGTCTCCTGCGCTTGCATGTTAAGGACTTGCACATTCGCGGCGGACTCGATCATCTGAGTCACGGGCGCGAACAGGGGCGGAGGTGACAGCGCGGGGTCACTCGCGACGAATGCAGGCGCGGGCGATTCACGCTCTGCGGTTATTTCGAACACAACCGGCCGCAGCCCCACCGGAACGGTCACCTCATTTTGTCGCGTTACCTCCGGCGTACGGTGGCCAATGCATTTCGTCTCGCGACCGTAGAGCGCCAGAAGATTGACGGGCAGGCGTTCCGCCGCGAGATGCCCAATCAGCCGCAGGATTTGCGAAACAGCATCCTGGCGGGCGGCATGCGCGGCGCGTGTGAAATGCGGGCGCTCGCCGAGAATGGCATCGATCATGCGAGAACACGAGTTACCTGGCCCGATCTCGATAAAGGCGCGCACGCCATCGCGATAAGCCGCTTCGATCACGCGCGGTACGTCAATCGGTCCGACCAACCCGGCCGTAATCGACTCCGCACACAGCTTCTCGCTCGGCTTGTAGCTCTTTCCCCACGCCCCGCTGTAAATTGTCACCCCCGCGGGGGCTGTGACCGGCAGCGTGTGCAGTTCGCGGTAGGGGACTTCAACAGGCCGCCCGGCGTCGCAGTGCGCCAGTGTCACACCTTCCAGAAGATGCAGCGATTTACCGAGCGTTGCCGCAAGTTTCTCGACATCGGTACGCTGGCCGCCGATCACACACTCATTCGGCGTGTTCACGATGAGCAGATAGGCGAACAACCCCGGTCGCAGCGCGGCGGTGATGTCGTCGGGCGACGCGGCGACAATTCCACTCACCCAGTCAGCCCGCTCGCCGGGGCGAGTACCCCATGAGATGCGGGCAGCGTTGTACGGCGGCGCGAGATCCGAGACGAACAGTGTGGAAACCTGCATCCGACGATACATTTCGTCCCGGCTGCGCCAGACGCGCACACCGAACAGTCCAGCCGATTCGCCGAGGCTCAGGCCAATCATGGCATCGCAGCGGACGCCCAGTGCCATCGCAACGTCGCTCACGAGCGAGCCGACCGTGACCTGTCCGAACATCAGGTCGCGGGCGGTGGCGTCGGCGGTGTGATCGGCCCAAAACAAATGTGGAGCGAACTGGTCGCGGAGTCGCTCGTTATGAGTTTGTTGGCGGCGAAGGACTTCGGGCCATTGCGGGGAGAGATCGCGACCCATGCCGTCGAACTGGTTGCCGGAGCCAGGAAAGACGAATGCGACCTTCACCTTTGGGCCAAGCGGCGTCGGGTTGTAGAACACTCTGTCCCGCAGCGTGGGTTTCGCCGTCGTAGGAAGAGGAGAATCCAGGTTGGCGCGGAGCGAATTGACCGCAAACGCCAGTTGTTCGGTCAATTCATCCACGGAGCGGGCCACGCACGCAATCGCGCGAGTATGCGACTCTTCCAGCGGGAAAACGCGAATCCACTCGCGCGCGATCGCTTCGATGTTTCGCGGCGCACGTTCCACCGCAAAGCCACGCAGTTTCTCCATCCCGGCGAGCAATTCGGCCGGCGTGTTGCCGCTGATCGCAAAAACGGCTTCGCTTCGCGCACCAAGTGGTTGCTCGCGCTCGGCGGAAGGCTTCACGATCGTATTCGCCGGGCATTCTTCGAGAATAAAGGCGAAGTGCGAACCGTCCGCGCCACTGGCAGTCACGGATGTCCGCCGGGGGCCATCTTTCCGATTGTGCAGCCAGTATTGCGGCGAATCGCCGGGTAATACTTCCTGATACAGTGCCACACACGCCTTGAAGAGTGAAACGCCCGCCGACGCCGCGCCGGTATTCCCCACATCCGATGTTGCTTCGATTGATGACTTCCACGCTGACGCGGGGAGTGCCGAGCCAACCGCCTGCGCATTTCCGGTTCCGGCGTCCGCGCTAGCGCGGCGTTGCGATTCTTCTGCACTCGCTGCAACACCCACCCCGCGAATGACGGCGTAGATGCGGTCGCCGTCGCGTTCGGCGTCGGTGAGGCGCTTCAGTACGAAAGCCACCGCACCTTCCCCGGGAAACCGCACTTCGCCCGGCAGCACCAGCCGCGGGTCGCCGGCCAGGTCCACCCCGCCGACCAGAACCCGGTCGAGTTCGGCTGTCTGGAGCGCGCGGACACCCAATTCAACCGCACGTGCTGCGGAACCTTCTTCACTGCAAACCGTATGGCTCGGTCCGCCGAAGTGGAACGTTCGCGCGATGCGACTGGCTGCGATACTACCCAGCGCGCCCATCGTGCGGTTGGCGGTGAGTGGAGGACTGGCATTATCAGTGTTTGAGGGGGCGTGCTCCAAGGCACTCCATCGGAGATGAAAGTTCGTCGTATTGAGGTCAAGGCCCAGGCCGATAAACACGCCGGTGGCGGGAGCCTCACCTCCAGACTGGCGTCCGGGGTTCGCTTGGCAATCATCGAGCGCTGCGGCGGCGACCTGAAGCATGAGCAACTGTTGCGGCAGCGTTTCTTCCAGTTCCTTCGGCGGAATACGGAAGCGATTGGTGGGTACCTTCAGTTCGTCGATGTAGAAACCCGCTGGGCATGGCTCCGTCGCCAAAGACCAGCCGTTCTCCTTCGGCCTGCGAAGGACGGCGTCGCCCGTGAGCAAATGCTCCTGCAGAGCGCGGGCATCCGCCCACGGGCCAACGTGCGCGGCCAACCCCACCACGGCGATTGGCTCGGCGGGTTGTGTCCTGGCCGCCACGCTGCGCATTTGCGGCAGCGGAACGAGCTTCGTCTTCTCCGATCCCAGTTTGCGCCCTGGATGCGACTTGGACGGAAAGCCGGTCCACTCTTCGATGAGCAGGTGCGCGTTCACGCCACCGAAGCCGAACCCGCTGACGGCCGCTCGACGCGGTTCCATCACCGACCGCCGGTTCCACCGTTCTGGTGTACGTAGCACCTTGAACGGCCCGCCGGCGTAGCGCAGTCCACTCGCCGGTTCCGCAAAGTTCGCTTGCGGCGGAAGCATTTCCGCCTTCATCGCCAGAAGCACTTTTGTCAGCGCTGCGGCACCGGCACCGGTGAGTAAGTGGCCGACGGTGGACTTGACCGATCCGATGACACATTGTCCTGGCGACCAGCTCGAGTCGTCCCACAGTTCACGCAGACTGTCGAACTCCACCGCGTCACCGACGGGAGTCCCGGTGGCGTGGCATTCGATCAGCCCCACATCGTGCGGCTTCCAGCCTGCGTGTTCGTATGCACTGCGCATGGCGCGGAGTTGGCCCTCTTTGGCCGGCGCCAGCAAGTTCCCATGCATGTCGTTGGAAAGGCCGACTCCGGCAATCACCGCGTGAATTGTGTCGCCGTGTTTGATCGCGTCGCTGAGGCGCTTGAGCACAAAAATGCCCGCGCCTTCACCCACAACCAACCCGTCGGCCTTCGCATCGAACGGGGAACAGCGGCCACTCGGCGCCAGTGCGCGAAGTTGAGCAAAGCCCATCTGCGTGTACTGACAATCTGGGCGCGACGAGCCGCCCGCGAGCATGGCATCGGCCCGACCTGCCAGGAGTTCGTCCATGGCGAGCTTGATGGCATAGAGCGACGAGGCACACGCGGCATCGAGCGTGAAACTTCCGCCACCGAGCTTCAGTCCTTTCGCCAGCAGGCCCGCCGGCAACCCCGCGACATAGCGATTGAGCGAATGCGTCGGTTTACCTTTCGATAGACCCAGCCTCCCGCCAAGAATTTCGCGACACAAATCATTCGCGCGATCGGTGGGCAGACAGATATTGCCAAGCACAACACCCACACGTGAACGGTTCACCTTCTCGGTTTTCGCGCTGCGCCAGGCGCGATTGCCGACATCGAGAACGAGGTGAAATAGCGGGTCGAGTTCGCCGATGAGTCTGGCGTCGAGTTCAAGACCGGTGAGATCCGGGTCGAATGGATCGAGATAGTATCCGCGTGTGGAATAGACGGTATCGGGATTGGCCAGACGCGGATCGGTACAGCGACCGGGCGACAACGCCCATCGACCGCGCGGCACTTCGCGCGAGCAGTCGGCAGCGGTTGCGACATCGCTCCAGAAACGTTCGAGGTCGGCGCCAGCACCGGGAAACCGGCCGGCCATCGACACAATGGCAATTCGTTCGGTCATTGGTCGTTAGTCATTGGTCATTAGTCATTGGCCCGAGGGACAGAAAACAGGACTAACCACAGAAGCACAGAGACACAGAGAAGACCCAAGGCAGAGAATTCATCGTGCTCATCCTGTTATCCCGTCAACAAATCCTCTTATCTTCTCTGTCTTTTGTGTTCTCTGTGTCTCTGTGCCTCTGTGGTTAGTCCTGTTTTCTGTGTCTAATGACTAATGACTGCCTAAGAGCTGATTCTTGCGGAATGACGCGTTGAGTGATGGCTCCATCACGCACTCATAGTCCTGCATCTGTGCGATGACCTGGCCATCGGGGGCGAGGAAGTCGATGTCGGCCCGGGCGAACTTGGTGTCGTCGCGTGTGATGCGGATCACGACTGTGATGGGATCGGCCGGGAAGCTCTTACGGAACTGCCGATAGCGGCCGATGAAGCTCGGCAGCGACCCAACGCCGTGTTCACCCTGCGTCCAGAGGATCATCATCTGGAAAGCCGAATCGAGCACAAGCGGGTCAGCGACCCAGCCGGAGCGGAGCGGGAACTCGAACCACTCGGCCGGCGGCGGGGCAGGATAGGCACTGCCGATGAACGCCCGCTCCGCCCGGCCGGCGATCTCGGCGATGCCGTGCAAATCCGGACCGTGGAACAGGAACTCGCTGTAGGCTCGGGGAACGTCATACCCAACGGGCGAAACCGTCGGCGGCGGATCAGCCTGCGGTGGCTTGGGCAGCGTGGTGGCCAGCATGATTTCCGCTCGCGAATAGATCAATTCGCGCCCGTCCTTCCGCTTTCCGCGAAGCTCCACCGGCACAACGAATATCTTGTCCTGCTTCACGGCTTTGCCCGCCAGTGCACGCAGCGGCACCGACGAGCCGGACTCCACTTTCAATCCGGTCGTCACGCGGAGATCGTTGAAGCCGTGGAACTGCAAGCCGGGATTGCCGTGGAGCGCGGCGTGGGCCAGCCATTCGAGGTGCAGCGCAACGGGCAATACCGCAAGGCCATCGAGAACGTGCGACTTTAGAACCGGGTGCGTTGCCACATCGACCATGCGTTCAAAGGCCACCGTCATATCGGCGGACGGCAGCGGGTTGGGAGGGGACATGACCGGTGCGGCGTGCAATCCCGCCGGCGGCGGCGTGGTTCCGCTTCCCGGCCGAGGGACGACACCCGATCCACCAGGCGTCCGGCTCGGCGGTTTCGCTAGCGCGACAACTTCAACTGCTCGACCCGCGGCGTTCAATTCCTGAATCAGGAACATCGCCCCTTCCAGAAGGGGGATGACGCCGACGCCTTCTGCTTCGAACATCTTCCGCAAACTGGGCGTTACCATTCCGCCGTCCCACGGGCCCCAGTTGATCGATACAACACGGCATCCCGATCGCCGCCGCGATTCCACCTGAGCGGTCTTATTCAGCACCTCATTGGCGCAGGCGTAAGCGAGTTGTCCGGTACGGCCAAGCCGGGCGGTGGTGGAACTGAACAGCACAAGCGCTTTGAGTTCTTCGTGTCCCAGCAAATCAAGAATCGTTCGCAATCCGTCCACCTTCGTGGAGTAGACGTAGTCAAACTGTTCGCCGGTGAGGTCTTCGATGCGCTTGTCGGCCAGAACGCCAGCACCGTGTACCAGCGCGGTAACGGGGCCGAACTTGACCCGCACCTGGTGAAGCATGTCGGCAACCGCCTTGCCGTCGGTGATGTCCACCGGGAAGTACGCGACCCTCGCGCCAGCCTCTTGAACTCGTTCGATCGTGTTGCGAACTTCGCGCTGAGCGATCACTTTCTTGTACAAATCACCAACGGCGCGGGGGGTAGAGTCAGCCCCCAGCGCATCGGCGATAGCCTTCTTCATCTCCGGTTCGGTCGCCAAGCCGGCCAAGTAGTCCGGTTCCGGCACCGGCGGTGGAGTGCGGCCCGTGAGAATGAGCGTTGGGTTGTACGTCTCGGCCAGAGCGATCGCGACTTCCGCGGTGACGCCGCGTGCACCGCCCGTCACGAGGATCACGTCGCGTGCGCCGAGGTTAATGAACTGCGCGTTCGGTCGCCGGGCGGTACGTGCCAGTTCGAGCGTACAGCGGTGTGTGGGGGCGATGCCGATTTCAGGCGGACCGGCGGAGAGAGATTGCTCAATCACAGCCGTGGCTGCCGCGGTTGAATCGGTGAACGTGGGGGAAAGGTCCAGTGCCTTGCAACTCACTTCGGGCCACTCGTGGCGTGCCGTTTTGGCCAAGCCGGCTAACCCACCGGCGGTCGGATCGGCATCCGCCGACAGTTCCGCTAACCCAAACGCGCCGTCCAATCGCGCCACGGTGACAAACACCGCAGCCGAAGCCCGGCCGGCTTGCCGAAGTCTCCCCGTCGCCAGTTTCAACCAGTCGAATGCCTGCCGGTTCAGCCCGGATTCGGGGCCGGGGGCAATCGGAGCCAGCAGAAATAACCCCACGAGCGGGCCGGTTGCCGGCTTGACGGTCCCCGCCTCGGTCCACGCCCATACACGCGGGTTGAAACCCTGCGCCTTCAACTGAGCGGCAATCGCGTCGGTGAGCGGATCGGCGTCGCCCACGACCCAGAACTCTCCACCGGCAGAGAGCGGCAAACGCGATCGCGGCGCTCCGATGTCCAGATCCACTACCTGAAGAATGCTGCGATCGATCCGATCGGTCGCGAAGGGTGCAACCGCTTGTCGTACTGTTTCAGTTGGCTGTCGGGGCGCTGGTCGCGCGCTTCCACCCGAGCCATCTCCTGACCGTCCAGACACGGCCAATTCCGGCATCTTGGGCGGGTTCTTATCCGTAAGTTGGACGGTGTCTGGCACAGCCGGTTCCGCGACGGCGGGTGTGATTTCCACCTGTGGCGTGATCGGCTTGGTGAGCAGACTTTCGCTCACATCGAGCATGGGAATCTTGGTCGTCGCTGGGGCGTTTTCCGCTGCCAACGACCCGGCGAGGAAATCGGCGACATCTTTGAGGGTGTGAAGGGTGCCGAGGTGTTCGGGCTTCACCACAGGCGCATCGGGTAACTTCTCCTGGATCGCCGAGAGGATTTCCACCCGTTTGATCGAATCGACGCCCAGGTCCGAATCCAGCGACAACGACAAATCCAAACTGTCCACCGGATAACCCGTCTTCTCCGCGACAACGGCGAGGAGTGTCTCCGCAACGCGGTCGCGCGGAGGGGCTTTCGCGGCGGGCGGTGCTTTCGGCGGACTCGTTACGGGTGGAGGGGCGACGGGCAGAGACGGAACGCCCGGCTTTGGAGCGTTCCGTGCGGGTGCTGTGAATGCCTGCGGAGGAAGCGCCGATGCGGGCAGGATTGTGGTGGGCGGTGGACCGGCGGGCTTTACTGCCGGAGCCGGCACGGGAATGGGGGCTGGAGCAGGAACGACCGGGACTGCCGGGACAGGAAGCGGGGGAAGCGCGGGAATGGCCGTCCCACCACCCAGACTGGAGAGCAAAAGCGTCTGCTGCTGTTCGACAAGCGTTTGCAGTGTGCGCTGGGCGATTTCTTGCGCATCGAGAAACTGCTTGTGGAGCGCGGCGGTTTGTTCCTGCATCCGTTGGAGTGCAGTCAGGCTCTGCTGCGTCATCGCGAGAGCCTGTGCAATTGCATTCGCGCTCCCGGCGGAAGCGTGGGAGTCTCGCGCACTCCCCGCGTAAGCGTGGGAGTCACTAACAGAGTCGGCCGGCGGAGTGTTGGCGGAATCGGACATCGCGGAACCTCTCGGCCGTGCGAAGATCGTGTGCGCGGGTGTCGTCCCTGCTGTCATGCCGGCGTGCGGTCTGCCGTTGCTGGTACCCGAGGTCAGTTGCAGTGGAGCGCGAGGTGGGCGTTTCTCTCGTGGACTAACCCAGTTCGCCCCACACACATTGACCATCAGCCCGGCCTTTCCACTGGCAGGTGCTGGCGGTCGACAGCGGCTCCCCCTCTCCCACTCCGTGAGGGTGATGGCGTAGCCGGCCGCAGCCAGGCGGGCCACCACGTTCCCCAAATCTAGCACACCGGAACGCTTCCCCGCAGACGCATCCAACGCAAAGCAATCTGCCATGATATCCGGCACATCCGCCAAGATCGCTTCCGTTAGTCGAGTCAGCACCGATCCCGGACCCACTTCCACGAACGTGCGGACGCCCGTTTCAGCCATTGCGCGAATTTGTTCGACAAACGCTACCGGCTTCGCCAGTTGGTTTGCCAGCAAGTCTTTGGCCTCACGTTCATCGGCGGGGTATGCCACGGCGGTTGTGTTGGCGAAGACGGAAACGCCGTTGGCTCCATTAAAAGACACGCCATCGAGCGCAGCGCGGAACGGTATTGCGGCATCGGCGACCAGAGCCGAGTGGAATGCGGCCGCGACAGGCAATCGCGTCGCCTTCACTTTCGCGTCCGCGAGCAGACGCGAAGCGCGTTCGATATGGTCGGTAGGGCCGGACAGGACGGTTTGTTTGGGCGAATTCCGGTTCGCGACGACAACGTCGAGGTTCGCTTGAGCCAGGACTATCTCGATGTCTGACGGAGCGGCGAAGACGGCGAGCATGGCACCGGGGTCGCCAGTGCGGCGATCGGCCATCAGTTGGCCGCGAAGGCGGGACAGTGTGAAGAGGTCGGTGGGCTTCATTCGCCCAGCGGCCGCCAGTGCGACCAGTTCGCCGTAACTGTGCCCCGCGAACACATCTGCCTTGAGACCGAATCGTTCGGTGAGCGTCCGCCATGCACCAAAACTGACCGCACCGATCGCTGGCTGCGCGTTGCGTGTGTCGCGGAGGTCGCTGTCGTATTCCTTCTTACGGCTGGCATCAAACGTGGTTGGCGGATAGATGCGATCCGAAAGCCGCTGGGCATCGGTGGTGTCTTGTGCGAGGGTCGCAACCGCTTCGTTCGCCGAGGCGAGGGTATCGAGCATTTCGGGGAACAGACACACCAGTTCGCGAAGCATCCCAACGTACTGTGACCCCTGCCCGGGAAAGAGCACCGCAAGCTTTCCGGGAGCAGGGCCGCGACCGTAGTGAGCACCATCGGGCGTGTGCCAGCTTGTATCCGGCTCGGCCGCAAGTCGAGCCCTGGTGCTGGCGATGAGTTTCGGCAGGTCGGTCAGCGTACGGTGAACCGCGAAACACAGCCGACACTCAGCGGAAGCGTTGAAAAGCGCCCGCGACGCTTCTGCGGCACGAGCAAACGCATTCCACTCAGTTGGTAGCTTTGCGAGTTCGACCGACAGTTCTTGTGGCGCATCCGCGCTGAACGCCACGATTTCCACCGACCCGTCCCAGTCCGGTTCCAACTTCTCGGCTCGGTATTCCTCAAGCACCGCGTGGAAGTTGCTGCCGCCGAAGCCGAACGCCGACAGCGCCGCTCGCCGCGGGTGTTCGCGTCGCGGTAGCCACGGCCGCATCTCGGTGTTCACGTAAAACGGCGAGTCCGCCGCACGGAGCGGTTCGACGGGCTGTTTGACCTTGATGGTCGGTGGAAGCACCTTGTTGTAGATCGCAAGTGTGGCTTTGATCAGCGACGCCGCACCTGCAGCGGCCTTTGTGTGTCCGATCTGCGATTTGACCGAACCAATCGCCGCCCAGGGGCGGCCTTGAGGGACGGAGCCGATTGACGTGGTATAAACGTCCGTCAACGCCCTGATCTCGACCGTGTCCCCGACCTTCGTGCCCGTGCCGTGTGCTTCAACCAGTTCGATGGTGTCGGGTGTCACACCCGCGACACTGTACGCCGAGAGAAGGGCTTTCTTCTGTCCGGCAGCGCTTGGCGCATAAATCGCGTTTCCTTTTCCGTCGCTGGATGAGCCGACCCCGCGCAACACTGCGTAGATTGTGTCGCCGTCGCGTTCCGCATCTGCGAGCCGCTTTAGCACCACCACCCCGAGCCCCTCGCCCAGGATTGTGCCATCACCGTCCGCGTCGAATGGCTTCGCATCGCCGGTGGGCGAGAGCGCCGGCGTCTTGCTGAAGCACATGTACATGAAAATGTCGTTGAACGTGTCGCAACCGCCGGTGACGGCGACATCGCATCGGCCGGCTTGTAGTTCCAATGCGGCAAGGTGAACGGCGGAGAGCGAACTGGCACACGCGGCATCCACGACGCAGTTGGTACCGCCGAGGTCGAGCTTGTTGGCGATCCGCCCCGCCACGACGTTTCCCAACAAGCCGGGGAAGCTGTTCTCCTGCCACGGGACATAACTCTCGGCAATGCGAGCGGCCGCGTCGTCGGCGAGGTCGGCGGGAATGCCCGCGTCGCGCATCGCCTGCTTCCATTTTGGATGACCGAGCCGCGCGCCGAGCGGAATGACGAGTTCCAGAGTCCCCGTGACGCCGAGGATGACGGAGACGCGGTTCCTGTCCACCGCTTTGTGGTTACCGTTACCCTCTCCCTTGCGTCCGGGGTTCGCCGACATGACACCGGCGTCGACCAGTGCCTGCTTTGCGGCGACCAGCCCCAGGAGTTGCGTGGTATCGGTAGCTTCGATGTCGCGAGGAGCGATGCCGAATTCGAGCGGGTTGAACTCGACCGCCGAGAGGAACCCGCCGCGGCGGGCGTAGGTCATGTCGGGCGTTTTGGGGTCCGGGTCGAAGTATTCGTCCGGGTTCCAGTGTGTCGGCGGTACCTCGGTGATGCTATCCACGCCATGCTTGACGTTTGCCCAGAAGAAGCCCGGTCCGGCCGCTTTGGGGAACAGACAGCCGATCCCGATGATGGCGAGCGGGGAGTTCGGAACGCGGAGCGCAGAACCGTTTTCGGCTTCAGAAGTCATCAGCGTTGCATCACTCATCGGACTAGTTTTTCACTCCGCGTTCCAAATTCCCAATCGCATTGAATAACCGTTGGCGTACTGAGCGAGCAAGTGACCGAGGAATGAACCACAGAGACACAGAGAACACAGAGGAAAGACAAACACAGAGAAAGACAAAAAGAGAAGGTTTTTGACAGGATAACAGGATGAGCACGATGCTTTCTGATCCCGTTTGATCCTGTTATCCTGTCCAATTCTCTGCCTTTTGCTTTTCTCTGTGTCTCTGTGGTTAGTTCTTGCTTTCGCTTCTAAGCCAGTCGTTCCGTGACCTCTTCGGTTGTCATTGGTGCCAGCGGGAAGTATTCATCCGGCAAGTTCACGCCCTGTTGCCGCAGCGCCGCGCGCCGAAGCACGATACAGGCACCGTAGAGCAAATTGAGCGCGACACCGACAACCGTACGGTTTTGTGGTTGTTCGAGAGGCGATCCCTTCGCCCACTCGTTGAACGCCCCCATCGCCGGTCCGCACCACACCTGATAATCCACCTGCCGGCCAGCTTCGCCGGCATTGGCCCACCGGCTGGAAAGCCCCAGATACCAGCGAAACACCAATGCCATCCGGTGGCGCGCGTCCGTTTCGGCTTTCGCGAGTTGAGCGGGCTCGCGCTTCCCCCAGAAATCCCGGGTCAGTGCCCAGATCTCGTCGAACGTGGCGCGGAAGAGCGTCTTTTCTATCTGGACGCGCTCCGCGGCCGGTATCGCTTCCCAACTGGTGTACGTTTTGTACAGATCGTAAAGTTTCTGGGCCCGCATGGCGAACATGGTGCCGCGTTTGAGCACCTGCACCTTCACGCCCATCTCGAACATGTCCGCGGCCGGCGCCATGATGACATCGGCCTGACCGGCCTCCGCAAGCATCTTCCGCACCGAGTTTGAACTGCCGGACTCCACGCACGCCTGATTCACGCTGCCTGTGACGACATAAGCCGCGCCCATTGCGAACGCCCCGGCCACACTCGATGGCGTGGCGATTCCCCCCGCCAGCCCCACACGAGGCGGCATCGCGTAGTTGAACTGTGCTTGGAGTCGATCGCGCAGCGCAAGAATGGTGGGCAGAAGCGTGATCGCGGGACGGTTATCGGTGTGGCCGCCGGAATCGGCTTCCACCGTGATGTCGTCCGCAACCGGGAACTTCGCCGCCAGCATTGCTTGTTGCTGCGTGATATGACCAGCAGCGACCAACTCCTTCAGAATGCGTTCCGGCGGCGGGCTGAGGAACTTCGTTGCGACTTCCACGCGCGAAATCTTCCCAATCACGCGATTGAGCGGAACGACCAATCCCGCGACGCCACCCTTCAATCCCGCAACCCGATACCGTACGATGGCGGGCGTGAGATCGAGGTATGCGCTCGCCTCCACCAGCGACACGCCCTTCTTCAAGAGCAACTCCGCCGTCGCCATCTCGTGCGCGGGTTCGTTTGGACTGTGAATCAGGTTTACGCAGTAGGGCGCATCACCGAGGCTGGCTTTCAGCCGGTCAATGGAAGTCGCGATGCGTTCGAGCGAAAGGCCAGCGGCGCCGAAGCTGCCCAGCATCCCGGCACGGCTCATCGCCTCCACGATTTCGACCGAGCCGATGCCATTGGCCATCGCGCCAGTCATATACGCATAGCGAACGCCATGTTCCTGGAGGAACACGGGATCGCCGAGTTGCTCGGCGGGCAACGGCGGCAGATACGCCGCGACTGGATGAGTTCCTTCGGACGGCGTCGTACCGAGGGCGACGAATCCTCCGTGCGCCATCGCCAGGCCATTATTTGCATGAACGACAACGACTGGCGAGCGAAGATCGCCGATGGCGTCGCGGAAGGCTTCTGGTGTGTCTGTGGGGGAAGCGCCGTTCGGAAGCCAATGTCCGAGCGGGGGCGGGCTGCCGGGGGTGCCTGCCAGATGGGTCATCGCGGGGTCGGGGCGCGGTCACTTTTGCTGGTGCGATACACCTTATGGCGTATGGATTTTCGCCGTCGGCGAACAGTGGTACAGGAACGCCACAGACGTATAGACCGTGGTCAGAATAGATCCACCCGGCCACCGAAACGGTCGAGCAACGCCCGCTGACCGGCTTGGCCGATATTCGTGAATCGCATGTTGAGGTATTCGAGCCGATCCGCATCGCCGGTCGGCCACCGCGACGCGAGTGCGATCGCGCCGTCATCGGAGATGGGATTGCCGCCAAGAATGAGGCGATGGAGTTGTTGCGGAAGATCGGTTCGCAGCAAATTCGCGACCCCTGTGCTGGTGATCGCATTGTTGGACAGATCAATGTCGCGAAGCGACGGGACAGAATAATTGTAGGCCAGGTCACAGAGCAGATCGTCAATACCACATCCCTCCAGATCCAGAACCGCGAGCCGCGTCATTCGCTCGATACCTTCGATCAGATTGAAATCATCCGAGGGCTGCAGTTCCGTGTCGTCGATTTCGTTGGAATAACCACTCAACTTCGTGACGCATCCCGTGTCGGGATTCGTCAGGAAAGATCGGAGACGACGAAGAACAGCGGTTACCTGCACATCGGCTTGCGGCGTCGTCGATGCCAACAACAGCGAGTGGTTGAGGAAATCCCCAACGGACAGCTCCACGGTCGAAGGAAACCCGCGGCGAAACGCGATCTCCGCGTTCGCTGGCAGCGCCGCCAACGGCCCAAGCAACTCCCCGCGGTGATGGTCGAGCAATTCCTGGTTGCGCTTGAAGAGATCGACGTAGCGGTTCAGGATCGCGCGCGGAAGATGTTCCTTCTGGGCAATGGCAATCTGCACGCGAATGAACTCGGCGCGGATCGACTGGCGGTGTTCATCGAGCCAGTCGGCGTACATGAGCCGCGGAGTGTCTTCCGCTGGATGGGCAGCGATTGTGGCCAGAAGTGCGGCTTCGTCGGACATACAGAAATTGTACCCCGGCCCGTACACAGAGTGCCAGGGTACGAACGCCGCTATCGGTCCGTGCGGCGGACCAGTCGGAATGATCGCGTGCCCGTCTGCATGGATGTCGCGGGGGGCAAATAGGCGGCACTCGATGACACTGCCGGTGGTTCCGGCATTCCAGCCGATGGGCTGGCGGGGGCGATTCCCGCAAGCAGGGCGTCGAGCGTTTCCGCTCGCTTGGGTAAGTCGAAGTGCCGCACTCCCGACAAACGCATGTTGGTGGCCCCCGAGATGTCGGTCCCGTTGAAGAACAGGTTGCGGCCCGTCGGCAGGAATCCGTTGCCGGTGACATTCACCACCCGCACACCGCCGGGGGCAGTAGATGGCGTGTTCCGCAGGTAATCGCCACCGATGTACCCGACCATCACCACCGGTACGCCGTCGCGCGTCAAACGGTTGGCCATTGCCTTCGCCCGGTACGCTCCGAAACTGTAGCCGATGATCGCAACAGGCGTGCCCGGCTGCTGACTGTTCAACCGACGGATTTCCCGCTCAAATTGCCGGCTCTGGTACCACCCCCCGAACCGGGTGTCCGGGTAGCCGCTCGCACGCAACCGATCGGCCATCGGACGCAGTCCGGCAAAGCCGAAGGCATCGGTCCCGTTGAGCACATAAACGCGAACGGCTGACGCTGGAATTGTCCCAGGCGCAATTGCACCGGCGGCGACCGGCGCCTTCGGAATACGGGAACTGCCCGGCATCGGGGTTGGAACCGACAATTGCGGTTCGGTCCCCTCAGGTGGAGCGGCGTGGGCTGTCAATTCCAGCCCGAAGATTCCCGCTCCAAACACAAACACAGCAAGGACAGCGCGACAGATTCGCGCCGTCCCGCCACAGGCGGGGCCCAGGTGCAATGACATGGTGGTGTTCCGATGAGGTGGCAACTCAGAGAACTCGGCAAATATCTATCGTTCGGAGAAGATAGAAAGGATAAGTAAAAAAGATGAAAATGCGCAATTCGATGAGAATACCGAGCTGGAGCGTCGCAATCATCTCCAGGATGTGTGTTCTGGGCTCTCCGGCCCCTCGCCGGAGTCGTGCCTGGCACAATGGCCGCGAGTCATCTTCGGTCTGCACTGAGCACGTTTGACGGTTGATGACGTGCTGGGCGAGTGGAACCTGGGCCAATCAATCATTGGGAACCGCTACGTACACCTGTTCATCAATCTCGATCCACCACTCGTTGCCGCCGAAATTGTCATGTTGAGGAATCAGATGCAATCGTTCGATTTTGTGGCCACCCTCCACAGGACGAGAGATCAATACCGAACCGTGGGTCCGCCCTTTCGATTCTGGCTTGGACAACGACGGACGATAGAGCGAACCGATCGCGAGACCAAGCACGAAGATGAACGTCATGGTCATGGGCTTTTTCATGAGCTCTCCTGCTCGAAGATTCGCCGATCACGAAAGATCGCCAGTACTCTGAAGACCGACAGCAATCGCCCATGGTTTCATTAACAACAATTCCATTAGAATTGTTGGGACATAAACACCAAATTACGATGAGATTTGCAGGAAACGAGAATCCCTCCCCAATTTTGATCTTGGAGTCGCGGCAGACGCGGCGTGAGGGTCCAGCTCGCGTCACTTACCCTTCTTGCTTCGGCGGAGGGTTGGGGTTGGGGTATTTCGTCCGCAGGTCACGATACCTGTCCTGATAGATAAAACGGCGGAAATCTTCGTCGGTATAGAACCACGACTTGTTGCCGTGCTTGGTGCTTTCGGCGAGCAGTCGCTCCAACTCTTTGCGGTCGCCGGCAGCGGCGGCGATCGCTGCACGGAGTGAAAGACTGATCTTTTCCGCTCCGAGGTCGGCAATCTTCTTTTGCGCCTCGGATGGATCACTCCGCAATAGCGAACGGAGAAGTTCATCACGTGCACGCCACCGGTTCGGTGCCTTCTCGTCACTTTCGGTGAGATACACGTCAAAGGTCAGCGCGGCGCGAGCATACTCTTCCTTGCGATAGAGCACCCGCGCCTGCCAGAACCGGCGTTCCGGGTCGAAGATGTTGCTTTTGCCGTGGAGCACAACCAATTCCGCCAGCCCCTCGAAGTCCTTTTCCATGTCGTAGAGGCTTGCGAGCTGTTGGAAGGTGTCCTTGGCCGGACCGATTTCGCGATATGCCTCCAGCCCCTTTTTCAGTTTGAAGAGACACAGCACGCGGCGGGAGCGGAAGCTGTTGGCGTCCCAGTCGCGTTCGTCCGGGTCGTCCGGCGGTAGGATTTTCCGCGGTTTGAGTTTCGCCGCACCGGCGGCGAAAGTCTTTTCCGCTTTCTCGTACTCCTTGGCATATTGGAGAATGGCACCTTCAAAGAACCACAACCACGGATCATTTGGGGACTGCTCGCGGTGCGCCTCGATCAGTTCCGCGAGCTGTTTGGTCGCGATTTCCGGCTTCTCTTCCTCATCGGAAATTTGCTCTTCCAGCTCATCGGCCAGGGTGCGGAAGGCGTGGTCTGCGTACTCTGCCGGCACGGCCGCGTAAGCCTCAAGCGACTTGCCAGCACCGAGCATGGCGAAGAGATACGCATTGAGAACCGCCTGACGGTCGTCGCGCGTCTTGGCTTCCAGCCCACGTTTGAGAATCTTGTTCGCCTCGGTGAATTTCTTCTGCCGTACTTGCCGGCGGAGGTCGTCGCACCTCACGCGCACATCGTCAGGTTTGGCTTTGAGTAAACCATCGAGCAAAGCATTCGCGGCCGCTTCGTCGCCGTCGGCGCGAGCGAGGCGGACGAGTTCATCGTAAATCTTTTGTGGTTCTTTCACACGAGCGAGCCGATCACCCAGTTCTTTCTTTTGCGCATCCGGCAGCACGCGGCGGAGCCCGTCGAATGCCTCCGTCGATTCCGCGACTTCGTCGAGAGCCCGGCGGTACGCGGCAGCGGCCTCGACGTTCTTACCTTGTGCTTCCAGAGCCGCTCCTTCGACAAGGCAACTCAGGGCATCCGGCCCGAGTTCTTTCTGATAGGCGTGTACCGCTACGCAAGCCTCGGCATGTTGGCCGAGCAGGAGATAGGCCCTGGCACGTGCCAGCGAGGTGATCGGCATTTCGGGAAGCAGTCGATCAGCGGTATCGAGTCGCGCCAGCGCACCGACCGCATCGCCGCGACCGAGCAGGATCGTCCCCTCCGCGAGTTCGACTACCGCTTGCATTTGCTTGGGCCACTGTGCACCGCGAGCGGGAGCCAGCGCCAGATCCCCCCCGTCCACATCGCCCTTTGCCAACAGAACCATCGTCGCGCGAAGAGCCGCAATGGAATCCCGGAATTCTTGCGGGTTCCGCGCAAATCGCTTCACGGTGTCGGGGTTGGCCAGCGCCGCCACAACACGCGTCACGCGCATTCCCATATGCATGTCTTCGAAGTCATAAATCTTCCAACCACCATTTTGGTGGATGAGCCACCATCGAAAACGCAACGGCACATCATCCGCCTCGTCGGCTCGGTGGGAGGCAATCACGACAACCTCACGGCGACCCTCAGACCAGCGGACATGGTGGATGTCCGTACGCGACCAGCGAAACAGTTCGTTCGCGACCAGATTGTCGCCGAGTTTGTCGCTCAATCCTTTCTGCACACCCGTCTTGAAACTGTTCTTGTCTTTAACGCCAATCTGATCGAACGCGCCTATCCGCTCCAGTTCGTTCATTGTGCGCGTCGGGTTGAACATGTCCCTGACGGCCGTGGAATCGCCTTTTTCCAAGGCGTGGCCGAGTTGACGGAAGATGGGCAACAGCTCAGCGGTCTCCTCCGGAGTGGGCCGTTGCGGTGCGGAGAATGCCGCGATCTTCTCCGCTCGCTCCGTAGCGCGCTCGGCTTCGAGCGCCCGCGTGCGTTCCTCTTCAACTTTCGCCTGCATCTCCGCTTCGCGAGCTTGTCGCCGATCGGCCGCGAATTTCACCAGAAAGAGGAAACCGACTAGGCCGGCGCTACAGAGCAGCGAAGCGCCAATCACGATCGCCGCAATTCCTTTTTTGCCCATCGGCAACCTCACGAATGAACCTGTTCCGTGCGGTTTGATTGGACTCTAGTTACAACAGTTGGTCAAACGAAAAGGCCGCGGGACGACCGAAATCGGCCGTCCCGCGGAGGATGTCCGTAACCGTCCGCCACGGCCCATCAGACACGGGCCTCAACGACCAGGTTCATGGCGGTCTGGGTCGCGACCCGGACCCGGCCGAATCCGGCTTCTTGCAATACCGCCATCAACTGCCGCGGCCCGGCCTGGGCTCCGAGCGCCCGTCCGACTTCCTGGGCCTGCGACCCCGGTACACAGGCCAGGGTCGATGCCGCGTAGAAGAACCGCGACACCGGCGCCCGGGCCGAAGACAGGTTGTCTTCCAACCGGTCCTCGGCGTACGGTTCAACCAGCATCACGACACCGCCTGGCTTGAGCCGTTTCTTCGTATGGGCTGCGGCGCCCACCGGGTCGCCCATGTCGTGCAGGGAGTCGAAGAAGCAGATCAGGTCGAACTCGCCGGCATACTGCTTTGCCGACGCCGGCTCGAACCGCACGCGGTCGGTCAACCCGGCCTTGGCGGCAGCCTGGCGGGCCGAGTCGATGCTGCCGGCGTGGTTGTCGAACCCGGCGAACCGCGACTCCGGGAAGGCCCCAGCCATGATCAGCGTCGATGTCCCCAGCCCGCACCCGACGTCGGCGACGTCCGCACCACCCCGGAGAGTCTCGATCACCCCATCGATCGCGGGCAGCCATTCGCCCAGGATCGACGCCCGGTACAGCGGACCGAAGAACCGCTCGGCTGAGCAGAACAGGCAGGCGTTGTGGTCTCCCCACGGCATCCCGCGGCCGTGCCGGAACGCGTCGCGCAGTTTCGGCTCGTCGTGATACAGGCTGTAGATCAGGTCGAGCGGACCCTGTAGGAACGCCGGGTGGCCTTCCGCCGCGAACACGACCGCCTGTTCCGGCGTCACTCCGAACCGCTCGCCGTCCGGCTCGTACGTCACGTACCCGGCGGCGGCCACAGCCGAAAGCCATTCGCGAACGAGGCGCTCGTTCACACCCGCCCGCTCGGCTACCTCGGTTGTTGTGAGCGGGCCGGCATCGGCCAGGAGGCGGAACAGGCCGAGCTTATCGCCCATGAAGGCGAGGAGGCCGCCGATCCCGGCGTTGCAATCGCCGAGCACCTTGCTGTGCAGCGCCTGCAGTGCCTCGGGGTTGACGGTGGGGGCTGGTGGTTCGATCATATGAGAAGATGCAGACATGTTTACTCCTTTAGATAAGTCAGATCATGGCGACCGCGTGTCGCCAAGCCGAATCCTACGCGGCCCACGGTGGAACGGCGTTTGACTTGTGGTCAACGAGTTGGTTGACTGCCGGTCAACACTGCATCTCCACCCCGACAGTCCTGGCCGAGTCCCAACCTCCCCGGAGCACCTGTGAGTACTCGATCACCCCGGCCGACCCAGGCCGATTCTGGCGGACTACCGTCGCGTGTGCCGGTGGGGGATCCGTCCCCGACACGTCAGAAGTTACTCGAAACCGCCGAGGCACTGTTCCACGCCGAGGGGTTCCACGCGGTCGGCCTCGACCGCATCCTCCAGGTGGTCGGGATCACCAAACAGGGATTCTACCGGCACTTCGACAGCAAGGAGGATCTGGTGGTCGACGTCATCCACTGGCACGACCGGTGGTGGCGGGACAATTGCCGGCAACTCCTCACGCGCCGGGCCGGACCGGATGCCCGCCGGCAGTTGGACGAGTTCGTCGGGTTACTCGTCGAAGTTCTGGAAGGGGATGTGTTCCACGGGTGCTTCTTCATCAACGCGGTGGCCCAGTTCCCGAGCAAGTCAGACCCGATCCATCGGGCGGCGCTGCAGGCCAAGGACAACATCGAGGCGATGGTCCGGGACATGGCGTTGGGGGCGGGGGCGGACGACCCGGCGGCGTTCGCCCGTGAGCTGTCGATGATCTTCGAGGGCGGGTTCGCGACCCGTCGCCTCCGCCCGCCCGCGGATGTGGTCCCGGTCCTCCGGCGGATGGCCGCGGCCCTGTTCGAGCAGCGTCTCCCTCCAGTCGCCAGAGCGTAAACCGGAACCCAGACCCAAAGCGGTTGTCGATCAGGAACGGGTGGGTGTCGTGCTCCGGAGGGCCTGTGGCCCCGCCGGGTCACCATTCACCCCGGATACGGGTTGATGTGTTCGTGGATGTCCCGGCCCGCCGGGGCAGGAAGGCCGGGGTGTTCGGAAGCAGGTCGGACAACGCGATTCTCGCGGCGGTGTCGACTGGGCTTCGGCACGGGTTGGGTCTCGTGGTTGAGAAAGGCCCAATCGTACCCGACTCAGCAAGTCGTCTCGGCACCGGACGCGTGCGATTATGTGGTCGCGGGCGGCGTTTCGCTGCCGGTCGCGGTTGGTTGGGGAGTCGTAACGGGAGCTTCGGGCGTGGGGGCTGGTGCCGGGGCCGCGGGCGCCGGAGCAATCGGCGCCGGGGCCTGCTTCGCCTTCACCATCACCTTCGTTTCGCCGGCCTTGAGCAGTTCGACAACCGCCGTGGTGCCTGCATCGCCGAGTCGGCGATAGTGCTGCTTGAGCACGCGCGTATAGCCACCCGGCCGGTCGGCATAACGCGGACCCAGTTCGCGGAAGAGCTTCTTGAGCACGGTGTCCGCGCTCTTCTTGGTGGACGTGTTGAGCGGGTCTTCGGCCCAATCATCCTTCTTGTCCCAGATGCCGGTGCCGTGGATGGGGCCGAGTTCGGCCATCGCCATCCGGCGGTAGTGAAGGGCCTGGAGTTTGGCCTTCTTCTCTTCCGCCTCGCCCTTACCGGCCGCGGCGGCAACCACCGCGTGCGCCTTCTTGGCAAGCGTGATGAGTTTCTCCACGTACGGCCGAAGCTCCTTGGCTTTTGGCAGCGTGGTAACGATCTTCTCGTGTGTGATGAGCGCGCGGCTCAGGTTGCGGAACAGACTTCGCCGGTGAGCGGCGTTGCGGTTCAGGTGACGACCGCGTTTACGGTGGCGCATGGTTCCCTCAGAAGAGGTCAGAGGACAGAAATCAGAGGTCAGAAGCAAGAACCTCACCCCGTGCCAAGGAAGGTGAGGGTGGCAGGACAGTCGGCGAGAAGAAGGCAGAGATCAGGAGTCAGAGACCAGACAGAATGCTGTCTTCTGGCCTCTGTTTTCTGTTCTCTGTCTCTGTTCTCTGTCTTCTGTCCTCTGGCCTCTATTTGCGGCACGATGCCGCGAATCAACTGCGGCGCGGTGGGATTCGCATTCCCAACGACAGACCGCGTTCTTCCAGTTTGGACTTCACTTCGCGGAGGGTGGTTTCGCCGAAGTTCCGCACTTCGAGCAGTTCCTCCGGCGAGCGCAACACCAGTTCGCGAACGGTGGTGATGCCTTCGCTCTCCAGACAGTTCGTGGCCCGCACGGAGAGATCGAGTTCCGCCAGGCTCATATTCAGCTTGCGTTCGAGTTCGGCGTTTTGTGCATCCGCCACCGACTGCGCCGGGCCGATTTCGATGGGCTCGGTCAGATCCAGTTCCGGGCCCGGCTCCGTGTATTGCACGAATGGGTTCAGGTGCTTGCGGAGGATCTTCGCCGCTTCAACCAGCGCCATTTGCGGAGCGAGCGTGCCGTTGGTCCAGATTTCCATCACGAGGCGGTCGTAGTTGGTCTTCTGACCGACGCGCGTTTCCTCGATGTCGTACTTCACCCGCACGACCGGTGAGAAGCTCGAATCGACTGGGATGACGCCAATCTCGCGTTCCTTGCCGGCGTTCTCGTCGGAGGTGCGATAACCGCGGCCATTCTCCACCGTCATCTCGATCACAAACGGCACGTCGCTCGTCAGTGTCGCGATGTGGTGTTCGGGATTGATGATCTGGATGGTCTCGTCATGCTGCACATCGACACCGCGAACCGAACCGGCTTCATGCTTCTGAATGCGGATCGTCTTCGGCTGATCGGACAGGTTCTTCACCACGAGGCTCTTGACGTTGAGGATGATGTCCGTCACATCCTCGACAACGCCGGTGATGGTGGAAATCTCGTGCTGAACGCCCTGGATCTTCACTCGCGTGATCGCGCTGCCTTCGAGGCTGGAGAGCAGGATACGCCGAAGGCTGTTGCCAACGGTCATCCCGAATCCACGTTCGAATGGTTCTGCGTAAAACTTGCCGTACGTATCGGAAAGGTTGGACCGGTCAGCGTGAACCCGACTCGGCAACTCCAACCCACGCCAGCGAACTCGCATTGTCACTCCTCCTGCCGTCGGCTTTCCGCTTCCACACGCGACCGGAGGGAAGCGAACCAGACGGCGATCCTTATCGAACAACACCGGCGGTCGCGGCCGGAAATCTTGGCGAACCCCGCCCGCAAGGGCGGTGGGTGTCTGAGGTGAACCCTGGCCATTAGGCCAGGGGTGCGCATGGCCCGTCGCTCACGCTTCTCGGCGCACCCACCGCCCTTGCGGGCGGGGTTCGCCTTAACGCGTGGCAATTTCGATGATGAGCTGCTCGCGGATGTCGGTGATCCGCTCATCCACGTCTTGCCGGGTGGGCACTCGTGTCATTCGGCCTTCGGGCGCGTCCTGGTTGTTGGTCAGTTCCAGAAAGTCCGGAATGCGGACGGTCCCCTTCGCGAGTGTGTCGCGGGCCATCTTGAGGCTGGATTCGCGCGTCTTCACTTTGATGACGTCGCCTGGCTTGATCAGCATACTCGGAATGTCGCACTTTACACCGTTCACCAGAACGTGCCCGTGAGCAACCATCTGGCGAGCGGAGTTCCGGTTGATGGCAAAGCCGAGCCGGTGAACGACATTATCCAGTCGGCGTTCCAGAATCGAGAGCAACTGTTCGCCGGTGTTACCAACGGCTTTCGTTGCCAGTCCGTAGTACCGACGGAACTGCGACTCCAGCACGCCATAGAACCGCTTGAGCTTTTGCTTCTCGCGGAGGCGGATGCCGTATTCCGACTGCTTTCCGCGGCGTGCGCCGTGCATACCGGGTGGAAGTGCTTCCTTGTCGATGGGGCACTTCTGGCTGAAGCAGCGGTCGCCTTTGAGGAACAGCTTCATCTGTTCCCGTCGGCACATCTTGCAAACGGGGTCGGTGTTGCGAGCCATTTTCAGGTTGAGGAACAGGAGCAGGGGTCAGTTGGCAACCGGACAGTACCGGTTGCCGAAGCGTGTGGTTGGTGTTCGTTGTGGTGGCTCCCCGGCGAACCCCAGAGTCGGAACGGGGAGGGGCACAGCAACGTTGGAAACACGACACAGGGCTTTCGCCCTGTGCTACGAATGCCGGCCCCTCCGGGGCGAAGATCAAGGGATTGTCTTCGCCCGGAGGGGCCGTCGTGTTTAGCACAGGGCGGGAGCCCTGTGAACCAAACCGACCACACAAACTTATTTGGTCACACGCGACGCTTTTTCGGCGGGCGGCAACCGTTGTGCGGCAGCGGAGTGACGTCCTCAATAGCCTTGACGTTCAACCCGGCGGCCTGCAACGCAGTGATGGCGGATTCGCGGCCGGCGCCCGGCCCCTTCACCCGCACTTCAATCTCTTTGACGCCGAACTTCGACGCCTTGGACGCACATTCTTCCGCCGCCCGCTGTGCCGCGAACGGCGTGCTCTTGCGGCTTCCCTTGAACCCGACCGCACCGCCCGACGAGTGACACAGCGTATCGCCGTTCGTGTCGGTGATGGTGATGATCGTGTTGTTGAACGTGCTCTGGACGTGGGCAATGCCACGGCTCACGTTACGGCGTGTTTTCTTCTTCTTGGACTTAGCCATAGCTCGTCATTGGTCCTTAGTCATTGGTCATTGGTTCAGTCACATTGCTCCTCGCGAGTTCGCGGATGTACCGGAACCCCACGAATGACCAATGACGAATGACCAACGACCAACCGTTAGCGGAGATCCTTCACGCCCTTCTTGCCGGCGACCGTCTTACGCGGCCCCTTGCGCGTCCGGGCATTCGTCTTGGTGCGCTGACCGCGGCACGGCAGGTTCTTGCGATGCCGTTCGCCGCGGTAGCACTTGATTTCCTTGAGGCGCGCGATGTTCGCACCTTCCAAGCGGCGGAGCGGCCCTTCGACCAAATATTCCTTGTCGAGCAGAACCGCGATCTCGGCAATCTCCTTGTCGGAGAGTTCTTTCGCCCGTCGCTGTGGATCGATCTTGAGCTTCTCACATACTTCCAGCGCGGTCGTCGGCCCGATCCCGCGAATGTAGCGCAGGGAGATGTGGGTCGGCTTATCCGGCGGAATGTCAACGCCTTGAATACGGGGCATATGTGATCTTCTGTAGGGTGGGACAAGGCTTTGCGCGGTCCCACCATCCTCCAAAATTTGGTGGGACTGCGCAAAGCCTTGTCCCACAGCGGAGCAGACAAAATTTGGTGGGACTGCGCAAAGCCTTGTCCCACCCTACAAAACTAGCCTTGCCGTTGTTTGTGGCGGGGATCTTCGCAAATCACGCGGACAACGCCTTTCCGCTTGATGAGCTTGCACTTATCGCAAATCCGCCGCACGCTCGATCGGACTTTCATAAAGCACCTGAAAAACAGAAAAACTGCCAAGCGTTCGGTAAACCTCCAGAATAGCGGAGGTCGCAAAACCGACAAGGGCCGCTCGTCGGATTCTTGTGAGGACAGTTGCGTTGCTACGCGCAAGTCCTTCTCTCGTCGGAGTTTACCGAGAATCAACCTCGGGCTGCTCGGTCGGGAGCCGCCGCAGTCCAGTAAGCCAACGGATGTTCCGCTCAACCACCCAGCGGATCTTTCGCTGGTTTCCGGTTTTCGAGCCTTTTTCCTGTGTCGTCCGGTGTCGTCTGGTGTCGTGTTTTCGAGCCGTTTTTCCCTGGTTGCCCTCGGTTGCCCTCGGTTTCCGGTTTTCGAGCGTTTTTCCCGGTGGGTCTGGTGCCGGTCAACTCGCCACCGCCCAAGACCCGCGGCGCGCTACCTGTCAACACAACAACACGCGGGCCAGAGGTCTTGTTCGAGCCTGTTACACGTTACCGATTTCACGCTTTCTGTCACCGCATCCAGCATTGGAGCCTATTGCGCCGGCTTCGTTTCGTCGTCGAAAGCGCCTTCATCGGACGTGATGATGAACACGCCGTTGGCCGTCAGCGCCAGCGTGTGTTCGACGTGAACGCTCGGCATCCGGTCGCGAGTGACCACCGTCCACTGATCGCCCAGTGTATCCACTTCCGGCCGCCGCATGTTCACCATCGGCTCGACCGCCAGCGTCAGCCCCGGTTCGAGCTTGAAGTCGGCTTTACGCGTTTCGCGGTCCACGTAGTTGGGCACTTGCGGGTTCTCGTGCATGATGCGCCCAATGCCATGACCGACGTATGACGTCACCACGCTGAAGCCCGCTTGCTGGACGTGCTTTTGCATCTCACTGGCGACCTGACTCCACCATTTCCGTTTTGGCAGCAGGTCGATAGCGATTTGCAGCGTTTCCTCGCCGACTTTCAGAAGCCGGGCTTTCTCCGGCGACACTTGCCCGATGGGGATCGTGATGGCGCGGTCTGCGCACCAGCCGTTGAGCTTGCAGGCGGTGTCCACTTTCAGCAAATCGCCTTCCTTCAGCACTCGCTGGCCGGGGATGCCGTGAACGACCTGCTCGTTGATGCTCAAGCAGGTGACGGCTGGGAATGGCGTTTTGCCGGGGTAGCCCTTGAAGAGCGGAATCGCGCCGTGTTTGGTGTAGAACGCCTCGACCGCCTGATCGATTTCGATGGTTTTCACACCAGGCTTCGCGAGGTCGCGGCAGATCTTCAGTGCGCGCGCGACCAGTTTGCCCGATTCGCGCATCAGAGCGAGTTCGCGGGCCGATTTGAGTTCCGGCGGTCGGTTGGTGTTAGGTCTGAGCATTTCGGATTTTGGAGGCGTAATGACCGAAAGCAGCGTTAACCACAGACAGAGACACAGAGAACACAGAGAAAAACGAAAGGCAGAGAGTTGGACAGAATAACAGGATCGAGTGGGAATGTGGGGATGCCCTATACCCCAGATCAAAATCCATCCCGTTGATCCTGGTATCCCGTCAAAAACTCTTCTCTTCTTGTCTTTACTCTGTGTTGGTCTTCCCTCTGCGTTCTCTATATCTCTGTGGTTCGTTCTTGATTACTTGCTCCATTATACCCCCGATGTCCTCCCGGCGGGATTCGAACCCGCGACACGCAACTTATAAGGATGCCGCTCTGGACCGCTGAGCTACGGGAGGTGGATGCGAGACAGTTGATGTGAGACGTATGCCGTCGCGTATCATCGCTTCCTCCCTTCTATTTCGTTGTTTGGGGCGCTGCAGAGGTTCAGCGCACACATGATATTCGCGGAGATGTCCTCGACTGCCCCAACAGCCGGGATATTCTTGAGCAGCCCGCAGCGACTATAGAACTCCACCAACGCGTCGTTATTGTTGTGGAACTCTTTGAGTCTTTGGCGGATCGTCTCTTCGTTATCGTCTGTCCGACCACGCCCGAGCATTCGTCGCATCACTTCGTCGTCGGAAATCGTGAGATTAATGACGGCGGTTAACTTGAGGTACTCCAACCGCAGTAGCGCGTCAAAGGCGATGGCCTGGGCGTAGGTTCGCGGGTAGCCATCGGTCACGAACTTCTCTGGCCGATTCGGTGCGCGGAGCAATTCGGCCACCACCTCGTTGACGATGACATCGGGCACGAGTCGCCCCTCGTGCATCAGCGGTTCGATCTCGCGCCCCATCGGGGTACCGCGTTTGATGGCATCGCGGAGGATTTCGCCGGTTCCGATGTAAGCGAGCCCGAACCGCTCGACCAGCAACCTGGCCTGTGTGCCTTTACCACAACCCGGTGATCCGAGAAGCACCAATCGCATGAGCCGTACGCTTTCTGCCACCGGGCAGGTTACCGCGCCGCGAGCAGCGAAAGGGCGGCGGGAAGGAGGGACATCAATTCTTCACAACCCCCGTATTGTCGAAAGGGGGTGAAATATCAGCAAGGGGAGCAGGAGGAAAATGCGGGTCTGTTGCGATTGCTGTCACTCGTCCGTCAGACCAGGGTAATTCCGCATGACGAGGTGGCTGTTAATCTTTTGGACGAGGTCCAGCGCCACGCTGATCACGATCAAGAGGCCCGTGCCGCCATAGAAGCTGGCGACCTGGGGCGGAATCTCCAGTTCGCTCGAGATGATGTTGGGAATGATCGCGATGACGGCGAGGAACGCCGCCCCCACGAACGTCACTCGCATCAGCACGCGTTCGAGGTAATCGGCCGTCTTCTTACCCGGTCGGTAACCGGGTATGAAGCTGCCGTGATCCTTCAGGTTGTCTGCAATTTCCTTCGGGTTGAACGTGATGGCCACCCAGAAGTAGGTGAACACGTAGATCATCACAATGTAGAGGATGTTATACACCCAGCCACGGTGGTTCTGGAACACGTTGGCGAGCGTGCCGGCCCAGGGGAGATTGCCTTCGGACAACTGGTTGAGCGCGTTGAACAGGAACCAGGGCAGGATGAGGAGCGTGCTGGCGAAGATGACGGGCATCACGCCAGCGGCGTTCACTTTCATCGGCAAGAACTGTCGCGTACCGCCGTACACGCGCCGACCACGCACGTGCTTGGCACTTTGAGTTGGGATTCGTCGTTGCGCCTTCGTCATCGCGATCACGCCCACGACCACCGTGACGAAGAGGAACGCCATCACGAGCAGCTTCTCGAATGTGATTTCGCCCGCTGCTCCACCGAGTGTGAGAACTGACTCCTTCAACTTGCCGGTACTGGTGTCCATGAGCAGCATGTTGGTCGCATCCGGGATACGAGCCACGATGCCGGCCATGATGATGAGCGAGATCCCGTTGCCAATGCCATACTCGTCGATCTGTTCGCCCAGCCACATCAGGAACACTGTACCGGTGGTCATGGTGATGATGGCGACGAAGCCGAACCACCACAGGTTAAAGCCAGCGCCGTAACTCTCTGGCGTCAGCCCCCATCCGCCGTCGGTTTCCGAGCGCATCAGGGTCTGTACCATGATGAGCGATTGAATCATGCAGATGGGTACGGTCAGGTAGCGGGTAATCTCGTTGAGTTTCTTGCGCCCGCTCTCGCCTTCCTTGCGCAACTTCTCAAGGGACGGCACCACGCCGCTTGCCAGAAGCTGAATGATAATGGAGGCGGAGATATAGGGCATGATGCCCATCGAGAAGATACAGGCGGAACTGAGGTTACCGCCGGAGAACAGCGATACGAAACCGAGCACCTGACCGAGCGCACCGGTCTGGGCTTGCGACATCTTCTCGGCCAACTTCACCTGATCGATCATCGGCAGCGGCACGTAATAGCCGATGCGATAGACGCACAGGAAGATGAGCGTGATGAAGATCTTCTTGCGCAGTTCCGGGATTTTGCCGACGGTGAGGAGTTGGTCCGGGACGAGCCCCAGAACCGCGGCCGCGGCCCCGAAGAGTGTAAACGTCCACCCGGCCCACGACGGCCCGCCATATGAGAACGAGGCCAACCCACCGATCAGGCTCAAGATGCCGGCCGTGAGGGAGATGGAACGCCAGTTCATTGCGGTGATCCTTGCCTCAGATGGTGGGTGGGGCGTGAAGAGTCGTGAGTCCCCTCACGACTCTTCACGCCGCCGACTCACTTCTTCTCCGTTTTCTCTGTCTTCGCTTTCGCCGCCAGCTTGGCCTCAAGCTCTTTCTTTTTCGACCCCATCTTGTTCCGCACGGGCTTCTTGGGGCCGGGCAGGACTTCGGCTGTCCCGCCGGCTTTCTTGATCTTCTCCTCGGCGCTCTTGGAGAAGTGATGGGCCTTCACGGTCAGCGGCTTGGTCAATTCGCCCTCGCCGAGGATACGCAGACCATCGAACGTGCCCACAACGAGCCGCTTCTCTTTCAGCGCGGCCATGTCGATGGTGCTGTTGGCGTCGAATTGAGCGAGTTCGCCGATGTTGACCACGGCGTATTCTTTGGCGTATGTGGCGTTGCTGAATCCGCGCTTGGGCCAGCGGCGGTAGAGCGGCATTTGGCCACCCTCGAACAACCCGCTCGGGAGCCGGGCACCGGCGCTGGCATACTGGCCCTTGGTGCCGAGGCCGCACGTTTTGCCGTGGCCGGAGCCGATGCCGCGACCGACGCGGCGCTTGAGCGACCGCTTCTGGATACCGGTGGAAACGCTAGTCAGGTCCATTAGAGAGCTACCCCCCGCAGACGGACCACTTCCTCTTTGGTCCGCAGTTGGGCAAGACCATTGAGTGTGGCTTTAACGAGGTTGATCGGGTTTGTGCTGCCGTGCACCTTGGTGAGGATATTGCTGATGCCGCAGGCTTGCAGCACTTCGCGAACACCAGGACCGGCCTTCACACCGGTGCCCGGTCCGGCAGGCACCAGAATCACTTTACTTGCACCGTATTTGCCAATGACGCGATGCGGAATGGTGCTTCCACGCATCGAGACTTTCTTGGAGCGGGCGACGTTACCTTCGCCTTCCTTAATGGCTTTCTCCACGGCCGGCGGCACTTCGTTGGCCTTCCCGTAGCCGTAAGAAACTTTCCCGCGGCGATCGCCAACCACCACAAGTGCATTGAAACTGAACCGTCGGCCGCCCTTGACGACGCAAGCCGACCGCCGAATCTTCACGACGAAATCGACGAGCGCGTTATCGCGCGAGTCGCCTTCGCTTCTTTCCCGTCGTTCACGCGCCATGAGCTACCCTCGTGTGGGGAATGGACATCCCCCTTTGGAAATCTCGCTGTTGTTTTGTTTGTAGGGCTTCCGCCCTACGCTAAATCAGGCGGCCCCGCCGGGGCGAAGAAGAACCCTCATGTTTTCGCCCCGTAGGGCCGTCTTTCGTAGCGTAGGGTGGAAACCCTACGCACCAATTATTTCTTCTCGCCTTCCGGCTTCTTGTCTTTCTTTTCACCCTTGGGCTTTTCGCCGCCCTCACCCTTGGGCTTTCCTTCGCCCTTGGGTTTCCCTTCACCCTTGGGCTTCTCGCCCTTGCCCTTCTCGGCCGGTGTTTCAGCAGGCGCGGCCTTCTGTTTGGCCTTCATCGACTCGAGGTCGGTACAAACGAGTCCCGCTTCTGTCGCCGCAACCGCCAACGCCGCGATCCGACCGTGGAAGCGGAACGCGCCGCGATCGAATGCTGCCTGTGTGATCCCTTTGGCTTTCGCTGCTTCCGCGAGCTTCAGACCCACGGCTTTGGCCGCAGCGACGTTGCCGCCGTGCTTGAGGCCAGAGTTCTTGCCGGCGCTTGTGGCAGAAGCCACCGTGACGCCGTTGAGGTCGTCGATCAGTTGCGCGGAGATGTGCAAGTTGCTCCGCGACACGCTGAGTCGAGGTTTTTGCGGCGTGCCGTAGAGACCCTTGCGCACGCGGAACCGTCGCCGCTCCGCCCGCTTCGCTTTGAGTTTTTGCGTGTTCATCTTACTTGTCCGTGGTCATTAGTCCTTCGTCATTGGCCCGATCCTCACGCCCGACGAGTTCGGAGGGGCGAGGCGGCAACAACTGAGAACCCATGACAAATAACGAATGACGAATAACAAATGACCAGTATTACTTGGCCCCGGCCGCGAACGACTTCCCTTCCTTGCGGCGGACGACTTCGGTGTCGTACCGGACGCCCTTGCCCTTATACGGTTCCGGCTTGCGGCTGGCGCGAATCTCGGCGGCGAACTGGCCGACCTTCTGCTTGTCCGCACCGCTCACAATAATCGTGGTCGGGTCCGGAACCGCCACGGTGATCCCTTCGGGCGGATTGTGGACAATCCGGTTCGCGAAGCCGACCGTCAGTTCCACGCCCTTGCCTTTGGCTGCGGCCTGGAAGCCGACGCCCTCCACTTTCAGTTTCTTTTCGTAGCCCTTCGTCACGCCCACCACCATGTTGTTGATGAGCGCACGCGTGAGGCCATGCAGCGCGCGGTTTTGGCGTTCGTCGTTGGGACGCGTGACCGTGACGGCCTTGCCATCGGACGCGATCTTCATGTTCGGGTGGCAGTCGATTTCGAGTTTGCCCTTGGGCCCCTCGACCTTCACTTTGCTCCCCGTAACCGCCACCTTCACCCCAGTGGGAATGGCGATCGGCTGCCTTCCAATACGTGACATTATTTACTCCTCCAGGGCTTCACCGGGACGAAGCCGGAACGCAGCCCCCGTTGTTCAATCTCACCACGCGTCTTCAGGACAAACTTCGCTCGCCTGCCGTTTCGCACAGTTGACATGGTCGCTGATGGCCAAAGATCCGACCACGACGAACGTGACAACGGCGACGAAAGCAATGAGCAAGAGCACCCCCACGACACCCGCGAAGACGACGAGAGCGATGAGTAGGAGTGCTCCTGTTCCTCCATCCACGACGCACCTCGCGTCTCACCACACCGTACACAGAATCTCACCGCCGACTTTTTCCTTCTTCGCCTGGCGGTCGGACATCACGCCCTTGCTTGTGCTGAGGATGGCGATACCGAGACCATCGAGCACACGCTTCACTTCTTTGTAGCCCTGATACACGCGACGGCCGGGCTTGGAATACCGCTCGATGTGGCGGATGACCTTTTCGCCGTCTGGGCCGTACTTGAGGAACACTTGCAGGACAACGTGCGGCTCACCGAGCTTCTCAACTTCCTGAAACTCCTTCTGCGTTGCGCCGCCTTCCGTTTGCGTCTCGGCATATTTGCCGGTGCGATAGCCGAGAATGAAGCCTTCTTCGAGCAGCACGCGGGCCAGTGCGACCTTGAGCTTGGTGGCCGGCATCTCGACGAGTGGCCGTTCGATTTCGTTGGCGTTGCGGATGCGGGTGAGCATGTCCGCGATCGGGTCAGTCATCATGGCTGTTTCCTCCCTTTCGCGGTTACCAGGATGCCTTGCGGACGCCAGGGATCATCCCGTCGCTCGCAAGCTTACGGAAACAAATCCGGCAGCAGCCGAACTTGCGGTACACCGCTCGGGCCCGGCCGCAGATCTGGCAGCGGCGGACAATCTTGACGCGCGCGTGGCCCGGCAAGATCTTCTTCGGGTCGCGCTGATCGACCGGCTTCTTCAGTTCGGCCTTGTGTTGCTCCACGGCTTCAAGTTGCCGACGGAACTTGGCTTCTTTTGCGTTCGTTGACATTGTGTTGAGATTCTCAGTGCGGCGTTCCGACTCGGATCTGAAGACACGCGCTTCAGAGGAGTCGGCCGTTCCAGCGTTGTTGGGCGAACCCTGCCCGCAAGGGCAGTGGGTCCACAAGTCGTGTATCACCCGCTGCCCTTGCGGGCAGGGTTCGCCGGATCACTTCGTGTCGTCCCGGAACGGCATTCCGAACAGGCGGAGCAGTTCGCGGGCTTCGTTGTCATTCTTGGTCGTGGTCACGAAGGTGATGTCCATACCTTGCGTGAACGAAACCTTGTCGGGATCGATTTCGGGGAAGACGAGTTGTTCCGTCAGCCCCATGCTGTAGTTGCCGTTGCCGTCGAAACTCTTTGGGTTCACACCGCGGAAGTCACGAATACGAGGAAGCGCGAGGTTGATGAGTCGGTCGAGGAACTCATACATCCGCTTGCCGCGAAGCGTGACGCGGCAGCCGATTTCGTTACCTTCGCGAAGTCGGAAGCCGCTGACGGCCATTCGAGCTTTCGTGATCTGCGGACGCTGGCCGGCGATCAAGCCGAGTTGCTCCGCGGCCACCTTCATCCGTTCCTTGTCCTGCAACGCCTTGCCCACGCCCATGTTCAGGACGATCTTCGTGAGCTTCGGCAAGCTCAGGCGGTTCTTCCGCCCGAACTTCTTCTCAAGCGCCGGCAGAATCTCCTTATTGTAGCGTTCTTGGAGACGCGGCGTATAAGTCGCAGTTGCAACAGCCATCGGATGCCTCATTGACCTATGGCCAGCCCATTACCAACGGGCCAGGTACGGGTCGGGTTTTTTGGTGGGCCTTCGACTCGCAAACGAGCCTCGACCCACCCTACTTTTTGGCGTACTTCGAGTCCGGCTTGCTCAGGAGTCGGATGCGGGCTTCGGGGACGTTCTTCTTCGCGTTCCCCTTGGCGTACAACTCTTTCGACCCGTCCGGCAGGTACCGAACGCCGACACGGGTTGGCTTGTTGGTCGCGGGATGGATGAGCGCGACGTTCGACGCGTCCACCGGCATCTCCTTGGAGAGCCGGCCGCCTTGCGGGTTGCGCCGCGATGGCTTCAAATGCCGGTAAACGCGGTTGACGCCCTCCACAACCACCTTGTTCTGCGCACGCAGGACGCGCAGCACCTTCCCGCGAGTGCCCTTGTCGTCCCCGGCGATCACTTCGACCATGTCGTCTTTGCGGAGGAACATCTCTTGTCGTCCTTCGTCCTTCGTCTGTCATTGGTTATTAGTCATTGGTCATTCGGTTCCAGCGAATCCGGCAGTCTGTTCCCCATCGCGAGCCACAAACACCAAGGACCCACAACCAATGACTAATGACTAATGACTAATTACACCACCTCAGCGGCAAGGCTGAGAATCTTGTTGAACTTTGCCCGCAGTTCGCGGGGCACTGCACCGAAGATGCGGGTGCCGCGCGGGTTGTCTTCGGCGTCGAGCAATACCAGGGCGTTGCGGTCGAAGCGGACATAGCTGCCATCTTCGCGGCGTGTGGCAACGCGAGTGCGGACCACCACGCCCTTGACCACGTCGCCCTGCTTCACGTCGCCACCGGGCAGCGCCTTCTTCACGCTGGCCCGAACAATATCACCCAGGTGTGCGACGCGGCGTTTGCTGCCGCCGAGTACCTGGATGCACATGACCTCTTTGGCGCCGGTGTTGTCAGCGACGTCGAGGTAGGTATACATCTGAATCATAGCCGCCTCACATTGGGCAGTGGCCGCAAACAGCGGGAGTGAAAGTCAGGAAAACCGAGCGTTTCCTTCTGTGCTCACTGCCGCTGTTCGCTCTCCACTTCGTTGCTCTGCCAAAACCGTAGGTCGGTTGTCGCGTCTTGGTTGCTGGGAAGCGGTTTTTACCCCGATCGCGACAACCTCAACCACGGTTTTGGCAGAGACTGTTATTTCTTCTCTTCCGTCTTCGATCCAGCCGGAGCCGCTTCGCTACCGGGCACTTCGCTGCCGGCGACGGCGCCTTCGAGGTTCGACAGCGTCCGGCTCGGCGCTTTCTTGACGATCTTCACGAGGTTCCACCGTTTCGTCTTCGAGAGCGGGCGGCTCTCGATGATCTCGACGGTATCGCCCAGGTGCGACTCGTTCTTTTCGTCGTGGACGTAGCAGACTGTCCGCCGTTTGACGAACTTGCCGTACTTCGGGTGGCGGACCAACCGCTGAACCTCGACGCGGCGTGTCTTGGCCATTTTGTCGCGGGTGACGATCCCCTCAAGGACCCGCCGACCGGTCGTCTTCTCTTTCTTCTCGGGGGCGGCCGGAGTGCCGGCCGGAGTGCTGGTGTCCGCCATTATTTACCACTCCCCTTTGCCGATTCCGTTTTCTTGGATTCGCCTTTTTTCACCTCGGGTTTTGCTGCCGGTTTCGCGCCTGCTGTTTTGGCTGCTGTCGCCGGTGCAGCGGCGGGAGCCGGCGCCGCCGGCGGAGCCAAGGGAGCAAGAGGCAGCTTACCGCCCTTCGCGAGGTAGAACCGCTTGAGCCGGGCGCTGCGGCGGTGTGCCGTCCGCTTGCCCGGTGCGCCGCTGGCTTCCTTCTTGTCCAACGCCACGATACGCGTGGCGAGTTGGTCCGGCTGCAGCGCCTCGAGTTCGCCGAGTTCCTTCTCGCGCTGAATCGTCTTGATCCGGGCGATGTCGCGCTTCGCCTTGCGGATTTCCGATGGCGTCTCCAGCCGGTCGGTTGCCGACTGGAAGCGAAGTTGGAACAGGTGTTTTTCGATGTCCTTGAGGGTGACGGTGAGCTGCTCGTCACTCATCCCACGGAACTCTTTCATTCGACTCGGCATCGGTGTTATTGTGGATTGTGGATTGTGGATTGTGGAATCAGAGGCAGAAATACGCCTGTTTTCATTCCGCAATCTGCAATCCGCAATCCGCAATCTCCTAAACGTTGGGCCGCCGCGTCACGAAGCGGCACTTAAACGGCATCTTGTACGCCACACGAGCAAGACAGTCCTTGGCGGCGCTTTCCGGCAGACCGCCAATCTCAAACAGAATCTGCCCGGGACGGACAACCGCGGCCCAGTACTCCGGTTCGCCCTTACCCTTACCCATCCGCGTTTCGGCGGGGATGGAGGTAATGGGCTTGTGCGGGAAAACACGAATGTAGTAACGACCTTCGCCGGAAACGAACCGCGTCATGGTCACGCGGCCGCTCTCGATGCATTCGGCGGAGAGCCAGCCGCCTTCGAGCGCTTGCAGACCGAAGTCGCCGTAGGAGACGTAGTTCCCGCGGTGCGCGTTGCCCTTGATCGGTCCATTATATTTCTTGCGAGTCGTCCGCCCGCGCACAACGCCGCGCTGGCTCTTGCGGAACTTGACTCGTTTGGGCATCTGTGGCATCGGAACACTCTCCCGTCAGGCCGAATCAGTCTTGAGTGAAGTTCGTCTCAGCAAACACCAGCCTCATCGGCTCACAACACTTTACCCTTGCCGTTGACCCCCGCCACCGCCTCCCCCGCCACCACCACGGCGCGGCCGGCGTTTCTGAGTGCCGGCTGCGGAAGCGTCGGTCGCGTCGGCAATTTCACCGGTCAGGTAGTCGCCCTGGTTGACCCATACCTTGATGCCGATGTTCCCCTGCGGGGTTGCGGCTTCGGAGAAGCCATATTCCACCTTGCACCGGAGCGTCGAAAGCGGGATGGAGCCTTCCATGCCCTTCTCGCACCGCGCCATTTCCGCACCGCCAAGCCGCCCGGACAGTTGCAGCTTGACGCCCTTGGCACCGTTTTCCATTGCCCGCTGCATGGCCTGTTTCATCGTGCGGCGGAAGCTGGCACGCTTTTCGAGCTGCTCCGCGATGTCCTCGGCGATAAGCTGTGCGTCAATCTCCGGCCGGGTCACTTCGACGGTCTTCACTTCAATGTGCCGGCGGGTGAGCTTCTCGAGTGCCTTGGTCAGCTTCTCGATCTTTTCGCCCTTCTTGCCGATGATCGCCCCAACGCGGCTGGACGTGACGATGATGGTCACTTGCTCGCGTGTCCGCTCGATGCGGATTTCGGAGATCGCTGGCCGTTGTTCCTTGCGGTCCTTCTTGTTCGTCAGATACGCAACGATGAACTTGCGGATCTTGGCATCTTCCAGCAGCAGTTCGGAGAAATCCTGCTTGTTGGCGTACCACGTACTCCGCCACGGCCGCATGATGCCGGTGCGAAACCCCGTCGGTCGAACTTTCTGGCCCATGGTATCCTCGCTCTCGAGAGTCGTCGCAGGTCTCCGTGTGCCGCTGTCTGTTCACGGCACGTAGCGATTTGCGACCTACTCTCGGAAAAGCAACGGCACACGGAGTGTGCCTACTACTTTCCGTTGAAACAACTCGGGGCCGGACCTTGCCGGCCCCGTGCCTGACTCGGCCGTTGCCGTTATGCTCCCGTTGTCGGCGGAGTCGGCTCTGGAGGGGTCGTGGCGGCTGTTGGCTCGGTTGGCGTCGGCTCGGTTCCCGTCGGTGCCGGAGCTCCCGGCGTTGATGCCACTGGTCCCGGTGTCTCGGTCGTGGTCGGGGCGGGCACTTCTGGTGGAACGAACGCCTCTTCCGGCGGCTCGGAGAGTGTCACCACAATGTGCGCCATTCGGCATTTAATCTGGAACGCCGTCCCGCGGGCTCGCGGCTGGATGCGCTTGAACGTCGGTGCGCCGTCCACACGGCACTCGGCGACGACGAGACCATCCGGATCAGGACATTCCAGGTGTTCGGCGTTCCCGTAGGCGCTCTGGACGACCGCGCGGAGCAACTTCGCGCCGCGATTCGGGTAGAACGCGAGCAGTTGCAGCGCTTCGTCCACGTTCTTACCGCGGATCATGTCGGCGAACAGTCGGATCTTTCGGGGACCGACATCCGCGAACCGGTGTATGGCTTTGTAGTCCATGGTCATTTGCCCTTCGTCATTAGTCATTAGTCAGTTGCCATTCGTCCCTGGCCGCAGTGCTTGTTCCCGTCATTGGCGAGAACGAATGACCAAGGACTAATGACGAATGACGAAAACTTACTTGCCTGCCGGAGCGGCCGCTGCGGCGGCCTTCTTGCCACCGGAGTGGCCCTTGAACGTCCGCGTCTGGGAGAACTCGCCGAGCTTGTGCCCGACCATGTCTTCCGTCACGTACACCTTCACAAAGGTTTTGCCGTTGTGCACGAGGAACGTCGCCCCGATGAATTCCGGGACGATGGTGCAATCGCGCGACCACGTCTTGATCGGTTCCTTGTTCATGCCCTGCTTTTCGACCTTGGCCAGAAGCCGCAGATCAACGTGCGGGCCTTTTTTTAGCGACCGGCTCATGCTCTACTTCCGCCTCTCTGAATCCTTTTTGCCGGTTCAGTAAATGAGAACGTGGCAAGCCCCGTTCTCATTTGGTGGCACAAAACAAAAATCCGGCACTGTTGCGTCCGGACTGGTAATCTAGGGACCAAACGAGCACGCGACTAGGCAACTTGCCGCTTTTTGGCGACCCCCGCCCGCAAGGGCGGGGGTCCGACGAGAAGCGTAAGCGACGGGCCATTGCACCCCCGCCCTTGCGGGCGGGGGTCGCCTCATCACGCCGTATTCTGGAACCGACCGGCCGGGCGGCGGCGAATGATCGCCTTGCCCCCGGGCTTCCGCTTGTGTCGCGTCTTGCCGCCCTTGGAGGGAACGCCCGTCTTCGAGCACGGGTGGCGACCGCCGGCCGTCCGCCCTTCGCCGCCGCCCATCGGGTGGTCGGTGGGGTTCTGGCTGGTGCCGCGGTTGTGCGGCTTGCGGCCCTTCCAGCGCATCCGGCCCGCCTTGCCGATACTGATGTTCATGTGCTCGGCGTGCGACACGCTGCCGATGGTCGCCCGGCACTTGCTCGGCACGCGGCGAATTTCACCGCTGGGCATGGTCAACTGTGCCCAGTCTTTCTCGCGGGCGGTCAGCACGGCCCCGCAACCGGCCGAGCGGCAAATCTGGCCACCCTTGCCCGGCACCATTTCAACGTTGTGGACGGTCATGCCCAGAGGCACCTTCCACAGCGGCATGCAGTTGCCGACCTTCGGCTCAACCGCATCGGATTCGCCAGACATCACCTTGTCGCCAGCCTTCAAGCCCGTCGGAGCGAGGATGTAAGCCCGCGAGAATTCGTGCTTGTCGTCCTTCGGGTATTCGATGAGTGCAATCCGGCTCGTGCGGCACGGATCGTACTCGACCTGAATGACCGTGGCCTCGACGTTGTCGCGTTTCCGCTTGAAGTCGATGACGCGGTAGCGCTGTTTGTGGCCACCCCCGCGGAACCGCGACGTCACCACGCCCTGGAAGTTGCGCCCGCCCTTTTTCTTCTTGGGCTTGAGCAGCGACTTCTCCGGCCGGTTCTCGCGCGGGTGGGTGCAGTCCGCGAAGTCGGACACCATGCCCGCCCGGCGGCCCGCGGAGGTCGGTTTGTATTGCTTGATACCCATCGGGCTTCGCCCTTCCGGAGTCAGAGATCAGAAGTCAGAACAGAAAGCAACCCACAGAAATCAGACGCTGTCCTCTGTCTTCTGTTCTCTGTTAGAAGAATTCAATCTTGTCTTCCGCGTTCAGCGTGACGATGGCCTTCTTCCACTGTGGGAGCTGGCCAACGGTCATGCGGAAGCGACGCTTCTTGCCTTCACGAATCTGCGTGCGAACCGCTTCCACTCGGACGTGGAAGAGTTCTTCCACCGCCGTCTTGATTTGCGTCTTGGTGGCGAGCGGGTTCACCTGGAAGGTGTAGGCGTTGTACCGGGTGCTCTGGTGTGTCCCCTTCTCGGTGACGAGGGGGCGCAGAATCACCTGGTACGACTTCAGTTCCAGTCCCGTCTCGCCGTGAACGCACGGCTTGCGGAGAGCCAGCTTCCGCACGTACTTCTTCGGGTGTGGTCGTGACCGTGCCATAACGGAGTTCCAGGTTTCAGAGTTCCAGGTTCCAAGTTCGTCGCGTCAAGAGTTCGTGTTCCGCGTTGTTTTCAACATGGAACCTGGAACTCTGAAACTTGGAACTACTTTTTCGCTCGCAGCGCCTCAAGGGCGCTCTTGGTCAACACCAAACGCTTTTGTTTGAGCACCGTGTAGCAATTGAACTCGGCCGCGGGCAGAACCTTGACGCCTTCGATATTGCGGGCCGACTTGAACACGTTCGGGTCGAGCTTGTCGGTGCCGATCAGGACAGTCGTATCGAGCAGCGTGATATCTTTCTCGCCCTGCTCGGTCGTCTTCTTGCCGATCTTGATGGCCTTGAGCACGCCGGCCATCTCCTTCGTCTTGGGGGCGGCCATCGTCAGGTCGTCGATAATGACGGCCTGGCCACCGACCAGCTTCGAGAGCACCGCCATACGCGTTGCAGCTCGCACGGCCTTCTTCGGCAGATGGTATTCGTAGTCGCGCGGCTTGGGACCTTTCGCAGTACCACCACCGCGGCGCTTGTTCGTTCGCTTCGTCCCAACGCGAGCGTTGCCCGTGCCCTTCTGCCGGAAGAGCTTCTTCGTGCTGCCCGCGACCTGTCCACGCCGGAGTGTGTGGTGTGTGCCCGCTCGCTGGTTGGCGAGGTACATCAGCACGACATCGTGCATGAGCTGGCGGCTGATCTTTCCGCCCTTGCTCCGGTCGTCCGGATCGACCGGCGACACGAAATCGAGCGGGTCAATCTGAACCGAGCCGACAGATTCACCGGCGCGATTCACGACCGGAAGTGTGATGGGGTTCTGGACCACAATCACACGGTCGACAGGAGCCTCGGCCCCGGTTTCCGGGGTGGCGGGCGTGGTACTTTCTGGCATTATTCAACCACTCCTAACCCTGCCTGCACCGGATTGCCCGGCGGAACCGCTGTATTGAGAGTCAGAAACTCTCGGCGGTGAAGCAGGGTCGCATTCGTCGCAAGAAACCGCCTGTGGAGACCTTCCCGAACGGAATGACTCAACAGAGGGGAGTTACTTTTCTACTGCGCTCACCGACAATGGCAAGACTTTTTCACTCGCTGCTTGCTCGGAGGAACCTACCCTTGCGGGTGGGGTTCGCCACTTACCATCACGCGCCGGTGATGACGCGGATCTTGATGTCCACGCCTGGCGGGAGGTTGAGTCCCTTGTTGAGCGCCTCGATCGTCTTCTGATTCGGCTTCAGAATATCGATGAGCCGCTTGTGGGTGCGAATCTCAAACTGCTCGCGGCTCTTGCGGTCGATGTGCGGCGAGCGCAACACCGTGTACCGCTCAATGCGCGTGGGCAGTGGAATCGGCCCGTGAACTTCCGCCTGGTTGTCGGTCGCGGTCTTCACGATCTCGGCCGCGGTGCGGTCGAGCACTTCGTGATCGTACCCCTCCATGCGGATGCGGATGCGTTCCCCTGTCGGTCCGGCCACGATTGCTCCTCGCTACGCGACAACCAAGCCCCCACGGAAAATACGGGAAAGTTTAACAGTAAGGGCTGTACGAACGACCGTCAAGGGAGATGAAGAAAAACGCCGCAGATCAATGCAGAAAGACGCGGATCAAAACCATGAAGAGAGAAGAGTTTTGACAGTCGAGGGAAAGCTGGGATACCACATTCCCGGATGAAACAGGATTGAAATCCAGGCTCGTGTTGATCCTGTGATCCTGTCCAAACTCTTCTGATCGGTCTTCTGTCTTGATCTGCGTATCTCTGCGTCATCTGCGGCTCAATCTTCACTCACTCACGCCGGAAGCATCATTTGAAGACGCCGAAATTGGGCGGCAGGGTCTTCTTCAATTCCTGCACGCCCGCATCCGTCACCTTTGTGCCCTGTGCGGAGAGCCAACTCAGGTTCTTGAGTGTTGCCAAGTGCTTTAACCCCGCATCCGTGAGCTGTGTGCGGTTTAACGTGAGGTTTGTGAGCTTCGAAAGAGCGGAGAGGTGCTTTACCCCCGCGTCCGTCACCTGTGTGGAAGACAGATCCAGATAGGTCAGGGTTAGGAGTTTCGCCACTTCCTTCGCGTCGTCGTCCGTCACTGGAGCGTCCACCAGGTAGAGGGAGGTGAGTTTCGGAAACGCGGGCAGACTCCTGAGTCCCCCCTCCGACAGCTTCACGAAACTCAGATCGAGTGTGGTGAGATTCTTGAGCGGGGCCAGTTCTTTGAGATTTGCCTTGATCAGATCCGACTGGTATAGGGACAGCCAGGTGAGGTTCTTGAGCGCCGCCAGCGCCCGCAGGCTCGCGTCGGTTATCGTTGTGGTGCATAGCCTGAGAGTCGTGAGCTTCGTGAGCGCGGCCAGTTCCTTTATTCCGGTGTCGGTGACACGCACGCGGATCAGTTCGAGTTCGGTGAGATTCGATAACGCTGTCAGTTCCTTGATCCCCGCGTCGGTCACCCCAGCGGCACTCAAACTCAGATGAGTGAGTTTGGGAAGTTTGGCCAGTGTCCGGCAACCCACATCTGTGATCTCCTCCGCGGACAGTTTGAACTCGGTGAGGTTCTTGAGTGCGCCCAATTCACCAACTCCAACATCGGTCATTTTGGGGACCAATAGCGTGAGCGAAGTGAGTTTCTTGAGAGCTGCCAGTTCCTTGATTCCCAAATCGGTGGCGTCCTCGCTGTTCAGGGTGAGTTCGGTCAGGTTTGGGAGTTGGGCCACATGTCTCAGACCCGTATCCGTCATCTTGGTGCCGAGCAACCTGAGCTTGGTGAGTTTGTGCAATCCGCTGAGCGCGGCCATTCCTTCGCCCGTGATTTTCGTTCCGTTCAGGTCGAGTTCGGCCAGGTTCGGAAATGCGGCGAGTTCTTTGAGATCCTCATCCGACACGCTGGTGCCCACCAGCGTCAGCACGGTGAGGTGTTGAAGGGGAGCCATCGCCCGCAGATCCGTCCCCGACAGTTTCTGGCCCGCGAAAATCACGCGGGTAACGTGGTTGCCTGGTTGCGATCCGTCGCGAAGAAAGCCTCCGCCCAGTTTCACCAGCACTGCAACGGCTTTTTCTTCGTCGTCGTCCGCTCGCGCGGCGGTCGGCGAAGCAAGCAGCAACCACGACGCCACCACACACAGCATCCAGCGCGACATTCCCAGCCCTCCTGGCGCAGAAACCCGCATGAATTGGCGACAAATAATGGTCCGTCTGGATCGAACGTGCAAGTCCAGATCAGAAGAGCCTCAGATCAAGGCAGAAATGGCGAAAGAAGAGGAGCCGCAGATGACGCAGATAGACGCGGATCAAGACATGAATGAGAAGAGAGTCAGGATGACAGGATGAAGCAGGATTGCAATTCCGATCGTGTTGATCCTGTTATCTTGTCCAACTCTTCTGATCGGTCTTCTGCCTTTAATCCGCGTTGATCTGCGTCATTTGCGGCTCCTCTTTCCCGATTCACTCACTGCTTCACCGCATCGACGGCGAGTTGTTGCAGTTTCTCGCGCATGGGCGAGGCGTCGCCGTTGGGCAGCCCCGTGCGCTGAATGAGCAGCACCACGAACAGGTCTTGCTTCGGATCGATCCAACCTTGTGTGGCGAAGGCGCCGCCGTGGCCGAAGGTACCCGGCGAGAGCATCGCGGTCACGCCCTTCGGTTCGCGGACCACCGCCCAGCCGTAGCCGAAGCTCATGCCCTCCACGAAGCCGGTCTTGATCTCGCCGGTTTGGGTCTTCGTCATCTCCGCAACCGCTTTTTCGCTGAGGATGCGCTTGCCGTTGAGTTCGCCCTTATTGAGCATCATGCGGTAGAGCTTCGCGAGGTCGTCGCCACACGACACCAATCCACCGGCCGGGATCGGGTGCTTCGGTTTGGCCGGCAGACCGATCAGCGAGTTCTTGCTGGCAACGAGCGAGTCACCTTTCCCCTTCAAATAGATCACCGCCAATCGCGAGAGTTGCTCCTTCGTGGGGGAGAAGGTCGTGTCCTTCATACCGAGCGGATCGAAGACGCGCTTTTGCAGAAACTCCTCGTAACTCTCACCGCTGACGACTTCGATAATACGGCCGAGCGTGTCGATGCCTTCATTTGAATAGCTCCACTTCGTGCCCGGCTCAAACTGCAGCGGTTGGAGGGCGGTGGCGAGTGCGGTTTCGGCGAGCGTGCGGTTGCGCTTGGCGTACACGTCGTTAACGCCCTTCGGGTAGTACGAAACGCCACTGGTGTGGGTCAGCAAATCGCGGAGCTTGATCGGACGGGACGGTTTCTTGAGAGCGACCGCGTCCTTTCCGCGTTCGCCCACGAGCATTTGCCCGGTGAATTCCGGCAGATGTTTCGCCACATCGTCGTCTGGCGAAAGTTTCCCCTCATCCGCCAGGATCATGATCCCAATGGCAGTAATGGGTTTGGTCATCGACGCGATGCGGAAGAGCGTATCTTTCGTCATCGGTGCTTTCGCTTCGATGTCGCGCATGCCAACGGCGTCGAACTCGACGATGCCGTCCTTGCGGCCCACAACCGTCACTGCACCAGCGATGTCGTGATCGTCCACGAACTTTTGCATCGCGACCGGGATCTCTTTGAGCTTCTCCGGATGCGGAACGGTGGGTTGACCGGTTGCCGGCGCCGCGAGGACGATCGCAAGCGCAAGAGGAACGAAGGCAAGAAATGTACGACGGGAGAGCATTTGATAACTCCGGATGCGAGCGAAACTGTCCCCGAAGCTACGGTACGGGTGTGGGTCGGTCAAGCCTGTGGGGAATGTTGCTCTTTCGCCGCGATCTGAGTCCGCAGTTCATCGGCTTCGTGCCGGGTGTCCTTCAACTGCTCCTCCAATTCGGCGATTTTCGCTTCCAGCTCCGCGAGCCGTTTTTCCGGCGTGTAGCCGAGCAACCGGCTCAGCCCGCCGAGCAGCAGAAACGCTTGCCATGCCTTGGTTGCAAGTCCCTGAAGCCGGTAGAGCCGCTGCATACGCGCAAGTTGTTCCGGCGAGAGTGCTCGGCCGAGCCGCAATAGCCGCGCCAGCGGCGCAACATCAGCCCACCGCGTGAGGACTTCGAGCATCGGCAACACCACAATGGCGACATCCAACCACCGTTCCTTCACGAAGGAGAACGGATGCGGGTGGATGGACGCCTTGAATACGAACTCCGTGGCGAACGCAACCCAGATCACCGCAATGCCGATATCGAGCGCCAGTGCCAGCGCGGGCGTGTGATGAACCGTGCCGCTGGAGATGTGATCGAGAACGAGAATCGGCAGGATAAGAAAAGCGAACAGGAGCATCGGTCCGCTAAACGCGAGATCGAGTCGCTTGAACAGCTCTTTGCCGGGTTCCTGCCAGCCGAGACGCGGAATCCACACCAGGCCCGTTCGCGGATCGCTCAGAGCCATTCGCCACGACGGGAAGAGCCAGACGAGCATGGCGTGAAACACGACGGGCCGGACAGGTTTCGAGCGATCACGCGTGTATACTCCCCAGGCCGACTCGATTGCAAAGATCGGCCAGAGAGCCACCAACCCGACGAACATCGCGTCGAGTTCCCACTGAGTCACGTTCGGCGTCATCGCCCGGTGGAGCAATCCGGCCACGAGTAAGAGATGAGCGAAGGCGAGCACGAACATGAACCGCGCACGCAATGTGTCGCGGTTGGTTGGGCCTGGGAGAGGGGTATCGCCTGACGGTGAAGGAATCTCCATCTTCGTAGCCGTCCCGACGGTGGAGAAGAGAACGTTTCGCCACTATCATCCTATTCGTCTGAAGCCGCTATTTCTCGGTGGGAACATTGACGGGAATGCCATGTCCGAGATGGTGTCGTGGTCAGCTCTGCGGGAGTTGCGGTACGATCCCGAGGCCCATTACCGCCGCTTGGCATCTCCAGCCGAAAAATCGTCCAGGTGAAAATGTTGGATGGCTCGGTGCGTACGTTTACGAAGGAGATGCTTCGCCCGAGGTGATTCGTGTCGGCATCGAACCCGCCGATGGCTGGGGGTTGAATCCGTAATGTCGCTCATGGCGAAATGAAAAAAGCGGCCGTATGATCCGGTTCAACTAATTCTCCGAGGTTCACTATGCCCAGCGACTACGACCGCGACAATGATGACGACCGCCCGCGACGCCGGCGCTACCGCGATGAGGACGATGACGACCGTCCACGGCGTCGCGAAGGCCCGCCGCAAAAATCCAACCCAATGGTGATCGTGGCCATCGTCATCGGTGTGATTTTCGGGGGTGGTTTAGTCGTGGCGATTCTGATCGCGCTGTTGCTGCCAGCAGTGCAGCGCGTCCGCGACGCGTCCGCGCGAATGTCAGACTCCAATAATTTGAAGCAAATCAGCCTCGCCGCCTACAACTACAACGACGTGAACGGCACATTACCACCGGCCGATGACAAAGTGAGCTGGCGCGTTCACCTGCTGCCGTACATCGAGGAAGATCCCATCTACCGGCAGTTCGACATGAACCAACCGTGGGATTCTCCTTCCAACAAGCGGCTGGCGAACCAGCGTATCCGGACATACACCTCCGCAGGCGATCCACAGGCCGATGGGACGCACTACCGGGTATTCGTCGGGCCGCACACCCTGTTTAAGCCGGGTGCAAAGCCCATGTCTTACAAAGGGATTCCGGATGGCTCCTCGAACACGATCCTCGTGGTGGAAGCCGCCGAGGCGGTACCGTGGCCGGCACCGTGGGAACTCCAGTACGACCGCAACGCCTCTCTCCCGCCGCTCGGTATTCCAGGCCGGAAAGTTTTCCTGGTCGCGATGGCGGACGGTTCGGTGCATTCAGTTACGAAGGACATCTCACCCGAGGTCCTCCGCGGCGGTATCGAACCCGACGATGGTCGTAGGTTCAACCCCGCGGAGAAGTGAAAAGAGTGGCTGTACGATCCGTTTCGACTGATTCTCCGAGATTCACAATGTCCAACGACAACGACCCTCCTGGCGAACGGTCGCGGGAACGCAACGACCGCGATGACTACGACGATGATCGCCCACGAAGACGTGATCGCGACTACGACGAACGCCCACGCCGACCCAACCGCGATGATGCTGACCGCCCGGCAGCATCCAACGGTCTGGCGAACGCGAGCTTGGTTCTCGGTGTCCTCGCGCTGCTTCTCACGCTCGTCGGGATCGCGTTCATTGTTGGAGGTGATAGCGACAGTTGGGCTGCAATGCTTGGCGCACTCACCATGTGCGTCAGTGGCCTGATCGGGTTGCCGGCGATCATCTGTGGTGGGATCGGGATGACGCGACGCGTGCGGCGCGGCGCCGCGACATGCGGGCTACTGCTGGGCATATTCGGCGTGTTTGCAGGGATCAGCGGATTCGGTTACAGCTTGTTCGAATCCGTGGGCAAAGTTCGTCAAGCCGCGGCTCGCATGCAGGACCAAAACAACCTGAAGCAGATTGGCATCGCGCTGCACGCTCAGCACGATTCAACTCTGGGAATGCATGCGCCCTACGCTCAGGATTTCACCGGCAAGGTGAATACCGATCTGAGCTGGCGCGTGGGCATCCTGCCGTATATCGAGCAGCAGAGCTTGTACAACTCCTTTGACCTGATGCAACCGTGGGACAGCGCGAAAAACAAGTCATTGTCGAATACCCCGATCAGGACATACACGAGTCCTTTTGATGGGCCGGAGCCATCGGTGAACACGCCCTATCGCGTGTTTTACGGTGGCGGCGCCATGTTCAACGAGGACGGCAAACCGGTGCGATGGACGGATGTGACCGATGGCTTGTCGAATACGATCATGGCGGCTGGCGCGGTCGAGCAAGTACCGTGGGCACAGCCCAGGGAATTGAAGTACGATCCCAACGGTCCGCTGCCGAAACTCGGCCACGCCAAGTTGCGCCGAGGATTCCAGGTTCTCATGGCCGATGGTTCGGCGCGGTTCGTTTCGGATAAAGTTTCCGAGACAACGCTGCGCCGGTTGATTACCAGGGCCGAAGGCCAGGATCCCGGCGCGGATTGGAATGACTGAGGCCATCACTTTCGTCCCATCCCGTTGTGGCGAAGCGACGGGAAGGGGTCGTATGATCTGCTTCCACTTCTCTGCTTTTTTCGAGGTTTGCCATGCCCAGCGAGAACGACCCCCCGCGTAATCGGTCGCGAGATCGCAACGACCGAGATGATTACGACGACCGCCCGCGCCGACGTGACCGCGATGACCGCGATTACGACGACGATCGCCCACGAAGGCGCGATCGCGAGGATGACGACTACGACGATGACAGCCCCCGCCGGCGCGGTGACCGAACTTCACAACCGGCCGGCAACGGACTGGCTGTTGCATCGCTGATTCTGGGAATCCTCTCGTTCTGCACGTCCTGCCTCACGGGCGTCCCGGCGATCATCTGCGGCCTCATCGCGATGGGCAAGCCAACCGGACGCGGCATGGCGATCACCGGTCTGATTCTGGGTGGTCTGGGAACGATCGCTGGCGGCGTCGGCAGCTATTTCGCGTACATGAAGGTTGAGGGAGCCAAGTATCGGATGAAGGAGGCGAACAATATGAAGCAGATCGGGCTCGCGCTGCACAACCAGGAAATGACAATGATGCGCATGAGCGCGCCCTATGCTCAGGATCTTGGTGGTCAGGTGAATACCGATCTGAGCTGGCGTGTGGGCATCCTGCCTTACATCGAGCAAGGCAACCTGTACAACTCTTTTGACCTGAAGCAGCCGTGGGATAGCCCCAAGAACAAATCGTTGTCGAACACAATAGTCAAGACATATGTGAGCCCATATGACTCGCCCTCGGTGAACACACCTTACCGGGTGTTCTACGGCGGCGGAGCAATGTTCGAAGAGGACGGCAAGCCGATATTGCTCATGAGTATCACGGACGGGACATCGAACACGATCATGATGGTGCAGGCCTGGGATCAGGTGCCGTGGGCACAGCCGAAGGATTTGAAGTACGATCCCAAAGGTCCGCTGCCGAAGCTGGGTCATCCTGAGCTGTCCGGTGGCTTTCAGGTGTTGATGGCCGACGGCTCGGTGAGGTTCATTAGCAAGAACGTATCCGAGAAAACGCTACGCGCCGCGATCACCAAGAACGGCGGCGAGACTCTTGGCTCGGACTGGTGAGATTGGACAAGGCACCGCAATTGGCTTTGACGGGAGAGGTTGTCGGTGTTCAGAGTTGGCGTCACACGGGTTTCGTCAGTTAGACGGCCCGGAAGCGCGATCTGGTCCGCCGGACGAATCGGTGTTTGAGCGTGTGCGGTTCATCGCCAGACGCACGCGCTCCGTTATCGTCTGCGCGACCAGTTTCGCACGTTTGAGCAACGTTTCGCCGAAGCGATATGTTTCGTTTGAACTTGGATCGTCGGGTATGCCTGGAGTTGGCATGTTCGCGGTATCGATCATCGTTGTCTCCTTCACGGGCACCCTCTCACAAGATTGCAGTGAGCGTGCCAACTCCCAGGGTGGAAGTCTCCGAGGCGACCGCGAAATCGTTTCGGGTGCCGGCAGAGTTGTTACGACGTGCCCATCCGCTCACTGGCGAATGAAAATCATGTCGACTTCAACCACATGATTTCTGTTCGGGCACGATTTCAGGCTCGAGAAGAGTCCGCGGGTGAGCGGGCATATCATTATCGCGCGGAGCGCAGTCCCACCCTTGCGAAAAGAGGTGGGACTGCGCAAAGCCTTGTCCCACCATTGCGAGAAGAGGTGGGACGGCGCAAAGCCTTGTCCCAGCATTGCGAGAAGAGGTGGGACGGCGCAAAGCCTTGTCCCAGCATTGCGAGAAGAGGTGGGACGGCGCAAAGCCTTGTCCCACCCTACAAAAACCTACCTTACTGGATCAACGAAGCGAAAAGAGGTGGGACTGCGCGAACGTTCCACGTGAAACGTCCGTATATTTTTGAATGTCGTGTGTTTGAATGTCCACCCGCGATGAGAATCTGCGGCCGACCCTTTCGCGATCCTTACCGCTGCGGTAATCTTTATTCTCTACCCGCCCTGCCTCTCGCTGCGAAAGCCATTCGTCATGATTCGCACATCGAGTTGTCTTCTTCTTCTTGCGGCGCTGGTACTTGTGCCGCAAGCCGATACGAATTCCGCCGAGCCAGCGCCTCAACCGCGTGCCAGGAAAGAGCCACCAGCCACCCCTGCAAAGCCGGGCGACATCCGCACGCCAAACGCGACCATGCCGCTGACCGGCTTGGCACCCGCCAAGCCGATGTTTGACGCGTGCATCTACAAGTACCACGTCAGCACCACCAGCGAACAATGTCAGGCATTCGTGAATCAGGGATTGGGCATGTATTACTCATACGTGTGGATCGAAGCGGCCCGCGCCTTCGAGACCGCACTGCAATTCGACCCGGATTGCGCTTACGCATGGCTCATGCTGCACCGTTCGCTGGAGAAGTGGGGCCGGCCGGGTACCGCCGTCACGCCGGGTCCGTTTGTGGCGCTCATCGGCGGGGCTCTTTATGGCAAATTGCCGGATCGAATCGGCAAGAACGCACTCGACTACTCGCTCGACATGGCCCGCAAGCTCATGCCGAAAGCCAACCACCGTGAGCAGCTGCTCATTCAGTCGCGATTGCAAGAGAAAGGCATGTGGCCGGGTGTCGGGCCAACCGAGCGCGTAAAAAAGGCGCAGCAGTCGCTCGATGAATTGCTCACGCTGTACGAAGACGACGAGGAGGGCTGGTTCTGGCGTGCGCAGCTGGCCAAAAGCGATGGCGTGAACGCGTCGGCGGTGTTCTACAAGGCGCTGTTGAAGATCAATCCGCTGCACCCGGGGGCGAATCACGAGTTCGTTCACTTCTTCGAGAACATTCAGCGGCCGGCGCTCGGCTGGCCCTACGCCGAGAATTACATCAAGTCGTCGCCGGGTATCCCCCACGCTTACCACATGCAAGCTCACCTCGGCATGCGCATCGGCAAGTGGGGCGTGACCAGCGATTGGAGCTGGCGTGCGGTGGAACTGGAAGTGGAGTACCACAAGTATCAGGACGTGAAGCCCAGCGAGGATCACCAGTTCAATCACCACATGGAAACGCTAACACGGAGCCTCGTTCACGATGGTCGATTTGCCGACGCGCTGAAGATCAAAAAGATGGCGGAGGGCTACAAATATACCTTCCGCCCCGAATGGTTGCGCATGGCGATCGCGCAACACGACTGGGACGAAGCACGCAAACTGATCGATGCGTTCCGCCGCAGCGATAAGGCCGGCGGAGCCTATTACGGTGCACTCCTGGCGCTGGAGAAAGGCGACACCGCGCAGGCGGGCCGCGAGGTCGATACGCTGCGTGAACTTCAGCAGAAGCGCAAGACCGACCGAACCCTGGAGCGGCGATTGTGGGAAGTGCAGGGGCGTTACTTCTGCCAAAAGGGCGACGGCGAAGCGGGGCTCAAACTTCTCAAGAAACTCGTGACCGCGACCAAGAACGACTTTGGTCATCATGCGTGGGGCAACGGTGCTGTTTACATGGAATCATGGGGTATCGGTGCACTCGAAGCGGGCAACGCAACTGAAGCGGAGGAAGCCTTTCAGGAAGCATTGGCACACGATACAGGTAGCGTTCGTGGCGCCCTCGGGCTGTGGGCGCTGTGCGACCAGCTCGGTCGAACGGAAGAAGCGGCCCGCTACCTGAAACTCGCTCATCGGCTGTGGGACAAGGCCGAGACCAAGGACTTTGCCGCGCTGCAATCCGACATGGCCAAACGCGCGACGAAGATCACCAAGTCCGTCGCGGGGGAGTAGAGAACAAGGAAACCGGACTAACCACGGACAGAGACACAGAGAGGGTTCCCACGCAGCGGCGGAAGAGAAAGCAGGAGAGATTGAAGATTTTGAACTCGGTATTGTCTTGATCTTCTCCTTGTTTTCCTCGGTCTTCTCTGAGTCTCTGTCTGTGGTTAGTTGCTACTTTCGGTCACTCCGCCACCGCTGCTAACAATAACCACCATGACACGCTTACTTCTTGGCCTTGCTCTCACCCTCGCACTCGCTGTAGCCCTCCCGGCTGCCGATCCATGTGTTTCCGGCACGCCGGTCGGCAAGCGGCCGGGGCCGTATAGCTTCCTCGTCGCCACCGGTCCGCAACGCGGCCAACTCACGTGCTATGTCTGCGAACAGCACGAACACAACAAGCCAGCGGTAATCGTGTTCGCACGTAACACGTCCGATTCGCTTGGCAAGCTATTAGTGAAACTCGACGCCGCGGCACTCGCTGAAAAAGACAGCGGCTGCAAGGTGTGGATGACGCTGCTCACGGAGAAGGCCGATCTCGATGCCCTGGCGAAGTGGACGCAAAAGCAGGGTCTCAAAGCCTGTCCCGTGGGTGCATTCGAGGATGCCGACGGCCCGCCGTCGTACAAGCTGCACAAGGAAGCAGACGTGACGGTGATTCTCTTCACCAAGCAACGCGTGGTGGCGAACTTCGCCTTCCGCGCCGGCGAACTCGACGACAAGAGCATCGAGAAAGTGATGCAGGCCGTTCCGCAACTATTCAAGAAGTGATGTTCAATTGTCCGGGCAAGCCGGGAGGCTTTTTGTGAGGCAGGCTTTGCCTGCCCCGTATTGTGGGGCGGGCCGGGATGTCTGCCACACGTTCACCCACGCGGGTCGGGAATGAATCCGGTGACGGTGACGGGTTCGGGTGTTTCCAGTTCGGTTCCCGGCAGTAATTCCACCATCGCTCGGATGATCTCATCGCGGATGGCGAGAAAGCCCGCTCCTGCAACCGGGTCGAATTGCTTACCGAGTTGTCGCTCCACTTCGGCGAAGGCCCACGCCGGCGGCTTACCTTTCTTGTTCTCGTGATATGGTCGATTCGAGGTCATGGCGTCGAACGCATCGGCCACAGCGACGATCCGCGCCAAAAGCGGGATGTCTTCACCAGCCAGCTTGTCGGGATAACCCATGCCGTCCCAGCGCTCGTGGTGGCTGCGCACGATCGGGATAATCGGCTCCATTTCCGACACCGACGAAAGGATCTCCGCGCCCTTCGTCGTGTGCGTTTTCATGATCTCGTATTCTTCGCCGGTCAACCGACCCGGCTTACGGAGAATGGCGTCATCGATGCCGATCTTCCCGATGTCGTGAAGCGGGCCACCGATCTTGATGAGTTCGATCTGATCTTCGGGTAACTCCAGTTTCTCACCGAGCATGGTCGCGTAGCGTGTGACGCGCTGCGTGTGGTTGCCGGTGTAGTCGTCGCGAAGTTCCACAGCCTGCGCCAGCACGGTAACCGTCTTGAGGAATTGCTCTTTCTGCCTCCGCAGCAGTTGCGCCGCTTCAATCGCGGCCGAGACGTGCGCGGCCAGCGCGTCGGCCAGGTGCAGGTCGTCCTCGGTAAACGGGTTTTGCCAGAAGCAGCGGTCGAGGTGCAGCACGCCCAAACGCTTCCGCGGCGTCCGCAGCAGCACGCACATCACGCTGGCCATCGCGCCGTCGGCGATACTCTGAGTCACCTTGGTTTCGTCGTCGGCGGTGAGGGTGCTGTAAAGCAACGAAACGCCGCTTGCGAAGCAGCGCTGCGTGAGCTTCTTGGAGTAGTGGAAGCGGCCCGGAGGTTCACCCTGCCCCACGGCAAGCGCCCGCAGCCGCATCTTCGGCTCCGGGCCGTCGCTTTCAGCCAGCACGATCGCTCCGCGTTGCGCTTCGAGCACGCTGACGGCGTCGTTGAGAACCGCGTCGAGGAGTTGATCCTCGCTCTGCATGTTCACGAAGTGATTGCCGGCGCGGAGCAAAGCAAACAGTTGCTCGCCAGCTCGCGGCATCTGATTGCGGTCGAACGCCAACCGCCGTAGACCGTCTTCGAATGTCGATTGCGTCGCGGCGATGACGTGCTGATTAGAGGGCGGACCATCCGGCGTGGCCTCGGTCATCTCGACAATCACCGCCACCTTGCCGAACTGCACGATGTCGCGGGGCTTGAGCGGTTGTTCGCCGGGCCCGATCCGCACGCCATTCACGTAGGTGCCGTTGGTGCTTTCCAGATCGCGGACGTACCAGCCCTCTTCGCCGTAACGCACTTCGGCGTGTCGACGGCTGACGGAACTGTCGTCCAAAACGATCTCAAGCGAACCAAGCCGACCGGCACGCAGCAGCGTTTCTGATTCCCAAACCCGCCCTTTGATGTCGCCGCTGATACCGCGCAGCCGTAGAGGACGTTTCACGACCCACTCCCCCCACTGCCCGTGCGCGTGGTTATGTGGCCAGACGCAATTGGATCAAATGTACCATGCGCACCGGCCGCGCGCCGCCAGGAACTCTGTTGAACACAGCTTTCTGTTTAGTACAGATTTTGCCGAGAACTGAAATGAAAAACTCCTTGTGTATAAATGGCATTTGACTGGGTAAGATGCGGAGTTTCAAGTAGCAGAAACGGTACTCATAATTTCCGCCAAACCTCAATTCAGCGCGGATTGCCCTTCTGTTGTTTTCGACTGGGGCCGAATCCCGGCACGAAGGCGAAGCCCACTGATTCCCCGACCGCAGTCCGCAGTGAATGCTTCTTGCGAAGTGGAACACTCTGCGATACGTTCATACGCTGTGATAACCAATTGTTGGCTTTCCATCGCTTTCCAATCTCAAAAAGCTTTTCTCCTGTCAGCTTTTCGCGAGGGCTGCGTAACAGAGGCAGAAGCGACTACTACACCCCAAGGAACCATGCGATGAAGGCGCTCATCACCACATTCATGCTCGCGGGGCTTACTCTCTGCTTCTTCCCCGCTCCCGCTCCGGCGGACGATGTGAAGATCGATCCCGACACGTACGCGGCGATCGCCTTCTCGCCCAAGACCGGCAAGTACGGCTACGCCTGGAACTATTCTACCCGCGCTGCCGCCGAGAAAGCTGCGCTGAGTGAATGCAAGGCCGACGACGCGAAGGTCGTGACCTGGGTTCAGTTTGGTTGGGCTGTTCTCGTGATCGCCGAGGACAACGCCTACGGCTATGACGAGGTTCATGGCGACGGAGCCAACAGCAAGGACGCTTACGACAGCGCCTTGAAGGAACTCCGTAAGAACAGCGACGCCAAGGTGAAAACCATCATCATCGTCTGCTCCGGCGATGTGAAGCCGAAGGTCATCACCAAGTGACCCCGCGGCGAGAAAACTCGTTGCGGAGATGTCATTTTGTGGGGCCTGCCGGCAGGCAAAGCCTGCCCATTTGAATGCAGCCCTTCGGGCTGCGGCAGCCAGCCGGACTGTCGGCCTGCCGACAGCGAGGCCTGCCCTCACAAAGACCTACACCCACTCGGCCTTCACACGAAACGTTTCGCCCGCTGAGTATTCGAACGGAATTGCGTCGCCGGTCATCGTCAGCGGTTGAAGGGTCTTGCCGGCGCCATCCACAAGCGACACCTGACTCGGATCGCGGGCAAAACGCATCTCCGCCGCGCCGCCAAAACCAACTGTCTCGATCAGCATCCCGGCCACAGCGCGATTCATTCCCTCACTCGCCTCCACAGGCCGCAAGCTCGTTACCAACAAGCTCGGCATATCGACGTGCGCAAGCCAGCTCGATGATCCAACTGCCGGCGGCCCTTTCTCCGTTATCACGACCGGCGACGGCGACACCCAGCCAAGGGCGGTTTGCATCGGCACGTCGCGGTCAGTCGCGAGCAGGAGATCAAAAGTTCGACACTGTTCGCCTTCGGGAACGAGGATCACATCAGCCATTCTCGCATCGTGTCGCTGAATGAACGGCAGCCCGCCGGTAAACAGGAATGAACGCTCCGCGCCGAGCCGCACTTCGAGATAATCGGGCGAAACGGGCCGCGTGTAGCCGGTTTGCGTGTTCGCGCCGTTCACTCCGCGGAACAGCACGGCACGTTCGTCGCGCCAGCCGAACCGCGAACCATAGAACGCGTGCCACGGATACCCCGACGGCTGGTGACGGACATCGAGTTCGATACGCAACTCCAGCACCGGCCGACCCAACCATGCCCGGAATCGCTGCTTGTAGGTCGCGAGGACTTCGTCGCGTTCATTGATCACATCGCCGGTACTGACGATCTCGCCGAGAGCCGCGCCGTTGTTCGTGATGGTGATGTCCCGCGCCACCATCTTGCTACCGGGGTTAAATACCAGTTGCTGTCCGAACCGCGTGGCGCGGGTGCGCAAATCGCGGAAGGAACGAATGCCGCCGGTGTTCGCGTCCACTTCGCACTCGATGAACTCGTTGCGGACATTCAACCCCTCGGCGAGCTTTATTCGCTGCTTGGACGCTGCGGCGTTCCCCGCGCGAGGTACCCACACAAAGCCGAACGGTGGTACTTCCACCACGAGCTTTGCGCTCGTTCCGCTAAACTCCGCGGCTTTCACGGCATCCGCCACGGGTATGGTGCCGCGGAAGCCGTCCACTTCGAGTGCGACTCGTCGGGTGAAACTACACGGGTTGAACACCATCAGCCCGGGTTGCCCATCGGCAGAGCGTACCTGTATGCGCTCCGCCAACTTCTTGGCCCAGTGCGTTTCGAGAGAAGAAAGAAGACCCGCGCCTTCGCTTTCTCCATTCACTCCTTGCGTCTCAATGGCATCTTCCACTTCGCCCAACTTGCGGAGTGATTCCTCGTCTTCTGGCATCGGCGGCGTGAGAGCACGGTGAAGAGACGCGAGGGTGTAGGTCGAGTCGATTCGGCGACGCAGGCGAACTTGCTGCGGGAATCCGCTCACCGGCTCCGGCCGGTGCTGATTCGTTACGCGGTCATCGAGGTAATCCACGAAGAACTCGTCAGCGGATTGCACACCGATGTAGTCGCCGCTTGTGACATTACCGAAGTAGCGACTCAAGTTTGTCCATTCGCCAAACACCGGCGCAAGGTCAGCCAGCGCGAGCAGATCGTGATAGGAAGCGAACGCCGGCTCGCCTTTATGGATGAGCGAAATCGCCGGCGCGGAGTCGTAGCTTGTGGCCTGATGCAGATGGTAAACGAGATTGAAGAACGTGTGCGGGTCGTGTGCCGGGAGCGGTTCGCGCGTGAACGCTTCGACCGACTTGCCATCCGGCCCCGGCCAGTTCACAGCGGCGGCGCGGATGCTCGGAATCAATCCGCCATCGGTGCTGATGAGGATGGCGTGCTTGAACCCCATCAGTTGCAGCCAGCCGGGCAATTGCGGGTGGAACGCGCTCTTCTGGCGTCCGTATACCGTTGGTTCGACACCGAGCAGTTTCTGTGTTGTTCGGCGTGCGACGCGCAGGTTCCACCACTGGCTTTCCAGCGGCATGAGGGCGTCTTCGCGATCGCGGTAAGATCCGCAGCACAAATCGACCGCTTGCGGCATGTCTGGTGGCAGTTTCGCCTTGAGTTCCGCGAACCGTGCCGGTTCGTGCTCCGCGAGCTTCTCGAATGTTTCGCCCGATGCCAGAACGGTGAGCGGAACGCCCGCCGTAAGCGATTCGGGCCACGCCGCGCCCAGGTTTTTGGGGTCAATGTAAACCCAGTCGAGCCAGTGCAGCGAACCGGAGAATACGGGTTCGCGGCCCATCTGCAGTTTCTCCGCGGCGCTCTTCAGGTGCGTGCGATACTCTTCGCTTCCGCGCCCCAGTGCTTCCACCGCGGCCGTGACATCGCTCCAAAAGCCGGCGGCGTCGAGCAATTTCTCGTGATCCATCGCTTCGTAAAGCGTATCGAGCATCACATAGCCATAACCGAGACCGGCAAAGAGCCGCACGGCTTCGGGTGGCGCATCGAACAACGCGCCAGTTTGGCCTGCTTCGCGCAAAGCATTCAGCAAACGCTCAATGGTTTCCGCACGCGAAGGGGTGGCGTGGAAGACAATCGACTTCGCTTCCGCGACGCGATCGTTCCAGTTGTCCGGCTGAAAGAGATGTGGGCCTTCCGGGACGCCGTAAATGAAGCCCGTGCGCGGATTGTCGTGATCGTACGAAACCGACGCCTGCGGTGGTTGCGATGCTCCCGCCAGTGCAGCGGGGTGCCACAGCGCGATGTAGCCGTTGAGCCATGCGGCCACTTCATCCGGCGTCTGCTGCAGCGGGTACGACGTCGCAAGCCGGTAAGACGAGAGCAGGTGAAGCTGACGTTCTTCGGTCATGGTTAGCTCTTGCCCTACGCGCCCCGTGGGGATGGATTTCCGTTATAGTACGGAAAGCACGAATCAGGACTTTATGCATGACGAATGACGAGCAAGCATTCCTCAACGCCATCTGCGCGCACCCCGCCGACGATACGGCGCGGCTGGTCTACGCCGACTGGCTTGCGGAACACGGCCAGGAGGATCGTGGGGAGTTCATTCGCGTTCAGATCGAATTCGAACGCACGCCGCCGACTACCGAAGACGACGAACGCCGTCGGAAAGTCCTCCTCAACCGGCGCGATGCATTGCTCAAAAGACACAAGGCGGAGTGGCTGGCTCCGTTCATGCCGTTCGTGAAGGAAACAGCATTTGAACGGGGATTCGTTCAATCGCTCGACGTACCCGCGAATGCTTTTCTTGAGAATGCGGAGAAGTGGTTCGCGCTCACGCCTCTGACGTGCGTGCGGATTACCGTGGTCAATTTGTGGGATCCGGCTACTCACAGCCCCATGCGTTGGGTCGAACAATTACTTTCGTCACCGCTACTGTCGCGGTTGGAATCCATTAACCTGGAGTCGCTGCAACTCACCGCGGCGGACCTTCAACCGCTTGCTGCACATAAAGATCTCTCGCGATTGCGGGAATTACTGCTCGCACGGAACCACCTCCGAAGCGAAGGCGCGGCCCTTCTTGCAAACACGCCGTGGCTGCGGCATTTGGAGTCGCTTGATCTGTGTGGAAACGGCATCAGCGACAGCGGTGCAAGGGCGATCGCCCAGAGTGCGTATCTCGGTGGACTGACGGCACTGCGCATGAGCCGGAATCCGATTCGCGACTCCGCGTGGTCCGCGCTCGAAAACCGGTTCGGCGACGTACTTGTGGGGTGAGAAAGGAAATGGATGCCGAAGAACGCGCCCTGCTTGCGGCGATCATCGCACATCCGGACGAAGACACTCCGCGCCTCGTCTACGCCGACTGGCTCCAGGAACACGATCAGCCGGAACGGGCGGAACACATTCGGCTCAGTATTCAACTGGATTTGGTGGACCTGGAACCTGAAGCTCTGAATCTCTTGGGGAATGGCCTGAGCGAACAAGTGTGCCAAGCCCTGCGGAAACGGCACGGTTCTCGCGTCTGGCTGGAACCTTCTGACCGGAATGGTTTCCCGCGCCGATTCTGAACACGTGCGCAACTCTTCGCCATTTCCGCGTTCCACGTTACGCTCGTGACTATCATGGAAGTGCCATGACCGACATCGTACTCATTGTGGACGACGAGGAATCCGTCCGACGGACCTTTCAGGAGTGGCTGGCGGCCGCATTGCCTGGCGTGCGCGTATTCGCTGCTGCTGATGCCGAGACGGCATTGCGAATTGCCAACGAACAACCCATTGACCTGGCGGTTCTGGACTGGAACCTCGGTTCCGGTTCGGATGGGCTTCGCTTGCTCGAAGACCTCGTCGAGTTTCGGCCAGACGTGGTCGCGATTCTTGTGACTGGCTTTGCGCACCAGGCCACGCCGCTCGATGCGCTGCGCATGGGCGTACGCGATTACATCGACAAAAACCAGGACTTGAACCGCGACACATTCGTTGCCGCAGTGCGGAAACAACTCGACCGCATTCGCCCCGCCAAGCAGCAACGCGAACTGAATCGCCGGCTCGCCGCGTTCCGCGAAGCGGTGGAGAAAGTGTTACCCATCGTTCAAACGTCGGCGGCCTTCAACGATCCGGTCCCACTCCCTGAAGCGGTGAAGTCGCTTTTGCGGTTCGTCATTCGCGGGACCAAAGCCGCCGACGGTGCTTTGATTGTGCGCCACACTTCCGCCGAAGGAGATGAATCGACCATTGCGTACAATTCCGATGGCGAACCATTCCCCATCCCCACTATGCCCTTCGGCCGCTCGCTCGCGGCGAGCGTGATTAGCTTTCAGGAACCGGTCGCACTCAACGATTTCGATCCGAAATCGTTGGGGCCGGTGGAGTTATTGCCGTTCGAGGCCAACCGTTCGTGCATCCTCGCTGCGTCGATGCGTGTGGGGAGCGAAACGGTCGTTGTGGTCGAACTCTTCGATAAAGCCGCTCCCGGTTTCCTGGAAGAAGACCGGCGCATGCTCGCCTCGGCCGCGGAAGTCGGTGCGGACCTCCTCCGGCAAGCAGTGGCCGAGCGGCAAACGCACAAACTCCTGTTCGATGCCGTTGAGGCCGCGCTCGAAGCCACCGCAAACTTGAACCAGACGATCCCCACGGCACCAACCGAAATTACCCCGCCCCCCTCCGTGATGGAACGACTCAAGGAGGGGCTGGGTGCTGACGCCGACGCCATTGCCGATCCGGATACAATTCTGCGACTTGTGGAAGCGGTCCGCGCTCTTGCGTTAAGACATGGTGCCAGCGCGGTAGATCATTGTGTACGAGTTGTGAACGACCTCCGCAAACTGCTCGACGAAATCACTGGCGTGGCATGAGGACTCACCACTAACGGCATGAAGGCGAACCCCGCCCGCAAGGGTGGCGGGTGACGAGTATGACCCACTGCCCTTGCGGGCGGGGTTCGCCTTCATGCCTGGTGGTGGGTTGCTTTTATGAATCCCCCCACGGTATTCGACGATATTTTCGCCCGGCTCACTCCGGACAGCATTCTGCGCGACGCTCGCGCCACCGGCGAAGGTATCGCCGTTGCCGTGATCGATTCGGGAGTGGAACGGTCGGTGCTGGAAGAGAAGTTCCGCCTGGCCGGGACACCCATTGAGCCCATCGAAGGTGCGCTGTTTCGGGCGAGTGTGGCGGCTTCTGGCGAATCCTCTGCCGGTTCTCGCCCCCCTCTTGCACTTGAATACACCGGCCATCAGTCCAGCCCGCACGGCACCACAGTCGCGGACATCATTCTCACCATCGCGCCGCGCGTGAAGCTCTATTCGGCCGATGTATTCGGCCCAACGGGGTCGTGCGAAGTGGAAACCGTTATCGCCGCGTTGCGGCACGCCATCGACGTCTGGAACGTGAAAGTGGTCAATCTTTCGCTGGGTGTGCCGGAACACAAGCTCCAACAACTTCCGCGGCGTCAGCAGCTTCAGCGTGCCATCGAAGAAGCGTATTTCCGCGATGTGCTGGTTTTCGCCGCGGCGCACAACGAACACCCGCTGACGCGAAGCTACCCGGCCGCATTCGCTCCGCCGTTGATTTCGGTGGATAAGGGGTTATTCGACGATCCGCTACGTTTCGCGTACAAACTCCGCGAGCAGGTGGAATTTCAGGCGCACGGAAAGGGCTATCTGGGCCCGCTGGCACGTGAACCGGCCACGAGTTGGGCCACGCCGCACCTGGCCGGCATCGCGGCGCGCATTCTGTCGCTGAAGCCGGATTTGAAGCCGTTCGAAATCAAAACCGTGTTGTACTGGCTATTCCGAAGCGAACGGAATGACAAGCACGAGTGAGATCAGGCGACCCTGGCCGCAAGGCCAGTGGGTCACTCGCCAAGCACACGCTCTCTGTAACGCCGGAGACTCGTCCAGCGTGTGTCCACCGCAAGGCCAGCGGGTCACTCGCCAAGCACCCGCTGGCCTTGCGGCCAGGGTTCGCCTGAGCATCACTCGCTCGCACCGCCGGACTTGACGTTCTCTTCCAACTTCTTCTTCTGCTCGTCCGTCACTTCGTAGCGGAATTCCTTCTTCAGCAAGTCCATCACCGTTTGTTGGGACTTGTTTGCGGAGTCCTCGTAATACCGCGGGAGGATGCTGTTGGCGTTTCCGAGACGCGAGTAAACGTTGATCTTGAACTCATCTGGGGTTTTCAGGTCCCGTTTGATGAGAGTGGCGACGTAGAAGGTATCCTTTGGCGCATCGGGCAGCACGAGGACAGTCTTGGGCGGCTTGTCGCGGTTGTCCAGGAGAGCGGCCCGCATCTCCGGTGTCGGGTACGGGATGTTGTCCGACTCGCGAAGTTGGAAGGGCTGGAGTTGCCCCGTTCCCATTCCACCCATCGCGCCCATCGGGCTTGGTACCAGTGGAGCCACATCGGGAATGGCGAACTGCTTCGCCCGGTCGGCGGCCTTCGCGTCCTTGATGCCGAGTTGCAACTCGAAGTGAATCTGCCGCAACACCGGCTCAAACACCAGTGGATCGCTGCTGGAAACGGCGCGGATTTGTTCCGCAATCCGGTTGGCCTGCGCCAGGGCCAGTTCACGCGCTTTCAGGCGTTTCCACGCGGCGATCACGGCCGGGCGGGCGGTAAAGAGATTGGTCTTCTTTGGCGAGATGTCCTCGGTCCGCCAGTACACATAGTGGACGCTTCCCAGGCTGGATTTCTCCTGCGGCGGGTAAGGCTCCGGATGGTACAGATCGGCGGACGGTACCTGACGCAGCCCGCCGCTGCCTGGGTCGAACCGCGAAGTCCAGAAGAATGCTCGCCCGAACGGTGAATAGGGATCGACCCCACCATGTGCACCTTTTGCCAGGATGAGACTGAGCTTGTGCGCATCGACCAGCGGTTTGAGGCCGGGGTCATCTTCGAGCGTCCACTCGTCATGCAGCGCAGTGGAGGCACCGAAGTGCGTCAGGCCGCGTTTGGCAATGAACTCCTTGATGTACTTCTCGACTGCGGCTTTATCTTTCGGCTTGCCGTCCTCCGTCATTTTCTGGAGTTCTTCCGTGAATTGAGCGAGATCGCCCTTCTCCTTCACACTGGGTGGCGGTTGGAAGCGATTCGTTGGTGTTTCATCGCCGAACGCAATGACCTTGGCCCGTGCCGCGATTGTGTTCTTGAGTAGTTCGGGGCGCATGTATTCGATGGGTAGCGGCTTGGGTTCGTTGGCGGTGGAAGTGGCCGCGCCGGTCACGAGCGTGGGCAGGAGCGCCGGGCTGGGGCTCCAGGCGAGAACCAGCGGCACGCCAACCTTCACGCGGTCGCGAATTTCATAAGCGATGGGCGCCCCCATCGAGATACAGGCGGCCGCAGCCGGATTGCCGAACCCGGCGGTCTGGCCGACGAACCCGCCAAGTGTGGCCGCCAGCACGCCCGGTTTAACGATGCTCGAAGTCAGTAGATCTCGGGTGGTCGGATTGGGATCCCTGTACCGGATGTTGCGTTCGATGTCGAACGTCGAAACGTATTGGTTGTACGCGGCGTCAATGGCCGGTTGCTTGATCGTCAACGGTGCGACTGCCGCGATTCCCCACGATGCGGTGGCTCCCGGCATCGGGACCGTGAGCATCCCGGAGGCTTGCGCCATCACCTCGCCGACTTTGACCTCTTCCTCCGCGAGCTTCATGTAATACGGCTCCTCGCCCGTGATGCCGAGGTAGGAGATGGCGATCTTTCGCGGTTCCTTGAAGCCGGGTGTCTCGCTCTTCGGATTCGGTTCGGCGTCCGCGTACTTCTTGAACAGTTCGTTTATTTCCGCGTCGGTTGGTTCACCGACCACCTTATCCACGAATCCCGCGGCCGGAACCGCGATCACTTCGTACGTGGTCGGGCTGCACTGGTCGCGGTAGTATTCAAATGTTTCGTACGGCGTGGGGTAAGCCGGTGCCCGGTGGTACCGGGCGGCATAGCCAAGAACGGCGGTTTGCGCGGCTCGCACCTTGAATTCATCGCCGATGGCGTCCATACAGCCTTCGAGGGTGAAGCCCGGCGTCTGCTGAAGCAGCTTCCGCACTTCAACGTCGGAGGTGAAAGAGTTGTAGAACTCGCGCTTGATCAGTTGCTTCACGTCGTCTTTGGTAAACCGGATACCAAGCTGGTCGGCCTTCTTCTCCCAGAGCATGAAGTCGATGAGATCGGCGTCGGTCTTGTTCGGAGCATTCGTGAAGTACTGTTCGCCCTGCGCACCCTCCAGTTGCCGCCGGAGGTTGAAGATGGTTTGGTACATCCGTGCAACTTCCTTATCCTCGCTCTTGGCCGTCGGGGACTCGAGCGTCACCGCCACGAGTTGCTCGCCCCGTTGAATCTGTTGGAGTAACTGGGGGGCCATAAACGAGGCAAACGGGCTGTTGCGGAATTGCGGATCCTCCAGTTGCCGCTGGGCCTCAAATGTACGGCGAGCCGCGTCCGCCATCATCTTGCCCCCTTCGCTCAGGCGCTCGCGTTGCTTCGTGGCCTGATCCATCAGGGAAAAGAGAGTTTGCAGCGCTGCGTGATACATGAACCGATTGGCCATCACGCGCCGGAAGTGCAGCCCACGTGGGCCTTTGAGTTCGCGCGTTGAGACTGTGTGTCCATCGATCTTGCAAACCGCCGTTCCACTCCGGCCGCCCAGCCAGTGCGAGACGGTTTCGAAAAAATCACCGCCGCGAACGCCACTGGAGAGCGTGAAGACGATCATCACGAAGACCGTCAGCACCGCGAACAGCGCCTTTTGGTTCCGCCGGAAAATATTGAACGGGTTGTAGGCCATTGTCATTCCTCGATTTGCGGCGGCGGCGGGGGCCTCTCAACCAGCCGGGGGGGTTGACAGCCCTCGTATCGCTGTACTAAGGGTGATGGGCAAATTCGCCCGTTGCTACCGACATCGCGATTCGATCAGTTTACCGATTTTAGTGATTGTAGGGGGCGAAACAACCATAACCAGCGAAGCCCGTTGAACGAGAAGCGCCAGCCAGCGACGGGCCAGGACGAGCCGGAAGCGTCAGCCAGTTAATCGGACGGACCGACGAGTTCTTCTCGCCGTTCCCCCGCGCCCTCTATATGGTGTGCCGACGACGGTACTTGCACCCAAAACCATCGGCGGCCATCTAAACCTAGGTTCAAAGTTCCGCAACCAGACGGAGTTCCCAGAGTGCCAACGCCACGGAAGAAACCGGCGACAGCCAAGTCCGAGGCTCCGAAAAAGAGCGAGCCGAAGAAGTCCGCCAAACCCACGAAGGTTGCCAAATCCACGAAATCCGCAGCGCATGCCGCGGGAGACGGGGACGGCGTACCTGCGTCGGGCAGCGGTACCTTCGACCTCGTCGTGGTCGAATCGCCGGCGAAAGCCAAGACCATCAACAAGTACCTCGGCCCGAATTTCCGCGTCCTGGCCAGTTACGGCCACGTTCGCGACCTCGATACGCACAAGAAGAAGGGCGATACCGTCCAGGGCATCGACATCCCTGGCGGTTGGAAGCTGCGCTACGTCGTCGATGACGGCAGCGATGAGGATTCGCGCGGTCGCAAGCGTCGTTCGCCAAAGGATATTCTCGCCGAAATTGGCCGCGAAGCGAATAAAGCAAAGCGCGTGCTGCTCGCCAGCGACCCCGACCGCGAAGGCGAGTCGATTGCCTGGCACATCGCCGATGAGTTGCAGTTGCCCGATGAAAAAACCTGGCGAATTCGCTTCAACGAAATCACCAAGAACGCCGTCACCGCGGCGGTAAACGCGCCGGAAAAGATCAACCGGTTGCGTGTGGATGCGCAAGAAGCACGCCGGGCAATGGACCGCGTTGTCGGCTTCCCACTCTCCAACTTGCTCGGCAAGAAGGTTGCCAGCCGGTTGAGCGCGGGTCGCGTGCAGTCAGTCGCGGTGAAGCTCATCGTGGACCGCGAACGCGAAATCGAAGCATTCAAGACGGAAGAATACTGGAAGATCACCGCGCTGCTGGCGAAAGCCGGAGCGGGGATTGTCTGGACCGCCGACCCGGTGAAGTCAAAGATTCTCGCCAAGAAGAAGACCGAAACGGCCAAGAAGGTCGAATGGCACAAGCCCACGGAAGAGGACACACAGGGCGACGACGAACCAGTCGTTGATACGGAGACAAGCGACGCGACGCCGGAATCGGGCGACGGTCCCGCTCCGGCTGCCGCAAGCGATCAGGGAGGAATCCCCACTCCCCCGCCGGGCTCGTTCCTGGCAGAACTCGCGAAGTGGGACGGCGCTGAACCGAAATTGGCCAACGAAACGCAGGCGGATGCGGTGATCGCCGCTCTCGCGGGCGTTCCATTTGTCGTGACGAAGGTGGAGAAGAAAGACCGACTCGATCGGCCGCTTCCGCCGTTCACGACGAGTACGCTTCAGCAGCAGGCGAATGCCCGCTTGCGTTTCAGCGCCAGCCGCACGATGCAGACAGCGCAGAAGCTGTACGAGGGCGTTGAACTTGATGGCAAGGGCCAGACAGCGCTCATCACGTACATGCGTACCGACAGTACGCGAGTCTCCAATGATGCGCTCAACGCGGTTCGCGACTTCATCAAGAACGATTCGCGCCTTGGTCCGCGATATCTGCCCGGCTCGCCAAACGCGTACAAGTCCGGGAAGAGCGCACAGGAAGGCCACGAAGCGATTCGTCCCACCGACGTGACGATGACGCCGATGCTCGCCCAGGCCGCGGGGCTGGGTGGCGACCAACTTCGCCTGTACGAATTGATCTGGCGGCGATTCGTCGCCAGTCAGTGCGTACCTGCGGAAATGGAAGTGACGACATACGAAATCACGGCCGGGCGCGGGCTGTTCCGTGCCAACGGGCGCGTCATCAAGTTCGTCGGCTACCGCGCTGTGCTCGCTCCGGTTGGTCGGCAGGAAGACACGGAGTTGCCGAAGGTCGCGGAAAAGGACGTGCTCGACCGGCTCGACCTGTTCGAGACGCAGCACTTCACGCAACCGCCGCCGCGTTTCAACGAAGGCTCGCTGGTGAAGTCGCTCGAAAAGGAAGGCATCGGCCGGCCGAGTACCTACGCCAGCATCATCAGCACCATCCAGAAACGCGGCTACGTCACGCAGGACCGCGGACGGTTCTACGCGACCGAAATCGGCAAGATCGTGACCGACCTGTTGGTGAAGCACTTCCCGAAGATCATGGACTTGCAGTTCACCAGCCACTTTGAGGAGGAACTCGACGAGATCGAGACAGGGAAGTACAAGTACGCTGAAGTTCTGGACGAATTCTGGGGACCGTTCTCCGCCGACCTGAAGAAGGCCGACACCGAGATGGAATCGGCCCGCACGATCACCGACCAGAAGTGCCCGAAGTGCGGCCGCTTCCTCGAAAAGCGGTACGTCGCAAAAACGGGAGGTTACTTCCTCGGCTGCACTGGCTGGAAGGACAAGGAAAACCCCTGCACGTACAAGCAGGGTTCCGACGGCAAGGAAATCGAAGGACCGATCGTCACGGATATCAAGTGCCCGGCGTGCGGGAAGTTCATGGTTCGCAAGGAGGGGCGGTTCGGCACGTTCTTCACCTGCGAAGGTGCGCCGGAATGCCCCACGACGATGAACCTGGGCGCGGACGGCAAGCCGGTCGTGACCGCCCTGCCGACCAAGAACAAGTGCCCGCGTTGCGAAAAGCACAACCTGCTGTTGAAGGAAAGCAAGGCGGGCAAGAAGTACGTGCAGTGCCCGGACGTGAAGTGCAAGTTCATCTCCGATTGCGACGCGGAGGGGAACCCGATCAAGCCAGCGGAGACGGGCATCAACTGCGAGAAGTGCGGCATGCCGATGGCCGTGCGTTCGTCGTGGCGTGGGCCCTTCCTGGCGTGCACGGGTTATCCGAAGTGCCGCGGAACGAAGTCCATCAACGCCGAACTGCGCGAGAAGCTCAAGGACATTCTCCCGCCCATGCCCGAGAAGACCGAAAAGAAGAAGTCCGCGATCCCGGCTGTGGAAATCACCGAGACCTGCCCGGAGTGCGGGGCGAAGCTGAAGTTGATGAAGTCGCGTTTCGGCCCCGGTTACTATCTCGGCTGCTCGAAGTACCCCGATTGCAAGGGCAAGGGGAAGATCACGCCCGAACTTCAGGCGAAGATCGACGCTGCAGTCGCGGCCGAAGCGACGAGCTAAGCACGAAGCCACGGTGGTTTGTAAAGTTCTGAACGAGGCGCGGCGAGGGAGCGGGGAACGTGGTCCGCTCCCTCGCCGCGCCTCGTAAAAAACACTTCACAGACAACTGCGGCCAAGTGCTTAGTGCAGTTTCAGCCGAATAGTTGTGCGTTATTCCAATGCCCAGCCGGCTGGGTTGTTACCCGGGGTCGGGTCGCCGTCCGGCGAGGGGCGCGAAAATCCATGCATGTGACCGCGCCCGGGGAGACACTCTATGGGTAAGCACGCCCAGGAGCCCCCCGATGCACCCCCGAACTCCAACCCTTCTCAACTACTCGGCGTTCCCCGACACGGTGACCGACGCCGACCTGCTCGCCCGATTCGCCGCTGACCAAGACGCGGCTGCGTTTGAGCTGCTCGTGTGGCGTCACGCCGGGATGGTCCTCCGGGTCTGCCGGGAGGTTCTCGGCAGCCACCACGACGCCGAGGATGCCTGCCAGGCGACGTTCCTCGCTCTCGCCCGGCAGGCCGCCGCGGTGGGGCGTGGGTCGGTGGCTGGATGGCTCTACCGGGTAGCCAGCAGGACGGCAGTCCGGGCCGCAGCGCGGGCGGGTCGTCCCCCCGCGGCGTCACCCGAGATCCTGGACCAAATCCCAGCGCCCGACCGACCCGATCAGTCAGACCCAGCCCTTGTCCGCGCCCTGCACGACGAAGTGGCCCGGCTGCCTGAGCGATACCGAGTTGCGGTACTCCTATGCTTCTTCGAGGGCCTGACGCACCGGGTCGCTGCTGAGCGGCTCGGGGTGCCGATCGGTACGCTCTCCGCCCGCGTGGTACGGGGAGAAGGCCTACTCCGGCGGCGGCTGTCCGCGCGCGGGTTCGGCGCTTCAGCCGCTCTGCTGGTCGGCGCATCGACGGGCGGGCGGGCGGGGGCGGAGCCCACCTTCGTCGCCGCCACCGCACGGGCCGCAGTCGCGTTCGCGGCTGGTGACGATCCCGGGTTGTCGGACGCCGTGCTTGAGCTGGCCCGAGGAATCTCTCGGTCCATGATCCACGCGAAGATCCGTTGGGTGGTGGGCCTGCTCATCCTCTGCGGGGCTGCGGCCCTGGGCGGGCTGTGGATCGCAGTCGCTCAGGAGCCGCCAAAGCTCCTCCCGGCCAAGGCCGAACCTGGGGGCAAGCCGGCGGTCGGCGTCCCCACCCTCCGCGCACGGCTGGACGCCGACGAGGGCGTCCTTCTGACGGATGTGTCGGCCGATGGAACGCATCTTCTGACGACGTCATTCGCGATCGTGAATCGCTTCCCCGCCAGTCATCGCTCCCGAGTTTGGGACGTCGCCACGGGGAAGGAAGTGCCCATCCCCACGGAACTCCGGGACTGTATCGCTTTCACCCCAGACGGAAAGCACTTGGTCGCCTTCAGCCCGGACTGGTCCCGACCGAGTCGGCTCAGCCTGTACGACTGGGCCACCGGGAAAGAGGTGGATGTCGTGCACGAGGTGCAGCAGCTGGACGGCACGCTCCCCCCGCAACGGTTCTTTGGGTTCACTCCGGACGGGAAGCAACTCATCTTCGCCCCGCCACATGACACCCGGCTCTGGTTCTGGGACCTCGCGGCCCGCAAGGCGGCGCGGACCGAGTTGCCCGCTGGGACAGACCGCTCTTCCCGCCCGAATAAGCCGATCTTCGTGAACGGCGGCCGGCAGGTCGTCCTGACGGTCCAGGGCAATTTCGAGCGATCCACCCACGGATCTGTGACCGTCTGGTCGGTCGATCCCCCGAAGAAAGTGATGGACCTGGCTGGTGGGGCGACCTTCTTCTTCAACTCGGTCCTGTCCCCGGACGGCAAGTGGCTGGCTGTAGAGATCCCTCTGAACGAAGCGGGGCAGAATCGCGCCGTGCGAGTCTGGGACACGGCCGCCTGGACGGAGGCGGCAACTCTACCCGGCGCCAGCAGCCCGCACTTCACCGCCGATAGCCGAGCGCTCACCACCCGCTGCCAGAATCCGGACCGTATCGTCCGCTGGGAATGCGGAACCTGGAAGCCAGCGTCCGCCCATACGCCGGTGGATAGCCAACTGTCGGGGTTCACCATCCACCCCTCACCCGACGGTCGGTGGGTCGCTTACTACACGGTGAGGCTCGCCACGGATTTGGAGAAGGCCCGGGGGAACAAGTTGACAGTGAGCCAAGTCCGGCTCTTGAACGTTGCGACTGGCCGGGACGAGTTGCTCTGCGACCACGCGAGTCCGGCTCGGTGGCTGCCGGACGGTCGAACCTTGGCCGTGGATCATAACCGCTTCACGGACGAGCGTTACCATCCGGCGATTGAGCTGTGGGATGTTGACGCGGTCCGGCGGTAGGCCGTGCGCCGGCCACCGCCGAATACACCGTTGCCCCTGCCGATTGGCGGGAGGTATTTCGTTTGCAAATTCTTTCTGTAAGCGCACATCAGTAGGCGAGTAATCCCTTCAGGATTGCTCGCCCGCTTTTTTGAAACTTACATATTTCAGCAAATTCCTCGCCGGAGCCGCACATGACCCAGAGCGTACAGGAAATCCAACCGGAACTGGAGCCTCCCGGTGCTGGGCTGCCACGAATAGAACTGTTCGTGGCGCGTCTCGGTTTTCGCTTGATGACGATGTTCGTGTCTCGTGCGGGCGCGAGCCGCTGGTTCCGCGCCGAGGCCGATCGCATTCTTGCGCTTGCGCGGTCACTGCCTCCGGCCGATGCCACCAGACGCGTTCTCATTCCGCGCCTCGCCGGACTGGAAGACAGCAGCCGCTACTGGTCGGTGTGCATGACGCTCGAGCATCTCGTCATCATCAATAGCGGCATTTCTCGAACCATCGCATCTCTGGCGGCCGGTGTTGTTCCACCGGGCACAGTATCCACCGCCGATGTGAAACCGGGACCGACCGCGGACGGGAACATGATCGACCGCTTCGAGGCAGTCGCGTGTGATTATCTTGCGAGCGTGAGTCTGCTTACCGATTTGCGCACAAAGGAAACGCACCGCCATCCGTGGTTCGGCCCGCTCAATGCGTTGAACTGGCACCGGCTGGCGGCTTTTCACCAGCGACTGCACCGCAAACAGATCGAAAGCATCATCCGATTGATGCCAAAGGAAAGTCCGGCGATGTGATCCGAAATGCCGACTTCGGAAGCTGTTCGACTGGACAGGACGGTCGATTCCAGGGCGAGCGTGGTTGGCACTCTTCGTAGATGCCGCTTGCCGAGCGACACTCGTTTTCGGGTGGGCGACTCTCGGAGAGAGCCCACCCGAGAAGACACCGACATGCATATGCATGTTCACCTGGGAATGCGCTGGTGAGATTACCTCGCATTTTGTAGCATGTTGGAACTTCCCAGCACAACGAGGCTCGCTCCGGAATGCCCACTCCAGTCGATCCGGCTCAGACGGCCACCGCGCCCCGGGATCAGCAAGCTTCCGCCGCCAGCAACCGGGACGAAACTCTACCCGCTTCAGATAACCTCGGCCCTCATCCCGCCGCCGGGTCCAACTTCGGTCCGCCTGCGGCGGCAGATGAAGTCGGCACACTGGGTCCTTATCGCATCCTCAAAAAGCTCGGGGCTGGCGGAATGGGTGCTGTGTACCTCGCCCTCGATACCCGCCTCGACCGCAAACTCGCTCTGAAGGTGATGCTGCCGGAATATGCCGCCGATGCCGCAGCCAAGGAGCGATTCCTCCGCGAGGCAAAGGCCGCCGCCAAGGTTTCCCACGACAACGTGGTGATCGTCCACGAAGCCGACGAACGCGACGGCGTGCCCTACATCGCCATGCAGTTCCTGCAGGGCTACCCACTCGACGAATTCCTCAAAACGCGCGGCACGCCACCTCTTCCACACATCATCCGCATCGCCCGCGAAACCGCACTCGGCCTCGCCGCGGCCCACGCACTGGGCTTGGTTCATCGTGACATCAAACCCGCAAACCTCTGGCTGGAAGCACCCAACGGCCGGGTGAAAGTCCTCGATTTCGGGCTGGCGAAACCGATCGACAGCGACGCCGAACTGACCAAAAGCGGCGCGGTGGTGGGCACGCCGGCCTACATGAGCCCCGAACAGGCCCGCGGGGTGAAGGTCGATCACCGCACCGACCTGTTCAGTCTCGGCGCGGTGCTCTACCGACTCTGCACCGGGCAGAATCCCTTTTCCGGCCCAACGGTGCTGGCGGTGTTGATGGCACTCGGCAGCGATGAGCCAACTCCTGTCCGCGAACTGAACCCCAACGTGCCCGAATCGCTCGCGGCGTTCATTCATCAGTTGCTGGCGAAGAAGCCCGAAGATCGCCCGCAGACAGCAACGGAAGTGGCCAGGCGGTTGCGTGCGATTCTCGATGAACTGCTCACACCAACGCCAGTCGCGGAAGCGGCGGTACCGATGGCGACAGCGGCGGATGTCTCGCTGTCTCAGCCGGTGGTCGTTCATCCGCTGCCGCTGCAACCGCCGGTGGTCGTGCCGATGTCCGTCTCCGCGCAGCCGGAAAGCGCGTTTGCGAATCTGGACGCGGAATCCACAGCACAGACACAACCGGACAAGCCCAAGCCAGCGCGGAGGAAATCGAGTGGGAGGGGAATCTGGATCGCGACGGGCTTGGCGGTGTTGCTGGCGGCCGTGGCAGGTGTGATTGTCATCAAGATCAAGAACAAGGACGGCACCGAGACGGAAATCAAGGTGCCCGATGGCTCAACGGTCACCATCGAGAAGAACGGCCAGGAAGTGGTGAAGGTCGGCCCGGATGCGGGGAAGAACACGCCGGCAGTGCCGACCGGCGACCGTGCTGCGGCCGAGTGGGTGCTGTCGATCGGAGGGACGGTCCGGGTCAATGACGCCCCCAACGACATCAATGCGGCGGCCGATTTGCCCAAAGACGCGTTCAAGCTCACGTTTGTCGGGCTCGCATATAACGCCAAGGTGAGTGACGCGGGTTTGGCTTATTTCAAGGACTGCAAAAACTTCACGCACCTCGACTTAAATCACACGCAGGTGAGTGACGTGGGTTTGGCGAACTTCAAGGACTGCAAAAACCTCACGTACCTCAACTTGGGTGACTGCCCGAAGGTGAGTGACGCAGGCTTGGCCCACTTCAAGGATTGCAAAAATCTCACGTACCTCGGCTTGGATACCCTACGGGAGGTTGGTGATGCGGGTGTGGCTCACTTCAAGGACTGTAAAAACCTCACGCACCTTGAGCTGTATCTCACGAAGGTGACGCGGGTGTGGCTCACTTTAAGGACTGCAAAAACCTCACGCACCTCAGCTTGGGTTACACGCAGGTGAGTGACGTGGGTTTGGCAAACTTCAAGGACCGCAAAGACCTCACGCACCTCCACTTGGGTGGCACGCAGCTGAGTAACGTGGGTTTGGCGAACTTCAAAGACTGCAAGAACCTCATGGAACTCAGCTTGGCTGGCACGCAGGTGAGTGACGCGGGTGTGGCTCACTTTAAGGACTGCAAAAACCTCACGCACCTCCACTTGGGTTACACGCAGGTGAGTGACGTGGGTTTGGCTCACTTCAAGGACTGTAAGAACCTCACGCACCTCACCTTTTCCGAGAACACGCAACTGAGTGATGCGGCTTTGGCTTACTTCAAGGATTGCAAAAACCTCACGGAACTCAAATTGTATGGCTGCGCAAAGGTGAGTGACGTGGGTGTGGCTCACTTCAAGGACTGCAAAAACCTCACGCACCTCAACTTGGGTAAAACACAGGTGAGTGACGCGGGTGTGGTTCACTTCAAGGACTGCAAAAACCTCACGCACCTCGACCTGGGTGGCACGCAAGTGACGGACGCCAGCTTGGAATACCTCGTCAAGTTGGACAAGCTGACCGACGTTAAGCTTACTGGCACCAAAGTCACCGCGGCTGGAGTCAAGAAACTCAAGATGGCACTGCCGAACTGCAAGATCGAGTGGGACGAGCCGAAGAAGTGACCACACGTCACTTCCGCAGAATCAACTCCGGCGCAATCTGAAAGCGAGCTGGCGTTGTGCCGCCATGCGCACTCGCAGGGAGTTCCAGCCGGATTGCTTGCCCGGCCGGCGGAACCTCGAACGCCAGTAAACACTCCGTGAATTTCCCCTGCGTCAGTTTCGTGGGGGTGAGTTTGTCGGTACGCCGAGCCGCGATGTTTGTGCCGCTTGTGGTCGTCAGTATTGGGCTACTCGGTGTTTCCGCTTCCCAGCCGGTGAAATCGACCGTTCGCGTTCCCGTATTGGTCACCTTCACGCCAATCCAGAGCAGCGTTTCGGTTCGTTTGCTCCCAGCATTCCCCGGAGCGGGGCCAACCATCGCGAAGGTGAGCGCAACCTGCACGTCGTCTTCCACCCACCCGGCATCCCCTGCGTCCACCCAGCCGTCGGCGGTCATGCCGGCGGTTGGTGTGGGCGATTTGGAAGCGCGTACCGGCCACCATCCCTGCAAACCAAACTGACCAGGGAACGCGACGAGCAGAACGACAAACAGCAAGTTCAACCCGACGCCGATCCAGCCAAGCCAGGGACGCCGTTCGAGTCCGAGAACACTGAGAGCGGCCAGGGCAGCCCCCGCCAGGCAGAGAAGCACTGTGGCCAGCCGCCCATACGGCAAATGGCAGAGGAAAAACCCCACGCCAACCACCGCAATCGCCACCAGTGCCATCCGCCACGCGTCCGGGTAGTCGATTCGCGAAGACGCATCCGCAGGCGCTGAGGGAGATACCTTCTGGTTGCGGAGGTTGGTCATTGGCATGAATCACCGTTGAGATGTGAAAGAAAAGACAAGTCATGCGGCGAGTGGTCGCAGGTCTCCGTGTGCCGTTGTCTTTGACGGCACACGGAGACCTGCGACTACTTTGCACTCCTCCCATACCATTGCACATGCGTATTTAGCGGCGTGCTTGGAGCTGCGCAGCTTGCCACCGTTGGTTCTGCTGCTGCGCGGCTTGCCACTGTTGGTTCTGTTGCTGTGCAGCTTGCAGTTGGGCGATTTGCCACTGTGCTGCCTGGAGCTGCGCTTGCAGCTGAGCAATTTGCATCTGCGCCGCCTGCATCTGCGCCAGCCACTGGTTTTGCATCTGCGCGTAGTAGCTCTGGTAGTAGTTCGGCTGGTAGTTCTGATAGCTCGAATAGTAGTTCGGCTGCTGGTAGGAAGTCTGATAGGTTCCGTAGCCGGGCGACTGATAGTTGGTCATCTGCATCCTGCTGTGATTGCAGCCTCCCCTTCCCATCGACCCCATTCCCATCTGACAATTCATCCCCATGCCCATCATGGGGTACCCACCCCCTCGTCCACCGAATCCTCCACCCATGCCCATACCCCCGCGACCGCGCGCCTGCGCAATCGCTACACCGCCGAGGTAAATCACCACGGCGGCCACCATCGCGATCATCAACCACTTACGAAACGCCACGTGCAGTCCCCCCTCATGCGATGTGACAATCTGCCTGGGCACTTTCAGTTACGAGACGTGAGCGATCCTCGCGAGCGAACGCTGAAATGCACCCGCGCGAGAGAACGACCGCGACCGACGGGCCGCGAACTGGTGCGTTCCTCACGCAACTCTCATCGTCTGTATGGATGGAGGAGATTGCACGACCGAATTGCGGCAAAGAGATGTCGAATTCCGTCAATGGGGTCGGAAGCGAGCCCGGAACTTCGCCGGACTGACTCCCGCCTTCTGACGGAACGTGACCGACATGTGGCGTGTATCGTGGAAGCCAGCGATCCGCGCGATTTCCTTCACGGGCAGATCGGTTTCTGCCAGAAGGTGCTTGGCGTACTCCACGCGTTCGCGAAGCAGTTCGGCGAGCGGACTGCGGCCCAGCGACGCCCGAAATCGCCGTTCCAGCGTGGAACGCGACAAGCCGCTGGCCGTGGCGATGTCGTCCACATTAATTCGGTCGGAGCGTTTCTGACGGATAAACCGCAGCGCAGTCGCCAGGTCCACATCCGCGACAGCGGCGGGGTCGGTCGATTGTCGGGTCACCACACCAAGCGGGGGAAGTTCGATTCGCCCCGGCGAAGGTGCGCTGCCCATGAGCGCATCCAGCATGCGAGCAGCTTCGTAGCCCAGTGCCGGCAGTGGCACGCTCACACTGGAGAGCGGCGGGTTGGCCGCCGTGCAGAGGAACTCATCGTTCAGGCAACCGAGAATCGCCACCTGTTCCGGAACGCGCAGGCCGACATTGCAGCAGACATCAGCCAGCCGATGCGCGAGCGCATCGTGAAACGCAAACACAGCCGCTGGCTTCGGGAGTGCAGAAAGCCACTTGGCGGCAGCGGCGGCACTCTTCGCGTCTTCCACGTACGGTCGATCGAATCCCGGCGGCGCGAGCACCGCGTCAAACCCGGCTTCGCGAAGCCGGGTGACGAAACTTTGGCGCACGAATCGGCCCGCGGGTGTCGAATCGCCGACGTATGCGTAAGTCCGCCCCTTCAACTGCATGAGATGCTCGGCCGCGAACTGGCCGATGAGGCGTGTATCGAAGCCGATTTGCGCAAATGGGATGTTGTCGATGTCGTAGGCAGTATCGACTACAGGCCCACCCCAGGCACGGAGTTTGGCGGCGGTCTGGGCGGAGCGAATCATCGCGATCACGCCATCGGGTTTGCCCGTAAGCGCTACCCGCACGTCTTCTTCCGTGTGAAAGGAAATGAGCCAGGGATCGAAGGCGGCATGAGATCCGGCATAGCGATAGATGCCGCGAACGATCTCTGGCCACGGTCCCAAGCGAAGTGGAAACGCGAGCGCCACCCGCTTGATAGCCTTGTCTCGGTCGCGTTCATCGCGATCTTGGCCGCTTGGCATATTTCCGCAGCATGAAGGAATCGATTCGCTCTTCCAGAATTCTGGCGCTGCCCGGCGCGCGGCACAAGCCGAAAGGCCCATGCGCATCGGGTTGGTTGCCGCGGGCGTCCGCGGCTGTTGGCATTCTTCGCATGGATTCACAACCGAGGTAGTCGTTTGCGCGTGGCTGGGGTAAAAGTGCTTGGGGGAGTGAACCTTTTCGTCGGTTCGCCACTCTCTCCACTATTTCCGGAGGAGCCGCCAATGACTGACGACGTTTTCATGACGAAATTTGAACAGCGTGTTCTCTCACACGACGAGTGGACGCACGAAGCTCACGTCCGCATGGCCTGGCTTTACGTCACCCGCAGTGCAAATTACCGCGCCGCCCGCAGCAAGGTCCGCTCAGGCATCAAGAAACTCAACGCCGCGTTCCTTGCGAAATCAGTTGCACCCTGCGACGCGACTCCGGCTGCCGAACCTGTGGCCGAAACCAAACTCGCGGGCTTTCACGAAACCATTACGACGACTTTCGTCAGGTTGATCGCGGCGCGGTCGCGTCCTGGGGAAAAGTTTGCTGCTTTCCGCAAACGCAACCCGGACCTCTTCGACCGCAAGCTCTCCGCTCTGCTGAAGCACTACTCTCCCAAACTGCTTTTCTCCGAAGAGGCGAAGGCGAAGTTCGCGCAGCCAGACCTCACTCCGCTGCCGAAACCGTGACGTGTTGGCGTGTGCTCGCTCGTCGCCCAAGCATTGATCGGGGTACCGCCCTTGTCCACTGTCCCTACCACGCCACAAATGCGGGGTCAGTGGGACAGTTTGGATCATAATTCAGGCGAATCTCAACCTCTCCCTCTGCGTTGATGCTGAGGGTGATTCCAAAGAATGGCTCGCCCAAGTCGCTTTCGAAGATCTTCCCGATGCGTGGTGCGATGTCTCCATAGAGTGCACTCACAGATACCAGAGCATCACCAACCTTGGCTCTCATTTTTGTGAACTGGAACTTTCGATGAGCTGGGGATCGAGTATCCAGTATCACTTGCGTCCACCCACTCGCCTCGCGTTCAGCATTCGTCGCTTCCACAACGAGTTTGGCCAACTCTCGAAACTGAGCTTGAAGTCCAATCAGCGGATCTTGCATGGGTATAAACCTAAAAATCAAGATTGTAATTGTGCTGAGGAGTCCAGGCGGAAACACACGCGGAAGCCGATGAAATCATTACGGCAGTCGGGCGCCTCCAAGTCGCGGGCCGCAGCCCGACAGGCGTCTGTTATGTGGGACCAGGAGCCGCCACGCATCGCGCGATTGTTAGGTTTCTCGTCCAAATCGAACGAATTTTCGCACCATTCCATGACATTCCCATGCATGTCGCACAACCCCCATGGATGTGGAAACTTCGACTCGTAACTCCCCACGGGCGTAGGGCGCTTCAAATCCGGGCCCTTCTCGGTTGTGCCGTAGGGTTCGTCCCCAATGCAGTTGGCCTGCGTGCCGTTCAGTTCCTTGCCGAAGAAAAACGGTTGTTGGTTGCCCAGTCCACCACGACAGGCGTATTCCCACATATCCTCATGCGGTAATGCGAACATTCCCACTTTGCCGAACACCCTTTCTATGCCACCCCACGCGTTCAACTTCTTCAGAAACTCCTGGCAATCCTCCCACGAAACCATCTCGATGGGGAAACGGCTCGTGTCCAGCCTCTGAACGTTGTGAGGCCTTCCCTCGCCGACTTGGAAGCAGCTTGGATTGTTACCCATCACGGCTTGCCATTCCGACTGTGTCACGGGATACTTTCCCAGCCAGAAGCCCTGGCTCGTATACTCGTGTTCCGGCTCAATGTCGGCGCGATACTCCTCGCTCTCAGGAGAACCGAGCATCGCCGTGCCGGGTGGAATCCAGCAGAACACCATCCGCAATCCTTGTGGCAGGGGGAACTCAACCGTCTCGCCGGGCCTGCGAGCAACCGGGACGACCGAAGTCGACACTGGTGGGCGCAAATGCGCCGCGATGGCGCTGGCGAACTCCTTCGCCGATTGATACCGCTCGGCGGGCTGCTTCGCGACCGCTTTCAAGCAGAGATCGTCCAAACGCGGGTCGAGGTCGGGGCGAACTTCGGACGGCCGACGGGGCGGTGTGGAGCAGTGTTGCGTCATCAGTTGATACGTGTGCCCATCGAACAGCGAAAAGCCGGTCAGCATCCGGAACAGAATTACGCCAAGGCTGTAGACGTCGGTTCGAGCCGAAATGTCGCCGAAATCGCCCCCCGGTCCCCATTGTTCCGGCGCCATGAATGCCGGCGTACCCTTCACGCTATTCGTTGCTTGCGATGAGCTTTCGAGCCAGCGGGCAATGCCAAAGTCCGTTAGTAGCATTTCGTCCGCTTCTTCGTCGAAGAGCACGTTTGCCGGCTTCAAGTCGCGATGGAAGACACCGCGCGTGTGTGCGGCTTCCAGTCCCTTCGCAATTTGCCCGGTAATTCGCAATGCGCGATCGGGAGCGAGCAGGCCGCGCCCCAGCAGATCGTCCAGCGTACCACCGCCAACGTAACGCATGACGATGAACGGCACGTCATCCTGCGTGCCGACATCGTAAACCGGACAGATATTCGGATGGTGGAGCTGAGCAACGATTCGCGCTTCGCGCAGAAATTCCCGGCGCGATTCCGGAGGGAGGATCGGCAACTTGATCGCAACGTGGCGTTCGATATCCGGGTCAAAGGCGAGATACACTCGACCAAACGTTCCGCCGCCGAGTATCCGCAACACTTCGTAGCGGCCAATGAAACGCGGCGTCCCCGGCGGGAGCGTTCGCCGGTGCGCCGCGTGTGGATCGCTCCCATCAGCGGGGCGGGCGATGGTTTCGTCACTCATGGATTTTCAGCAACATGATCGGGTACGCGCCACTCTCTGGTGGCAGGATGTGGGCCGGTGTATCTTCGTCTGAACCGGTGTTGCCAAGTCTCCCGGCACCACAATTCCCCGTTTGAGATAACGCCCATACTCGCGAGATTTTACCATGAACGAGTCAGTTCGCTCCACTTCTTCCACGACCGGCGGTCGGAAGGTTTTCGCGTTGCTGGGCGCGGGCGCCCTCGTCGCACTCGCACTCTACGCGTCCCGCGATCCGCTTCCCACAGACGCGGTCGCCGCGAATCAGCCGAAGGACAAGAAAGCCGCCCCGACACCTCGTGCGGTGGATGCCGCCAACGCATTCCTCGATTCGCTTGACGGCAAGCAGAAGGAAAAGGCACTGCTGGACTTCGGCAGCGACAAGAAGCCCAACTGGTCGAATCTCCCGACGAGTTTCGTCCCGCGCAACGGCGTGAAGCTTGGTGACCTGACGAAGGAACAGCGCGACAAGGCGATGAATGTGGTCGCCGCCGTGCTGAGCAAGGAGGGGTACCAGAAGGTCATCGACATCATGGACGGCGATCAGAAACTGCTCGAGAATCCGGGCAAGGGCAAAGGCAAGGGGGTCGGCAAAGGGCCGCTGTTCGGCAAGGATCTGTACTACCTGGCGATCTTCGGCCAGCCGTCCGAGACGAAGCCGTGGATGGTGCAGTTCGGCGGGCACCACCTTGGGATCAACGTCACGGTGATCGGCAAGCACTTCGTGCTCACTCCAACCCACACCGGGGCACAGCCGACGTTATTCAAACGCGGCGAGATGGAAGTACGCCCGCTCGGGAAGGAGATCGATTCCGCGTTCAAGCTGATGGACTCGCTGGACGAAAAGCAGCGGAAGCTGGCCGTGATCGGCGAGCGGCCGCAAAGTGAGTTGCTCCTGGGGCCGGGGCGGGACGGCAAGACCATCGACCCGAAGGGAATCAAGGCAAGCGATCTGACCAAGGATCAGCGGGCGCTCTTGCTGGACGTGATCCGGACGTGGGTGGACATCGTCGAGTCCGACGCCGCCGCGGCACGGATCGCGGAGATCAAGGAGACCATCGGGGAAACGTACTTCGCGTGGAGCGGTCCGACGGAAAAGGGGAAGGCGGCGTACTTCCGGATTCAGGGGCCGACCGTGGTGATCGAGTACGCGCCGCAAGGTGGCACCGACCACATCCACACCGTCATCCGCAACCCGAAGGACGATTACGGGGCCGGATCGGCCAAGTGATTCGCTCGCTCCTCGTGAACCTGTCTTCTGAATGGGTTGTCTACTTTCAACCCATTCAGAGGTCGGACCAATGACCGACGACGAGTTTTTGCGCGCATTCGAAGAATGCTCCCTCACTCGAAAAGAGTGGACACACGAAGCTCACGTCCGCATGGCGTGGCTGTATCTGACAAGAATGGATTCCGAAAAGGAAGTGTTCGAGCGTGTGCGAACTGGCATCCAGAAACTCAACGCGGCGTTCGTCACCCGCGCATTGTTGTCATGCATGCGTCAGGCGCCGAAGAATCCAAACCTCAGTGGCTACCACGAAACGATCACCGTTGCATTCGTGACCGTGATTGCTTCGCGAATCAAGTCGGGTGAGGACTTCGCCGCGTTCCGCGAGCGCAACCCCGATCTCTTCGATCGCGCGTTCCCCGCTCTTCTGAAACACTACTCTCCCGACAGGCTCCACTCGGCTGCCGCCCGCCTGGAGTTCATCGAGCCGGACCTGGACCCGCTGCCGGTGGTGTAGCCAGTTCGAGCCGGGCGGCGGTCCCTCATCCCGCCCGTCAATTTCACGCCGTTGGCTTGTCCTTCGCCTTGAACAACTTGCTCCGCCACAGCCACATACGGTGCAACCAGAATTTCGTCACTGTGTTCACGGTCTGGATGCCGTATTTGGTACTGCGGCGGAAATTGATCTGGCTGGCTTCGTCGAAGTAACGCACTGGAACGGGAATGTCGCCGAGCCGGAAGCCAAAGTGAACCGCTTGCACCAGAAACTGCGTGTCGAAGACGAAATCGTCGCTATTCCGCTCGAATGGGATCGTTTCCAACACCTGTCGGCGATACACGCGGAAGCCGCTGTGGAACTCGCCGAGGTTCTGGCCGAGGAAGAAGTTCTCGAACGCCGTCAGCCCGCGGTTGCTCACGTATTTCCACCACGGCATGCCGCACTTCAGCGCTTCCGCCCGGCTGCGAACGCGATTGCCGAGAATCACATCGCAGATGCCCAGTTCGATCATCCCGACGGCGTGCGGAATCACCCGCGCATCGTACTGGTAGTCGGGGTGGATCATCACGACCACATCGGCGCCGTGTTCCAGGCAATAGCGGTAACACGTCTTCTGATTTCCGCCATACCCGGTGTTCTTCTCGTGAACGATCACCGTCAAACCCATCTCGCGGGCGATGGCAACGGTGTTATCCTTGCTGCCATCATCCACGAGAAGGATTTCGTCCACACAGCCGGGTGGAAAGTCGGCAATGGTGGCGGCCAGCGTGCGTTCAGCGTTGTAGGCGGGCAGAACAGCGATAATTTTGTGCCGCCGGGGCGGCGTGAGTTCGTCGGGTTTGAGAATCCGGTCCACGTGAAAGATCTCGTGGACCGGATTTAGCGGTGGTTCGGAAAGTAGGGTGGCAGGCATAGGTGCTCATCGTGGTGAAAACGTGCCCATGTCAGTATAGAGCCCGAAGTTGGCGCGAAATTCCCATTTCCGGGTGAACCCCCGCCCGCAAGGGCGGGGAGTCCGACCTACCCCCCACCGCCCTTGCGGGCGGGGTTCGCCCCCCACCGCCCTTGCGGGCGGGGTTCGCCTTCAGCGCCGCAGTCGATACGGCACTTCCAGGCCGTGTTTCTCCATCAACTCCGCGTCCGCGAGGAGAGTTTCGGTCGGGCCATCGGCAGCGAGTCTGCCGCTATCCAACACCAGCACGCGGCGGCAGGTGTCGAGTACCAGATCGAGATCGTGCGTGGCGATCAGTTTCGTGCCCGGCAGTGCGCGAATGACGCCGATGAGTTCGCGTCGGCCGCGTGGATCGAGAAACATGCTCGGTTCGTCGAGCAGCAGAATGGAGGGTCGCATAGCGAGGACGCCCGCGAACGCCGCCCGGCGTTTCTCACCGCCGGAAAGCTGAAACGGCACCCGCTCACCCGCGTTGGGCATACCCACTGAATTGAGTGCTTCCGCGACGCGCGATTTCGCCTCGGTGGGGGTGGCCCCCATGTTCAGCGGACCAAAGGCAACATCTTCTTCCACTGTGGGGCTAAAAAGCTGATCGTCGGGGTTCTGGAATACCACGCCAACAACTTCCGGCAGCTTCTTGCGGTGTTCGGGAAGCGCGGGGTCGAGCCCGTTCACGTTTGCCTGGCCAGGCTTCCCCGCCAGAACGCCACATAGCCGCAGGAAAAGTGTGGTCTTGCCAGCACCGTTCGGTCCGACGATGGCGATACACTCCCCCGCTTCGAGTGCGAACGTCACATCATCGAGCGCAATGCGACCGCACGCGTAGCGATGCGTTAAATGTTGCGTCGAAAGTACAGAATGCTGCGTCACGAAAGCCCCGCTCGATCCCAAAGCACCAGAGCTATCGTAGCAGCCACAAGCATGCCAAAGCCGAGAACGTCAGCAAAGGTGGTGCGGAACGTGGCCAGAGTATGAAAGGTGCCGGTAAATCCCCGACAGCGCATCGCGGCCGTCACATTCTCGGCGCGATCAGCTCCGCGAACGAGCATGGCCCCTGTCGCATGCCCAAGAGCACGGTAACCGTGGCGTGTGGAACGCACGCGATACCCGCGCGTCCGCATCGCGATTCGCAATCGTCGGAATTCATCCGCGAGCAGGAAAGCGTAGCGATACGTCAGCAGCGTCAGCTGCACGAGCAGACCGGGGAGCTTGAGCTTATGGGCCGCGGCGAAAGTGTGATGGATTTGATCGGTTCCGAGCAGAACCAGTGCCAGAGCGCCAATGGTAACGCCGCGACAAAACACCGCCAAGCCTGCACTCAATCCCACGTGGGACACATGGACTGACCAATTGGCTCCCGCGCTGAAGCTAGGAATGGAGATGTCCCAGCCTTCACCTTCGAGCGTGAACGGCAACACCAGAAGAAAAGGCAGAGTAGGGATCGCGAAAAGCAGGAGCCGGCTGAAGGCCCACATTCGCGGCAATCGCGCCAGAACAAGCAGAAGCAGACCCAGCGCGAGCGCCACCGCAGCCGAAGTAAGGTGATTGAGTGCAGCGATCCCCCCCGCAGCCACGAGGATCGCCGCGAGTTTCCAGCGCGCATCCCACCGCGCGATCAGCGAATCGGGAATCGGCCGGTAGCGGAATGCGAGCGTCATCGCGGCTGTTGTAGCGTTTTCAATGTAGCAGGCACACTCCGTGTGCCGCTGCCTGGACGGTTCACGGAGACCTGCTACTACTTTGCAAGCGGCCAGCGGTACCGTTGCGGATTCATCGCCCGCCAGGCCAGCCCCATTCGTGTCCACGCATTCCGCCAGAATCGTCGGAACGTGAACCCGCCGGCCCGAAGGGCGCGGCGGTGAGCGACCCAGACCGCCAGCGTGATCCCGACGAACAACACGCGCTGCACGCCGGCCGTAACTCCCCGCAACACGCGATTCCGCCGCCGGTGAATGATCGCCAGCCGTTCGCATTGAAAACGAATGTGGGGAACTTCATCTCGGAGGATTTGTTGGCAGATGCGTCGCAGCACCGCCGAGCCGGTCGCGCGGCGGATCGCCGCGTAGTAGAGCATCGCGTGGACTTCGATGATGACGACAATGGTCGCCCACACTTCCATTTGCGTGAGGAAGTGTCGGAACACACGGAACAGTGAATCGCCCAGGTCGCGTTTTGCACGCGGTACGCCAGCGGCGTCGAGAAACTTGCCGAGTTCCTCACCGTGCCGCTGCTCCTCCGCAATGAATAGCCGGATGGCATCCACGAAACCGGGATCGCCAATCCGCGCTGCGTGCTTTTCGGCGGTCTTCAGAAGTCGCGAACCATCGGAAGTTTCGCCCAGTTGCCATGCGCGAAGCGAATCGACGATCTCCGCCAGTTCCTCCGGCAACACCCCAGCCCCGGTCTCCCAGGGCACGTCGAGCAAGTTCTCCACATTCGTGCGGAAGTATGCCACCCACTGTGTCGAAGTCCACACTGCCGGGAGAGAAACCGCCACGGGGTCAGGTGTCTCTTCCGTGGTGAGTGTTAATGCTTCCAGCATCGCGCTTCTCATAACAATCTCCTTGAGTGGCGTAGATAACTTGGTGACGCAAAGTTAAACCGCAAGCAGAAACAGACGTAAAGAAAGCAAACGAACGCCCGTCGGTGCCTCAATCGCTTTTGTTAATCGGAGAGCGTGTCTGTGTTCTCCGCGCTCAGCCAGGAGGTACGGAAACCCAACACCAGCACCGCAAGCATGCCAGCCGTCAGCGGAATGAACGGATGCGGCGATGGGTTAAGAGGCCAGCGCGACTCGTACAGCATGTCATTCACGATGAGTTCTTCCCCATCCGAGGAGAATTGCACCGATGCCGGTGCCATTTTCCACACGCCGACTCGCCGCGCGTGACCAAGCGGTTTCGCACTCCACCCAGCCTTCGCCCCAATTGACTGTTGCGAAGGTCTTCTCGTCCGGCGCAACCGCGATGGCCTGGGCCGGAAATTCCCATTTGTCGTCATCTCCAATCGGCGTGAAGCGATCCAGTTCCTCTCCGCTGGCGACATCCCAGAGGCGTGCGTGCCAGTGTCCTCCCACGGCGACAAGCCAGGCTCCGTTATGAAGGAACGCGAGCTGACCGGTCCCGTGTGGCAGAGAGAAGCGCTGCCGCAGACGAAGTTGTGGTGGAACCGCTCCCTCTCCGAGGTCGAGATCCCAAAGCGCCACCTCGCTTCCCGACTGCTGGTAACGCGAGGACGCCACAGCCAAGGTTCGCCCATCGGGCGCGAACGCGAGAGCTTCCACCCGGTCGTGTTTGTCCGGTGGTTCTTGAACCACCGATTCGCCGCGAATCCGGAACACCCGGAACGCTCCGTTCTGCTCCGCTCGTGCTTCCAACCCGGCGGACTCGGAAGTAGCGAAGATGCCCTGATAGGGTGATCTGTCTGGGCAAAAGACACGCGACGTGGGTTCCAGCCCCAGATAGAGCCGGCCAGCGGCGTTCGCCGAAAGGATGGAACCAGCCAGCGCGACAGCCCACAGCAGAGTTCGCGTCCAAACTCCAACAGTACTTTCCGACCGTCTGGCAATCTGGCAGGCGGCAAAGCCGGAGAGCAAAAGGATGCAAGCGGTGCGGCATCTCCAGGCGGTCTCGGCATCCCGAAAGGGAAGGAGCAGGACATAGCCAATGAGAGCATAAGCCAGCAAAAGTCGAACGCTCGGCCAGAAGCCGCCAATACTGAGAAACACCACCACCATGCCGAATTCAGCAACTTTCACCGCGTCGGCGGCGATGTCGTGTCCACGTGGATCCAGTCCGTCGGCGATCTCGATCCAGGGATATGCCGCGCAACTCACGCACCCCCACGAACACGAGAAGAACATGCCACAAATCACAAGCAGCCCGCGCACCCAGCGGGCGGAATCGAGATCTGGCTTGCTCACGGATGAGTTCATGGCAATCTCAATTACTTGGCAATGCAAAGTTAATGATTACGAAGAAGGCGGGCCAAGCCCGCCACTTTTGTTCGTAGTAACCGGCTTCAGCCGGTTGGGACGCGGAGCGTCCCTCTCAAGTAGTAGTAGGCCTCAGGCCGGGGCTCTGTGTCTTTCTCTTTCACGGCACACGGAGACCTGCGACTACTTTGATCACGCCCCCGCCAGTCCGGGGCGCGTGCGTGTCTTCGCGGCGCTCGACCCTGCGGCGTCTTCCTGGGCGGCCGCGTCGCGGAGAATTTTCTCCAACTGCGTGAGGTATTCGCGGAAGCGCTTGCGGCCGTTTGCGGTCAGCGCGCAACTCGTGTGCGGTCGGCGCCCCTCAAAGCCCTTGGTGATCTTCACTAAGGCCGCTTCAGCCAACACATCGAGATGCCGGCTTAAGTTACCGTCGGTCAAACCGCATAATCGGGCGAGCTCGCTGAACGACAACCCCTCCGAGTATGTCACAAGTGCGGTGAGAATGCTCAGGCGGGCTTTCTCGTGGAATACGCGATCCAGCCCTTCGTAAGCAAAGCGACCGATTCTGGCTTCTGACTCGTTTTCAGCCATGATCTTCTCCTGTTCCCCACCATATCGCAAGCGCGGTGAGGAGATGCCCAATTCCGAAGACGCCGCCAACCGACCAGCCCGGCGGATCGGCTGGCATCCACGCCAGGAGGATGCCGCCAACCAGAACATAGCCCACGCCAATCAGGCCAACCGCGCGGGGTAAGTGCGGACGGACTGCGACGACTCCCAACCCGAACACGATGGCCCACACCCCAGGCAACAGCGGCACAAAGGATTCCGTTCGGGCAAGTGCTACAGTCAGCAATCCCCCGGCCAGCACGCACGGCAAGAACTGCCCCATCACGCGGCGCGTGCGTCGGCGCTCGAAATCATCTTCGCGAAACAGGTACGACCGCACGGCGGCGCCGAAACCAGCCAGGGCACCGGCTGCACCGATGACGGACCAGAACCACACGAACGTGGTTGCATCATCTGGCCGCACGATCCACGGCTGCGCCACGGCCGCAAACAAGCCGACGCAGCCCACGAGTGTCACTGCTGGCACGCGAAATCCGCGATACACCTCACCCTTCGTGAGCTGATCGTGAATACAGTCGAGCTGATCGAGCGCGTCGCGAACTTCCATGCAGGCGGCTCCCGGATAGGGTTTGCGGCAGCAGTATACTTGGCGATGCAAAGCAAAGTCAAGATGATTTTTCCACTCAGTAACTTCACCCCATCGCTGACGCTCCGGGTTCGCCAGCGCAAACCTTCAGGCGAACCCGGAGCGTCAGCGATGGGGTGAAGACTCCGCAATCCAGTGGCTTACCCTTCGCACTGCCACCGTTCGACCGCGCGATTGACAAATATGTGATATTTTGTATACTTATCTTTGACCGGGCTTCTCGCTTCCGGTATCGCTCGGCGTGCGCACCCGTGCGACCGAGCTGATATCGGGGCATGATGTCCCGCGCTGTTTGTGAGGACAAGGTGGCCAAGTTACAGGCTCTAATTCATGATGCGGCTAATTCCGTCTGGTATTGTGTACAGGCCTCGCTGGGTTCATGGCGCCCAAGCCGGTGGTGAGGAGATTCGTCAATCGGATGGCATCGATTTTGACTACTTGAATATGGTTATAATACCAATCAAATAGTTAAATCGTTCTCATCGAGAACGAGTGGGTCTGCCCTGGAAGACCCTGCCAATTTGCAGACAAATTCTGCCACTCTCGGCCTGACCCGCTCGAAACGCCGGAATCTGTGGCTTCCCCCGTGCAACTCACTTTTGGGCTCCCATGACTTGGATCGCTGGGATAATTTGCGTGCCGCCGGGTTTCGGGCGGGAAGTACTTGCTTAGACTGGGACTGATCAAGGAGACCGGCGATGAGTTCCCCGGCGGACCTGACGAATGTGATCCGACAGCTCGGAGTTTCGTCCGGAGAGGCGCTGAGCGACCCCGAGTTACTCGACCGCTATGTCCGTGAGCACGATCAGGCAGCATTTGCCACCCTCGTTCGACGGTACGGTCCGCTGGTACTTGGGGTTGCGCGGCGGCAGATTGCCGACCGCCACCGTGCCGAGGATGTGTTTCAGGCTACCTTTCTGGCCCTGGCTCGATCTGCTCCGAAGCTCGGTAGCCGGCCTGGGCTGGCGAACTGGCTCTACACGGTTGCCCTCCGGCAGGCTCGGAAAGCACGCGGACGAACGGCACGCCGCGAAGCACTCGAACTCTCCGCGCCGCTTCGATCTTCGAGTGAGGTCGATCCGCTCGATGCGATTACCGCTCGCGATCTTCTTCAGGCCATCGATGAAGAACTCGCCCGGCTTCCGGACCAACTCCGCCTCCCGGTGTTGTTGTGCTGCGTCCAGGGGCTGTCGCGTGAGGAGGCTGCCCGTCGGTTGGGGTGGCCGACGGCTACGCTGAAGGGACGGCTGGAGCGTGGACGGCGAAGACTGGCCGCACGGCTGGCGGTTCGTGGGCTGGCCCCATCCGCCCTGCTCCTGGCTCCGCTCGCTGCCGCCACGGTGCCGGCGGATCTCCTCGCCCGCGCTGTGGAACAGTCGACATCCCCGTGGGCCAAGACAGTTCCGGCGGCGGTGGCCGATCTCGCCACAACAACGGCGCCGCGAGGCCTTCTCCCGACTGCCCTCCTTGCGGGTTGTGTTCTGGCTGGCTTGGCCGGGTGGGCGGTGGTGGTGTTGGTTCTGCCGACAGGAGCGAATGAGACCGGCGAGCCGACACGAGCGGCTCTCGTGGAGCCCACTCTGGCCACTCCCATCGCGGCTGCGGCGCCAGTCCCGGCTGCGACTCCCCCCATTCCCAACGACCCGCTGCCCGCCGGTGCAACGATGCGGTTTGGCACTCCTCGTTACCGGCATCCAACGACGATCATGAATCTCGCGGTATCCAACGACGGAAAGCTCGCCGTGGCTCATAGCGGGGGACGCGTGGATGCCGTTGTCCGTATCTACGACCTGACGACGGGCAAGGCCGTTTTGACTCACGAACCCGAACTGGGCAGCGGATTCGTGGAGGCAGTCGCCCTTTCGCCTGACAGCAAGACGCTCGCCATCAAACGGAATTTCTCGGTTTATCTACACGATGTGGTCACAGGTAAGGAAATCGCCCGGATTCAATACGCGAGCGCGAATCCGTATTCGACAACCGACGTACTTTCGTTCTCCCCGGACGGCAGACGGATTGCGGTCGCAGCCGCAACGGGCAAGGCGCTCCACCTCCTCGACATCGCAAGTAGACAGGTGGTCCAGACATTCCCACACGCCAATACCCTCTATGCGGCGGTCTTCTCGCCAGATGGCAAGCAGCTCGTCGGCGGGGGATACGACCGCGACAAGAACGTCTACTTCGCACGCTTGTGGGACACCGAAACCGGCAAGGAACTGCATCGTCTGCCGTTCGCCAACGGCGGAATCCGGTGTGTCGCGTATTCACCCGATGGTACAACGATTGCCGTCGGCGGCGACCGGTATGCAGGCGACCCGCTGGCGGTGAAGTTGTTCGACTCCGCCACCGGTAAGGCACAAGGGAAGATTCCGTTCCCCGATGGGTCCAGCGTCAAGTCGGTCGCCTTCTCCGCGGATGGCAAGACACTCGCCGCGTCGGGCGGTTCGTCCACCCGGCTGTTCGACATCGCCACCGGCAAGGAATCGCTGAAGATCGACCACAAGGCAATCGGGCTGCGTTTCTCGCCAGACGGGACCGTGCTCGTCGGGGCCGTCGCGGCCACGGTCTATCGCTGGGACACAACCACAGGCAAATCACTCATTCCCGGAGGCGGGGAGAGCCCTATCGGCCAGATCGAGGTGACCGCCGATAACAAGCAGATCATCACGCGTGGGCAGGACGGCGATGCACACCTCTGGGATGCCCGAACCGGCGCCTATCAACGCCGAGAGAATGTGAGCTGGCAGCGCGGGCTCGCTCTCAGCCCGGACGGGCGGATTCTGGTGTGGCCAGTGGCTGACGAGACCATCCAGTTCAAGGACGAGAACCAACCGAACATCATATGCACGGGCAATCGGCTGCGGATGTTCGACCTGATGACCGGCAAGTTCGTCGTGCGGTTCGAAGGATTCGAGGGTGACGCCGACGATCTGTTCTTCACTGCCGACGGCAAAACACTGGTGACGGTCGATCACCGGGACGGAGGAGTACGGATCTGGAACGTGGCGACAGGCAAGGTTGCGATGTCGTTCCTGACGGGCGAGAAGCGACAGTGGTATCCGGTCTGGCACTCGCGGCTGTCGCCGGACGGAAAGATACTGGCAGTGACGTACCAACCAATGGGACGTGGACTCTTCGGCCCCTTCGGCGTGAAACTCTGGGACATCGCGACCGGCAAGCAACTCCACGACCTGCCGGGTCACCGGAACTATGTCGAAGCGCTGGCGTTCTCGCCCGACAGTAAGTATCTCGCGACCGGCGGTGCGGCCCTGACCGCGTTCGCTCAGCAGCGACTGAACCTCCCGGCGGACCAGGTGTTTGTGTGGGAGGTCGCAACAGGAAAGATGGTCGCGCAGCTGCGGAGTGGAGCGACGGCCGGGGCGTTCGCGCCGGACGGTAAGACGCTGGCCATCGCGGAGTCAGATGGCACGATCGCGTTGTGGGATACTTCAAAGTGGACGGTCCGCGGCGAGTTCCGCGGTCCACGTGCCCGCGTGACCACATTGACCTTCGGTCCAGACGGGCGGTTGTTCTCCGGCGCCGTGGACGCCACCGTCTTGGCATGGGATCCGCAGACCGCGAACCCCCCGGCTGAACGGAAGTGACACCCGCCCCTCCTGAAGCGGGAGGCGACCCGTTCGCGGACCACTCTCCAATCATCCCCTGAGACTCAGCCCGAACATTTCTCGGGGGCCGACCTCTATACTGGAAAGAAGCGTGCTTGGTGGGCCTTCGATGTCGTAAGCGAATCTTGACCCACCCTACAAGAGGTATTCCAGATAGAGGGGAATATGCCGCGGGTTGTGCTGGCGATGAGTGGAGGGGTGGATAGTTCGGCGTCGGCCGTGTTGCTGAAGCGACAGGGCTATGACGTGGTTGGTCTGTTCATGCGCACCGGCACGCACAGCCATGAAGATACCCGCCGCGACAACAAGAAGGGCTGCTGCTCCGCCATCGACGCCGGCGATGCCCGGCGCGTGGCTGATAAGCTCGATATTCCCTTCTATGCGCTCGATTTCGAGAACGAGTTCAACCAGATCATCGACTACTTCGCCGATGAATATGCCCGCGGTCGCACGCCGAACCCGTGCGTGGTGTGCAACAACTGGCTGAAGTTCGGCCAACTCTGGGCCTTCGGTCAGAAACTCGGCGCGGACTTTATCGCTACTGGTCACTACGCGCAGGTGTTCAAGAACGAGACCGGCGCGGAGTTGCATCGCGGGATCGACGCCGAGAAGGATCAGAGCTACGTGTTGCACGGCATCAAGCGCGAAGTGCTGCCGCACTTGCTCTTCCCGGTTGGTGGATACACGAAGCCGCAGATTCGGCAATTCGCCCGCGAGGCGGGTTTGCTCTCGGTTGCCGAGAAGCCCGATAGCGTGGAAATCTGCTTCGTGCCGAGCGGCAACCACACGGATGTTGTTCGCGCCCGCCGGCCGGAAGTGGTGCGGAGCGGCACGATCGTGGAAAAGGACGGCGCGGTACTCGGCGAGCACGACGGCCTCGATCGCTTCACCATTGGTCAGCGCAAGGGGCTGGGTGTTGCCGCGGGAAAGAAGCGATTCGTGCTCGAACTCCTGCCGGAGACCAACACGGTTGTTGTGGGCGACGAGAGCGACCTGCTCGCGTCCGGCTTGATTGCGAGCGAAGTGAACTGGCTCATCGACGCGCCCGCCGCGCCGCTGGCCTGCACCGCGAAGATTCGCTATCGCCACGCCGGCGTGGCTGCGACGGTCACCGCGCTTCCAGACGGCGGTGCGGAAGTTCGCTTTGACGCTCCGCAGCCCGCCGTCACGCCGGGACAGGCAGTGGCGTTCTACGCGGGTACGCGAGTCCTCGGCGGCGGCTGGATTGAAAACGCAGTGCGAACACATGACTAACCACAGAGAGGGTCCCCACGCAGTGGGGGAAGAGACACAGAGAAAAACAAGAACAGAGTTAAAAATCCTCTCTTGTTTTTCTCTGTGTCTCTGTGTCTCTGTGCCTCTGTGGTTAGCCCTCTTTTACTTTTCCATCGCGCGGGAATAATCTCCCTCTCTCGGCATCTCATCTTTTGAGAAGCAACAATGAGCGCGGGTTGAATCTCAACGACCGGTCACGTCTGTTTTGCGCTCGAATCTGCTTCCATCAAACAACCACTGAAGGGGATCGTCATGTTACGGATGTGTGTGCTCTGCTGCGCGCTGGCGGGTGTTTTGGGGCTGGCGGTTGGTTGCAATTCCACCAAGGACACCAAGCCGACGCCGACCAAGAAAGACGAAGCTGTGACGGCTTATGAGGCGCGACTGAGCGAGTTCGACAAACAAGTCGCTGAATTGAAGGCGAAGGCCGAGAAAGCCACCGGCGAGGAGAAGACCAAGCTGGAGACGAAGGTGAAAGAGGCTTCTACCAAACGCGACACGGCCGCGAAGAAATTGGATGAACTGAAAAAGGCCGCGACCGATAAGTGGGAAGCGGTGGACAAGGAGGTCAAGTCCGCATTCGAGGAGGTGACGAAGTCGGTCAAGGAGTAGGGTAGTCGCGATCGTGACTGCTGTCGGGCTGACTTCCGCACATGCAAGCCCGACGGCAGTCGCAACAAGTGGTCGCTACACAAACAAATTGGCGATTGCGCCACACAGGTGGACATAGAGTAATAGCCTGCGTCCCTCTTCTTTCAAGCAGGCTGACTCGATGGGCACACTTACCTTTCGCGGCGGGACTGTGATCCTCGAAGACCGCTTGCTTCCCGGCGCGGAAGTGGTGGTTGAGGACGGCCGCATCGCCGCAATTCACACGACGCCAACTTCGATCGCCAATGCCATCGACCTGGACGGCGGATACCTGGCACCGGGCTTTGTCGATCTGCACGTTCACGGCGGTGATGGTTCCGACTTCATGGACGGCACTCCGGAAGCATTTCAGACGGTGTGTCAGGCCCATGCCCGCCACGGCACCACCAGTCTACTCCCGACCTGCACGGTGGCGAGCCACGAACAGCACCTCACGTTCCTTCGGTTGTGTCGGCAGTTCAAGCAACAAGGAACCGATGGAGCACGCGTGCTCGGCGCTCACTTCTACGGTCCCTATTTCGCTTATGAAGCCCGCGGCGCACACCCCGCTGCCGGGATTCGCCCACCGGTGCCAGAGGAGTATGAGCAATACCTCGCGTTCGCAGATAGCATCGTCACTGCCACAGTCGCCCCAGAATTACCCGGCGCGGAAGACTTCGTTCGCGCGTGTCGAGCGAAAGGAGTGCGCTGCACCACCGGGCATTCGCATGCCACATTCGAACAGATGGAAGCGGCAGTGAAGTGGGGCGTGCAGCATATCGACCATATTTTCTGCGCGATGTCCGACCGCGCCCGGTTGCGGCAGTCGCAGACGTATCCCATGCGCGGCGGCGTGCTGGAAGCCACACTGTACTTCGACGAACTCACCACCGAAATCATCGCGGATGGCAAGCATCTACAACGTGAACTGCTATTGTTGGCGTACAAGATCAAGGGATCCGACCGGCTGGCGCTGGTATCCGATTGCAGCCGCGCGCTCGACATGCCCGATGGTCCGTATCTGATCGGCCCGCTGGATGGCGGCGAGCCGATGATCAAGACCGATGGCGTTGGGGTGTTGCCGAGCGGAACGGCGTTGGCGTCGAGCGTGGTGGGGATGGATCATTGCGTACGGACGTTCCACCAACTTACCGGTGTTCCGCTCGAAGTGGTCGTGCGCATGGCCAGCCTGACACCGGCCCGGATCGCGGGCTTTGATCGCGAACTCGGCAGCATCGCGCCGGGCAAGCGTGCCGATCTGCTTGTGCTTGACCGTGAACTGAACGTGCAGCGTGTCTACCGCGACGGCCACCGCATCTGGGTCGGTGAGTAGTCATCCGCTCGCGTTATGCGAACAATCTGTTGATAGGTTGCTGTTCGCCCGTCTCAACGAGATGGGCTTCTGTAGCTGACCTCTGAGGCCGGGCGAGTCGGAGACTCGCATTGTTCTTTGGGAGCCTTCGGCTCGCCCGGCCTCACAGAGACCGGCGACTGAGCAATGCGAGTTTTCGACTCGCCTCGCGAGATCGGTATCACACATACACCGTCGGGTCTGGCACGCCGGCTTCTGCAAAGCCTTTCATCCGCAATAAACACGAATCGCATCGACCGCAGGCTCGGCCGGTGGCATCGGGGTCGTAGCAACTCAGCGTGAGCGAGTAGTCCACGCCGAGTTTCGTCCCCTCGCGAATGATCTCCGCTTTCGTCATCTTCAGTAGCGGCGAGTGGACGCGAAACTTCCCGGCACCCTCGGTCCCGGCCTTGGTCGCCAGGTTGGCCAGATTCTCGAACGCCGACAGAAACTCCGGCCGGCAGTCGGGGTACCCCGAGTAATCGAGAATATTCGCGCCGATGAAGAGATCGAACGCCCCGACGACTTCCGCGTAGCCAAGCGCCAGCCCCAGAAGAATCGTGTTGCGTGCGGGGACATACGTGACCGGCACGCCGTGGCTCATATCATCCGGACTGCGGTCCTTCGGCACCGCGATGTCCGCTGTCAACGCGGACCCGCCGATCTGCCGCAGATCGAGTTTCACCACGCGATGTTCGATCGCGCCGAGCGCTCGGGCGACGACCGCGGCACGATCCAGTTCCACGCGATGCCGCTGTCCGTAGTCCACCGAAATCGCGTAACATTCAAAACCACGACTTCGCGCCACCGCCAGTGCCGTGGTGCTGTCGAGTCCGCCGCTGAGAAGAACAACTGCTTTGGGCATCGGCAATTCCTCACAAGCTACAAACTGATGCGGTGGTTTTTGTGGGGTGGGACAAGGCTTTGCGCAGGCTGACCGCGCTTTGCAGAAGATGGTGGGCCTGCGCAAAGCCTTGTCCCACCCTACAGGAGCTATCAAGATAGAGAGAGCCACAACACGAGAAGCGCGACATGGAACCGACCGAAACACCGTCCGTCGAACAACTGGAGACGTTCCCCAATCCACGGCCCGGACGGGAGTTCAGCATCGAGATTGTTTGTCCGGAGTTTACCAGCGTTTGTCCAAAGACTGGACAGCCGGATTTCGGCACCATCACCTTCACTTATACGCCCGGAGAATCGTGCGTGGAGCTGAAGTCGCTGAAGCTCTACCTGCAGCGTTTCCGCAATCAGGGGATCTTCTACGAACAGGTGACAAATCGGCTTCTGGATGATTTTGTGGCGGCGTGCAAACCTGTGCGATGCAAGGTGGTCTCTGTGTGGACCCCTCGCGGCGGCATCACAACGACTGTGACGTGCAACTACGAGCAGGTGAAGGGCGAGGGGCTGGCGAACGGCGCGGCGTAAACCCGCCGAATACGGCGGAGTGCAGCATGGGAGTTGCTGCCACCATTTCACTCCACGACGATGGAATTTTCGACTTCGGCGTGCGGAAGTGCTTCGCGCACACCCTGTTGCGCGAGTTGTTTGACGTGAAAACTGTTGGTCCGCCCGCGCAGAACAACGGAATCACCGCTGTCGGCGACCTCGACCACGAGATTTCGCACGCGCCGACCTGTGCGGTCAGCGACACGTTGTGTAACAACTTCGGTCAGCGGCATGGGAAGAGAGCTCATGAGCATCGTGTGCCTTGGTTTGCTGCCCACACACTGCGCATCTCTGCTCAGTGTGTGGCGGCTCCAACTGTCAAAGAAGTCAAATCTTGGTTGCAAATGAATCCTGAGCAAACACCAAGCCAGAGCTTTCCGCCTACACTGGAACTTCTCCAACTCTGTGGTTCACGGCCACTTTTTGGTGAGGAACTGCGCACCCGACTCCTCGCCGGTGCCCGATGTGTGCGCTTCGAGTTCTGTATTTCCTTACTTTTCCTCACCATCCGGCGTCAATCCCCCGTCTATCTCACCCATTCGTGGCAAGAACGCTATCTTCGTGGGCTGTGGTATAGCTTTCTGGCGATTCTGCTCGGTCCTTGGGGGGTGCCGTGGGGCTTGCTCTGGACGCCGTGGGCTGTGTGGGTGAACACCACCGGCGGAGTGGATTGTACGTGCGAAGTCCTGACGTGGCTCGACTCGATCCCGACAAACTCTCCCGCTGCGCAACCTTCTGCCCAAAAGGAAGAAGTTCGCTCACTGTGACAAAATGACACAGCATGCGCCCTTTCGACGCATTGGTGTTCTCAAGCGGCACATGAGCTTACAATGACTCTGTCGCTTCTTGCGTCCTTCATTGTGGTGAGGGCACCGATGCGTGCCGCAATCGTCGGTCTGGTGACCGGCCTCCTTGCCCTTCTCCTTGTGTCTGGTGGGCAGGCGTCGTTGCACCACCCAACAGATCCATTTGCCATCCCCGTTAACGCGAAGGGCATGCCGGAACCGTTGCCCTTCGACGAGTTCGCCCGCCGCCGGCTCGTCCTCCGCAATATCGGCAACCCTGCGTGGCCGCTTGAGGCTCTCGATCCGCAGACGAAGCAACCGGTGATTGACTCGAAGACGGGGAGACCGCAACTGACCGAACGCGGCGTTGTGGCCGAACGCATCAAGAAAGAACAACAGAAACGAAACCGAACGTTGGAAGACAACGTCGCCCTTGCCGTGGATCTGCTCCGCTTCGGCCGGCCCGACGACGCCGAAGGGGCACTCCGCGGACAGCGACAGGGCTTCCTGCCGAACATCACCCTTGCCCACATCGCTATCGCCCAGGATTCGCGCGACCACCCGGGATGGCCACGAGCCTTTAGCTACCTCGATATTGCCAACGAAGAGCAGCCGCTGAAAGAAATGCCTGGCCTCTCACCGCAACAACTGGCGTGGCAAATCAAACTCAACCGCGGGGCGCTCTTGAAGCTGGTGAAACTCCGCTGGAACGAGTCGAAAGGCAAAAAAACGCCGCCGGAGAACGAACTACCGGACCGGATCTTCGATGTGAATTTCGTGAACAATGCCGGCGCGTATGAACCAGGCGTTCTGGCCGATGCGGAGAAGGCGAAGTTGCCAGGCGGTGACTTCAAGGAAGCAATCGCCACGGTCCAGCAACTCGTGTTGTGGTTCCCCAACGATATCCGCCTTTATTGGCTGCTCGGTGAACTGTATGCGGCGAAAGGCGAGTTCGCGGCGGCGAAGAAGATCATGGACGAGTGTGTCGATTCCGGGCACTACAGCAACCGCAAAGTCCTGATGCAGCACCGTGAAGCCGTGGCTAAGCTCGCCAATGCACAATTGTCGGCGGAACAACCATTCGCCATTCATTCGCCGCCACCGGAGCAGCCTGAGCAACCCGCTGACGCGGTGCCATTCTCATTCCGTGCGATCTGGATTTACTTCGGGGCAGTCGCGGCAATCGCGCTGTTCGCTCTCGTGCGCTCTCTCACAAAGAAGCGCAAAGATGCGAACAATTGCGGACCGGTCGGCTGACGATGACTGTGTCCCGCGGTCGCGGGTGTCAGGCGGAGACAGCGAGCCACGTCAGGATTATTGGCCAAGAACTGGAACAATTCCCACGGATAGCGGCGTACTCATTTGGCACAAGACGGGATTTTCTGAGGAAACTTTCTCACAATTCACATCGGAAGGCCGTCGTCAATCAAAAAACTGGGAAAATCCGCGCAGAGAGGCAGAATGCTCCTTGACGACGCAACTTACCCGCTTTTACAGTGGGGAAAGATGAGAGGGTTTTGATCGTTGTGCCAGGAACGGTGCGGGACGCACGTTCTTTCGGCATCTCCCCCCGAAAATTGGTGGCATGGGGGTAGAGTGCACAAAAGATCGTCCGTCGGTCACCCTCGCGGAGACGTGTGGATTCGTCACCGAAGGAATGGAGCAGTGGGTTGGTGGCAAACACCAACTCCGGTTTTCTCACGGAAAGATAGACACCAATGCTCGTGCTGTCCAGGAAAAAAAACGAGTCGATCGTCATCAACAACGACATCGTCATTACTGTGGTTGAGATCCGCGGCGATAAGGTGCGGCTTGGCATTGAAGCGCCGAAGGATGTACCGGTCCACCGTCAGGAAGTGTACGAAGCGATTCACGGCGTGAAAGCCCCAGCCTCTCCTCCGGCGGTTGCAACCAAGACCGATACCAACAACCGCGCCTGAATCTCGCTTTTCGGCTCACCGCCCCGCTTGCCCGTCCGGGACGGCACTTCACCCTATTGCCCCTCCAATACCCATGACTCGCACCGTCGCGGTGATCGGGGCCAGCCCCGAACGTCGAAAGTTCGGCAACAAATCTGTCCGCGCGCACTTGGCTGCGGGCTACACCGTCTATCCAGTCACCCCCAACGCCACCGAAGTGGAAGGGCTCCCTGCCTACCGCTCGATCGCGGATGCACCCGCGGGACACATCGATCGCGTAACTGTCTATTTGCCGCCGGCAGTCGGCCTGAAAGTGTTGCCGGAAATCGCCGCGCGTAAGCCAGGCGAAGTGTGGTTCAACCCCGGCGCCGATGCACCTGAGGTGTTGGCTGAAGCACGCCGGCTCGGGCTAAATGTGATCGCGGCATGCAGCATCGTCAATCTGGGATTGTCGCCAAGCCAGTTCCCGGATGAGTGAGGCGAACCCCACCCGCACGGGCGGTGAGTGCTGTGACACCCGCCCTTGCGGGCGGGGCTCGCAGGGCTACTCGGCTGCCATTTCTTCCGTGAGGATGGCATCGGTGTAAACGTTCTGCACGTCGTCGTGATCGTCGAGGGCGTCGATGAACTTGACGACCTTCTTCCCCGTCTCCAGATCGATTTCCTTCTGCATCTTCGGAAGGTATTTCACTTCCGCTTCTATCGTTTCGACATGGGCATTCTTCAGGGCGTCCATGACGGCTGTGAATTTGGACGGTTCGCAGATAATCTCGAAGGTGTCGCCTTCGCGTTTCATGTCGTCGGCACCAGCTTCCAGAGCGATGGACATGATCGCGTCTTCGTCGGAATGTTTGGTGGCGTCGATCGCGAAGAACCCCTTGCGGTCGAACATGTAAGCAACGCTGCCCGGCACGCCAACGTTCGCGTTGGAGCGTTCGAAGATCTTCTTGATTTCGCCGTTGGTGCGGTTGCGGTTATCGGTCAGCACTTCCACCAGCACAGCAACGCCGCCTGGACCGTACCCCTCATACATGATCTCGTCGTAGCTGACGCCTTCCAGTTCGCCGGTGCCGCGTTTGATGGCCTTCTCGATGTTGTCCTTGGGCATCGAGACAGCGCGGGCCTTGTCGATGGCGTAGCGCAACTTCAGGTTCATCGTCGGATCGCCGCCGCCAGCGCGGGCCGCAATGATGATGTAGCGGCTGAGCTTGCTGAACACCTTTCCGCGCTTGGCGTCCACCACGGCCTTGTGCCGCATGATGTTCTTGGCGTGACTGTGCCCTGCCATTTCAGGTTCCTCTCGGAAACAATGATGTGACCAGTATAGCGGATGCGCGGGGAGGCGTCGGCGTTCACGGCGGGGGTATAGGTATATCGAGATGGATTTTCCACCGTGGTACGAAAGAGTGGAGGATGGTAAAGATAACTCAGGCACGGTAACGGAAAAGAGCCCGCAAACCTACCAAACCCAATGACACCCGAACTACCCGAACACCAAACACCTATTACCATCACACTTTCCGAAGTGGACTGGAAGAAGTTCGTGGAGTTACTTGAGAATCCACCCGCACCAAGCGAAGAGTTGAAGGCACTTCTCGCCGAAGACGGGCCGAAGGGTGACAACAAGCCGTTCACGGTTGAGGAATGATCCGGCGAAATGCTCCGCGATAACTTCCGCCACTTTGCGTCTTCCATCTACTCATGACCAAATCCTACGACGCCATCGTGGTCGGCTCCGGGCCGAACGGGCTGACCGCGGCGGTTGCGATTGCGCAGAAGGGACGGTCTGTTCTCGTCGTGGAGGCCGCCGAGGGTATCGGCGGCGGTACGCGATCCGCGGCACTCACGCTACCGGGATTCATCCATGATGTCTGCTCGGCGATTCATCCGATGGCGGTGGCGTCGCCGTTCTGGAAGACACTCCCACTGGCCGAACATGGCCTGGAATGGATTCACCCCGACATTCCTCTCGCGCATCCACTAGATGGCGGCTTGGCCGCGACATTGGAACGCTCGGTCGATGCCACCGCCGAGCGTTTCGGCCGCGATGCCTCCGCGTACCGCCAGCTCATGGGGCCGCTCGTCGCCGGTGCGGAGGGGTTGTTCGCCGACCTGCTCGGACCGCCGGCACTTCCCCGGCATCCGTTCACGGTCATGCGCTTTGGCCTTCAGGCGCTCTATTCGGGACGCGGACTGGCGGAGGCGTGGTTCCACACGCCCGCTGCTCGCGCACTCATCGCGGGACTGGCCGGGCATGCTGTCTTGCCGCTGGAGCAATCGCCAGGAGCCGCAATCACCCTGATGCTCGGCATTGCGGGCCATGCCGTGGGTTGGCCGTTTCCGCGTGGCGGCGCGCAGAAAATTGCTGACGCGCTGGCGGCGTATCTGCGTTCGCTCGGTGGCGAAATCACGACGGGCTGGCGGGTTGCCTCGGTGGATGAGCTTCCTGCTGCGCGCGCAATTCTGCTCGATGTGACACCGCGGCAAGTACTCGCGCTGGCGGGACACATGTTACCGGAATACTACAAGCGTGCCCTTCGCCGCTATCAGTACGGCCCTGGCATCTTCAAGGTGGATTGGGCGATTGCGGGTCCGATTCCCTGGCACGCTGAGGAATGCCGACGTGCGGGAACGGTCCACGTTGGCGGTACGCTGGAAGAGGTCGCGGCGGCGGAACGTGCACCGGGACGGAAGGAGCACGCTGCGCACCCTTTCGTACTGGTAGCGCAGCCGAGCGTATCCGATTCCACGCGTGCCCCGGCAGGAAAGCACGCCGCCTGGGGGTATTGCCACGTTCCGCACGGTTCGACGTTCGACATGACCGAGCGGATTGAAGCGCAGATCGAACGCTTTGCCCCCGGTTTCCGCGATTTGATTCTTGCTCGGCACGTCATGAACACGGCCGCTATGCACCAGCACAACGCCAACTACATCGGCGGCGACATCGTTGGCGGGGTGGCGAACTGGCGGCAGATTCTTGCCCGGCCCGTTGTGAGCTTGAATCCCTACAAGACGCCGAACCCCAGTCTCTTCATCTGCTCGGCGTCCACTCCGCCGGGCGCCGGCGTTCACGGCATGTGCGGTTACTTCGCAGCCCGTGCCGCACTTCGCCGGCTGTGATGTGCTTCCGTTCATAGAGGTAGGCGATTTTGCCCGAAGAGTGGTCCGCTCGCGGAGCGAGCGGACCACTCTGAAGCAAGCAACGGCAGTCGCAGTTCGTTGCAATCCAGACATCCTCTTCCAGTCCCTGTAGCAGAAGGTACGCGATTTGCCTCTTTTCCGGCGTCATGCCGGAGAGGGGTCTTCATGCGCGCGTTAACCGTCAAGCCCGGCGAAGCGAATTCCGGACGGGTGGAGGAAGTCCCGGAACCGCCGGCATCCGCTGGTACGGTTCTGGTGCAGGCCATTGCCGTTGGCGTGTGCGGCACCGATCTGGAAATCGTCTCCGGCAAGTACGGTTGGGCGCCACCGGGCAAGGAACGCCTGATACTGGGGCACGAATCGCTCGGCCGCGTATTGGAAGCGCCGCGTGAGAGCGGTCTTGCGCCCGGTGATCTTGTTGCGGGGATCGTGCGGTTCCCGGACCCGGTGCCGTGCCCGAACTGCGCGGTGGGCGAATGGGATATGTGCCGCAACGGGAAGTACACCGAACACGGCATCAAGGAAGTGGATGGCTTCTGTTGCGAACGGTGGCGCGTGCCGCCGGACCATGCTGTGAAGGTCGCTTCCCACCTGGGTCACCTCGGCGTGCTGATGGAACCGGCGAGTGTGCTGGCGAAGGCGTGGGAACACGTCGAGCGAATTGGCCGCCGGGCTGTGTGGAAACCGCGCCGAGTGCTTATTACAGGAGCAGGCCCGATCGGGCTACTGGCGGCGCTGATGGGTCGGCAACGGGATCTGGAAGTTCACGTTCTCGATCGCGTAACTGAAGGCCCGAAACCGGATCTGGTGAAGGATCTTGGTGCTCATTACCACACCGGACCCGTGGCGGATCTGGCGAAGGAGGCTGATGTGGTCATCGAATGCACTGGCGTTGGCGAACTCGTCTTCGATATCGTCCAGAGCACGCCGCCGGGATCGATCACTTGCCTCACCGGTATTTCTTCGGGCAGCCGGCCGATCTCTGCTAACTTCAGTGCGCTGAACAAATCGATGGTACTGGAAAACGACGTGGTGTTCGGTTCCGTGAACGCCAACCGGCGGCACTACGAACAGGCGACTCAAGCACTGGCGAAGGCCGATCCGAACTGGCTGAGTCGCATCGTCAATCGCCGGGTGCCGCTCGCCAACTGGAAGGACGCACTGCTGCGTCAAAAAGATGACGTGAAGCCAGTCATCTCAATGGGGGAGTAGCTGTGTTGAAATCCTCGGTTGAGGTTGTCGCAGGTCTTTGTGTTTTCAAACAGTTTCTCTGCGATCGCGACAACCTCAACCGAGGATTTCAACACAGCATGAAGGAGTAAGTCATGGCTCTTCGCATTGAGGATTACGCTCTGATCGGCGATTGCCAGACGGCAGCTCTCGTCGGCAAGGATGGCTCGATCGACTGGCTTTGCTTCCCGCGATTCGACTCCGGCGCCTGCTTCGCCGCGATCCTCGGCGGTCCGAAGAACGGTCGATGGCGAATTGGCCCCGCGCAGCCGGTTCGCTCGGTCCGTCGCCGCTACCTCGACAACACGCTCGTGTTGGAAACGCTCTTCGAGACCGAATCCGGCAGCGTGGCGGTAATCGATTTTATGCCGGTGCGCGAAACAACGCCCGATGTGATTCGCATCGTCGAGGGACGCCAAGGCAGCGTGCCGATGCGGATGGAACTGATCATTCGCTTCGACTACGGCTCGATCGTGCCGTGGGTGCAACGTGCGGAAGACGGCATCGAAGCCATTGCCGGACCGGCGGCGCTGCGCGTTCGAACGCCGGTAAAGATGCACGGTGAGAACTTCACCACCGCAGCGGAATTTACTGTGTCAGCCGGCCAGCGAGTTCCCTTTACGCTCAGTTGGTTCCACTCGTTCGAGAATCCGCCCAAAGCCATCAACACAGAGTCCGCACTTCGGGATACCGTTTCCTGGTGGGAAAAATGGTCGAAGCGGTGCACATACGAGGGCGTTCGCAAGGACCTCGTTCTCCGTTCGCTGATGACACTCAAGGCACTCACCGACATGCCGAGCGGCGGGATTGTCGCTGCCCCGACCACGTCTTTGCCGGAGAAGATCGGCGGCGTGCGCAACTGGGATTACCGCTACTGCTGGTTGCGCGACGCCACGCTCACTCTGCTGGCGTTACTGAACTGCGGTTACAAGGAGGAGGCGACGAAGTGGCGCGAGTGGCTCTTGCGGGCGGTTGCCGGCGACCCGAGCCAGCTTCAGATCATGTACGGCATTCGCGGCGAGCGGCGGCTGACGGAGTATGAGGTGTCGTGGTTGGATGGATACGAGCAATCGAAGCCGGTGCGGATCGGTAACGCGGCTCACGCACAGTTTCAACTCGATGTGTATGGCGAAATGGCCGACGCCGTGCACCACGCCCGCGTCGCGGGCCTGAAAGAAGCGCCGGCCGGATGGCATCTGCAAGCCGCTCTCACGCGATTCGTTGAAAAGTCGTGGAGCGAGCCGGACGAGGGGATATGGGAAGTGCGCGGACCGCGCCGACACTTCACGCACTCCAAAGTGATGGCATGGGTTGCGCTCGATCGCGCCATCCGAAGTGCCGAGCAGTTCGGTCTGAAAGCTCCGCTCGGCCGCTGGCGCGAGGTGCGTTCCCAAATCCACGATCGCGTTTGCCGCGAGGGATTCAACACCTCACTCAACTCGTTCGTTCAGTCGTTTGGCGCAAAGCAATTCGATGCCAGCTTGCTCATGATTCCACTCGTCGGGTTCCTTCCACCAGATGACCCGCGCGTGAAAGGGACCGTGGACGCTATCGAAAAGCACCTCATGCGCGATGGCTTCGTTCTGCGTTACGATTCCACGCAGGCCAATGACGGCTTACCGCCCGGCGAGGGAGCATTCCTGCCCTGCACGTTCTGGCTGGCCGACTGCTATGCCCAGCTCGGTGAGCATGAGAAGGCGCAGGAACTCTTCGACCGGCTCACGGGGTTATGCAACGATGTCGGGCTCGTGAGTGAAGAGTACGATCCGGTGGCGAAGCGGCTGGTGGGGAACTTTCCACAGGCGTTTTCTCACATCGGACTCGTAAACACCGCGTTGAATGTCTCACACCCAGGCGAAAGTTCCTCCCACCAACGTCGGAAACGCTGATCTGATTCACGGTCTGCATGAGGTTTCACATGCAAAAGCCGGTGGCACACTCGTGTCCGGGGTTCCGGGTTCCGCTCGGGCGGGACTGTGCTATAAACACTTAGCGTCGGTGCACCCGAATCGCCTTCGGGAGCGTACGTGCCGCGAAAACCCGGCTGCCCCAGTGGGGTGGGACGCCCCTACCGAGTTGCCTTATGTCCGCGCCGACCACCCCGTTCGTTATCACCGTCGATACGGAGGAGGAGTGGGACTGGTCATCGGGCTACCCCACGGGATCAACACGCACCGTGAACATCCAGAAACTCCCCGAATTCCAGAACGCGTGTGAAAAGTTCGGCGCCGCGGTGACGTATTTCGTTAACCACGCGGTTCTGGCCGAACCCGCGGCGCGACAGATAATTCTCGATCTGGCCCAGCGGCCGCGGGTGGAAATCGGGATGCACATTCACCCGTGGAACACGCCGCCGATCCAGCCAGTTGAACGTGTCCCGGAACGTGAGAGCTTCCTCCACAACCTGCCGACGGAACTGGCTCTCGCGAAGCTCGACTCTGTCTATGCGGCGTTCGCAGAACACGGGCTGAAGCCGGTCAGCTTTCGCGGCGGACGCTATTCCACCAGCCCGCTTGTGCAGCAGTGGCTCCGCGATCACGGATTTGTCGCGGATGCTTCTATCCTGCCCTATACCGGATGGGTGGACGACGGCGCGCCGGACTACCGCGGCCGCGACCCCAAGCCAGTCCGGTTACCCGGCGAGCCGCCGTTGTGGGAAATTCCTCTGAGTCTGGGTTACACACGCAGACCATTTGGTTTTTGGCATCGGGCGCTGGCGATGGCGGCCACGAAACCGCTACGCACGCTGAGGTTGGTTGGCGTGCTGTCGAAGTTTGGCGTGGTGGAACGCGCCTGGTTGAACTTCGAGAACCCGCTCGGCGAACGCATGCCGGCGCTGATTCGCGCCCTGAAAAAGATGAATGCGCCCTACCTTTGTTTCACGCTCCACAGTTCTTCGCTACTTGTGGGCGGCAGCCCCTATGCCGCGACTTCGGAAGCGGTCGAACGCCTGTTCCGCACCCTGACCAACACCCTGGAGCGACTCACCGCGGATGAGGGGCTTGTGCCCGCGACCGTGGCCGAGATCGCCAGCCGACTGGAGGTTGAACGCGATGCGAGTCATCGGAATCAGTCCGCTCGATAAGGACTCAACTGTTTCGTTCCTCGAAGACGGTCGGGTGATCTTCGCGTGCGCGGAGGAGCGTCTGAGCCGGACGAAACTTCAGTCCGGGTTTCCCGATCTCGCACTGAAACTGGCATTCGAGCGCACCGGCTGGACGCCGGAATCGGTGGACGCGGTGGCGTATGCCTTTTACGACTGGGAAGAAGAAGCCCGACTCATCGGTGAGGCGGTAGCCGAGGATGAACGCCTCGGCGGAAGCAAGACGCTGCATGCCGCGGCCGCCAGGTACAAGCAAGCGACGCAGAGCCCATATCGTCCGGATCGCACCACGCGGATTCCGGGCCTCGAAACGGATGAATCGGAATTTGTTCCGCGCAAGAGCTGGTTCAAGCGATTCGTCTATCATCGCCTCGCGTCGTCGCCGTGGCTCGACTGGAAAGCACACCAGCGGCAATTTGCGGATTGGGTGAATCGCGCCGTGGAGGATCACCGCCACTGGTCGCAGGAACTGGCGAAGGGGCTCCAGCGATTCAATCTCGATCGCATCCCACTGAAGCGGTTCCACCACCACGACACGCACGCGGCGAACAGCTTCTACGCCTCCGGTTACGAGCGAGCACTGGCGGTCACGCTCGATGGCTACGGCTCCGGTTGTTGTGGCGGCGTCTATACCGCGGGGCCGGAAGGCATCACCCCGCTGCATCGCTTCAAGTTCCCCAACTCGCTCGGCATCTTCTACGAACACGTGACGAGCGGCCTGGGCTTCAAACCGAGCCGGCACGAGGGGAAAATCGTCGGCCTCGCGTCATACGGCAACGCGAAGATTCTCGCTGATGTGCTGCTCGACCGCTTCACCATCGAGAACGGCGACATCCGCTTCAACGGCGGGCAGAATCACTTCCTCGCTCGTGCCTTGGCTGGGCGGTTCGCCAAGCGCGACGTGGCCGCGGCGTATCAGTATGTTCTGGAAGAAGTCGCCCGGCGCGCGCTCACTTACTGGCTGACCAAGACAAAGCTCACACACGTAGTCATGTCGGGCGGCGTTCATGCCAATGTGAAGCTGAATCAACGCATCCGCGAGATTCCTGGCGTCGAAGCCGTCTTCGTCTATCCGAACATGGGCGATGGCGGTTGCGGTACCGGCGCCGCGATGCTCTGCTTCGGCCATGACAAGATGCCCAAGAGTGGCTACGACACGGTCTATTTCGGCCCGGATTATTCGGAGGCCGAGATTCGCGCGGTGCTCGATTCGCAGGGTTTGCGCTACGAACGCTGCGATGACATCGAAGAGCGTGTGGCGGAGTTGCTCGCAGGCGATGCCATCGTGGGGCGTTTCAATGGACGGATGGAATACGGCCCGCGAGCGCTGGGGAATCGCTCGGTGTTGTACCCGGCGCGCGAGCCGGAAGTGAATCAGTGGTTGAACAAGCAGCTCGGCCGGACGGAATTCATGCCGTTCGCTCCGGCATGCTTGGCGGAAGAAGCTCCGCGGCTGTTCAAGAATCTCTCCGGCTGCGAGAAGACCGCCGAGTTCATGACGATCACGTTCGACTGCACGGATGAGATGAAACGCCACAGTGCCGCGGCCGTCCACGTCGACGGCACCGCACGGCCACAGTTGGTGCGTGCGGAAACCAATCCGAGCTTCTACCGCATCCTGAAGGCGTACCACGCACGAACCGGCATTCCCGTGCTCATCAACACGAGCTTCAACATGCACGAGGAGCCGATTGTCGGCTCGCCGGCGGATGCGGCACGGGCATTCTTGCTCGGGAATGTGGACTATCTGGCGGCGGGTCCGTTCCTGGTTCCACACCCGAAACTGGCCGATAATCAGCGGTCCCGCGAAGCGACCCGGCCGAAGAGTGCTTCTGCTCCCGCACCTGTCCCTGCTGGAGTCTCGTGACGGAACCGGCTGTCGTCCGCTAAGATGAGAGGATGACTGAGCTTCCGCGACTACCCCTCCTCGACGTTCCACCCGAAGCACTGCACCGCGTGGTGCTTCTGCACGCTATTCCAGCCGGCGAACTGCTGATCCACGAGATCTATCAGAGCGTACAGGGCGAATCGACCTTCGCCGGGCTGCCGTGCGTGTTCATCCGCACGGCGGTTTGCGACTCGCGTTGCAAATGGTGCGATACGCCGCACGCCTTCAACCAGGGCGAGCGGATACCGCGCGCCGAAGTGCTGGACAAAGCACTGCACTTTGCCTGCCCACTCGTCGAGATCACCGGCGGTGAACCACTTCTTCAGCCGGATGTGCTGTCGCTGATGACCGAGCTATGCGACGCCGGTAAGACCGTACTACTAGAAACGAGCGGCGCACACGATGTGAGCGAAGTGGATCGCCGCGTGCATATCATCATGGACCTGAAGTGCCCCGATAGTGGTGAAAGTCACCGCAACCGCTGGGCGAATCTCGATGTGCTGAAATCCACCGATCAGATCAAGTTCGTGATCGCATCCCGCAGGGATTGGGACTGGACCGCGCACGCCATCCGCGAACATCGACTCGACGAACGCTTCACCTGTCTCGTGAGTTGCGTGTTCGGAGCCGTCACGCCGGTGGAACTGGTGAACTGGCTGCTCGAATCCGGATTGCACCGCGTTCGCTTCCAGCTTCAGATGCACAAGTACATCTGGGAACCGACCAAACGCGGCGTGTGACAGGCGAACCCCGCCCGCAAGGGCGGCGGGTGGCACCTGGCGCGCAACTGCACCCCCCGCCCTTGCGGGCGGGGTTCGCCTGCTTACGATATCGCTGCACCCCAACGGAGTTTCCCATGCCCGCAACAACGGCAGCGCCTACGCTCCTTGAGCGATACACAACCGAGTTCGCTGGTTCCGCGAAGCGTTTTGAAACCGCGAGGGGGCTGTTTCCCTGCGGCGTCACGCACGACGCTCGCATGATGGAGCCGTTCCCCATTTACGTGACGCACGCGAAGGGGGCGCACAAGTGGGATGTGGACGGCCATCAACTCACGGATTACTTCGTCGGCCACGGCTCGCACCTCCTCGGCCATTGCCCCGACGACGTGGTGAAGGCCGTTCAGGATCAGATGGCGCGCGGAACGCACTATGGTTCCTGTCACGATCTGGAAATCGAGTGGGGGCAACTCGTCCGCAAACTGGTTCCCTGTGCGGAGCGCGTGCGATTCACGGGCAGCGGCACCGAAGCCACATTGATGGCACTCCGGCTCTCGCGTCTCTACACCGGCCGGCCGAAGTTCCTCAAGTTCCACGGTCACTTCCACGGCTGGCACGACTATGTCACCGTGTCCGCCGATTACCCCTACGACGCGCCAAACGTGCCCGGCGTGCCGGATGATGTCGCTCACTATTGCGTGGCGATTCCGCCTAACGACCTCAATCGCGTGGAAGAGACGCTCAAGAACGATCCGCAAATCGGTGCCGTCATTCTCGAACCCACCGGCGGACACTGGGGTACGGTGCCGATTCGCGGACCGTTCCTGAAGGGGCTGCGTGAAGTCTGTTCGCGTCACAATCGATTGCTGATATTCGATGAAGTGATTACTGGCTTCCGCGTTGCGCCGGGCGGTGCGCAGGGGTTCTACGGCATCATGCCAGACCTCACCGCACTGGCGAAGATTCTCGCAGGCGGCCTACCTGGTGGCTGCGTGGCGGGCCGGGCGGACATCCTCGCGTTCATCGAACCGCGTCCGGGCAAGCCCAAGATGAAGCACCCTGGAACCTACAACGCCAACCCGCTCTCGGCCTCCGCCGGCGTGGCGACACTCAAGCGCGTGGCAACCGGTGAGCCCTGTGCGAAGGCCAACGCCGCTGGCCGCAGGCTCCGCAACAAGCTCAATGAGCTATTTGAATCGCGCGAGTGGCCGTGGATGGCGTATGGCGATTTCAGCATGGTTCGCGTGGTGCCAGGCTATCGTGGCGAGCGCCCCAGTACCACGGCGGGCCTCAATGATGGTCTGGTACCGTTCAATGGCGACGTGAACAAACTCGATGGCCCCAAGAACATGAAACAGTTTTATGCATTGCGGCAGGCAATGCTCCTGAATGGGGTTGACTGGTGGGGCTTCGCTGGCATGATGAGCTGCGAACATACCGACGCCGTAATCGACCATACCGTCGCCGCCTTCGAAGCGAGCATCGAGATGCTGCTTGCTGAGGGGATGGGGTAGAGCGGTAAGATGCCAGGAGGGCATAAGAATGACGCTCGAAGAAGCCGAACTCAAACTCGCCCAACTTCAGGCGGAAATCGAGGCACTGTACCACAAGGTACTTCGGCTCAAATCACTGGAAGTGAATCCGGGAATCACAGTGATTGGGCCGATCAAGGTTGACGTGGGGTTTGCCGAAGCGGTCCAGGTTGGCAATGAGTATCGCGAGTTGGTGAACCGCGTGTCTCTGGAAGCTTCGGCCACCTGAATTCACGCCGAAGCAGTAGGCTAGGTGGAGAGACTGTGGAGTGTAGCAATGACGCAAACAGAAATTGAACAGCGATTGATCGCGCTGGAAGCCGAAATCTGACTCTTGAAGTCCCAGTCAAACAAAGCTGATCCGAAGTGGTGCTGGCTCACTCTGGACGGTTCGCGAACGATCCAGGATTTGAGGAAGTCGTCCGCTTGGGTCGCGAGTACCGCGAATCGCTCCGGCCGAAACCTAAAAAAAAGAAGCCGACCGCGAGCCGAAAGCCAAAGTCGCCGGTGAAGAATGGTCGTGCTTGATACCGACGTGCTATCCCTGCATTAACGGCGTCAAGGCGAACGCTATGCACGCCTCGCAACGTGCTCTGAAGGAGTGTTCGTCACGATCATTTCGTTCGAAGAGCAGATGCGTGGGTGGTTAGCTTCCTGCGCGAAAGCCCGCACTCCGGAGCAATACGAGATCGCGGTGTGGCGACTCAACGAGTTACGGCTCGACTTCGAAGATCGCGCTGTGTTGATCTTCGACGATCGCGCAGTTGCCGAGTTCAAGTTGGCGAACTCCGCGACGCCCATCAGTATGAATCTCCGCGATTACCACCGTGTGCCCGGACTACAAGTTGAAGACTGGACGGCATGAGGCGAAAACAAGCGTAAGCAAGAAATCCCTCAACTGACTTCATTCATTTTCGAGACAGTGGTCAATCTTGCCCGCCGTGCGGCAGTGTTGGCTCATGCCAAAGCGGTGGGGTCGGTTCGTACTTCACTCGTTCTGCACCTGCCGGTTGTATAAACTCAACATGCCGCGACCGTTGCGTCCGCGCTCTGCCCGACCACCACTCGCGAGACACCATGCGCTACACCCGGATTCGCCCCGCGTGCGCCACTCTCCTTGTCGCCGCGTGCCTGCTCCTTCTCGGCGCTGGCCGCGCCGATGAGATTCCGAAGGCCCCTCCGCCAAAACCGATCCCCAACGTCCGCGACATTTCCAAAGAACTGGAGTCGAAGCTCGTTGGGCGAACTCCCGAGGAAATTCTCGGAGTATTAAACCAGCTCGCACAAGAATGGATCGCCCGGAAAGGCGCGGTTGATGTCGCGTCTCGGCGATTCACTTCACAGGCGGAAGAGTTAGGCAAAACGCGGCTTCGTCTTACTGCTCTCAAAGAACCAGACACGAAAGTCGTTCCACTCATTCTCCGCCCCACGGATGTGGATCGGGCCAACAAGATCGCGCAGCAACTGGCGGAGTATCACGCCGCTCGCGTGCAACATCTCGAAGAGGCTGTTGCTTCCACCACAACACTCCTGAAACTTGGCTCTGAGTTCGACCGCGCGGTGAAGGCCGCGCTAGATTGCTACGACAAAATCGACATGGCCTTGAGCAAGGTGCAGGAGTTCCCCGAGAACAAGTTGCCGGATGCGTTGACGGGAAAGCGACTGCACGAAACCGTCAAAAGATTCCAGACCCTCACGACCGAGATCAACGAGACTCGCGATAAGGCCAAAACGGATCTAAGTGGACTGGAAGCGGCGCTCAAGAACGAGAAGGAGGCATCCGCGAAGGCCACCGCAACGTTGGAAGAATTGAAACGCAATCGCGAGTCCATGCTGGCGGCGTTCGCTTTCGAAGAACAAGTCAAAGCAATGAAGGCCGAGCCGTTGATCGACGAGTTCCACCGGCTCCGCAAACTGCTCGCCGAGAAGATGGCCGCGATTAAAGGTGATGCCGCTGACTACACGAAGGCCACCGCGGCGGTTGCCGAAGCACGGGCGAAACTGAACGCCGTTACCGAGCCAAAGGTACCGCAGGAGGAGAAATTGCCTGCTTCGCTTACGCCCCTGGAGCAGGCCGCACGCAAGTTATTCGCGGCGCAGCATCAGTATTCCGCTCGCGTGCGGACGATCGAGGAACGCGAAGAGAAGACCCGGGCGCTCGTTGGAGCGCTGGATGAACTGGAAAAGAAGGCGGTGGCATATTCCACCACGCTGGAAGCCACACGGCAAACGGCCGAGCAACTGGCGGTGGTCGCGCTCGAGATCGATCAGCGCGTCGGGCGTGGGGATCTCGATCCCGCCAGGGTTCCTCTCGAACTGGCGGAAACCATCCGACCCACCGGCGAACCGGCGAACCTCACCGCTGAGACCGCGCCGGTCCACGCCACCATCGCAAAGCTCAAGGATGAACGCGATGCCCTTCGCAAGCCGAACCCGGAAATCGACAACATCAAGATGCTCACAAACACACTGCTCGCCCAGGTGAATGAGCGAATCGATTTCCTCACCGATTTGAAGAAACTCGCGGCGGATTACGCCACCGCACGCAAGGACCGACCCGAATCCGAGCAGAAACGAATGGATCAGCGGGCGGCGGAGCGCATGGCGAAAGAAGCCAGCGAATGGGATTGGTTTTTCGCGCTCGATCATTCTCCGGCTTCAACCAACATCGCGGCACTGCTCGATGCCTATTACAAGGAACTCATCGACCTGGACGAAAAACAGGAGAATCTGAAACAGCAAAAGGAAACGCTGCAAAAACTGGTCAAACTCACGCAGAACGAAGCGGAGGATATCGCCAAATTGCGGGCGGTGTTGGAAAAACGGTCCACGCAAGCTGAGGACATGCGAAAGTGGGACGAATGGCTGGCGTCGCGGATCACTCCAACGGGTTTGAAAACGGAAGCCACAACTTACCACGATGAAACCGCACGCCTGAATGCCATCGCCGGATCGAATGCGCGTCGCGTTGCCGCGCTCACCGGCAACGCGGCACCGGAGGCGGCCCAAAGCGCCAGCGACGAACAATCCAAGCTCCCCGCCACTGGAGGAGAAATCGGCAAAGCACGCCGCGAACTCTTCGAGGCGCGTGTGCGTGGGTGGATTATTACCGGCATCAAGATTGGTCTCGTGCTCTTGGTGGCGTTGATTCTCCCTCGACTCATCATCTTCATCCTGCGCCGCGCAATCCGCAGCGGCACCGACGCTGCCGGCAATCCGTCGCCCATCCTCGCGCCGCTTCGGGGTGCCTTGCGTCTTGGCGTGTGGATTGCCGCTCTGGCGCTCATCCTCAGCATTTTCGGCTTCGACGTGACGGCACTGGTGATCGCGCTGGCTATCGGTGTGCTGGCGGTGGCACTGGCCGCACGACCGATGATCGCTGATGTCCTTGGTTCGGTCGTGATCTTCGCCGAACGGCGCTTCAAGGTGGGCGATGTGGTGCGGTTAGCCGGTGGCGAGCCGGCCCGCGTTGTCGGCATTACGTGGCGTTCCACCGCTCTGAAGAATCCCAACGGACTGGTGGTGAGTGTGCCCAACCGCAAAGTGACCGAAACGACGGTGGAGAACCTTTCGCGCGGAACGGAGGCGTACGATACGCTCTCGGTCACAATCAGCACCGATAAGGACGCTGGGAAGGTGATTAACGTGATTCGCGCCGCGATGGCACAGTGCAAGAACCTCACACCGGACCAGGGGGTCACGGTGTTGAGCTACAACCACAAGGGATTTGTGAAGGTGGTGCAGTACCGATTCTGGTGGTTCCTGAAGGATTACGAAACGCGGAATAAAACCCGCGACGAGGTGTTCGCCCGCATCGCACTGGGACTGGCCCACGAAGACATGACCGGCATTGAAGTGACGCTTGCCTGAGCGGAGTGCGCGATGCAAGTCCTCAGCGGATCATCGCAATTGAGGTACCATCTGAAGGGTCGAATAGCGTTCTCGTTATCTTCATAGTTCTTACAGCAATCAAACGAATGGTGATAATTATATCGTGACAGCCGAAATGACTTTCTTATGTTCCAATCGACAAGGATGATTTCATCATCAATAGCCGACCAAGTTCTACAAACGTAGTGGATTTAGTCTCTTGTGTAAGGTACGGTTGAACAGATAGCATCAATGTCAATCTCTTGACGAGCCGAACAACATCAGGTGGCCGACGGTGTTATCGCCCAGTTCCTGCCTCCGATGCTCCAAACCCGAGGTGATGCTTTCGCCCAGCGGTCTGTGTGTTGATTGCGCTTCAACGACCAATACAAACGATCCAATTCCCTCCGACTCTTCACCAACCAATCCCGTCTTCGTCGCACTGCCCGCCGCTCCCGCCGCGAGGATCGCAACGGTCGCCCCGATCAACCGCTCGGCTTCGCGGCCGAATGCACCCGCTGGCTATGACCTGCTCGACCGGCTCGGCACCGGTGGCATGGGCGCTGTGTACCTCGCGCGCGAGCGAGCCTCCGAGCGGTTGGTGGCGATGAAATTCCTCCATCACCCCGGCGATCCAGAGGCCGTTGATCGCTTCTTCGTTGAACTGCGTGTTCTCGCGCAGCTCGACCACCCGAACATCGTTCGCGTGTTAGCATCGGACTTTCTCCGCGCCGACCCGTACTTCACGATGGAGCATATGCCGGGCGGATCGCTCACGCGTGCGCTGAGCGAGAACAAACCATTGCCTGTGTCCGAGGCCGTTCGGTTCATTCGTGCTGTGGCTGACGCCCTCGCCGCTGCGCACGCGAAGGGTGTGATCCACCGTGACCTCAAACCTTCGAACATTCTGCTTACGGCCGAGGGGCTGCCGAAGATTTCCGACTTTGGCCTCGCGAAGCGGTTGGCGCACAACGATCAGTTGACGCGAGCCAGCGGTGCGCTGGGCACGGCCAACTACATGCCGCCGGAGCAGATTTCGCGCAAAAACGGCAAGGTTGGTCCCTGGTCCGACGTGTACGGCCTGGGCGCGACACTGTATCACTTGCTCACCGGTCGGGCGCCTTTTGAGGGCGACACGATCGAGGTAACAATCTTCCAGGTACTGACAGACGCGCCGCTCCGCCCACGCACTCTTCAACCCGGCATTCCGCTTGAACTGGAAGGAATTGTGTTGAAGTGTTTGGAGAAGGATCCGAAGAGCCGTTACCTCTCGATGACGGATCTGGCTGCGGATCTCGACCGCTTCCAGGCGGGGCAAAAGCCTACGGCTCCGTCCCTGACGCGCTGGCGCCGAACGAAGCGTTGGATTGGTCGACATCGAAGCTTGAGCGCGTTGGTTGTTGTGCTGCTGCTCGCGGGCCTCTTCGCATTGGGAGCGATGTACTGGATGAAGCCCGCCGACCCGCTCACGACGGTTCAGAAGGAACTGGACGTGGGGAAGCCAGTTGTACTGGTGGGCCAGACTGGACGACCGCGTTGGTATCGGTGGGGGCTGGGCGAATCGGTTCTGCTCGATTCCGAAACGGGCGACCACACCGTCGCCCTTCAGTCACACGCGATAACGTTTCTGGAACTTGTGCCCGACCCGCGGCACGACCACTACCGTGTCACCGCTTCCCTCCGCCACTTACATGCCAATCCCCTGGGCGGGACCGTTGGAGTGTATGTCGGACACGACTCGGTTACCTCGCCGGCGGGCATTGGCTATCACCAGGTTGTTCTGGCTGAATTCAGCGAGATGTACACGATCCACGAAATCAAAACTCCGCCAGCGAAAGAGAACCACGGAGTCTCGTTGGTTCTGACCACTTTGCGTGCACCCCCGGAACAAATCGTCAATTTCGCAAGCACAAGCAATATGGCTCATTTCCGGTTCGTTGGACAAGAGGACAAACTCCCCTGGCGAACGATCACCTTCGAGGTGTCACCCGACGGAATCGAACTGTTTTGGGGGCCAGAGGGGGAAGCACCAACATTTGTTGGCCGTGTGACTGCCGCGGAGATGGCTCGCAAACGAAAGTCCGTTGAGGCACGGATCGCCAAAAACACCAACACTCCAATAGTCCTGCCCGAGTGGCACCCGCGACGGCCACTTGGGATCTGGGCAAACGATTCGACGGTCTTGATCAAGAACGTGTCAATCCAACCCCTTTCCTCTCAGTGATTTGGAGCCCTGCAACGATGACCACAACGCCCAGTGTACCACCGCCCGAGACCATCCCGCCGGTCAAGATAAGCTCCCCTACCAGTGGGGGCTCGTTCGGCGGTAATTGTGCGGGAACCTACTACCCCCCAACAGGCAGCCCGAGCATCACCTGCAGCTTCTGGAAGAGTTCGGACACGAGTGGCCCCGCGGATGCGTCGGCTCCCGCGACAATCGACGGCAGCGGCGGATGGACTGCCACGCTGGACATGACGGGCGTCCCCGCAACCACCACCGGGGTCCTCCAGGCCTCGGTCCCGGACTACGCCAATGAAGTCAATAACCTGTCGTGGACTCCACCCAGCGCAGACAGAGCAACCGCGAAGGGTTGAGTAAAGTGTGCAATGCCTCCTCCTGTCCACCCGGCTGACGTCTGAAGAGGCGTCGGCTGGGAAAGTCATCTCTTCAATCGATCACCTTTCGGCCGCGGCCGTGTCCCTATCTATAATCTGACCATCCACGAGCAGGCGAGCGGGGGCGTTAAGCCCCCTTTTCATCGCCTTCAGGAGTTTCCGACATGGCTGACGTCATTACCAAGCGGGCAACGAACTATTCCCAGTGGTACCTCGACGTTGTGAAGGAGGCCGGACTGGCCGACAACTCCGACGTCCGCGGCTGCATGGTGATCAAGCCCACCGGCTACGCGCTCTGGGAGAAGATGCAGCGCGGGCTCGACCGACTCTTCAAGGACACCGGACACGTCAACGCATACTTCCCTCTCTTTATCCCCATGAGCTATCTGGCGAAGGAAGAACAGATGGCGGAGGGGTTTGCCAAAGAGTGTGCGGTCGTCACACACTACCGCCTGAAAGCCGAACCCGGCAAACCTCTGCACGTCGACCCTTCGGCCGAACTCGAAGAACCGCTCATCATTCGGCCCACATCCGAAACGATCATCTGGAACACCTACAAGAAATGGGTGCAGAGCTACCGCGACCTCCCTTTGCTCATTAACCAGTGGGCCAACGTGGTACGCTGGGAGATGCGAACCCGCCTGTTTCTCCGCACCGCGGAGTTTCTCTGGCAGGAGGGTCACACCGCCCACGCGACGGCCGCGGAAGCCGAAGCGGAAACGCTTCAGATGGTTCGCGTGTATCAGAAGTTCGCCGAAGAGTTTATGGCGATGCCCGTCCTGGTTGGACCCAAGACCGATGGCCAGAAGTTCCCCGGCGCCATCTACACGCTCTGCATTGAAGCGATGATGCAGGACGGCAAGGCGCTGCAAGCCGGCACGAGTCACTTCCTGGGCCAGAATTTCGCCAAGGCGTTCGACGTGACGTTCAAGGACAAGGAAAACAAGGAAGAATTTGCGTGGGCCACAAGCTGGGGCGTGAGCACGCGGTTGATCGGCGGGCTCATCATGACGCACTCCGACGACAACGGACTGATCGTTCCTCCGCGGCTTGCCCCCACGCATGTGGTTATCGTGCCTCTGGGAAAGAACGACGCCGAACGCGGACCTTCCATCGCGGCCGCCGAGACGCTCGCGACGGAACTGCGTGGCCTGCCTCGCGATGACTTCTTCGGCTACGAACCGATCAACGTGAAGATCGACACGATGTTCGATAAGCAGCCCGGCTTCCGATACGCGGAGTACGAAGTGCGTGGAGTGCCCGTCCGGGTTGAGATTGGTCCGAAGGACATCGAGAAGAGTGCGTGTGCGGTGGCGCGGCGCGATGTACCCGGCAAGGAGGGGAAGCAATTTGGCGTCCCGCTCGCGGGCGCCGCGGCACACATCGATGGCTTGCTGCGCGATATTCAGAAGGCGCTGTACGATCGCGCGAAGAAATATCGCGACGCACGCACGGTGACCGTCAACACGCTCGACGAGTTCCGCGACCTGTTCCCCGAACGCGACGAACACGAAGAAATGCCGGTTGAGGCATTGAAGTTCGTTTATGCCCACTGGGACGGCACCCGCGAGACGGAAGACTGGGTGCAGAAGCACTTCAAGGCAACGATCCGCTGCTTGCCGTTCGATGGCCCCACGGAAAAGGGGAAGTGCATCTTCACTGGTCGGGAGTCGGATCGCCGCGTTGTGTTCGCGCGGGCGTATTGAACCTTGAAGTTCGTGAATGGCGGGTGTCTTTAACGCGGGCCAGCGCACCGGGGCTGACTGGTGCGATTGTTCGTCATGACGCGAGGCGGCAATGAGTATTCCGAGCGAGGCCCTGCGGCGGCACGGGTCGGACAAGGTGACGGCACACAGTTACGGGCCGATGTACGATGCCCTGCTCGGACCCGGCCGGCCGCCGGTCCGGGCCCTGTTGGAGGTCGGGATCTTCGAGGGGGCGAGCCTGCGGGCGTGGGTCGAGGCGTTCCCGGGGGCGGTGGTCTATGGGATCGACCTGAACCCGCAGGCAGTCGGACTCGCCGGGGACCGCTGCCGGGTGGCGCGGGCGGACGCAGCTGACCCAGGGGCAGTGACCCGGGCGGTGCTTGGGCTGGGGATCGGGCCGCTGTCTCTGGACGCGGTGATCGACGACGGGTCGCACACGTTCCGGGACCAAGTGGCGACCTTCCTGCTGCTGTGGGACTACGTGCGGCCGGGCGGGGTGTACGTGGTCGAGGACATCCAGCCGGGGTCCCCGTGGACGGCGTTTGTCCGGCTCGGCGGGGCAGTGTACGACTTCCGGGCGGTCCGGAACCGTCCGGACGACGTGGTCGCAGTCTTCCACAAGCCGGGGTGAATGCTCAGGGCAACGAGAAGCGGTCGCACCGGGCCGGGCTGGAACTCGCTGGCGCGGTTCGTCGGCGGGCGTCCGCATACAGACGGTGAGGGCTCTTCGTGGTAAGTAGCGTCTGCATCATGACCGGTGGCGACGCACGGTTCTTCGAGTTCCTCCGCGGGGCGATCGAGTCGGTCCGGGTCCACCTGGTCGGTCGGTCCGTCCGTCTCGGGGTCCTCGACCTCGGACTGACGCCCGACCAGCGGGCCTGGGTCGCGGCGCACGCCGATGCCCTTGTCACGCCCGAGTGGCACATCGATTTTCCGAACCGCGACGGCGCCCCCACCTGGCTCCGCGGGCTTCTGGTGCGGCCGTTCCTCCGCGACTACTTCCCCGGCGCCGAGATCTACGTGTGGCTCGACGCGGATGCGTTCGTTCTCGATTGGTCGGCGATCGACCTGTTCGTCGATGGGGCGGCGGCCCGCGGAATGGCACTTGTGCCCGAGTTGGACCGCGGGAGCCGGCTCCAGTACGGCGAATTGCCCGCCACCTGGGACACGGTCGCGCAGTGGTACAGGATGTCGTTCGACCCCGAGGTGGCAACGGAGCTACGCAGCTTCCCTCTGCTCAACGCCGGAGTGTTCGCTCTCCACCGCGACGCCCCCCACTGGGACGGCTGGGCTGAGGCACTGGGACGGGCCGCCCGCAACGGCGCCAACCTGCTCACCGACCAGATGGCACTGAACTACGCGATCTACCGGGGCGGCCTGTTCGACCGCACGGAACTGCTCCCGGCGTGGTGCAACTGGGGCACGCACTTCGGCCTGCCGGCGTGGGACGCGGGAGCCGGCCGACTGGTCGAGCCCTACCTGCCGCACACGCCGATCGCGGTCCTCCACCGCAACGGGCCGGACAAGGCCGAGGTGACCGAGGTGCCGTGTGTGGCTGGCGGGGCAGCCCGGGTTCGGCTCCGGTTCCCACCCCGCTGGGCCGACCGGCCGTTCGCGGAGGTGCCGCTCGAGCCGGGAGACTACGTCTCGCCCGGGTTGGCGGTCGTCACCCCCGATGCGTGCTTCCCCCATCTGGTGACGGGCGACCGCGGCCGCTGTTCCTGGCCATACCTGCGCCGAGAGATTCCGCACCGCTGGGTTGTGGACCGCCGGGCTCCGCACGTCGGATTCGTCAGCCGAGACGAGGCGGCGATCCTGTACAACACGGCATTGCGGTTCCGCGGGCGGCGGGCCCTCGAGGTTGGGTGCTGGCTAGGGTGGTCTACCTGCCACCTGGCCCTGGCCGGGACGTCGCTCGACGTGCTCGACCCCGCCCTAGCCGACCCCACCGTCCGGGGGAGCGTGGAGGCTTCTCTGACCGCCGCGGGCGTGCGCGGGATGGTCAACCTGGTCGCGGCGAGCAGCCCTGAGGGGATGGCCACGCTGGCCGGTGGGCGGAAGTGGGCGCTGATGTTCGTCGATGGCGACCCCGAGGGCACAGCCCCAGTCCGGGATGCCGAGGCGTGTGCGGCGCACGCTGCCGACGACGCTCTGATCCTGTTCCACGACCTGGCCGCCCCGGCGGTGGGGGCGGCACTAGACCGACTCCGGGATCACGGGTGGCGGACGCTCGTCTACCACACCATGCAAATCATGGGCGCGGCGTGGCGCGGGCGGGTGGCCCCGGTCGCACACACGCCCGACCCGGCGGTTGACTGGCGGCTCCCCGCACACCTGCACGGGCACCCCGTCAGCGCGTGACCGCCGGACGAAGTGGGAAGCCCAGTCCCTTTGGTTCTTTTGGCCAAACTCGCCACCGTTCGTTCGGTCTCTGAACCGGTCGGAACAGTCGGGACAGAGTGGGCCGGGGGGTTGGCGGGCTTGGCGACCGGGGAGTCAGGGAGGGTTATCTTTGCTGTGCCCCAAGTCGCCACCAGCAAACCGCGGCGCCTCGAACGGGCGCCCGAGAGGATCTTCTCAATTCCAGGGTTAAACGGTTTTCGGGGACACGCCAACACTCTGCAATTTGGCGAGCAATCGCCTCACCCGATCGCGGTGGCGTTCGGATCGGTGGGCTGCACGTTGATGCGCTTGCCGCCCTGATCGAAGTACACTGTGCCATCCACCAGCGCGAAGATGCTGCTGTTCTTCGCCAGTCGCACGAAGCGGCCCGGCGAGAATTTCGTGCCGCATTGTGTCACGATGATGCTGCCGGTCGTCACCGCTTGCCCGCCATACGCCTTCAGTCCGCGACGCTTCGGCAGTGAGTCCCGACCGTTCTTGACTGAGCCTTGGCCCTTCTTGTGTGCCATGACGCTGTTCTCCTTCAATCCACGCAGTTTACACGAAGAAGCAATATTCTAGCGGACGAACAGGCGCGGGCAAGTCACCTCGAAGCGAACATTCCCAATCCAGCTTCTCTGCTTTCATTATGATCTCATATTTGCCAGAATGGGAAGCGATCAACTCAACTTCTCATCCCACTTCGCCCAGACCACGATGCGCATTCGCTTTCTCGCGCTCGGTGTTCTCTTCATCCTTGCGTTGTCGACTGCGCGTTCTGCGCCGGAGGTGGCTCCAGACCCAACACTCGCCGGCTAACAAGACGGTGCGAGTTGGGTTGTCTTCAGTGTCCAACTGTGCCGGCGCGTGGTGGCAATGATCGGGAAAATCGCAACTCCGGAGGTTGCGAGCGGCAAGGAGGGAGGGTAGCATCCCCAAAACAGTCTGCCGAAAAACTGATCCATCCAACCCTCCAACCCATTCTGGAGAGCCTGCTATGGACGAACTGAAGGCAATCGCGGGGACTTGTGGCCTGGTCTTTTTGATTCTTGGTTTGGTGGCCGTGGTGATTATGTGGAAGGTCTTCGCGAAAGCGGGCCAGCCGGGTTGGGCCGCGTTGGTTCCTATCTACAACACGTGGGTTCTCGTGACGGGGATTTGCAAGAAGGAAGCCTTGTGGTTCCTCCTCACGTTCATCCCGTTCCTGAATATCATCGCCGCGTGGGTGATTTGCCAGGAACTGGCCAAAAAGTTCGGCAAGTCGAGCGGATTTGGGATCGGGCTGTTCTTATTCACGCCCATTTTCCTCGCCCTTCTGGCCTTCGGCGACGCGCGGTATCAAGACAGCACGTCGACCAAGAGTGAGGAGTGGTAATCGAGAGCGGGACTCAAACTGACCCCAAAGCCGGTTTGAGTCCTGTTCGTAATTCCGTATTTGTCTGTTGCTTCTGTCCTTATGACGAACTAAGATGCCCCCCACGCATCCAAAACTGAAGATCACGTACGCCCTTTCTTTCCGGGAGGATTCGCCCCGTGGATAATGTGCTCGAGTTACTTGCCATGCTTGGTCTGCCGCAATCGACGGCCGCCATGGTCCCCGCCGCAAAGGATGACGGGGGAATGCTTGGTGGAATGGCCTGCATGTGCGTGCCGTGCGTGATTGGTGGTCTCGTTCTTCTCTTCACGGTCGCGATTGGCTGGAAGATCTTCACCAAAGCTGGCCGGCCAGGATGGGAAGCGCTTGTTCCCATTTACAACCAGTGGCTCCTCGTCACCGAAATCTGCAAGCTGGAACCGCTGTGGTTCTTCCTGGCCTTGGTCCCCATCGGCAACATTATCTCTGCCTGGAAGGTCTCGATGGAACTGGCCAAGAAGTTCGGCAAATCGGACACGTTCGGCATTGGCCTGTTCTTGCTCGGCCCCATCTTTGCGGCCATTCTGGCGTTCGGCGACGCCAAATACCAGGGTGCCAAGAAGAAGCGATACGATGACGACGAAGAAGAGGAAGAAGAGGAGGAAGAAGAGGAAGAAGAACGTCCAAAGAAGAAGCGGAAGTACGATGACGAGGATTAAAGGGCTGTCGTCCACCCGTGGGCTGGGAGGCATTTGACGCGTGGCTGACTTGACGTGGTATTTGATGGTGTGGGCGGCCGTTACGGTGCCCGGCATGCTGCTTGGCTGGCTAGGGGTCTTTCCCAAAGCCGGCCAGCCAGCATGGGCCGCTCTCATTCCCTTTTACAACATCTACGTGCTGGTCGTTGGCGTCGCTCGGCTGAGCATCCTCTGGTACGTTCTCGTCCTTCTGCCCGTTGTCCAGATCATCGCAGCCATCCTCGTGAACGTCGAAGTTGCCAAACGCTTCGGTAAGAGCGAAGCCTTTGGTCTTGGTCTTGCGCTTCTCGGCTTCGTTTTCTACCCCATCCTCGGCTTCGGTTCCGACCAGTATCAGGAAGGTGAAGGGACCCCCATCAACTCACTGCGATAGCGGGCGGGATGGAAACCCCTTACCCATCAATTAAGGGACCGGCGTTCGAGCAACTCGGGCAACCCTGCGTCGCGTTCCACAAGTACGACGGTTCCAATCTCCGTTTCCTCTGGCAGGAAGCCAAGGGGTGGTTTCGCTTTGGCACGCGTTCAAAATGGCTGAAGAAGCAAACTCCCACGTTCGGGATCGCGCTGGACCTCTTCCAGGCATCAATCGCCACACAACTCCTCGCCAACTTGAAGCAACACAAGGAGTATCGAGGAGTCCGCAATCTGGTCGCGTTCTGTGAGTTCTTCGGTCCGTCGAGTTTTGCCGGCTTGCATCGCGATGATGAACCGAAAGAACTGCGTCTCTTCGACATCTGGGCATAGGGGCGCGGATTCCTACCGCCGAAGGAGTTCGCTCAGAACTTCGGCCACCTGCCGATTGCGGAAGTCGTTTATGAGGGGCCATTCGACAAAGAGTTCCTGACTGGCGTCCGCGCGGGGAAATACCCTGTGAAAGAGGGTGTAGTGGCGAAAGGGACGTTCACGCGGCGGAACAAGATCGAGGTGTGGAGCGCGAAAGTGAAGACGCAAAGTTGGCTCGACGAACTCGCCCGGCGCGCGGGCCAGTCTGGCGAGCTTCGTCGGGAACTGGACGAGAATCTCCGCGAGCAGACCGATCCTGCTCCCACAACCGCTACAAGCAGCTCTGGAGAGCCAATCTGACGTTTGCCCCCGGCCGCTTTTCACCGTCTGTGCCGACGTTTCCTGTTTCCCGGACCGCACGGGCAGGGTAAACTACGGGAGAGCAGAAGTTTTTCCCGCCGAGCGATGTTCACCACCAACTGTCGCCGAAGCTAAGTGTGTCGCACTCCCCCTTGGCCGACACCCCGCTGATCAGGAGCCGCCTCGATGCTCGACATCGTGCTGAACCGTCGTCCGCACACGAACTGTACCAACACAAGTCGGCGCGATTTCCTTCGCGTGGGCGCGGTCGCTGGGCTATCGCTACCCGCACTGCTTCAGGCGGAAGCGCACGCGGCGCGAAAGGGCGATTCACTGGCTAAGGGCGCACGGGCAAAGTCGGTGGTTCTCGTGTTCCTCGGCGGCGGCATCTCGCATCACGACAGTTTCGACCCCAAACCGGATGCCCCGGACGACATTCGCGGAAAGTACGGCCAGATCAACACGGCCGTATCCGGCTTACGCATCAGCGACCGCTTGCCGCTCATGGCGAAGGTCATGAACAAGATCGCCCTCGTTCGCTCGGGCGCTCACAACAACGACCACCACGAAACCGCGACCAACTGGGTGCTCTCCGGTCGATTCGGCACGCCATTCGGAGACTACCCCGCCATCGGTGCGGTCGTCGCACACGAAACCGGCTTCACCGGCACGCTTCCACCCTATGTCGCGGTTCCGCGCAATCCGTCATTCACCTGGGAACTGGGCAAGAGTGCGTTTCTCGGCGGCCGGTACGAATCGTTCAAGGCGGGCGACCCGAATCAAGCGAACTACCGCGTGCAAGACCTGACCGCCGGGGATGTGGACTCAAAGAAAGCGGCCCGACGCGACAATCTACTCAAAGCCGTCGATGGACTGGCGAAGAAAGTGGAGGGGAACGATCAGATTGCCACATACGATGAGTTCCATGCCCGTGCGCGAGACATGGTGCTCTCCACGGAAGCCCGCAACGCCTTCGCCATTGACCGTGAACCCGCAAAACTTCGCGACCGCTATGGCCGCACCACTGCGGGTCAGTCGATGTTGCTTGCCCGACGCTTGATCGAGTCGGGCGTGCGGTTCGTCACTGTCAACTACGGCGGTTGGGATCACCACGCGAATATCTTCCCGAGTCTCGACAAGAAACTCCCTGAGTTCGATCTGGCCGTCTCGGCCTTGGTCGAAGATATGCACGTGCGGGGAACATTCGAGAACACGCTCTTGGTCGTGATGGGCGAATTCGGTCGTACGCCAAAACTCAACAAGGACGCGGGGCGCGATCACTGGGGACCGGCCGCCTCGTTGCTCTTCGCTGGCGCGGGCGTGAAGCCGGGGTTGGTTCTCGGCAAGACCGACAAGCACGGCGCATATACCACGCAGCGTCCCGTCGCACCCGCAGATGTCGCGTACACGATCTTCGATTCGCTTGGCATCGATCCGCGCAAACACCTCACCGCGCCCGACGGCCGACCCATCGAGATTCTCGACCAAGGCGATACGGTGAAGGAACTGTTCGAGTGAGCCTGACGCGGTGAGCGGGTATGGCGAACGGCGCAGCGTAAGCCCGCCGAGGCTTCATACCCTCGGCGGGCTTACGCCGCGCCGTTCGCCATGATGAGCCAAAAGCTGCAGGTGTCTTATGCGAATCCTTCTCTGTCTCCTTCTTCCCCTCGCCTTCCTCACGTCGGCCACGCCACAAGACAAGAAACAGCCCGAGAAGAAAGCCCCCCTGCCCCAACTACTTTACACGGTGCCGCTTGTCATCAAGCCCGGCGAGAAGCAGAAACTTGCATTGCGCGGGAAGAACCTTGCTTCCGTGAAGGAAGTGAAAGTGACAGGCGCTGAAGGTGCGAAAGTGAAGTTCTTGAGCGCAAAGACGGTCGGCGTGCCCAACAACTACCCCGCTGATCGTGTGGGCGATTCAGAAGTGGAAATTGAACTCGATCTTCCCAAGACGGCGAAGCCCGGAGAGGCGAAACTCATCGCCGTGAATGCCGGCGGTGAATCGAATGGCTACACGCTGCTCTTACGCGACAACCTTCCGGCAATCGCGGAGAAAGAAGAGAATGGCGGATTCGACACTGCGCAAGCCATTACGGTCCCGTGTGCGGTGGAGGGGACAATCAGGAGCGAACGCGATGTCGATGTCTTCAAGTTCGACGGCAAGAAAGGCGACAAACTGACCATCGAAGTGCAAGCGGCGCGATTCGGTTCGCCAGTTGATGGCTTCCTCACCATTTACGACGCCGACCGCAAGGTTCTGGCTTCGGTCGATGATGTGAACAATTCAGCCGACCCCGTGCTCACCGTCACTCTCCCTCAAGACGGCACTTTCTTCATCGCTCTGATCGACGCTCATGATCTTGGTGGCGCGAATTTTGGTTATCGTCTCGTGGTGCGGAAAGCGGAGTAGAACAGGTAAAAGAACCCATCGCGCAGAATGGAGACGATCGTAGACTTTCCGGGTCGAGGAGCAGCATCTTAATTTCGCCATCGCCGGACACCTTCCGCGCGAATAATCGAATCGCCCAGCCTCATCCCCCCGCGTGAGGTTCTGCGATGGTCTTGAAGCGATTTCTGCTCCTCCTGGTCGCGATGGCGTTGATGGTCTCCTCCGGGTGCTGTCACCCCCACTGGCATCGGTAAGTGAGCCCGAATCCGCAGGAAAGCTTGACATGCTGCCTGAGATCGCGCGGTCCGTAGAGGTTCTCTCGCGAACGCCCGCTGTGCTCCGCGCTCTGCTTGGCGGAGTGAGCGAATTCTGGTCGTTGAATAACTACGGTGAGGCCACCTTCAGTCCCTTCGATGTGGTCGGTCACCTCATCCACGGCGAACGCACAAATTGGATGACGCGGGCACGCGCGATATTGGAATGCGGTGAGGCGACGCCATTCCCGCCGTTTGACCGGTACGCCATGTACGAGGATAGTCGAGGGAAGTCGCTGGCCGAATTGCTGGAGACGTTCGCCTCGCTGCGGACGAAGAACCTCGACGACTTTCGCGCGCTGAACTTGACGCCAGAGCAATTGGAACTGCGCGGGACGCACCCGAACCTCGGCAGCGTCACCATGCGGGAACTGCTCGCGGCGTGGGTCGTCCACGATCTCGGTCACCTGCATCAGATCGCAAAGGCGATGGCCTTCCAATATCGCGATGCGGTCGGACCGTGGCGGGAACTCCTCACCATCCTGCCGAAATCCTGATCGTAGCCTCCTTGCTGCGTTCGATGCACGACCCGTATTCTGCCAACTCCTCCGTATTTCTTTTCAGACAGTGGCGTAAATGAGAATGTGGCCGCTGCCTTCTCAATATGAGAGCATCCACGAATTGACCGCCAAGGTGCTCGGTCTCCATGCAATTGGGAACCTTCGCGTCTTTGTGACGAATTTCTGTCGTTGAGGTTGGGCGTTACAACCGAACCTCTTACCCGGACACCTGCGCGGCTCTGCGTTTGCACAGACTGGGAGAAGGAGTATAATCTGGTAAGTGCGGTGGAAAGCCTCTCTTCCACCACACATCTCGGGGGACGTTTATGCCGCACCCCAAGCGATCCAATCCAACCGCCAGTTCATTCCCACCTGGCTCGGTGCTCGGTCTTCTCGCCGAGCGGACACAACTCGATTTCGAGTTAGAGTTTTACGGGAAAGTTCTGGCAACATTGCCGGACTTTGCCGATGTGCTTCGTGCACAGGCGTGCAATCTCACCCTGAAGGGACGGTTGCAAGAAGGTCTCGCTGTGGACGAAAAGCTCGTCGCGGTTCGGCCTACCGACCCCACCGCACACTACAACCTGGCGTGCCGCTACGCACTGCTCAAACAGCGCGACAAGGCCATCAGCACACTGCGTAAAGCCGTCGAACTCGGCTACCGGGATTTTCAGTTCATGCAGGAAGACCAGGATCTGGACTCCATCCGCAAAGACCCCCGGTTCCGCAAGCTGATGAAGGAGTACCAGGGCAAGTAGCCAAGGATTGGGGGCCAGAAGTCAGGTCAGTAAGCAGAAGAGGCGTATAACTGACTCCTGATTCCTGACCTCTGATTCCTGACCCCTGACTCCCGCGATGCCTTCTCTCTTCACTTCTCCCACCTCCGACGAAGCGCGTGCGGCTTTCGCGGCCAAGCCACGTGGCCTGGTCGATAAGGTCATGTCCGTGGCGGAAGCGGTGTCGCAGTTCGTCCGCGATGGCGACTACCTCGCCACCGGCGGCTTCGGCGCCAATCGCATCCCTTCGGCCGTGTGTCACGAGATCCTTCGCCAGCGAAAGCAGAATCTCGGCTTCTCCGGCCACACCGCAACCCACGACTTCCAGATTCTCGCGGCGGGGAATCTCACGGGCCGCGGGCAAACGCTCGCCCGCGTGGACGCCGCCTACGTAGTGGGCCTGGAAGCACGCGGACTGTCGCCGCACGCCCGGCGCGTGATGGAATCGGGCACGGTGGAAGTGGTCGAGTGGTCGAACTACACGCTCGCCCTTCGCTACTCGGCTGCGGCGATGGGAGTGCCCTTCGTGCCGGCTCGCTCGCTGTTGGGCACCGATACACTCGCTCACTGCCCGGCGAAGGAGATTACCTGCCCCTTCACCGGCGAGAAGCTGGTCGCGATTCCCGCGCTGTACCCCGATGTGGCCGCGATCCACGTTCACGAGGCGGACCGTTATGGGAATTGCCGCTTCACCGGTACTTCCGTGGCCGACATCGACCTGGCGCGGGCCGCGAAACGGCTCATTATCACCTGCGAACGACTCATTCCTCACGACGAGATGCGGCGCGATCCGCATCTTACGCAGATTCCATTTCTGTGTGTGGACGCGGTGTGTGAGGTGCCATTTGGGAGCTATCCGGGGAACATGCCGGGCGAGTATTTCTCGGACGAGGAGCATTTGAAGTCGTGGATGGAAGCGGAACGCGACCCCGCAGCCTTCGCGCAGTTTTTGGACGATCACATCTTCGGCGTGCGCGACTTCACGGAATATCTGGAGCAATGCGGCGGACTGAAACGCCTCCAGGCGCTGCGGCAACGAGAACTGCTGTTGCATCTCGGGAAGTAGAACCACTCTCTTGCATCCGTTGTGTTGTGAGGGTCGAATCAAACGGGTAAGCTCGTGTCGGCTTCCGAGGAGGGAGGAACCGACTTTATGCGTGCGGCTCGCATTGCGCGCGAGCTTGCCGAAGCGTTGGCATACGCGCACGAACAGAAGATCGTCCACCGCGACGTGAAGCCGGCAAGCATCATGCTAGACAAGCAGGGGCGTGTTCACCTGATGGATTTTGGGCTGGCGTCGCGTCAGGAAGAAGCCGCCCGGTTGATCAACAGTTTCCCGGTGGGGATTTCGAGGATAAGTGAGTGTCTTCTGGACTGTGCCGGTGGCCGTGTTGCGGAGTCGGATGATGCCGCAATCCACCGTCACAAACTAACTCCGCGAGGACAAATCCACCAAGAAACTCGCCTGGTGCGCCGCTTTGTGGAACCTCCTGGCACTGCGGGAAGGCGAACCCGGAGCGTTAGCGACGGGGTGCGGGCGTGAAAACCGGGGCGGAGCCTTCGACTGCCTAAGCAGATGGCCGCAGTTACGTGTGAGTTTTCAACGAGCCGCGTCGCTGGAGGAGATGAGAACCCGGCAGGCCTCGTTCTCATCTCCTACAAGGGAGCGGGGTGCGTTAACCGCTCCCTTGCGGTCGCGGCTCGTTGAAAACTCACACGTAACTGCGGCCATCTGCTTAGGCATCCAACACGTCACATGCGACTACGACCTCGTGCTCAATCGTCCTGCCGCAACTGCTGAAACGCCGACCGTAGTGCGATGATGAGTGCGTCCACCAGTTCCGCGGGACGGGCGGCGATCCGCAAATAACTACTGTCACTTCCCAGCTTGTTCCCGCAGTTCCGGACCAGGAAACCGTACTCGCAGAGCAGCCAGTTGCGCAACTCCGCCCCGTCCATCGGCGCGGGAATTCGGACGTAGACGTAGTTCGCCCGTGAAGGAAAAACAGCCAGTTCGGAGAGCGTGCGCAAGCCCCGCTCCGTGTTGATGCGATCCGCCACCGCACAGCGCCGGGCGTTCTCGTACTCGGACTGGTGACTCGCGAACGTCCGAATCAGAGCCTCCGCCATCGCGTTGACGTTCCACTGGGGCAGGGCAGCGCGCAGCCGGTGCGCTAACACCGGCTGCGCGACCGCGTAGCCCGCGCGGACACCGTGAAGCCCACAATTTTTCCCCAGGCTCTTTAATACGATGACATTGCTTCGCCGGGCCGCTTCTTCGGCGACCGAGGGAACCGACGTCTCATCGGCAAAATCAATGAAGGACTCGTCGACGACGATTAATTTAACGTCCGCCAAATCATCGAGAAGGTAGATCACGGAACCCCGATCAAGGTATGACCCGGTCGGGTTGTTCGGGTTGCAAAGAACCACCGTGTCGGCCCCAACCCGGCGAACGAACTGCGCAAACGCACCCACGTCCAGTTCGAAATCGTGCTTTGGTTCCAGAGGCCAGACCGAGACCTTTTTGCCGAGTGCCGTCGGGTGATCGATCCAAGGCCCAAATGTCGGGACGGGCGTCGCCACGTGATCCTCGATGAGCAACAGATCGATCCAGGTAATCAATTCGGTCGATCCGTTGCCCATGACGACCGCAGCCGGGTCCAATCCCAACGGTTCGGCCAGACAGCGCGCGATTGACTCGTTGCCGCTGGGGTAGTACTTCAGGATCGGTTCCAGGTGCCGCCGGAAGCTCGCGAAGAGTTCCGGGGTTGGGAAGTACGGGTTCACCGGGATGCAAAAGTCTTGCAACTTCAGGTCATCGCGGCCCAGTGATCGTTCCAGGGTGGGCAGCGAGGGACTGTGGCGTGTGTCCTCGAACAGCGACAGATCGACGGGAAATCGGAAGGGTGTCGCGATCATGGCAGCTCTCGGCTTGCGGGTGAAAGTCCTCCTCTACCCAAGATGCTACCTGCCGAGATACACCCGAAAAAACTGTTTAGTGTTGAATCTATAATGGTGATTGTTGAGTTTCTCAATACGATCGGGGGTTGCAGTAATCTGCAACCCCCGATGGCTGTTTTGTTCTCCTGATACCAACACCCCAAACCGCTCGTCCGGCTTTGGTAGTGACCGGACGTCAAACTACCCTTTCTTCGGGACGGATTTCTTCTTCGCGGCGTTATTGTTCGTGGTCTTCTTTGCAGCCTTCTTCGCCGCGGGCTTTTTCTCGGCTTCGGGGTGCGTCTGTGCAACCGAAGCCTCGCCGATTTCGATGCCGAAGATGCCCCCCAGGTCTTCTGTTGCAATCGCGGGAGCCGTGCCCTTACCTTCGAGCGGAGCGGTTGGAATTGCCTGTTCGATCAGTTCCATGTGATCCACACAGCGGAGAGTGAACAACAACTCCGGTGCGGAATCGAGACGGTTCCCGACTCCATACATCGTTGCAGCGACGTGCTTGCACATCCCCGCGTAGTCCGGGCAACTGCACCGCATCGTAATCTCTTTCGGCTTCGGGAAAAGCCCCTTCTCCCGATCGGTAACCGTCTCCATCACCGCCTTCGACAGTTTGCCCTGGAGCAATTCGACGAGCGTGCCGATCTTGCCCGCGCATTGTTTTTTCAGCGCCGACCACTGTTGCTCCGGCAGGGCCGCGATGTCGATCTTGACCTCATACAGTTCCGACCCGCTCACCAGAGCCTTGATGCGGCCCTTCTCGATCTTCAGGTCCACGACCGACCCATTGCGCACGTAGGACCGGCCGCGCGGTAAACGGTTGGCGAAGTCGCTGTAGCTCTCCAGGTTCGTACACCACGCCTTTCCCCAGAAGGTCGTGGCAATAGTCTTGCCTTCGATCTTTACAGGCGAAACCGTTTGTCCCTTTTTGGTCCGCTTGGCGACTTCCTTCGCGGCCTGGGCACGCCGCTGAGCCACCGGAACGTAAGGTTTGAATTCTCCGTACCAGCCCATGTGTCGCCTCCTGACGGTTCGCATCAGCCGTCGGTAGCCTGATGCAGATCCAGTTTTACAAATTGCAGCAGCGTATCATTGTCCATTTCGGTCAACAATACCTCTCCGTTGTCGCTTCCACCGATGGCCTCGTCGGCAATCCGGCTCTTCCCCGCGATCATTTCGTCGATCCGCTCCTCGACCGTCCCTCGGCAGACGAACTTGTGAACCAACACGTTCTTCTTCTGACCGATCCGGAAGGCGCGGTCGGTGGCCTGGTTCTCGATGGCCGGGTTCCACCAGCGGTCGAAGTGGATCACATGCGAGGCCGATGTCAGGTTCAGACCGGTGCCGCCCGCTTTCAGCGATAGCACAAAGAACGGCGGGCCGTCCTCGCGCTGGAACTCGTCGACAAGCTCCTTTCTCTTTTTGACGCTCGTCCCTCCATGCAGCACCAGCCCGGACCGCTCGAAGATGGTCGCGAGGAACTCGGCCAGCGGCTCCGTAATCTCTCGAAACTGTGTGAAGACGAGAACCTTTTCTTGCCGTGCGGCAATTTCTTCGGCGATCTCCGCTAAGCGTCGAAACTTGCCACTGCGATCGGCCGCGTAGTCTCCCGTGCCGGCCATCTGGGCCGGGTGGTTGCAAATCTGCTTCAGCCGCATCAGTTGTGCCAAAACGATGCCGCGCCGTTGGATACCGTCGGCGTTTTTCAGCTCTCGAGCGAGATCATCGACCGCATGCTGATAGAGAGCTGCCTGGTGCTTGCTCAGCGCGCAGTAGGCCCGTACCTCCGTCTTGTCCGGCAGGTCGGCGATCACCCGCTTGTCGGTCTTCAGCCGCCGGAGGATGTAGGGCCGCACCAGGTTTCGTAGCGGTTCGAACGACGGGGTCGCGGCGCTTTGCAAACGCTTGACAAAAGAACCGAACTGCTTGGCCGTGCCGAGCAGGCCGGGGTTCAGGAAGTCGAAGAGCGACCAGAGGTCCGAGAGGCGGTTCTCGACGGGCGTGCCGGTCATGGCGATTCGACTACCGGCCGTCAATTCCTTCGCCGCCTGGGTCTGTTTCGTGCCGGAATTCTTGATCGCCTGAGCCTCGTCGAGAATCGCCAGACGCCAGTGGTGCTGCTTCATCCAGTCCTGGCGGACGAGCATCCCGTACGTGGTCACGATCAGATCGAACGAGTCGGCATCGTCGGGTCCGATTTCTTCGTTGGCGGCGTTCACTTCCGAGGGGTGCGCCACCGCGAAGGAGATCGCCGGCGCGAACTTCGCCAGTTCCGATTTCCAGTTCGCAATGAGCGACGCCGGCACGACCAGGAGGCTTGCCTTCTTCGCTTTATCGCGTTTCAGATCGAGTAGGAGCGAAATCACCTGGATCGTTTTGCCAAGCCCCATATCGTCGGCCAGGCACACTCCCAGTCCCAATCGCGTAGCAAATCGCAGCCAGCTGTAGCCGGTTCGCTGGTACGGACGAAGTTCTGCCTTCAGGCCGGGTGGAGCTTTCTCCTGTTGGACGTCCGGGGAACGCAACCCTTCGAGAACCGCATTCAATCCAGGGCCAGCGGTCAGGCCGGCCCATTCGCGGGTTGCATCCTGGCTTTCGGTGTCTTCCTCTTTGAGGATGTTCGCGCCAGAAAGGAGTCGCATGCCCTCGAAGAACGAAAGCCCCTCGCGGCGAACGTCCCGTTCGACTGTCTTCCAGTGTTTCAAGGCTTCCTGCAACTTCTCCCGATCCATCTCGACCCATTTCCCTCTCAGCGGGACGAGCCCGCCGCTGGATTCGAGCAGCTCGGTGATCTCGTCTGGGGAGAGTGTTTCTCCATCGAGGCTCATTCCAACAGAAAATTCCAGCATGGCATCGACGCCGATGCCGCTGGCATTTTTCGTGTCGATCTTCACACTAACGCGGGGGCGGGGCGGCTTCTGGGCGTTCCACCAGTCCGGCACCCGAACGATCAATCCGCTCGATTCGAAATCCGGGATCGCCTGGAGGAACTCGTATGCCTGGCGCGGCGACCACGCGAGTGGGCTGTAAATCTCCCCGGAGTCGACGAGCCGCCGAACCAGTTCCGAGGATTCGGCCGCTCGGGAAACCGGCAGCAGCAGGTTCAGCATCGCCGCACGGTTCTGCTCCCCGGCGTACTGCTGAAGGGCCCGGCCCAGCGGTTCGTGCCGCACCTTGCCTTGTGGCGTGAGGCCGTTGGCGAATGTTGCCAGGAAGGCGAATGGGTAGTCCGGGTTCCGCTTGTTCTCGGCGAGGTGGAAGGTAACGCGACCGACAAATCGCCACTGAGGGTTGCGTTCTCGCAAGTAACCCTGCGCGCCGCCAGGGTGCTTATCGATCTCGCCTCGAACCAGAGCGTCGAGCTCACGCCACCAGTCTGACAGGACTTCTGGGGTCAGGTACTCCAACCCGGTCATGGGCGGAGCCTGGAGAACGGCCCGGTCGAGGTCGGTGGCTGGGGGCGGGATTTCGGGAACGGATTCGTCCCTTTCCGGTTCTGGGGAGATCGCTTTACAGAGGGCGGTCAGATAGAGCCTGGCGATCGAACGCGCGAACTCAAAGGATGGCGGCAGCGCTGATTCTGCCTCTTCGCTCGCGGAGCAAAGCATCCCCCTGACGGGGCTTTCGCGGTAGGCTTCGAGCAGCTTTTTCGGGAGCTTCTGTGAAGCTTCGAGCGGCGTTTCCCGGACGAGGAGGTGTCCTTGCGGTGTGATCGTCAGTTCGTGCATCGTGCGACCACTCGTAACGCCCGGTTTCCACTCCGGCACAGGTACACTACCATTCTATGCCGTCGATCTGCCGAACAACCTCCCTTCGCCGGAAGGCTGTCGAATAACTTCTGCGACGGACAGGCCGTAAGAGCCTGAAGTCATTTCCCGAGAAGCTCGTGGGTTCAGAGACGGGTTTTTCGGGTGGGCGACTTTCTCCGAAAGTCGCGGTCAGTTTCGCAGAAACTGACCATCGCCATTCGCAGAATGGCGGCCCGAGCACAGCCACCGAACAATACCTTTGCTCAGTTCCGCATTTTTGTTGGCCGCCACACGCAGTGCGGCGATGGTCAGTTTCTGCGAAACTGACCGCGACTTTCGGAGAAAGTCGCCCACCCGAAAAGACCCGGAGAAAGTCGCCCACCCGAAAAGACCCGACATTCGACTCTCCCAGCGGGTTTGATCTACCTCGTGGGGCAATGCCCTGATACGGCTCTGAACATGACATTGCCTGAAGGATTCGGCACTCGCCATACTCCATTGATCCGGAACATCGAGGCTGGGCCGCTGCCTGGGAAAAAGCTCTGGAGGGATTGGACATGACCGAGTCAAAGGTCGTGAACAGTTGGATCAAGGAGGCCAGCGAGCAGGTCCGGCTGGAGGAAGGCCGCGAATACCTCATTCGGGTGCTACGAAGGAGATTCCCCCGCGATCTTCACCGAAGACGTGTTCAAAGCCATCAACGCGCAATCGCGCCTGGATCTGCTCCACGACTGGTTCGAGGTGGCGATTTCCGCGTTCTCGGCGGATGAGTTTCTCGCGGCTCTTCGTCGCTGAAGTCTGGCCATCTCGGCTGATGCGATCTGAACGGCGAAGGTATTCCGAAAAACGTGAGGAACGGCGGGAGTCTTCATGTTGGTGAATGATGGAAGGCACGTTTTGAGACGATTTACGTCAACCACGAATCGCGCCTGGCGCTGCCCCACGCCTCCGCTAAAACGGCTCGCAGCGAAAGTCGCGAGCTGTTCCGCTTTACAGCAGTCGGTGATTGATGAACCAAAGCCGAGATGCGGCTTATGGCGATGAAGGTTTTGCGTCCGGGGCGGCTGGTTCCGGCAGGAAAGTCAAGTTGGCTTCGTCAGCAACGACCGGACTTGCGTCCTCCCGATAACGCCGGAGCCGCTCGCGTCGCGCTTCGGTCCATCCTTGTTCAGTCGCGACCCGAACCAGAATTCGCAGCGCCAGCCACCGCGCCGACGGGTCAGATACCGAGGCCCATACCATCTCCGCCTGTTCCAGGTATTCCGCAGGCTGTCCCGATTCCGTCAATGCTTCGAGTGCCGTGAGTTGTGTCCCGGCGTGCCAGCGAGAAGTGCCGATCAGCTGCAACACCCACTGCGCAAACGGCTCCGCGGCAAGACGTGCGGCAGCCAAGCCGATTTGCAAACTCACCAGCGCGGGATCGGCCTCAACCGATGCCAGCACTGCCGACCGCACCTCAACGAGTCGGGGACCAATGGGTCGCGTCAGAAGTGCGAAGTCGCGAGCCGATGCGGCCAGTTCGCGTCGCTTCGGCAGCAGGTGTGTGAACGCGGTCGCGAATGCAGAGGCGTCCGCATCGGTGGCGGCAACGAACGCGGCCCGCAGGCCCGCGTTCCGTTCGTCGGGAATGGTCGAAGCCAGTTTCGCCAGCGATGCCGCCAAGAGGACTCGCCGCGTATCCGGCACGGGTTGCGCCACAAGCCGGTTGAGCACCGCCACGCGGACGGTGGGCTCTGGATGATCGAGCAACCTCCTGAGGAGGTCTTCCACACGCTCGCGCGCCGCGTTCGAGGCCCGCCCGACTTGAATTCGAGCCAGTCCAATCACCACGCCGGTATCGGGCGAAGTCGCCGAGGAGTCGAGAATAGCCCACGCCTCAGGCCGTTCGAGATGGTCCCAAAGGGCACGGAGAAGAGCGCCTCGCACGTCCCGGTGCAAGTCCTGGCGGTGGAGTTCGGCGAACCAGTCAAGTGCTGACGCGCCGCCGAACTCACCGGCCAGTCGCACCGTCTCCTTCGCCACCGTTACCTTCGTAAGCGGCACGGCACGCATCAATTCCAGTACGCGCCGCGGCGGTAAGTCACTCAGTGCCGAGCGGAGAGCATACACGGCCCAGCGTGCCCGCGCGTCGCTGAGAGCGTCGAGTAATTCCGGGATACCTTGCCGCGCATCGAGCCGGCCGAGCGCGCGGACGGCCGTTTCTTGAACCGCTGGCCGCTTATCACGAGCCAGTGCAATCAGACGATCGGCACCGATCGCGGGGAGAGCCGGAAATCGGCGAACCGCACTCAGCACGTCCCAGGTCACCTGCATGTCCTTCGCCTGGCTCGGAGCCTTCGCCAATTCCGCGAGCGAGGACGCAAAGATTTCCTGCTGGGAATCGGTCCACCGATGAAAACCGGTAGCCAGCGGAAGAACGTACCGAACCTTCCCGGTACTGAACCGCCCGGAATAGCTTCGTTGCCCGAGGAACGGCGTGAGTAAGTCCTGCCGGCGCGCATGCAGAAAATTCATGACCGCCGGCTGAAGCACCCAGCTTTCGTCGCGAGCCAGCGCGGCCGTGATGACGCGTTCGCGCTGCCTTCCAAGATGCTCTGCGAGCAAAGCCATTGCGGAAGCAGCCGTGTACTGGTTCGCGGCCTCGTGAAGGAGCCGTTCCAGCACATCGACCAGTTCGGACCAGAGAGGAAGTCGTCGGCCGACGGTGGAAGCGAGGGCCACGAGCCGCTCCTCATGTTCGCGGTCGAGCCACGTTTGGATGATCGGCGTGAGAAGAGGAGCGATGCGGCGAACTTCCGGTGGGGTGAGCAGCCGACCCATCCAGCCGGGGAACCCACGCTCGCGCGTCAGTTCGGCGAGTTGTTCAACTGCCCATTCCGGTTGAAACGGCAGAAGGCCAAAGATAAGCCGGCCGATCGCGGACACACTGCTGCCGGAGAGATCTCCGGCGTCGAGCGCGTCGCGAATAATCCTTGCCAGTGCGGGTAGATGTTCCGTTCGCCAGCGGCCAGGAGGAAGAACAGCCAGAGCGCCGAGGAAGGCCTGCCGCACCGGGTCTTGCTCGAACTTCCGCGCGACGAGTAGCTCGAGCAGGTCCGAGAGTCGCGCGCGGTCAAATCGCGTCACCTCGCACAGCGCCGCGATCGCCGCAGCGCGGTTCTCTGCCTCCGGGTGATTCAGCCACGACTTCGCCTGCTCACGAGCGTCAACCCAAGGCAGAAGCCCGGCATAGGGAAGGCGTTGAAGGGGACGAGTGGCTAGTTCGGGAAGCGCGATGACCCGACGAGCTTCGGCAGTCCGTAGTGCGGTTGGGAGCCGACGGAGGATGTGAACCGCAACGACGCCCGTTGCCGGCGTCCAAGCGGGCGCGAGTTCGCGATAGATCGCCTCGCGGTCGGTGGCGGGTAACCGGGCCAGCCAACGGTCGGGATTGCCCAAATAGCGCGCGCTACGACGAAACAGCGCGACAATACGCGGCACATCGAGCCGGTGTGCTACTCGTTCAAAGGAAACGGACACAGTTTCCGTCGAGTCGAGAACGAGGTCCGCAACGGCTGTCGGCCGCCGTGCCGCCAGAACGTGCAGAGCCATTGATGCAAGCGGAACGTGACGACGCAGCGAAGCGACAACCGTGAGGGCAGCTTCCGGCTGCGTGTCCGACAGGATCGCGATCACGCTCCGGGCGTACCCGAAGAGGAGGCCATCGGGATTCGTGGCCGCGTTGAGACGAGCGACGATTTCGCCGGCGGCGCGCGTCGGATGGAGCACGGCAAGCCGTCGCCAGAACATGTCCCCGCCGCGCTCCGCTCCCTCGGCAAAGAATCGGTCGAGAACGGCGGGGGAACCGATCGGAATCAGTGGCCAGGCCGCCGCATCGCCTTCGGTCGCGAGTTCCGTCACGAAGCGATCAACCACGTTCGGTCGCCTGCGGCGAAGCCAAAACAGCGCCTTGGTTGCTCGTTTTGGCGGCAGCATGAGGAGGGCGGCGAGAAGAGCATCATCATTCCCGACAGCACAGAGAACGGAAAGAGCGACCCGAGCAATCGTCCGGGAAGGATCCGCGATGAGTTCGGTGAGTGTTGTGGAATCGCGACTACCGTGGCACGCGAACGCCGCCAGAAGGCGCTGAGTGAAGCCGCCAGAACGCCACTCGCGGAGCATCCGGGCAGCCTCCGGGTCGGTTCGGGAGAGACGACCCATTTCCACAGCCCGTCGTACACGAGCTGAATAGGGGAGAGTTTCTAACTCGACCGGCAGGGCTCCCGTCGCCATTTTCTTGTCTCCGTTCCACGCCAAACCGCGGTTTTAACCAACCGATTCCACTCGATTGGTGCTCAGAGTATCCAATCCGACAGTGGATCGTGAGAATGGGTTCGCGAATTTGGGGCAAGCGTCGGTCCTGAACTGTCACAGCGCACTCACACCGCGCTGGGAGTGGAGACGCTGGAGCGGGCTGTTGGTTTGGCGCGGAACCGCAAAGGGAATTGACGCTACTTTTTGGCGTCCTCTCTTGGCCGGGCTAGCATTACGATGAGCCGCTCAACCTGCACGCGTTCCGGCAGTGGGTTGCCGCCCTTCACTCCCAGGTTGATCTCCACCAGCCAGTCGGTCAGTTTCTTCAACCGCCGCCCGCCGAGATGTTTCAACTGTCTCTCGGTGGCAATCCGGATCTTGTCCCACTTCGGTACGCCGGCCGCGTCCATTGCCGGGCCCAGCGCCAGTCCTTCCAACTCCACGAGCCGAGCGACCAGCGCCAGTCTCCGCAATGAGGCCGTCAGCGGACCGAGAATCGCCATGGGGTCTTCACCTTCGGCGAATAGCGCCTCCAAAATGCTCAGTGCCTCGCCCGGTTTACCCTCGCCGATGGCATCGAGAATGCGAAACACGTCCGCCGCCTTGCTGCGGCCCACGAACCGCTCCACGTCTTCCGCCGTGATGCTGGGATTCGCCCCCACCGCGACCGCAAGCTTGCTCAACTCCTGATCGAGCAACCCCATCGCCGAACCGACCAGTTCGAGAAGCAGATCGGCGGCATCGGAGGCGAGCTTCTTCTTGTAGGCCGTCCGGGCCCAGTCGATACACCACGGCTTGAGTTCGTAAAGCTTGTACGCCGGTGGGGCCTTGCACACAATCTTCGCGGCTTCCGGCAGTGCCTTGGCCAGCTTGGTGGTTTCCGGGAAGGATTTCACGTCCAACACCAGCACGCCAACGGAACTGGGCTTGGCGGCGTACGCTTCCAGTTCGGGCCGGAAGTCACTGACGAAGTCGTCGGCGTTCTCAACGATGACGATGCGGCACGGGGCGAGGAAGGGGAGCGTTTCCAGATCATTGCGGGCAGTGGAGAAGTCGAGTTTGTCGCCTGAATAGACGCTCACGGCAAACGACGGGTCTTCGTCGCCAATGGCGGTGGCAATGATCCGCTCGCGAGCGTGGCGTTTGAGAAAATCCTCGTCGCCGACGAGTACGTAGAAGGGCTGTCGCTTGGTGGGCTTCGCTTTGAGGAAGGCGAGTGCGTCCATGTGATTGCCGTGAGTGCCGCTCGATGCTCCAGCAGTCGCAATAGTAATTAATGACACGCGGCGCACTCAAGCTCACATCGGTCGTGAAAAAGTACTCGCCGCGGTGGGTGCCACTTCGGTCGCGGACAAATACCAACGCAACGCCACCAGACCCGGGGCATCGCCCATCTCGTCGTTCGGGTCTCGCACAAGACAGCCGGTGTACCCTATTCCACACGAGCAGTCTCAAGGATCTCGAAGAAAAACCGGCTCCTCCCCACATCTGGAGGAACTATATAGCCGGAGAACCAATTCTACCCGCGGGGTGCCGCCTGATGGCCCAAGCAGTGCCGAGCCCGGTCTTGCAACTGATTCGGCAGTTTGTCGAAGACGAGAGCGTGCGGCAACTGTCGGATCAGCATCTACTCCGGCAGTTCAGCGACTGCCGGGACGAACTGGCCTTCGGAACGCTGCTTCGTCGGCATGGCCCGATGGTCCTGAATGTCTGCCGCGGCGTGCTGAGCAACGAGGCCGACGCCGAGGACGCTTTCCAGGCCACCTTCCTCATCCTGGCTCGCAGTGCGGGGTCCATCCGCAAGGCGGGATCAGTGGAGAGCTGGCTTCACGGCGTCGCCTACCGAATGGCCCTCAAAGCACGGGCACAATCGGCCACGCGGCAGAAGAACGAAGCCCGTGTATCGGTGCGAACCACCTCGGAGCCGGACGACTTAACCTGGCGGGAAATGCAGGAGATTCTGCACGAGGAGCTGACCGGATTAGCCGAGCGATACCGCGCGCCTCTGGTGGCGTGTTACCTCCAGGGGAAGACACAGGACGAGACCGCGGCACAACTTGGGCTGGCCAAGAGCACATTGAAGGAACGACTCGAACGCGGGCGATCACTGTTGCGTGCTCGACTGGTACGGCGTGGGCTGGGGCCCGCAGCACTCCTGCTCGCCACGGCGTGGCCTTCCGCCGCCGCCTCGGCGTCTTTGCCAGTGGTTCTGACCTCTTCCACGATCAAAGCCGCAAGTCTGTATGCGACCGGGCAGGCGGTGGGTTCGTCTGTGATCTCCGCCCGGGTCGCTGCATTAACAGAAGGAGCTCTGAAACCCATGTTGCTTGCCAACGCGAAGACTGTCGCCATCTTGGCCACGGCGTTCGCAGTCCTCACTATCGGGTTGGGCGGGCTGACACTGGCTGGGGTCGGTTGGACCGACTCTCCAGCCCCAATCGCGGGCGAGAAAGAACCGATGGAACCGTCCCCCACACGAACGCTTCACTTACCCGATACGCCGTATCGCTATGCCGAGACTGACCTCCCCGCTCATTTCAAAACGCCTATAGCGCAGCGATTCGACAACACCCCGGCCGATAACCCGCTGACCGATCACGGAGCCACGCTCGGTCGGGCACTCTTCTACGACACCCGGCTATCGGCGAACAACACGGTTTCCTGCGGATCCTGTCATGTGCAGAAGAATGCTTTCGTCGATCCGAATCGCTTCAGTAAGGGTTTTGAGGGGAAGCGGACGGATCGCCACGCCATGAGCCTGGTCGATCTGCGTTACTACCCCCGGGGCCGCTTCTTCTGGGACGAGCGGTCCACCAGTTTAGAAGAAACAGTGCTCGTGCCCATCCAGAGCAAGATCGAGATGGGCCAGGATCTCGCCCGGTTAACGCAGATTCTCGCCCAGGACAAGCACTATCCCAAACTCTTCGAGAAGGCGTTTGGCGACGACAAGATCACTCAGGAGAGGATCGCCAAGGCGCTGGCGCAATTCCTCCGCTCGATGGTGTCCTACCAGTCGAAATACGACGAGGGGCGGGCCAAAGTGGATTCGATCCGCGACGACTTCGTCAACTTCACTCTGCAAGAGAATCGCGGTAAGGCTCTGTTCATTAGCAACTGCGCCAGTTGCCACCTGCCGGGCCAGGACGCGCACTTCTTCATGATCGCTCCGAAGAACAACGGACTGGACGCAGACCACAAGAACAGTGACGGCGGAGTCGGCGACATTACCCTCAACGGCCGCCAAATCGGGCTGTTCAAGTCGCCGTCCTTGCGGAACGTTGAACGCACGGCTCCTTACATGCACGATGGGCGATTCGACACCCTCGAGAAGGTGATCGATCACTATGGCAAGGAAGTCAAGCCGCACCCCAACCTCGACCCACGGATGCGCCGGCTGAATTTCACGGATTCCGAGAAGGCCGCGCTCGTTGCGTTCCTGAAGACTCTAACCGACCAGAAATTCCTCACTGATCCGAAGTTCTCCGATCCATTCCAGTGACGTGTTTTTCCCTTCCACTACAAGGAGTGCAAGCATGCAAACCACTCAATTGTTGCGTATGTCGGCGCTGATCGGGGTGTTCGCCCTCATCGGGGTGGCCGGGGCACAACCGCCGGAGCTGAAGTTCGGGCCCACGCGAGAGGGAGTTCGCCCGACGCCGCTGCGCGTGGACGACATCGTCGCGCGGATCATGTCGTTCGACAAGAACAAGGACGGCAAGGTCACCAAGGACGAACTCCCCGAACGGATGCAATGCCTGATCGAACGAGGCAACACGAACAAAGACGGCGCACTCGACAAGGACGAGATCAAGAAGCTGGCGGCGACCTTGGCCCCCTCCCCGGGAGCATTTGGCCCCGGAGGATTCGGCGTTGGAGGAGCGACCATCGAAGGGTTCAGAGTTGGTCCTGGTGGGCCTGGTGGGCCGAATGTTGGCTTTGGTGGCGGCCAGGTCGCAGGCGGTGGGTTTATCGGTCCCGGTCCTGGTCCTAGTCCTGGCGGCGCCATCGAGGGTGTCATTGACGATATGAAGCTCACGGGCAAGAAGAAGGAACAGGCAATGGCGGCAGCCAAGGCGCACCATGAGAACGTCCGCAAATTGATGGACCAGGCGCGTGCCCAGCTACTTCAGAAGATGAAGGAGATCCTGAGCGAAGAGGAACTGAAAGACTTCGAGGCGGCTCTGGACCGCCCCCGGACTGTGACCGTTGAAAGGCAGTTCTTTCTGGATGGCCCAATGCCAGTTCCGGGTGGGCCAGTTCCGGGTGGGCCAGCGCCCGGAGACGTTGAGAAGAAAATCGAGAAGCTTCAGAAGGAACTGGATGATCTCCGCCGCCAGTTACGGCGTTAAGTGGCCAGATCCACGCATATGAGGCCCGGGCTCTCAAGCCCGGGCCTACTTTGCGCAAGAACCGGATAGCGGTCACCGCGAATTATCGCATATCGTGGCTGTGGAGGTGCCACGATGCCGCCTGCTCCCGATGCCGACACCGTTTCGCTCGTCGGCGATCTGTGCGTCTTTATCCGCGAGAATCTCGAAACTTCACTCACACTGGCCACACTCGGCCAGCAAGCGGGAATGAGCCCCGCGCACCTCCAGCGTGTGTTCAAGCGAGTTGTTGGCGTCAGCCCGCGTCAATTCGCGGAGGCGTGCCGCCTCGATCAACTCAAAAGCAAATTACGCAGAGGTGACAACGTGACCACGGCAATGACCGCGGCTGGCTATGGGTCCAGCAGCCGGCTCTACGAACGCGCAAATGACCGGCTCGGCATGACGCCAGGCCAGTATCGCAACGGCGGTCTTCAGAACGGCGAACCCGTCATGATCCGCTTTACCACCGCGAAATGCCCGGTTGGCCGCGTCATTCTCGCGGCGACCGAGAGAGGCATCTGCTGGTTGAGCTTCGGTGACACCGACAAACAAATGGAAATCGCGTTGCGTGCTGAGTTTCCAAAGGCAAACGTTGCGCGGGGGGATGTCGAACTGAAACCGTGGCTAGAGGAGCTTCAGCGGCACTTTGCGGGCGAACAACCGCACATCGACTTACCGCTGGATGTGCGGGCAACGGCTTTTCAGAAACGCGTGTGGGACGCACTCCGCACGATCCCTTACGGCGAAACGCGAAGCTACAAGCAAGTGGCGGAAGCCATCGGTTCGCCGACCTCGGTGCGGGCTGTGGCCAGAGCGTGTGCGACCAACCCGGTCGCGGTCGTGGTGCCGTGTCACCGCGTCATTGGCACCGATGGCAAACTGCACGGCTACGCCGGCGGCCTCCACCGCAAGAAGAAACTGCTCGACGCCGAGAAGAAGAAGCGAGATTAATCGCAGAGACCCAGCGCGGCAGAGCCGCCACAAAGAAAGCAGAGGACAGAGGACAGAAGACAGAGGTCAGAAGACAGAAGATCAGACAGAATTGAGTTCATCCTTGTCTCTGATCTGTGTTATCTGCGGCATCGGCGGCTCTTCTGTCTTTCTCTGGACGTGGAAATCATCGCCGACAAAGAAATCAAGCCGGTAGTTGTACAGACACAGAGAAGGCAAGAAATCGAATAAAGGCAGAACCTCCCAACCCGTTCTGTTGTCTTCTCTGTGCCTCTGTGTCTCTGTGGTTAGCTCCATGTCCGAACAGCGCGACGATAACCTGCCGCCAAACTTCATCATCCCGGCTGGGACGCAGGTGGTGCTGCGCTATGATCGGCGCATGCCGGGCACGGACGTCATGAAGCCGACGGGGACGGTTGCGGAGGTTGTCGAATCGCCCGCGTCGAACGACCGCCCGTACCTCGTCCGTTTTCTCGATGGCGTTTCGTTTCGCCTGAAGTTTGGCGAACTGCTCGTGCGTCGGGGCGACCACACTGTCGAAACGACAGCGACGGCCGGGCCCGATGTGTCGGCATTCGTGGTATATTGCGTGATGGTCGGTTCGCGTGCATTCGGTCTTTCGACCGAATCGTCCGACGAGGACCGACGCGGAGTATATCTTCCGCCGGCTGACTGGCACTGGGGGCTGACCAAGCCGCCGGAACAGGTCGAGGTTTTCAGCGAAGGTGTGGAAGAAATCGACTGGGAAATCGAGAAGTTCGTGCGGCTGGCACTTCAGGCCAACCCAAACATCCTCGAAACGCTCTGGTCGCCCTCTGTGCTGCATCTTGACGAAACCGGGGAGGAACTGCGTTCCATTCGCCAGTGCTTCCTGTCACGGCATCTGTATCGCACATATAGCGGTTATGTGCTGTCGCAATTCCGGCTCATGAAGCGTGGGTTCGCGACGGATCGCCGGTACAAGCCGAAGCACGCGATGCACCTGATTCGCCTGCTACACAGTGGCATTCACGCACTGCGCGAAGGCGAAATCCGCGTGGACGTGGCCGAGCATCGCGACGAACTCCTCGCGATTCGCCGCGGCGAAGTGCCCTTCGAGGCGGTGGAGGCTCGTGCGCTGGAACTGGACCGCGTGTTTCAGGCTGCGTTCACGAGTACGACGCTGCCGGAGAAGCCCGACACGGAGCGGGCGAATCGGTTCTTGATTGCAGCGCGGAGAAGGCGAGTGTGACGAACCCGACGCGGCTTGTTTGACGAGAAGCGTAAGCGACGGGCTTGTTTGCTTGTTTGCCGAGCCGGAAGCGTAAGCGAGGGGCTTGTTTTCACGAGAGCACCTTTGGCCCGTCGCTGACGCTTCCGGCTCGTCGGGCTTGTTTTCACGATGGCCCGTCGCTGACGCTTCCGGCTCGTCGGGCTCGTGGGCTTGTTTTGACGAGTACCCTTTGGCCCGTCGCTGACGCTTCCGGCTCGTTTTCACGATGGCCCGTCGCTGACGCTTCCGGCTCGTCGGCTTCCGGCTCGTCGGCCGGCTCGCTAGGGTCCATTCGCGTACAGCACTTCGCACAGTTTGCCCATGACCTTCGCTTCGCGTGACGCGTTGACGCCTTGCGGCAGCGGAACGTTATTCACGAAGAAACAGAAATGCAATGCGGTGCCATTTTTCGTGGTCATCGTGCCGGCGAGGGCTTTGCTCCTGAGTATGTAGCGTTCGTTCACCGCGTCGTACCAGAAGAGGGTGCCGGTTTTGGCAAAAACCTTGCCTCGTGCGGGGCTATCGGGCTTCACCACATCGGCCAGCGTGCCGTTTTCGCCCAGCACTGGCAACGCAGCTTTATAGACCTCCCACTCCGACCGCTTTGCCATACCCTGAAGCAATTGCACGGTCGCTCGCGGGGAGGCATGATCGGATGGCGAGCCACCAGCCCCGCCGCCGAAGGACACCGCATCCGTGTCCACACCGAGTTCCTTCAGAATTCTCTCCTCCTCCTTCAATCCCGCTTCGGCTGTGTTCTTCCCGTTCGCCACGGCCACAAGACAGGGCAGAGTGCTGGCATAGAGATTGTGGCTGACTTTCAGTGTGACGGTAATCGTGTCCTTGAACGGCGCGGAGGTGAACGACGCGACTTTTGGCAGCTTCTCGTAATTCTCCTTGTTCGGTAGGTTGGTGTACCCTGGCCGCAGAACCGCACACTGCGCCTCGACGCCATGACGACGGAGCGCTTCAACGAAGAGTGAACGAGCGAAGAGCGTCGGTTCATCGACGCCATAAGCCCGTACCTGTGGCTTACTGCCCAGAGGTATTGTTCCCCGAACGGCGAACTGGTTCTGTGCAACCGCAATCAGGTGGAGGCTTGGAGACGATTTCTCTGACCCAGTCAGAACGAGGGCATCCATGTGATAGAAGGAGTTCTTTGGCCGCATGCTCACTTTGGCCGGGTCGCCCTCTTTTTTGCCAGGCGTCACGATGAGGTCAATCACGTTATCGTTCACCATGATGGGTGAAACGATTTCGGGTCCGCTACCGCTGCTGCGTGTGCGGGCAAAGAGGCGGTCGTCGATCAGAACTTCGCCGATGATTTGCGTGATGCCAGCGTCCTTCACCTGCTTGGCGAGATCGTTCAACCCCGCGAGCGGGTCTGTGTCGGTCACTTCCGCATTGCCCATTCCGCTATTGGCGTAAGTGTGATCGACATCCTTGAAGATGGTCTTGCCGTCTTTCGTGCGGCCACCAAACATCAAATCGCCAGATGCGACGAGGATGAGATCGCCGCGAAGCGTGCCTTTGTTCAGCTCGCCGCGCTGATACACGATGGTGTTCGTTGTGTGGTCCGCACCGATGGCAACGAGCGCGGATGCACACGTGAAAAGCTTTGTAACCGACGCCGGTGCGAACATCGTGTCCGGATTGCGTGAATACACCGTTTCGCCGGTTTTCGCATCCACGACCAGCATGCCCCAGGTCGCGTGTTTATAATCCGGGCCGTCGATGATCTCGTCGATTTTTTTGCCGAGTGCTAACGGTGGCGCGGGCGACGCGGGGACGGCAAACACAACCGCGACAAGCACCGACGCGAGCGGATAACAGACACGAACCACGGCAACCGCCTTTCGTTAAAGGCACGGCAACGTTGAAGCACTATGGTACACACGAAATGCCGCTCAAAGTAGTGGATGTTCTCCGTGTGCCGTTGCTTGAATAACGGTAGATAGCGAATGTAACCAATTTCTCTTTGTGGCCATGCGTTCATAGGGCTTCCACCCTATGCTGTGAAAGGCGGCCGCTCCGCGGCGAAAACAACTCGAAATGCCTTTCACCCCGGAGGGGTCGTCTTTTGTAGTGTGGAGCGGAAGCCCTACACACCAGCTTTGAAGCCCTTGACGCATTCCCCCATCCGGACTAGCGTGAGACGGGTTGCCATACATCTTGATGAGCGGCGGAAAACAATGCCCGGTACGTGTGTGGTTGGGTTGCAGTGGGGTGATGAGGCCAAGGGGAAGATCGTCGATCTCCTCGGCGACAATTTCGACATCGTCGTCCGGTACAACGGCGGAGCCAATGCGGGGCACACCGTCGTCGTCAGCGGCAAGAGCTTCAAGCTCTCGCTTCTGCCCACCGGTGTCATCCGGCCGGGGGTCACTTCTGTCATCGGTAACGGTGTGGTCGTCTACCCACCGCGATTCCTCGAAGAAGTCCAGCAACTCGCGAAGGGTGGCATCGATGTGGCGGGCTCGCTGTTTCTAAGCGACCACGCCCACGTGATCTTCCCGTACCACATGGAAGAAGAACGGTTGCTCGAAAGCGGCAGCGAGGGGAAGATCGGCACCACCGGCCGCGGAATTGGGCCATGCTATCAGGACAAGGTGGGCCGGCGGTTCGGCATTCGCGTGGGCGAACTGCTTTGTGCGGATCACCTGCGGGAGCGATTGCGATTTATCGTGCCGTTCAAGAACCGGCTCATGACCGCCTTCGCTAATGGCAGCCCGGCGACACTCAAGCCGTTCGATCCGGAATCGCTGGTAAGCGAGTATCTCGGCTACGCGGAACGCCTTCGGCCGTTCGTGAAGAACACGAGCCGGTTGTTGCAGGATTCGCTCGCGGCCGGGAAGCGACTCATCTTCGAAGCGGCGCAGGGGAGTTTGCTCGACGTCGATCACGGAACGTACCCCTACGTGACCAGTTCCAGTAGTTTGCCCTCCGGGATCTGGGGCGGTTCCGGCGTGCCGGCGAAGTTCGTGAATCGCATCATCGGTGTGGTGAAGGCCTACACAACGCGCGTGGGTCAGGGTCCCTTCCCCACGGAATTGACCGACGGACCGGAAGGGATTGGCGAACGCATCCGGCGCATCGGCCGCGAGTACGGCACCGTGACGGGCCGACCGCGTCGGGTGGGTTGGTTCGACTCGGTAGCCGTGCGCTACACTGCCACACTTTCCGGCGCCGATGAAATCACTGTGATGCTCCTCGATGTCCTCAGCGGCCTGCCGGAGTTGAAACTCTGCACGGCTTACGAACTTGATGGCGAACGCCTCACGTATTTTCCCAGCGATGCCTATCAGCTCGAACGATGCCAGCCGGTGTATGAGACGATCCCCGGCTGGAAAGAAGACATCACCGGCGTGCGGAAACTGGCCGACCTGCCCGCTGGAGCGCGGCGGTATATTGATCGCGTCAGCGAGCTGATTGGCCTCAAGGTGTCGGTGGTTTCGGTAGGCCCGGATCGCGAACAGACAATAATGGCGTGAAGCAGGAACTAACCACAGAGACACAAAGAGCGAGCTAACCACAGAGTCACAGAGACACAGAGAAAACCGAGGAAAACAAGAAGAAGATCAAGACAAACAGAGTTCAAAAACTCAAATCTCCTGCTTTCTCTGTGCCTCTGTGCCTCTGTGCCTCTGTGTCTCTGTGGTTAGTCTTGCTTTCTGGTTTCATCATGCTTTCCACTCAGCACGATCCGCGAGCCTATGCCCAGTCGGTCGGACTCGATCCGGCCCGCTTACCGCGGCACGTCGCCATCATCATGGACGGTAATGGGCGGTGGGCGCAGCGCCAGGGTAAGGAGCGGATGGAGGGGCATGCCCGCGGCGCGCACTCCGTGGATGTGATTACCGAAGAGTGCTGCCGGCTGGGGATCGGTCAACTCACACTCTACTGCCTTAGTTCCGAGAACTGGAAACGGCCGAAGCCCGAAATCGACTTCCTCATGGCGCTCCTGAAAGAGTACCTTCTCGCGGAGCGGCAGAAGATCCTCGATCAGAATATCCGCTTTACGGTTATTGGTCGTCGCTCGGGCTTACCGGACGAAGTGCTCGCGGAAATCGACGAGAACATGCGGTTGACGCAGCACAACACCGGGTTGACGTTGTGCCTTGCGATCAATTACGGTAGTCGCGCCGAGATCGTCGATGCTGTCCAGTCGCTCGCAAAGCGTATTCAACGAGGTGAACTGAAACCGGAAGAGATCGACGAGAAAGCGATTTCCAATTCGCTTTACACAGCGGGAATGCCCGACCCGGATTTACTTGTCCGCACGGCGGGCGAGATGCGTGTGAGCAATTACCTGTTGTGGCAAATCTCGTATGCCGAACTCTGGGTCACCCCGAAGTTCTGGCCGGAGTTTGATGCGGCTCTGCTGCACGATGCCCTCCGCGATTATGCCCACCGCGAACGACGATTCGGCGGCCTGAACACGGATAGTTCCACATGATCGAACCACGGACGGCTCAATGATCCGAACGCGGGTGCTGGTCGGGACGCTGCTCGCGCTTGGTGCCGGTGGGGTACTCGTTGGCGATACACTTCTCGCGCAACACGGATTTGCGTATTTCCCATTTCTGCTTGCGTTTCTGCTTCTCGCTGGCGCTCTTGGTTCGCGCGAACTCGTTCGCCTGCTCCCGCAAGCTGCGCGCCCTTCCGAATCGCTCGTCACCTGCGGCGTTGTGCTTTTGCTCCTGGCGAACTGGTATCCCGCTATTCGACTTCAGTTCAGCGCCAGCCCCGCCTCGCAGTGGGCCATGCTCGCCGCCGTGTTCACCGGCGTACTGATGGTGGCGTTTCTGCTGGAAATGTGGCATTATCGCGGCGAACCGGGGTCGGCAATTCCACGACTGGCTCTCACGCTTTTCGCGACCGCGTATCTCGGTCTGTTGTCCTTCTTTTTCGTCCAGATTCGGTGGCTCACGCATGACGCGGAGATATCCGCGGTGATGCTTGCGCTCGTCATATTCGTGCCCAAGGGGAACGACATCGGTGCGTTTTTCGCAGGCACGTTTCTCGGCAAGCACAAAATGACGCCGATTCTCAGCCCCAAAAAGACCTGGGAAGGATTCGCGGGAGGTATGTTGGCGGGCGCGGCGGTTGCAGTGGGGTTGTCTTTTATCGCCCTCGTGTTCCAAAATGGTGTTTTCGAAGCGTTTCTCTTCGGACTTGTGGTTGGCGTTGCGGGTGTGCTCGGTGATCTGGCCGAATCACTCATCAAACGCGATTGTCATACGAAGGACGCATCGAAGAGCATCCCCGGCTTTGGCGGGGTGTTGGATGTGATCGACTCGGTCCTCTTCGCCGCGCCGGTCGCGTATCTGTGGTTCAGTTGGAAGTGAAACGTGGTTCACCACAAAGACACAAAGACTACGGAGGAGAAACCGAACTCGCCGTCGATTTTATGTGTCTTCGTGTGATCTTCGTGTCTTTGTGGTTCATTCTCATACAGGGTCCGGTTGAGGGTGTCGCATTCTTGACGAGCCGCGACCGCAAGGGAGCGGGCAAGCGTTTCCCGCTCCCTTGCTGGAGTTGAGAACACGGCAGGCCGTGTTCTCAACTCCAGCGACGCGGCTCGTTGAAAACGAGACACCAACCAACGGATCAGGAATCGGGAACCCGACATGTCTGATTTGCTGGTGACCCGCACGCTGTCTATCGAGGACCGCGAGGAAGCGGTGATTCTCTTTGGTCCGCGCGATCAGCACCTCCGTACTATCCGCGATGCACTCAATGTGAAAGCGGTCTATCGCAGCGGCGAACTGAAGATGGAAGGCACCGCCGAAGCGGTCGACCAATTCGAACGCGCGCTTCAGCAATTGCGCCAGATCGCTCGCAAGCAGGGGGAACTCAGCCCCAAGGATGTATCGGGCGTGCTGGAAGTAATTCGCGGGGGAACGGCTCGCGGCGGTGCATCGGTAGTCGCGATGGATAGCGGTCGAAGCCTGCGCACGCGCACCGATGGTCAGGGCCGCTATATTCAGGCCCTGCAATCGCACGATGTGGTCTTCTGCGTTGGTCCGGCAGGTACCGGCAAAACCTATCTGGCGGTGGCGTGGGCGGTGTCGCTTTTGAAGAGCAAGCAGGTGCGGAAAATCGTTCTCGTGCGGCCGGCGGTGGAGGCGGGCGAGCGGCTCGGCTTCCTGCCCGGTGACATCGTCGCGAAAATCAGTCCGTACCTGCGCCCGCTTTACGATGCACTCGCGGACATCATGGACCCGGATATCGTCAAGAAGTACATGGAGAGCGAAGTGATCGAGATCGTTCCGCTGGCGTTTATGCGCGGGCGAACTCTGAATCAGTCGTGCATCATCCTCGACGAAGGCCAGAACGCCACCGTGGCGCAGATGAAAATGTTTCTGACGCGAATGGGTGCGAACTCGAAGATCATCATCACCGGCGACATGACGCAAACCGACCTTCCGCGCACCGTGAAAAGCGGCCTCGCCGACGCCGTACACCGGCTCCGCGATGTGGAGGGCCTGGCAATTGTGTACCTGGATCAATCCGACATCGTCCGCAACCCGCTCGTGACGCGCATCGTGAAAGCGTACGAGGAAGAGACGCCACGAAAGCGGCCGACGACGTGAGGACGAAACGATGAAAAAGAACACCGACTCTCGGAGAGTCGCCCACCCGAAAGACACCCACCTAGCGGGTATTATTCGGGTGGGCGACTTTCTCCGAAAGTCGCGGTCAGTTTCGCAGAAACTGACCTCTGACACACGAAATACCGACTCTCGGGGAGAGTCGCCTACCCGAGAAGAGAACACCGACCCTCTCCGAATGTCGGCCACCCGAAAAGCATCACACCGGCAACCGCTGTTCCACCAAAAACTGGTTTAGTTCTTCCTTCGGCACATCGATCGGCAATGTGCTCGCCTCGAATGCCTCAGCCAGTCGCTTCTCCCACAGTTCAAGTTGCTGCGTGTGGAAAGTCACATCCAACGCGGTCAGCCCGCCAAACTCGGCGCTGGCTTTGCGCTCGATCAATTCCGGAATGAACGGCAACCGGAATCGCTCGTTGAGCGTCGGCAGGTGCGATTGCATCTCGCCTGTTTCCAAGAGATGAACGCCGGTGAGCGCCACGCGATACGCGTAGAGCAGCGTCTTTGCGCGTTTCGGTTCTTCCTTGTCGAATAGCGCGCGCTGCGTTTGCAAAAAGCCGCGGTAGTGGTGGTAGCAGTGTCGCGTAATGCACTTCTTCGCAAGAGGACGAAAACGCGCCAGGAAATCCTCACCGTGAGCGACGAGCGGCGAGAAGATCTGTTCCAGCACGTAACCGTTGTGCTTGCACAGCAGCCGAAGGTACTTGCCGATTTCGTGGCTAACTGCTTCCACTTCTCGACCAACAAACTCGCCTTTCGGCTCGACGGTCTCCGTGGGCGGATACAAACCCACAACCGAACGCAGCGGCGCAAGGAAACATCCGCGCAGGTCAATGTCGCTGTCGGTCGAGGGGAAACCGTAGAGGTGCGATCCGCTGACGGTCCAGAAGAGTGCGGCCGGGAGGCGTTCGCAACCCCATGCGCCGAGAGCACGCAAATCGAGGTCGTGGGTGATGATCACGGGAGACTCCGCCGAATCTGGTAGTTTCGAGCCGTTGGGGGCCATTATTCCCAACTGGACACGACCAAAATCGATGTGGTTCGGAGAGAGAATGAACCAGCGCGGCAGAGTTCCAGACGAAGAAGGAATGAACCGCAGAGACACAGAGAACACAGACAGAGGTGGGACAAACACAGACAGAGGAAAACACAGGCAGATAGTTGGACAGGATAACAGAATGAAACGAGATCAAAATCTATCCCGTTCATCCTGTTATCCTGTCAAAAACTCTTCTTCTCTGTGTTCTCTGTGTCTCTGTGGTTAGCCCCTTAACTCATCAACTGGGTCGGGCAGCCGGCGTAGGAGTGGTTCGGTTGCAGACGTTCGCGTTTCATCACGACACTGTGACCCGCGACGCGAGTGCCGTCGCCGATGTGGCAGCCGTAGAGCAATACCGCGCCGGTTCCCACCGAGGCATTCTTTCCAATCGCCACCCGATCAATCTTGAGCACGCGATCCTCGAATGTGTGCGCCTGGAATAAACAATTCACCGTGGCGCCGTCCTGTACTTCCAGCATGTCCGGATCAACGACGAACGCAAACACGTCGCCCACGATAACGTTCTTGCCGATCTTCACACCCAATGCGCGGAGATACCCGTTCAACAAGATCGTACCTTCGAGCGCCTGCATGGGCGCCAGTGCGAGATAGTGCCACGCGATGTAGTTGAAGTCCCACCGGCTACACCAGCACGACCAGAGCGCGTGCGTGCCGGGGCGAACGCGACCCAGAAGAACCCACTTGAGAGCCAGCCCGAATAAACACAACCCCAGCAGGAAGCCCAGGTCGAGCAGCGGCACGACACAGAAGACGAGGACCCCGAGCGACACCTCGGGCTGTGCCGCCTCGAGCACCGTGAACCAGACCACTACCAACAGCAGTGGCACGACAGGAAGCGTGAATCGCAAGAGCTCCCAGAAGATGCGGTTCGTGTAACGAATCCACGACGGCTTGTGTGTCAGGCTGGCGTCGGCTTCCACAATCTCCCGCTTGGGGAGTTCAAACGGTGGTTCGCCGAACCACGACGTCCCCCGCGTCATAATCCGATCATCCGCGACGGTGCAGACTCCCATTAAAACACCATCGGGAATCGTTTGGCCGATGGGAATGACGGCGTAGTTGCCGAGGAACACGCCGTCGCCCAGTTTCGTTCGCGTCAGCGTCACGGTTCCGCGATGAACGTGTGGGGCAGCGAGGTAAATTCCATCGGCGAAGAAGGTGCCCGAACCAAGCTCAACCAGTTCGGGCACGGTATCGAAGATCGTGCTCAACTCGGTGTCGCGGCCGATCTTCATCCCCGCGCCGCGCAGCCACACGCGCCACAGCAGAGTGCCGTTGAGCCAGTCGTTCGCCCAGTCCAGAATGTCCTGCTTCAAGAGTACGCGAATGTAGGTGTAACTCCAGCGGCTGACCACTCCTTCCGGAATCTTCCCCAACGCCCGCATCGAGAAGCAACGGGATACGAGCATCGCGGGCGTGAGGAGAATCACGAGGAGTGCCGAGAGCAAAAACTCATCCGTACTGATGGTGGGATGCAAGAGCCACGCGGTGGCGGACGCAGTGTCAATGTCTTCCACCCAGGAATACACAAGCGTGACGAGAGCCAGCGGGAGGATCGTGAACGCCGCGAGCAGTAGCTTGGCGCCGAGCAGCACGATCCCATGCAAGACGGGCGAAAGCCCGCGATTCTCTCCAGGTAATGACGGTGCGTTGGGAGCACTTCCCGAAGGAGCTGCCGGGATGCCCGCCCAGCGTTCTCCTTCAGGGATGACGCCACCAGAGAGCACGTACGCCTGCGCGGAGAGATAACTATCCGCTTCCATACGTGTGTCGGGGCCCAAGCCCGAACGAACCTCGAGCGTGCAGCCGCTACCGATTGCAATCGGCCCGACAATGATCTGCCCGTCGTCGAGATCGACAAGCCGGAGAGTTGCGTCACGACTAATGGTCACGTTGTCGCCAATCTCCAGCAGATCCCAGCCGCCGTGAACGAGGTTGACGCCGCGATGGATGTGAACTCCTCTTCCGATCTTCGCACCGAGTGTCCGCAGAACCACGCTCAGAAAAACGGTGCCATCAAGGAGCCGCCAGGGTATGAGCCGGGCGGTTTGCTGCACAATCCAGTTGCGAATGTAGAAACTCCCCCAGATGGGAGCACGAGTCGGACGGTAACGGCCAATCAGGAGCTTCTTCACAAGCACCGCGAAGACCACCGAGCCAACGGCATACAGACAGATGCCACCCGCGTAGATCAGCGGCGTGGCGAGCAGAAACGGAGCAAGCCCCAGACTTTCGGTCGCGTCGGGGATGAGGTGGAAGGCCAGCAGATAGAGCAGCGGCCCGGCGAGTATCAATCCGAGAAGGAGCCAGCCGGTTTGGAAGATCGTTGCGAGAAACGGACTGAGCCGTTTGGTGGGTTCGGCTGGTTGGTGGGGCTGGTGTTTACTGAGTTGCTGCACCCGCTGAGCCAGTCCCGCCACGGTGCGCATCTGGTAAAGATCGCGAACCGCCAACGCGACAGTCGCGGAGTCGTTGCGCAGAGTGGAGATCAACATCGCAGCGCGAAGCGAATCGCCACCGAGGTCGTGGAAGAAGTCGTGATCGACCGAAATACGCTCCTTCAAATTCAACACCTGGCGAACCGCGGCCGCGATGCGCTCTTCAATCTCGTTTCGGGGGTCGATGATGCTGCGGCTCGGAACTTCTGGCGCATTCAACTCCAGCGTCGGCAACGCTCGGCGGTTCAACTTTCCACTCACGGCCACCGGCAACGCGGAGAGCAAGCCGAAGTGAGCGGGGATCATGTATTCCGGAAGTTGCTGGCGGATCTCGACTTTGAGATCGTCGAAATGCGGCGGAGAGGCGGGGTTCGTGGGGACCACGAAGGCGACAATCTGTTGTTGCGGGCCTTCACCCTGCACGCGACACGCGGCCTCGCGCACGCCCGGACAGGCCGCAAGCCGCGATTCGATTGCTTCCAGTTCAATGCGGTAGCCGCGGATTTTCACTTGCGCGTCGATGCGGCCGTGGCAGTAGTAGTTGCCATCCGCACCTCGGTGAACGAGGTCGCCGGTGCGATAGATACGTCCGAACCGCGGATGAACCGGAAACTTGCGGGCCGTGAGTTCGGAATCGGACAGGTAGCCGCGCGCCAGCCCCGCGCCGCCCAGACAGAGTTCGCCCGTTTCGCCATCGGCGACTTCTTCCAGATGCTCATCGAGCACCCACGCTTGAATGCCAGGCACGGGCTGGCCAATATGGATCGGATCACCGGGGCGAATGACACCGCGGAGTGCCACCACGGCGCACTCGGTTGGCCCGTAATCATTCACGAAGCAGCGGCCCATCGCCCAACGGTCGGCGACATCACGCGGTAATGGCTCGCCACCCACATGCACGCGTTTGAGATCAGGGAGAGCCAGTTCGGGGTGCTCGCTCCCTGTCGTGCGGAGAAGAGTTGGCGGAGGGCAGAAGACCGTGACGCCCTCGGTTTGAAGCCAGGGGACGAGGTCTGGGCCAAGTCGGGTGGCGTCGTCGTCCATTACAACCAGCGTGGCCCCCGCCGCAAACGCCATCCAGATTTCTTCAACGGATGAATCGTACGCACACGATGAGTTCTGGGCGACGCGATCGCCGGGTGAAGCCGGGAACGTGGCGAGATCCCCGCGCACGAGATTCGCAATCGCTCCGTGTTCGATCATCACCCCCTTCGGCTTCCCTGTAGTGCCGGAGGTGTAGATGAGATAGGCGAGACTGTTGGCTGTCAGCCACGGGGCTGGACTGAGCGGTGGAACGTGTGTATCGGGCGGGACAGCCCAGGCTACCACGTCCAGGTGACAGGTGAGCGTAGAGTCAATTCGGCGGGCACGGCCAAGCCCCACGGCATCGGTAAGTAAGGCAACTGGTGTGGCGTCGCCGAGAATCGTGCTGATTTGCACATCGGGGAAGGTGGGATCGAGGCAAACGTACGCAGCGCCGGCTTTCAGAACCGCGAGTTGCGCCAGGTAGATGTGTTCCGAGTTTCGCGGCAGCATGATCGCCACCACGCACTCGTCGGTCACGAACTCCCGGAGGTACGATGCGAGGGCATCGGTCTGGCGATCGAGTTCCGCATACGTGATGATGCGGCGGCGTGAGCGTGAAGCACCGGGTGGGGCGTCGATGGCAACGTTCGCCGGCCACTTACGAGCCATCCGTGTGAAAAACTCGTGGAGCAAACACGGCTCCGCTTTCTCGATCTGGGGAGCACCGGACTGCCGCGGTGCAATCGCACTGTTGCGCATCAAAAGATACCATGCGGAGAGTCTCATTGGCCTCCTGCCCATTCGTCCGATTCAATCGCCCGTAACCTCCTGAGCCGGAGACTCGATTCATCCAGCAGAGTTTACGGAAAATGGCCGTTTTGCCTCGGCGGAACTCGTCATCCCGCGTTTGGTGATCCCAGCGCGGGGCGCGTTCAGACTGAGACGAAAAGAGTCATGCGGTTCCGCGACCACCTTGAGAAAGATAGAACGCATCGGTCTGGTCGAGATAAGGCAACCGCTCAGGTGGTGGCATGGCGAGGGGGAATCGAAATCGCAACGAACTTCCAAGCAAGGGTTTTTATTTAACCCGCTGAAAAGGCGGAAGTTCCGCGATCGGATGATGAGAGGGGATTAATCAAATGCGCCACATTGGAGCGGTCGCATAACGAGTCGGAAGCCCGTCGCTGACGCTTCCGGCTCGTTGACAGAAGCCCGTCGCTGACGCTTCCGGCTCGTCCGAGAGGGGATTAATCAAATGCGCCACATTGGAGCGGTCGCATAACGAGATCGGAAGCCCGTCGCTGACGCTTCCGGCTCGTTGACAGTTGGCAGGACTGAATCGCGAACCTCACACCCAGTGCAGTGCGTCCTCACAATCGGTAGAATCGGATTCTGCTTCGCAAATTGGAGAATCGCCTCACACGATGCATATTACTTCTCTACACGAATGGCCTGCGACCGAGGACGAAGCGATCGCGCTCCAGAACGCTCTCGCGGTGCGAGTGGACACGTCCACGCCACTTTCTGCCTTCGACTTGATTGCTGGTTGCGACATCGCCTACCATCTCACGGAACCGCGGCTGTTTGCGGCCGTGGTGGTGCTGAAGGCGTCTGCACCGCCGGAACTCGCGGGGAAACCCGCACCCCCGCCGATTTTCTCGGTCGTTGAAGAGCGGTTGGTGACATGCGCGGTGAACTTCCCGTATATTCCGGGGTTGCTGTCGTTTCGCGAAGTACCCGCACTACTTGCCGCATTTGCAGAATTGCGCCACTCCCCCGACGTGGTAATGCTTGATGGACAGGGGATCGCACATCCACGACGGTTCGGGTTGGCTTGCCATCTGGGGTTGTGGCTTGATCTGCCGTGCGTGGGGTGTGCGAAGAGTTGGCTCGTGGGTGAGTATGACACTCCAGGTCCCAATGCTGGCGACGCAACGCCGTTGAAAGTTAACGGGGAAGAAGTGGGGGCTGTGGTGCGGTCGGCTGCTGGGGCCAAGCCAGTATTTGTCTCGCCGGGTCACAAAATTGATGTGAATTCCGCAACGGCGATGGTGCGCGCCACGCTGAGCGGTTACCGTCATCCCACACCAACACGAGCGGCACACATGGCCGCTAATCGGCTAAGACTCGCGTTTGGTGTTTAGTTTGGCTGAGCTTGAACTTGAGGTGTCAGGGAAATTGGCGGAACTAAACACGAAACACTAAACACTCTCCACGAAAAAACAAAGGGCGACCGCGTGAACCGTTCGCCGGGCATCATCCGAGTAACGAGCGCGCCGGGACACGAACCGGTTTGAACCCTGACACCGCGACCGCATTTTCTTGTGACTTGCGGTGTGCTTGCGACGATACACTTGCGTAGAATGGGATGCGGTTGCCTGAACGGGTGAACCGTGTCCGGGGCGGCGGATTCCGCCCATACCCGAGACAACACGCCTGCCGCGAAGTCAGGATGCGACAACGCGTCAGCTAGCGTGTGAGGGCTGGAAGTACCGTTTCGGCGTGTTACTTGCAGCTTGATCTGGAGAGGGTGAACCGCCGTGCGTTCTCCCGGTTGCACCGGAGAGAATGCACATCGACCGACTGCCGCAGCGGGGCATACCCGTTGCGGTAGGGAGACCACATTCCAATGCGTGAGACTTCATCGCGAGATTGGCGCTGTTGGCGAATTGCCGTTGTCAAACCCACCACGCCGATGGCGACGGCCACATTCGACCGAATGACCCGGATGACGCAGGCGACCCGACAGGTCGAAGTCGCTCCGGCTACCGCGCGGAACGTCACGGAAGAAAAAGGCCCCGACGGCATCCGGCACGAACTGGTCGCTCGCATCCGGGAGCAGATTGCCAAAGGTACCTACGACACCGAGGAAAAGTGGCTTCTCGCTGAGGAAGCTCTCCTGCGGCGAATCGAAGAGTGAACGCGTCCCGGTGAATTGGAGTGAAGACGCGAAGAAAGCCCGCCCATTCAGGGCGGGCTTTCTTCGCGTCTTCACAAGTCGTTGCCGACAAGCGGCTATAATAGTGTTTTGCGCCCGGAGGGATAACGTGTCACTGCCAGCCGTCGCGGTGTCGCAAACCCCGGAGGACAAGTTCCGGGAATATCTTGCGAGCCGGCCGAAGCCGCAGCGATTCACCGAACAGCAGCGCGAGCTGCTCGAGCATGTTTTTGCGCGGCATTCCCACTTCGATGCCGAGCAACTGATCGAGAACCTGAAGAACGCGAAAAAGCAAGTGAGCCGCGCCACCGTGTACCGCACGCTCTCGAAATTAGTTGACGCGGGGTTACTACGACGCATTGAACTGGGTGACCGCACGGTTTACGACCACGACTACGGCTACCCCGCACACGATCACCTCGTTTGCGAGCACTGCGGGTCGATGACCGAGTTCCAAAGTGAAGAACTGGAAGCGTTGCTTCAGCGGGTGGCGGGGAGTCATCAGTTCCGGGCGGCCGGGCACACGCTGGTCATTCGGGGTGTCTGCGCGGATTGTAATGCCAAACGCGCCGCCAAACACCGCCTTGTGATGTGAACGTCATCCCTTCTCTTTTAAGCGCACGAGCGATTCCTGTACCAGTTTCTTTGCATCCGCCAGCACTGCGATGAGCGGGGCGAGGTCTGGCGGGGCCGTTCGTCGCTGCCCCTGTTCCAAACGATAATAGACCGTGTGTTGATTGAGTGCGGTGATGGCATCGGTCAATTGATCGAGGGCCATCGCCAGATTGCCGGCGTCGTGGCCCATCTGGAAACGGTAATCGTCCAGCCGTGTCGTATCATCGTCGGTCATGGTGGTATCGGTCGGTAAGCGAGGTTTGTAAAATAGCGTTCTCGTGAATCTTACGCAGGCAGTCTCACCTGTGCTCTGCTTGAAAGCCTCGGGGGTTGTCGCAATCGAAGAGATACCCTGTCAAAGAACCAAGCCCAGCGACAACTGACCCAAGGGTCAACAACGCATCTCACCTGCCGAGAATTGACCATGGCCGAACCTTTGGAATCGCCTCCCGATGGCACGGAACTGGTATCGCAGGGGCAACTCAATCCAACGCTTCCGCGCCCGTCCGGCGATTTCTTTCCGCCGAAACGCTTGACCGAACCGGATTTCGCGCCACCTGAGAAAGACGGCGAAGTCGGGAAGCTCGGTCGATATCGGATACTGAAAAAGCTCGGTCAGGGCGGCATGGGGGCCGTCTACCTGGGATACGACGTGGTACTCGCCCGCCGAGTCGCTCTCAAGATATTGCTGCCGCAACACACCGTGGAAGCCGAATCTCGCGAACGCTTCCTCCGCGAGGCTCGCGCCGCGGCGATGGTGAAAAGCGATCATATCGTCACCATCTTCGATGTTGGCGAAGAGAACGGCATTCCATTTATCGCGATGGAATACCTGCTGGGCTACTCACTCGATCAATACCTCCGATCGACGGGCGAGCTTCCGCTCGCGCAAATCCTGCGGGTTGGCCGCGAAATCGCTCTCGGTCTGGCCGCGGCTCACGAACAAGGTCTGGTCCATCGGGATGTGAAGCCGGGCAATATCTGGCTCGAAGCGCCGCACGGCCGCGTTAAATTGCTCGACTTTGGCCTCGCTCGCACTGAGACCGATGACATGCATCTGACCGGCAGTGGCTATGTCTTGGGCACGCCAGCGTTCATGTCGCCGGAACAGGCCCGAGCACTGAAACTGGATCCTCGCAGCGATCTCTTCAGCCTTGGTGTCGTACTGTATCGACTCGCGACCGGTCGCATGCCCTTCACCGGAACCACCACGATGGCGGTTCTCACGAGTCTGGCAGTAGATACGCCAGCGCTCGCCCGGCAGGTGAACGCCGATATTCCCGAAGCACTGGAAGCTCTGATGGCTCGACTGCTCGCCAAGAACCCCGCCGATCGGTACCAGACAGCGTGGGAAGTGATCAAAGCTCTTCGCGACATCGAACAACCACGACCGGTTACGGGCGAGTTGCCCGTCATCGTGCAGGCAATCCCGATGGCCATTGCGGCACAGAGCGACAATGTCTGGGAAGGAATCGAGGCTTCTGGTTCCAGCCCTCGCGTCCTGGAGTCCGGCACAGAGGCGATGCCCGCGTCGGCGGAGCGCCCACGCAAGAAGCCGGAGCGGAAGCCATCGAAGTGGCCCATCATCCTCACGGGAATGGCGTTCCTCGCGGCAATCGGGGCCCTCGCGGGGGTCGTCCTCTGGCTGAAGAATCCGAAAGGAAAAGAACCGGTCGTTCAGAACAGCGACCCGACCGAGAAACTCCGGCCGAAGACACCGGTTGCGAAACCCACTGCGGGTGATCCCGACCGCAAAGCGGCGGAGTACGTCCTCTCAGTTGGTGGAAGTGTTCAGGTCAATAACGATCTGCGCGAACTGACATTCGCCGCTGAGCTTCCAAAGGAACCGTTCGTACTCAAGTCGGTGAACCTGTCGCGTAAAGGAAGGGTGGCGGATGCGGGTCTGGAGGTCTTTCGAGGTTGCACCGCTCTCACCTTTCTCGATCTGGGTACGACATCCGTTAGCGATGCGGGAGTAGCGAACTTTAGGGGGTGCACACACCTTTCACTTCTCAGTCTCCACGCTACCAACGTGACGGACGCGGGACTGACGACGTTCCGGGACTGCAACGACCTGACCTATCTGCGGCTGAGCAAAACCCGCGTTACCGACGCGGGGCTGGCAAACTTCAAAGGGCGCACGGCTCTGACCCTCCTCGATCTGAGCGGGACCGGAGCAACGGACGCGGGGCTGATGAACTTCCGCGGTTGCGAAAATCTCGCTGACCTCGCTCTGTCCAACATTCCGGTGAGCGATGCCGGTCTTGCGGTCTTCGCCGACCGCAAGAATCTGGTGCGGTTGCTCCTCGCTGATACGCGCGTAACAGATTCTGGCTTGGCGCCCCTCTCGAAATGCAAACGCCTCACGGTCCTCGATCTGAACGGCACACAAATAAGCGACGAGGGGCTGAAACACCTTCAGGAATGTGGCGCGTTATCAACTCTCACGCTCCGAGGAACAAACGTCACGCAAGCGGGGCTCAACAAGCTGCGTACGTTGCTGCCGCTGTGCAAAATCGAGTGGGCCGGCGGCGTCATCGAGCCGAAGAAGTAACGCTACCAGCGCTGCCACTCAAATCTCGTACGTGAGCGGTTCATTTACGGGCTTTGCACCTTTAAGCCGAAGTTTCGGCTTCTCCAACACGACCGTCGTGTCGGGCGGGACGCTTTCCGTGAGCCAGACGTTGGAGCCGATGACCGCACGCGTGCCGATCACTGTTTGGCCACCAAGGATCGTCGCGTTCGCGTAGACGATCACGCCGTCTTCCAGCGTTGGGTGCCGTTTGTAGCCGCCCTTGAGCAATCCGCCGTCATCGTCCTTCGTGAAGCTCAGCGCGCCGAGCGTGACGCCCTGATAGAGTTTCACGCCGCGGCCGATGTGGCACGTTTCGCCAATCACCACGCCGGTGCCGTGGTCGATGAAGAAGCCGGGACCGATAGTTGCGCCCGGGTGGATGTCGATTCCCGTCTTGGCGTGAGCCAACTCCGTCATCATGCGCGGAATGAACGGCACGCCGAGTTGATGCAGTTCGTGCGCCACGCGGTAAATCGTGATCGCTTCCAGGCCGGGGTAGCAGAAGATGATTTCGTGGTGGCTGCGGGCGGCCGGGTCGCCACGGTAGGCGGCATCCACATCTTGCTCGAGTGTTTTGCGCACCTCCGGGAGTCTTCGGAGCAATTCCACCGCTTTGGGCTGGGCCATTTTCTCACAATCGACGTGCGGCGATTCATCGCACAGTTCGTGCCGTAGAGCGCGGGCGATTTGCGTTGTGAGCTTGTCGTGCAGCGAATCGACGAGGCTGCCGACGTAGTAGGCGATATTGCCGATGTGCAGGTTCTGCCGTTTACCATAGCCGGGGAAGAGCACTTCAAAGAGATCGCCGACGATGTCGGCCACCGCGTCGCGGTTAGGCAGTGGTTCGTGTGCAAGGTGGTTGAGCCGGCTGCACTCGGTGTACGTTTCAATCAGTTGATCCGTAATCGTGGGCAATTCTTCCTTCAGCCGGATGTCCGTGGCCATAGCTTCTCCCAACAGAGGCGGCAGCCCGAGGTTCTCTTCCGATGGTATGGGCGGCAATCGTAAGACGTCAACGACCCTCCTGCTTTAAGGTCGGATGTGGCAGGAGGCGGGTTCAGGAGCGACAGAGTTTTCCGAATGCGTTTTCGGGTCTCTTGCACTTGCGACTGCCACGATCTGGCCTGAATCTGCTGAGTTTTGTGGCAGCTGAGTGATTCCGCTCGCCCACGATGATTTTGGCCAATCCAGGTGTCGCCAATCACTCCAAATCGAATTTCGGACGATTTTCTCGGTGCACTTTTCCCGCTCCGGACTCAGAAGCTTCCGTTGTCGACGTGGTTTTCCACAATTTGCTTGTCGCTTATGTCACAAGTCGCGGCAGATGACCGGGTCGTGTGCTTGCGAGAGCAGCAGTCGCGAGAGCAGGTGACGAGTTCACAAACAAATTGCGTGGAACTTCGATCGAAGCAACTACAAGTATTTCAAGGAGTTGCGCAATGCGAAGTGAGCGAATGCCAATTTCTGCCGCGATTGGCACTCACTCTGCTTTTCTACCAACCAAGCGAGCCGGACACTGAAACGGCCTGTCGAACTGAGGGGAGAGGCAGTTCGGCGAACCGCTCAGTTGAAGGGCTCTGCTTATACAACCGCTCGAGCATTGGCTGAGGGGAGAGGCAGCCAATCGCTCGGGCGGTTCGTGTTTTTACCACTGTTGTAGAGTCAAAAGACCAAGAAGCCGGATTGACCGCAGAGAGCACGAGGGCGCAGAGAAAAGGCAAAGAGAGTTTGGTTTTCTCTCTATCTGTCTTTACTCTGCGCCCTCTCGTGCTCTCGGCGGTCAATTCTCTTCTGTACGCCGTGAATTCGGCTTGCGGCTACACCACCGGCGCGCCACCTTTGTTTCCCTGGCCTGTGGCTTCCGGCTCCTTATACCCGTCTCCTGACTCCTGACCCCTGTTTCCTGATTGCTGATCCTTGTCTCCTTTCTCCGGATCTCCGTCTCCTTCCTGTTTCTCTTCGTCTTCTTCCGCCTCGTGCTGAATCTCCTTCACTTCGGCCCGCATGCGCAGGTAGACGATGTAGCCGAAGAAGGCGATGATCCACTCCGAAATACGGAGCGCCAGTCGGGCGGCGAAGCCACGCATCCCATCTCGATTGGACAGTTTGTACAACCCCGCGAATGCAGCTTCGCCCACGCCGACGCCACCCGGCGAAACGGGAATCGCCTGCACGATGAAACCTATCGGAGCGATCACCATATGTTCGGGCAATGTCACTAGATCGGCCGCGTTTGCCGGCGGAAACACACGTGAACTGCAGTGGAACGCGAACACCAATCCGCAGTGGGCCACGGCTGAGATCGCGAGGCCGACGACCACCACCCGCATCCGTTGCCGGTACATCCACACCACAGCCCAGAGTTCCGAGAACGAATGGCCCAGTTTGGGAATGGCTTTGAGCCGCCCGGCGAAGCGGTCCACGCGGCGTTGGGGGAGTAATCCTAACAGGAGGAACCCGATTGCACTGCCGCCGGCAATGCCGGCCATCGCCTGGATGAGCCATTGTAATTCCAGGTTGTTCTTGATGCGGGCGTCTCCCAGTATCCACGCGACCGACCCCGTCACGGCGGTGAACAGAATAAGCCCGAATAAGCCCATTGCCCGATCCGCGACGACCGTGGCGATGGCTTTTGTCTTTCGTTCCGGGTGCTCGTGCGCGATGAAGTAGGCTTTGAGTAGATCCCCGCCGACCGAGCCAGGAAAGAATGTGTTGTAGAAGATCCCGACCAGACCGAGCCGGTAGGCGTTGCGAACGGTAAACGGTAAATCGAGGGCGCGGACAAGCAGATACCAGCGGTACAGTTGCAACGCGGCGGCACCAGCCGCGAGGAGCGTGGCGAACACCAGCCATTCAAACTCGATCGGGCCGGACAGCAGTTGCTCCAGACCCGGCGCGCCGGTTTGCTTGTTCGGCCCCCAATACTTGTAGATTACATAACCGAGCAGGCCGAACCCAACAACGTACTTGAGGAACGGAACGACCCATTTCGCCACATGCTTCTTCACCACCGCCTCCTGCCGCGTTTTGGTGTACCTGGCATGGTCACCGGCTTCGCGAATGTGGTGATTTTGCGTTACAAACCGGTCAACGTCCAGTTCAAGCTTTGTTGTCGGGTACTCGTCCGCCAAAAGCCAGCACTTCGCCTTGTCCGCTCCCCGCACCTCTCGATAGCATGGGATGTTCGCCGCTAACAGGCTTGCTGCTTACTGACGGCACCAAAAACCCGACGGTGATTATGCCGCCGAAGATTGTGAAGACTCCCAAACCGCCAACTTCTGGCGCCCCAGCTTTAAGTTTTGACCCAACCAACCCGTTCATCGTTCAGTCTGATCGTTCGGTGTTGGTGGAAGTGGATAACCCCAAATATGCGGAAGCACGCGACGCCCTGGCTCCTTTCGCCGAACTGGAGAAAAGTCCAGAGCATATCCACACGTACCGCATATCCAACCTGTCGCTGTGGAATGCCGCCGCGGCGGGGTTTACCGCGGATGAAGTGTACGAGGTGCTCCAGCGGTACACCAAGTTCCCCATTCCGCAGAACATCCCGACCGACATTGCGGAAACGGTCGGTCGCTACGGCCGCGTGAAGCTCGAACGCGTCGATGCCGGGAAGCTGAAGCTCACCTGTCCCGACAAGCCACTGTTGGCGGAACTGGCCCGCAATAAGAAAGTGCGGGAATATCTCGGCGACAAGATCGACGACACGAGTTTCGCCGTCGATCCGGCCTATCGCGGCGTTCTGAAGCAAGCACTCATCGGCGTGGGCTACCCGGCGGAGGATGTCGCGGGTTACACCGAAGGCGCGATGCTGCCGATATCGCTTCGCGACAAAATGGCCGGCAGCGGTTTGCCGTTTCACGTCCGCGATTACCAGCGTGAAGCGGCCGACGTATTCCACGCCGGCGGCGATGCCCGCGGCGGGAGCGGCGTGATTGTGCTGCCGTGCGGTGCCGGGAAAACCATCGTCGGCATCGCGGCAATGACGCTTCTCCAGAAGAACACGCTCGTTCTCACCACCAGCATCACCGCCGTGAAGCAATGGCGGCGCGAAATCCTCGACAAGACTTCGCTGACCGAAGACGAGGTGAAGGAATACACCGGCGAAACAAAGGACATCGGCCCGGTGACAGTTGCGACCTATCAGATCCTTACCTACCGGCCCGATAAGACCGAGGATTTCCCGCACTTCGGACTATTCGAACAACGCGACTGGGGACTGATCGTCTACGACGAAGTTCACTTGCTGCCCGCGCCGGTCTTTCGTGTGACCGCGACAATCCAGGCACGCCGACGGTTGGGGCTCACCGCCACACTCATCCGCGAAGATGGCCGGGAGGGGGACGTGTTCTCGCTCATCGGCCCGAAAAAGTACGACGTGCCGTGGCGCGAACTGGAAACGAAGGGCTGGATTGCGAGCGCGAGTTGTACCGAAATTCGCGTGGCGCTCCCAGATGACAAAACGCGCATGGAATACGCGGTGGCCGACCACCGGGCCAAGTACCGCATCGCCAGCGAGAACGAAGCGAAAGATGATGTGGTTGCGGAGCTGCTCGAGCGTTATCACGACCAGCGCGTGATTGTGATCGGGCAATATCTGACGCAGTTACGCCGGCTGGCGGAGCGATTCGAACTGCCGATTATCACCGGCAGCACGGCGACCGTCGAACGTGAGGAGCTTTACAACAAGTTCCGCACGGGCGAAGTCCGGCATCTCATCCTGTCGAAGGTGGGTAACTTCGCGATCGACTTGCCGGACGCGAACGTGCTGGTCCAGGTGAGCGGGACGTTCGGCTCGCGTCAGGAGGAAGCGCAGCGACTGGGCCGTATCTTGCGGCCCAAGAGCAGCGGCGATGGCGATGCGCACTTCTTCACGCTGGTCACGCGCGACACCCGCGAACTCGACTTCGCCCACCACCGCCAGATGTTCCTCACCGAACAGGGGTACAGCTACGAGATCTTGGACGAAAAAGACGTCATCCCTGCCCGTCGCGAAGTGGGATGAACCAGACGGTTAACCACAAAGACACAAAGATCGCACGAAGGGCCACAAAGTAGACAGAGATACAGAGGAGGTTTCTGTCTTCTGATCTCTGTCCTCTGACTTCTTCTTTGTGGTGAGATTCTTCATGACCAATCCGATTGCTCGGCTTCCGGCCAAATTGCATCGCCGCGTGTGTCTTGTGCTCACCGAGGACGCGGTGCTCGCGGAAGAATTGCTTGCGCGAAAGAAGCTCGCCGCGGAAGTGGCCGGTCGGCTTTCCGACAAGGTGCTGCTCATTCGCCCGGGCAAACTCGACGTGGTCTTGGATGAACTCCGCAAAATGGGCCATACGCCGCAGGTAGTGGGGAAGTAAGGGAAGCTGAAGCGGGTGGGTCAGGCGAACCCCGCCCGCAAGGGCGGCGGGTGACCTCCTCTCCCCCCCCCGGTGACGCACCGCCCTCTCCAGTGACGCACCGCCCTCTGCAGTGACCCACCGCCCTTGCGGGCGGGGTTCGCCTTGCCGTGCTGGTTACAACAAAACATGCCCGACGCCGAACCAGACTGGTCTTCCCGCTGCCGCGATGCGTTTGCGCTGTATAGCGAGTCGCTGCTGCGCGTGGTCGCCGACAAGCTCGTGCGTGCACGCACCAAGCAACCCGCCGACGAACTCCTCGACAAAGCGACCGCAACGCTCACCAACCCGCCCGTTATCGATCGGCGTATCAAGGATCAGCCGTCGGTATCGCGAAAGGTACTCGCGCTCATCGGCCACAGCCGTCAACCGCGCTGGAAGGTCGGGCATCTCCTCACGCTCCTCGCGGCGCTCGATCACGCGGAAGGGTTCGCGCCGGTTGAAACGCTTCTCCAGGCCGGCCTGCTCTTTCCCGAACTCGATCCCCAGACGCAGCCGCTGCCCGACTTCACGACCTGGCTGGGTCAGGTTGGAATGAACAACGCGGTGGTATTCGCACATCCCAGTGTGGCCGCGCGAGCACGCGGAGAAGAGCTGGGATTGCCGGACCTGACGGTCCCCGACCAGGAGGTTGGGGGTGGCTCTGCGGCGAGGCAAGCTGACGGTCTCGAGTGGCCATTGCGGCTCGCGGCAGTGTGGCAGCAGGTTCACGCGGACGCAGTGCGGCTCACGCAAGGCAACACGCTTTTCAAACGCGATCTGATTCGGCTTCAGTCGGATCCCGTACTGGCGTCGGCACCGGTGGAGCAACATGCCGCGATGGCCGATGCCGGTGTCCTCGCACTTCTGTGGGCAAAGGCGGCTGAGTTGCTCGTGGAACGGGACGGCGCTCTCGAAGCGGCTGCGTTTCCGCGTTCGTGGGAAGGTTCGCTGTTCGGATTACTCGCGGAACTCTTCGCGGCGTTGCCACTGGTGGAGGCGTGGGATCCACTGGCGGGCTACGCTCCAAATGACAATACATTGTCTCTGTCGGCCACTCCCACTGCCGGGTTCCTTGCGCTTTTGCTGGCCCGCAACTTCGTTTCACCCGAAGCAATTGCCGAGTGGTTGTGGTCGCATCACCCGTCGTGGGCTGCCGCGCTCCCCGCCGAGACGGCGGCGGAACGTGGGGCGGGCTGGATTCGTGGATGGCTGTTTGGCGTTGCTTACCCTCTTGGCGTAGTCGAAGTCAGCGGAGAGTTGGTGAGAGTATCGGCGTTCGGCCGGCACTTGATCTTCGGCGAAAAGGAACCGCCCGCGCCGCCTTCGTTTCCACAAACGCTTCTCGTTCAGCCGAACGCCGAGATCCTTGTCTACCGGCAGGGGCTTACCCCCGGCCTGATCGGGTCTCTGACTCGATTCGCGAAATGGAAGGGAATTGGTCCGGCCTGTACGCTCGAACTCACTCCGGAGCAGACATATCGCGGACTCGAATCGGGCCTGACATTGCCAATGATCGTGCAGACGCTCAACCGTCACGGTACGCGGCCCGTTCCCCCCGGGGTTGCGGATCTCCTCCAGCGCTGGGCCAGTAAGCGCGAACGCATCACGGTCTTCTCGTCCGCGGTGCTAGTGGAATTTCAAACCCCCGCCGAACTGGATGCCGCGGTCGCACGCGGAGTAGTGACGCTGCGTCTCACCGACCGCATCGGTATGACTGCGGATGGAAGCGAGCCGTCGCTGTCGCAACTCCGGCTCATTGGCAATCGCGACTACGAAGCCCGACCGCAACGCTGCCTGACAGTGGCCGACGATGGCGTGACGCTCACCGTCGATACGCCGCAAGCCGATTTGCTTCTGGAAGCGGAAATCGGCCACTTCGCGGAACCGCTGCCGATCGAACCAACTGGCGTGCGCAAATTCCGGCTGACGGCAGCGTCACTGCGCCGGGCAGCGGATGCCGGCCGATCCACCACGGACATCGATGTGTGGTTTACCGAACGCACCGGTTCGCCGCTCTCCGCCGCTGGTCGGCTTCTGTTGCTTGGCGGGCAACTCCCTTCCCCGCAAAGCGCCCGCTTGCTCGTGGTGAAGTTCCCCACCGCGGAAATTGCCGACGGCGTGGTGCAATGGCCGGGAACGCGATCGCTTGTCGCGGAGCGATTGGGCCCGCTCGCGGTAGCGGTGGAAGAGGAGAATTATGAGGCGTTGAAGCTGGCGCTGAGTGAGATCGGCGTGCGAATCTCGTAGGTTTCGTGGGGTGGGTCAAGCAGTGCGGAGCACGCGAAGACCCCACCCATACGCGTGCTCCGCCGATTTGACTCTACTTGTTCTTCTGCACGAAGTCCTTGAACGACTTGTTCAGCGGATCCGTGTCGCTGACGAATTGAATGATGATGGTGTAGTGGTTGCGGCTCTTGCACTTCACCAGTTCGACGGGACTTTCCGCCTTCTTGAGTGCCGTGTTCATGTTCTCGGCCATCTTGTCCAGTTGCGGGAAGTCGTTGTCGGCGTAGGCGAGCAAAAATGGCGGATGCTTGCCGGTGACGTGTTCCAGCGGCGACGCCAGTTTGCATACTTTCTCATCTTTGCCAAACGGCGCTTCAAAAACACGCGCGGTGGGCACGATTTGATACACACCGCTAAATGACGCGACCCCTTTAATTTCGCTCGGCGAATGCTTCTCGGCTTTCAGGTATTGCGGATCGGTGGCAAGTAGCGAAACGAGATGTCCGCCCGCGGAGTGACCGCAGAGGAAGAGCTGCTCCTTCTTGCCGCCATATTTGCCGATGTTGTCGCACGTCCAGGCGAATGCCTTCGCCACGTCTTCCACGTGTGCGGGGTGCTGCACCGCCGGCGAGAGCCGATAGTTGCAGACCACGCAGCCAAGACCGTCGGCTGCGAGCGACTGACCGAGCGCCGCGTACAGATTCTTGTTCCCGCTTCGCCAACTTCCGCCGTGGACGAACAACACCACCGGGAAATCTTTCTTCCCCTTCGGCACATAGACGTCCAGAATATGCCGTTCCTTGTCCGCGCCCTTGTCGGTGCGGTAGGCGATGTCGGCGAATCGCTCAAACTTATCTTCGCTCGGCGGCGCGCAAAGACCCAACGCCGCCAATACCAACATGACGTCCATTGGCGAAACCTCGTCGAGAGGTGGAAACGACTCGAAATTATACGGCACGGATACTCCCGGCGGGTATGAAAACGACGGGAGATTAGAGAGGTTAACCTCCTGCAAAGACGCAAGATTGCTCAACCTCCCAGAATTCGCGCGTATACCTCCTCATTGAACCCCACCACAAGCGTGCGGCCGACACGGGCAGTTGGAGCCCGCAGATTGCCCGTCGGGCCCATCATGTGCGCGAGGAGAGTTGCATCGTTTGGGCGGTCATTCTTCAGATCGAAGGTTTCTATTTTCTTTCCCTTCGCGGCGATGAGAGTATCGATGTCCGCGAGCAAAGCGAGCGCTTCGTCATCGCCATAACGGGTCTTGGTCGCGTCAACTTTTTTGGTCACAGTCACGGACTTGGGCCCAAGGAACCCCTGAGCTTTCTTGCAGGTCGTTCAGGACCGCCGTTCGTAAAGCCAGTCAATTTGCGTTGGCATTGGAACCTCGACAAGGTGAAAGGGAAAGCCCGCGAAGGATATTCGCGGGCTTTCGCGGGAACCGATTCGGCCGTTTACATCTCTTCCTGTGGTGTGGAAGGCTCACGGCAACGCCGGGCGCACGCGCGTTGCGCAACCGGTGGAACTACGACCGGCGGGGTTGTTCCAGACCACCGGTTGCGCAACGCGCGTGCGCCCGAAAGCGGTGCTGGAACAGCCTTCCTCACGATGAGTCCTGCGGTAAACGCTCGGACGACGCAACATCGTCCTGTCGCAAAGCGACGAGCTAAACCGAAGCCGAATCAGTTGGAGAAAGTTGTACCACGCCAGCACGCCAGTGCAAGCGCGGAAACGGCAAGGCTTGGTCACCCGCGACCTTGTGGTCGGGGTTCGCCTGGCAATTGGGGTTCGCCTGGCAATTCCAACTCGAATCTCTCCGCATCCACAAAGACGCTGCTCGTCGCGTCATAGACGCGGCGGAGGCCCGTCAGGTGCCAGCCGTCGATCGTGTAATCGTGGTAGCCCCAGCGGTGCATTTGCGTGGAGCTGCCCGTGCAGATTGTCGGGAACGGAAGGTTGCCGCTCGACGGCAGAATGTACCAGTGATGCCGGTGGCCGTGGAGCCACAAACTCACGCCGCAGGCGGCCGCGGCGTCGCGAACTTTCGCCCAGTCGCGAAGTCGGTGCCAGAGCGGTTCCGGTTTGTGGTTTTCCATCAGTAGGGGGTAGTGACTGACCACAATCCGCGGGCCGGCGTCGAGCGTGTTGCAGAGTTCGCGAAAGCGTTTCAGTTGCACATCGCCCACGCGGCCACTCGCGTCCCACAGCAGGAAGTTCGGCTTCGCGGAATTCAGCGCGATGAGCCAGACATGCCCAACCTTCCGCGCAAACGGATAATCCGCCGCGCTCACACGCTCGCCCTCCAGCCACGGCGCAAACGCCTCCTCAAAAAATCGCGCCCGCGCCGACCGGCCGATATACACATCGTGATTCCCCGGCACCGCGATGCCGGGTGGCAGTGTAGTCTCCCCCACTCCGAGCCGCCGGGCGGCTTCGCTCATCTCCGTGGCAAAGCCGAGCGTACTTGCGTCGCCGCTGAACACCAACTGATCGAATCCGCGAGTCGCGAATTCGCTTCGTAGGGCCGCGGTCACGTCGTTGGCGTGCTTGAACTTTGCGCCGCGACCGAGGAATTTCAGGTTCACCCAGCCCGAGGGGCGTTTGTTGAACGCGTCTCGCACCCGCCAGCCCAGCGGTTGGGCGGTCAGGTGAATATCGCTAAAGTGAGCCAATCGGACCATTGCAGAATGCGGAATGCGGAATGCGGAATAAAATCCACCTGCGTGCGGCAAGCGCGGCGCGGTGCTGCTGTCTTACAATTCCGCATTCCGAATTCCGCCTTTCGAATCCAAATGATCTCCTATAGCTTCCCCGGCAAGGTTGCTCTCGTCACCGGTAGTTCGCGTGGAATCGGTGCGGCGGTGCTCTCCGCATTCGCCAGAGCCGGTGCGACGTGTGTGCTCCATTTCTGGGACGACCCGGACGGGGCCAACCGCAAGGATGCCGAGGCGCTCGCCGTGGAACTGCGGAAGCTCGAAAGTAAGCCGACGATCCACGTCATTGCCGGCGATGTCCGCGAGGCGGCGCAGGTGGAATCGCTCATGAAACAGGTGAAGGACACCTGCGGCGGGCTCGACATTCTCGTGAACAATGCCGGCATCATCCGCGACCGCACCCTGAAAAAGATGACGCTCGAAGAGTGGCACGCCGTCATTCAGACCAACCTCGACGGCGTCTTCCATTGCTGCAAGTATGGAATCGAGATTCTGCGTGACGGCGGCCGGATCGTGAGTATTGCCTCGGTGGCAGGCTTGGTGGGCTTTCACGGCCAGACCAACTACGCCGCCGCGAAAGCCGGCGTGATTGGCATGATCCGCGTGCTGGCAAAAGAACTGGCCCGGCGACAGATCACGGCGAACGCCGTTGCGCCGGGTGTGATTCAGACCGCGATGCTCGGCGACATCAAACCGGAAGTGATGACGGAGTATCTGAAGCAGATCCCCCTCGGCCGGCTCGGCAAGCCAGACGATATTGCCAACGCCGTGCTCTTCCTGGCGAGTGAAGAGAGCGGCTATATCACCGGACAAGTGCTGCCTGTCACGGGAGGATGGGTGTGATCATGCTTTGGCAGAAGTGAGACAGTCTCCGGCTTGACCGCGTTTTCTCCAGAATTACGATTCAGTCAGTATTTCTGGTATGGGATGGTGCTGGTAGCCTTCTTGAAACCGAGTGACCGGGGCGAGGCGTAACTTCAATGGCCAATTCCACCTGTCGGCCGCCTCTTGGCCCTGGTCGATCCCGATTGTGAATTACCCACGAGAGCGCCCAATGGCACGACGCAGGCCCGATGACGACGATGAGGACGACTACGGTTCCCGGCGTTCCAAGAACACGGATGTGCTGTGCCCGAATTGCGGCGGGCAGTCCGTGCGGCCTGGGCCGTGGCCCTGGTATCTGGGTACGGTCGGCGCTCTGATGTGCAGAGCGGTGATCTGTAACGAGTGTGGCCACGAGTACGACGAGAAGAAGCCCGAAGCCAACCTCGCGACACGCAAGCGCAATCTCGCCATCGGTATCAATCTGGTCGGGTTGCTGGGGATCATCGCAATCATCGGCGGCCTGGCGTTGTGGCTCAGCATGGTCATGAAGTGACCCCCGGCACAATTCCCATGAAGCAACTCACGATTGTGGTGAAGCCGTTTCGCGCTGAGGCGGTTCTGCGAGCGATCGCCGAACTCGGCGTGACCGCGTGCGCGGTGCGCGAAGCGAAAGGCTATGGCCGCCAGAAAGGCTATCTCGACCGTTACCGCGGGTCGGAATACAGCACCGCGTATCTGCCGAAAGTGGAAATCACCGTGTGGGTCACCGACGAGCAAGCCGCCGCTCTGCGCGAAGTGGTGCCGAAAGTCGCCCGCACCGGGCGCATTGGCGACGGCAAGGTCTTCGTCGTACCGCTGGCTTGGAATGAACCGCTGGAGTTCTGAGCCTCCTCAATCACTTCAACCTCCCCACGCCACATTGCCGATACAACCCGAACGAGCCGGAAGCGTAAGCGAACGAGCCGGAAGCGTAAGCGACGGGCCGCCCAACGAGCGACGGGCCTGCAATGCGCGACGGTCTCATCGCCTCTATTCGTTCGGGGGTTCTGATGCGCAAGCGATTTGTCGCGGCGGGATTAAGTGTGATTCTGGGAGCCAGCGGCGTCAGCGCCCAACCTCCCCAGCTTCCCCCTCCACCCGCTCAAGTTCCTGCGCCGCTTTACCCCACGCCACCCGCTTATCCGTCGCGGATGCCAGCCTACCCGACCCAGCCCACGTATCCGCAGCAGCCAAGTTACCCCGCACCGCAGCAGCCAACGTATCCGCTTGCGCCGCGGTATCCGGGGCAACCGCCGGTTTCCATCCAACCGCAGTTCCCCACGCCCTATCCGGGGGGCTACACCCCCGGTGGGCCGGGAAGAAACTCCGGCCTCGGCACGCCGATGATGCCTCCGCCGCCGGGCGTATATCCCCCCGGTCAAGCGCCTGTGGGGTTTAACGGCTCAAGCGGATCTACTCTGTCGGCGGGGGAGATTCCACTGCCGTTTCCCGAACAGAAGACGCCGATCAGCGTCATGGATGTGCAGGTGAAGCGCGTGATGGGCGGCTGGCAAGTATGGGCGGGGCAGAAAGCACTTCGCGATCTCGGCGAAAATGAGATGAACGCCCGCGACATTGTTCGCGTGTTTCGCGACCTGCGGCCGACCGAGTGGGTGACCATCGGCGGCGTGAAGCCGGTCGTGGAATATGGATTGACTAACGGCCGGCCCGCTCTCGCTGCAGCACCGCCGGACGGCAAGACCGATCCGAATGGGAATGCCAATCCGAATCAGGGAAGTTCCAACGGACCGATCGTGACCGGCGCCGGTGCGAAGTTCATCCAGCCAATTGACCTGCAAACGGCACGAATCGAACCGATTCGTGGCGTGTGGTGCATTCGCGACGACAATAACATCCTGTTCAACTTCGGCACCGATAAAGCGAGCGCGGAACAGACGATCGCAGTCATTCGCAAGTATGGCTTCAACCGTGTCGGCATTGTCGGTTCGCCCAACCAGCCGGCGATGAGCTATCTGTTCACTTCGCTCGATACGAATGCAGCCAAGTTTGGTGGCGGGCAGCTCTTCCTGAACGCGCAGGTCGATGCACTCACGCGAACGGGCATTCCGGTTCCGGGTGTGGGTTACACCGGTGAGATGGTGAAGATCGATCCGCAGAAAGTGGAAGCGCGCAAGAATGGGACAGAATGGGTGGTCGCGAGTGGATCGGAGATCCTGGGACATTTCGGACAGACGGAATGGGCCGCCCGCGACGCCGCTCGCACCATCCGCGACTCGCGGTTCACCGAGTACTGCAAGCTCGGCGGCCCTTCCGACATCTCGTTCTTCCTGAACGATGGAAAAGCGCCCACACGTGCACCGTTCAGTGCGCGGGAACGCGACTTCGATCTCAATTCCCTCAAAGTTCAGCAGATCAATGGGAAGTGGACGGTAACCGAGGGGGGCCGATATCTGTTCGTCGTGGGCGGACCGCAGGAGGGCGAGACCGTGATCCGCGTACTGCAGGCGTACGGGTTCAACCAGATCGCCCACCTGACAGCCGGCGGCTCGAAAGGTGGCATCACGTTTCTGGTGAAGAATCGGTGATGCCGTGCGATGACTCTCCGCACGCGGGTCGCGACTGGCCTACCAGTCCGAGGGGAGTGGGTTGCCGTCGCTCGGATTGCACGCCAGCCCCCAGGTCGTCGATGAGACCGAGGAACTGACCGAGCGGACACTGCCGTCTCCCAATCCCGCCTGGAGTGTCCCGGTGTGCGGCGATTGAAGAATCTGGTAGTCGCACGCGTTGATCGGAGGCGCGGACTGGAACGCCAGACTCGGGTTGTACGAGGAGCCGGTCGCCGCAGGCTTGCCAGCGTTCCCCACCGCGTAGCTTTTGCCGTTGAGTGTGCCGGCGCTGGTGGGATTGTTGAATGTGGCCCCGGTCCAATCGAAGTCCAGGGTCCCGTGGTTCTGGGACGAATAGTTCTGCCAGTAGGACGCCCAGGCCCCGATCGTCTCGTTTGCCTTGGAATTGAAGTCGCACACCTGGTACCGCTCGGCGAGCAGGACCGTGTTGGAGGTGCCGTCGGGCATTCCTGTAATCAGAGTCAAGCCACCGAGACGCAGGACCAGAAAATTGACCGCATAGCTTGTCGTCGCGAACCCCTGGTACTGGCTGTACTGAAGCGGCGGGTAGGCCGTCACGCCGTTGCCAGGGGCGGTGGCGTCCGAAGGGCATCCATACACCTTAACCGAGACGTTCCGCACGTTGAAGGAGTCTCCGCCGGCCGTCGTGTAGAGGTTCTGCTGCTCGATGTAGGGCAGGATGAAGAAATGGGCGGTACCCGCCACCGCGCCGAAGTTGCCGATTGATGGAGGGAGGGTATTGTTGGCGTCGTGGAAGCCATGCAACGCCAGCCCCATCTGCTTGAGGTTGTTCTGACAACTCATACGTGCCGCGGCCTCACGCACCTTCTGCACGGCCGGAAGCAATAACCCGATCAGAATCGCGATAATCGCAATCACGACAAGCAATTCAATGAGCGTAAATCCAGACCAGATCCGTCGGTGCAATCGAATCACAGTCCTACCTCCGAGGATAAGTTGAGAATCGCTTAGTCACAAAATCGACGACACAGGCAGTGGGGCATTCGCTCGCGGAGCAATTGGTGGGAGAGCGGACTATGACGGAAAACGCAGAAGAGGAGAAAGCGGGAAGTCAACGGCGAGAAAATACATCGCCAGCGACACACTGTCAATCTAAATTCGGACGGAACGAGGAAGCGGAGAATTGACATGCTTTTGAACGAATCGATAATACCGCGAACTCCATGCATTCGGTGGGCAGGTAGGAGATCATGACCGACGAACACCGGATGGAACAGTTATCGCGTGCCTATGTCCAGGCCATCGCCGCGATGGCTGTCGTTGCGCGGGCGTCCAGCCAGTTCGAACACGTCAACAGTTCGCGTTCACATTCCACGCGCCAACCAGTTCACACCTCCCGAGTTATCGCGGATAATGATCGCAGTGCGGCGCGAGGAGGACTTATGAACAATGGCAAGCAAGTTCCGACACCGGGCCAAGTGCACGCTTGGCTTCGCACCCACGGTTGGACGCCGGAGGACCCACTCCCCACTGACCCAGAAGAGGGAGTGCGGTTCACGTACAAGGAACTATCCGACGACGGGCAAGAGATCTGGATCGTTGCACCCAGATCGGTCCAGAAACCACCGTGGTATCCACTTCTCGTCCGTGATGTCGTCGTGACCGCAGCCGGGATGGAAGATCGCCCAGAAGCGGATGTCCTCGCCGAGATGCTCGCCGTCGATTCTACCCCCGCTTCACAATCCCCGCCCGTGCCTGTGGCGTGACTGCAAGCTGTGAACGAGGAGGATCCATGAAGCGTGTGCAATGGCCAACCCCAGAACAAATCGGTGCCTATCTCTGCGCGCACGGTTGGCGATTCGATCGCCCGATGAAACAGCCCGGCGCGGTGTACGTTTACCACCAGCTCAGCGATACCGGTAAACCGGTTGAGGTATTCGTGCCATATTATCGACCGCAGTCTGACGAGATTCGCGACTTCGCGACGAGCGTTCTGGCCGTTGCCGAAACGGTCGAATCGTTTGAAGGGCGCGATCGCGAAACCATCCTCGCGGAGATGCTGGCAACGGAAGTCGCTTCACGAACCCCGCCCATTCCTGCGGCGTGAGGCCAGCGCCGCAGAGTCGTTACCCGCGCGTTACATTCGGCTTGTCGCAATCGCAGAGCGGTTCTCATACGTCGAATAAGTGACGCTCCGCGCTCACGGGATGACGATATGCGCACGATTCTCCTCACTCCGCTCGCTCTCTTCGCACTCATAATCGGCGATTCATCCGCACGCGCAGCCGAGCAACCTAACACGAAACAGCAACAGCAGCTCGCGCAGCAAGCGCAGGCCGTGCTCAAGGCAAACTGCTACCGCTGCCACGGGCAAGACGGCAGCGTGGAAGGGTCGATGAACTACGTCACCGACCTCGCAAAGCTCGTTGCCCGCAAGAAAGTCGTCCCCAATGACGTAAAAGGCAGTCGCCTGTTCCGGCGCGTCGAAGAGGGGACCATGCCGCCGCCGGAGGAGCACCCGCGACCAAGCGCCGCCGAGATCGCGGTGTTGAAGAAGTGGATCGAAGCCGGTGCGCCAGCCGGTGACATCGCGGCGCGGACGCCCATTCCGCAAAGCGAAGTGTACGCCGCGGTGCTGGCAGATCTCGAAACACTCGACCGCCGCGCACGCCGATTCCAGCGTTACTTCACTCTCACGCACCTCTACAACGCCGGCCTTTCGGACGAGGAGTTGCAAACGTACCGCAATGCACTGGCGAAACTGGTCAACAGTCTGTCGTGGGGGTCGAAGATCGTCAAGCCAGTGCCAGTGGACGCCAACCGCACCATTCTGCGTATCGACTTGCGCTGGTACGTTTGGGACGCCACGATCTGGAATCGCATTCTGCAAGAGTACCCATACGGCATTCTGGACGACTCCGTCAGCGCGCGGGCCGTGTCGGTCGGCACCGCCGCCAAGCAACCGCTGATTCGCGCGGACTGGTTCGTCGCCACGGCGTCGCGTGCGCCGCTCTATTACGACGTATTGCAACTTCCCGCGAGCCTCACCGAACTGGAAAAGCTCATCCGCGTCGATGCCGCCGAGAACATCCGCCAGGAACGCGTAACACGGATCGGCTTCAACGGCAGCGGCATTTCGCGCTTCAATCGCGTGCTGGAACGCCACGACTCCGCGCAGGGGATGTACTGGCGCACCTACGACTTTGACGAACCGCCGGCGAACCTCGTGGACCGCATCAACGGCGGGCTGTTGCCCGATCGCCGCAATATCTTTGCATTCCCGCTCGGGCCGGGTGGACTGGCGGAAAATCCCTTTCAGCACGCCGGTGGCGAAGCCATCTTCGCGCTGCCCAACGGTCTGCATGCCTACTTCCTCACCAATGCCGTCAACGCGCGGTTGGACAAGGGACCGATCAACATTGTGAGCGACCCGAAGCGACCCGATCGCGCGGTCGAAGCCGGCGTGTCGTGCATGTCCTGTCACGTCACGGGCATTCTCCCCAAGGCCGATCAGATGATCGACCACCTCGGCAAAAACCCAAAGGCATTCAAACGCGAAGAAGCCGATGTGATTCGCGCGCTGTATCCGGGGAAAGAAGCGGGGCTCAAGTTGATGGAAGCAGATGCGAAGAAGTATGCCGAGGTGGTTGCGCAGACCGGCGCGAAGGTAAGCCGTTTTGAAGCCGTCAGCACGATCACGCTGAAGTACGAAGCGGAGGTCGATCTGATCACAGGTGCAAGCGAAGTCGGATTTTCCCCGGAAGAATTCCGCGGCCGGATCAGTCAATCGGATACGCTCGTGAAGCACGTCGGTGCCCTTCGCGCCGGCGGTACGGTCACGCGACAAATCTGGGTGCAGGCATTCGGCGACATTGTCCGCGAATTGCAACTGGGCGGCCTCTATCAATCGAATCTCAACGGTCCGCTGGCGAAGGACAACACGGGCGAACTCGATCCGCTTGAAGCGCGCGGCGACTCCGCCAATCAATGGGCATTCACGCCAGACGGCCGACGTGCCATCGTGGCCAGCGGCGACCGCAGCGTGCGCGTGTACGACGTGGAGGGCCGACGCGACCTCAAACGCCTGGTCGGCCACACGGCAAGCGTGTGGGCCGTCGCGCTTTCGGCCGATGGGAAGCTTGCGGCGTCGGGAAGCATGGACGGCACGGCGCGTGTGTGGGACTTGACCACCAACCTCGAAGTCGCGAAGTTTGCCGATCACACGAGCCTCGTGAGCGCGGTGGGTTTCACGCCCAATGGTAAGTGGATCGTTTCGGGTGACTTCAACGGTACGGTGGTGTTCTGGAAGTCCGCGAATGGCCAGGAAGGTTGGCGGGCTGAGAAACTCGGCCTCGTCACCGCGCTGGCGGTCGATCCGCAGGGAAAGTTCGTCGCAGTGGCAACCGATACCTCACTCGTGCTACTCGACCTTATGGATGGCCGTGAACTGAAGCGGTACGGCAAGTTCCTCTCGCCGATGTCAGCGGTGGCGATCAGCCCCAATGGGAAGTGGATCGCGGCCGGGAACGATGCGGGTGTGGTGCGCGTATGGCTGATGGGTGAAGAAAAAGCTCAATTCACACTCACCGGCCACGAAGGCGGGGTTCGGAGCATCGCCATCAAGGACGGCGGGCGATGGGTGCTGACCGGCGCGGCGGATCGCACCCTTCGCTTGTGGGACACTTCCGCCGCCAAGCAAACGATTCCCGTGTTCCGCAAGCATAGCGCGAGCGTGACCGGCGTTGCGTTCCTCGACAACGGCACACAAACCGTCTCGGGCGACCGCGAGCTGAACGTACTGCCGTGGAAGATCGACAAGTTCCTGGGTGCGGTTCCCACGATCCCGCCGAAGGTGGAAACGCCGAAAACGCCGGATATGATCCCGTACGCGAAGCCGTAGATGCAGAATCAAGACCGAAAACAGGACTAACCACAGAGGCACGGAGAACACAGAGAAAGACAAAAGACAGAGAATGAGACAGGATGGCAGGATCAGACGAGATTAGAATTCATCGCGTTCATCCTGTTATCCCATCAAAAACTCTTCTCTCTTCTGTCTTTCTCTGTCTGTGTTTGTCTTCCCTCTGTGTGCTCTGTGTGTCTGTCAGTAGTTCCCAAATTGGGTGTTTCCCTGTTCAGTCTCCAGCCAGTGCGGGATAGGTCGTTGAGTTAGTATGGCGTCGGTGAATCCAAATCGTTTCACAGCAATCTCCAGGAGCATCA